>Ga0157369_10000026_pt1 | contig 216023 bp, 242 predicted proteins | sample C25metaG_FD_113461 | JGI IMG/M metagenome (GOLD analysis project Ga0157369, IMG submission 113461) | Corn rhizosphere microbial communities from Kellogg Biological Station, Michigan, USA - C2-5 metaG | ecosystem: Host-associated > Plants > Roots > Rhizosphere > Soil | place: USA: Michigan... | reverse complement strand
GCCAAAGCGAACTTACCAACCACACACACGTCACCGTGCAAAGACTCACGGGTTCCGCGCACGTGTAGCGTCAAAAGCTGGCCGACTTGTTCTTAAGCGCCGCCGCGCTAAAGGTCGCGCTAAACTCGCTATCTAGCGAATAAAATCACCGCTGTACATTCAGCGGTGATTTTATTATGTATACTTATACTATGATTAATGCAACGTTACGTTTCCACGGACACGGCAGCCTGCGCTACCTTTACAAAAATGGCAGCGCCGTACGTTCACATTTGTTTACACTCAAATACACCGTCAATCCACACCGTAAGAAATCACGCTTCGCAGTTGTAGTGAGTAAAAAGGTACATAAGTCAGCAGTTGGCCGTAATCGCATTCGTCGTCGCGTTTACGAAATACTTCGTCAGGAAATTCCGCACCTTTCTACTATCTGCGATGTGGCGGTGATTGTCTCAAGTGGTGAAGTTATTTCTATTGAGCATCAAGAACTCGTTGCCGTACTTCAAGATCTACTCGTCCAGGCTGAACTCCTCAAAAAAAAGTAGCCTTCGGCCTCTGGTAAAACCCCGAGGGTATCGTGCTATAATTATAAGGAGTAAGATTTATCTGGAGTATTCATGTTTGAAACAATTATTGTAAAGCCTATTTTCAACGCATTGATGCTACTTTACAGCATTATCCCAGGCGGTGACTTTGGTGTTGCGATCATCATCTTCACAGTGATCATTCGCTTCGTTCTGTATCCGCTTGTTAAAAAGCAGTTGCATCAAACCAAGCAGATGCGTAAAATGCAGCCCGAGCTTGCGAAAATCAAAAGCGCAGCAAATGGTAATAAGCAGCTCGAAGCTACCATGCAGATGGAGCTCTATAAGCGCTACGGTATCAACCCATTCCAATCTATTCTGGTGTTAATTGTTCAGCTGCCAATATTCATTGGGCTCTATCAGGTGATTCAGGTGGTAACGCTTCACCGTAACGAAGTTGCGAAGCTTGCATACGAGCCAGTGCAGCATATTCCTGCAATTCATAAGATTATCGAAAACCCAGATAACTTTAACCACACAATGCTTGGGTTCATTGATCTTACTAAGACGGCATTCAGCCATGGTGGCGTAGATATCACACTAGTTGTGTTGGCGCTTCTTTCTGCTGTGACTCAATATGTCATCAGCAAGCAACTTCTGCCAACAAGCGACAAACCGAAGAAGCGTTTTCGCGACATCATGAAAGAGGCAGCTTCTGGCAAGCAGTCTGATGCAAGTGAAATGAGCAACGCAATGATGGGCAATATGTCGAAATTTATGCCAATCATGATGTTCTTCATTATGATTAACCTGCCAGGTGCACTCGCACTTTATTACACGACGTCTAACCTTGTAGCGGCAGCTCAGCAGCACTATCTTCTCAATAAAGACACCGAAGAGATGGATGAGCTTGCTGACGAGGTTATCGAACAACCGAAAGCCAAGAAGAAGGGTAACAATAAAGGTGCTCAGCGTGTGAAAAAGGCAAGCGAAGCCCGCATTACCCGAATTAAGGCGAAATAGGAGGTACATATGGACACAGCACAATCAATTGAATTCGCACGAGACTTCCTCAAAGACATCATTTCATTTTTTGGTGAAAACATTGAGGTAACTGCAACACAAGAAGAGGATATCATCGAGCTCTATGTTGAAACGAGTGACCTCAATAGTATCCTTATTGGCCGTAATGCCGAAACACTTCGCAGCCTACAATATATCGTAAGTACTGCACTTCGCAACAAAAACGCCGAGCTCATTCGTGTAAATGTCGATATTGCCGACTACAAAAAACAGCACGAGGAGAAGATTGCCGAAAAAGCACGAGGCTGGATTGAGCAAGTACGTGCGACGGGTGATTCATACATTGCCCATATTAACGCCGCAGATCGCCGTATTGTGCACCAGGTAGCGACTGAGTATTCAGATATTCGTACCTATTCAGAAGGTGAAGGCCGCGATCGCAAGATTGTTATTGCTCAGGCAAGCTCGTAGTGTATTAGAATAAGTAGTAAGCATAAGAAAATAGGAGAATAAAATGTCAGGATTAGTTATCGCAGTCATTGTTATCGTCGTTTTGGCCATTATCGCTGCAATTATTGCAGGCATGTACAACGGCCTCGTTCGCTTAAATGTAAAAGCCCAAGAAGCGTGGAGTGGTATCACCGTACAGCTTAAGCGACGTGCTGACTTAATTCCAAATCTTGTTGAATCTGTTAAGGGGTACGCAGCACATGAAAGCGGAGTCTTCGAGAAAGTAACTGAAGCACGTTCAGCAATTATGAATGCAACCCAAGTTGGCCCTGCTGCAGCTGCACAAGCCGAAGGCGAACTCACAGGTGCGCTCAAGAGCCTCTTCGCAGTTGCCGAGAACTATCCAGATCTTAAAGCTTCACAGAACTTTATGGACTTGCAAGCGCAGATCGCCGACACCGAAGATAAGGTTGCTGCATCGCGCCGCTTCTACAACAGCACAGTGACGCTTTTTAACACGAAGCGCAAAGTATTCCCTACAAACATCTTTGCAAACATGCTTGGCTTTACTCAGGATAAAGAATTCTTCGACGTTCCCGAGGGTGAGCGCCAGGCGGTCGAGCAGGCTCCTGAAGTTAAATTCTAGCCGCTGGTAGGTTCCAGTGCTAACGTCCCTATTCACAATCGCTACATTGCCGCTCGAGCTTTTTGCTCGAGCTGGTGGCGGTGGTTCAGGTGGAGGTGGATCCGGTGATGGCAGCGGCGGAATCTTTATTTTTCTTGGCTATATTCCAATGCATGCAGTGGGTGCAGTACTTCAACGTGTTAGTGCAAAAAACAAAGCACTGAAGATTGCAGTAAATATCATTGGCTGGATCATCGCAGTCATCTACGCAGTAATCTGGATGGTAATCTGGCGTGGATTTGGATTTTTTGTTGGTATGGCTGCGCTTGCTGGTATGGCGGGTGGCCTTTACAATCTCTTTGCAAAATTAAAGCAAAGTAAACAAACACAGGCTGAATTAGCAGCTGCGAGTGCTAATGATACTGTTTGGTCTGAAGAGAAGCTCGTCAATCACGCCAGGCAGGTATTTATGCAGTATCAAAAGGATTGGTCTAATCTTAATATTCAAGCGATGCAAGGCTATTTAACGCCGTATTATTACAATCATGCAGCGCTACTTGCATATACACTTAAAGCAATGGGTCGTCGCGACAATATGGAGGATGTAAAAATACAAAACGCCGTGATCCTCGGGGTTCAAAATGACACCGATGATAGCCGCGATGCTTTCACAATCGGCATTACCGCTCAAGCAAACGACCAATTGATAAACACTGTCACTGATCAAGAAATCTTTACTGACCGCAAGCCGTTTACCGAGTACTGGACATTCCAGCGTAGCGGTAATACATGGCTGCTCGGCGGCATTTCTCAAGCGACAGCCGATCCGTACGCGCTCAACGGCCAGCTCCGTACATTTGCAGCAAATAACGGCTATTATTATAGTCTCGATATGGGTTGGTTGTTTATACCACAGCATGGTCAATTATTTGGTGAAGCAAAATTTGGCACATCGGATATTAACAACCATATCGTCGGCATGTACAACAATCAGATGCTAGTACAGCTCTATAGCTATGTCAAAAACCCGCAGTCAAGCACGAAGCCCTACGTGATTGCGCAGGTAAACGTTCCAAAACAATACGGCAATATTATCGTACGCCGCAAGAAAACATTCCGTATGGGTATCCGTGGCCTTGAAAAAGTAGAAACTGAATGGACACAGTTTAACGATAAATATGAGGTGTTTGCATCGAGTGCCGAGCAAGCAACAAGTTTTGAGCTACTCAACCCAACCTATATGGAACAACTCGAGGCACTTCCATTTGAGGTGAGTATTGAAGTCGTAGATAATGTAATCTACCTCTATACCGATGAGCTAACGGCCACGCTCGAAATTTATGAAGCAATGCTTGATCTCGTAAACAAGGCCTTTAAAGAATTGCGCTACTAGCTATCAAGTGCGTTCATATAGATTTCGTGGGTTTGCTCCGCCATGCGGCGCCACGAATATTTGCCAACTTGCTTTGTACCGCGTTCAATCATACTGGCGCGTAGCTTATCGTTATGAATAACACGATCGATAGTCTCAGCCATGTTGTGAATATCGGTTGGATTAAAATACTCAGCAGCATCACCAAGGATCTCGGGAAGGCAAGATGCATTACTGCTCACGACTGGTGTACCATACGCCATTGCTTCAAGCGGTGGTAAGCCAAAACCTTCCATAAGTGAAGGGAATACATATGCTCTGGTTTTAGTAAGTAGCCAGTCACGTTGGCTGTCAGGGATAAATCCGGTAAAATGGATATTTTTATAACCGTGTTTCTCATAAAACGCTTTGTTACGCATCGTGTCTTCATTCATGCGACCCACAAATACGAGGCCAAGCTTTGGATTATCAGCAAGAAGCTCTTGATGCGCTGCCGCAAGTCTACGCAAATTCTTGTAATCGGGCTGCTGGCCAACATACATAATAAACTCATCATATGGCACATCGTAGGGCTCAAGCTTGCCTTTATACACTTCGCCGGCCTCGTAAACGACAGAAATTTTATTGTCGGGTATATGGCTAAACTGCTCATATTCACGCTTCGTATTCTCGCTAATAGCAATGATATGCTCGTTTGTGCGAGCAATACGCTTAAACACCCACCGTCCAACCAACTGTTTGATATGAAATACGAGCCAGTTTTTATCACTGTTATATGTATTGAGTAGGGTAAGATCATGCATCGTCGTGACATGCCTACCTCTATAAAGTACTGGCTGTTGTGGCATACAAAAATGCACTAAATCTGGTGCAAGTTTATCAAGAAACTTTTTAAAACCGATCTGTTCCGCAAGTGAGTAATTGTCAAAATCAGCCACTTTAACGGAAAAGTTAGGTGCCGTAGGCTTCCAATAATCAATATCCTTGCCACGCAGTAGTACGGAATATTGGTTTGTCGTGTCTATTTGTTGTAAATACTCCAACAGTTTTGCCACATACATACCGGTACCAGAGTCGATAATACGGGCGTCTATTGCAATGTGCATATACTCTTAATATACAGTATTATAGAGTAACCACAAAGGAGGATAACGTTGACTGAATTTGCAAATCACATCCGTACGCTTATTGAAGGGCACGGAGACGACAAGATAGAGATGATCGCAGATATCATAGGTTTCGCCACAAAGGCAGGCTACACAGTAGCAGACGTTGATGATACGAAACCATGGGGCGGATTTGTTCGATTTGACTACAAAGATGGCGACCGGTTTATTGCTGAATTCTTCCCCGATGTCAACCCGGTAGAAGCTCGTTTAGGTAATCCTAATGCCGAGCTAAGCCCTAAAATCTTACTCGTAGCTCCCGAGCAACGCTTAAGCTGGCAGGTACACGCTCGCCGCGCCGAACGCTGGAAGTTTCTGAATGATGGCGGTTACCACAAGAGCACCGACCCTGATAACCCAGGTGAAATTATCGAGGCCCATACAGGCGACGAAGTGCAGTTCGAGGCTGGCGAATGCCATCGTTTAATTGGCGCAAACAATCACTATACACTTGTTGCGGAAATCTGGCAGCACATAGACAAGAATAATCCATCTGATGAAGCGGACATCACACGTCTCCAAGACGACTACAAACGTTAGTCTTTTTTGAACACCAGCTTGTTATATAGTAGATAGTTCCAAACGAGTGATACTACTGTCGCAATGAGCTTAGCAATCAGTAGGGCGATGTTCTGATCGCTTGTGATTTGCTTTGCCATTGGCATTGTCAGGTTAATAACAATTGTTTGCAGTACCCATAATCCAAACAATGTGACAATGACGAAAAGCACCATTTCACGTACAACATTTGTATCAGTTGTTTTGAACGTATATTTCTTATTAGCAAAGAAGCTAAAGATAAATGCTGTGCCTGTTGAACAGATATTAGCAAGTTCAACGGGTAGGCCAGCAGACTTCAAAAGAAATAACAAACCGAAGTCGATAACCGTATTAATAACCCCGACAGCACTATATCGTACAACTTGGTGCTGATGGCTATTTTTCAGCTTTTCGGTGAGACTCATGGAGCTCCTCGATAAAATAAAGTGGGCGGTGCTTTGTTTCGTTAAAGATACGGCCAATATACTCACCAATAATACCGATACTAAGTAACTGAACACCACCAAGAAACAAGATAACGGCCATAGTCGAGGAATAGCCACCACCGGTCGGTACACCAAAGATAGGGCGAATCAGTAGATAGAGAATATATACGAAGGCAACAACAGACACGATACTGCCAATAACACTCGAAATACGCAGCGGCGCAGTAGTGAAGCTTGTAATACCATCAACGGCGAGGTTAATGAGTTTAGGATAGTTCCATTTCGTTTGTCCTGCAGCGCGCGGGTCACGGTCGTAGAGGATTTCTTTCTTCTTGTACCCTATCCAGCTGTACATACCTTTGGTGTAGCGCTCACTCTCACGGAATTGCTTGAGCGCCTCAATACAGCGGCGATCGAGTAAACGAAAGTCACCAGTATCAACCTGAATGGGGATGCGGGTTGAGCTTTGTAGTATTTTGTAGTACCACTGACTCGTTTTCTTCTTTGCAAAACTTTCACCAGCACGGCTACGACGCTTTGCGAACACATCGTCATAGCCCTCCTCCCAATGTTTGATCATCTGCGGGATAAGCTCTGGCGGATCTTGTAGATCGGCATCAATGATCACCATTGCGTCGCCGCGCACGTTATCAAACCCAGCAAGCATCGCAGTTTCTTTGCCAAAGTTGCGACTAAAGTTAATGTAGGCAACTCTGCCGTCTTTATCTGCCTGGGCGCGAATAAGTTCATAGGTATTATCGCGACTTCCATCGTTTACAAAGAAGAATTCAAAATCGTATTCTGGGTTAGTATCTGCGAGCGTCTCGAGCCGTGCAAAGAGAAGACTGAGCACCTCTTCTTCATTGTAGGCTGGGATAAGCAGGGAAATAAGCTTTTTCATAGTTACCCCTATTGTACTACGAAGTGAATTATTCGGAGCTTGTTCGCATAATCGAGCGAGGACGTACAATATGAGTTCTAGGCATATTTATACGTTTACAAGCTCTTATAATACTGTCTGCACTAATTGCGCCCCTGCAACTTACGACAGCAGTGTCACCTGTCTTGCCACGTCCACCAACTAGTACTTGTAACTAGAGAGTAACAGGGAACGAAATGTCTTTGATAGAGTGGATGGGGAGATAGCCGAGAACCCTTTGGAGTTGGTATACTCGCTTGCGCGACTCGTGTCCGAGTAGCTTCGCGTATTATTTTCCGGTAAAGATCTTCCGAAACTTACGGAGACCGGTTTGGTCGGGTGGAAGATCGTGTAGAATTATACTACTAATATACTGTGAGGTAACTGAGCGTTGTTTTTGAATTTTCCGGCGTTCTTTAAATATATGCGGCGCGTAAAGCCAACTTTTCAGCATGCCCTTAAGCGCATATTTGCCTCGGCCCTTTATAATAGCGTTTCCGAGTATGAGGCTATATAGCAGCACAAAACGAGGATAGATTGTAGGCCATAATGCCAGCGGAACGTTTTTAGTAAATAGCATTGGAACATTTTTAAAGGTATTATAGACGGCAAGGCCGGGAACGGTTTTAGAGCTGGCGCCTAATTTATGAAAGGCGAAAGCTTTAGGTGTGTAGCGGACAATATACCCTTGGAGCTGAGCGCGAAAAGAGATGTCGACGTCTTCGTAATACATAAAGAATTTTTCATCGAATAAACCGATTTTTCTAAACATGTCAGTACGGGCAATAAAACCGCCACCAGTTGAGCCGAAGACGTTATCTGGCTTTTGAGGAGCCGCCTCGCGCTTTTGGTCGCGGTTTCGCGGCCCTGGAAGACCCCAGGTTGTATAAAAATCACCGGACGTATCGATCGTCTTACCGTCTCGTCGGAGCAAGAGCCCGGTTGCTATACCTGCTTTAGGATGGGTATCAAGTTCATCGACAAGTTGTTTAGCCCACTCTTTATCGGCGATAGCATCGGCATTCAGCGTACCGATACAGTCATAGTCGTTATCCATTGCCCACTTTATGCCAGCATTAAAGCCACCTGCGGTACCGCCGTTGTAGCCGGTTTCGATAAACTGCATATCGCGACCAGGTTTTGAGGCGATAAACTGACGTAGCTGCTTAGCCGAATCATCAGTCGAGTTATTATCGATGCTTAAAAGCGTCAGGTTTTTTTGTGATTGCTTTAAAAGACTTTCGAGGCATTCGATTGAGTCTTCGGAATTATTCCAGGTAATAACCATTATTGCTAGTCTATTCATAACGTCATATATATCTTATAATGTTTTCTAGGTTATGAGAATCTCAAATGTATTTAGTCGTCGCAATCGAATTTTGCTACGCGAGTTAGTTGTTACAGATTTTAAGTTACGATATCAGGGGTCAGCATTAGGGTATGCATGGTCACTATTAAAGCCGTTGTTCCTATTTGCTATTTTATATGTGGTGTTCGAGAAATTTTTACGGCTAGGTAAAGGGGTGGATCATTACCCGGTCTATCTGTTGCTTGGGGTTGTATTGTGGGGGTTCTTTACGGAGGCAACGAGCAATGGTCTAAACTCGATCATTTCAAGGGGTGACTTGATTCGTAAGATTAACTTTCCGAAATATATTATCGTTGTTTCGGGTACGATATCATCACTTATCAACCTTGGCCTCAACCTTATTGTTATAATTATCTTCGCCTATCTAAATGGTGTGCATTTTACATTTGAAATGCTACTGGCGATCCCGCTAATTATAGAACTGTATATACTTGCGCTGGCTGTAGCGTTCTTTCTGTCGGCATTCAATGTCAAGTTTCGCGATGTCGGATATTTGTGGGAGATCTTTTTGCAGGCTGCCTTTTACGCAACGCCAATTATCTATCCGCTGGCGATGGTTATTAATGTCAGTGCGCCGGCTGCGAAGTTAATTATGCTAAACCCCGTTGCACAAGCAATCCAAGATATTCGTTATGTTGTTGTGACACACGATTCGATCACTATTTACCAGCTGTTTTCTAAAGATTTGTATATTGTCGTTGTGCCGTTCGTCGTTGTTATCTTAAGTGTTATCTTGGCAAGTTATTATTTTAAACGAAATTCACGATATTTTGCGGAGAGTGTGTAATGACTAGCCAAAAAGAACACATCGTTATTGCAAAAGACATCACTAAGTCATTTTCTATTCCTATGGGTGGTAGCGCGGGCATTAAGCAGCGTGTATTTAATATAGCCAAAGGCCGCAAAGGTCGACGCAATTTTACACCTCTCCGCGATATATCATTCGAAGTGAATAAAGGTGATTTTTTTGGAATCGTTGGTAAAAATGGCAGTGGTAAAAGCACGTTACTAAAGATTTTGGCCGGTATTTATACGCCAACAAAAGGGAGCGTCCATATTGGTGGTTCGCTTGTGCCCTTTATTGAATTGGGTGTTGGGTTTAATCCTGAGCTAACCGGTCGCGAGAATGTGTACCTAAATGGCGCATTGCTTGGGTTTAGCCACAAAGAAGTCGATGGTATGTATGCCAAAATCGTTGAGTTTGCAGAACTGGACGATTTTATGGAAGAGCGCCTAAAAAACTACTCTAGTGGTATGCAAGTTCGGTTGGCGTTCTCGATTGCCATACAGGCAAAGGGTGACATTTTGCTACTAGACGAAGTGCTTGCGGTTGGCGATGCAGCATTTCAGCAAAAATGTTTCGATTATTTTGAGCGATTGAAGCGTGAAAAGCGTACCATCATTATTGTGACTCATGACATGGGTGCGGTTAAGCGTTTTTGTAACCGCGCTATGCTTATTTCTAACGGTAATATCGAACATATCGGTACGCCATCAGAAGTTGCCGATCTTTATACTGAGGCAAATATTGAGCGCGCCGCCGAAACGGCCGAAAAAGACGAAGCGGGTGATGTTGCCGAGACAATGACACTAAAAGCGAAACTGTCAAAAAAACGATACAAAAATGACGATGACCTGATCGTTGACATTGCATATTCTGTGCCAGAGGACAACGCAGAATACTTTGTGAATCTCTCGTTAATGCATGCAGGCGCTGTGTTTGCGGATGTTAATACGAAATATTCTAAAGATGCGACTACAAGCGAGACTATAAAGAAAATACGTTTTCAACAGTCCTTGTCAGGTTTTAATAGTGGTAAATACGATGTTTGTCTGACGCTGCATCGCAAGGCGGATGATCGATTGATTAAACAAGATCCTCGAGCGGCCAGTTTTCTCGTCGAAGGCTATGATCCCTCTCTTGATGGACCAATGAAATTGAGCGGCAAATGGGTGGGCGTGAATAAGTGAAATAGTTGTACATGCTTCTCGCCACAAGGAGAAGCAGACACGACAGTCAATACTGATTTAACAGCAAAGGACGAAATCCTGTATGGCAAAAGCGAAGAAGATTATAAAATTAGGACTTAAAGCGGTTGCGAATCCCCGACATGCAAAAGGGCAAGTTACACTTGCTGTTGAGCGTCGGTCGATTAACCGACAACGCCGCGCGAACTATATTCAATGGTTTGAAGGCCATCAGCCTAGCATCAAAGAATTGGCAGATCAAAAAAAGCAAGCAAAGAAGTTTAAAAATCAGCCACTCGTCAGTATTTTAGTACCAACATATAATACAAATCCTGCCCACCTACGCGAATGCTTAGATTCGGTAATTGTACAAACGTATACAAATTGGGAATTGTGTATATCTGACGATGCATCTCCCAATAATGATACAAAAGAAGTGATTCGTGAGTATGTAAAGAAATACAAAAATATTCACGCAATCTTTAATACGGTAAATCAACACATTGCAGGATCATCAAATATTGCGCTTGAAATGGCAAAAGGTGAATATATTTCATTGCTCGACCATGACGACCTGTTATTGCCAAACGCGCTGTTTGAGACGATCAAGATGATTAATGAGCATCCTGATGCTGACCTTGTTTATTCAGATGAAGACAAGCTGGAGGACGATTCTGTGCATGTTGAGCCGTTCTTTAAGCCGGATTGGAGCCCAGATTTTCTTAATTCGTGCAACTATATTACGCACTTTGCAACTATTCGCACAAAGGTGATGAAAAAAGTGAATGGCTTTACTCCCGGGAGTCAGGGTGCACAAGACTGGGATCTCTTTTTGCGCATCACTAATGTTACTGATAATGTCTACCACATTCCAAAAATTATCTATACTTGGCGCAAATCGCCAACCTCAACGGCACAAACAGCAGACAGTAAGCCGTATGCATATATTAATCAAAAGAAAGTATTACGGCATAGTGTCGTGGAGCGAAAAGAGAACGCATTTGTACATTCGCATCCCGCACTTGGTTTTTGGCGTAAACAATACGGTATTGAAGGCACGCCACTTGTCTCAATCGTTATTCCAACAAAGGATAACTACGAACTAGTTAGGCAGTGTGTGGATTCGATCATTGAGTGTTCTTCATATCCATATTTTGAAGTCGTGATTGTTGATACGGGAAGTACCGATGAACGTGCTGCAGATTACTATAAATCGATTACGGACAATAATCCTGAAATAAATGTTATTTACTGGAAAAAACCGTTTAACTTCTCGGCAGTTTGTAACTTTGGCGCCGCCAAGGCAAAAGGCGATTATTACCTATTCCTTAATAATGATACGCAAGTAATATCGCATGATTGGATTCAGGGTCTTTTGGAGCACGCGCAGCGCCCGAATGTTGGTATGGTGGGCGCTAAACTTCTCTTTCCGAACGGTACAATTCAGCATGCTGGTGTTGTTCTGAGCCTCCGTGATGTTGCATACCATCCATTTTACGGAAAAAGTCAGACTCAAGATATCTTCAACTATATCTATACTGCGAATGTTCGTGACGTAGCAGCCGTAACTGCAGCATGTTCAATGGTGTCAAAGGCAAAATTTAATGAAGTAAGTGGGTTTGACGAAGAACTTCGTGTTACATATAACGATGTTGATTTGTGCCTAAAACTACTCGATAAGGGCTACCTAAACGTGTATAACCCATTCGTTGAGCTATTTCACTATGAGTCAATGAGTGTAGGCAAGATAGAGACGGCCGATCGTGATAAGAAAGAGCTATTTGAAGCTCAGGACGTAATGAGAGAACGTTGGTCTAAGTATCTTAAACACGATCCATATTATAATCCGTGTTTTGAACAGTTTGGACCTGGGTATCGATTGCCAGTAGAAAAACTCGTCGAATAGCCCTGTAAACAATAAAAACACCCGCCGTAGTTCGGCGGGTGTTTTTATTGTTCTCTAGAAACTACCCGAACTTGTGGCGATATGACTAATCCAAGTTTGAAAAGTTGATGACCACCCGTGCACTTCGAGCTGGCCGCTTGCTGTGTTCGAATACTTAACTAATAACACGCCGTCTCGCCCATTGATATTTGCCGATACGATATCATCCGCGGTTCGGTCAAATCCAGCCGTCGGTAGATTACTGGCAATGTGAGCAATCCATTGTTGTTCGCCGGGTGCCCAAACATGAAACTCTACCATGCCACTCTGTGTGTTGGCATATTTAACGTAAACTAGTTCGTCATGGCCATTACCGGTAAAATCAGCGGCAATCACTTTGCCTTGCGTTGGATCAATTACCGGGAGGTTAGTAGCGATGTGCGTTGTCCATTGCTGTAGATTACTTGATAAACCATGGACTTCCACCATGTTACTTTGGGTGCCAGTATAGTTAACGAGGTACAACTCGCCATACTTGTCGCCATTCGTATCGGCAGAGATGACGACTGAAGATGTTGGATCGATCTGTCCCGATATTGTAGGGGTATGGCTAACCCAGTGTTGTTCGGTTGGATCCCATCCGTGCACTTCAAGCCGGCCGCTCGAAGTGTGAATGTAATCGACTTTAAATAGTTGCCATATCCCGCCATAAGGTGAAGAAACTATTGTACTATAGGCTGGATCAAACGTATAAGAGTTAGTGCCTATATGACTACTCCATGATTGGAGGGTGCTGTTTGCCCACACATGTGCTTCGACACATTTCGTACCAGTGTTGTTTGCTTCAGTTAAGGCGAGTTGGCTAGCACCAAATGGTACAACTTGTTCTCCGGTAGCTACACTGTTTAGATTACTACCATTGTGGCATGTATAATATGAATTGCCGAATGTACTGCCGAACCAATCATTGAAGTAAAGATAAAAATTGCGGTTGCCATACGAGCTACAACTGTCGCCTCTCCCATATCCGGTAGCGAGTGCGGCAGAATTGGGTTGGTAGGGAGTGTAATCATATAACGCTTGTGTTGCAAGTGTCGTTATGTTAACGGTCGTTCCTCCACATGAAGTATTGGGGTTCCATTGAATGTAATTGTTCCCCTGAACGTAAGGGGAATACCAAGTTGGACTCGACGTCATTATCGCATGAAACATCTTACCCGACCACGTTACCTGATTTGTGAATCCGTAATAGGTTGCGTCACAACCAGTTGAGTCTGGACATCCGTAACCAGTGGCGGTGCGATATTGGCTAGGAAGCGGCCATGTGTCAGTAACAAGTCCTTGCTCTTTTTGTAGCAATACAATCAATATTTGCGGGTTAATTTGATATTGCTGCGCAATATTATAAATTATTTGCGCTGCTGGCAATCCATTTTCGGTGTAATCTCTCAGACAGGTGTAAGGTGGACCTGGCCATCCCTGGGTTGCGGCATACTGCGCATGTGTAAGATCGGATCGACCAAGATCGCTTGCGGGTCGTGTACCATTTGTATCACAACTAGGAACCTTGCTATTTAGAAAGTTTTGGATATCGTATGTGCTCATTGACCCGCTTGCAGTAAAGACGTCATCATCAATGATACGACCCGGTTGAAAATCAGCTAGTGAACTAGCATGAGCCGCTTGGCAGCGGAGGCCGACAATTACAGCTATGATCATCGCGCTAACAAGCACGACACGGAACGACGATAATAATATGATTAGAAAGGGCCGATATTTCATTGTATTGTGACCGTTTGTGATGCATCTCCGACAAGATTACCGCTACTGAAGTGAATTGCTATATTCCATTGTCCTGCTGGAAGTTGAGATAGAGGGATATCAAAACCTCTACAAGTGGATACCGAAGCATACGGCTGAAGTTGGGCGACTTGTGAAATAGGCGCCGACCCAGTCTTGGTCATGGTTAGCGTACATGTTCCACTGCTGGTTACTGTAGCAACCTGGGCACGGATTTGTAGAGTCGTTGTAGTTTGGTTGGTGGAGATTATCGTCAGTTGGATGGTACTAGTACCATTTGATTGGGGCACAGGTGCTGGTGGTTGGTCGCTTCCGCCCTCAGGAGTCGATTTGGTAGTACCCTGCGATTTCGCGCCCTGCTTAATGGTTGCGCCAGATTTTACCTGCTCTTCTGTAGGTTTACTGTAATTAATATTTGAGGTTGTTGGTTTTGCAAATGGCTGCCATCCAAAAAAAACCGATTTAGATACATAGAGGTAGGTGAAGAGCCCTAAAACAATAACAAAAATAGAAATTACTGGTATTAGAACCTTTTTTGTGAAGAGTGGATTTTTTTGTTTATTAATTTTCATAAGCAACAATTTCCTATTCCCATAATACCATAAGTATTATGTAAAATACAGAGATTACTGTTTGTAAAAATAAAGTATAACGTTTGGGAACTGCAAAGTCTTTAGCAACCGCCTACATGGACCATCGAGTGTTGTTGTACTTATAATATAGTTGATTTTTTGGTCGACTTTTCTTTCGCAGCCCGCTGAAATTGCGAAAAGGTCGGCGCTTACCAGAACTAATGGACTTGAATCGTTACTGGAAAGAAACGTGTGGGCATAGCGGTTGTATACGAAATTATCGGATGTCCCAACTTCTTCTTTCCAAAAGTCGATACTAGGATATGCGGCGATTCCAGTGACCGCCCTGCGCTGGCTCATTTGAGGAATGTTTTCAAGGTAGATGTTTTGCGCTGCCGCCCATATGCTATTTGGTGGGGATAAGCTTTGTATTGTTTTTGTAATTTCACCATTATAAATAGGACCAAGTCCACGGTATAAGGGGTGAATGCCAACAACACTAACAAAAGAAAAAGCAGCAATAACTAAAAGACCTAATCGCGCTTTATTTAAAATAATACAAGCTGATCCGAAAGCGACGACACTCGCAAGGAGAAGAATAAGAAGTTTATTTGATATAAATAGAGGGAATTCCTTGCTTGTTTCAAACCCTGCCCAGGCCATAATACCAAAGGCGACGATAGAGTAAGCTATGAGTCCGATTGTGATTCTATTCGAAGCGGTGAATTTATAGCGATCAATGGTAGTGATTGAATATATTATTAAGACAAAGGTGGCGACACCCAGGCCTATAGTCAAGCGATCCAAAGGTACAATTTGCAGTGCAAGGAATTTGGTGATTGGATCGATGCCTGGTAGGAACATTTGTGCAAAGAATAGGATATTGCAAGCAATAATAGCAAACAGAGTCCATTCTATTTTCTTATGTTTTTTATATATAGAGAGTAGTAGGCCGATAGCAGGAAGAATAAAGAATGTCGGCAATAGTATAAAATTAGAAGATTCGCTTTGGTTTTTGTAATAGTTTTTCCCATGTATTTTACGTTCAAGCTGGGGCTGTAGGTAGCTAACGAGAAGATGGCTTATGTCGTAGCCACCAGATGCAACAATTCTTTTTCCAGGGTAAGCGGTATTTTCTACCGTAGATACTACATCGGAACGGGTCAGAATATATGTTCCACAAAGCACCCCAGTTATCATCCCGGTAATGATAAAAGGAGCAAGTATAAAACGTAGCCTAGAATGCGGTTTATTGCGCCTTGATTGAATAAGATACCCAATCACAAAAAAGAAAACTACAATAGCGACAGGAATCTGGTAAGGAGGGTAGAGAATTAGCGCGAACGCTGTGAGTAAATATGATAGGACGGCGATGCGAATAAGCATTGACGGGAGTCTACCTAACTTATTTTTAAGCAATACCACTCCATTATTTTCAATTAGGTTCATTGATATAGTCATAATAAGAAAACCGTAACTGATTGTTGCTAATGTGCTAGTTTGATACCACCAAAAGACAAAAGGCGAAAATCCAATAATTATCGATCCAAGTACGGCGATTAAAATTTTGTCAGGCAGTAACTTTAGACAAAAGAAATACGCGCTAATTAGTAAAAGAGAGAGCAAAAACCACCATTTAAATGCAAAGGCATTTTCGAATGGAAGAACAAAAAATGAAAAATTTTGAGGCTTAAATAGCGCTGACCACTCTTTGTATGGGGCGTCAATCACAAGACTCATATTCTTATCTTGTGCAAAATTGTGGTTAATGTAGGGATAGCCACTTTCTTGTTGGAGAATAGTCATCTGTGTGTTGACGAGCCACTCGTCTGAGCGAATTGGTTGGGGAGTGCCGACAATTAGGTTTGGATCAGGTGCAGAGCCATATAAAAACGAATGATAAATACCAATAGAGCTGCCATTTACATTTAATACAGTCAGCGTAACAAGCCCAAGGATAACTATACTAGGGAATAACCATTTACTTTTTATAAACCACTTAATTTTTACTGCCCAAGTCGAAGAGCGTCGTATGTGTTTCATTATTATTTATCGTAGCATAGTTGACAAGATTTATTTACTTACATTTAGTAGGATAATTCCACCAAGAACAAATGCAATCGCGATAATCTTTATGAGCGTGAATGATTCCTTAAATATAATGAACGATGCAATAAAAATAGCAACATACACGAGTGCAGTAGCGAGCGGAATTATGTACCCAAGATCGTATTTGGCAACCAAATACGTGTAGATAAGAAAACTTATTCCATACAAAAGAATGCCACTTATGACATAAAAACTCAGATTGAAGTGAAGATGACCATTGATGATTGAAGCAGGGGCACCCGATACACTTCCTAATTTGAGAAAAATGAGCGCTAAAGATGTGGCAATCGCATAAGCGAGTATGATTAGCTGGGCCACTATTGATTCTCGCTTGCCGATTTAGTGGCGATATTCTCTAGGTACCAAGAATACGTTTTTGCTATACCTTCATCAAAACTGATACTAGGCGTCCAGCCTTTTTCTGTAAGCCTTGATGTATCAAGAAGCTTTCTGGGCATACCGTCCGGTTTTGTGGCATCAAAAATAAGTTCGCCTTTGTAACCCACCAACTCTTTGATAATGTATGCCAACTCTTTGATGGATATGTCTTTTCCAGTACCGACGTTTATGAATTGCTTATCGTTATAGTTTTCAAGCAGCCAGACAATCGCATCAGCCAAGTCGTCAACATGCAAAAATTCGCGCCGGCTTGTCCCCGTACCCCAAATAACCACTGTAGGATTATTGGTGATTTTTGCTTCGTGCATGCGACGGATGAGTGAAGGAATAACATGTGACGTCTCTGGGTTAAAATCATCATTTTTGCCGTATATGTTTGTGGGCATGCAGGATATAAAGTTCATATTGAACTCATCGTAGATGTACTCACACAATTTCATGCCGGCAATTTTAGCGTATGCGTATGCCTCGTTTGTTGGCTCTGGTTTACCCTCCATAAGGTAATCTTCTTTCATCGGTTGTGGTGAATGAAGAGGATAAATACATGAGCTACCAAGGAAGAGGAGTTTTTTAACGCCGCTTTCTTTAGCAGACCAGATAATATTGTTTTGGATCTGTAGATTTTCGTACAAAAACTCGGCAGGATAAGTCATATTGGCTTTAATACCACCAACCTTTGCCGCACTATCGACGACATAATCGGGTCTTTCCTTTGTAAAAAATTCCCTTACTGCTTCTTGGTCGCTTAGGTCGAGCTCTTGGCGCGTTTTAAGCAAAAGATTCGTAAAGCCTTTTGCCTGTAAGGCGCGAACGACTGCCGATCCAACGAGCCCTTTATGGCCTGCAACAAAAATCTTTGCGTTTTTATTCATGGTTAAGCCTCCAGTAGGTTACAGATAAAGTTAATTTCGTCATCGGTCATGTCGGGATTATTTCCAAAATAGAAACCATTTTGATGAATAAGGTCAGAATTGACGAGGGGTTCAATATCTTGGACATATTTCTTGTAGAATGGTTGTTTGGTCATGTTCCCAGCGATGATAGGGCGTATTTCAACTTCGGCGTTCGTGAATTTTTGACGATATTTTGCTGCCAGTTCCGGTGTTTTACATATTACGGGCATTGCAAAGTTAGAAACTGTGTCCATATGGGAAAGATCATAATGATGGAAATCGTCGTTTTTCGATACCACCTCGTTAAAACGTGTGAAGTTGTCAACACGTTTATTGACGATTTCATCCCAGTAGGGCATTTGCGTCTTGCCAATAAAACCGTTTATTTCACTTGGGCGAAAGTTCGAGGCAATATCGTAGAAAGTATATTTAGCATAAAAATCATCAATGTCTGAGTTTGATCGAAGTTCTTGTTGTTTTTCTGGTGAGAGGTTGCGGTCCCAACCATGAGCTCGTCCCATGACAAGGTAATCGCGGAGATTATCATCATCCGTACAAATCATGCCACCCTCGATAGTGGACATGTGATGGCCGACAAAGAACGAAAAAGTAGAAGCAATTCCGTAATTGCCAAGCAGTTTGCCGTCAACTTTTGAGCCTAGTGATTCACAGTTATCTTCAATAAGGAGCACTCCTTTTTCAGTGCAGATTTTTTGAATCTCTGGCAGATGATCGCAAAAACCGAGTACGTTAGTTAAAAATAGACCGTTTAGCCCGTCAATATATTGATTAAGCTTTTCGGGTGAAACGTTAAGCGATTCAAGCTCGCAGTCGATAGCTACTGGAACAAGACCGAGCTGGATCAAGGGCATAACATTTGTTGGCCATGTTAATGCAGAAAAACCAACCTTATCGCCCTTCTTAAGTTGACCCGTATTAAGAAGTGACTGTATAAGAAGGAGATTTGCAACGCTACCGTTGGAAACATACACTGCGTGTTTACGATCTTGCTTAGCGGCGAATGCTTTTTCAAAAGCAAGACATTCCTTATTCATGCTCAGAATATCTTCATGTAGAATAAAATCGACAAGCGCTTTTTTTGTTTCGGCTTCGTGATAAAAACTAGATTTAATTAGTTTAATCATTACTCAACCCTCGTTTATATTGTTCAATTTCAAGGTCGGATGTAACCATCAACTCCACTAGTTCACTGAATTTAACTTTCGGCTCCCAACCCATTATTCGCTTTGCCTTTGTCGCATCACCGATCAAAAGATCAACTTCGGCGGGTCGGAAATAATTTTGATCGATTTTAATAATAGTATTGCCGGTCTTGCGATCAATCCCAACCTCATCGACACCTTTACCCTGCCATTCTAGATCAAATCCTAGTTGTTTTGAAGCGACTTCAATAAACTCTCGAACAGTGTGGGTTTCATTGGTAGCAAGAACATAATCATCGGGTTTTTCCTGCTGTAGCATCATCCACATACCTTCAACATAATCTCTGGCGTAGCCCCAATCTCGTTTTGCGTCAAGATTACCAAGATAAAGTGTTGAATCAACTCCTAGTTTGATACGCGCCAAACCACGTGATATCTTTCTAGTAACAAACGTTTCACCGCGGCGTGGAGACTCGTGGTTAAACAGAATTCCATTACATGCGAATAGATCATAACTTTCGCGATAATTTTTTGTAATCCAGTAGGCATATACCTTTGCGACACCGTATGGCGAGCGAGGGTAAAAAGGTGTTTCTTCTGTTTGGGGAACTTGTTGAACAAGGCCAAACATTTCTGATGAGGATGCCTGGTAAAACTTTGTTTTAATACCTGATTCGCGTATAGCATCAAGAATACGGAGTGCGCCGATGCCGGTGACGTCGCCAGTGTATTCAGGTGTGTCAAAACTTACACGGACGTGACTCTGGGCGGCCAAGTTGTATATTTCATCTGGTTTAATCTGTTCGATAAGACGCGATATATTACTACTGTCTGATACGTCCCCATAATGGAGAAAAAGGCGTTTGCCACGTTCGTGCGGGTCCTGAAATATATGATCGATGCGGCTCGTGTTGAATGTTGAAGATCGCCGAATTACACCGTGAACTTCATATCCCTTTTCAAGTAAAAATTCAGCTAGATATGATCCGTCTTGTCCAGTAATGCCTGTAATAAGAGCCTTCTTACTCATGTCTCCCCTATATGTACCTTTCGTTATTGGTAGAATATCTTTATCTCCATAATAAACTATTATCCAGCGAACACAAAGAGGCCGACTGTGGTAAGATAGAACTCGACGCGCGTCCAAGGACGCTAGGAGAAAATAATGTCCATAGACTATACGAGAAAAGCAGTAACGTTACCAGGTATTGAACGGCAATACAATACGGGACAAAATCTTTTTGCTGACGCTCAATCTGTATTCTTGCCAGATGACGAATATGCAAGGGCGCTCAATACCCTTGTCATTGTTTGCATTGATATCGTGATAGTGGATCAAAAAGACAAAATATTATTGGGAAAACGACAGCAAGAACCTCACCCTGATTGGTGGATTATCGGTGGTCGTATGCGTGCAGGCGAAACGTTCGAGAAGGCCGCCGTTAGAACGATTGAGCGCGAGCTAGGCGTTACTATACTGCCATCTCAGTTCCAACTTATTGGATTTTATAACTTGATATGGGATACGAAAGCGCAGGGTGAGGGAGGATGTCATACTCTCAGTATCACGCTGAAATGTCACGTCACTGATAAACAGATAGGTAAATTCCGTGCAAATGAAGAATATGAAAATACAAAGTGGGTTAGCCCAAATGAAATTTTATCAGCAGATGAATCAAAGTATCATCCAACTTTACGACAAACGATGCGGGACTATCTAAAGGCTAATTAGTCACCGTCAGCATGACGAATTGCAATAGAATTTACCCGGTTTGCGGCGATTTTTGTGGCGATGTAGACGGGTTTTTCCCACAGCGGAGCGAAAAACTTTTGAACAGGAGACATATAGCGGCGCTTTACTAAACGTGCTTCGCTAAGCGACTTATCTCTGTTTGCTACAGTGGTTGATGAGGCATGCCAACGAAAAGCTGAAACGACCGTATGGGTATTGATGAGTCTCCCTATTTTCCGTAATCTCAGGAATAAGTCGAGGTCCATGGCATATTTAAGCGATTCATCAAATGGTTGGTCCATTGCTAGTAACACCGAACTACGAAAAAGAGAACCGGGAAGGGGGATGAGGTTTGGTCCCCAAGTCATAAGCCATGGGGCAAGAGAACCTGCTTTGCTTGTCAGTAACCGTTTATCGGTATCATTGATGTAATCACAATACCCGAACGCGGCCACTGCATCGTCATTATTTTCTAATGCTGAAATTGTTGTTTTTAACGAATCGGGTGCTAAAAGATCATCATCGCCAATCCATGTAATGTACTTATGTTTAGGTTTGGCCGATTTAATACCTGCATTGACTGCAGCGCACATACTACCGGGATCGTCTATCGTCTTGGTGTGAAATTCGCTTGCTAATTTAGTAGTGACTTTATCTTTAAAAGGATAGACGAGGACAACATCCACATTTTTAATTCGTTGCTTGGTAATAGAAGTAAGCGTTTGACGCAGTAGATCTGGACGTTGGCCAAGAGTCGCTAAGACAACAAGTACGCCTGGAGTTTTTTCTTTAGACATGTGTATATAGTAGCAAACCCTGAAAAGATATACAGCTATATCTAAGAGTGAGAGGATGATATATAATAAATAGCATGAAGAAGTCGGGGGTAGATACAGAGGCTGTGATTATTATTCCGGTGTATAACGAAGCAGAAGTTGTGGCAAGTGTTGTTAACTCAGTACTAAAACATTTCAAGTACGTTATTTGCATCAATGATGGAAGTCGTGACGCATCGTCGGAAGAGATCAAAAAAACAGGCGCTTACTTAATTGAACACCCAATAAATATGGGCCAAGGCGCGGCATTGCAGACAGGCATTGAGTTCGCAAGGCAGCTTCCGGTAAAGTATTTTGTTACCTTTGATGCCGATGGACAGCACCGTATTTCTGATGTCCATACAATGATAAAGAAAATAAAGAAGGGCGATTTTGATATTATACTCGGTTCGCGTTTTTTGGGTGAAACGATAGGCATAAGTGCCTCTAAACGAATATTACTAAAATTGGCGATATGGTTTAGCAAAACCACCACGGGTCTTTCGCTTACCGATACTCACAACGGACTAAGAGTTTTTAATAAAAAAGTTGCTGACAATATACAAATTACTCAACCAGATATGACTCATGCCTCCGAGATACTCGAGATTGTAGCGGATAAAAAATACAAATATGTTGAAATTCCTGTGACTATTGAGTATACGGATTACTCGCGTCGTAAAGGTCAATCTATTGTCAACGCGGTGAATATTGGTTTTGACACATTGCTGAGAAAGGTAAGTAAATAATGATCCCTGTCGTGCAAATTGTTGTTATTGGAGCAGCACTTTTTCTTGTTGCTAACGTGTTGGGCCGTCAGACATATGCTGCACGCGCATGGAAAAAAATTGCACTCAGCTTTCTTGCAGGAGCTATGGTTATTGCTGTGCTTTTTCCCGACCTTACCAATCAAATAGCACATTTTGTTGGGGTGGGTCGTGGGGCTGATTTGTTATTGTATGGTTTGACAATTGCATTTATAACGTACGCACTTAATGATTACTTACGAGGACAGAGAGACCGAGACGCCCTATACCGACTTGCGCGTAGAGTGGCGATCTTAGAAGCTAATAAGCGATACGATATTTAGTAACCGTTAGGGTTCTGTGATTGCCAATGCCACGAGTCGCGACATGCATCATCGATACTTTTTTCAGCAACCCATTTCAACTCAATATTCGCTTTTTTTGGACTTGCATAGCAAGAAGCCAAATCACCCGGTCGTCGACTAACAAATTCGTAGGGTATTTTTTTACCAGATACACGACTAAAGACTGTGATGAGTTCCAACACCGAAGTGCCTTGTCCTGTGCAGAGGTTATATACCCTACTGCCTTTTTTGGAATGTTCTAATGCAGCAATGTGGCCTCTTGCTAAATCGACCACATGTATGTAATCACGTACACCTGTGCCGTCTTTGGTATCGTAATTGCTGCCATATATGTGTAACTTTTTGCGCCGTCCAACCGCTACCTGACTAATGTAAGGCAAAATATTGTTGGGTGGTCCATTAGGATCTTCACCAATTCGACCACTCTCATGAGCACCTACTGGATTAAAATAACGAAGAATCGTAACTTCGAACTCGGATTCTGCGTGAGAAAAGTCGCAGAGTATTTGCTCTATCATATATTTAGTCTGTCCATAGGCGTTCGTTATTCCAAGTCCCGTCCGACTATCTTCTGTTAGTGGAAAGTTTTTCGGTACTCCATACACAGTTGCGGATGAGCTAAAAACGAGTTTCTTGACATTAAATTTTTTCATCACTCTTAAAAGAGTGAGAGTTGAAGAAAGATTATTGTCATAGTACCGTAGAGGATCTGCCGTAGACTCATTTACGGATTTTAATCCAGCAAAATGAATGACGGCATCAATAGCATGTTCTGCGAAAATCGCTTCTAATTCATTTTGCTTGCGAACATCACAATTATAAAAAGGGATAGATGTGCTGGTAATAGATTCTACTCTATGGAGTGCTTCAATATTGCTATTGCAAAGATTATCAACGACTATGACGGAATGCCCATTATTTAGTAATTCTACAACTGTGTGTGTTCCTATGTATCCTACGCCGCCTGTAACTAATATGCGCATTAAAGATCGTTTCTTTTATTTCAAAAGGCTAATGAGATATTCGCCATAACCAGATTTTTTAAGCATGCTGGCTTGTTCGAGTAAATCGTCCGGTAATATGTAGCCCTCGCGAAAAGCGACCTCTTCGGGACTGCCAATAATCATGCCGGTGCGACGTTGAATAGCACGAATATAGTCGGCGGCATCAGTCATAGAGTCGATAGTGCCAGTGTCGAGCCAGGCATCTCCGCGGTCAAGTGTTTTAACGGTTAGTTTGCCACGTCTTAGGTATTCCTCATTCACAGAGGTGATCTCTAATTCACCACGAGTACTTGGTTTTACATTTTTGGCAATTTCAATAACGTCGTTATCGTAGAAGTAGAGACCGACGACAGCAAAGTCTGACTTAGGTTTGACCGGTTTTTCTTCAATTGAAATAGCGACGTTGTTATCATCGAACTCTACGACCCCATAGCGTTCTGGATCGGATACCCGGTAGGCGAACACAGTGCCACCATCAGGATCAATACACCCTTTTAGGGACTGTCCAAGATCGGAGCCGTGGAAGATATTATCGCCAAGAACCAAGGCAACTTTATCATTGCCAATAAACTCTTCTCCAATGATAAAGGCCTGAGCTAGACCGTCTGGAGAAGGTTGTACGGCGTAGGATAGCTGAAGTCCCCACTGAGAACCATCACCAAGAAGACGCTGGAACTGTGACTGGTCTTCTGGAGTTGTGATGATAAGGATCTCACGGATACCGGCAAGCATGAGAGTAGTAAGCGGGTAGTATACCATTGGCTTATCGTAAATTGGCATGAGCTGTTTAGAAATACCTTTTGTAATAGGCCACAAACGTGAGCCTGACCCACCGGCTAAAATAATCCCCTTCATAAAATCTCCTCGCAAAAGATTATTGCTGATCTAAGTAGTGACGCAGTGCCTCTGTCCAATCCCTTGGAATGAAACCTGTAGTCTTTATTTTAGCAAGATTAAGGGTACTTTGTAAGGGACGAGGTGCAATACCTTCCTTGCCTTCATAATATTTTGCCGTTGTAACAGGAGTGATATCTGTTGCGCTTTTACCAACGATCTCAAATACGCGCTTAGCGATAGCCGCCCAGCTGGCTGGCTCGCCCTCGTTAGACATATTATAGGTTCCGTAAGGTGCTTTGGTATCTAATAGATGTTTAATGGCTTGGGCAAGATCGTCAGCAAAGGTAAGTCGACCAATCTGATCATCTACGACGTCCGGTTTGATGTCACGCTCTGCCAGCGACTTCATGGTAAGAACGAAGTTATTTCCTCCGCCAACTACCCAACTAGTACGAATAAGGTAGTGCCTGGGTGTAGTTTTGGTAATAAGCTCACCAGCGGCCTTAGTTTGCGCATAAACCCCAAGAGGACTTAGTGGCTCGTCTTCGTCATGGACGATAGCGGTGCCGTCAAATACGTAGTCCGACGAAACATTAACAAGAGTTAAACTGTACTCGGTTGCGATTTTAGTAAGTTGTTCTACGCCAACACCATTGACTTGCCACGCGGCTTTTTTACCGTCGGGTGTTTCTGAGGCATCTACTGCAGTGTAAGCGGCAGCATTAATAATAGTACTGTAATCACGCCAGTGGCGGGCGTCTCGCAGGTCTGAGGTAATGTCAAGCTCATCGCGGTCGGCAAATTCGGCTTTTGGAAAGATTTTTTGTAGCGCTTTCCCCAGTTGCCCATTACTTCCAGTAATGAGAATTTTTTTAGTAGGAACTGGCGTAATGTCCTTGAGCATCGGGTGGTTTTTATCTTTTTCAGATAGTTCACATTGATCCAGCGGAATAGGCCAGTCGATTACAAGATCAGGATCAGCGGCATTAATAAAGGTATAACTGGCATCTGGGTACCAGTGATCATTCACCAGGTATGAATAAACCGTATTGTCTTCAAGTGTTAGGTAGGAGTTAGCGACACCAGCAGGTACAAAGATAGCCTTACTTGCATCTATCTCTGTCGTGAAAGTTGTCCCATAAGTAGAACTGCCTTCGCGGATATCTACCCAAGCGCCAAAGAATTTGCCACTGCCAACGGAAATAAACTTATCCCAAGGTTCGGCGTGTATACCACGTAAAACACCCTTTTTGTCGTTAAACGAAAAGTTGTTTTGAACAGGACCGAAATCAGGTAGTCCAAGAGAGATCATTTTTTGGCGTTGCCAGTTTTCTTTAAACCAACCGCGGTTATCGCCAAAAACTGTCAGATCAAAAATAATAAGACCAGGAATAGGGGTGTCGATTTTTTTTAGTTCTTTGCTAAATTCAAGGGAGGTGTTCTCGAGCATACTTCTATTATACCAATCTATTGTCTATCTAAATATGCAAATGCCAAAAGAAGTGCTGCAATACTCTCGGTATTGGCAATTTCTCCGTCAAAAATCATTTGCTTGATTGTGGCAATGGAAAACTTACGAATAGATGCAATATCCTCTTCCTCGTCAATATGGTTATTGTTGGGAGTGAGGCTGCGGGCAAGGCAAATAGAAGTTTTAAAAGTAGTCATGCCGGCGGCGGTGCGTGCCTTTGAAAGAACGGTAAGCTGGCCTGCTTCCAGGCCAGCCTCTTCAAGTAGTTCGCGCCTTGCTGCCACCTCCGGAGGTTCGCCATCCGTTCTACCGGCAACACATTGCCAGGCGAGCTCGCGCGTTGTGTAATGCTCTTGTTGAACAATATATACATTACCCTCATCATCGACTGGAACCACAAAAACGGCGTCACTTTTCGATTCGACGACGCCGTAGAGACCATCCTGCCCGTTAGGGCGGATAATCCGATCTTCACGGACTTTTAACCAGGGGTTCTCGTAAACAATTTTGGAATCTTTTGTTTGCCAAGTCCCCATAGATTTATTGGCCTTTTTCTGCGTAAGCGGCTTCTACTTTGGCTTTCTCGTTTTTCCACCATTCGTCATTACTGGTATACCAGTCGATAGTCGCCTTTAGGCCTGCGCGCATATCAGTGTACTGAGGAGTCCAACCGAGTTCGTCGCGCAGTTTGCTCGCATCGATTGCGTAGCGGAGGTCGTGACCCGGCCGATCGTTAACATGTTCGTAGTCGTTTTTATCTTTGCCCATAAGTTCAAGAATGGTTTCGATAATATATTTGTTGTTCTCTTCGCCATTAGCGCCAATAAGATACGTTTCGCCGCTTTCGCCCTTATCGATAATAGTATGCACAGCGCTATTGTGGTCATCTACATGAATCCAGTCGCGGACATTAAGGCCGTCGCCGTATAGTTTTGGTTTGATGCCACTCAGAATATTAGTAATTTGGCGTGGAATAAACTTTTCGATGTGTTGATATGGACCGTAATTGTTTGAACAGTTGGAGATAGTGGCATGAATACCGAACGAGCGCACCCAGGCACGGACCAAAAGGTCGGAGCCGGCTTTGGTCGAAGAATACGGGCTGCTTGGATTGTATGGTGTTTTAGGTGTGAACTTGTTTGGATCGTCTAGTTCCAAATCACCATAAACCTCATCGGTGCTAATGTGGTGTAAACGCTTGCCGTGTTTACGAACGGCTTCAAGAATAGTAGCGGTGCCAACGAGGTTAGTCTGAATGAACGGCCATGGATCACGAAGTGAGTTGTCATTGTGCGACTCGGCGGCAAAATGAACGACAATGTCAGTTTCATCAATAAGTTTGTCCATTAGGTCTTTGTCGCAAATATCACCAGTCACAAAATCAATTCGATTTAGTACAGATTTAAGACTATCGGGGTTGCCAGCATAGGTTAGCTTATCGACAACAGTAACTTGGTATTCAGGGCGATTTTTTAGTGTATAGTGCACAAAGTTTGCCCCAATAAACCCTGCGCCACCCGTTACGAGAAGTTTTTTCTTATCCATACCTGTAGTATATAACGAGTTGGCTGTAATGTGCTGTTGTATTATTCAGGCTAAAAAAGTTATCTATTTTTTACAACATCTCACCATTTGCCAACATATCACGGAGCTTGACAAGCGCAGCCCGTGGTGCGGGCAAATAGACATCGTCTAAATCGACATTTTCAACCGGGATAAATTCTGCTTTGGCAACATCATCTTCAGGTTTAATAACAGGGGTACCTATAATACGCGCTACAAAGATTGTTGAATGAACATCAAGTGTTTCACCCTGATATTCGTAGAGATCAATCCCGTTGAATAGAAACTGGGGTGTGGTGTAGTCGCTGCGCTTAAGACCAAGTTCTTCATCCATTTCGCGAAGGGCACAGTCGATCGAAGTCTCGGCACCGTCACAAAAACCGCCAGGCGAGTCTAACAGTCCTTTGCCTGGACTATGCGCGCGAGTTGCTACGAGTACTTCATTTTTATCATTAAGGAGCCAGATTCCCGCAGCGGGTGAAGCATTTGCAAATAACGTATGGCCATTTGGACAGGTATAAACATGACCCTGTGCGTTTGTGAGCTTCATGCCACAGCGACGGCAAAAATTCATTTCCATAGAATCTATTATAGCCTTTTGGTTAAAGACATGTTGTTGTAAAAATAATAAGCATGGGTGAGATGGCGCAGCATAAGCGGATGCTGGTATAATCTAAAAGACGCAACTCTAAAAGAGAGAAAATATGTCGCTACAGTTAGAACTTGATGAATTAGGAAAAAGAATAGCTAGCTTTCGTAAGCCGCAACCAATTACCGACGAAGAGTGGAAAGTATTCGCTGGTAACACTGTTGTCGTGCTGATGGCTGGTGGTGAAAGCAGTCGTTTTAGTGCCGTGCTAGACGGTACCGAGGCTCATAAAACCGCTTTTGAACTCCCCAATGGCGATACGATGATTGAGATGACACTTCGTATGTACCGCGATGCCGGTATTAAAAAGTTTGTGGCCGCAGTCTCGCATAATGCGCAAAGTATTGAAGAGCGAATCGGCGACGGGTCGTCCTTTGGCGTTGAAGTTACCTATAGCCATGATCCTGAGCATCCGGTAGGAAAAGGCGGTGCTGTGAGATACGCGCTTGAAAACGGCTCTATCCCAGAGAATTGTAACTTAATTGTCGTCAACCCAGACGATGTGGTGCTGAACTTTCCTGGCTCATTCCCACGTTATATATGCGAGGCGCATATAGAAGGGCAAAAGCAAGGTAAGCTAGCCACGGCTGTACTAGGAACAGGTCAAGCTTCCCCTGCAACTGGCATGATGGTAAGGGATAATGCCGTGGTTGATACGCAGATGTATCCGTTTATTCCAGTACCTGCTCACGCGGGCATGACCGTCTTTTCGCCAGAGGTTTTTCCGCGGTTTAGGGAGTTATTTAGCCTCGAAGAAAAGACCGATTTTGAGAATGTTCTCTTTCCCCTTCTTGCAAAAGAAAACACCCTCTGGTCTGCGGGACTAACAGAAGGTCTATGGATTGCGGTTAATGACCTTAAGAGCTACAAATTGTTTATTAAGACCCTAGAAGAAGGCGGTCATATTTAGAGTCACTGTGTACATGTCGAAGCGATAGGTTGTAACAAGGAGGATATGTGTGCGGAATAGTCGGATATATCGGCGATAAAAAAGCTCAACAGGTTCTCTTAAGTGGGTTGAAGCGGCTCGAATACCGTGGGTACGATAGCGCCGGTATTGTGACGCTCAATGAAAAAGGTGGCGCTACACCTCTACGCGAAAAAGGTAAGGTGGCCGAACTCGAAAATAAGGTCACTGGCCATAAAACGGCAGATGAAATAGGTATTGGCCACACTCGCTGGGCAACCCATGGTGCGCCGAGTAAACGTAATGCACACCCACATGCGGTCGGTGATATTTACCTTGTACATAATGGTATTATTGAAAACTACCAAGATCTTAAAGCTGAACTCGGTAAGTACGACTACGACTTCAAAAGTGACACCGACAGCGAAGTACTCGCGGCGCTCGTAGACTATATTTACAAAAAAGACGACACCACCCTGCTCGATGCACTGAGCCAAGCGCTTAAAATGGTAGTAGGCACCTACGGTATTGCAGTCATGAGCATCAAAAACCCAAATGAGATTATCATTGCACGTAAGGGCAGCCCACTTATCGTTGGTGTTGGCGAAGATGAAGTGTTTATTGCGAGTGACGCTTCGGCACTCGTCGGCTACACCAATCAAGTGGTGTACTTACATGATGGAGAGGTTGGTGTTTGCTCGCGCGACGGCGTACAGCTTTACGATATCGATGCGAACGAAGTTGATGCCACGGTTGAAACACTTGAGCTTGACTTGCAGGCAATTCAGAAAAAGGGGTATGACCACTTCCTTCTAAAAGAGATTAATGAGCAACCAGATAGTTTACGCAGCACCCTTAGCGGCCGTGTAAATGCAGATAATCTGTACGCACGGCTCGGCGGTCTTAATATGACCGATGACGAGTTACGCGATATTGAACATGTAATGGTAATTGGCTGTGGGACAGCCTATTATGCTGGACTTGAAGCTGGCTATTTGGTCGAGCAATTTCTCGATAACGTAACCTTCAGCTCGCAAATTGCCAGTGAACTCCGCTATCGCTCATTTGCAGTGCCTAAAAACACGGTAGCTTTGATTGTGAGCCAGAGCGGCGAGACCGCTGATACGCTTGCTTGCCTGCAGGAGCTAAAGCGTCGTGGGGTAAAATGTTTGGGTGTCGTGAATGTAGTGGGCAGCACGATTGCTCGTGAGGTCGACGGCGGTGTATATGTACATGTTGGCGCGGAGATCAGTGTTGCCAGCACTAAGGCCTTTACCTCACAGGTAGCGGCAATCACTATTTTTGGACTCATGGTCGCACAGGCAAAAGGCATGGGGTCGAAAGAACTCAGTAGCTACATTCGCGAGCTTGAGCTATTGCCGAGCGAAATCGAAAAGGTAATCGCAAAGCACGATAAAGAGGTGAAGAAGATTGCGAGTGCCTACACAAGATACGACCATGCACTGTTTGTCGGCCGCGATGCACTCTTCCCAATCGCACTTGAAGGCGCACTCAAACTAAAAGAGGTGAGCTATGTACACGCCGAAGGCTACGCAGCAGGTGAGCTCAAGCATGGGCCAATTGCGCTCATCGACGATCGATTCTTCGAGGTTTGCTACCTGCAAGATAACTGGCTATACGAAAAGAGCCAAAGCAATCTCATTGAGATTAATGCTCGCGGTGCACACGCAATTGTTATTACCAATACCAGCAAACGAGTCCCAGCCGAGCAAGTAATTCGGGTAAGTACAAAATTACAGCTATTCACTCCACTTGTATTCAATGTTATATCGCAGCTTCTTGCCTATTATGTAGCAGTCGCGCGTGGCAACGATGTAGACCAGCCACGCAACCTCGCAAAGAGCGTAACCGTAGAATAGTTACGGATTTGTCAAAGACGATGCGGCCCCAGAATTGTAAGTCGTGTCGTTTTTGGTTGTTGAGTTAGAAAGTGAACTTGAGCTCGAACCTGAGACTTTCTTCGCACCAGGAACATAATTTTTAACAGTTGTATCAACATTAGCATCCGACATGCATGACTCATCGGCGAACGCAGCCTTAAGATCACCGGTATTGTACTTACTGCAACTTAATTCATTTTGCGTTACAGTAAAGAATTTCCAGTCACCATTATTCTTACGGTAAAAAATAAGACCTGCACCACTAGCGCTTTGTCGAGACCACATATTAATTCCAGCCGTCTGGTAGCCGCCAGTGCTGTTGCTTTTAATGATTGGTGCAGAGAAAACACTCTGCGAAGCATCGTTTGAGTTGCTCGCTTGATAGGCGGTAACAAATGGCTTAACATCGCTGCTCACTTTTACGTATGCGTTTTTGTTAGCACAGGTTACGTAGATAGGAATACTGTTAGTGCCAGATACTGTACAAATAACAGCATCCGACTGGTATTCGACCCCCGATGGAAGATCTATTGTTTTGTGGTATCGGCTGCTTACGAACGTAGAGGCCACTTCGTTGACGACACCCTGAGTGAATACAGTATCCACGCCTGTTTCGCTATTAGTGTCGACAGTTTTCTGGATATTGAGTCCGTACGCTTGAGTAACGGTCACATAGTAATCAGCACCACTCACCTGGTAGCTAGGGCTTACGGCAGGTGGGGTACTTGTAGGTGACGTAAAACTAATTTGCGGATTCTGGTAGCCGGTATTTGAACTATCCGTCAGCGCTGTATTAATCTTTGTGATCATACCTTGGGCGTCATCAAGTGGCTTAGTAGCTTGTGATGCAAACTTTCTTCCCGTATCTTTCTTTGGTGCAGAGAAGATCATAATGGCCGCAATAGCACCGGCAGTAAGTGATAGCAAAAGTAGGGTCGCAATAATAATATAGCGCTTTTTATGGCTCTTTTTTAGCATGTCGAGCGCAGGCTTTGCAGATGGGGGAGCCATCTGCGGTTGAATATTCTGAGGTGGAGTATCCTGAGCTATTGGTGTTCCTGGGCCTGTAGCAGGCTCGGCATTAAGCCTCTCAACATCATTTTGCCCCACCGGTAAACTCTCCATAAGTAAACTATAGCATTATGGTGAGCTATTGTGCTAGTGGATTTGATCGCTAACAACCTTGCGCAGCTTAGTAATAAACAGTGACGTATTAAATCGTTTTGCCGTGCGCTGTAATTTCGACGGGAAGAATGTAATTTCCTCGGCTCGCTTGATTGCGGCAACCACACCCTCAACCGTTTGATGTTCAAACAGTATACCTGTTTCGCCATCCTGCACGATATCGAGCGTGCCAGCCTTTGCAAGTGCGATCGCAGGCGCACCAGCGGCGAGTGCCTCCACAGTAACAATCCCGAAATCTTCCTCGGCTGGGTAAATGAATCCTTTAGCATTATTAAGTGCCTCTTCAACTTCACTATTCGATGCATCGCCAAATCGATCCGTGTAAAAATGCACAGTTGGCCCAGCCATCGCGACGAGTTTTTCGTGCATCGGGCCATTGCCAAATACCTTCAGATTAATACCGAGTTGCGTAGCCGCTTGCACAGTCAGATCATAGCGTTTGTACGGTAGCTGGCGCCCAATGGTTACATAGTAATCGTTACGCTTGCGCGATGGACTAAACCGCATCACATCGACCGGGGGATGAATAATAGTAGCATTTCGGCCGTAGTATTTCTTAATACGCTTAGCGGTCTCAGACGAATTGGCAATAAACACATCCACTTGTTTAGCGGCCTCTAAATCAAGCTTGCGCTGGTGCGGGATCATGAGTGGCATCAATGTGCGGATAATAGCGTTGAGTTTGCCGTATCCTGGGTCGCGGCGGTATTCATCGTAATGGCTCCAGTAGTAGCGTGCTGGCGTGTGGCAGTAATTAATAATCACTTGGTCTGGACGAGATTTCGTCACCTGGTGGCCGTGCAGGTAGCTGCTCGTCAGGATAATATCAAATTCACTCAGGTCAAGCTTGCGCATAGCCTTAACGGCGAGTGTAGGGAACAGTTTGTGGTAATTGCGCAACTTCTTTGGCATCTTTTGTAGGCTTGAGGTACGAATATCAAGTTTGCCAAAAGCTGGCATTCTATCCGCGTTATAAATAGAGGTATAAATTGGCGCATCGGGGAAGGCCTCGTGCATTGCCAGCACAACATTTTCCGCCCCACCCATGGTGGTAAGAAAATCACAGACAATAGCAATGCGCGGAAGTTCCTGAGTCATACTACCAGTATAGCGGATTGATAGTAATAACGCTTATCATTACGTTTGATCACCCCTCTCTATATAATTGGCAATTATATACTTGATGTTACCAATAAGAATATACTCCTGCCACTTAGTACGAATAAACTTAAGGTGCGGTAGAATGTCCTCGATTGTATAGAGCGGCTTAGTCTTATCTATAGAACCACCACTACACCATTTCTCGGCATCCAACTTGCTAGCATATGGAGTTTTTTGCGCTCAAAGCTGTAGGTTATATAGATCATCTTGCAATCGGGCGGATTGCGTACAAAATCATCTGCTGTTGCAAATGTTATGTCCGCTTCCAGTAAATCTTCTGGTGGTTTTGCCGTGAACTGTAGTTGGCGCATCCGTTCTAGGCGTACTCCGAGATATTCTTTTCGAGCGGCGTTGAGTGTACTTGCTCTTTCATTCTCAGTTAGGCGGATAAGTCTGAACCAGTACTTACGAGTGGCTTCAAGCAGCGTGATCGGCTTATCCGCAACAACCGCCACCTTTCCCTGTAATCCATGCGTGGCTATGTGCTCAGCCAACTGCTGAGATAATGGTTTGTGATTTAATGAGTATTTTTCAATAAATAGACCGTGCACTTTCATCTCCGGTAACTATTAGTATCGGTAATAGTCACATCTGGTTTTGAGCATAACACGAACTCTCAACTATTAGTAGTGCTAAGTGTTACTAACACTCATAGTTATATACGCTGAACCTATGACTAGAGACGCAAAAGAATCCAAGTACTTATCAGCCTTCGGCAAGCGACTCGCAGAAGTTCGTCGTGCCAAAGGGTTTACGCAAGAATCATTAGCCGAGAAGGCAGATGTTACAGCCTTGACCGTAAGCTACATCGAGCAAGGCCGCCAGTGGCCCCGCATTACGACATTGCACAAACTCGCAAAATCTTTAGGCGTTCCGGTTACTGAATTGTTCCGAGACCTCAAAAGCTAAATCAAACCTTATGTATAAACCCTAGCAGTGGACATGGTGTGGATGTCGTGAACTGCAATTCTGGAGAAACCACACATGCAGCATTTGATAGACACTCTCATCAACGGCCCAGCTCGCTATACACAAGAGCATCACTTAAGTGATGGCTGGACGCTAGCAGTTGTTATCGGAGCTTTGCTGCTTGAGTTTGGCGCTGCGTATATCCTTATCCTACTGCTTATTAAGCTAGGACAGTACTCTCGTACATTTTCTTCCTTTATTCTACGGCGCTTTGGTGTCGGAAAAAACGAACCTACGTATTCATTCTTGCAACTCACGTTTCCAGCAGACACTACCAAATCCGCCTACGCGACTGAGCAACTACACATACTTATGCGCAGTATGGTGAAATACTACAGTTTTTGGGATAAGCTCGCAGCTCGCAAGCAACCTTATTCATTGGAGATTGTCGCAACTCGCGACGACGGCATTCGATACATCATCAGGATACCGAAGCGTGAGGCAGAAACCGTAAAACGCACGCTCCTGTCATTCTTGCCTGGCTTGAAAGTTACTGAGGTTGATGACTATTTACCTAACTCAGCGAGCCTTCCTACAAGCATCGCTGAGCTAAAACTTGCCAATGACTTTGTATTGCCGCTAGGTAATCATAAAGCGCTGGAGGAGCATGATCCGATTGCATATCTTACCGGACACATGCGCAATTTACCAACCGACGCATTGGTTTCTTTCCAGATCGTCGCCATCCCGGTCTTTAATAATACTCATCCCAACGAACTGCGCCACATACGTGATGTTGAGCATAGGATAGCACTCAGTAAGCAGCTCGGCCCTAGGCTGACCGAATATAAGATCAACGTACCACGCATATTACTTCGTGCCGTACTTGCACCATTCTGGCTTATCGCGATGGGCGCAAAGATTATTGCTGGTGTGATTGAGGCTATTACGACAAGTGATCTTCCGAGTGACTGGAAAGGCGGCCCCAAACGATCTTCGGACAACCCATACGAGCAGGAACTAGGTAATACAATCAAAGGGAAGCTCGATCAGCAGCTATTTGAGGTATCTATGCGCGTCCTTGTCGCCTCCCCGGATAGCAGCGACAACCACACACGCCTCAACGCCATCGTTTCGTCATTTGATACCTTTTCAAGCACATACCAGCACATAACAACGCGTAAAGTGCTGCCGCTCGTTACTTCTGTAGACAAGTGGATTGAGCGATTCCGCAATCGCTCGCTACTTTGTCATGTCGTTAGCCAGCAAACTATTCTATCTGGCTCGGAGCTATCCGATCTGTATCATTTCCCGAATACTGATCTTACGAAAACGGAGGGGCTAGTTAAAAGCCGTAGTCGCGAGTTGGCTGCGCCACTTTCAATTAAGCGCAGCGATGCGAAGCTCGACGTCATCGTTGGTGCAAATCTTTTTGGCGGTGAAGTGCAGGAAATTGGTATGACTTTGGAACAACGCCAAAAGCACACCTACATTATTGGTAAGACCGGCACCGGTAAAACGACACTGCTCAAGAGCTCCATTTACCAAGATATGCTCAATGGCAAAGGCTTGGCCGTACTCGATCCGCACGGTGACATGTTCCGCGAACTGCTCTCTATCGTGCCGGAAAATCGCCGCAAGGATGTGGTCGTGTTCGATCCGTCTGATCGTGACTATCCCGTTGGCCTCAACATCCTCGATCCAGGGATTGAATTTGCGAGTGAGGACGACAAGCACGAGTGGATCACCAGCGCTGTACTATCCGTATTTAAGAAGTTGTCTGACGAAAAACAGTGGGGGCCACGCATGGAACATATCTTGCGCAATACCACACTTACAGCCCTACAAACGCCTAAGCCAAGTCTCTACACCTTACAGCGATTGCTGACAGATAAGAAATACCAGAAGGAAGTCGCCAAAAGCTTGAAAGACCCCGTGCTCAAGCAGTTCTGGGAGAAAGAGTTCAAGATGATGGGCTCAATGCAAATGTCGGCCGCTACCGCGCCGCTCACGCACCGGCTTGGCCACTTCATCACTAGTAAAATGTCACGGCACATTCTGCTGCAAGAGAATAGCACCGTCCGCATTGCCGACATTATGAACGAGGGTAAGATATTACTCGTCAATCTCAGTAAAGGTGACATCGGCGAAGACCAAAGCGAATTCTTTGGCACAATCTTGACGGCGCTTATCTGGATGGCCGCCTACCAGCGTACCAAAATACCAGAAAAGAAGCGCCGCGATTTCTTTGTGTATGTTGACGAGTTCCAAAACTTCGCGACACCGCAGTTTGGCGCGATTACCAGCGAGGGGCGCAAGTTCCATGTGTGCCTGATCGTGTCACACCAGAACATTGCCCAGATGGAGGACAAAGACTTAGTGAAAGTGATTGCCGGAAATGCCGCCACGATTATCTGCCTTAAGGCTAATCCTGAGGACGAAGCGTTTATCTTACCGTACATGAAGCCTGAGGTTGAGAAAGGTGACATCATGAATCTCGCACCGTACCATTTCTACATGAAGGTAGCAACGGACGATAGCGAGGAGGCGTTTTCAGGTCAGACGGTGCCGTTGGATGTCGAGGAGAGTGAGAAAACTCAAAAGGCGGTGATAGCGAACGGTAGGAAGAAGTTTGCAACGCCTAAAAATAAGGTTGAGGATTATATGGAAACACTATTAGGCGAAGAGGCTCAAGCATCTCAGAAGAAGAGTGTCACGGTTAAGAGGGAAACTAAGCCTAAGTCTTCTAATCTGCGGGGGCTATAAATTGGTCTAGGATAGTAGTCACATATTCAGGCTGTTGAGTATCTCAGGCTTACACAAGCTAGACTACTCGATAAGGATAATTGCATAGGTCAAAATGGTCCACTATTCTTAGTAGTGTATCTTATAACAAAGTTGCTGAAATCTCTTTTCCTTCGTAAAAGAGATCAACTTGCCCTTGTAAGCAAGAGCGAGTTACGAGATAGTACTATACTTCTTCCCAAATCATACTGGTTACACCAGAAGCCTGCACCTTATCCAGAGTCGTCAATCGAATATGTACTTCTTCGCCCGACCAATCCTCACTGAGCAGCTTCTTTACGCGGCGCTTCACATACAATAGGTCGGCAGCTGTCGGACAAATAAAGAGAGAGATTGGTACTGGTCTGTTATTATCACCCCAATCACTGGCGAGATAATCAGCGTAATCTTTAATTCTTTTTCTAAGCTGGTAACGCGGCAAGGTTGGCGCAATGTTTTCTAGTAAATAACTCGTAACCCTTTTGTCATGCTCTTTTTCAAAATATAAATGTGGCTTCAGTTCATTGAGGGGATGATATGCGATGTTAGAATTAACATAATCCCCAGGCAAGACGACGGCATATGAAACATCATCACTGCTTTTGTCATGCAGGGCAATGGCGCAATTCGCCATTAGCAAACAGTGTTCAGTAAATGCTTGGGTTCTGGTTGGCTCCTTATACCGTTTCCGTAGTTCCTCGCTCGGGTAGGTTTCTAGGCTGCGCAGATAGCGAATGCCATTGTGCGCCAGATAATAGATTCCTGGTTGGCTTTTAGCAATAAAGTCAGTTTTATCGTAATGCCAATCTACATACTGTTTATCTCGTAAGTCTTTTAACCAACTTATGATTCTTCTTTTGTCTTTATGTTTTAGTAATATTTGTATTTGTATTCTGTTTAGGAATCTATATTTGTATAGGAGTTTTAGTATGGCTTGTTGTTTGAGAGTGATGGATGGAAGTTGGTTGGTCATAGTGTAATTAGTCTGCGATTGGCGTGGTGATATATTTTGCCTACCCCTCCTATACCGATTTATTTTATAGGTAAGATAGACGCTAAGATTAGTATAACAGATACAATTTTGACGAAAATTGTCACCCTCCTTGGGGACAGTTATATAAGCTAATTCTGCGATTTATGAGTAGTTGTTCCAGCGGAAGCTATGCTCATCACAGTAGAACCGTAGAGGTTTGCACTGACATGGTGGTGAATGCCATTGATGCCGCGCTTTAGGTGTGACCAAAAACTTTCTGCCGTGTTTGTACTAGCCGTGCCGTTTACAAACTCCTTGACGCCGTGATTGACACGTTTAGGCAGCGGTATAGCATATGCTCGTCTGTGTAGATTGTCGTATTAATGTCGATGTCGTTATGCGCAAGTGTCATGAGCGTATTGCTGCCGGTGTCTTTCGTTGCGATCGCCCGGAGCTTACCGCCGCGTTCAACCATGTCGACAACCGGCGCTGTTCAGACAAGAACCCTCGGTACTGTTCTTCTGTGGCGAAGGAGTTGTAGAACTGAATGAGATTGAACGCTTCTATACCTCTAGTGTATCAGGGGGGGTGGTAACTTCAAGTATATAGTTGCAAAATATTATTTCAAAGTACGCCTTTTATTGACTAAAATGGTGCCTGCGCTTAATGTTGAGGGGGTGCTTAAACTTCTAAAACAACCTTTAGAAAGGGCTCTATACTGGGAAAAGTAAATCTGAAACCGATAGCGCACACGTTATTAACTTAGCATAATGATCGGCGTTATCGTGACCGTACCCCAGTCTTGCGAACAACGACCATGATAGTTTTAATGAGAATGCGAAGGTCAAGCCAGAAGCTCCAGTTTTGCGCATAATAGAGCTCTAGCTCAATACGCTCTTCGAAACTAAGCTCGCTACGGCCAGATACCTGCCAGAGACCGGTTACACCAGACTTTACACTGTGTAATAGCGCAGTACGTGAAGGGTTGAACTTTACCTCTTGTGGCAAAATTGGACGGGGGCCAACCAGGCTTAGCTCACCGCGTAGTACATTGATAAACTGAGGAAGTTCATCGAGTGATGTATCGCGGAGGAATTTGCCAAAGCGAGTGATGCGTGGATCATTTACTACCTTATGATTTTTGCGGTACTCCTCGGCAAGATCTGGGCGACCCATTTCCTCAAACTCAATACTCGCGTCTCTGCCTCCGTACTTTGCACTCATCGTACGGAACTTGTACAGATTGATTGGTTTAGAAAAACGACTAAGGCGTTTGGACATATAGAATACTGGGCCACGGTTGAAGATTTTCTGCAAAAGGGAGATAAGCAACAGAATACCTCCCCAGATTGGAAGGGTTATAACAACCAAAATGACGTCAAAAATACGTTTGACAATAGCCCCCCATCCAACAAGCGGTGTCTGGCTAACAGTGATCATCGGGTAGCCTAAGAATACATCGACAGTGTTTTTACCAGTGTAGAATTCTGGCTCGCCAGGGATAAAATTATACTGAATGTGATTGAGCTGTGCAGCGCCAAGGATTTTGTGGTTGCGGTCCTCGCTGTCGTAAAGGTCAGTCTGAATAATGGTAGTAATATGGCATTTTTCAATACATTGGAGTGCCTCTTCGACGCGCGCGTAGTGTTTGATGCCAAGGTGTGGTGGGAGCAGTTTTGCCGGTCCCGCATAAGCGACAATCTGGTAGCCAGATTTATGAGTTGTCGCAAGCGATTCCATAATATCGGTAGTCGCAGCGGAATTGCCAATAATAAGCACGCGGCTCACCCCTCGACTATAGCGGAACAATTGGTGCTGTACGAAGCGAAGGACCTCACGCACAATAATAATACTAAGTGCCGATCCGACAAGGACATAAAAGGTGACCAGGCGTGCTGGGAAGAAATGACCACCCGTGGTGTATTCCCACCCAATAATAAGGAGGACGCCAACTAGGCTACCAAGCGCAACACGGCTCCACTCTACCAAACGGCGTGTGTAAATCTGGCTCGAGTAAAGTCCAAGCGATGCAAAAATAAGAATCCAGATAGGTGCAACGGCGAGGAAGCTTGCAAGGTATTCTTTAGCGTACACTGTATGCAAAAGCACACGGTGGTCGAGTTGTGTGCGAGCATAGTAGGCGATGCCAAACACAAGTGCGAGCACGATAAAATCGGCTGCCATGAGTATGAGACTGTAGAATTTTGTATTTCTCGATGGCATATTGTAGGGATTAGTATACCACTGTCAGCAGGTTTTCGGTACAATGAGGGCAGCATGAAGCACGTACGGTTACAACATATAATAGCCTGGCTCCTCCTTACTATTATGGGATTGATAGTTATCCATGCGCCGCTAACGGTGTTTCTTGGTACCAGATTTCCACAAATCGCCGAGGGTATAAAGGCTTGGAAAGAAATCCTGATGCTTATAGCATTTGTGTTGCTGACTATCGACTACATACGTCGCAAAGCGCTATCTGCAGCATTTAATGACAGATTACTCTGGCTAATCAGGGGCTATGTTATATTACACTTTGTACTTCTACTAGTGTACCGTTTGCCTGTAAACGCGGTAATCGCCGGATTAATGATCGATCTTCGCTACCTCGTATACTTCCTGTTGGTATACCTATTCCTGAAGGCATATCCGTCCTATAAAGAATCATTCCTGCGAGTCGCAATGACGGGTGCTGCGATTGTGGTCGGATTTGCAGTACTACAACTGGTGTTGCCACATAACTTCTTGGCGTACTTTGGCTATGGTGATACAACAATCCAGCCGTATATTACCATCGATAGAAATCCAGCATTCGTACGCGAAAACAGTACGCTTCGCGGGCCTAATCCACTCGGTGCCTACGCAATTATGGTATTGAGTGGTGTGGCTGCCTACTGGGTGACGCAGCGAAAAAAGCTAAACGATAATACGCGCACGACACTCATATTTTTTGCCATTGCAGGGCTTATTTCGTTAATTGTGAGTTATGCCCGAAGTGCATGGCTTGGTGCTGTTATTGCGCTGGTTGCGGTATTTGCCATTAAAAATAAGGGCATCGTTACATGGCGGAAGGCTGGATATGTTGCTGTTGCAACAGTAATATTTGGCGCGCTTGTTTACGGTGCGCGCAGCTCTAGCCTAGTGCAAAATACGCTCATTCACAATAATCCAACAACAGGCTCTTTGGTGGACTCTAACACCCAGCACGTTGAATCAGTCACGAGCGGCCTAGCCTCAATGTTTACTCATCCATTCGGTCAAGGGGTAGGTAGCACTGGGTCGGCGTCGTTATTCACAGATAATCCAACCGTCGTGGAAAATCAATTCCTGTTTGTCGCACACGAGGCCGGCTGGCTTGGCCTTGCGTTATTCGTTGCGATTACCTGGATGGTTCTTGCGAGGCTATGGAGTAAGCGATCCGACTGGATGGCGCTCGCTGCATTTAGCAGCGGCATTGGCTTGATTGTTGTAGGTTTACTGCTACCCGTATGGGCTGATGACACAGTGTCGATTGTATGGTGGGGGCTTGCCGCAGTGATCTTGGCGGACGGAAAGGGGACAAATGGAAAAGCGACCAACAAAAAAACAAAAAGAACTGCTTAGCTTTATTGATGGATTTATTAAAGGCAACGGCTATGGGCCGAGCTACCGCGAGATTATGCGTGCGCTTGACTACAAAAGCGTATCGACCGTTGCAACACATGTTGATGGTCTCATTCAGCGCGGCTGGCTACATAAGCGCGACAACGAGGCACGCACGCTAGAGGTAGTAGCTCCAGGTGAAGAGCCGACCCCAGCTATAGCGGCTGGAATCGTATCCGAGGGAGAGAAAGAGATCCATGCGAAACTCAGAGAATTACAAAAGCACCCTGACGAAAACGCTAATGATATTGCAGTGCTTTTGCGTACACTCGTGATTCTAGGGTACGAGCCAAAAACCGAAATAGCATAGAGGTAATGGTATACTAGAGACATATGCGACAGTTTGTAGCAGAGGCGCCACATCTTGTTATCGCGAAGATACAACATGTGGGCTGGAGGAAATTGCTCGGAGGTACGATCGCGGTTTTCTTTGGAGTAATGATACTCGTGCAACTTTTCTACCCGGCAAATACATTGTTGCCATACACTAAGGTTGATGGCATATCGGTTGCCGGTAAGACCAAGCAGCAGGCTATCACTATGCTCAATAAGGCGTACGCCAATCATACGATTGCAATTTATATGGGATCTGGCAGAGAGCCAGTAACTTCGCCAAAACTGTCTGATGTCGACGGCGAAGTGGATAATACTACGCGTATTAACAATATGGACTATCCATGGTACATGCGGCTTGTTCCGACCTCACTCTTTTGGTCGGGTCAAAAGGTGGCAACCACACCTGCGCCTAAGTTTGGTGATAAATTCACTCTATATATAAGCAAGAAGTTGATGCCCAATTGCCAGCAACAACCAGTGAATGCCACATTAAAGGCGGGTAATGGTAAATTGTCACTTGTCCCAGCAGTGACGGGCGGGTCATGTGCAGAGGCGGATGTTATTACAAGTATTAAGGCCATTCGGCCAACACTTACCGCTAAGACGGCAGTAAAGGTTGCGCTTAGCGAGCACAAGCCAGATGTCTTAGACAGTGCCGCCACCGACCTTGCGGACACACTAAACCTTCGACTGAAAGCAGGCACAACATTGCTTGTTAATAGTAATCAGGTCACTATTACGGCAAATGACTTACTTGCTTGGCTCGATTTTACGGCAGACAGTAATAAATTAATCGCTAAAGTGAATATTGATCGCACTAGCGATTGGCTGAATAAAAATGTAGCTGCAAAGGTGGCTGTTGCTGCGGGCATCAGCTACGTAAAAACACTCGACTTTACCGAGCTATCGCGCATACAGGGTGCCCCTGGTAGGGCAATTGATATAGCCACGACGGTAAACTCATTGCAGCAAGTTGTAGATGGCGCAAACACCGCAGCAGCTGTTGTAACAAAGACTGTCCCACCAAGCGAGCAATACACCCGAGCGTACAGTCCGGACGATGCTGGCCTTTCTGCGCTAATGACAAATTATGCGCATGATCACCCAGGCACGTTTGGTATATCTATGGTAGAACTTGACGGGCAACGCCGCCGTGCCAGCTTTAACGGCGACAACCAATTCGTAACAGCAAGTACGTACAAGCTATTTGTAGCCTACGAATTACTCAAGCAAATTGACGCCGGCAAACGTGATTGGGATAGCAACGCGGCATGCTTTAACAAAATGATTAGCCAAAGTGACAATGCTTGCGCCGAAAGTTTTTTAAACATGTTGGGTCTTTCGACAATCACTAATGATATCCAGGCGATCGGACTTAAAAACTCAACATTCATGAAAAATGGTGGACCATATACAACTGCAAATGATCTTACGCTAATGCTTGGTATGATTGCAACAGGCCAAAATTTCTCGAGTACTAACCAGCAACGGCTCGTTGCAGCAATGGAGGGCAACGTATATCGCCAGGGCATCCCAGCGGGCGTGCAAGGCACGGTTGCCGATAAAGTAGGATTTCTAAATGGGCTATTCCACGATGCGGCAATTGTATACGGGCCGCATGGTACATATGTACTCGCAATTATGACCGATGGCAGCAGCTGGGCCACGGTTGCCGACCTTGCAAAACAAATTGATAATTTACACGCTCAGTAATATTTACAGATACAGTCCAATGCTGTACAATAGCCCTTGTATTCATCCCCGGGGTGACGCACCTTACATTACTATTCCGGCATAGCTCAGTGGTAGAGCGGATCGCTGTTAACGATTAGGTCGCTGGTTCGAGCCCAGCTGCCGGAGCCAAAGAAATTATGCTTAAATAACCTCATTCATGAGGTTATTTTTGTTATACAATAAGCTTATGATTAAAAATTCCTCAAAACGAACGGGTAGCGCACACCTCATAATTATCACTATCGTTGTTCTTGCGATTTTAGGGGCGCTCGGTTTCGTATTTTGGAAAAATATAACTGCATCGACAAATAAATCTAAGAGCTCTTCAGACAAAGTAACGCAAACAAAGCAAGACACAACCCCCAACTATATTACGCTATCTGAATGGGGTGTTACATTTAAGGTTTCGGACGAGCTTAAATCTACTCAAGTTACATATACAAAGAACCAATCTGCGGACAGGGTGTCATATGCTTTTACGACAAAGCGAATCCATGATTTGGGCGGGAGTTGCACAACTCGGCCTTTTGAGGATACGCAAATTCTGACACGCTTTACAGAAAAACCTATAGCAACACCTGACGGAGAATTACTAAATGATCCAGCAATTGATAGCTACTATTACGTCCTAAGTGCGCCAGCAGCTTCATGCAGTATTGTTGATAAAAACGGTACTCCATTACAAGGCCGCAAGGTTTCTCCAGTTGAAGAAAGCGATCGTAATGCATTGAAGAGCACACTTGAATCAATTCAGAGTAAAAACGTTGAAGTAAGCAACGGCTATCTTACACTGAAAGACTGGAGTGTTAAGTTCAAAATCCCCGAAGGCTTAACAGGTGTAAAAGCGTATGAACACCCATTCCCGGAAAATAGTAAAGGATTCTCAAATTCTTATGAGCTTACCACGGAGCGAGTAGAAGCTCTTGGTCAATGGTGTTCAGCAATAACCGAAGGCAACAATACGGTTACTAGGTTAGGGGGAATAAGCCGGTCTAGCCAAAAGCAGAACGAGTATGCAAGTGCTGCGCCGGCCAATGATAACAACTCAGTCGGAGGCTACTATTATTATGTTTCCGGGGGTCAAGCAACGTGTTCTGATGAGGGTAATGATCTCCAGCTTCAGGACCTGAGAGCTATAAACGACATGCTGATGCATCCTGTTGCTGAGTAAGATCAACGCCACACCACGGCAGATTTTAAACAGAACTTTGAATGGGCGGGCGAACGTCTACTGGAAAGCTAGTGTTGCGTAATCCGTCCACTAGGGTGAGCCAAAATGATTATGCTTAAAGATCTTCGAATTGAAGGTCTTTTTGTTTGTTATGATAAATAAGTGAATGAACAAGAAATAATATTTCAGAAATACGCGAGAGAATTGTTAAGTCTACCAAATATCCGGGTAGTTGACGTATCGGATGGTGATCGGACTTCGAAAGAGTTTATATCGAAAATGGGCAAACCTTCACTAAGGGTAACTCTATATCTTTGGCGCAAAGGAGCTTCATTTGTGGGGCTGGATATCGAAGGTACTAATACGGGCTACTGGCATACGGCGGAAGAGATAGATCTCGATTATCACATGAAGCTTGCTAAAGCTGCACTAAAAGGAGATTTCGCGTACAATAAATCACCATTACTGCGTCTAAATGAAATATGTTTTAAGTCAGAAAGTGCTTGGCATTGTACCCGTACGAATCAAAATTCGTCGTATCACTATATAAAACTTCGTAATGACATATAATTAGTCTCCCATCTAAAAGTTACGAAGTGCGTTCACCATTGGGGGCCAAGAAAAAAGCTTTTGTCCAAAAGGATAAGAACTTTTTTCTATGTTTTAGACAGTTGAGTCGCTGATTCGGTGTAGGGCGTGAAATTTTGGAAGTTTGCTTTTGCCGACTTGATTGAATGAACAAACTCGATGTATTACATGTGTAGCTTGCTTATCGAATGTACAGTATAATAATTTAGCTAACCTCGACAGCCGTCGTGGTTAAGGATCAAGAAGGTGGATGATACATTTGTCTTCGTTGCCAACAAACCCGCCTCAGCCCGGACCCAAGCAGCCGTCGCCTAAGCCAGATCAGCGACCTGGTCCCAAGCCGGCATCGCCCAAGCCAAAGCGGACATGACTGTCTAGGGTAGATCCAGGGCTCTACTAGGCCTAGGCTCATGCGTTATGTTCTATATAATGTATGAGCCTCTTATAATAATTTGCGTAGAAACAGAAAACAAATCTAACAGAGCCATGAAAAGGTTCGTGACCTGTATGGGGAGCCAAGATGAATTTTCACTATAAAGAACCATCGTTTCGAATGGTTCTTTTAGTTTCCACCTCAGTTGATCTCCGTCTAATGAAAAGTTCGAAAGTACAATTTGAAGAAGCGACCGCTTTTGTTCAATATTTGCTTTTTGGAACAATTTAGGAGCACTCTTAGCTAGGTTTAACAGATGAAATACCATACCAAAGTATTCATCGTCTATCAGTTCGATATTATCTCTCTGTCTTTGAAGTTTCTTCTGATTTGCTCGGTATTCTTCGGAATTACGTTGATATAGTTCTTCTGTAATTTTGTCGTCTAAGTAATCCTCGTAAACTCTATCGATGCGATTTTGAAATTTAGTGATTTCTGATAGTGATTGATAAATATCAACAAAAGGTGACAATCTTTCTAGTGTTTTAATACAAATTTTCTTGCTAAAACTTATAAAAGATGAATCAAAATAGCATATTTTGTGAAATAATCTCAAATTATTGTATTTCAATGTATATTTTGGTATACTTCTAAGTAAGGAGAATTTTATGCTTATAGAATTTAGAACTGCAAACTGTCTGTCATTTAAGGAAACGGCTGAATTTAGTATGCTTGCTTCGAAAGATAAAACAAACGAAGATAGCAATACGTTTCTCTTCAACGGCAGTCGCTTTCTCAAGAGTGCTGCTATCTACGGCGCTAACGGTAGTGGTAAAACAAACTTTGTTCAAGCAATCGATTTCATGCGTGATCTTGTACTAGGAATTTCTCCAGTACGTAGTTATGCCTACAGGCTCGATAAAACTATGAAAGATGAGCCGAGCTTCTTTGAAATAATTTTCATAAAGGATGATAAGAGATATAGGTACGGATTTGAGCTTAGTAGAAAAAATGTTTTATCAGAATGGTTGTTCTATGTTCCGACAACTAGGGAGACGACTCTTTTTACTCGAGAAAAGCAAAACATAACCATTGGTCGCTCCTTTAAAGAAGGAAAAGTATTAAGCGATAGCGTCAAAAGTGATAAGTTATTCTTGTCGTTTGTAGCTCAGCTTGATGGTGCAAAGATTGCTCAATCTATCATAGAGTGGTTCAACGACATGTCCGTTATGAGTGGGTTAGACTCTGACGTGAGTGATACTGTTAATATCCTTTCAGAAAAAGGCAAGAGCGGTGAAAAGAGAAAGAAGCAGGTTCTTGATATTCTTCATAGGTTCGATATCCAAATTGAAGACATCACTATTAAGGAGCGAGATTTCGTACCCCTTGTACCACCTTCTGACTCGGATATGTCCGATCAAATGAAAGTGGTTATTGAGAGCCTGAATACCCTCATGGAAAAAGAAGGCGGCGGGAAGATACCACCTCAGGTGATCACTCATCGTAAGACATACGAAAATGGCAAGGAGTCAGGCCTTGAAGAGTTTGATCTTCAGCGATATGAATCTGATGGTACCAAAAAGCTATTTGCTTTAGCGGGTAGCCTGGCTCAGTCGCTTGAAACTGGACAAACGATCGTTGTAGATGAGCTTGAATCAAAACTGCACCCATTAGTAACAAAAGAGATTGTAAAACTTTTCAATTCGAAAGTTAGCAACAAGAAGAACGCACAGTTGATCTTTACAACTCACGATACAAACCTTCTGCAAGGAAACCATTTTAGAAGGGATCAGATCTGGTTCACTGAAAAGGATAAATTTGGTTCCTCTCACCTATATTCACTATTGGAGTACAAACCCCGAAAAGACGCTTCATTCCAGAAGGACTATATAAATGGTAGGTATGGTGCAATACCTTACATTGGGGACTTCAATAGTCTGATAGGTTAAATGCAATGAGTAGGAGGGTAAAGGCATGGGAGCGCTCTAGGGGTAGAGGACGACTCTCTAGGAAGTCAGCAACTCGTGAGGTTAAGCCGCGAATCCTTATTGTCTGTGAAGGAAAGAAAACGGAACCTAACTATTTTATGGGTTTCAAAGTCCGGACCATGGATGTAGTGATTGAACCGGTAGGGGCGGTTCATACGAGCGTAGTTGATAGGGCGGTAGCTCTAATGGCAGAAGATGGGGACTACGAAGAGGTCTGGTGTGTATTTGATAGAGATAAGCATATAGCAAATCCTGATGATGTTGCCTTATTTAATTCTGCAATTGAGAAGGCCGAGAAGAATGTGATACATGTCGCGTATTCTAATGATGCGTTCGAGCTCTGGTATTTGCTACATTTTAATTACTGCGACACTCAAATACTGCGCTCTGATTACATCACTAAGTTGAGAGAAATTCTAGGCACCTACAAAAAGAATGATCCACTAATGTATGACAAGCTCGAAGATAAGATGGATGTTGCGATCCGAAACGCTAAAAAGTTACATGAACTAAGTGATAAGAATGACCCTGCTAATGCTGACCCCTCTACTACCGTTTTTATGCTTGTGGAAAGATTGCTTGAGCTACGATGAGTGCAATGGAAAGGGATGAGCATGAAATTCAGGTTACAAAATCTCTCGTCGAAATAGAACAAGACTATATGGCTCGTGATTTCGATGCTGCCCTTGGTAAGGTCCGTCATTTTAAGAATTCGTATCCTGCCTACCAACTCTCGATCATAGGCTGCCTTCGAGATTATGCAGAACCCTAAGCCTACTTAAGCGCTATACCAAGCGCGTGCGATCGCACGCCACGCTCAACGTTGTCAAGTGGCATATCAGGACTGCGGCCCTGAACACGGCTATCAGTCGAACCTTCATATTTTGCTCGGTTGGCTGGCGTTAAGTCGTGTCGAGCAAGAATTACCAGTCTGTCTGCCGTTGATAGTTCACTCATACGGTCCGGCACGCTCTGTGTTTAGTTCTAGCTTTCATACCACCATTGTAACAAAGCTAAAAAATGCTGGGCAAAGACTGGTTTTATTTGTACTATTCTGATCTGCTCGAAAGGTCTGCGACCCATGTGCCAAGCTGAGTGTATGAAAGTGCGCAGGTAAACGACGTATTTCGGGTAAAATAAACTATATGACTGGTCTAAAGATGATACAAAGAACACGCAAGCAACACACGAGCGCCATCGTTACTATTGTTGTCATGCTAATTATTGCCAGTACAGCTTATCTCGGATGGTTTATGCGAACACAGAGTTCACCCAAAACGAGCCCCCAGCCCACTCAAACAATTCATACCGCTACACCGCCCAAAGTGGATCAACCTACTAGGCAGAGTCAACCATCATTTGTCCCAGATTACAGTCTTCCACCCGCTATAAATGGGTTGGCACCAGTGATTACAAGATTGCCTACGAAACAAAAGATTGTCTTTTTGGGTATTGATGATGGCGCATTTAAGGATCCTTCTGTAGTATCTCTATTGCAACAGAATCGCATCAAGGCAAGTCTCTTCTTATCGCGGCTATTTATTAGCAGTAATCCAGAATTCTTTAAGCAGATCACTGCCCAGGGGTCGGTTATTGAGGACCATACACTCCATCACGATACAAATATGACAAGGACAGAGTCGTACGCTCAACAGAAAAACGAAATATGCGGCATGGCTGATTATGAGGCTCAGATTTACGGTCGTCGACCAACGCTCTTTCGGCCACCAGGTGGCGCATACTCCGATACGATGCGGAAGGCTGCATATGACTGTGGCATGAAGGCTGTCGTTACCTGGATTGCGAAAGCAAATGGCGGCGCGATGCAGTACCAGATAGGCAAGGAACTTCACCCTGGTGATATTGTCTTGATGCATTTCCGACCAGAGTTCAAACAAGATCTTCAAGCATTCGTTGACGCAGAGACGGCTGCCGGTGTGCACACCGAACTATTAGAAAGTATACCTGGCGTTATGTAGGAGAGCGAAAGATTGCCCAGCTTCTTGTGATTATTATGGCAATAATGCTAGCTGCCCATCTTAAGAATCGTGACGAGTATGACACTACTATTTGCTAAGGTAATTGTCGCGTTGATGGTCAGATACCGAAAGGTGAAAGGCCCGGCATCCAGTATAGCTGGAAGCCGGGCCTGTGCGACGATTTGCCGCTGCCGGTGTGCGCATACGCAGGGTAGCTAGCCCCCTAGCGACCGCCTCATCCGATAGGGTGGATCCCCACCTGATGGAACGCCTCCACGAAGGCGGTGCGCCAGACCTCGGGGTACTCCACGAACCCAATGTGCGTCGAGTCTGTCTTGATGACATGTCCACCGCCGAAAATCGACTGCCACTTGATAGCGGCATCGGGCTTTACGACCTCATCCTTATCAGACTGAAGAATGATGAGGGAGATGCCAGTGTACTCACCCGGCGTGAAGGCTCGATGGTTCACCATATATCGGAGCTCGTCGGTCCATCCGGAAAGCGGATAGGTCTTACTAGCCTCGTATTGCCGCCGAAGCTGGCCTTCGTCCACTCCCTTACCGAGCTGGTTGCGCGGCGGAGGGTTGAAACTAGTCGCCCAGAAAGGTCGGGTAAGTACAAGGTTTGCGAGCGGGCCAGCATGCCACCAACTCATGAACTTTGCACCACCGGCCTGGACAAGATCCTCGCTACCGGTCGGCGCATCCTCCATAAGGACGGCAATGATCTGGAGTTGATCTCCCTTCTGTCGGTTGTAATCGATGAAGTCTGCCGCTACTAACCCGCCCAGCGATGCGCCACTAAGGATAACCTTACGGTAGCCCCAGGCGCAAAGCTGATTGAGGGTGTCTGCGACGATGGCTGTGCCGTCAAAGCGATTGCGCGGATATTCTACCGCGACCACATCTCCGACCGCACCCCATGTGGTGAGCATGGGTGCCGAGAGTGCCTTCGCGGAACTTTGGGTGCCGGTGAAGAACACAAATGCGGTGTCGTGCCCTACACTAACGCTACGCGTAACCTCAGGATGGGGACTGTATATGGCATCTGCAGCAAGTCCATCGAGTAGCGGGAACCAGATGACAAGGGCTGTCATACAGTAGATTGCGATTCGATAGACTTTTCTGCGGCCTGCGATCTTCCTCATCGCGGGCAATCCTCTCCGATTGGACGAAAGGTGCCGCTACAGAATAAAATATATATCTAGATAAGTCAATATACGCCGCTCTGTCACCAGAATACCCAAAGTGATATATACTGAGAGTATGCAAAAGATAGCAACTCGAGTATTCATCTATGCTTCACTCAGCTTCGGTGTGATAGGAATATTGGCTGTATTATCAGGATTTGGGCGAGATAAACCTGACTCCGCTGTTACCGGGACGCTCATGAAGCTTCTCGCTATTAATGTATTCGTTATCTTACCTTCGTTTGCGCTCAGCATTGCTGGTAAATATCTAAACGGCAACGGTAAATCTAAGTAACCTTCTTGAATGAGAATCATCAACGCGATATAGTTGGCGGATGTATCTTTTTAAGGATCATATAACGGCGGGGCGATGTCTCCGGATCGGCGCTCACCCTAAAGTGTTTTATTAATAGTTAACTTTACTGTGAAAGCGCAAGTGAGTCATAGTATTTTCGGGTGAAATAAGCTATGCTAAAGGGGCAAGTTATTATTACTTATTTTATGTCTTGGTGTTAGCCTCGCCGACTCGTACGAAAAGCAGGGTATCTCGCTTAACTAAATCCCAACGGAAGGCACACTAATGACAACTAAGATTTTTATTGGAAAACTCTCATACGATACAACTGAGAAAACTCTCACAGAGTTATTTGCTGAGTATGGCGAAGTGGCAAGCGTCGCTGTCATCATGGACCGTGCAACAAACCGATCAAAAGGCTTCGCGTTCGTCGAAATGAACGATGTGAAAGCGGCACAGAACGCCATTAAAGAGCTCGACGGTAAAGAAGTGGACGGTCGTAATATTGTCGTGAATGCTGCAAAAGAGCGTGACGACAGTCCGCGCAGTCAAGGCTCTTATAGCCGAAGAAGCTGGTAGGTAGCAATGGCCACCCTCTCTGGTAAACGGCAATTTCTCGAATCAGAAGAGGCGAGGGTGCTTCGAGAAGATCTACAAGCAATGGTCGATGATCCGCGCTATAATACCCAACTGAGGTATTCATATACGACCGCAACGACGGACGGATCGGGATTTGTTATAAAGCACATAGAATACATGAGCAATCATTTGCAGATGAATCACAAGCAGTATATTCTAAACTTAAAACTTATGACAAAACTTGTTATCCCCAGCGCTGGATAATCTTAACTAATGTAGCAAAAGAGCAGCTTGATAGAAGCTGCTCTTTTGCGCGCTATACTGAGTGTGAATTTTATCTCAGCAATCAGAATGGAATTTAGTGTTTATGCGAGAGATACTGTTCAGCGTTACAATACCCACTCGTGTCTGTCGAACATGGAGCGACCTGCTCAAATTCCTTACCATTATATTTCTGGTAGTTCACTGCCGCAGTGAAATCAGGTGTATTTTTAGAGATTGACACAACAACCTGAGCGCTTGTATCAACTTGGTCGGGTCGAATAGATTCGGAATGTGTGAGAGCGTCACCACTTGCGCGATATGCAAGAGAAATATGGTCTCCAATGTGGATATTGGTAAGTGCCAGCCTTTGATTACCTGAGTAAACTATCACATTTGGATCTATCTTTGGGAAAGTTTGATCGATCTTCTCAATCGTGTTGCCTATAGGAACTTCTGAATGGATACTGATGCCAGAGTCGCCTATTGCGGTAACTGTACTATCAATATATCCACCGATGACGGTACCTTGGTTGAGCGGGTTTTTATTGAGTTCGTCCATAAGATTGAATGTTGCTTGAGATTGAGCGGTGCTCTCACAGTAGCCCTTAACAAATTGCACGATCTGTTCATTTGTCAATTTCGACCCATTGATTACCCGATAGTAGTAAACAGATTCATTTTTGTTGTGTGAGGTGATATTGAACGCACTCGTGATCGTACAGTTATTTGTGTTTACGGTCACGATACGAGCATTACCCACTTTCTTCTCACCACCAAAAAAGGCTTGCATGCCGCTCCAGCCACCTACGGCCGCGTATGACGTGCCACCAATTGCCAGACACGCTATAACAGCAGCAGATGCCATTGCTGGTTTTTTTAGTAAATTCATAGCGAATAGCTCCTTTGATCTAGAAAATAGCGTTTGATAAGGCCTATTTTCTAGTTCATTTATAATAGTTGCGGTAAAACCCTTGGAAAGTTCACGGCGAGGTATTTCACGATGATGTTTTAGTAAGGTTTCTAAATCGTCTTTCATGACAACTCCTTTCTTAGTATTGCTTTTGCTCGATGAAGCCAACCCTTGACTGATCCCACGGGTACCCCAAGAGTCTTGGAGATTTCTTCATAATCCAATCCTTGCCAGTAGTAAAGGCTAACGGCTGCTTGGTAGCGAGGAGTGAGTCGGCGCATAGCATCGTATAATTCTTGATGAGTACTTGCTTGATGGGGACCTGGATGCTGTGACACTGCCGTTTCAAATAGAGTATCGTCGGTCGTGATTTCATGGCGCTGTTTCTTTAGCATATCAAGTGCTTTATTTGTTGCTATTTTAAAGAGCCACGTACTTAGTTTGTACTCTGCGTTGTAGCGATCAAGTTTGTAGTATGCTGCGATAAACGTCTCTTGGGTAATGTCTTCTGCGGTATCCTCATCGTGGACAATGGCAAAACTATGATAAAAAATGGCGTTTTTATAACGGTCAACCAGTACACTATAGGCGACATGGTCACCGTCTATGCTAAGAGCAATAAGCTCGGATTCATCTTTGTTCTGCATACTATACTTACTGCTAAAGTATACATAAAGTTACAAATAACTTATTTGTTAGTCTTAAAACTAGTTTTTTCGAATATGTCGCAAATGTGGCCGATGTCTTACAATATCATCATGAAGTTATATACAAGCACAAAATTTGTCATTGGTGAGGTTGTCTTCCTCGCATTAGCTGTGAGCCTACTCGTTCTGTTTCATTTCCCTAGATTAGTACCATTGAATGTTGACCTTGCGCTACATATTTTGGGGGCAGTGATGTTTATCGGTAACATTGTCGTAACCGCCTTCTGGATGTTGCGCGCTGAACGTACAAAAGATAGATCGGCAATCGCCTTTGCAGCACAAGCTGTTAACTGGGCAGACGTCTTCTTCACCGCTCCTGGTGTTATTCTACTCGTGCTTAGTGGTCTGCAGATGGCCCTATACTGTGATGAATGTACACAGGGGTTCGCAACGCGTTGGCTTGATGTCGCTCTTGGGCTATTTTCTATCTCTGGCGTTCTATGGACCTTCTTATTGATCTATCAAAACCGATTACTTCGCGAACTTGAGGAAGGCTCAAAGGAATTCTACAAAACCTTGCATAGATGGTATATCGTGGGTGCTGCGAATACAATTATCCCCATCATTATCCTAGCTATAATGACTGTTAAGCCAAGCTTCTAGTAGTTGTTGTTTCCAGCCTTGAGGCATACCCAACGGCGCTCTCGACTCATCCGCATTATCCCCGTTCTCGTCAATCAGGAACCAAACTCTTGTTCTGGTTGGCTCGTGCTACTATGAATACATACACATGAAAAAAGTCGCAAAGTTAGTCATTATTGATAAGGATAAAAAGTATCTATTACTATATCGGAATGATCATCCGGTATTTGGTAATGACCCAGATTTGCCTGGTGGTACGCTCGAGGGCCTTGAATCTACACTCGAGACGATGATCCGTGAAGTGCAAGAAGAAGTGGGTATTCTTGTCGATAAAGATGCAGTCGAAGAGATATATTCTGGTGTGGAATACTCTGCACACGGTACATCCTACTCATTGTTTATTACTCAATTAATTGATCGACCTACAGTAAATATAAGTTGGGAACACGCATCATATGATTGGCAAGGGCGAGCCAGTTTCTTAGCAAAAGCACGAGGAGCTAGTGACACTTACATGCATATGGTCGGCGAGACATTGACGAAAATGGGGCTGTAATGCAGCATCAACTACAACTTGCAGCAGAACCATTTGCAGCAATTACGAGTGATAAGAAGACAATTGAATCGAGATCGCTCGATGCAAAGCGTCAAGATTATAGTTGGCAATGAAATCATATTTACGAATCGTGAAGATACCAGTCAAACAATACGGGTAAAAGTGACTAGGTTACTTCACGGCAAAACGTTTCATGATTTATTTGTCCATAATGGCCCCGAAGGGTTCGGTGGCAAAGGTGTGGAATGGCTCGATAGCCAGATCCAAGAATTATATAGCGAAGCTGACCAACGTAGAAATGGTGTTGTTGGTATTGAGTTCGAGATTGTTTAATATATCCTAACATGTTCAGACTAACATTGTTGTGCAGGGCATAAGTGCTACAATGAGAGGTAATAACGAGCGGAGGGGCAATGGGTAAGTTCTTACGATCGGCCGCGGGTGGCGCGTATCGACATAAATGGCTGGTGATTGCTGGCTGGATAATCATACTAATTACATTAGGCATGCTTGCAAAGCATTTTTATAAACAGCCAAGTAGTGCAATTAGTATCCCCGGAACCTCTGCGCAAAAAGCGCTTGATCGATTTGGCGAGCTGTTCCCAAGTGCCGGTAAGGGAAGCGGTCGGGTGGTATTTGAGGCGAAAAATGGTGAGACAATTACACAGCATAAAACAGGGATAGAGGCTGCAATTACAAAGATCAGTAAGGTTGAGGGAGTTCGCCAAGTTACCGATCCATTTGCTGTTACTGGCTCAATATCAAGTGATAACACGGTCGCATATGCTACGGTGGGTCTAACCGAAGAAGCCGCTGCAGTCAGTGAAAAGACCATCACTGATATCTCGAAAGTCGGTGACGACGCACAGTCAAAGAACTTTGCTATGTACCGTGGTGGCGACATCATTAGTCGTGTGCCCAGTGATATTTTAGGGCCAGGTGAAATCACAGGTGTAGTATTGGCACTTATCGTACTGCTTATTATGCTCGGGTCATTAGTAGCGGCTGGACTACCGATCATTGTTGCAATCGTAACGATTGCAAGCGGCGCAGCCGGGCTGTTCGCACTGAGCAAAGCAGTGAATATTACCTCAACGACACCAGTACTAGCGGTGATGCTTGGCTTAGCTGTCGGTATCGACTACTCCCTCTTTATCGTGAATAAATACCGACATTATTTGCTTGCCGGCTATGATTACGAAGCGGCCACAAGCAGGGCGCTCGCTACTGCGGGCAAAGCGGTATTATTTGCAGCAACTACCGTAGTAATTGCACTATCAGCGCTGAGTGTCGTGGGCATTCCATTTATGACAAGTATGGGTCTCGCGGCTGCTGGTACAGTTGCAATTGCAGCGCTTGTCGCAGTAACGTTGTTGCCTGCACTATTCGGCGTTGTAGGGTCACGCATCTTTTCACGCTCAATTAGGCGCAAAATTATTGCCGCACAAAAACGGGGCCCACACGAGTCACACCGAGCTGCTCGTGGTGTACTGTGGCGTAAAATAGCAGCCATACTAACCAATCATCCGCTCATGGTAGTATTTATTGGCGTAGTTGTAGCGGGTGTAATTGCCCTTCCAATTCGTTCGCTAAATCTCGGCCTCCCTACTGATGAGTTCGCAGCCGGTAACACATCACAGCGTCATGCATATGATGCACTTAAGCATGGCTTTGGTGTTGGATTTAACGCGCCACTCATTGTCATTGCCGAAAATATACCAACCGTGACGGGTGCTGATCGCCAAGCGGCTCGCGACCAACTTACGGCAGTATACAATCAACGTATTAGCGAGGCCACCACTGCGCAAACGCTCACATTCCAGAGGCAAATGGCCGAGGCTAAGACCTACGCAGAGAGGTTGCAGGTTCAAAAAGATATTGCAACTGCACAGGCTGCTGGTTTGCAGCAAAAACACCAAGCCCAGCAGCAACTAGAAGCGCAAATAGAGCAGTATGCAGTGCGCTATGAGCTTGCAAAAATCGCAAACAATATCGCTCGGCGAAGTGATGTGCAATCGGCGACGCCAGCGCTCGTGACGGCCGACACGACCAAGGGGATGATCCAGGTAATTCCAAAATCTGGACCTTCAGACCAAGCAACTAAGAAATTGATCGGCGATTTACGTAATAATAACACAGCAGCAAGCCTAGCAGGTACTACTACAATACTTGGTGTAACAGGATCAGCAGCGCTACAAATGGACATCAACGACAAGCTCGCAGGCGTCCTGCCAACATACTTAGGAATTGTTGTAGGACTCTCATTTATACTACTGGTTCTTGTGTTCCGCTCTCTACTCGTACCGCTTAAAGCAACGCTTGGATTTTTGCTATCAGTCGGCGCAATGTTTGGCGCAATGGTAGCGGTATTCCAGTGGGGCTGGTTCGGCATCTCTGATGCACCAGGGCCAATTGTGAGCTTCCTGCCAATTATTGCGATCGGCGTGTTATTTGGTCTCGCGATGGATTATGAGTTCTTCTTAGTGTCGAGTATTCATGAAGAATACGAACGTACTCACGACGCTGTGGGGGCAATAATCGATGGCTACACAATCGGTAGCCGTGTCGTCTTTGCAGCAGCGGTGATTATGGTATCTGTGTTTGCCGGATTCATTTCAAACAAAGATCAAGTTATTCAGTCGATGGGCTTCGGCCTCGCAGTAGGTATATTTGTTGACGCATTCATTGTGCGGCTGCTCATTGTACCATCGGTGATGTCACTCGTTGGTCGCGCAGCGTGGTGGATCCCAAGGCGGTTTGAGCGCATTCTACCGCACATTGATATCGAAGGCAAATAAATATCCTGATACCAGGCGTGATACGCTAGTATACGTGAATTATATTGGGTCAAAGGTTTCGCTACTCGACTTTATCGATAGCGTTGTTGATGAGTTCGCCGATAGCTATAATAGACGGCTTGTTATTTGCGATGCCTTTGCAGGAACAGGTACGGTGGGGTTCTTCTTCAGGCAGCAAGGGCACATAGTGATTGCAAATGACCTACAGCACTATAGCTATGTAATAAACAAGAACTTGATTGAAAATCTTGTGTTAGACCTTGACAAGCTCGATTATCTTAACAACCTTGAGCCAGTAGAAGGCTTCATTTACAAAAATTATTGCGCAGGATCAGGTAGTGGTCGTATATATTTCTCCGACGAAAACGGCAAACGCTGCGATGCAATCCGCCAAGCGATCGAGCAAATGCGGACAAGCGGGCAAATTAGCGAGAACGAGTATTTTGCGTATCTTGCTGCGCTTATTGAAGCTGTCGATAAAGTTGCGAACACCGCTGCAATATACGGTGCATTCCTCAAAAAGCTTAAAAGAGCAGCCCAGAAACCTCTAAGATTGAAACAAATCCCAACGAGCAATGAGATTGCAGGTAGGGTCTACTGTGGCGACAGTAATCTGCTAGTTAGCGATATCAGTGGCGATGTCTTGTATCTCGACCCACCTTATAACGTTCGGCAGTATTCAGCAAATTATCACTTGCTGGAGACAATCGCCCGGTACGATAATCCTGAGATCCGCGGTAAAACGGGCCTCCGTGAAACAGCAAGTCAAAACAGCAAGTATGCATCAATCCGAACCGTGGCGGCAGAGTTTGAAGATATTATTAAAAACGCGCGGTTTAAAGTAATCGTTGTAAGCTATAGCAACGAAGGGCTAATGTCGGAAAAGCTAATACGTGAAATTATGAGTAAATACGGCACGTACTATTTACGCGAAAGAGAACATCGCAGATTCAGGGCCGCCCGAAACCACAAAGCTATATCGACAAACGAGCACCTGCACGTACTAGTAAAACACAATTAGCCGCAAGGCAACGGTAGGGTGTAAAATGGTAATGTACTAACGTGGAGGGAAGCATGGTTTCATTTGTCGCACCAACAGTAGTAGAGAGTATTGTATTACTGCTTACGCGCGTGATACTTTCTGTAACATTCTTTAACGAATGCTACATAAAATTCAAAGATCTCAAAGGATTCTCAAAACGCGACGGTGTACCGCTGCAAGTCGCCGGATTTGTCGCGACGGCAGAATTATGTGCAGCACTCGGTATGCTCAGCGGCGTGCTTGCGCAGTGGGCTGGCATTGGTGTAGTGTTGTTAATGATGTCGACAATCAGCTTGCATCTATTCAAATGGCATAGTCCATACTGGGCGGCAAAGCGTGGCTGGGAATACGATTTAATTATGCTCACACTCGCATCATTGATTGCGGTATTCGGCCCCGGCCAATTCGTGCTCATTTGAAGCTCCATTGCGCATATGCTATGATGAAACGAATTACATAAGTGAGGGAGAATGATACATGGACTCAGGTCCGTTTAGTGCACCACAGCCATCTGGAAGACCTGCTGCAAGGTCTGAACAAGCATACCGACCCAAAGAGCCTCAGCCGGTGATGCAAGCTCAGCCACATGTTGTCCATCAAGCGTCGGGACATCGTGATACTTCTGACAAGAAATCTCCTAAAAAATGGCTTATTATACTTATTATTGCAGTCGTTATACTTATTCTTAGTGGCATTGGTTGCTGGATGTGGACCGCAAAATCCGACAATGTCGACACAGGAATCAATAATAGCGAGTACCAGGCGGTATTTACGACGAACGGTCAAGTTTACCTCGGCAAACTTTCACCATACAATGGCACATATCTTCGCCTGACGAATGCATTCATCGTTGTATCACCTACAACAGGCCAGAATAGTTCAGATACAAAGAAGTCTGACAGTACGGATGCGCTTAACAAGACTGATACGCAGCTTGTTAAGATTACGAGTGGTATCCTAGAGCCACAAGATGAGATGTTTGTCGCGCGTAGCCAAGTGCTCTTCTACGAAAATCTCAAACCAGACGGCAAAGCTGCAAAACTTATCCAACAAAACAACAGCTAGAATTAAAAAGGAGAGATAGCCTCTCCTTTTTCTTTAGTTCAAAGAATCTATATAGTCAGTCCACGAGCCATTATCAACTTGGCTCTTCGACTTGATGAGAATAAGCAGATTGTGCTTCGTAAGAATAGTCGATTGGGGACCTTTTGCTGAGGTGCCAACATATATTGTAGTATCTCCAGCCTTGAGTTTTGTGGTCGCGTTGTACTGCTTTGCAAGATCCGCTACTGCAGCCTGTGTGTCGCGCTTAAAGGTGTCGGGAAGTGGTTGCTCGCTGACACTAATAGCCACGGTATCTATTGTGTCAACATAGGCAAAGACTGGATCCTCCCCTGGCGGGGTCACACGACGCCAGCCACCAAGTGAGGTAATAGACTGGCCTGACGGCAAAATAGTCTGAAAGCTTGGGTCAGAAGCATCACGTTGTGCGAGTATCTGTGAGGTCACGGCAATAATAACGACAAATCCAATAAGTGAACCAAATCCAATGGCGATACCTTTAACATTTCTCGGAATTTTATCCCGTAAGTGTGGTTTTGGCCCTGCCACAGGGGTAGGGGTCGCCTCATGGGCGACAGGTTTAGCATAAGGGTTTGGTCGAGTTCGCCGTTTAAATTCCACAATAAATTACCTAATACTACCAGTGTAGCATAGTGACGGTTATGGCTATTGATTGCTGAATGCAAAATTGAGGTTGCTGACGTAAGCATTTGCGCTGTTGCTTGAAGTCAGGTTAATGCGAATCAAGATACTGTCGCCCGCCGCAAAGCTACAACCAGATGGATCGTTGCCTCCGCTTGCCGTAGACTGTTGCCAGGCTGTTTGCGAGCCTGTTGAGGCGGTGATTTCCGATCCACAAGAGGTAAGCGCCGAGCCGCTATGTGAGCGGTAGATTTGATAGGAGGTTGTTGCGTTGCTGCCGTCTGTGCGTGCCATCAATGAAGTCGATCCAACAACGAAGTTCTTGAAGTTACTTGGTAGCTGGTAGGTGACATAAATGCTGCGTGTCTGCGCACTGGCTTGCGTTGAGTTCCAATCATAGAAGTTATAGGTCTCATTGGTGCCACAAATGGTAGGCTGACTCGAACTTCCGTCATTAATGTTAAGCGAATCAGAACAGAGGTCAGATGTGATTGTACCGGTGCCAGCACCGTTCATCACGGCGTTACTGTACTCAGGGCTAAGCGTTACGAAGCTGTCCGGGCTATCACCGCAAGCGCCCCAACCATTTGATTGGTAACACTGCACCTTACCAAGGCTCGTATCGTAGTACATACTGCCGTATGCTGCGCTGCTTGATGGGTTTGAGCTTGATTTATCAAGGGTAAGGAGTGTTGGCGAACCAGCCCCACTACCACTACCAACCTGTACGCCCGTATCGCTGAGCGACAAGCTTGACGTTCCGCCGTTCAGGCTTAGGCCATTTGATCCTTGAATTGATGCGCTACCCGCGCCAGTGAAGGTAAGTGCTGAATCGGTCAGTATGGTTGCGCCGCCAATGCTATAGTCAGTGCTTGAGTTAATGCCTCCGGTGACATCAAGTGCAGAGCCGACAGTATTTGCATTACCAACGTTTACCTGGCTTGTTGAAGTATTCACGGTCAGTACCTGATTGTTGTGCGAGTTGGTAACATTGAAGGCACTTGTTGAATCGGTCGCCTGCTTAACTGATGTCGGACCATTGATTGTTACCTGTGTATTGTTTGTACTGCTGCCAAGATTAATAGCAGAGGCGTGGCTAGCGCCGAGTGAAATCACCCCGTCGCTACCTGAGCCGGTTGCGACACCACTGTCGATGGCCACATCGCCACCACTTCCATTGGTGCCGCCGGCTGATCCACCCTGAAGCACGAGATTTCCTCCCACGCTCCCGGTTCCAGTTCCTCCGCCGCCTGCAACGACAGTTAAGTTATTGCCAGCCGTGCTGGCCGTTGCAGTCGAAATAGAAATGGTTTTGTCGGCATTGCTGCCCAGTGTCAAATCGCCGGCATTCCCGACGGTGAAAATATCAGCTGAATTGTTCTGGAGTTGAATGAGATCGCCACTGGCAGTCTTGTTAATGTAGATGCTGCTCGACGTACTTAGGTCAGTTTGTACACCCTGGCCAAGCTGTAGGAACTTATCGGCTGTCTTGCCGCCGAGCATTCCCGAGTTAAGTGCATACGGCGATGAGGTAATACGTTTCATCGGAAGCATCTCGCCATCGGCGCTACAACCGGTACCGCCAAACGTTGAACAGCCGGCACCTGGTCCTGCTATATTCATCGAAAGCCATAATGTATCTTGATCCCAGTCAACACTACTGAGTGGGGTGTTGGTTCCGAGCTCTACAGAGAAGAACCCATTCTTTACCTGCACTCCAGCATTTGCATTGTTGTTGACATAACTTTCAGTCCATTTGAGCGTCCCACCAGTGTCTCCGGCTGTTGTTCCGTCGCCATCCTGGTAGATTTTAAATTGCATATTGTAATAACCATCCGGTACAACTGCACCGGCGTTCGTTTGGAGGCGTCCCTGGAAACTCAAAGTCTGATTAACTCCGGCTACAGCATGTGCAGTCGTGCCTAATAATAGCGTTGTAATATATGCAACGCATAGGGTAATCAGCCCTGCTGTTTGCAGAACACGATACCGTTTAAAAATGGTGGGGAGGTGACACCACACTGTCATTTTGAATGTTTTTCTTTATTTTTTACTCTGTTTTTTGAGTAGAAAATATTTATTTCACTCGGACGTGTGGTGGTCCATCAAAGCTTATGTTTATTCTACCATCATGTCGTAGAGTCAACAAGCATTTGTAAAATATCCTTGTGGATATATCAACTACTATTTGCAGGGCTTTTTAATGGCTTGCTATGCTATAATAACCTCAAGCTCATTAGAGCTCCGGAGTGAAATAAACAGTGAAGGCTTTCCGTACTATCCTTACTCTTTCTGCCATTATTGCCTTTGGTTTTTTTAGTATTACACCAGTGTTAGCGGCAGATAATACCAGCGTGAGCGCCCAAGGTTATGCAGCACCGAGCCCAGTAGATATTGGTGCAATTGTCACACTTAATAAAGACACTCAATCAGTTGTAACAGCCAAGCAGGCACAATTACAAAACATGTTCGGCGTCGCAGTTGACCGCAATCAGCTCGCATTTGCAGTGTCGAACTCGACTGTGCAAAACGAAACATATGTAGCGGTCTCTGGTACATATAATGTACTCGTCAGTACGCAGGGTGGCGCTATTGAGAGTGGTGACTACGTAACACTATCATCGGTAGATGGCATTGGGATGAAGGCGAGTACTGCCGAAAAAACCGTCTTTGGGCGTGCTGCAGCCTCATTTGACGGTAAGGCACTTACATTGGGTACGACCGAACTCAAGGATTCAAGCGGTGCAGCGAAGACCGTGACGCTCGGAACAATCCCCGTAACAATCAATATCGAACGTAACCCAAATGTTAAGAGTACGAAAGTAAACGTACCGAACTGGCTCGAACGCTTTGGTGTGCAAATCGCTGAAAAACAAATCAGCCCTATCCGTATTTACCTTAGTATGGGTATTACAGCAGTGAGCCTTATCACCGCTATCGTTATGCTCTATGCTGGGGTTCGCAATGCGATTATTGCCATCGGCCGCAACCCAATGACCAAGCGCTCAATCTTCCGCGCATTACTTGAGGTTATTCTAACAAGTATATTGATTTTAGTTATTGGGCTTTTTGCGGTATATTTACTACTGAAGCTATAGCGGAATAAGAAGTGGGCTAGGATGGGATTATTTCATAAACAAACAGATACGGATGACGAATCGCTCGAAGAGGCGAAACTCAAGCAAGAGCAATTTTTCGACGATTACTTCCGCGAAGAGCTCCGCAACCATGGCCGCTGGTATTTCGATAAAGTAATTAAAGAGAACGGTAATCTATTCAAGAAAGACCTTGAAGCGGTTATTGCGCAGGTTAATACCGATCTTAAAGATCACGTTACGAAGCAACTCGATGGCGCCGTGGCAACGCTCAACGCCTCACTAAAAGAGCAAGTCACTGCGCAGCTAAACGAACAATTTTCGACCTACAGTAAGACAATGCAAGAAGCGCAGGACCAAGCGCTCAAGAATATGACTGAGGGTTCCGACGAACTCCGTCAGCAATATCACGAACTTAGTCACCTGCTTAAAGATAATATCGCCGAGCAGAACTCGATGATGCATCACGCGTTCGAAGACCACAAATCCCAGTTGCAGGCGATGGATGAGGCGCAGATCGCTGCGCTCAAGTGGCTCAACCAGAGCGCCGAAAAGCTCCAAGACCAATATCAAGAGATTAATACGATGCTCGAGAAGCAGGTCACAGAGCAGCACGATCGACTCATCCAGGCTTTTGAAAACAATATGGCCAGCACCGTTGAACACTACATTCTTGAGGCACTGGGTGATCAATTTGACATGAAGGCACAAATGCCAGGAATTATTAAGCAGCTTGAGGACAACAAACAAGCGATGGTGGATGACATCAAGCTATGATCGCGCGTGAAGACATCGACTATAAAGAATTTAGCCTGCCCGCAGGCGTTGTTTCTCGTCGCGATTTAGCGCGACTGGTTATCGAAGCGGAGCATATCGACGACGAGATGACGACAACAGATGTCCGTGCACGCAAAACAAATCGTGCAGTCGAGACTCCAGCCTTCACCGGCCAATTCACCGACTTCCTTACCGACAACAAGCTTGATTTCAGTGAGAGCAAAGTCCGCACTGATATCATCAAAGAGCTGCGCATGCTCAAAACAAAGGCCCCAGTTGTGCATACAACGTTTGCGGTACCGGCAGATATCGAAAGCTTGCAAACACTTGCAGCCTGGTTTCGCGAATCTGTGCACCCGCAAGTATTGCTCGAAATTGGTTTGCAGCCTGCACTTGTCGCGGGTGTATATGTGCGTACGCCAAACCATGTGCATGACATGAGCTTACGTTCGGCGCTAGTGGGTAAGCGTGAGGTGCTCATAAAAGATCTGGAGGCACTGCGCCATGGCAAGTAAATTTGATAAACTCGTGGCGGATGGCAATCCAGTCGGGGAAATTATTGGTATCGATTCATTCATGGTAAGCGTAAAAGGTTTGCAGCCAACCAATGTGCATGCAATCGTGCGGTTCGACGACGACACGCGTGGCTACGTACATCAGGTCCTCGAAGATTACGTAGTCGTCATGAAACTCGATCCATCACCACTGCATATCGGCACGGTATGTGTAATCGAAGGTCCTGACATCATGACACCGGTAGGTAAAAACTTCATTGGTCGTGTCGTAAATGTATTTGGCGAGCCACTCGATGGCAAGGGCAACATTGAGCCCGATCAAGAATGGGATGTATTCCATAGCGCACCAATGCTCTATGAACGAGAATTGCTCGATAAACCAGTTGAAACGGGCATTACAATCCTTGATCTCGAATATTCGCTCGCTCGCGGCCAGCGTATGGCAATGCTCGGCGACAGCAAGGTGGGTAAAACTGCACTTGCCGCATCAGTAGCAATTAACCAGAAAAACACCGACCTTACCGTAATTTATGTACTGATTGCTAAGCGTCAGCACGACGTAGCAGAACTTGTAAGCAATCTCGAGAAAAACGACGCGCTCAAAAAAGCAGTGGTTGTTGTGTCGAACTCATTTGAATCGCTAATTCTTACCTACCTCGTGCCATATGTTGGCGCGGCGCATGGTGAGTATTTCTGGCATCAATGCAATATGGATACTCTTGTTATTTATGACGACCTCACGGCGCACGCTCAGGCTTACCGTGAGATCTCGCTGATTGCTGGTGTGAGCCCAGGCCGTGACTCATACCCAGGCGACATGTTCTATACCCACTCAAGCCTCCTTGAGCGTGGTGGTAAAACCGAATCAAATCACGCAAGCCAAACCCTCATCCCAATCGTGTACGCACCAGGCGCCGATATCACTGCGTACCTGCCGACGAACATCATGTCCATTACTGATGGTCAATGGATTTTGGATGGACAGATTTTTAAGGATACGATGCGTCCAGCTGTGAGCACTGGCCTATCTGTAACCCGTGTCGGTGGCGTAGGGCAAAACAAACGCCAAAAAGGCTTTGCAGACCAGCTGAACCGTACGTTGTCTGGCTATCGCACAGCAGAAGAGTATGCGCACTTTGGTACTGAATTGAGCGCTCAGGCACAGTCTGACTACGATAAGGGTAAGGTACTGTTTAAGCTGATGAACCAGGCAATTGGTGAGACGTATAGTTTTGCAGAGCAGCAATTTTTGATGAGTATCGTGCTTGGCGGCGCCCCTGAAGAAATTATTGATGTTGTGGCGCTGAAAGAAAAAGTACATGACTATGCAGCGAAATTTAAAGAAGATAAAGACATGAATGGTAACTTTGATGAACTTGCGGCTGCGCTCAAAGCTGAAGTCATGACAATTGATACAGTAAAGAAGGCTGCGATCGAAAAGGCTGCAAAGGCAGAAGCGGAGAAAAAACGCCAGGCTGATGAAGCCGCGGCCGCAGCGGCGGCAGCAAGCACGCCAGCGCAACCTACTGCTGGAGGAAATAAATAATGCGACGCCCGCTGGAAATAAAAGCCGAGGAAGCCTCAGTTCGCTCCGTCGTGAGCCTCACATCGGCACTCGAGAGCCTGAGTAGTATGCAGATTGCGAAAACGAAAAATAAAGTACTCATTAGTAACCAATTTTTCGATGAAGTCTGGAATATCTATAAGCAAATTCGTGTCGACGTGCTATTTAATTTTGGTCGTTCACCAGAAGAGAAGCCAATTAATAAAGAATTGCTCATTCTTATTACGGCCAAAGGCGGTCTTAGCGGCGATATTGACCAAAAACTTATTCGTAAATGTGTTGAATATTATGATAGCGAGCAAAATGACGTACTGGTGATCGGTCATCATGGTGCGCTCAAGCTCAAGCAGGCGCATATAGATTATCAATTCTATTTTGATTTGCCAGAAAAAGACTACATCAATGTTGATCCGCTCATGGACATTATTCGTCGTTATGCACGCAGCCGTATTTTCTACCAAGACTATATTTCGCTGTCACAGCAAGAGATCAAAGACGTCGACCTCAGCGAAGTAGTTTCAAGTAAGGGACGTGTAGCCGACCTTGATGTAATTGATAAAAACCTCGTGAGCGAGAAAACCTACATCTTCGAGCCGAGCTCATACCAAGTGGCGGCGTATCTCGAGAACTCCATTCTGCGCCTAACGATTTCACAGTTTATTTATGATAGTCGCTTGGCACAGGTTGCAAGCCGCTTTAAAGCGATGTCGGCGGCAAAAGAGCGATCAATTGGTACTGCAACAGAACTTCATACAGAATTTAACCGCTCAAAGCGCAATCAGGTCGACACGCGACTAAAAGAAAGTTTGGCAGGCCTTAAAAAAATACGAGCGGCGGGGGCGGAGTAATGAGCGAGCAAACAGCATTCAAAAAAGGTGTAGTACGAAGCCTCAAAGGTCTCGTTATTAAGATACAGTTTGATGATGGCTTGCCCGACATCAACGAGATGCTCTATGTCGATAATGAGAAAAAATCACCACTGCTTGTAAGCAGCCTTACGCATGGTGATACTGCAGTCTGCCTCAATATCGGTGGCGACTACAGCATCATGAAGGGCGAAAAAGTGAGCCGTAGCGGTCACAGCCTCGAGATTCCTGTGGGCGAAGAAATGATCGGCCGCGTGTGGGATGCTATGGCGCGCCCAATCGACGGTAAGCCACAACTCGACGACGCCACGCTTGAAAAGATGCCAAAGCGCGCAATCTTTTCACCAGCTTTCCAAGAAACCAGCCTAAAAAACCGCCCAGATGACGTGCTCGAGACGGGTCTGAAGGTGCTCGACTTCTTCACGCCATTCGTGAAGGGCCGCAAGATTGGTATCGTCGGTGGTGCTGGCGTGGGCAAAACAGTGCTCACGATGGAAATCATCAACAACGTTGCCCAGGGGTCTGGCGCAATCAGTATGTTCGCCGGTATCGGTGAGCGTATTCGTGAAGGCCACGAGTTGTACAAGACGCTTGACGATAACGACCTTCTGAAGAATACAGCGATGTTCTTCGGCCAGATGAACGAAAACCCAGTGCAGCGTTCGCTAATCGGGCTTTCTGCAATTACCCTTGCAGAATATTTCCGCGATGACCAAAAGAAAGATGTGCTACTCTTTGCGGACAATATGTATCGTTACATTCAGGCGAAAAACGAGGTCTCGACAATCATCGACCAGACACCAGCAGAAGGCGGATATCAACCAACCGTGTTCTCTGACGTGAAGACATTCCAAGACCGCCTTGCAACCAACGATAACGGATCCATTACCGCGCTTCAAACCATCTACGTTCCAGCCGACGACCTTTCCGACCCAGCCGTGCAGATGATTCAGCACGAGCTAGACTCGACCATCGTGCTTAGCCGTGCCGTAGCCGCACAGGGTATTCGCCCCGCGGTGGATATCCTGGCCTCAAAATCTAGCCTACTCACACCAGAAGTGGTGGGTGAGCGGCATTACGACCTCGCAACACGAGCGACGGCAATTTTGCAGAAGTACGAATCACTGAAGGGCATTATTGCCATCATTGGTGAATCAGAGCTTTCGGTCGAGGACCGCGACGATTATACTAAAGCAAAGCAGCTAATCGAATTCTTCAAACAGCGCTTTAACGTGATGGAAAAGGTAACAGGTGTACCGGGTGAGCACATGACGCGCGAAGACACACTGAATGGGGTCGAAGAAATCATTGGTAAAACTGAGCAAAAGAGTAAAAAGGCCGAAGCCGAGAGACCTGTGGTGGCTGCAGAAAAGCCAGTTGAACCAGCTGAAGAGAAGGCCGCAGACAACAAGCCTTCTGATGAAAACCACGAGGATAAATAGTGGCCGACGAAACAATCTCTCAAACCGAACAAGTACAAGCAGTGGCAAAGCCAAGCGGCAAGCCAACAATGTCGGTGAAGGTGTATGCACCGTTCCAAGTCTATTTTGAGGGCGATGCATATAGCGTGAGTGCAATTAATGCCACTGGCCCGTTTGATATCTTGCCAAAGCACCATAACTTTCTCTGTATGCTTGAGCCTTGTATGCTCGCAATTAAATCACCGCAAGGTGATAAAAACATCAAGATCCACCGCGCCCTGATGCACGTCAAGGCCGACCGAGTCGTTGTCTTTATGGATGTATAAGCGACTACTGGCCGGTTACAAAGTAGTCATAGGCAAATGGCTGGTTTGCTGGTGCCGCATTTGCGGTGCAAAGGCTAAATCCGCTTGTATCACGCGTGGTATAGAACTGTGTCTGTCCAGCGCCAGCACCGACTGGTGACACAATAACGTGCGGCTGCTTATCAAATGATTTACCAAATGTAATATGGATAAAACACCCGGCTGTCGGATTATTACCAGTATTTACATTCACCGTACCGCTTGTATCTGACCCATTCACGGATGCTGAGCCGCCGTCGCCGAGCACGCTCTGGGTGACAGACCTATTCATGTTAGTAGCCGGGAAACTAAGGTGGTTAGGTACGCTCAATGTACCATTACCACTAAGAGTAAGATCCGTAACGGTAAGCTGTGATGCCGTTACTGCACCGCTCAATGTAGTAGTACCCGATACATTCAAGTCACGAATTGTTGTATTACCCTGAATCGCTGTCGTACCTGCTACCTGTAGCGTGTTAATCTGTGCGGTGCCAAGGTTAGAAGTGCCAGAAATCGTAAGGCTCGGCCCCGTAATGCTGCCACCGGTCTGGAAATTCCCAGCAACTTGCAAATTACCACGTGCGAGCGTCTGTCCGGCAATTACAGCGTTACCCTGAATCGTAAGTGTCTGCGAGTTATTGCCCACCGACACATCGGTATTCGCGAGCTGCTTCAGTGCACTGTTTGAAAGCGTCTGCCCGGCAATCGTTGGCGATGCAGCCGGCTTCTGACTATTAAAATAATTAATTGCCACGATCACACCCACAACAACGAGCATCAATACAAATATCAATAGGTAGACGTTTACCTTACGGAAGAATTTCTTGATAGGTGAAAGCTTTTGCTCGGTCGGTTCGACTGTAGTGTGTTGCTGGCCAAGTTCTTTCTCTTCTTCAGCAACCTCATCAGGCGTCAAACTAAGCGCATCAGCCGGTGCTTGCTGAGCCTCATCAGCATGGTCACCCGCCACTGGGATGTCTTTTTTCTCTTCGTTGCTTGTATCTTCTGCCATATAAAACTATGTGGTTATGCTTAGCTTTATAGTACTATACTTGCCTCACGCGTGCTAGTAGGCGATAATAGAGCATAACGCATATGCTAACAGGGAGATGGCAACGGTTTGTGGTGTTAGGGCTAACGGCAATGGCTATATTGTCGGGGGTTCAATCTGCCTACGCAGTATCGCCAAACTCGAATTCCGCACATTACCAAGTCTCAGATACCCAGTTCGGGTCAAGCTCAACCAGTCAAACCTGTTCATCGCAATATTGCGCTTCGGCTGGTGTAGGTGGTTCAACAGCAGGTGGCGATTCTGCGAGCGTATCATACGGCGCCACGTTTGGTCCAGTTACCGAAAGTGAGCCCCTCTTGCAGGTGATTGTTGACCCAGGTACCTCCGACCTTGGCAACTTTGATTCCTCGCATGTCAGTACAAAAACTATGTCGATAAAAATTCGCAACTATTTAAGTAGTGGTTATATCGTACAAATCACTGGCACACCACCCCGTACCTATAGCCACACCATCAGCGAGCTCGCATCACCAACTTTATCACAGCCTGGTACCGAGCAGTTCGGTATCAATGCAGTCGCAAACACCACGCCAAATGTCGGCGCCAACCCAGTGCAAGTTCCGTCAGGTACGTTCAGTTTCGGTGAAGCGGCCACTGGCTACGACACCGCTAATAAGTTCCAATACAAGAGTGGTGACACCGTCGCAAGGAGCACCAAAGCCTCCGGTGAGACCGATTTCACCATCACAATGCTCGTAAACGTCTCCAACACAACGCCGGCAGGGCAATACTCGAGCGATTTTTCAGCAGTTGTAATCCCATCCTACTAGGCGACAAACAACTTAATTACACATGAGTAATAGTGTTAAGTTAAATCTGCCTGAATATCTGTGGATAACTCTACAACACCGCTATTGCTTTTGCATTCTTGCTAATGGTAATATGTGCTTGTAACCCTAAGGAAGGGCATAATAATAAAACAAAAACTAAGGAGATATACTAATATGTATACACTTAAGTCAATCGCTAAGCGCGGGGCTACCCTCAGCGCGGCGTTTGTACTAGTGGTTTCATCTCTTGCAGCGTCGGCAGCGCCGGCATTTGCAGATGCACTGAATCCACTAACCGAGCGTAGCTTGACGCTATCAAGCTCATCACCAGGATGGGCTGATACAGACGGCTCTGGGAATAGCACATATGCACCGCCAAACAGCGGCGCAAACGGTAAAAAAACTGGTAACTACTTTAGCTTTAAAGTAAGTACAGACACAAGCACAGGCTCTGACAAGATTAAGGCTATGTCACTCCAATATTGTACAAAGTCAGCAGGCGACTGTACTGCGCCTGGGGATGATGCAACTCACGGAACAGATACAGCAAGTACCTCTGACCTTAAAGTTACCTACCCATCAGCAGCTGAGGTTGCTAACCCTGGTGACTTTAATACAGTCATAGACACGAGCACTGGCACAGTGAAAGCGGTACCGGGCTACACAAATAACAACCCTAAGTATCTGACACAAGTCGGTAGCGGTGATCCAGCTGAGGCAGCAAAAAATGTCGCCGGTAACTTCATCGTAATGTACAAGAGTGGCGGTACTTGGGTGCAAAGCACTGGTTGGACGGCTACCACTTCTAATCAAGAAGAGGCCTCAACAGGCACAACTGGTCAGGCTAATACGATTATCCTGCAAAACTCAACTGGCCTTGGCCTAGCGGCTGGTACGGAAGTAAAAGTACTTCTCTTTGCAACGACCAACGATTACATTACAAACCCTGGTTCAGGTGCATTCTTCGTAAAGATTAACACCTTTAAGAACTTTACAGCACTTGCTGCAGGCACTAACACCTTGGCAAATAACGTTGCATCCGGCGATGTTATCGATGGTGGTGTAACTGTAGCAAACGTGATGAATCAGTCAATCCAAATTACCACCAAGGTACTGGAAACGATGGAATTCTCTGTTGGTACAGTAGATCCAGATACGCTTACTAAAGCAGAACTTGGAGCATCCGATAACGCAACAGGTAACGCTCACGTTCCATGCAACACAATTCTGACACGCATGGGTACAAGTGGCCCACAAAACGTCCTTGCCCTTGGTGACCAAACCTCAGAGAGCTCACTTGATACAACACACACGTATGCAACACACTCGTACTGGCGACTAAGCTCTAACTCTAGTGCTGGTGCAACTGTATACTACTCTGGCCACACACTTTCTAACACCTCTGGTGACGAAATTGCACCTATCGGTACAACGGCAGATACTTCAAAGCCTGGATCAGAGCAATTTGGTCTAGCGCTTGCCACTACAAATCGAACTGGTGGTCCTGCCTTTGATAATGCTAGCTATGGCGTAGACTACAGTACCGCAGGCTCAACCTATGAGAACGCGGCCGACAATGGCAAAACTGCTGTTGATAATTCAGTACTTACTGACCTTGGCGCAACGAACAGCGGATCATGGGACTACACAAACTTGAACAAGAGCTACCACTCACCTAAGCTTGACCCACTCACTCCAGCAGCTGCATACGGTGGCGGTTCGGGTACGATTGGTAGCGGCGGTACGGCATCATTTGCCTTCGACAAGATGTCAGACACCATTCCAGCGGCAATCGCGTCTGAAAGCAGTCAGGTTGTCGACTGTGTAACAGCTAAAATGCGCTACATTGGTAACATTGCAGCGACCACTCCAGCTGGTATCTACACAACTAAGATTAACTACATCGCAGCTCCTCAATACTAGGATTTAGCCAATACAGTTAAACTACAAAACCGACCCTTCACTGGGTCGGTTTTGATGTGAGTAAGCACTAACAGTATTGCCAGGGCTATAGTACAATAACAGGTATGGGACGTATGAGGCGCACATTATTTTTGTTACACACGCTTTTTCATTCGTGGCGATATATTTGCACTGAGGAATTCGTGGCGTTACTGCTCGCACTATTTGTGTTTATGGTGCCCGTATCTGCGACAACCCGTTTTGAGACACGCGGGCTATTGATGCAGACGACAGACCCTGGCGCAACAACATCCTATACAGTTACTTTAAAATTTATGAGTCCAGAGCAAGTTGGGTCGTTAGATATGCTATTTTGCAACGACCCAATTCCGTATATGCCCTGTGCGATACCAACAGGGCTAGATGTATCGCATGCAACGCTAACAAATCAGTCGGGCGAGACGGGCTTCTCTATCCATTCGCAAACGCAGAATCATATTATACTCGCGCGCACACCTACAGTGCCAATTTACCCCTCTGAATCAAGTTTTACGTTCAGTGGAATCGTAAACCCAACCGATACAAGCCAAGCCTTTTCTATTCGTATGAAGAGTCTATCATCTATAGATGGCACCGGGCCGTTGATTGATTTTGGTTCAGTCCGTGGACAAGTCGAAACAGGGATAATGATTCAATCTCAAGTACCCCCAATGCTTGTCTTCTGCGCCGCACAACACGTTGATGATAACTGTGCTGGCACCGATGAAACCTATTATCGTGACATGGGAACATTGAGCCCTCACGATACGTTAACAGCTCAATCCCAACTCGCAGTAGGGACGAATGCAAGTCAAGGATTTGTGGTGACGGCGAATGGCCCGCCAATGTCCGCGGGTACGAGTGTGATTAACTCGCCAGTATTACCCACCGAAAGTCAGCAAGGCACAAACCAGTTTGGGATTAATCTAGTCGAAAATACCGTGCCTGCAATTGGTAACAACCCGGAGGGTACATGGGCAAACGCTGTACCATCGGCAGATTATGGGATACCAAATAAATATAAATTTGTCTCAGGCGATGTTGTGGCGTATTCGCCAAATGTTAGCTTGATGCGCAAGTTTACGGTTAGCTACATTCTAAACTCAGGCAAAGATCTTCGAGCCGGTGTGTATACAACAACGATCACCCTTATAGCCAGCGGCCGCTTTTAGTGCTACAATACAGCTTATAGTTACAATACTACAAATATGAGGAGTTATTAGAGGGACATGAAACACATAAAAAGCCTAGTGCTGGCTGTATTTGCTGTACTACTAAGCGTGACATATGTATTGCCTCCTACGCAGGTAGCGGCTGACTCTTCATCAGCCCTTGGCATTGCGCCTAAAAAGAATTACGTTATTGAGCCAGGCAATAGCGTGCAAGATAAATTGAACATTACGAATCTTGATCAGGCGACAGCCCTGAATCTCACATTGCGTGTCATCGACTTTAGTTTTACTGGTAATGGCGGCACGCCAAAGCTATTTTTAGACACTAATACACCACAAACTACTTGGTCGCTACGTTCTTATTTAAAAGTTCCGCAAACAGTAACAATTGACCCAGGTAAAAGCAAGCAAGTCGACTTAAATGTAGCCATACCTAAGGGCCATGGTGCGGGCAGCTACTATAGCGCAATAGTGTATTCATCGGGAAGTGGCCAAGGTGGAAATATTGGACTTAACGCGTCAGGTGTAACACTAGTATTCGTAAACGTCCCTGGTAAGGTGAAGGAGAATCTTGATTTTACGCACATTGGTGCATACGATCGGGCGGCACAGGGTGATCTCTCAGGCTATCATTACTTCAATACACAGGCTCCAGATACAATTGCGTATACCCTAAAGAACAATGGAAACGTAGTTGAAGCACCTGCTGGTAACATTACCCTACGTGACATCTTTGGTCGCACGACAACTATTAATGAGCTTAACCCTTCTAGCTCTCTAGCGCTTATCGGACAAGAGCGCACATTCTTAACATGTGTAAAATTGAAACCTGAGGATGTGAAGCTAGGTAATACTACAACAAAATCCTCAACATGTGACGCTTCAGGTTTATGGCCAGGCTACTACAGTGTGTCTGCGGACCTCTTCTACGGGCAAAATGGTAATTTAACCCAAGAAGTGACAAAAGTTGGCGGATTCTGGTACCTACCATGGTGGTTCATTGGTGTAGCGGTCGTTGTTCTCGGTGTAGCAGGCTTCTACGGTTGGCGCGCATACAACAAGATCCGCAATAAACTCTACGGTCCACGTGTTGCCAAAACCAAATCAGCCCGACGTAAGTAATCAATAACAGCCTTTTGCCGTTTACGGCTACGCTGTACAATAGACATAAGCATGATGTACGCAGCACGTACAATTCAACGGTGGGGAACCCTAAGTATAGTGGGGGCGACAGTAGTTGCCCTCAACTTGCTTGTGCAGCCAGCGAATGCAATCACACAGATTCCAAATCCAGAGCCTAAGCCCGGCTCATTTGGTCTAGCTGCGTCTAAAACGCAGGCGCCACCAACTCAGGGTGCTACGATCTCCACACCAGGAAGCGGCTCTGGATTTACGAATTCACCAATCACGGTTGCTGGTATATGTCCGAATGGTTTACTTGTGCAGCTATATGATAACGGTGTAATGGTGGGTTCATCACTCTGTAATGGCGGTAGTTTCAGTATGCAGGTGAGCTTATTTGCAGGGTCAAATGAACTCGCGGCGACCGTTTTCGATGATTTGGGCCAAACCGGACCTACTTCGGCGGCGGTCACTATAACCTACAGCGATACACACTTTAGCGCCTTTGGTTCATTAGTAACGCTCACAAGTTCGTATGGCAGGCGTTCAGCGCCCGCTGGTACTTCGCTAACCTGGCCATTACAGCTATCGGGCGGCAGCGGTCCTTATGCATTCAGTATTGATTGGGGCGATGGGTCAAAACCGCAGCTAAAAAGCCAGGCATTCACGGGTGTTGTGCCAATTGACCACCCATACTCGAAGGCGGGTATTTATCCGGTTTCTGTCACAGCCACGGATGCAGACGGCGTGTCGGCATTTTTACAGGTTGTAGCGGTTTCTAGCGGCAAAGTAGATAGCACGACAGCGGGTGTTGTGGGTGGTGATTCTTCAGGAAAAGCATCACAGGCGCCGCCACAGGTGCTTTGGGTGCCAACGATTACGATGTTTGCATTATTTCTGCCTACGTTCTGGCTAGGCAGGCTTAGCCAAATGGTGTCAATCCGCAACAAGATGCTTAAAGAGCGCGATACTTTCGAGAACAGTAAAAATAGATAACCTGTGGAAAACTTTTATATAATATTGTTGACAAGCATGAGCAGTATTGTGATATACTAGCCCTGTCAAGAGAAGACAAAACAAATATTTCTTTAAAAAACGTGAGGAGAAGGAATATGAGTTCCTTTAGGAGTATTAGCCAGCGGACAGGCCGCATGGCTACTTTAGCGGCATTGGTGGTCGCAACATTAGGGCAGGCGGTGTTGCCTGTGCTAGTATCGGCTGACTCGATTACGAGTCGTTCAATAGAATTAAGTAGTGCGACAAAAAGTGCGACGGGAGTATCATACAAGGTCGCATTTACGGCTACTAAGGCGGCTGGTGCATATGTTGTTGAATTCTGTTCAAATTCACCAGTAATTCCAGATGCATGTACAGCACCGACTGGATTTAGTGCAGCGAGTGCAGCGCTTGGTGCAGCCGGCACTACAGCAACTGCAGTGACAGGTTCGACGAATAAGCTAGTTGTTACAAATGTAATCTCGGCTGCTGAGTCAATTACAGATACATTTACAGGTATTACAAACCCTTCATCTGCGGCAACAATGTATGCTCGTATTGTCAGCTACGATAATGCAACTGACGCAGGCAACTACGCATCGGCCACGCTCGGATCGGGCGTCCAAGACCAGGGAAGTGTTGCGATAGCGATTACAGATACAATTGGTGTGTCTGGTGCCGTTGCAGAGTCGCTTCTATTCTGTGTTTCAGGTCCAGCTTCGGGTGGTGGTAATCCAATCACCTCTGGCTGTACGGGTACGCTTACAGCCCCAACACTAAAATTGGGTGAAGATAACGGTACGGGCGGTGTCGCACTTGTACCGAGCGCAATCTCATCAGGTACTATCTACACGCAGCTCTCTACAAATGCAGCGAACGGAGTGGTAGTTAATCTCAAAAGCAGTGCAGCAAGCTGTGGCGGACTGAAGCGGGTTGACGACGGTCTCTGTGGAATTAAACCAGCAAATGGTACAAACGGAAACGTTGCTGCGGGAAGTGCACTCTTCGGAGTAAAGACTGGCGCCGCAGTCTCAGACACTGGCAACGGGTCCCTCGCTATTGCAAGTGGTTACAACGCAACAGACTACAAGCTCAATGCGGCGACAGATAATTCAACTGGAGTAACGAGTACATACGGGGACGAGGTATTTAACGCTCCTGGCTATGCAAACAGCCTGGATATGCCCCTAACCTTTGGGGCGAGTGTAGCTAATAACACACCTGCAGGTAATTATTCTGCGGACCTCAACTTAGTTGCAACTGGTACTTTCTAAACAATTCTAGAATAACAAAAACAACACCCCTCTATCGTAAGGGGTGTTGTTTTTGTGGCAGTCTGTTATACTAAACGTAAGTTTAGGTAATGGGGGAGTATACTGAGGTGGCTATGCAGCGCATCAGAATAAACATCAAGTTTTTATTAGTTGCCGCAGCAATGCTTGTGACACCGTTCATGGTAATTCCGCAGAATGCATGGGCGGTAACAAGTGCCAATAATCAGGCAAATACGCTTAAAGTATCACCTGTTCGGAGCGACATATCTGTAAAACCGGGCGAAAGTAAGACGGTTGAAGTTACGGTGACTAATCTCACTAAAGCTGACATCTCAATTCAGCCATATGAGAACGACTTCATTGCAAAAGGTGAAGATGGCACACCTGCACTTATTTTAAACGATAACCAATATGCACCTACGCATAGCTTGAAGCGTTTTATGTTGCCGCTTGGGGGTTTCACAGTCCCTGCTGGTAAAGCAAAGGCTGTGAAGGTTACAATTTCTGTACCCCCTACTGCGCAACCTGGGGGCTATTTCGGCGCCATTCGCTTTGCGCCTGCAAGCCCAGCTGATGGTGGCCAGGTAAACTTAAACGCCAGTGTTGCATCGCTGATGCTCTTAACAGTGCAAGGTCCAATGACCGAAAAGCTTAACGTCACCGACTACAGTGTTCAGCAAAATGGTAAAAGCGGTACGTATTTCCAGAATCCCAACAATCTTGCATTTAGTTTTCGGTTTGAAGACAAGGGCAGCGTGCAGGAGGCACCATTTGGTAATATTTCTGTGAAGAACGGTGATAAAGTAATCTATAGTCATGAATTTAACAACGAATCCCCTCGTGAGGTGGTACTACCTGACAGCGCTCGTCGATGGACAGTTCCACTAAAAGATATTGGCACATTCGGCTACTATACCGTTGAGGGTACGCTTACCTACGGTAGCAAAAATGAAACCGTAAATATCTCTCAATCATTCTGGGTAATTCCATTTGCAGTGATTATCGGTGGTATTGTTGGTCTGCTTGTACTAATCGGCCTCATTGTCGGCATCGTTGCCTTCCTTCGTAGCTATAAGCGCCGAATCATCAATACCCAAGGTCGCGGGGGACGCAGGCGTTAATATGAACGGCCGTGTTACCACTGAGAAACTTTCATTCAAACTTATACTGCTCGTTATTGCTTCAATAATTCTAGCAATCATGACATTTGCGATTAATTGGCGAGATGTCGGGCAATTCTGGTCATATACCAATGTCGCCAAGATGATCTTGGCAGGGATTATTGCATATATCACAGTGTTCTGGCGCACATCCGCCCAGCAACAGTATAAGCTATTCAAATCAGTCGTTACTCTAGCGGTGTCGGTATTTGCTATCTTTGCCACCGTCACATTACTCGTAAACCCGAACCTAGCAGAGGTACTGGTGCGCGAAAGTCATGCGTTTGAAAATATCGAGGCATGGTTCTTATTTACTGGTGCTATTTTTATGTTCATTGCAGCAGTCCGACTCATGCGCGCTGACCGAAAGCTCGAAGCGGTTGGCGCGGCGGTGATGGCTTTAGCGATATTCGCTATTGCTGGTGAAGAAATATCATGGGGCATGTGGCTATTTAACGATCATACAAACACATTCTTCCACCAGCTTAATTCACAGGACGAAACCAACTTGCACAATATAAACACATTCCTTAGCGAAGATCTCTACTACTTTGGCTCGTTTGTATTACTCGTCATGGTACCGTTCTTTAAAGATTCAATCGCGCGCCTGCTTGCTAAGTTAAAATTAGAGCGCCTTACGTCGCTATTGCCAAGCACTTGGATGATGCTACCGTGGACAGTAATGGCAGGGTTCCTAGCGTCATACAGCTATATGCAGACCACTATTCTGCTTGGATTCTTTGGGTCGGTGCTTGTGCTTATCCACGCCCTTCTCTCACGCCCATCGAAAACTCGTGCGTGGATAACAGTAGGGTTCTTAGCCTTACTGCTTATAGTCGGATTCGTCTTCACATTTAGCTGGCAATCAGTATATATCGACCGTATTCGCGGTGGCTCGCCAAAGGAGTACATGGAAGTAATGACCTCATTTGGCCTCTGTGTATACGCCGTAGATGTCTACGTACGACTATTTATTCATGGACTGGATGAAAGACCTCTGATTAAGCGAGTTTTTACAAAGTCGTAGTGGATAACTAAAACGGTTTAGGTGGGGTACAATAAAGATATGCGTAAAAGCGTAAGAGGTTTCACAATTGTCGAGCTTCTCATTGTTGTCGTCGTGATAGCTATTCTTGCGACTATTACAATAGTTACATATAATGGTGCACAAAAACGTGCTCTCAATACCGCGCGGCTAACAGAGGTGATTGCCTGGAAAAAGCAGTTGCTGCTATATTACGCAAATAATGGGCAGGGGGTGGATGTAACAGCGGGAAATTATTGCCTGGGATACGGGTTTCCAAGCGGAAAATGCCGAAACTATACAACGACCGGATCTAATACGTATAACGAAGCAGATAATGCACCATTGATGACAGAACTAAAGGGTGCCACAGGGGGATCACTGCCTTCTGGGAGTCGACAGCCTGTAGGGAACTATATCGGCCCATATGTAAATATCTGGAGTGGCCAATCTGGATTTAGTCTATATAGCTTCTTCAGCGGCGGGTCTTCAAATTGCCCGGCACCATTAACATATGTATGGGATGATGGCGCAGGTGACCTTATGTGTGGCCAAGATGTATCCTATAATTAATTTTTAGCCGTAAGTTCGGATTCTATAGCAGGATTTGCCATAGCGGATGCTGCAACTGGTTTCGATCGAGCTTTATCGCGTTCATTCATCTCACGTAAGATGTCACGCATCTCTATAGTGGCACGATGTGCACGGTAAGTGGTGAGTGCGTTAACGAAATAAAGCACCACGATAACAATAGAGGCGACGCTTGCAGTAATAGTGAACACAGTAATGAGTGTGGTAATCCCGGCAGGTAGCGAAAACAGTGAATTATTAGTACCGCCAGAGGTGTCATTAAGCAATGAGTGTAAGTTCGTATCCATACTAAAAGCATAGCATAAGCATATTGTTATGGTACAATCGGTGACAACAGTATGATCACACCTACATTACTCAAGCAATTCCTAATCATTTCCGATCAAGTCGACGCGCGTGAGCTCACGGTTATTTTGAATGAACTTGAGCGACTTCTTGCCAGAGGTAGGCGGGGTAATATTGTCGAGCTTGGTTGTTATGTTGGCACAACATCGCTGTTTATCCGCCGGTTAATGAACGAATATAAAGTAACCGATGAATTTCATGTGTATGATTCATTTGCGGGCCTCCCAGAAAAAACTCCCCAAGATATAAGTGTAGCTGGTGACCAGTTTGTAGCAGGCGCATTATATGCTTCGCGCCGCACGCTGCTTGAAAATTTCAAAAAATCACACCTAGAGCCGCCGATTGTACATAAAGGCTGGTTCAGCGACTTAGTATCTGAGGACATGCCAGATGGTATTCTGTTTGCTTTCCTAGATGGCGACTATTACGAGTCAATTCGCGACTCGCTGAAGCTAGTTGAGAATAAGTTGCTACCAGGCGCTGTAATTATTGTTGATGATTATGCAAGTGAGGCGCTACCTGGTGCAGCCGCAGCTGCCGATGAATGGGCGAGTCGTAAAGGGCACCGAGTTCAAAGTATGGCAAGTTTAGGGATTATCCGCACTTAGCAAATGGGTTTCTTTAAGCATTTGCCAAGAAGTATTTGCAAAACTGGTAGTATACGATTAAGGGCCCGCACCTACAAAGCGACAGGAGTATACTATAACCATGAAGATTTTAGTTGTTGACGACGAAATACGAATCGCACGAGCAATCAAGCAAGGACTCGAGCAAGATGGCTACGCAGTCGATCTTGCATATGATGGCGAAGACGGCTATAACTCGGCGCGGGCTGACGAATACGACTGTATTATTCTTGATGTGATGATGCCAGAGATGAATGGCTACGAGGTATTGCGCAAGCTTCGCGATGACGGCTACAAAACGCCGATTTTAATGTTGACTGCGAAAGACCAAGCACGCGATGTCGTGAAAGGTCTCGATAACGGCGCCGATGATTATCTTGCGAAGCCATTTTCGTTCGATGTACTCGGTGCACGTCTCCGCTCACTATTGCGTCGCCCACACGAGATGGTAGATAACGTGTTGACCGCTAAAGATCTTGAGATGGACATTGTCCGCCGTGAAGTCCGCCGCCAAGGTAAACTTGTACAGGTATCAAGTAAGGAGTTTGCAATTCTCGAATACTTGCTCCGCAACAAAAACCGCGTGCTTTCCAAGACGAATATCATGACGCATGTCTGGGACTTTGATGCCGACATCTTGCCAAATAATGTCGAAGTATTTATCAACTATCTTCGTGGTAAAATTGATAAACCGTTCAAGGGTGACCAACTCATCCAAACGGTACGAGGGTTTGGATACGTAATCAGAGACGAATAATGAAACACCTTAAACAAGATGCCTTGCGACTCACCGGCACTTACCTTGCTATCATTATGGCAATGAGTGTTGGATTTAGCGTTATCTTTTATAGTGTTTCGATGCGCGAGCTCGATAGGCGTCCGCATGCAATCTCACTGAGGGATATCGCACCCGATCGCGACACACAATTAACTTTTGATGATTATCTGTCTAACCGTGCCAATGAGGCTCGCACATCGTTGCTTGTTGATCTAGTCATTGTGAATCTCATGGCGTTAATATCGGGGGGTATTTTAAGCTACCTGCTGGCGCAGTATACACTACGACCGATCGAAGAAAACATGGAGGCACAGTCACAGTTTGTGAGTGATGCAAGCCATGAACTGCGCACGCCGCTAACAGCACTGCGCACAGCAAACGAAGTCGCGCTCCGTGATAAAAAACTAAAACTTGCCGATGCCCGTGCGGTGATTGCCGACAATATTGAGGATATCACGCGGCTACAATCATTGGCCGATGCAATGCTTGGCCTACTTCGCGACGATAGTAGTGGACTTCAAGACAATGTCTCACTACCAGACATAGTAAGTGAGGCAATGAGCATGGTGGTCAGCCAGGCCCAAGCAAAGAATATCTCTGTTGAAGATGCAACGGGCGACGCGACAGTATATGGCAACGCTCGTAGCCTGACGCAGCTCCTTACGATCCTGCTCGATAATGCAATTAAATATAGTCCCGCGGGTAGCGCGGTGCATGTAGCAAGCGAGGCGCAGGGCCGTTCGCTGGTACTGTCAGTAAAAGATGAGGGCATCGGCATGGATGAAGATACGGTTAGGAATGCATTTACGCGCTTCTATCGCGCCGAAGAATCACGAAGTACCACAGGCTATGGTCTTGGTCTCTCGATTGCTAAAAAAATCACCGAAGCACATCACGGTAAGATTACTATCAAAAGTACACCAGGTGAAGGCTCCGTCTTCACTGTGACACTTCCGTTAGAATCTATGTAGCTACTTTTCTGCGTTCAATAATACTGCTAGCAACGGCCGTGGCAATAAAGATAAGCCCTATTGAACCAGTGAACCACTCGGCTGGCTCAATATGGTAGAGCTTCGCAAGCATAATAATACCTAGCACCAAGATAGCCCAGTGTGCACCGTGCTCAAGGTAGCGGTAGTGGCTAAGCGTATTTGCACGCGTAAGGTAAATGGTAAGCGACCGAACCCACAGAGCGCCCACGCCGAGACCAGCCATAATCAGTAGCACGTCGGTGCTTATAGCAAATGCACCGATCACTCCATCGAGTGAGAATGATGCGTCAAGTACATTAAGGTATAAGAATGATGCAAAGGCTGCTGCCCCGGCTAGGTGTGACGCATTTGATTGTTTGCCGCCAAAATACTCACCAAAGAGTTCAAGCGCTATGTGTAATACAATGCCAATTGTAGATGATGCAAGTACGATGGATCTTAGCGATTCATCAACAGTCGCATATAGGCCAAGCGCCACAAGCAGCATAATGAGAATCTTAAAGCTGTCATAGGTACCAAACCGAGAAAGCCATCGTTCGATATGGCCCAGCCAGTGAATGTCTTTGTTGCGGTCGAGGAAATAGCTGACCCCAATCATAAGGAGGAACGATCCACCGAAGGCATTAATAATTGGCGCTGCGTCGTGTAGCGTCTCTGCGTAGTGGCGTGGCTCATTGAGCGCCATATTCACGACATCTCCAAACATGTGGCTGGATGAAATCATAACAATAACAATTGGTAATACGAAGCGCACAATAAACACGGCAAAGACGATACCAACCGTCAGAAAGAGCTGTTGCCAGAATGAGGACATGCGACCAAGAATCTTACTGTTAATAACCGCATTGTCAAAACTAAACGTGATCTCTAGAATTACCAGAATCAGAAAAATCCAAAGACTATCGAGCGGTGCCTGGAAACCAATGAAGGTTCCGACCAGTAACGAGATAATGATAGATGGGAGAAAAATACGGAGACTAGCGTGTGGTTGCATACTTTCAAGTATAGCAAAGCTTAGACTTACAGTATAAACTATAGGGGAGATGATTACGTATTACCAACGCACCAGCGAAACAGCAGGCCTGACTGAGCAAGATAAGATTTCTTCTGGTAGTTGGGTACGATCAGAGCGTCCGACGACTAGCGATATCGAAACATTACACAAATTTGGCATCGATGCCGATCTATTGACTGACGCCCTTGACCCGCACGAAGTACCTCGTATTGAGCACGATGATGGCTGGACGTACTTTATTACCCGTGTCCCTGATGTCGGCGATAATTTTAATGATTACACGACCCCAATGATGTTCGCGCTCGGTAAGGATCAAACAGTAACCGTGAGCCGTGATTCACTTGGTCGTTTATGGTTACCATTTGTTGAAAAAACGACGATCTCGCCAGGGCAGCAGTCGAAACTCTTTTTAAGTATGGTAGAAATTATCTTCCAGTCGTACCAACAGCGGGTGACGATGATCAATCGCCAAATGCGCGCACTTACCAGCAATATTCAAAGTCTGCGCCCACACGACATCTCGATGATTGCCGAACACGAGCGAAAACTGAACGACTATCTTGATGCACTCATCCCGACAAACACTGCGCTTGAAAAAACACTTAACCCACGCTTCAACCTATTGCGCCTTAGTGATGATGACCAAGATATGGTTGAGGATCTTTCTGTGGACATTGAGCAGGTAATTGCACGCTGTAAGTCGCTCCTTCGTACCATTACAAACGTACGCGACAGTTACCGCGCTGTGATGGATACTCGCCTTAACGAAACGATGCGCGTATTGACCGTTGTGACATTGTCACTAACAATCCCAACCATGATCTCAGGTGTATTCGGCATGAATGTGGCACTGCCAGTAGATCTGCATGATGGCGCTATCTTTTGGATTGTAATCGTAGTAAGTTTAATTGCTGCGGCAAGTGTGAGTGCGTATTTTTTGAGGAAACGGTAAATGTCACTCAGCCTTAATGTCACCAACGAGTATTCACATCGCGCTCGGTCGCGTATCACGGTGATGACGGTAATCACAATCTGTTTAGTCGCGAGTCTGGCGGTAATTGCTATTAAGCTTGCAAGGGGAGTGCAAGAGCATGAAACACTCGGCATGGACAGGCGGATACTGTTGACGATTCATCAACATGCGACACCATTCCTTGATTGGTTAGCAGTGCACACGACCGATATTGGTAGTCCTCTTGTCGCTATCGCTATCGCATTATGTATTGGGTTTTACCTTGCCTATAAACGTGAGGTTATTAGGTTCTTTATCATTGGTGGCAGTATGGTGGGTTCCGCAGGTCTTGTGTTCATCATTAAATCACTGATTGAGCGCCCACGCCCGCAGCTATGGCATCACCTATTATCCGAAAAAGGATTTTCATTCATTAGTGGGCATGCCACTATGAGTATGACACTTGCTGCAGCGATAGTGGCTATTCTTTGGCGCACAAAATGGCGCTGGCCAGCAATTATTGGCGGTACTGTATACGTAAGCTGGGTTGGATTCTCACGTCTTTATCTAGGGGTACATTATCCGACAGATATTCTTGGCGGTTGGGTGGTTGCTTCGGCCTGGGTACTTGTTGTTACGCTGACAATTCATCTTGTCTTCGGCGATACGATCAGTATTCCATTTGCAAAAAAGTCTTGACATACAAGTTATACAAGTATAACATTATATTTATGGCTTTTGAACATAATGTCAAACTAGCGGGCACGGTAACTGTTGGTCCTAAAGGGCAGGTGGTTATTCCGGCAGAAGTCCGCGAACAAATGCAATTTGGGCCCGGTGACAAGCTAGTTGCACTGTATATCAAGGACAAAAAATCAGTGCTCCTTATTACCGAAGAACAAGCCCAGGCATTTGTTACTCATATGGGTGAACAGTTTACACAATTTAAAAAAGACCTTGAGGAAGGAAAAGAATCATAATGTTGCATCACTTCTCTTTGCGACAAAAAATTATTGTCATGGTTGCTGTGATGAGCAGCCTATTCCTTGTTGCACTCGACCAGACAGTCATTGCTACCGCGTTGTCGGCAATCGTCCGTGAATTCAAGAGCTACTCGAGTCTTGGCTTTATTGTGACTGCGTACATGCTTACAACGACGATCACTGTGCCACTCGCTGGTAAATTGTCTGACATGTATGGTCGCCGACCAATGCTAATTACGGGTGTGAGTATTTTTACGATTGGTTCACTACTCTCTGGGTTGTCACCGTCAGTTGAATGGCTGATCGCATGGCGAGCCTTGCAGGGTATTGGTGGCGGTATCATTACCTCGCAGGCCTTTACGATCGTCGGTGACCTCTTTACCCCGCGTGAGCGCGGTCGTTGGCAGGGCATGATTGGTGCCGTGTTTGGCATGAGCTCGGTAATTGGTCCACTAATTGGTGGCTGGCTAACCGACAAACAGCACATCCTCGGCCTTGTGACCGACTGGCGCTGGACATTCTTCATTAACGTACCGGTTGGTATTATTGCTGCCATCATTATTATGGCAAACCTCCCGAATATCAAACATGATGTAAAGCACTATCCAGACTATGCAGGTGCAGCAATGATGTCTATTGTACTTGCATCAGTAGTACTTGCAGTCGATAATACGAAGGTTATTTTCAAGTTTCTAACTGATACTGGTGTAGAGCTTGGCCTTATCCAAGGTATCCTGTGGTCGATTGTTATCCTAGGCACCGGTCTCTTTATAGCTGTTGAGCGCCGTGCAAAGCAACCGATCCTGCCACTCCGCTTCTTCAAAAAGCAGGTATACACAAAGCTCACCGCTGTGACACTTCTCTTTGGCGCCGCGTTTATGGGTTCAATCTTGTACCTTACGCAGTTCAACCAGCAGGTATATGGCGCATCTGCATCTCAAGCGGGGTATATGCTCCTACCGATGGTTGCAGGTATGATGGTATCGTCAATCGGTACTGGCCAAATAGTATCGCGCCTTGGTCGCTACAAAATATTCATCGTAACTGGCTTTACACTTGCGACGCTCAGCATCCTGGCGCTTCTCACGCTTGAGCCTTCATCACCGTACTGGCATGAGGCAGTTATTATGACCTTTGCAGGTCTCGGCCTTGGTATGGCTATGCCAATCTTGAGCCTCGCTGTTCAGAACGAATTCGAGCATCAGGATCTTGGTGCTGCAACCTCAAGTGTCCAGCTCTTCCGTGGACTTGGCTCTACCATTGGTACGGCAATCTTCAGTGGCATGCTTACTGCCGGTGTACTCGCCGCGATAGGCAAACCAACTGACATCCCCTACATACAAACCCTTCAAAGATCTCCACAATCAGCACAGATGCTGAATGGTAACATTGATGCGGATGTATTGCTGCAAATCAATACACAGAAGGATACGATTGCTGACGGTGCAAACAAGGCCTTTGATAAAATCCCCGCACCTGCGGTACGCGAAGAGACTAAGAAGTCATTTGCAGATCAGCAAAATAAATATAGTGCTGAAGTCACCGATGCATTTACAAAATCATTGCACCAGATCTTCATGCTCGGCGCAGCATTAATGGCACTTTCACTCGTCATAGTATGCTTTGTCAAAGAACGTCCGCTGCGCGATAGTGTAAATATCACACCATCAGAGTAACAGGGGCAATGGAGTAAGTATAAATGCCTATGCTTGCTCTATAAAGCTTCATTTTGATACAGTTACGTGTGGCTCAAAGAAATGTCTAACTACAGAGTAATCAAAGGTCGAGAATTTTCAGTAAATGAGCCAAAGGTAAATAAGCACATGCCAATAGCAATCACGTTTGCTCCATCACGGAGTAAAAAGATCGCGGTGGATGTGGTGCCTGCCAACTGGCAGCTGTATATCGCACACGACTAGCGTATATACGCTACAACCGCTCTTATATAAAAGAGCAAACTAAAATAATACACCCCAAGGCACCGGGGTGTATTATTTACCATTACGGCTACTTACTTAGAAAGCATTCCGTTGTCTTGAAGCGCTGGCTTAATAACGAGTGTATCAAACGCTGCCGCGTCGCTCCACACTGGTTGAGCGCCAGTAACACTCTGAGGAACAATCTTGCCGTCCTTGAAATATTCGCTGCTTACTTCTTTACCATTCAAATAGAGTGTTGGCGTACCGCTCACACCCTGTTTCTTACCGAGGGCCATATCAAAATTAATCTTTTTGCTAATGCGGTTTGAATCACTTGAGTCTCCATTAAGAGCTGACTCAAGTTTATTCTTATCAATACCAACAGTATCGGCAAGGCTTACAAAGTAGTTGGTGCGGTCTGAGCCGCTTAATTGATTCCATGAATCTTGCGTTTCGTATAGCTTATTGTGCATCTCCCAAAACTTACCCTGAAGATTTGCTTCTTCGGCAACGGTTGCTGCAGCAAGTGCATTAGGGTGAAGCGTTGAAAGCGGGTAGTTGCGGAAGATGAATCCGAGCTGATCTTTGTACTTTTCGGTGATTTGCTTAATGACAGGGTAGGCATCACCGCAACCTGGGCACTGGTAGTCACCATACTCAACCAAAGTCACCTTGCTTTTCGTGTTACCAAACGTATGGTCGGCAATCTTACCGTTGTCATCCATTGCACTCTGAATTTTCAATGCATCAACCTTTGCGACATCAACCTTATTCATACTCGACATATAGATAAGTCCGCCAATGAGCGCCACGCAAATAACAGCAAATATAATCCACGCTCTTTTTGTCATATACAGAATTCTCCCTCGTTTATCTATATAAAAGTATACCGCGTATTGCATAGCGCAGCAAGGTAAAGGTGAGGTACAATAAAGCCATGCAGACGTTCATTGTCATACCCCTCTGTCTTACCATAGTCTTCTTAATTTTGGCAGCAAGCATATCTCCCAGGCGTTCGCGCCTATCACGATTTGAACTCGAACGTCGTCGCGAAGAAGGCGACACTTCAGCGCATGGCGAGCTTGAGCGTGAGTTGGCAATTGCTGACGTTGTTTCGTTCCTTCGTGCAGTGGTTGCGCTTCTTTTGGTATTTGCCGTATTATTGGCTGTTTCGACCTTTGGCCCGTTCTTTGGCCTGATCATTGGCGTCATACTTGCACTTGGGTATGGGCGTATGGCACAAGTTGACTGGGTACACGGTCTAGCGGACCGCATGTACCAGCCGTATGATGAATCACTTGTCAGCTTTGTGCAAACACAGCCCTGGATTGGTAAATTTATTCGCAGCATTTCATCAGATGTGACAAATCTGAGTGTGGGCTCAAAGCAAGAACTCGAACACCTTATTAATGAATCAGGTCAACTCCTCACTTCAGACGAAAAGAAATTGCTGAAAAACGGACTTCACTTCACTGGTAAAACGGTCGAATCTATCATGACGCCGCGGGGAGTTATTGCGAGCGTCCAAAAGTCTGACGTGCTCGGCCCGCTACTACTCGATGAATTACACAAAACTGGTTATAGCCGTTTCCCAGTAATCGACAATGATATTGATCATGTAGTCGGGATGCTGCATATTCGTGAACTGCTAGCATTGAAAAATAGATCATCAGAAACGGCTGAGCGAGCGATGGAGAAAAAGGTGTACTATATCCACCAAGACCAAACCCTCGATGCAGCCCTCGCTGCGTTTTTGAAAACCCGCCATCATTTGTTTGTCGTCGTGAACGGATATCGTGAAACGGCTGGCCTGGTTTCGCTCGAGGATGTGATTGAGGAACTCCTCGGAAGGCAAATTATTGATGAATTTGATCTGCACGATGACCTGCGCGCCGTTGCGGAGCGTGAAGCAAAGTATAATAATCGTTCACCACATGGCATTGATGTATAGGGGCGAATCTAGGCTATTCACTTTGTGAATGGTATAATAGCCCACAATGACATACGTTACTTGGCGAGATAATAGTAATTAACGGGTCGGCACTGCGATAAGCACCGGCGGCTTATGTGAGTGCGAACGACCCATCTCGTTAGCCTAGACAGTAACTAACTCTTTACACAAAGGAATTAACCATGGAACGAATATATGCACTCGATGCAGTGGCAAAAGTTGGTGACAAAATCAGCGTCTCTGGCTGGGTAAATACACGTCGTGATCACGGTGGACTTATCTTTATTGATTTACGCGACCACACTGGTATCGTACAGCTCATTATCAACCCTAACTCACCAGAAGCATTTGCGCTAGCTGAAGAGTTGCGTGATGAATTTGTCATCCGCGCAAACGGTACTGTGCGTGAGCGTGAGGGTGGTCTCAAAAATGACAAAATCCCAACAGGTAGTATTGAAATTATCGTGGAAAACATCGTCGTACTTAACCGCGCCGACGTACTTCCAATCCAGCCATTTGCCGAGCAGCAGGCAAACGAAGAACTTCGCCTGAAATATCGCTACCTCGATTTGCGCCGACCAAAAATGCAGCACATGCTAAAACGCCGCGCTGAAATGTTTACAGAGATTCGCAGCTACATGGAATCTCAGCAATTCACCGAAGTAACGACACCGATTCTTGCTAACAGCAGTCCCGAAGGCGCACGTGACTTCCTAATTCCTGCACGCTTGCAACCCGGTAAGTTCTACGCACTACCTCAAGCGCCACAGCAGTTCAAGCAGCTATTGATGGTTGGCGGCGTATCTCGCTACTACCAGCTCGCCGCATGCTTCCGCGATGAAGACCCTCGTGCCGACCGCCTCTACGGTGAATTCTACCAACTCGATACAGAAATGAGCTTCGTAGAAGACGGCGAAGAGGTCCGTCAAATGTTTGATCCGCTCATCAAAAAGCTTTCGACAGAATTTGCTGGCAAGACGTTACTTTCAGAAGATATCCCACGCATTTCATACCGTGAAGCAATGGAAAAGTACGGCTCAGACAAACCTGACCTACGTTTTGGTATGGAGCTCGTTGATCTTACGAATGTATTTAGTAGTACCGAGTTCGCAGTATTCAAAAACGCCGAAGTTGTAAAAGCAATCCGTGTTGAGCGCGGCAGTGAACTTAGTCGTAAGCAAATCGATAACTTCACAGAAATCGCTAAAAGCGAAGGCGCGGGTGGTTTAGCATATATTACCTACGAAGATGGTGAGGCAAAAAGCCCAATCGCAAAGTTCTTAAGCGAAGCCGAGCTTGCAGCTGTCAAAGAAACGACTAGCGCCCAGAACGGCGACACAGTGTTCTTTGGCGCCGACAGGCGTGCCGTTGTAAATAAAGTCCTTGGTCGTCTCCGCAGTGAATTTGCTGCACACTTTGAACTCAAAGACCCAACCAAAGTTGCGCTGTGTTGGATCGTTGACTTCCCATTCTACGAGTGGGATGACACGCGCCGCAAGGTAGACTTTGGTCACAACCCATTTAGTATGCCAAAGGGTGGCCTCGAATCACTCGAGAATGCTAAAACCGATGAAGAAAAGCTTACCGTTATCGCCGATCAATACGACATGGTAATGAACGGCTATGAGATTTGTAGCGGTGGCGTACGTAACCACAACCCAGAAGTGCTATATAAAGTATTCGGCCTTCTTGGCTACGACGAAGCCTACGTTGAAGAAAAGTTTGGTGCCATGCTAAGCGCCTTCAAGTTCGGTGCACCGCCACACGCTGGTTGTGCATTCGGTGTTGACCGCATGTTCATGGAGCTTATGAACGAATCAAACATCCGCGAAGTAATCGCATTCCCTAAGAATGGTTCAGGCGTGGATGTCATGATGAACTCACCAAGCACTGTTGATGCAGCTCAACTTAAAGAGCTTGGCTTGTAGCCGGCATATTATCTAAACTTTGCCACACGTACCAGCTGGCAATCGATTCATATGGTTTCCACTGGTACCTGTTTGCAATATCAATAATATCCTGAGGTGTAGCGGTCGCTGCAAGTCCGTATAGTGTGGTAACACCATTACGAATACCCAAATCGCCAATCGGAAGTACATCAAGCCTGCCCATACAAAACATCAAAAACATGTGTGCCGTCCACTCGCCAATGCCCTTTACGGCAGTAAGTTCGGCAATAATTTCCTCGTTCGATTGTTGGTCAAAATGATCAAACTTCACCGACTCGTCCAATATTTTCAGGGCTAGGTCCTGAATGTAGCGGGCTTTAGGACGACTAATGCCAACGCCTCGCAGCGTCTCGACATCAGTATTAAGAATCTGCTCTGGGCTCGGGAAGCTACCACCATACAAATCCTTAAACCGCGTTTCTATAGCATGTGCTGCCTTCACGCTTAATTGTTGACTAACGATGCTATCGACAAGTTCTTGATAGTAATTGCCATGTTTGTGAAATGTCGGGGCGGGGTAACGCGCGATGAGCTCTGCAAGAATCGCATCGTGCGTACGCAAATATTCGAGGGCTTTATCCATCAATTTCAATTGACTCTGCAAGACGCTGGTATTGACTGGCGACACCACCAAGCAGCTTATCGACGACTAGTTTGCCGACATCTGAAAGAATCGCATCGTGCGTAGGGAATACAAGCCGTGCATTAACTTCTTTGCAGAAATCCATTGATTCGCTAAGTTTCATCCATGGGGCTGAAACTGGTAGCGCGAGGGTATCAACTGATTTCTCAGGTAGCGCAAATGAATCACCAGGGTAGTAGATACTGCCATTAATGAGTACACCGAGGTTGGCAATTTGTGGGTACCCATCATAAATTGCTGCATGATCACCCCCATAGAAAGTAAGTGAAAACGGACCAAAAGTGACTGTTTCGCCAGCCACTGTGCTCTTTGTCGGCAGCACGGTTATATTCGCCGTAATACTTTCGTGTGCAATAACCACCGCGGCAGGGCTTTTTTCGGCAATCTTTTCGAGCTGAGCCATATAAAAGTGGTCTTCGTGCTCATGAGTAATAACAACTGCAACAATGTCCGCTGTCGGCGTGAAGTCTGCTGACCAGCTCCCTGGATCAACCACTACGGTCTGATCATCTTTTGTTACCGTAAAACATGCATGTCCAAATTTTGTTAGCTTCATATGGGCCCTCCTTCGAATCCTACTAATAGTGTACCACTTTGCGGTTTTATGACAGGTACGATACACTGGTCCTATGACAGCGCACGAGACGTCAAAAGCAAAGAAACAGAGTAAAAATCAGGTCTGGTTTAGGCCGCTTAGGGGCAGTTACATTCCTATCACTTGGATGGGCTGGCTAACCTACATTCCATATGTAGTTTACCTATATTTAACCTATGCTTTACTAGTGCCAAATCGTCCTGTGCTCGATACAATCCTATTCCTGATTCCATACTGGGTAGCTGGTGTTGTTATAATGCACTGGCTCGCGAAGCTTAAAAGCTAAATGAATACTGAAGAGTTTCGAGAGCTAGTGTGGAGTGAGGCCAAGGCATTGTACCGTGATATGCCATGGCGTGATGAGCCGAGTTTTTATCATGTATTAGTGAGCGAAGTAATGCTACAGCAAACTCAGGTATCACGCGCGCTTGTTAAGTTTGCAGAATTTATAGAGGCCTTCCCGAGCGTAGAGGATTTAGCGGCTGCATCGCTTGCCGATGTGCTTAGAGTTTGGAATGGTCTAGGGTATAATCGCCGGGCGAAGTTTCTCTGGCAAGCCGCCCAGCAGGTAGTTGCCGATGGGCAACCGAAAACCGCGAAAGATCTAGAGCGACTATCAGGCGTGGGGAAGAACACTGCAGGCGCAATCATGAATTATGTATACGAAGTTCCCACACCGTTCGTCGAAACAAATATCCGCACTGTCTATATTCATCATTTCTTTGCTGATTCTTTCGAGGTAACGGACAAAGAACTCCTCACATTCGTTGACTCAACCATGGATGCCGAACATCCTCGTCAATGGTTTTGGGCATTAATGGATTATGGCTCATATCTCAAAAGCTCTCACGGCGCACTTCTCAACCAAAGTAGGCACTACAAAAAACAATCACCACTAAAAGGCAGCGTGCGTGAAGTGCGTGGTCAGATCATCCGTGAATTAATGAAGCGCTCCATGTCTGAAAGCGAGCTCCGTGAAGCAGTAAATGCTGACGAACGATTTGAGAGTGCACTGGCCGGACTAATCAATGACCAACTGGTGCAACATGGGGCCGGCAGCAACTACCGTCTAGTAGAGTAGTTCTTAAGTGGTATAATAAACCTAATGTACAAAAGTCTTGTTATCGGCTCAGTCCTCCTTGCGGTTATTACAAGTCCATTTGTATACGCCGATAACCAATCGACGAATCTTACGAGCGCACAGGTCGCAGTTGTTAAGGCAAACTGCCTGAGCGCGCAGTCGACGCTCAACCGTATCCACGCTAACGATGCGCTTTCACGCGTGCACCTTGGTCAGGAATATGAAACAATCTCAACGAAATTTATGGCACCAATGAATAGTCGCATTGCGCTTGCGAAGCTCGACAACGTAGACCTTACAAAGACGACAGTTGATTTCAATACGAAGTTGAGTAATTTCCGTGATCTCTATAAGCAGTACGAGCAAACGATGCTTCATACTCTTCAGGTAAAGTGTACTGAGCAACCTGAAGACTTCTACTCATCTCTCATACAGGCGCAAACAGATAGGCAAGCGGTTCGCCAGAGCGTTGCAGGCCTCGCTGGACTTGTGACGCAGTATAGACAGCAGGTCGATGGGCTTCGCGATCAGGCAATTACGGCATCACAGCAAGGAGATCAATAGTATGGCGGCAATATCGATAGAGGAGCTTCGCGATGATGCGGCTCATATGACACTGTGGTGGCGGCACCGATTCCTCGTGCTCATTGCTGGTGTAATTATGCTTTCTTTTATAATGGTAATAATCGGAATGTATATATACAACACGAGTGGTGCCGCCCAAGTTGATTTAAGCCGTCCGGGATACCAGTCGGTTCAAAAAGAGGCATCGCGTGACACTACAGACGATTCATTTGCGTCAACTGGGAAACTCGATAAAGAAGCCTTCAATTCATTTGATAGCATGTATGCCGACCATGCACGCCAGGTGGTTGGGGTTGATAGCTTTGACCCTAAGGCCGTAGATCCGAACACATTGCTTTTCGGGAGCAGCTCAAACTAGGCGTCGGTTATCGTCGTTTGGACTGAGAGGCTGTTATAGCTGCTGAGTTAATACCCATCGCAATGCTAGAGGTCTCAAACTGAGCAAGCAAGCGCTTGCGCATCTCGTTCACGACAGCCCACTGATCAGACGGCTGCGTTTTACCAGTGATAATGATATCAACAGAAGTAGCATTAAAGTTACCAATATTTACAAACTGTGGTGCTTCAAGAATCTTGTTCTTCCACTCCTCTTCGTTTGCGAGCTCAAGGCCGATCTTATTAATAATTTTGGTAACATTATCCATGTTCGCATCTGGTGCGACAGATAAAGTGAAACGAGCCATACTGTAGCCCATCGTCTTATTGATGACGTGCTGGACCATCCCGTTAGGGAAGTAATGTACGTTGCCATCAACATCGCGCAGAACTGTTGAACGCACACCGATGCGTTCAACAGTGCCACCAAAGCCCTCTATATCAACTACGTCACCAACGCGGAACTGGTTCTCACTGATAATGAACACTCCTGACAAGAAATCCTTCACAAGACTCTGCGCGCCAAAACCGAATGCCACACCAATGATCCCGGCACTAGCAAAAAGCGGCGCGAGCCCTTTGTAGTCGAAGAACTGAATAAAAATAAAGTAGACAGTCATGAGTACAGATAAAATACGCCACACATTCGCAAAAAGGAAACTAAGTGTATACTGACGTTTCTCAAGGTCTTTTTTATGGAGCGTTCGCTGATAGGTGGTTACGAATACGTGGCCCATGAACCAGTTAATAATCATCGGACCAGCCCAATAAAACCCGATTCCTACAGTGATGATAATGAGGCTGTTTACAATTTGTTGCCACATATTTCTAGATTACCCCTTTAAGGCTTGCCGGCCAATAGTGATTAAATGTTTATCGCGGTACTCGGCGAGCGCTGCATGATCAAGCCCATGCCGTTTAATAAAGCCAGAAATGCGCTCAGATCCAATATAGTGAGGCAGACTTACATAACTAGCGCCATGTTCGTATAGCTTAGCTGCTTCCTCGTAATTATTAGCATGGCAGATAAAACTACTCTTCTGATTGTGGTGTCGTATATAGTTAAGCAGAGCGAGATTGGTTGTTATGTCGGTCATGGTGCTTACGACGAGCTGTGCTCTACTGACGTTAATTTCGGTCAGAAATTCCGCGTCCGTAGCGTCGCCATATGCATGGCGAATACCTTGGGTTTCGAGGCTCTCGATAATTTCAGGGTCGTAATCAACGACAAGATAGCGTTGCTTCATATCGCGGAATGTTTTTAGGAATTCATGACCTCCCTTGTGGTATCCAACGAGTATAACAGGATAGAGGGCACTTCGTTGGCGTGGCTCTGTCGCACTAGTGCGTTCAAAATGCCTCAGCGGCTCCTCGAGGAATTTGTAAAGCCCATTAGTATGCTTGGTAAAGTACGATGAAATACCAATAGTGATGAATGCTACCAGTGTGACAAGTGCTACGATATCTTGTGAAACAACTTGTTTTGAGGCCGCAAGCCCTACGAATATAATCGAAAATTCACTAACCTGCGTAAGGTGCGCGGCAGCTTTAAAGCTCGTCAGTTTTGTATATCGCTGTGCTCCGAGGCTCGACAAAACCAAGAGTGGTTTTCCAATAAGCATAATAGCCGCAAGTACGCAGGCAGTGAGGAAATAGTGCGAGACCGTTCCAAGGGTAAATGACCCGCCGAGGGTTACAAAAAATATAACAAGAAAGAAGTCTCGCAAGGGCTTTAATTTTGCAGCCATTTCAATAGCATACGGCAAGCCCGCGAGACTTACTCCGGCAAAAAGTGCACCAACTTCATGGGAGAGTCCTGCCATCTGAAATATGGATGCAACAGCAAGGCCCCAGCCAATAGTAAGGATAAAAAGCATCTCTTGCGATTTAGCCGCACGGCGCACGAGTGTTGGCATAAGATAATTGCCTGCAAGGTAGAGTCCCACAGCAAGCAGGGAGGTTTTGCCAAGAAGAAGCGTTATCGTAGTGATAGACGCGTGCGCAGGGTCGGAAAAGATGGACAAAAGGACGACAGCTATTGTGGCGACGACATCTTCAATAAGAAGAATACCAATAGTAATTTGCCCATAAAGTCGAGAGGTTTCCTTCTTATCAGACAAGACTTTCAGGATGATGATAGTACTACTAAAAAGAAGCGATATGGCAAGTACGAGGCTCGTCTTGGGGTCAAACCCAAGCAAATAACTGATGAAATATGCAGAGCTACCAAGGATCGGCATTACAGTAAGACATGTAATAATTGACACACGCCCAAGACTGCGGATAACACCTGCATTTAGCCCTAGCCCTACAACGAGTAACAGGAGCGTTATACCGATTGCACTGAATGACGCAAATGCCACTTGATCGCGAATAATATTAAGGAAACTTGGCCCGACAATCACGCCGGTCAGTATGTAGCCCATAATGAGCGGCTGGCGGAAAAATCGCATAACAAACGATATAGCCACGACAATCACGATGACCAAACTGAGTTGTGTGAAAACAGCAGATTCCATTTATGCTTATTATAACAGAGGAACATCTGTATAATAGACTCGATGCCAGAATTTGTTGACCCAAAAGAGTTTATTATTACCCGTAAGCGCAAAAAATATAAGTTTGCCTTGTTTTTCAACTCGCCGCTTTGCTTTGAAGCAGACGAATGGCCCCACGATAAGCATGTTGATGTGGTAGAGGTTGGTGCGGGCAATGCGCATTTTTTGGTTGAAATCGCAAGCAGACACCCCGAGCAGGTGTTTGCTGCACTTGATGTGAAGGGCGATCGCTTGCAGGGCGGCGCTCGCAAAGCCGAGCTGCTAGGGCTTACAAATATTTTCTTTATAAGGGCCCGCGCTGATCAAATCGACGAACTCTTTACCAGGCACTCAGTGTCGAGAATATGGCTAACATTTAGCGACCCATTTCCTAAAAAGCGCAGCGCTGGCCGGCGTATGTCGCATTCTACGTATCTCAAGAAATACGCTTCAGCCCTTGCAGTTGGCGGTGACTTTATATTGAAGCACGACAATCTTGATTTTTTTCAATGGAGTCTTGAGCAGCTAGTTATCAAGAAATGGCGTATCATTGAGATTTCTTTTGACTTACATAATTCGGAACTTGCAGACGACTACAAGGTGCTCACTACATACGAACAGCGCTGGCTCAACGAAGGTCGTCGCACATACTTAGTTCGCGCAAATTCACAATAGGATTGTTAATTTATGATGTAACATAGTCAAGATATGATCTTGTATGTAATATAAATACTCAAGATCGTAGGCACATGTATCTTTAAAATGGTACTATAAACCAGTATAGAATTAACTATTTGAGTCAAATATGATTGAACGTAATGCAATAAAGCATCCTATCGAGCGCGACATTCTGCGATTTCTCACCACCTGTGAATCCGCACGCTTTAGTGATATGCGTCCGTCAAAAGTAGACACAAATCTCTTTAGCTACCACCTTAAATTGCTCGTCAAAGCAGGATATGTCGTTAAGTCCGAAATAGGCTACACGCTAAGTAGTTTAGGGATAAACCATATCGAGCGTGTGAATGACGACGCATTGCAGCTTCGCATGCGGCCAAAAGTAGTAACGAAACTACTTATTCAAGATGGTTATGGCAAAGTATTGTTGCAAAAGCGTATGACACAACCAAATATCAATACATGGGAATTGCCATCAGAAGAGATGCGAATCGATGATGAATCGGTCATGATGATGGCTAAAAACCTCGCGGCTGAAAAGCTTAACCACCACCCATCTAAACTACAGCATGTAGGTGACTGTTATATCGTCGTTGGCAAAAAAGTGCGCACAAATGTGCATCCTGCAGAGGGTGCCGTATTTGTTGATGGTGATGTACTACATCTTGCCACAAAAGAAACATTCGAAACTGAGGCGCGTATACTCGCGCACATCGTACGCTTTGAATCAGATGATATTGTCATTAAGGACGAGCATTTTAAGTGGATTGAGCCGCTCGATGTAGCTCATATAAAAGCTGCGCCCGGTACCGAACAAATCATCACCCGAGCATTTTTCGGTGATAACTTTTTCTTTGAAGAGTTTATGGTAACTAATTAGTTGTCTAATTGCTTGCGCAGCCAGCTATCAATAGTGCCGGCACCCATACAAAGTACGAGCTTACCTGTGGCGCGTGCAGTAGTGATATGGTTCCACAAAGCATCATTCAAATCTGCAAAGGTAACGACCTCGTGGTTCACAAGATTCACAGCTAGCTCTTCTGGACTTAGTATGGGAAGTGCTGGATCTTCGCGTGCAAGGTAGGTTGGCAGCCAATAGATCTGTTCTGCAAGTTGCATGCAATCGGTGTATTCATCACGAATCTGATATTGGCGAACGTTCTGATGCGGTTGGTATACAAGTACTACATGGTTGGAAAGTTCGCGTGCAAGCTGCAGGGTCGCGGCAATTTCTGCAGGATGATGCCCATAGTCGCTATAGAGGTTATCACCAAGTTTTTCAAAGCGGCGTGCTGAGCCCGGGAAACTGTTAAGCGCTTCGCACATAGAATCTTGATTACTTAGTTCAAGATACTCAGCCGCTTTTGCGATAAGTGTAGCATTCGCACGATTATGAACACCGACAAGCGCTACATCGATTACTTCATTATCTTGGAGCTGCCAGGTGGCTGGTGGCACGATGAGCTCTTCAATTTGATCGTGGCTCCACATAATCACCTGAGATGATTGGCTCATAAACTGGGTAAAGGCAGCAGCATATTCAGCGCGCGTTGGGTACGTATCGGGATGGTCATAATCGATGCTCGTAATAATTGAAAGCTCAGGAAAAAACGCCAAGAAATTACGGTCAAATTCGTCACATTCGTAAATGAAGTACTGACTGCCAGGCGCGTATTTTCCGCTTGGGCCAAAACTAATCGTCGTACCAATAGAATAGCTCACAGAAATACCGAGTTGTTGCATAGCCCACACAAACATAGCAGTGGTCGTAGTCTTGCCGTGCGTGCCAGCAATGGCAATCATTTTAAGCCGTTTTTCGGTTAAAATAAAATTGATAAACTCACTACGTTTTACGATATGCGCAATACCAAGTTGACGTGCCCGTATGAGCTCTGGATGATTCTCTGGCATCGCAGAAGTATAAATGAACCAATCCACTGGAGCATGTTGGTGTTGCGCGCTTAAAAACTCACCAGATTGGTCGGCAGCGATAGTGATACCGGTTTCAGTAAGCCGCTTCGTCATTAACCCCCCGTTAGGATCGCTGCCTGACACGGTATACTCAAGATCCCGTGCAATCTCAGCAAGCGGGCCAAGGGCAACACCTCCAATTCCAGCAAAATACACATTCATAACACTCATTGTAACACGAGCGTTATGGTATAATATCTCTGATCTACACCTATAAACAATCAACATAAAATGCTACGAGCTGCAATCATTCGACTATTCCGTGGACGTCATTACTGGCGAGGTGTTTCATTTGATGAAATTGCCGAATTATATGCCTCACGCCTCATCACTATTTTTGCCATCAACACCGTAAACCTTTTTGCGGCTATATACCTCTATAAAATTGGCTATAGCTTTGTCTTCATTGCACTTTTTTATGCACTGTTCTTTGCAGTACGTGCATTGTCAGCGCCGCTTGCCGCAAAATATGTCGCATATTATGGACCCAAACATGGTGTGCTTGCGTCAAGTCTATTACGCATTCCATCTCTCATCGCCTTTGCATGGCTGCCGGCTGCAGGGAATTACAGCTTGCTCTCCATTGCGTTATTTGGCCTATTTCAGCAGCTTTCGGTTGGCCTCTACGACATTTCCTACCTAGTGGACTTCAGCAAAGTGCGACATAGTGAGCATTCGGGTAAAGAAATTGGTGTAATGCAACAAATGGAAAAGGTAGCGCGTATCTTAAGCCCACTCATGGGCGGGCTGGTCGCATCGCTCTGGTCGCCCGAAGCTACAATTGTTATTGCATCGGCGCTATTCCTGGTTGCAGCGATACCCTTATTCAAAACGGTCGAACCTACGCAGCTTCGTGGCCATATCAAAATGTCAGGTTTTCCATGGCGGCTTGCGTGGCGTAGTTTGTTGAGCGAATCAGCCGTAGGCTTTGATGCGATCATCAGTGGCATGGTCTGGACGCTTTTTATTGCCGTAACGGTATTTTCAACATTTGGGAATGGTGTATACGCTTCACTTGGTGGACTCGCTTCGCTTGGTACATTTGTCTCGATTGTCGCCGTATGGGTCTTTGGGCAAATTATCGACCGGCATCATGGAGATGTCTTGTTGGTACTCGGTACGGCTACGAACACCGTGCTGCATCTTGTACGTCCATTTACTTCTTCAATTACAGGGGTAATGGGCATAAATATTGCGAATGAGTCGGCAACAAGCGCCTATGCAATGCCTTTCACGCGCGTTATGTTTGACATTGCTGATAGCTCTGGTTTTCGTACCGCATATATGATGCAGATTGAGATTATGGTTTGCAGAGGGGCTGTTCTCGCATGCCTATTCTTCGCCGCTTGTGTGAGCGCATGGGGGAGTGTCATGGGTTGTACGATACTGTTCTTCATTGCATCTATCTATGAACTTTTGATATTATTATCGGCCCGTGCAGCGCGCTAGTAAGGGAATAGTGTATACTAGAAAAGTATTAGCGAGGTGGGTAACTTTTGGTGGTAGATAAGCGTAATATTCGTAAAAACCTAAAGCGAATTGAGACTGTAAAAACGTGGCAGCTCATTATTTTGCTTATCTTATCGTCGTTCATTGCAGCAACATTCTTACGTCTCAATAATACGGGTATGATTTCGCGTCGAAATGCAATCGAGGGTATCGATAAGTCTGGTGATGTGCAGGATACAACATCACGTATTTATGACATACAACGTTTTGCGGCATCACATATGAATGCGGATACTGGAGTGTTCTATCTACAAGGGGAATACGATCGTGATGTAAAGGCTGCAGTAGCTGCCGCGAGCGGAGATTCAAGCACCGGTGATAACTCCCCACAGGCCAAAGCTGATGCTATATGTAACCCCAACTTACAGATTCATGGGTATAGTTTAGCGTATCAGAACTGTATGCTCGAGCAGCTTAATAAGCAAGGGCAGGTAATAGATCCAGCATCAATTACCTTGCCAAATCCTGCCCTCTATCGGTATTCATTTAGTTCGCCCCTTTGGTCGCCAGATTTTGCCGGCTGGTCAGTCGTTGTCTCTCTGTTGCTTGTCATTACAATCGTCATACGTGCCATCGCTTGGATTATACTTAAATTGTTACTTAAACGACATTATCGCCAGATATAGAGGTGAAAGGTGTTGACACGGCAACCGCTCCTGGGATAAGCTTACCTTTGTAAGACGCTAATAGGAGGGATAACCACATATGGCTTACAAGCACACAAACTCAAAAGGTGTTACCTACTACCTACACAAAACCGAAGTTACTCTTCGCGGCGGCAAGCCACAGACTATCTTCTTCTTTGCTAAGGTAGAAAAGAACGCCAAGGGTACTCCAGTCGATCTTCCAGAAGATCGTGTAGTAAAAGAGAACCCACGCAACGGCTTCCTAACTGTTTCTAAAAAGGTCAAAGAAGAGAAATAGTTTATCGTCTCGGTTATAAACTCAGCTCCTCTGGTTATGCCAGGGGAGCTGTTTTGTTGTGGAAAGTTTGTGGAAAACTTTGATGTGCGTAATGCTTGCGTTTAATAGCGAGCGCATAGTATGCTAGGAATACAAACAAACAGGTGCTAAAAAGAGCTCGAGTGGAACCCCCATTGACTTCCATGTCCGGAAGTCAAACTCCCTCGGGCTTTTTTGATTGTTTTGGATAATGGTAAGAGGTACAATTAAGGTTATGAGTAATATTCTAACGGTGAAGGACCTGGTGAAAATCTACGACGATCGCCGTGTGGTCGACGGGATTAGCTTCAGCGTCAAAAAGGGTGAGATCTTTGGCATCTTAGGGCCAAATGGTGCAGGAAAGACAACAACACTTGAAATGCTTGAATCATTGCGACCAATCGACGCCGGTGAAGCAACAATTGATGGTGTGAATGTGGCAAAGCATCCAGATCAAATCAAGCGACTTATTGGCGTGCAGCCACAATCGCCTGCGTTCCAAGATAAAACGAAGCTTCGTGAAGTTATCGAAATGTTTGCGGCTGCATATGGCGAGCGTGTTGATGTAATGCAGTTCCTTCGCGATGTTGACCTCGAAGCAAAGGCTGACGCCTATGTAGAGCAGCTCTCAGGCGGCCAGAAACAACGCTTAAGCATCACGACAGCACTCGTACATGGGCCAAAGGTATTCTTTCTTGATGAACCAACGACTGGGCTCGACCCACAGGCGCGCCGTCACTTGTGGGAACTTATTGAGCACGTTCGCGCAAAAGGTGTAAGCGTTGTAATGACCACGCACTACATGGACGAAGCGGAAATCCTCTGTGACCGTATCGCCGTTATGGATGCGGGCAAGATTATTGCACTTGATACGCCGAAAAACCTTATCAAACAACTGCTCCACCGTGGTTTTAGCAAAAAACAACATGTCGAACAGGCAAACCTTGAAGACGTATTTATTGATTTAACGGGCAAAGAACTGCGAGAGGGGCAGTAATATGAATAAATCATTGTATACAATCATCACGTTCGCACGCATTAATACGCGCAGATTCTTCCGTGATCGATTAGCGATCTTCTTTGGCATCCTCTTTCCACTAATATTCCTGTTTGTGTTTGGCGGCATTTTTGGTCACACAGAGGCGAATTTCAAAGTCGCGCTCATTAACGAATCAGATTCAAAGTTCTCTAAAGAATTCGTAGGCGAACTGAGCAAGAACAAATCGTTCACAGTAGATCAAGACGCAAAAACTACTGCCACGGCCCGCGAAAAGATGGTGCGTTCACAGGTTGACGCCACAATTGTGTTGCCAAAGAACTTTGGTGAGGTCGATGCAAAGACACACTTGCCAAGCGGTAATGCTAAGGTGCTCTACACGCAAAATACTCAGCAATCTGGCCAGACACTTGCGACAGTACTTGAGGGCGTCTTCAAAGATATCAACAAAGGCATTACGCACGCAAACGAGCCATTCACTGTCTCGGCAGAGCAAATCAAATCTCGCTCGCTTACGAGTTTTGACTACACCTTTGCAGGCCTTCTTGGTTTTGCCATTCTCGGCGTAGGTGTATTTGGTCCAATCAACGTCTTCCCAGAGCTCAAAAAACAGGGCATACTGCGTCGTTTGAGCACGACGCCGTTAAAGGTATGGCAGTACTTCTGTTCGATTGCAATATCACAAAGTATCACTGGACTTGTCTCGATCTTTGTTATGTTCGTCGTAGCAATCACCGTGTTCCATCTTGAAATAGTAGGGAATATATTACTGCTTGCGGCCTTTATCGTGGTTGCAATGCTTGAAATCCTTGGTATCGGCCTTGCGCTTGGTGGTTGGGCTCGCAACGAGCGCCAGGCGGCGCCACTCTCAAATATCGTTACGTTCCCAATGATGTTCCTTTCGGGCACCTTCTTCCCACGCTTTTTGATGCCAGAATGGCTACAAAACGTAAGCGGATTTTTACCACTCACTCCAGTAATTGACGGTATTCGTTACATTGTAAACGAAGGCTATACGATTACGCAGCTCGGTCCACAGCTCGGCCTAATGCTCGCATGGATGGTAGTAATTTACTTCATCGCCTTTCGTGTATTCCGCTGGGAGTAAATTGATATATTGTAGTGTTTATGCTATAACATAAAGTGTGACACACACCTCGCCAGAAGTAACCAGATCAGGGCTCACGCCAGCTCAGTCAGCTGATGTCGTCCGTTACTATGACGTGAGTGAAAACGAAGCATTCCACGCTAATAACTGGCGAGTGCGAAAAGTAAAACTTGGCCAAGTCGCGATTCACACGACACAAGCTCGACACAGCATTCTGCCAAATGACGAGCTGACACTCACAATAAATGAGGCGACAGAAGGACTCGAGCGCCTCTTAAAAGAAAGAGATACAGTTCAAGCTGCACCTCCTGAACCAAAAGAGAATAGCTGGCCTATCGAACCGACAGATGCTCAGCTAAGGCTCATCGAAGAGATGGCGGATAAAGTCCCATGTTCATACACTGAGGCATACGCAAAAGTAATGGGTGTATGGCCTAACTAACAAAAAATCTCACCATAACAGGTGAGATTTTTTAGAAGCAAAATATGGTGGGGGTGGTTGGGATTGAACCGACGACCAACAGGTTATGAGCCCGCTGCTCTAACCACTGAGCTACACCCCCAAGGTACTTCTAAGAGGGTATTATACCACAAGGCGCCGAGCGAAAAACCTGTTTGTGGGGTTTTCTGAGGTGACGAAGCAATATATCAAGTTTCGAACAGCTATACTATACTCCATAGCGTATGAGTACCTTGCGCTGCTATAATAGACTCCAGATATCATGCTTACGGCTTTCTACAAACGACTGCATCACTACAAACGTGTCTATGCCACGCTCAATAATGGCGTCATTCTTATTGCGCTAATCGTTGCAGTGAGTTGGGTGTGGGGCTCGATCTCAGTGATGCAAACCAACTTCTCCGCGCAAAAGATTGTGGATGAGCAAAAGCGCCAGCTTGAACTTACGCAGTTGCAAGTGGATACCCTGAAGTACGAGCAAAACTACTACAATAGCAATGAGTACAAAGACCTTGCAGCTCGTCAGAATCTTGGTTTAGTATCGCCCGGCGAAAAAGTACTAATATTGCCGCCCAATAGTACAGCGGTGCGGCAACAAGATATGCTTGACGCAAAACGCGAAGTCACAACGGCACAAACGAGCGAATCAACAACTAATTTTGAACAATGGCTCGAGTTCTTTAATGGGCGTGCTGCCAGAGGTTTGCAAAAGTAGCCCTCATCTGATACGATGGTATAAGTATCGCGGGGTGGAGCAGCCCGGTCAGCTCGCTTGGCTCATAACCAAGAGGTCGTAGGTTCAAATCCTACCCCCGCAACCAAGATGAAATAACAGATAGAGATTAGTTTTACGCTAGTCTCTATTTTTGTTTACATCTCTGCTATAGTGGTTCAAATCTTTGCTGCTAGTAGGGGCAAGCCCCTAAGATAAGCTGTGAAAAATAGCGGCTAACGCATTTTTGCTTTTAGATAAAAAATAGCTCCCGCAAGCACAAGGCCAAGAGCAGTGAAAAAAGCGAATACAGAAAGCCAGACGTTTGCATCTTCTCCGCTGGCGGCTCGTGAGAAGTTATAGTTAAATGATTCGTAAGTTATAAATGCGGACAGAAAAAGGCAAAGTCCACCCATGATTTTTGCTTGCCGTCGAGTCATATAAATCAGAATACCATAAAATTGACGAGCCGCCCGCCCCCCCCCGGAGGGGACGGACGGCTACTGCGCCACGACGAGACTGCAGCGACCTCAGGTGTGGCAGTACCACGAGTAGGGGTCGTTGTAGTTCGTGTAGCTGGCGGACGCGTAGCTGCCGTACTCGCGCCGGCACTCCTGGGAGAGGTCGACGCCGTAGTACACCGCGTTCCAGCCCCCGTTGTACTGGCACTTCCAGCCGTACACGTTGTACGGGCTGATGACCAGGTAGCTCGGGGTGCCGTGCTGGTAGACGCAGGCGTTCCAGACGGAGACCCCACCCAGGGTGGCGGCCTGCGCCGGGGCACTGATCCCGAAGGTCAGTCCCATGGTCGCGAGCGCGCCCGCGACGAGCCGATCATCACCTACAAGGAACAGGAGATCGACCCTGCGAGCGTTCGGTCTATTTGGTACAGGAATGGGGTGACTCGCTGGCTTTGGCCGGACCTTAAGGTCCGGCCGGGGCTCCTGGAGTATACACTCAGCTCGCTGCAGCACCAGGCTGATACCATGGTGATGTTTCTGGATAACGGAGCCTTCTGGGTTTCCAATCCGCAGGCGATCAAGCGGGCTCAGAACAAACCGCCACAACTGAAAGTGGCGAACATGCTAGGTCTCAGGACCCCAGAAACGATTTTCGCATCCGATGCGGAACGTGCAGCCGCGTTCGTCAAGCGTCACGGCACCGTTATCCTTAAGCCAATGGCTCACTGTGCACCGGGTGGTCTCGACCAGTACAGCACCCTTCGAGCGGGCGACCAGATCGACTTCCGTGGACTCGTCGCCAACCCCCATATCTTCCAGGAGCTGATCAAGCCCAAGGTTGAGGTGAGGGTTTCCATTATCGGCAGCCAGGTTTTCGCAGCCAAGGTTGGCGATCGAGATGAGGCGGCAACCCTCGCGACAGGGAAGCGGGACTACCGGGAGGCTTTCAATACGGGCCTCTTCGACGTAGAACCGTACGACCTTCCGCAGGACATCACCGACCGTCTTGTGGCCTTTGTTCGCCACTACGGCACTGTCTGTGGTTACGCGGACTTGATCCAGAGTCTTGACGACGGTGAGTGGTACTTCCTCGAAAACAATCCCAACGGCCAGTGGGTGTTTCAGGACGACGAGACAACTGAGGGAATTGGCAGAGCCCTCGCCCAGCTTCTGATGACTGGTCAAGTGTAGCGTCGCGCCATGCGTGACGACACTCAAAAGCGTTAGAAGCGCCCCGACTTCGCGTTGTTGCGAAGTCGGGGCGATCAGTCAGTAATTATTATTTGTTCAGCCTCATATTTCTCACTACATAGCTCTTCGGCTTGGTGGCGCTCATCTAATACTACGCGAGAGTGCTAGATAACAGAGGTCTACCATCTGTTATTTCTCTCCAACACACTATCTTATTACAAATCTGGTGCCAGCGCAGAGCCACCTGGGCAATCAAGAAAAAACGCTAGTCTTGGGACGAGCGTTTTTTAGTTGATAGCTTCTAGGGCTTTATTGTATTAATTTACCGGCTGCAACACGCACCGCTTCGCTCCAGCTAAGGAATGCGTGGGGTGTCTCGGCAACTTGGCGTGCGGTAAGACCATATTTAACGGCAAGTGCAAGCTCATGAATCACCTCAGCTGCGTGTGGCGACACAACGGTCGCGCCGAGCAGTACACCCTTTTTATCGGCAGTAAGTTTCACAAATCCGTCGCGGAAGTCACTCGTGTTGCTGCGAGCAATAATATTTAGTGGTGCAAGTCCAATATTTACATGCAAATCGCGCTTAATACAATCGTCTTCGGTAAAACCAACCGTGGCAACACCCGGGAACGTAAAAGTAAGGCGTGGAGTTGCGGTGTAATCCGGAGCAAGTTGAACTTTGCTAAATAAGTTGTGCGCAGCAATGCGGCTTTCGAGCAATGCGGTGTGTGTATGACTGCTGTGGCCGAGTACGTCGCCAGCTGCATAGATGTGCCGAGCGGTAGTCTGTAGGTATTCATTTGCCTTAATACCTGTCGGATCATACTCCACGCTAGCGTTTTCAAGGCCGAGATCAACTGACGGCTTGCGTCCAGTTGCAACGAGTACTTCATCTACGTGAACAGATTTCTCAACACCAGCACGCAGGAACGTCACGCGGTAGCCAAGACCATCTTTCACAACAGCAACGGTGCGCGTCTGTGTGAGCGAAGTAACACCTTTGCCTTCCCGTAGAATACGCTCAAATAGTTCGCCAACTTCTTCTTCCTCTTGCGGTAAAATACGAGCGGCGATTTCAGCGAGGTACACTTTCGTACCAAAGATCGCAAGTAGTTGTGTGATCTCTACGCCCACAGTACCAGCGCCAATAATATAAATACTCTTCGGCGGCTTAATGGATTCGAGCACAGTACGCGGTGTAAGATAAGGGACGTCCTCGATACCAGGAATGTCCGGTGCGACCCATTCCGAGCCAGTGGCGATGAGGAAGTGCTCGGCGGTAATATGTTTGCGATTGACAGATATTTCGTGCGGAGACAAGAAGTGCGCGCGCGCCTCAATAGTATCGATTCCTTGTGATTCATAGAATTTACGATTACCCGCAGCCCCAGTCCGCTCAACAGCGAGGTTCTTCCAGGCGCGGAGTGACGGATAGTTGTATCCAAGCGCATTGCTACGAAGGCCAAAGCGCGCGCCATGGCGAGCTTCATCGTAGAGCTGTGCGGCATGGAGGAGTGCCTTTGTCGGCACATCACTAAAGTTTGGTGAGTCGCCACCAAATACCGACTGTTCAACAATTGCGACTTTCTTACCCTCACGCGCGGCAATCGTTGCAGCTGCAGATCCTCCGGCGCCGCTGCCGATAACGATGAGGTCATAGTCGAAGGTGTGTTTTTTGGCCATATCCGGGCTCCTTATATCATTTGTTTGTGGTGTTTATATAAATAAGCGGCATCTGGATGGAGTGGTTCAAGCGCCTTGGCCACTTGGCGGCGAATATCACTACTCGTAATCTCTAGTTTATTTTCAAGCCAATCGGTAAGAATATTACAAACACATTCGGCGGTATCTCTGGCAAGGCCATCAACACTCTGTACACTGAGGCAGGCAGCATAGACACTCTCGTAGAGTTTTCCTCGATCGAAGGACTCAGCCCCGCGACGACCTTGCTTAATAACAGTAGCAAGAGCACTCATCCCACCCTCGCAACGACTACCGGTGTAACAACGACGTTAATGTATAAGAAGAAAGCGAGGACAATAAGCGCCGAGCCGCCAGCAAACTGTAAGAAACGCTTGTTGGCCTCACGCCAGCGTTGCAGGCGGCTAATGTTGTGGCCGCTACCAATAAACCCTACAACGAGCAAAATACTCAATGATGCAACCAAGATGTACACGCCCGCACCAATAAGCTGCAGGCTAGTCGGTAAGGAAATAATAGCAAATGCTGCAGCTACCGCCGGAGTAATAGTAAACAATAGCTCAGTAAATACACTTGTTGCGCCCAAACTGAATGCCTCGGCGCTCATTTGGGTCGCATGAATACGCTTACTGAGGAGCTTAGCAAGGCCGCGAGGCACCCACAGTAGCGTGCCAGGCCCTCGGCGGTAGTAACAAATCCATACGACGAGGCCAATAATGATCATTGCAAAAGCAAGTGTACCCCAGGCCATTGGTGTAGCGCCATGGTTGAAGAAGATGCCAGCGATATAACTCAGTGTAGAAATTACAAGTGCAGTCATAATGAGGGTGCCAGCAAGAAACGCACCAACAAGACGGAGTGTTCGCTTGGCTGCGAGTTTTTTTCCAACTGCATGGCCTGAGAGCAGCGTTACCATGCTCACGCCGAGCTGGAAGCTTGCATGAATCAGTGCGGCAAGAGTGATAACACTGAAGGCGGTAAGAGTATCCATTGTTTCTATTTTTTCTTCCTCTCCTGTTATTTATACCATAAGCATCTCACTCGAGTCAAAAAGAGGTCATAAAGCTATTGCTTTTTTATAGTGTTTATGCTATATTAAATACATAAGCCAATAAAAACAAAAAAAGGCAATTAACAATATGGAAGCAACAACTGACACCCAGTCGGCGAACCTCAGCGAAACATTTGTAGCAGCAAGCTGGAACGTACCACGCACAATTGAGCAACTTCGTTCATTTGTATCATCGCGTGAAGATGCGCTTGATGTTGAAGATTTTGACTTTTAATTCCAGACTTGTCCGAAACTCCACCTGGAAAGTGACCTGATAAACAATTGTCTGGTCACTTTTTGCTGTATATAGCCGTAAGCTCTATAGTATACTGGCTATATAGATAAGGAGATTCTAGTGAATAGCGAACCTGAACGCGCGACTAACTCGCCTGATGAAAACAAGCAGTTGGGAATAGATACTGCTGAATCACATGTGGATACAGCAACGGGGGCCGCGCCTACTTCCGAAAAGCTAGTATCAACTATCATGGAAAATCAGCCATCTGTCCAGCCAATGCCACCAATGGTAGCACCAGAAGTTCCACAAACTCACAAGACCCAAGCAGATGCCGTAACACTTGTATTGCAGTGGCTTACCTATGCATTCTGGGGCTGGTTCGCACTTGCGATGCTATGGCTAAGTGCGGTCGTGTACGCCTTTCTTGTGTCCGGCAGTGATAGTAATGACTGGACGAGTATCGTTTCATATCCAATCGCCTCAGCACTCGTACTTTTGATTGTTGCCGCCGTAGTTGATTTCTTCTATCGACGTCGTGAGCCTGCGAAAAAAGAAGGTTTTGCAACGGCAGTGATGGTAATTCACACGGTTATTTTTGCACTCTGCGGCATCGGTGCGCTTGTCGCATCGGTATTTGCAGGTATTAACTTAGTGTTAAGTGAAGCGCCATCAGCGAGCGAAGGTATACGCGCCGCGCTCTTTACTGCGCTCACGATGGTGCCGCTATATGCATTATTGATTGCACGCACTACACTCGTAGCAAAATGGCGACGCATTCCAATGCTTGCGACTATTATTTTGAGCGTAGGTGCGCTCGTGTTTATCGGTATTGGCGTGTTTGGTCCGGTCATGAAGTCGGTAGCTACAAGGCAGGATCGGCAAGTTGTCAGCGCGCTGAGTAGTATCGTGTATGCAGTAAACTCATACGATCAAGATAATGATAAACTTCCAGAATCACTCGACGGGCTTGATTTTAATACGTACGATAGTACTGGTACAGTCACCGTTAAGAGTCTGCTTACGAAAGGCGTGATGACCTATAAACCAAATACCAAATCAGGCACAAAGCCCTCCGCGCAAGATACCTATAGGAGTCGCACGATCCATTACTACCAACTTTGCGCAACATTTATGAATGCACAAACATCGCCGTATACATCGTATAGCCCGAGCGACTATTCTGAATCAATCAATGCACAGTATCACAAAAAAGGTGAGCAGTGCTACAACGTGAAGACAAACACATACTAAGGAACTAGTGAAATAAAGGCATCGGTCATATGACCGATGCCTTTATTTCGGTTTTGCTTTAGGGTGATATGTACTTTGGTGTTTGACGTAATTATCCATTATCTATAGTATAATACTTGAATCGGGCATCAGTCCGATTTTCGTCGCACCAGCTCCTCAGCTGTTGCAGAACCTTAAGAGGTGGCTCATGGCGAACGACAAACCCAAGCGCACCAAGCGCGAGGCTATGACGTCGAAAAAGTGGCCGCGACGGCCAGGAAAGGGGCACAAGAAGGGTAAGAAGGGCTAGCAAGTGCTTCTCTTTCCCTCTCATACCCTGGAAGACCTCGCCGAGTGAGCTTACGCTCCTCGGCGAGGTAGTTTTTATTATTGAGCCCTACCATGAAAATAAGCCCACAACTTGTGGGCTTATTTTCATGGTAGCACCAGGTAGGCTTGAACTACCGACCTCAGGCTTATGAGTCCTGCGCTCTAACCAGCTGAGCTATGGTGCCATTCCCGTAAATTGTAGCAAAAGTTAACGTATTTTTCTAGTGGTATCAGGGTGTTTATAGAAAATGGTAAAATACTCATAAGATAGAGGAGGGGAATATGCAGCAATTATCGGGATTAGAGAACAGCCTAGACATGTTATTTAAGGTGCTACCACGCCTACCAAAAGACTGGCGGCATTGGCTTGCCGATAACGTGTGGTGGCTGGCACTTATTGTCGTCGCATTCGGGTGTCTTGGTATTCTCGGGCTTGTGCCGGTAGTGCTCGGCATTTCAATTTTTACTGGTATTATTGCGGGCCCAGCGGCGGGTGCGCTCGTTATCATTACGGGTATCGTGAATATGGCGGTGCTTGTTGTGTCGGTGGTACTTGAAGCAATGGCAATCACACCGTTAAAGGCGAAGCAAAAGCGGGGATGGGACTTGCTATTTTTAGTAAGTCTAGTCATCTTCACCGGCGCTGTCTTGAATGCGCTGATTACAGGAAATATCAATCATATTTTCGGACTAATCATCGGCACACTTGTTGGACTCTACGTACTGTTTGAGATACGCATGTATTTCGTGCACAAATAGGGTACAATAGAAGGTAATTCCAGGTGATACTCACTGCCCTACCCCTACAAGTAGTGTAAGCGTCCCTCATCCACGGATCATATTCATCGTCTTCGGATTTTTGCTAGAAACGGGTAAAAGCACGGGCGAGCAATCAGAAAACGTTTCTTCAATAATTACTTATTTGGAGAATTTTGCTGTGGACGATGAAATCTTTTTAAACGAACGGGTTGATGTAGTGGCGCGCTTTGGTACGGGAATGAATCCATGTGTACCAATAAAATTTCGGCGTACTAATGGTCGCGAAATCATCGTAACTGAAGTTGGCCTCCGTACGCCAGTAGCAGCTGGCCGTAAAACAGTCCACTGGTTTGATGTAACCGATGGCGAGGCAGATTACCGGCTCGAATTCGATAGCGAACGTCTAACATGGCGGCTTACTTTGGAGGCAGATCGATTATGATGAATCCCTTACTCAATACTGACCGTCCATTAATCATGCATATCGACTTGAACAGTTGTTTCGCAACAGTCGAGCAACAAGCGAGGCCAATGCTTCGCGGTCGGCCAGTCGCGATTGTAAATCGACGCACCGAACATACGATGATCGTGACAGCGAGTTACGAGGCTAAAGCACGCGGCGTAAAGCTAGGTATGAGGTTGCGTGAAGCAAAAAAACTTTGCCCCGACCTTGTTGGCATAGAAAGCGACCCGCAAAAATATCGATATGTCTACCACAAAATGATGCGGATTATGGGTGATTACAGCCCGCACGTTACGATGAAAAGTATTGATGAGGGGGTAATAGATTTCAGTCAAGCACCAGATTCGATGCGCAATCGGGATCTAGTAGAGATAGGGTGCGAAATCAAACAACGGCTGCGCGATGAAATCGGCTGCTGGATGAAATGCAATGTAGGGATTAGCACGAATCGGTTTTTGGCGAAAACTGCGGCAAGTCTACATAAACCAGATGGGTTAGATGTGTTAACGTCGCACAATATACGCGATGTGCTTGGGGCCTTGAAATTGCAAGATTTAACAGGCATCGCTCACCATAACGAACTACGGCTTAATGCTGTAGGTATCTATACCCCACTTGATATGCTAAACGCCAACGCATCGTCGCTGCACGTGGCATTTAAAAGTATCTTGGGTGAACAATGGTACCAGCGACTGCGCGGCTGGGAAGTTGATGACATTGATTATGACTTAAAAAGTTGCGGACGACAGTATGTACTTGAGCGGCCAGGTCTAAGCCAACAAGAAAAGGTAGCAAGGCTCCACGCGCTCGTAGAGGGGGTGGGCGCGAAACTGCGGCACAGCCATAAATCAGCGAGGGGAGTGCGCATATATGCGAGATTGTATGGGGGTGGTGCATGGCAGGCGCACGAGCTTACTCCCCTGCCCTTTTATAGCGACGCGGCAATCTGGTTGATTGCGCGCCGGCTGTTTTTAGGCGCGCCGAGCAATATTAATATGATATCGGTGACATGTTACCATCTTTGCGATGACGACGACGCTCAGCTTAGCCTCTTCGGCGATGAGCTTGCACGTGAGCGCCATATTACGTGGGCGATCGACGAAATTAATGGTCGCTATGGTGAGCGGACGATTCATTCGGGCAACACGCTCACCGTGAACGATATTGTGAAGACAAAAATCCCATTTGGAAGTACGCGCTATATGTAGGGGTATACTATATATATGAGTAAAAAGACAATTATCTCGATTATGGCCGGTGTCGGTATGACGCTTGGCGGTATGGTTCCGATGCTATGGAATGGAGACCTGCTTGGCGGTATGAGCATTCTGCTCGGGGCTATCGGCGGCATTGTCGGCGTATGGCTCGGCGCTAAAATCGGCAACGCATTAGGATAATTGGTAGAGTGAATTATCTTGTAGCGGTATCTGGTGGCGTAGACTCGGTAGTGTTGCTCGATTTATTTAGCAAGACAAATAATCATTTAGTGGTGGCGCATGTGGACCATGGGATCCGCGGTGAAGAAAGTGCAGCCGATGCGCGGTTTGTTAAAGAACTCGCTAAAAAATACAGTATACCATTCGTAAGTATTGAACTTAATCTCGCACCAAACGCAAGCGAGGAACTTGCACGGTCCGAACGGTATACATTCTTATTTAAAGAGGCTAAGCGGTTTAATGCACTGCTCGTAACGGCACATCATGAAGATGATGCAATTGAAACAATCGCACTGAATATCCAGCGAGGCACAGGCTGGCGCGGATTAATGACACACAATCGTTTGGGCATAATGCGCCCGTTGCTCGGCATGACCAAGCAACAAATATATGACTATGCCATAAAGCAGCGCCTTGAATGGGTAGAGGACGCCACGAACCGTGAGCCTAGATATGCACGCAACCGCATGCGGCACGCTATCGGCCAAAAGATTGTAAATAACAAGCGCCTCATGGAACTGCGCTCACGTCAGATACAACTCGGGCACGATATTGATGCCGATGCCGCGCGGCTTGTTGCCCGCCATAAAGGCGACCGGCACTTTTTGAATATGATTCCCGAGAGCGTCGCAATTGAATTGCTGGGAACGGAAATTGCAAATATCACGACACGCCCGACCCGTCCTCGGCTTAAGCGCGCATTAATCGCGATCAAAACTGCGACCCCAGGTAGCGTGCATCAAATTGGTGATGGCATTTCATTAGAGTTTACAGCTCGAAATTACACTATAAGAGTGGTATAATTTCTATAAAGATTTTCTCTGCAGTAAGAATAGCGAAAGGACACTTATTAGAATGCCGAAACGACCTAAACGAAATGTTAGTAATACATTGCGCCTGAGCCTTTTTTGGGCGGTGATTGTATTGATTACGCTGGCAGGATGGGCGCTCATGTCGCCGCACAGCAGCCTGAAAGATGTGCCAATCTCACAGGTAATTACTGACGCGAATGATGGTAAGCTTGCAAAGATTGAGGGCCAAGATGGCGACCTTACAATTACAAAGAAAGGTGAGAGCGAGCCAAGCGAGAAGTCATATATTCAGGGCGGGGTCAGTTCCCTCCTCAAGGATGACTTACTGAGCAAGGGTGGCAAACAGGTTGTTTCTGATAAACCGACTGACGGAACAAGCACAGCATTCTGGAATGTCGCAACGATTGTCGTTCCAGTACTGTTGATTGCTGGTTTCTTTATGTTTATGATGCGTCAGGCGCAGGGCCAGAACAGTCAAGCAATGAACTTTGGCAAAAGCAAGGCAAAACTGTACGGCATCGACAAAGAGCGCGTCGTATTTGATGACATCGCCGGTAATGATAGCGCCAAACAAGATCTTGAAGAGGTTGTTGACTTCCTGAAGCATCCGAAGAAATATGAATCATTGGGCGCAAAGATTCCTAAAGGCGTATTGCTTGTAGGCAATCCAGGTACTGGTAAAACAATGCTAGCTCGGGCGGTAGCAGGCGAAGCAAACGTACCATTCTTCTCTATCTCAGGTAGTGAATTTGTAGAAATGTTCGTTGGTGTTGGTGCGAGTCGTGTGCGTGACCTATTTGCTAAGGCTAAGAAGAATGCACCAGCAATCATCTTTATCGACGAGATTGACGCCGTAGGTCGCAAGCGCGGTAGCGGCATGGGCGGTGGCCACGATGAGCGTGAGCAAACATTAAACCAGATTTTGGTTGAAATGGATGGTTTTGAGGCTGGCACGAACGTAATCGTTCTTGCGGCAACGAACCGCGCAGATGTACTTGACCCAGCCCTTCTCCGTCCAGGTCGATTCGACCGTCATACAACAATTAGCCTGCCGGAACGTCGAGATCGCGAGGCAATCCTGAAGGTTCACTTCAAGAATAAACCGACAGATTCGACTGTTAACCTTGATAAGCTCGCGGCCAAAACTGCTGGCTCAAGCGGAGCTGATCTCGCAAACATCGCAAACGAAGCAGCTATCATTGCGGCCCGCCGTAACGCGAAGCATATCTCAAACAATGACTTAACTGAAGCGTTTGAAAAGGTTGCGATTGGTCCAGAGCGTAAGACCAAGGTGATGAACGAGAAAGAAAAGGAGATGACTGCATACCACGAGGCTGGTCATGCAGTCGTTGGTCACGTGCTTCCAGATAGCGATCCAGTACACAAAATCACCATCATTCCACGCGGCGGTACTGGCGGTGTCACCTGGTTCTTGCCGCCTGAAGATCGAAGCTACACGAACGTGTATGAGTTCAAAGACATCCTTGCCCGTGCGATGGGTGGTCGCATCGCCGAGAAGCTTCTATATGGTGCTGATGGCATTACTACGGGCGCCGGTAGTGATCTGCGTAAAGCAACTGAAATTGCTCGCGACATGGTTATCGAGCAGGGTATGGGTACAAAGCTCCGCGACCAAGTCTTTCACGAAGACAGCGGTGGTATGGTGTTCGATAAAATTACCCATGAGCGACCATACAGTGACGCCACGGCTCAAGAAATCGACAAAGAAGTCGAGGCACTTATCCGCGAGGCTGCTCAGCGTGCTGAGGCGGTACTAACAAAGAACCGCGATATTCTCGAGAAGCTAAAGGAGGCCCTTCTGAAAGAAGAAACGCTTGAAGAAGAGCAAGCGAGTGAGATCATGATAGACGCAAAGCTTCCTGTGGAGGCAAAGCTCCACTAGGAGTTATAGGAGTCTATGGCCAAGCGAAGCCTTAAATCAGTCGTCGCCCTTGCTAATAGTAAGCTGCCCCTTGGTTGGGCAGCCCTACTGTTATCTGGTGCAACACTAGCATCGAGCTTACTCGGCATCCTTCGTGATCGTTATCTGAATGGCCTCTACCTCGATAACTATCCTGCAGGTATTGACGCCTATACCGCAGCATTCACAATTCCGGACTTCATGTTTTTCATCTTGGTGTCGGGTGCATTGAGCGTATCGTTCATTCCAGTATTCAACCAACGCTTAGCGGGTGGCAACAAACGTTCTGCATGGGAGCTTAGCTCGAGTCTAGTGAACTTCTTGGCATTGCTCACACTTGGTGCAAGCGTGCTTATTATGATCTTCGCTGATCCCCTCGTACGTTACATCGTGGGACCCGGTCTTGACGAACAGGGGCGAGAACTCGCAATTAGTATGATGCGCATCATCGCTGTAAATCCATTTCTATTTGCAGTAGCGACGGTGATCTCAAGCATGCAACAGGCGGTAGGCCGTTTTGCATTTTTAGCGCTTGCGCCAACTATATATAACATAGGTATTTTAATCGGTGCTCGTTACTTCACGGGTGGTATTAACATTTTTGGCTGGCAGGTATTCGATGGGGGGATCATGGGTGTTGCCCTTGGTGTTGCACTTGGTGCAATGATGCAGTTAGTGATCAGCTCGATTGGTCTTATCGGGCTTGGATTTGATTATCGAATGAAAATATCATGGCGCAATAAAGGCTTTCGCCAGGTGTTAAAGCTGCTACCGCCGCGCTCGCTCGACCAAGGTATTGATTATGTGAACGGTATTGTTGAAATGAACCTTGCGTCACGTATGGGCGACGGAATGATGCGTGCATACCAGCAGGCATCATCATTAAGCTTAATGCCAGTGAATCTTATTGGGGTGGCAATTAGTAATGCCGCTTTTCCACGCATGACGGAGCGACTTGCAGAGGGCAGACCGGATCTGTTTAAACAAGAACTGCGCCAAATTCTCCGTTGGATTATTTGGCTTGCACTACCAATTGCAACACTCGCATTCTTTATGCGCGGGTATGTAGTGACATTTATCAAGAACGGCGGTGATCCAACAATTGCCGGGGTTCTGGGTGCACTGGTAGTGGCGATACTCTTTAGGACAGTCTACCAAATTGCCGCGCGCGTATTTTATGCTCAGCAAGATACGAAAACACCACTCTACGTATCATTTTTCACAATCACACTCAATATTGTTCTCGCAGTTTGTTTTTCAATGTTACTTGGCTGGGGAGTATATGGGCTTGCGTGGGCGCAGTCTATTGTGGCGTTCGTCGAGGTAGTGGTTCTTTTTGTAATTTTGCAACGACGTGCACACGGTATCTTCACCCGCGCATTCGTATCGGCGATATGCCGCATGGTCATCGCGAGCGCTAGCATGGGATTCATTGCCTATGTTGCGCTTCAGTTTATGCAGTTACAGTCGAACGACCTCCGGTTCTTCCTAGTATTTCCTAAGTTTGCTCTCATTACAGCTGTTGGGTTTATTGTATATGTTTGGCTGTGTAAACTAATGAAAGTCGAAGAAGTTGACCCAATTCTTCGCAAACTATCATCAGTCATCTTTAGTAAGATTCCTGGCCGGAGACAATAATTACTATGAGCCAACAAAACATTCGTAACTTTTGCATTATTGCCCATATCGACCACGGCAAAAGCACGCTTGCCGATCGTATGATGGAGCTCACGCACACCGTCGAGAAACGGGATATGAAAAGCCAATTGCTTGATAGCATGGAGCTTGAGCGTGAAAAGGGAATTACGATTAAACTTGCACCAGTGAGCATGAAGTATAAAGAGTACGAGCTGAACTTAATCGATACCCCGGGGCATGTAGACTTTAGCTATGAAGTGAGCCGTAGTCTTGAAGCCTGTGAAGGTGCTGTGCTGGTTGTTGATGCCAGTCAGGGAATTCAGGCGCAGACACTTGCTAATGTTTACTTAGCCCTTGCAGCAGACCTTACAATTATTCCAGTCCTTAATAAAATTGACTTGCCCGCTGCAGATGTTCCACGCGTGACCGCTGAAGTAATTAACCTACTAGGTTGCAAAGAAGAAGACATCATGAAGATCAGTGCGAAAACAGGCGCTGGCGTCACAGACGTGCTTGATGCCGTGGTTAGGCGTATTACGCCACCTACTGGAAGTAGTGACGCGCCGACACGTGCGCTGATTTTCGATAGTTACTACGATGATTACCGTGGCGTGATTCTATATACACGCACAGTTGATGGGTCAATCAAAAAGGGCGATACGATTGAGATGCTTGCGACAGGTGCAAAGGGCTTAGCACTAGATGTTGGTCACCTGCGCCCCGGTATGTCATCAGATCCAGAGCTCAAAACAGGCGAGATTGGGTATATTGTTACAAACCTTAAAACAACTCGTGATGCAAAAGTAGGTGATACGATCACCGTTCCGCGTGCGCACACCGACGAAGCTTTGCCCGGGTATCAACATGTGCAGCCATTTGTCTATGCTGGGTTCTTCCCTGTTAGCAATGAAGATTACAATGACCTGCGCGAAGCCGTCGAGAAACTCAGCCTGAGCGACTCTGCGCTACAGTTTGACCCAGAAAACTCGCCAGTACTTGGCTATGGTATTCGCATTGGGTTTCTAGGCCTTCTCCACATGGATATTGTACGAGAGCGATTAGAGCGTGAATATGATCTCGACTTAGTCGTCACAAATCCAAGTACAAACTACGAAGTGACATTGACTGATGGCACCGAGATTGACATTAAAAGCGCCTCAGAGTTGCCAGATGTCGCAAAAGTTTCTGAAATTCGCGAACCATGGATTAACGGTGAAATTGTAGTGCCACAAGATTATATCGGTGCTGTCATTCAATTGATCGTCACAAAACGCGGCCGTCAAAAGAATCTCAGCTATATTGATGAGCGTGCGCTTATTAGCTTTGAGGCTCCACTTGCTAACCTTTTGACAGACTTTTACGACCAACTCAAAAGTGTAACGAGTGGATACGGCAGTTTCAACTATGAGCTGAGCGAGTATCGAACAGAAGATCTCGTTCGTGTCGACTTCTATATCTCCGGGGAGCTCGTCGATGCGTTAAGTATTATGTGCCACCGTTCGGAGGCGCAGAGTATCGGACGCGAAGTAGTCGCCAAACTTAAAGATGTAGTGCCGCGCCAGGCGTTTGAAGTGAGCCTGCAGGCGGCAATTGGAGGGCGATTTATTGCGCGCGAAAACATTGGTGCGTACCGTAAAGATGTTACCGGCTATCTCTACGGTGGTGACGTAAGCCGTAAAAAGAAACTCCTCGCAAAGCAGGCACGTGGTAAAAAACGAATGAAGCGATTTGGTAAGGTAGATATTCCATCAGAGGCTTTTACCGTAATGCTAAAAAGGGACTAATATAAAGTATGGGAATGATTGACCAGCAAATCAAAGACTATAAGCCAAACCAGGCAGGTGCTGGATTACTTGGAGCTACCGAAGTCGTGCTGCTCGTGGGGATTACGGGAGCGGGTAAAGATACCGTATTGCATGAAATGTTGAAATCTGGCACATTTCATAATCTTATAACAACCGTTACTCGTCCACCGCGCTACAATAATGGCGTACTTGAGCAGGACGGCATAGATTACCATTTCATTAGTAATGACGACGCATGCAAGCTGCTTGAAGCTGGCGAATATGTTGAAGTAAGCCTCGTGCATGGACGTATATACGGAGTAACGGCTGATGAAATTCGCCGTGCGCATGATGACGGTAAGACGGCAATTGCCGATGTCGATGTGCAAGGAGCTGCAAAATATAAAAAGGTTTCAGATAACGTTACGGCTATCTTTCTAGTGCCGCCTGATTACGTCGAGTGGCGCCGCCGGGTTCGTCATCGCTATGCGAGTGATACCGAATTCCTCGAAGATTGGCCAAACCGACGTCAAAGTGCTGTGGCAGAACTTGAGCGTGCGCTTCTGACGCCGTATTACCACTTTGTAATTAATGACAACCTTGCCGAAACGGTGCATGCATGTATGCAAATTGCACACCGCCGCGATGAATTTGTACGTAAAGACGACGAAGTAAGACTCCGTACACGCGACTTGCTCGAGGCACTGCTTGCAGAAATCCAGCACGAAGAAAAATAGAAGTAATCCTATTTACGGTTTCTACGGCGTGAACTTATGAAGAGCGCCACTGCGATAACAATCAATAAAATGCCTCCAACAAGGCCGTAGACGATGTTCTGGCCAGTTGCAGGAAGTGTTCCGTTGTTATTATTACTGCTACTACCTCCAGTAGTGGTACAGGTTGTATTTGAACTGTAACTACCGCTGCCATATGTGCCACAACCGTAGGTCACTGCGAACTGTTTTATGCCAAGTATCATATCATTTCACCTTACATCTTGAGCGTTAACTATAAGTAGTATATAGTAGTAGTGTTAATAAAAACAAGAGGGGGAGAAATGCCTGAACTCAAGTTGCCAGAACTCATCGTAATCCTCGTAATCTTGCTATTACTCTTTGGGGGTAAAAAACTACCAGAGCTAAGCAAGAGTATCGGTCAGTCTATCCGCGAACTTCGCGGTGCCGCTACTGATAAAGATCGTCACGATGAGAAAGCCCAAACAGAGAAAGCTGAATAAGACGGCTCCATCTAAAACAACGCCAAAAACCTTGACGTTTATGGAGCATATCCATGAATTGAGAGGCCGGCTTGTTTGGGTGGCTCTTTGGTTTGTCTTGGCAACAGGAATTGCATTCCCGTTTTTTGGGGACATCATCAAGCTGTTAATGAAGCCGCTTGGGAACGAAAAGCTCTACTACCTTACCCCAATTGGTGGTGTAAGTTTTGCTATTAAAGTATGCATGTATGTTGGGATGGTTGCGACGATTCCTGTTCTCGTGTACCACCTATACCAATTTATCTCACCAGTAATGAAGCGTCGCAGTGCAAAGCGCACCATATTGTATGTCTCGCTTTCAACACTCCTTGCGGCGGTCGGTATCGTATTCGCCTATCTTGTCACACTGCCATCGGCAATGCGTTTCTTAACAGGATTTACAATTGGTGGCGTGAGTGCGATGTTGACGGTCGACTCGTATCTCTCATTTATTGTGGCGTATGTACTAGCGAGTGCCTTGATGTTCCAAGTGCCATTAATTATGGTGATCATTGACAGAATTACCCCGATGCCTCCATCAAGCTGGAACAAGTATCAGCGGCATATGATCATAGGCGCATTTATTATTGCAATGCTTATCACGCCGTCGCCAGAGATAACAACGCAGTTTTCGTTAGCAGCACCAACAATCCTGATGTATCAGATCGGGATATTATTAGTATGGATGCGCCATCGTCAAGTCAAATCTGAAAAGGCGAGTGCAAGTAAGACACTTGAGCGAGAATTAGTCGAAGAAGTAACGCAACCTCATCCTCAAACGGTTCTTGAACAACAGAGTTCGCCAGTTACTGCAATGATAGCTCCCAAGCCTCATTCAGGAGCAATCCCGGGCAGAGTCGATGTATTGGTGCGGTATAAGCCAACTAGTGCTCGTAACAGAACAGTTGCAGTGCCTCCCCGCCAAAAGCCTCAAGACATCTTAGGCTCTCAAGCTCGACCTCAGATCAGTCAAAACCCTGGCGGCCGACTCTCAATTGACGGTTTTTTCCCAGCAAGTGATACATAAACTTGCAGCCATCGTAAGTAGGTGGTATTATACTTATGAATACTACAAAAATAAACAAGGGTTTTAACGTGGCACTACCTAAACCTGCAATACTTGAACAAGAAATGGACCGTAAAGAATTCCTCAAGAATGTAGGAATTGGCCTATTATTGCTACTCGGTGGCAACATGATTATAGGCGCATTGAAGGGGCTTGAGCACATTAACAGCTCGAAGCAGGCTTCAAAGAATACATTCGGTTATGGTGGCTCTAAGTACGGACATTAGACTAATAAATTCTATGTGCTAGGGTCGCAAACAACTTTAGCACTCATATTGATAGAGTGCTAAGACCTTGCTATAATAACTGCATGACGGAGCGCCAGCGAGCAATTTTAGCAACAATTATAGAGCAGTATGCAGAGATTGCTGCGCCAGTTGGCAGCGTTACACTTGCCAAATTGTTTGGGGTGAGTAGTGCGACGATCCGTGCTGAGATGGCCCGTCTTGAAGATATGGGATTCATCGAAGCGCCACACACTAGCGCCGGTCGCGTGCCAACTGACAAAGGGTACCGTGTATATGTAAATGGCATCACCGATGCTGCAATGAGCGAGTTGCCAAGTAGTCTTGATCGTAGTGCGAGAACGATTGAGGCACATGTAAACTCACATCTCGATAAGGGTGATCGTGCTATCCATAGCGCAGTAGATAGCCTTGTAGAGCTCACGGGAAACATGGGCTTTGCAACGATTGGTCGCGAGCTCTACACCAATGGCATAGGGCGACTTTTTAGCCAGCCAGAATTTTTACAAGGGGAGCACGTCCAAGCTGTTGCGCGTCTCATTGATAACATTGAGCCATGGCTACGCGAGGCGGCGCCTAATGAAGCGCTCAATGTATTTATTGGTAGCGAAAATCCCATCGGCAAGGCAAGCGGTGCGTCATTGATTATTAGCAAGTTCAGTTCACCGTATAGTAATACGAGCTATATTGGCGTAATTGGACCGACGCGTCAGAATTATGCGCGCACCATGCACTTAGTGCAGCGTGCAGGGGCAATGTTAGAGGAGGTATTATAGCTATGACCAAAAAGACGACAACTGAGGAACTTGAGCAGGAAATTGGTGAACTAACGGCAGACTTACAACGCATGCGTGCAGACTTTGAAAACTATCGCAAGCGCGTTGATGTAGAGAAAGTGACTGCCCGCGAAGATGGTGAGATACGCGCCATTCTTAAGTTGCTCCCTGTTATTGATACGATCGAACGTGCTGTTGCGCATATCCCAGCCGATATTATCGAACACCAGTGGGTAAAAGGAGTCGCAGGGCTTGTAAAGCAGCTCGAAAAATCACTTGGTGATCTGAAGCTCCAGAAGATAGACTCTCAGGCTGGCGTCGAGTTTAATCCTGAGCTCCACCAGGCGATCCAATTCGACGAAGAGGCAACTGGCGAAAAAGAGGTGATAGCCGATGAGCTACAGCCCGGCTACACTCTCTCTGGCAGGCCAATTCGTCATGCAATGGTAAAAGTTACACGTAAATAACTCGTAAATAATAAAAAAGGCGCCATGAGCGCTCTTTTTTACCCGGCGAAAAACCGAATTGGCACTCTTGACGTACGAGTGCCAATTTTATTACAATAGAGATATTGGCAATCTATCAACTAGAGTGCTAAAATGTAGTCAGACAATATACACCTAATGTAATAAAAGGAGAGTAAAATTTATGGGTAAAATCATTGGTATCGACCTTGGTACGACTAACTCAGCTTTTGCTTACCTTGTGGCAGGTAAGCCAGAAGTGATTGCAAACGCTGAAGGTAACCGTACGACACCGAGTGTCGTTGCAATTAACAAGAGCGGTGAGCGACTTGTTGGTCAGGTGGCACAGCGTCAGCGCGTAACGAACGCTAAGAATACCATCTACGGTGTCAAGCGTCTCATCGGTCGTAAGTGGACCGACAAAGAAGTCCAAAAAGACCTCGACATCATGCCATATCAAATTGTGGAGCACAAAAATGGCGTTGCGGTAAAGATGGGCGACAAAGACTACACCCCAGAGGAAGTCTCGGCGATGATTCTTTCTAAGATTAAGGCGGACGCTGAGGCATTCCTTGGCGAAAAGGTCACCGAAGCGGTTATTACCGTTCCTGCGTACTTTGATGACAGTCAGCGCCAGGCAACCAAAGACGCTGGTAAGATTGCCGGTCTTGAAGTAAAGCGTATCATCAACGAGCCAACTGCGGCTGCACTTGCCTACGGCCTCGAAAAGGGTAAAGAGGAGAAAATCGTCGTATTTGACCTTGGTGGCGGTACATTTGACGTCTCCGTTCTCGAGCTCGGCGATGGCGTGTTTGAAGTAAAGAGCACCAATGGTGATACTCACCTTGGCGGTGAAGACTTCGACAACGCAATCGTTAACTACCTCCTCGATGAGTTCAAAAAGACCGATGGTATTGACCTCCGTAAAGACAATGCAGCAATGCAGCGCCTTAAGGATGAAGCTGAAAAGGCAAAGAAAGAACTCTCAACTACAACAGAGTACGAAGTGAACATCCCATTCATTACTGCTGATGCTGATGGCCCAAAGCACTTCGAGCTCAAAATTAGTCGCGCGAAGCTTGAGGATCTTGTAAAAGAACTTCTCGACCGTCTCGATGGCCCAGTTGAAAAAGCATTGAAAGATGCGCAGCTTTCTAAGGGTGACATCGACAATGTTGTTCTCGTCGGTGGTATGACTCGTATGCCAGCCGTTGTTGAGCGCGTAAAGAAGCTATTCGGCAAAGACCCGATGCAAGGCGTGAATCCAGACGAAGTTGTTGCTGTCGGTGCAGCAATTCAGGGTGGTGTGCTTGCGGGTGACGTGAAGGACGTACTACTCCTCGATGTAACTCCCCTTTCGCTCGGTATCGAGACAATGGGCGGCGTAAGCACTAAACTTATCGAGCGCAATACCACAGTCCCTACAAGCAAGAGTGAGACCTTTAGCACCGCGAGTGATAATCAACCTCAGGTTGAAATCCATGTACTTCAGGGTGAACGTGAGTTTGCCAAGGATAACAAGAGTCTCGGTCGCTTCGTTCTTGATGGTATTGCACCTGCTCCACGCGGCGTGCCGCAGATTGAAGTTACCTTCAATATCGATGCAAACGGTTTGCTGAATGTTACCGCTAAAGACAAGGGCACCGGCAAAGAGCAAAGTATCACCATCCAGGAGTCTGGCAACATGAGTAAAGAAGATATCGAAAAGGCACAAAAAGACGCCGAGGCTCACGCTGACGAAGACAAGAAAAAGCGCGAAGCGATCGATGCCAAGAATAGTCTAGAGAACGCTGTCTATCAGGCTAAGAAAATGCCAGACGAGTTCAAGGACAAGATCTCTGATGATGATAAAAAAGTTATCGAAGAGGCTGTTGCTGAAGCTGAAAAGCATAAAGAATCAGACGACAAAGAAGAGCTCGAAGCGGCTGTAAAGGCGCTTAACGATGCGATTATGCCTATCGGTGCAAAGATGTACGAGCAGGCAGCCAAAGAAGACGACGAGGCGAAGTCTGATGATGACAAAAAATCAGACAAAGACGAGCCAGTCGAAGGCGAAGTTGTCGATAAAGAAGATAAAAAGTAGTTAATTATCTCTTCAGTAAAAAGACACCCTCCCCGGTGTCTTTTTACGTGCGATTTAAGCAGGAGTATAATAATAAGTGCAATCATAACGTCCAAAGGAGGTACTTATGGATGGAATGGGGATTATCGGGTGGATTGTACTTGGCGGCTTGGCCGGCTGGGTGGCGTCCATGTTCGTGGGAACAAACCGACAGCAGGGTTTGCTAGGTAACATTATTGCAGGGGTCATCGGAGGCGTCGTCGGTGGATGGGTATTCACGATGTTCGGTGGCGCAGGGGTAACCGGCTTCAATATTTGGAGTTTCGTTGTGGCTCTTGTCGGTGCGGTTATTGTGCTCTACATCTGGAAGATGATTTCAGGCCGAGATAAATAATCGTTTATACAAAAGTAAATCAGCACCACACTGCGGGGTGCTGATTTTTTATGCAAGCATACAATTATTTTATGTCAATAAGCTCAATGTCAAATACAAGGTCGCTATTTGGCGGAATATTCGCGGCTGCACGTGCTGATCCGTAGGCCATTTCAGATGGAATAATAAGCCGACGCATACCACCAATTTTCATGCCTGGCACACCGTTGGTCCAGCCCCTGATTACTTGGTCCAGGCCAAATGTTACAGCGTTACCGAAATCATGACTGCTCTGGAAAATGATACCATTTTTACAGAGCGCACCCGTGTAATGCGCGGTAATCTTATCGCCTGGCTGTACGGTTTTGCCAGTGCCTTCTTCAATATCAATACTCTGTAGTACGTCTACTTTGTTAATCGGCTCAAAATCAGCGAGCCTCGTGCCTTCATATTTCATCTTACTAGCATAGCAGAGTATAGGGTTATTTTGGTTCTGGGAGTTCAAGAAATAGTGCTGCCCATACCATTCCCGGGTCGCCACGGTAAATCGGTGCATAGTACCAACTGCCGTCCAGATTAAGCATCTCGGGGAACATACCATGAAGCTCAATCATCTTACAGAACTTATCGTATTCGCGTTTGTAGTGTGGGTGATGGTAGCGTTGGAGTAGGTGCAGGTAGTATTCGCCATGCCAGCTCCAAATAGTCTTACCTTCATAATTTGGCATCCACGGCGTCGTCATCCACCAGTGGTAACGGAACTTATCGGGTGTATTAGTATAGATCAGTGGGTAAGGTTCACTAAGCTGCTGACTGTCGATATATTTAAATGTTTGTTCGACCATTCCTTCATCAGTAACGATATCAAGAAAGAAAGGAAAAAGCGCACATTCGGCGCTGAATGCAGTATTATTAAAATCTGCATTAAAATAATGCCCGTTCCAGTAGTGGGTAATAAGAAGCTCCCGGTAGTGGCGGGCGGGCGTTGACCATGCCAACCCGAGTATTTCGGCACAAGCTGCAAGCCGTGCAACCATCGTAATGGAGTAGGTACTGCGATCGTACATCACTGCATCGCGCATTTCGGCATATTTCATTTGGCGAACGTTGCCATTGTGGTCGAGGTATTTTTTATGGAACTTGCGAAGTTCGTGGTTTAAAAATCTCACATCAGACTTATTAAGCTCATACTCGCTGACGACAAGACAGTGCAAAAGCCATGGTAGCGCATCAATACTTTTGCCTGGTGCATTGAAACAATGTCCAGATTTATCAATGCAAAGTGTTACATGGCCTGAGCGCCGGTAGTGAATCATCGCCCAGTGGAGCGTTTGGTGCACGCGCTGCTGATAACCAAGCCGGACGAGTGATTCGCACACGGTGCCAAAGTCACGCATCCAAAAGAAATCAAAATGCCCAAGGCTCGTGCGATAAAAATCACCCTCCCAAAGCTTTTCAATAATTTGCTCACAAACCTCACGAGCATCGCCTTCTAGATGTTCGATGTGACCAAAATAGCGATTAGTGATTTGACGATACTCAGCCCGCAGCGTTCCTAGGGTTACGCCAATTGCTCGGGTCAACGGTTCCATATAAGAGGCTACTTCTTACGATTCTTGCTCTTTTTGCCGGTCTTGCCTGTGAGTTTGCGTATAGGGGTCTCAATATCAAGGAGTGACATACCGATACAGGCGATGCTAATACCGAGAAATACAATCGCCGTCTGCGCTTCAACCATATTAATTGCCATAAGCACGGCTACGGCAACAGCCACAATAATTGCAGTTGTACATAAGATGAAGTCAGTGAATGAGTCGGTTTTCATAGTCTACCCCTTAAAGTTACTTTTCACTACTATTACTATAGCACAAGCGTTTTAAAGGTAAAATTACGATGTAATGCTCGCAGATCATTCATAGCAAAATACCGAAAAATCTGGTATAATCAAAAAACTAATGCAGTACATCTATATCATTCTGCAGGTGGCAATTCTTGTTGCTGCCGCAGCCGTATTTTCAGGTCTCAATATTAGTCTTATGTCGCTGTCGGTCGACGATCTTAAGCGAAAGGCAAAGCTCGGCAACACTAAGGCAAAACGCGTACTTCCAGTGCGCAAAAACGCCCACCTATCTCTTGCCTCGATTCTATTTGCTAATGTTGCAGTAGTATCAATGAGCTCACTACTCCTAGAGCACTACTTTAATGGATGGATTGCCGGCATCGCCACAACGCTTCTAATGGTAGTATTCGGTGAAGTGCTACCACAGGCTGTTTTCGTGAAGCGTGCCCTCGATTTTAGTGCCTTCTTCGCCCCCCTTATCCAATTTGTAGGTATTCTCACATATCCCGTTTCTAAGCCACTCGCCCTACTACTCGATAAAATTCTCGGGCCAGAGGGTCGCCATCTTCATACTCGCGCTGAGCTCGGTATGCTGATCAGCGAACACAAAATTGGCGATGAAAGTGAGCTTGATGAAGACGAGGTCGAGATTATCCAGAGTGCTCTGCAGTTAAGCGAAAAGACAATCAAAGACATAATGCAACCAATCAAATCCGTATATTGGCTTCGACAGGATGCAGTACTCAACGCAAAGACAGTCGACGCTATTAAAGACCATGGCTATAGTCGCATTCCAGTATTCGACAAAGGTCTCACACAGTGTTTCGGTGTGATTCTTATGAAAGACATGGTTGATATCGATTTTGACGAAAACCCCGTACCGGTCATGAACTTTCCGCTCCATAAGACGCGTGCCGTCGGTAGCCGTACGGCGCTCGACACCATGTTCCATAAACTCAGCGTAGTCCGCTCCCATCTTGTACCCGTAGAGCAGAATAATAAAATCATCGGTATTATAACTGTTGAAGACTTGATCGAAGAAATTATCGGCCGCGAAATCGAAGACGAAACCGATCGCGCGCTCCACCGATAATTCTGCTTGTGCTTTAGTCCTCGGCCCCGTATGATGAGAGTATGGATTTACCGGGTGAACTCTCTAAGGTTATTAAGGGAGATGTGGATGCCACTGACAAAACGCGTGAATTTTACAGTCACGACGCCAGTTTATTTGAGGTAAAACCTCAGGTGGTAGCATTTCCAAAAGACAGCAAAGACGTCCAAGCGTTGGTAAGCTTTGCGAGCAATCATAAAAAAGATATACCAAATCTCAGTATTACGGCTCGTTCACAGGGTACAGATATGAGCGGTGCGGCAATCAACGATTCGATTATTCTCGATACGAATCGTTACATGAATCAGCTAATGAACGCTTCTGCCGAGTCGGCTACAATGCAGCCAGGCATGAGGTATCGCGATTTTGAAGTAGAAACTCTCAAGTACGGCAGCATTTTGCCGAGCTATCCAGCAAGTCGTGAGCTTGCTGGCATGGGTGGTATTGTCAATAACAATTCTGGTGGTGAAAAATCACTTGAGTTTGGCAAAACCGACCGCTATGTTACTAATCTCAAGATGATCCTGAGTGATGGCAAAGAGTATGAGATTCGTCCACTCACCCGCGCCGAACTCAATAAAAAGATGGATGAAGATAGCTTTGAAGGTCGATTGTACCGTGATACCTTTGCGATCCTCGATCAGCACTACGACGAAATTAAGGCTGCTGCACCAAAGGTGAGCAAAGACTCTACTGGCTATCACTTATGGAATGTGTGGGATCGCGACAAAAATATATTTGACCTTACAAAACTCTTTGTCGGAGCGCAGGGCACACTTGGAATCATGACCGAGGCGACGGTGAGCTTAGTGCCAAAGCCAAGTCATTCAGGTACTCTTGTGTGCTACTTGCATTCAATCGATAGTCTTGGAGAAATTATCCCGGCCGTACTCGGGGAAAAACCGGCAACGTTTGAGTGCTTTGATGACAATACTCTCTGGCTGAGTTTCAAGTTTATCTTCGCATTTATTAGCCGCCTCGGGTTCATTACATGGGCGATCATGTGCCTCCAGCTTATCCCGGATGGCCTTGCGCTCGTTCGGGGTGTTCCAAAGATGATTCTCTTGATTGAGTTTACAGGCAACAGCGAAGTGGAAGTAAAGGGCAAGATTCATGTAGCTAAAGAACATCTTAAGAAGTTCGACTTCACCTATATGGAGGAAGACGGTAACGAAGCAGCCAGCCGTAAGTTCTGGCTTATGCGTCGCGAGAGCTTTAACTTGCTTCGGAGTAAAGTAAAAGATAAGCACACCGCACCATTTATTGATGATCTTATCGTACCGCCAGCTCGATTGGCTGAGTTCCTGCCGCAACTCCGCGATATTATCAAAAAGTACAAACTGCTTGCAACAATTGCTGGCCACTTAGGCGATGGCAATTTCCACGTAATTCCACTCATGAAGATTGAAGATCCAAAAGAGCGGGCGAAATTACAGCCTGCGCAAAAAGAGGTGAATGAACTCGTCATTAAATACGGCGGTTCAATCTCTGGCGAGCACAATGACGGATTGGTTCGCGGTCCATGGCTCGAGCATATGTATAGCCCATCAGTATTAGGCTATATGCGTGAGATCAAGCGCATGTATGATCCGCTCGACATCTTTAACCCGCACAAAAAAGTTGAAGCTACCTGGGAATATAGTTACTCGCACATTCGCGAGCATTTCTAGGAAAATTGCTCCAAATATAAAATACTCCATATTGGTAGGGTATGGAGTATTTTGCTTAGCACTCTAGACATCCAAGTGCTAATTCGCTATGATAGTAACAGATGAGTAAACGCGACTATTATGAGATTTTGGGTGTTTCTAAAAGCGCCAGTGACGATGAGATTAAAAAGGCTTTTCGTAAGCTTGCTGTTAAATACCACCCGGACAAAGAAGGTGGTGATGAAGTAAAGTTTAAAGAAGCTAACGAAGCCTACGAAGTGCTCAAAGATAAGCAAAAGCGTCAGCGTTACGACCAATTTGGCCATGCCGGTGTTGGCGGTGCAGGTGGAGGGACACAGGGCGGCAACCCCTTTGAAGGCTTCGACTTTAATGGCCAAAATGTTAATTTTGATGGCGGTGCATTCGGCGATATCTTTAGCCAGTTCTTTGGTGGCGGGCAACAAACATATGGTCCGACAAAAGGTCGCGACGTAGAAGTGCAAGTAACAGTATCGTTCGAGGAAGCTATTTTCGGTAAAGAAATAGACCTGTCACTCAATCTCGATGACGAGTGTACTCACTGTAAAGGTACAACTGTTGAACCTGGCCACTCTATGAAAACCTGTGAAACCTGTAAGGGTGCTGGTCAGCGTGTGCGTGTAATGAACACGATGTTCGGTCCAATTCAACAGGCAGTTCCATGTGAAACCTGTAAGGGTAAAGGCAAGATTCCGGAAAAAATCTGTACAAAGTGTCATGGTAGCGGCGTTGAGCGCCACGAGCAAGTAATTAAGGTAAAGATTCCAGCAGGTATTGATGATGGTGCAACGATTCGCTTACGCGAACACGGCGAGGCAATTGGCGGCGGAGCTAAAGGCGACCTATATGTACATGTTCGCGTCAGGGCACACAAAAAGTTCACCCGCGAAGGTAATCTCATTCTGAGCGAAGAGCATATTAGTATGGTTCATGCAGCGCTTGGTACCGAGATCGATGTAGAAACAGTAGATGGCGTTGTTACGATGAAGGTGCCTGCAGGTACACAGTCGGGTACCGACTTCAAGCTTTCCGGTCATGGTGTGCCCCAGTTGCATGGCGATGTTCGAGGTGCACATATTGTGAGTGTGATTGTAGATATCCCAACAAAACTCACCAAAAAGCAGCGCGAATTACTCGAACAATTTGGCGAAGCAAAAAAGCGTGGCATATTCTCCTAAACTTGCTATAGGTGTATACTTATAGCATAAGAGTATTTACTTTTGTGCTTATTTATGGTAGAATATACAGGTTATGACCGCTAAAGAAAAAACGATCATTGGACGCACCGCTAAGGCGAGTTTCCCTCGTGAACACGTGCGTGGGGTACCAGCAAAGATAGATACCGGTGCAGATAGTTCTTCAATCTGGGCAAGTGAACTGCATATTGATGACGACTTTACGCTCCATTACGTCTTATTCGCGAAAGGTTCGCCATACTATACGGGTAAAAAACACTCAACGAAATTGTATAAAGTTCGTTTAGTGCGAAGCTCAAATGGTACCCAGCAGGTTCGCTATAGTGTAAAATTAACGATTGTACTGGGGAAGCGGAAGGTACGTGGGTCATTTACACTCGCCGATCGATCGCAAAATACTTACCCAGTACTTGTCGGAAACAAGTTATTATATCGTAAATTCTTGGTAGATGTGTCACGCGGCACGATTCGCACCGATGAACAAAAAGTAAAAACTAATGTGCTCAACCAAGAAATGGCACTTGATCCAAAAGCATTCTTTGAAAAATACCATCTAGAAAACCAGCGAGGAGACATTGGACTATGAAAATCGCGATTCTCAGTAACGGTAACGGAAACTACTCAACTAAGCGACTTCGTGACGTCGCCAAAGAACGTGGCCATCACGTAAAAATTATTAAATACCGTGAATGTTATGCGAGCATTGAGAGGAGTAACCCAACGGTAAGCTACCGTGGCGAAGACCTTTCTGGCTATGATGTAATCATTCCTCGCATTGCGAACAGTATGACGAAGTATGGTACGGCTATCGTGCGTCAGCTTGAAATGCAGGGCGTGTATACGGTATCAAGTTCGCTCGCCATTACTCGTAGTCGCGACAAGCTTCGCAGCATGCAGCTGCTTGCAAAAGCTGGCGTTGGCGTGCCAAAAACGGTGTTTAGCCGTAACCCAACCGATATTGATGACCTCATTGATAAACTCGGTGGCACGCCGGTAATTATCAAGCTTGCCCGCGGTACCCATGGCAACGGTGTAGTGCTCGCCGAAAGCAAAAAGGCCGCAAAGTCTGTATTACAGGCGTTCTATCTTTCAAACGAAGATGGCACGAACATTCTTTTGCAGGAATTTGTAAAGGAGTCTGCTGGTACCGACATCCGTGCTTTCGTTGTTGGCTCACGGGTAGTTGCAAGTATGAAGCGTCAAAGCCTTGACGATGATTTCCGCTCGAACCTCCATAAAGGTGGTGAAGGTACAAGTGTGAAACTCACTGAAGAAGAAAACAAAATGGTAATAAAAGCAGCAAAGGCAATGGGGCTAACGGTTGCCGGCGTCGACCTAATGCGCTCGGCTCGTGGACCGCTGATTCTTGAAGTGAACGCAAGTCCTGGGTTTGGCATCGAGAAGGTGACAAATCGTGACGTTACGACACCAATTATTGAATATATCGAACGTAATGCCAATCGCCGACACAAAAAAGATAAGGTCGGTGCGTAGTAGAAAAGAGTAAGCCTAAGCGCTTCCTCTTTTGTTGAAGGTGTACAATATAAGCATGACCTATTTGATCATGCTAGCAATGTACATAGGTATTCTCTTCCTTGTCGCCTGGACTAGTCGTCGCAGTATGGGCGTACCAACGATCGCACTTGCTGCCGGAGCGCTCATGGCCAATCTCTGGACAAATAGTCTCACGCCGTTTGTAGCACAAGCTGGCGTAGTAATTGTAAGTCCGCCGCTTGCAAGTGTCGTTTCAATAGTACTGACGCTTTTGCCAGCACTATTAGTGATGGTTCGGTCACACAAAGTATCTTCGCATTATCGAAGTATTGCCGGCGGCTTAGTGTTTGCTGTGCTTGGCGTGATGCTTACGTATGGCGCGTTTAGTAATGCAGTAGTACTCGACAATGGGAGTAAGCAATACGTACTCGAGATTGTGAAATATCAAAACATTGTTATAACGGTGTGCGTTTTACTGGCGATTATAGAAGTGTTATTTTATCGGAAACCTCGTGGGCATGAGCATAAAATTCATCGAGAGTAGCATGTGTTATTTTATGTCTTCTCTCAGCAATGTATCTCCTATTTTATCGTAGTATGTAATTGTCATTTGATCTGTGTCAAATACCCATTTCTCGACACCACTATGTGCAAATTGCTCTGACATATCAAAGTAGTTTAGTTTTCCCTCTTCGGCAAGTTTCAGTGTTCTCATGAAAGAATTTTTGTCGCTATTATCAGAGATAATGTACGTCTTGTGTATTGATGGCGATTCTAGTTTTTCACCGTTATTACCATAATATACCGAGTGGCCATCAGATAAATATGACTCTTGTAAATTTACTCCGATCAAACGAAGTTCTTTAAGATATAATCCAAGGGTTTCAGACTTACCAAACTTATCGTGTATATCATTAATTTGCTGTAAGTTAAACATTATCCCTATCATATCAAAAATAAAAAGACCATTGAAGGTCTTTTAGCGATCAAACTTGGAGGGCCCAGTGAGGCTTGAACTCACGACACCCTGCTTAAAAGGCAGGTGCTCTAACCGGCTGAGCTATGGGCCCATAGCTGCTTGTCATAAAGCTTCTAAAACTATACCACCTCACCTCTGATACTGTCAAGATAGTTAACGCGAATGCTTTGTAGCTGTACGCCGCTTTTCGCTCTATGATACCATCAGGCAATGTACTGGTCGCGCAGGCGAATCCATAAAGGATTCAGTGGATTCAGCGCCTCGATTATGGGGGAAGTGATACACATCCAGCGCCCGCTACCTGGCGACGTAGCGTTAGATGTGCGTGATGGATTTGCGAGTGATATTCGCCAGGCGATTGCCGAGCCCGTCGCTGGATTAGGGCTGTGGACGTAATTTCACCCAGCCACACTCCTTGCGGTAGCGGCCTCTGCGACGGTGCTAATGAATCCTAGCTATGTGTGGGGAGATCTAGGATGGCTGCTGAGCTTCGCGGCATTTGCAGGCGTGATGATTATTGCATCAATTGTGACCGCCTATTTTTTTAGTGAAGAAAACGTGCCATTTCTCGGCCAGCTACTCATTGAAACAATAGCCGCTCAAGTCGCTACGCTACCCATTATGGTCATGGCGTTTCAGCAACTTAGCATGATTGCGCCAGTCGTAGAATAACGGGGGTGAATGTGGTATACTACGATTAGATTGATCAGGAATATTAGGAGATTTCTATGTCAGGACACAGTAAGTGGGCGACGACTCATCGCCAGAAAGCAATCGTTGATGCAAAGCGCGGCGCAGTATTTACCAAACTTGGTAATATGATTGCAATTGCAGCGCGTGGTGGTATTGACCCTGTTATGAACTCAAGTCTTGCGCTTGCGATTGAAAAAGCCAAGGCAGCAAACATGCCTCTCGCGAACATCCAGCGGGCAATTGATCGTGTAGCCGATAAAAACGCAGCAGCACTTGAAGAAATTGTCTACGAAGGCTACGGCCCAGGTGGTGTAGGCATCATCGTTGAAGTTGCAACCGACAATAAGAACCGCACCTACCCAGAAGTCCGTACGGCACTCACAAAAAACGGTGGCACAATGGCAGATGCTGGTAGTGTGCTCTTCCAGTTTACTCGCAGGGGAGTGATCCGCGTTGCAGCAACTGGCGAAGATGCATTACTAACTGTGCTCGATGCCGGCGCAGAGGATGCGATCGAAGAAAGCAGTGGGCTAACAGTATATACTGACATGAAAGATCTTGCGAAAGTTCGTACTGCGATTGTTGAGGCCGGCCTAGCTGTTGAGGATGCAGAGCTACAATATGTTGCAAACAATGATATGCCAGTTAATGATCCAGAAACAGCCCGCAAGCTGCTGAAAGTGCTTGACGCCCTTGAAGATCTTGATGATGTTGTGAACGTACATACCAACGGTGAAATCACTGCCGAAGTTGACAATTAGCCACAAAGTGCCACTATTTAACCAGTTTTTTATTGACCCCCGCCGCACTTATCTATAGGGTGTATATTTAAGGTATACATAAGTTTTAGGGGTAAAAGTGAAGTGGCTAAACATAATTGTTGTGTAGCACTTAGCTACGGTGTTTGGGAGTGGCGTGAAGAAATTGGTACAGCTGGTGGCCGATTTCTTCGAATACTAAGCCGCCGTAAAGAATAGACTGGTATACTAGTACAAATGAGAATTATCGGAATCGACCCAGGAACGGGTATTTTGGGATTTGGCGTGATTGACGCTAATAGGGGGAAAACCAAGCTAGTGACGGCTGGGGTGATTACAACACCCGCACACACGCCGCTGCCAGACCGTCTTGAAGAGATCTATAATGGACTTACTGAAATCATTGACGAAACAAAACCAACTGTGATGGCGATCGAAAAGCTTTTTTTTAATCAAAACGTAACTACCGCTATGAGTGTATCGCATGCGCGCGGCGTGGCAATGCTGACTGGGCAGCAAGCAAAGTTGCGGATAGAAGAGTACACACCACTGCAGATTAAACAAACCATGACAGGCTACGGCAGAGCAGATAAAAAGCAGATTCAAGAGATGGTCCGTATGCAGCTCGGTCTAACGGAAGTACCAAAGCCGGATGACTGCGCCGACGCGCTGGCGGCAGCAATAATGTGCGCGTTTACACTGCGTACCGAACAGGTGTAAAATGATCCTATGGTAAAACGTAAGCAGCCGGTGCGGATGAGCCGCTACACAAACCTTGCGCATAATAAACCTAAGGCACATGCGGCTACGGCACCCAAGAAAAGGGGGCTGATCGGCCGGTTCATTGGACTATCCCGTAAAAGGAAGATTATTGTCATTGCAATACCTATCGTTGCCGCTTTAATATTAATACCCTTAATCACGTATATAATACTTGCGAACGATATCGATAACCCTGAGCGTCTGATGAACCGAAATAACACGGGCATCGTACTAGAAGATATGAATGGCAAACCATTTTATAGTGTTGGCAAGGCTGAACATCGCGACCAGATCCCGCTTGACCAGATATCACCTAATATGAAAAACGCACTCGTTGCAAGCGAAGATCATGATTTTTATAAGCATGGAGGGTTCAGTTTTTCAGGTATATTCAGAGCACTCTTTACAGGGGTGGGTGGCGGTTCTACACTCACACAGCAGCTCGTAAAGAATACGCTTCTAAGTGATCAGCATAGTTACGTTCGTAAGTATCAGGAGCTGTTTATGTCGATTGCTGTTGAGCAACACTACAGCAAAGATCAAATCTTAGATATGTATCTGAATTCTGTATTCTTTGGTGAGAATGCGTTTGGGATCGAGGACGCGGCAAAGCTCTACTTCGGTAAAGTACCGAAGGATCTTGATCTTGCTGAAAGTGCAATGCTCGTAGGTGTACTTCCGGCACCAAATGCTTATTCGCCGATTAGCGGCAATGCAACCTATGCTAAAGAACGCCAAACAACTGTACTCGCACGCATGGTAACAAATGGCTATATCACCGAAGAGCAGAAAACAGCAGCCCTCGCTGAAACGCTAGTATATGCTTCAACGGCGCAGTCAATCAACTCAGTTGCACCGCACTTTGCCCAAATGGTTATCGATGAGTTAAGTAAGAAGTATGGCTATGAAACTGTAATGCGTTCTGGCTACCAGGTGAAAACTACGCTTGATTTAACGGCGCAGCAAAATCTTCTCGATAGCGTGGGCGCGGGTATGGCGCACATCAACGCGATGGGTGGTAGCAATGCAAGCGGCATCGTGATTGATCCAGCTAGCGGTGGGATACGCGCACTTGTGGGTAGCGCCAACTATGATGATCTAAACTGGGGCAAGGTGAATATGGTAACAACGGCGCGTCAGCCAGGTTCGAGCTTTAAGCCAATTTACTATTCAAACGCGCTTGCGGATGGTACGATTACGCCAGCGACAGTATTGCAAGATAAGGTGATTGATTTTGGTGGCGGCTATGTGCCGCGTGATGCTGACCATAATGAAGCAAGTCGGGGCCAGGTAACAACGCGTCAGGCGCTTGATTGGTCGCTGAACATCCCAAGTATCCATGTGATGCAGTCGTATGGCGTATCGAAGACAATACAAGCAGCGAAAAATCTCGGTATTACGACTATTGACGCAAGCAAAAACTACGGGCTCACGCTAGCTCTTGGTTCGGCAGAAGTACCTCTTGAGCAAATGGCCCACGCCTATGCTGCATTTGCTAACCAAGGTCAACAATATGACGTATCAACAATTAATCAGGTCGAAGATAAGTATGGCAAGAACATCTTTAAGAGCCTACCGATAAGCAAGCAGGTAATCAGTAAAGAAGGCGCATACTTGCTTTCTAGCATCCTAAGCGACAACAAAACACGTTCACATATCTTTGGCTCGAGTCTTACGGTATCCGGTCACACTGTTGCTGTAAAAACTGGTACAACAAATGACGATAGGGATGCATGGACAATCGGGTATAACCCACAGTATGTAGTGGGCGTATGGGTTGGTAACAATGATAATACAGTAATGGCAAGCGGCGGTAGTGATATGGCTGGACCAATTTGGCGCGGCACAATGACAAAACTGCTCTCGGGCAAAAAAGACGTTCCCTTTGTAGTACCAAGTGGTATTACCCAGCGGCAAGTATGTAGCGGGAGTGGTGGACTTGCAGACAAAGCTGGTCCTAACACCTATTCTGAGTACTTTATGCCAGGTGCGCTGCCGACAAATAGTTGCCAGGCAGCACCAATTATGATGAGCGTGTGCGACTTGCAGACTGGGAAAGTAACATCAATCGACGAATCAACATTCGATAGCACGAAGCAGTCAAAGGATACGGCGAACTGCAAGGCGCCTACCGAGCAAGCCTGCAACCTCTCTACGGGCAAGGTTGAAACGATCAACACATCAGACTTTGACAGCACTAAATACTCGACCGATACGGCAAACTGTAAGGCGAGCAGTAATAATAGTGATGGAACTCACAGTGACACGGTAACAGCGTGTGACATGCAAACGGGCCAATGGGTACAGATACCGCAGAGCCAGGTTGACGGTACGCGCTATATGACGGGGATGGCCACCTGTCAGGTGAGCCACTAATCTGTTACAATACCTACTATGATTGCACATATTGCTGGGGTAGTGGCTGAAAAATTTGGAGGGTCAGTTATTGTTGATGTAGTTGGTGTTGGGTATGAGATTAACGTCACGGCACTTGACTATGAGGCGGTGACCCTTGATCAGCAAGTAAAATTCTACACATATCATCACATTCGCGAACAAAGCCAAGAGCTATTCGGTTTTTCAAGTCTAGCAGCAAAAAAGCTCTTCGAAATGTTGATTACAGTGCAGGGCGTAGGGCCAAAAGCAGCGCTTGCGATTTTGAGTCTGGGTGAAGCAGAGCATGTGCGAAATGCTATTGCGAATGCTGATAGCATGTATCTTGCAAAGGCCTCCGGTGTCGGCAAGAAAACAGCCGAGCGTGTGGTAGTAGATCTTAGTGATAAAGTCGGCATACCGGTCGTGTATAAACAGGAACAAGCAGCACAGACCGAACTCAATACAAGCGACGAAGCACTCGAAGCATTGATTGCCCTAGGCTACAACCTTGCAGATGCAACAAAAGCACTCGATGGCATCGATACAGGCCTTCCTACTGCTAAGCGGGTTACGGAAGCGCTTCGGGGCTAGTATCTGCTACAATATAAGCAATGGCTATTGAGAGAATTGTAGATACCAGCACCCACGATGAGGATAGCGACGAGCAGATTATTGAAATCACTCTGCGACCCCAGAATTTTGATGACTACATTGGCCAGGAGCGTTTGAAGAAAAATCTTCGTCTCGCAATCGATGCAGCAAAGAAACGTGGCGAGCCAATCGACCACGTTCTGCTATACGGGCCTCCTGGACTCGGTAAAACAACCATGGCAAGCGTGATTGCTAACGAGATGGGGGCAGGGCTTCGTATTACGAGTGGTCCCGCGATTGAACGTGCGGGTGATCTTGCAAGCATCCTGACGAACCTCCAAGACGGTGACATTCTATTTATTGACGAAATCCACCGCTTAAGTCGTGTAGTTGAAGAGGTTCTATATTCGGCAATGGAAGACTTCAAACTTGATATTGTTATTGGTAAAGGGCCGGCGGCACGAAGTATCCGTTTGGACCTGCCGAAGTTTACGGTGATTGGTGCAACGACGCGCACGGGTAGCCTGGCGGCACCACTGCGCGATCGATTCGGGCATATTTATCGCTTGGAGTTCTATACTCCTGATGAGATTGGTAAAATTATCACGCGTTCGGCAAAGATTTTGGAGTCGAGAATCGATGCTGAGTCTGCGGCGCTACTCTCAACGCGCGCACGGCTAACGCCACGTATTGCGAACCGTTTGTTCAAGCGAGTTCGTGATTTCGCTGATGTGAATGGTGACGGTATTATCGATACAACCATGACTCATGGCGCGCTGCAAATGATGGAGATTGATGATCTCGGGCTTGACCCAGCAGACCGAAACTTATTAGAGAGTATGATAGAGCATTATGGCGATAGGCCAGTTGGCCTCAATACAATCGCTGCACTAACTGGTGATGAGATGTCTACAATTGAGGATTTCTACGAGCCGTACTTAATACAGATCGGGTTTATCGAGCGGACGCCGCGCGGACGCCAAGTAACACAAAAGGCAAAACGGCACTTACAAAAGCAATAATAAGAGGGGGATTATCTATGAAAAAAGACGACCAGACCAACGACAAGCCTGTCGCGTATGACACAGATGGTAAGCCATTATTTGCAACGCCGCAACAGCCAACAGAACCAGAGGTTCAGCGACAGATAGTACACATTGCGAGGTCAACCGACCCAATTAGGCAAGAGGTCAGCCCTGAGATACAGAAGAAACACAACGAGTCGATGCGGTTATATCCAAACCTTAATCTCAGCGACGCTGAGTATGTGATTAGTTCCGTGCGTCGGCACCCAATTGGCCTATTCGCGCCCGTGTTTGTCACAGGTCTACTTGTAGCGATGATTGCAAGTTTCTTAGCAAACTACTATAACATTATGCAATTACTGCACATTGTGAATATACCGAAGTTCGGCACGGTTCTCCTGCTCGGTGTCCTTGCTATCATACTTGTGCTAATGGGGGGCTATATTGCAATCTGGGTATACCTTAGTAACCAGTTCTTCCTTACAAACGAAAGTGTAATTCAGGAGATCCAACTTACATTATTCTCTCGTCGCGAGCAAACGGTGAGCCTCCTTAACATCGAGGATGCAAGCTTTCTTCAAACAGGAATTTTGCAGACGATGTTTAATTACGGCTCGATTCGCTTGAGTACCGAGGGCGAAGAAACAACCTATCGCTTTTCATATGTTGCCAATCCGCGCGCTGAAATTGCGCAGCTTAATAATGCAGTTGAGGCATTTAAAAACGGTCGACCAGTTGAAGTGGTTGAAGCAAACGAGAAAAACTAGTTATTAGTGTGACTGCGATTTGTTTTTACGTAGTCTGATTCGCGTTCCATAATACTACGGAGCGTATAACCTGTGCAGTGGCCATCGGTAGAACAGCCTGTAGCATCGTAGCGATAGTCTGAATCAGACTCCCCGATTGCAATATCGGTTGGATCAGTAAAGAGGGCTGGGTCCATTGCGCGAAGCGTTTTGCTATCAATATGCTGAGGGTAGTAGCTGTGCTGGGGATAATATACTTCTTCGAGGTTATAGTACATCGCATTGATCGCTACTTTACGGGCTGAATCACGCTGGACGGCAGTGACATTGTCTTGCTCACTAAAAAAGAGCCAGGCACCGATAATGAGAATAACTAGGACCACCAAAACCTCAATAACAGTAAAACCGCGTTGTTTCATAAGATTATTATAGCACGATGAACGTAGGCGGGATGATTATGCATCAACAGGGTACATAAGGTATAATAAAGAGAACAATATAAGGGGGATAGTTACGTTATGGCTAAAAAGTCAGAAAGCAAGGTATTGGCCGACAAACCAACTGCCGATGAGGGTAAACTTAAAGCTTTGGGGCTCGCAATGGATCAAATCACCAAGCAATTTGGCGATGGTTCAATTATGCGACTTGGCGAAGCGAAAAGAGCTGACGTTGAATTACTGCCAAGCGGTAGTTTGAGTCTTGATATCGCACTTGGTGGTGGCTACCCTAAGGGTCGCATCCTTGAGATCTATGGCCCAGAGAGTAGTGGCAAAACAACACTAACCTTGCATGCAATTGCCGAGATACAGAAGCAAGGCGGTACGGCAGCGTTTATCGACGCCGAGCACGCTCTTGATCCAGCATATGCCCGAAAGCTTGGTGTTGATACCGACAATTTGCTTGTAAGCCAGCCAGATAACGGTGAGCAGGCACTTGAGATCGTAGAGACACTCGTTCGATCAAACGCAGTTGATTTGATTGTTGTTGACTCAGTTGCGGCATTAGTTCCACAGGCTGAGATTGATGGCGACATGGGCGACAGTCACATGGGGCTCCAAGCGCGACTTATGAGCCAGGCGCTCCGCAAACTTACGGGTATCATCAATAAGAGCAAGGCAACGGTTATATTTATTAACCAGATCCGCATGAAAATTGGTGTGATGTTTGGCAACCCTGAAACAACAACCGGCGGTAATGCACTCAAATTTTATGCGAGTGTTCGCATGGATATTCGACGCACGGGTCAGATTAAAGAAGGTGAAGAAATCATCGGTAACCGTACCAAGGTGAAGATCGTGAAGAACAAGATTGCGGCGCCATTCCGCGTCGCAGAGTTTGACATTATGTACAATGAAGGCATCTCAAAGACAGGTGATGTGCTTGATCTTGCAGTACAACATGGTATCGTTGGCAAGGCCGGCGCATGGTTTGACTACGCTGACGCTAAGATCGGTCAAGGACGTGAAGCTACTAAGAAGTATCTAAAGGAGCATCCAGAGGTACTAAACGAAATTGATAGTAAAGTTCGCAGGAAAGTGGCCGAGGAGCAGGACGCGTAATGCCGGAATTGCCCGATGTTTCGCTAACGCTCATAGAGTGGCAGGCATTTATCAAGCAGCGTACAATTGATCGCGGCTTCCAAGACGAATCAGTCCAGGATGAATTCATGTTGCTTGTCGAAGAAGTTGGTGAGCTGGCAAAGGCAATGCGTCCGCTCAATGGTATCACCTATGCAACAGATTCACAGAAGCTAGAGCTTGAGCATGAAGCTGCTGATGTATTCTGGCTACTTACGTGTGTTTGCAATAGCCTTGGCATTGATCTCGCTGAGGCGGTGCGTTCAAAAGAGGCGAAAAACAATACACGCATCTGGAAGTAAGAGTTACATATGAAGGTTACCGGGCTCTCATCGCAACAAAAAGACCCGAATCGCATCAATATTTTAGTTGATGGCAAATTCAGATTCAGCCTCGATATTTCCCAGGTTACCGACCTGGGAATTCGAGTTGGCAAAGAATTCGCAGAAGAGAAGCTAGACGAATTTGAAGTTGAGAGTCAATTTGGTAAGCTGTATGCCAGAGCTCTTGAATATTGTATTATGCGACCGCACAGTGCACGTGAAGTACGAGGCTACTTGTATAGGAAGACGCGCACTACTCAGGTACGAAATAAACATACAGGTGAGGTCAAAGAACGGCCGGGTGTGAGTATAGAGCTCACCACACGCGTATTCGAGAGACTTTTGGATAAAGGCTATATCGACGATACCAAATTTACGCACTGGTGGGTAGAAAATAGGAACCAGCGTAAAGGTGTAAGTCGGCGCAAACTGCAATCTGAATTGTCTGCGAAGGGAGTGGCCTCTGGCATCATCGAAGAGGCCATTGCGTCAACAGAGCGCAACGATGGCGATGAACTTGCAAAAATCGTAAGCAAAAAACGAGCAAAATACCCTGATAACCAAAAATTTATGCAATATTTAACGCGCCAAGGGTTTAGCTATGACGATATCAAGTCTGCGCTCAACAAGAGGGATGATTAAGAGGCTTTTGTATCACTCGATTCAGGCGTTGGCGAGTTAGACTTACGAAACGGATTAACGTAGCTGCCAACGACTTCATGGAGTTCTGGCTCTGGCGCCTTCGCTTCGCTATGCACGACGATAGTATCATCGTTGATTTCGATAATCTGAGATCGATGAATGAGAAGCTCGGTATCATTGAAGCTTTTGAATAATGGCCGGCGAACGGTGAGCTGCTGTATGGTAAATGTGCTAGTCTCGAGCGTGAAGTCAATAACCTTGCCAAGCTTGCTTCGCTTTTCGTCTACGACAGGCATGTCAAGCAGCGAGAAGTTAAGGTCATAAATCTCATTAACCTTAAGGACATCTTCTGGATGAATAAACTCATCTGTAGAATCAACAATGAAGCCGAGATCACTGAGCTCACGCACATCGGCGATACGAAGCAACCATATCCCGTCTTCAAGTGATGATCCCTCTACAATGTAGGCGATAATAGTGAGCGTCGCTGGGTCGATGATTGCAGATTTTGTTTGAGCAATTTCACCACCTGTCTGCAGGCCCATCACTGGCGCTTTAGTGAGCGTGGATCCAAGAAGCATCATATGTTGATTACTCCTGGAACGGGTTAGTTCGGCCCGCTGGTAAATCGATTGGTGTTGGAACGTCATTTGCACTGTGAAGTTTGTCAATACGATCAATCGTCTTTTGATCAAAACTACTTGGTGCAGTACTATTTGTTGACTGCGCATCAGTGGTTACTCGGTACAGCATAAATGTTGCGGCTGAAAGCCCACCAAGTACAAAGAAAGTAAAAATCAAAACATGATAGCGATGCAAAAAATGTACCAAGCTATGACTTATCTGTTGCAGGGAGAGATCGGACTTCATTAGCGTACGTATACCTCGATTGTTAGAATGTCGCTACTGACTTGATTCGGGTTTTTATCATCACTGGAAGCAGAGATGCCAATCTGAGAAATCTGCATACGGAACAGACTTTGCTCAATAAGGTGGATGAAATCAAGCATCGCAAGGTAATTAGTCGGATTTTTTATGGTAACATTTGCGGTCATTGATTTTACACCCGCCGGTGCCGCGGTGGTCGCAGCCGATCCGGTTACAGGGGGCGCCGTAGTGCCTCCGACAGCCGTAGTCGTCGGGGTGGTGAATGCAATGTTTGTTATAGCCAGACCCGCCTCGCTAGCGTACTTGTTAATGTCATTAATCACCTGATCCTGATACACGTAGCTCATACTTTCGGCCGCCAACTGGTTAGCGCGGTTAATAGCGTCCGCGTTTGATTGCAGGAACTTCTTTGTCGCGACAAGATCCTGCACGCTTGACTGGCTTGACTGGGCTTTTGCCGCTACGTCCTGTGCGGCGATGACGAATAGCTTGAGTTGACCATATCCGAAAGCAAACATACCAATGCCCAGAATGGACAAAATAATAAGACTCAGGGCGAGGATAATGCGAAGCTTGACTGGTGTCATATTTTTCAATTTCATTGTGCCAGTGCCGCTTTGGAATAAGTTACATTATATATTGCAGTGAACGGATATCGAGTTTGAGTATCTCCAGAGGAAACGGAGTCAAAGCTTACTGAGGTAAATAGTGGGGTATTACCAACCTTTGCGTTTTGTAAAGAGGTCTTCACGGCAATGGCTTTATCGTAGGATGTCGTCTTAACTGTAAGGTTGCTGAGTGTCCCGAAAGTCGCTGGGTTGATAGCAAGCTTATCTATAACAGCACCTTCTGGAAGGTTTTGTGAGAGAGCTAGCATAAGAGTCGTATAAGGAACCTGCTTGTCGAGAATGTATTTTGCCGTTGCAAGGTTTGAGCGGAACGTATTAGCTTGCTGTTTAACGGATGCATAGCTTGTAGCTTTGGCGTCATTTTCGCTAATCGTATTCTGATTCTGTGTTCTACCAATATTCACAACAATATACACTGCAAGTATCTCTATAACCAGGGCAACCACGAAAACACTAAGAAGAATCGTATAACGAAGCAATAGGGTATTAGTGCGTGCAGCAGCAAGCTGGCGCTGATCTTCGGTGGGCAAGAGATTTATCATTGCCAAATCTCCTCAGCTTTAACAGATGCAAGGCCGGCAACAGTGATATAGCGAGGGCGGAACTGCTTGTTTGGCTCTGGGAGCGAACCAAAGTCGAGTTTCTGCCACGGGCTTGCAACGCGTGCCGGCATCACGAGCTCATTTGTGAAGAACTCGCCAATACCAGGTACATTTGCACCAGCGCCCACAATCAGCACTTGTTCGATTTTCCGGTCATCAACAAGACGCTCGTTGTAGTAGCGGATGACCTTGCGAATCTCAGTAGAGATACGGGTAAGACTTGGGCGGAGCGCTGTGGCAAGTTTAGCCTGGCGCGGGCCAGGGTTGAGGCCATTGAGTACTTTGTATTGGTGGGCATTTTCAAGAGCAATACCAAGCTTCTTAGCAATATCGAGCGTAAATGTGTTGCCGCCAATACCAATGCTGCCTGTGACGCGAATTACGCTTTTATCAAGTACAGCGATATCGGTGCTGGCCGCGCCGATGTCAACAATAAGAGTAGACAAGTGCCCTTCCTCGGTGGCTTCAAGCACTCGCGCAACAGCATTAATGCTGGGCTCGGCAATAACAGGTGTAAGACCGGCGTTACGTACGGCTGTAAGGCAGGTGTCAACAAGCACACGGGGTACGGCCGACATAATTACGGTAATTTTATCTTTGGTTCGCTCGATAACCTCGTAATCAACGTAAAGCGAGCCAAGTGGAATGGGAATATATTGGTCGACTTCGACTTCTACGGCGCCAGCAATGTGTTTTTCTTCGCTAGCGGGTAAGGTAAACATACGCGAAAATGTGCGGCCCGTTGGAAGGCCGACTACGACATGGTCGGAATGGAGACTCCCGACAATATTTTGCTGCAATAGAGCGCTAATATTCTCTGCAAGATAAGTATCTTCAGGACTATCAAGCGAGACCTGCACCTTTGAAGGGTCAAGGTCGAGCGATCCATACCCTAAAACTAGCCAATGCTTTGGGTCAACAGCCATTACTTTGACGCCCGTTTGGCTGATATCAAGTCCGATTAGAGGTTTTGGCTTATAAAATAGTTTTGACATGTTTACCCACTCGTACTTCTATCATCCAGTATACCATAAGCATTGTGCTGCAACAGTGGGCAACCACCTAGCTTTTAATGCTCTGAGCAAGCCCGGCGATTGGCCCCATGACACTTGCAGCGATAAGTCCAACCATTGAGCCCATGAATACAATCATCACTGGCTCAATAATAGCGCTAATACCATCAATGGCGACATCAACCTCTTCCTCATAAAAGTCGGCAACCTTTACAAGTACGGTGTCAGTCTGTCCAGTCTCTTCGCCAACAGCAAGCATCTGTGAAACGATAGGTGGAAAGAGAGAATTCTTTTCGATAACCGATGAAAGAGTTTTACCATTCTTCACCTGCTCTGCGGCGTCCATGAGCGCATCTTCGTATACGACATTACCTACGGCTCGCGCAGTAACACTCAGCGCCTCAAGAACAGCAACACCTGCCCCGATAAGTGCTGAGAAAGTCCGGGCGAATCGAGCCACAGCTACTTTTTGAATAATTGGTTGTATCATTGGCACCCTAAGGACGACAGTGTGAAGAACCCGCTTACCTGCCATAGTTTTGAGCCATCGGGTAAGGGTGTATATACCGCCAGCGATAACCGGCAAAAGGAAGAGCCCATAATGGAGCAGGAAGCTACTAATACTAAGCATAGCTTGTGTGAGCGGTGGAAGTTTTGCATCTGGACCACCAAGATCGGTAAGGATTTTACCAATCTGCGGAATGACAAAAAGCATCAGACCGAAGAAAGCGATAACGGTAATGAATACAAGTACCATAGGATAAGTCATGGCGCTTTTAATCTTTTTACGCATTGTTGCGTTTTTCTCTTGCTGGAGTGCAAGTCGCTTTAATATTTCATCCAAAATACCTGCCGCCTCGCCGGCACGCACCATATTAACGTAAACATCACTGAATGTATTGGGGTACTTAGCGAGTGCATCTGCAAGAGCGGAGCCCCCTTGAACATCTTTAATAATGCTAGCTAATACTGTTTTTAGCACTTTACTATCGGTATGATCATGCTGCGAGTTAAGGGCTCGTAAGATTGGAACACCAGCAGATACCATGGCGCTCAATTGACGAGTAAACATTACAAGGTCGTCGCTCTTGACTTTACCACCGCCCAGTGTACTCAAAAATGACGGTGTGGCCTTTTTTGATGCCCCTTCCTTAATATCAATTGGAGTAAGTCCCTGATTTGAGAGTGCACTAAGTGCGGCAGACCGATCGGTCGCTTCAATGATTCCAGAGAGCGACCTACCTTGCTTATTTGAGGCGACATAAATAAAATTTGGCATAGGCTTATTCGCGGGTCACTCTTAATACTTCTTCGAGGGTGGTGTTGCCGCGGAGTACCTTTACGAGTCCGTCGGTTTGCATTGTGGTCATGCCGTCAGCGATGGCTTGTTCTTGAATCTGTTCACTTGTTGCGTTAGCGGTAATCATCTTCTGAATTGGAATACTTACACCAAGCACCTCGTAAATACCGATGCGCCCTTTATAGCCTGCGTGATTGCATGCTTCGCACCCATCCGGATTTGCATGCCACATTGATACAATAGTTTGATCAGTGGTACCGGCTGGTGTTTTACCACCAACTTGCTGCTGCATTGCTTGTAATTCGAGCTCATGAATATAGGCGAATGTTTGGTTGCCTCGCAAGTTAAATAACTTAGTGACTTCGGCAATCTCCTCAGGACCTGGCGCATATTGTTGGCGGCACACCATGCAAAGGCGGCGTACAAGGCGTTGACCGACCGCAGCCTTAACGGTACTCGCAATCAAGAATGGCTCAATGCCCATATCAAGTAGACGTGGCAGGGAGGTTGCGGCGTTGTTGGTGTGAAGCGTGCTAAATACAAGGTGACCAGTTAAAGCAGCCTGGACGCCTAGATTGGCGGTTTCGCCATCGCGAATCTCTCCAACCATAATAATGTTTGGATCTTGACGGAGGAGGGCACGAAGGCCGTTAGCAAACGTCATGCCTGCTTTCACATTTGTCTGAGTCTGATTGACGCCTGGAATTTTGTACTCGACAGGATCTTCAACGGTAGAGATATTCACGTCTGGTTTATTAAGCATGGTAAGGATTGAGAATAAAGAGGTAGACTTACCACTACCTGTTGGCCCAGTGATAAGGATCATACCGTTGGGCTCGGTCATCGCGTCGCTGATGACTTCCAGTGAATGACCCCAGTAGCCAAGTTGCTGCAAAGTGACGGCCTGGTTAGACTCATCAAGAATACGCATAACAACTTTTTCGCCATCAGCGATAGGTAGGGTAGAGACGCGAAGCGCGTATTGCTTGCCGGCAATTTTAATCTTAAAACGACCATCTTGTGGCACGCGTCGTTCATCAATCTTAAGATTTGAAAGAATCTTAATACGACTAATTAACGCTCCAAGTACATTACGTGGTAGTTGGTTAACCTCTTTCAGTACACCGTCAATACGGTAACGAATCTGCACGAAGTTCTCACGCGGTTCAATGTGGATGTCAGATGCTTGCGAACGAATCGCATATTCGAGCAATAGGTTAACAGTTTGGGCGATTGGCGAGTCCTCGGCAACATCCGCCTCAGATACTTGCTGCGCAGTACCGCCATCTTCGCGCTGAATATCGATAACCTGATTCAGCTCTTCGTTCACATCGCCACGATAATTTTCAAGACACTGGAGGATGTTTTCGTGTGGCGCAACGTAAATTTTTACATTAGTGCCGATCTCTTTTTCGAGAAAGCTAATCGCCTGGACATCATCCGGGTCGTCCATAGCGAGATGAAGCAGCCCGTCCTCATCAACCTTAAAGATAACAGCCTCATATTGACGTGCAATACGCTCTGGGATGCGGTTCAGCGTTTCAGGAGTAATATCATGCGGATCAATTTCGATGTACGGTATATCTGCATAGGTCGCATATAGTTTGGTGAGCTCGGCTTCAGTTATAAGGTGGCTATTAATAACAGTGTCTTGGAGTGATTGCGATGTTCGAACAGCCTCCTCTTTGAGAGGCTTCAATTGCTCTTCGGATGCGATATCATTCTCAATGAGAAGTTTCCGCAGTGTGTCATCTGAAATACGCATAATGCTTACGCCTATTGTACTCGATGCGAGCCGTGAGTGCTAGGGCAAAATGTGGTATGATAGCTCTATGATTATAGAGGTGAAGTCGGCTGGAGCTATGCAAGCACTCGGGGCTAAAATTGGCGACCGGATTATGGGCGGCGAAGTGATTGTGTTGATTGGTGACATTGGTGCTGGCAAAACCACCTTTACAAAAGGCCTAGCACGGTCAATGGGGATTAGCGAAGATGTACAAAGTCCCACGTTCACCGTGAGCCGCGTGTATGAAACAGGACGTGGTGTAACACTTGCCCATTACGACTTTTACCGCTTGAGCGATCCAGGAATCATGCGTGCAGAATTAATGGAAGCAGTGCATGACCCAAGGGTGGCAACAATTATTGAGTGGAGCGAGATCGTGGCGGATGTTTTGCCAACAGATACCCTTCGTATGATCATTACAGCAACTGGTGAAGATACCCGTATAGTCGAGCTAGTCCCCGGCGGCGAGCGATCACGCGCGTTAATTGAGGAGATCGCATGATTTTACTTTGGGATAGTAGCACAATGGTGGCACGTATCACATTTGTGCGTGATGACGGTATGAAGAATGCCTATGAATGGGAGGCGGGTCGCACACTAGCTCGCGATATGCTTGTGCACCTCCGCGACCTACTCGCCGAGCAATCGCTAACATTCACCAATATTACGGGCATCGGCGTAAAGCGCGGCCCAGGTAGCTACACAGGTCTTCGTATTGGAATGACAGTCTTAAATACGCTTGCTTCTGCAGAGCATATTGCAATTGTGGGTGCAACAGGTGATGTATGGCAAGACGATTGTCTACGTCGGCTCGCATCTGGTGGAGATGATAAAATGGTGTTGCCAGAATATGGTGGCGACGCGAATATCACACAGCCCCGCAAATAGGAACGTGCTACAATTAAACTAGTCCGTTTTTCTCGGGCTATGATCCGTTTAATGTTATTGCTATAGCTATCTTTGATATCATGATTGGTTAAGATGAACACTTGGCCAAGATAGCTAAAGAAAGGAAACAATATGATTGAAGCCATCATTGGTGCGATTGGTGTACTTTTAGGTGTGGGCGGAAAATACGCCTACGATAAGCAGCGTGCAACCGCTGGGAAGCATACAATCGAAAAAGAGATCGCCAAGGCTCAGCACAGAGCAAGCGAAATCGTGCTAAAAGCAAAAGATGATGCCTTAGAGCTTGAGCAAGAGCGTCGCAAAGAAATACAGAAACTTGAGAACCGTCTCGCTGACCGCGAGTCGAATCTTGATAAAAAGCTTGATGAACTTGACAAGCGTGCCGAGAAGCTACGTAAAGAAGAAACCGAAGTCGAAACTCTGAAGGGCGAAATCCGCGAAATCCGCGGTCGCCAGCAAGAGAAACTTGAAAAAATCGCTGGCCTCAAAAAGAAGGACGCTGCGGATAAGCTAATGCAGATGACCGAGCGTGACATCAAAGATGACCTCACTGGGCTCGTAAGTAAACTGCAAAAAGAAGCCGTTGATGACGCCGAAGAACGGGCGCAGCTAGTGATTGTGGGCGCAATGGAGCGCATGGCGAGCGAAGTTACAGCCGAGCGAACAGTAACGGCTGTGAAATTGACTGACGATGAAATGAAGGGTCGTATTATTGGTAAAGAAGGTCGAAACATCCAGGCGATGCAGCGTGCAACTGGTGTCGACTTCTTAGTTGACGACACTCCTGGAATGGTAGTCTTGAGCTCGTTTGATCCTATCCGTCGTCAAGTAGCGCGCATTGGTCTTGAAATGCTCATGAAAGATGGCCGTATTCACCCGGGTCGTATCGAGGAAGTATTTGCAAAAGCTGAAAAGCAAATCGAAAAAGACGTTATTCGCGCAGGTGAAGATGCCGCACGCGAAGTTGGTGTAACAGGGATTCCAAAAGAGCTTTTGCAACTGCTTGGCGAACTTAAGTACCGCACAAGTTACGGCCAAAATGTCCTCATGCACAGCACCGAAATGGCACATATGGCAGGACTTATCGCCGATGAGATTGGCGCAAATGTACGCGTTACTAAAACCGCAACGCTACTACACGATATTGGCAAGGCAGTCACACACAAAGTAGAAGGTAAACATCACCACATAGGTGCTGAGCTTGCACGTAAAGCTGGTATGCCAGATGAAATCGTACATGCGATCGAGGCTCACCATGATGACATCGAAGCAACAACGCCTGAAGCCCTCGTCGTACGTGTCTGTGATGCAATCAGTGCGGCTCGTCCTGGCGCTCGCAATATCAGCGCCGAGAATTTCGCAGAACGCATGCGTGATCTAGAAAACATCGCGATCGGGTTCAAGGGCATCGATAAGGCGTACGCGATTAGCGCTGGCCGCGAAGTCCGCGTAATTGTGAAGCCAGAAAATGTCGATGACCTCTCAGCCATCAAGCTCGCACGCGATATCGCAAATAAGATCGAAAGCACGATGCAATATCCTGGCACTATTAAGGTGAATGTAATTCGTGAGACCCGGGCGGTAGAATTTGCAAAATAATGAGCGACTACAGTAGTAACGAATTCTCGAGTTGGCTGGCGCGTCTTGAAAAACGTGCCTCCAGCGCGGGCGTTGCTCTGTATGATGCAAACGAGCGTGTCTTAATCGTGAAGGCACACTATAAAAAGTATTGGTCATTTCCTGGCGGTATCATTGATTCTGGTGAAACGCCTCGACAGGCGGCGATTCGCGAAACACATGAAGAGGTAGGACTGTCAGTGAATATCGATACGCTTGTTTTTCGGCTCGTCGTAAACAGGGCTAGTAGTATCGCACAGACCTATCAATTCGTTTTTGAAAGCCGAGTTGACGCGAGTGTGCTCGACCATGTGTTGATTGACAATAAAGAAATTGAGTCCTATGCTCTTGTGTCTCGTGAAGATATTCTTCATGGTAATAGGGTTTGCTCAACATCAGTCATTGAATGGGCAAAAGGTACGCTCGGATACCTCGAGCAAGACTTTAACTAAATTTAGTTGGTTTGCTGGCTGCCATTCAGAGCGACCTTGCCCATTGGCTCGGCAATAATCACGACACGCCCCGTAGCGGAACCAGTAATATCGCAACTATATAATGTTAACTCTGGCGTCTCTGACGGCGCCTCAATCTCTACTTGGTTTGGTGTGACATTAAAGATTTTACTAATGTTATATCCGTAACGCGTACCCGAATAGTCAATAATAATTTTATCCCCAATGGCTAGTTTGTCGATATTATAAAACGGTGACTTCTCAACCGTAGCCCATGGTGTTGGCTGAATTGTTAATCGGTGTGCGGCAATAATAAAGTTGCCTCCTTTTTCGGGGTTGCCTCGATCCGGATAGCGCCACTCGGCACCTGCGTTAAGCGCTGCAGTACCCGTGCCATAGAGAATATTCACGCCAATTTTTGGGATAACGATTCGATTATCTTTCATAGCTGGTACTGGGAGTTTTTTGACATCGATTGATGTATGCGAAACCATAGGCGCAATAGCTGGTGCAAATACGAGCGATAAGATATATAGACCCATAAGTAGCGCTACCACAGCAAAAATAGCTAGTGTCGTAGATATATAAGTGCGTCGTTTAGTGCGTGTTTCAATAAGCAGCATAAGCAATATAACGTATACTATTCTACCATAGTCGACGGGTGTCTATTTTGGCAAAGAACCCAATCATCTGTTGAACCGCGAAATAAATAGTGCTCCAACCAGCACAGTAAAGTCCGATAGTCCACACGACAGGGACGGTAAGTGGATCCGATGGCACCACCCAACTGAGCCCAATGACCGGAAGGAGAATAAATGTAAGTTTTGCAAGAAGAATAATACGATAGGACAGTGCGCGGCGTTTCTTTTGTGGTAGCACCTGATGTTTAGTAACAATAGGCAGAATTGCATCTGCAGTTTGATGAGTAAGTCGCGCGCCACGTTTACCTATTTGCTTTGGTAGTCGTGTGATAACAACGGCGGTAGCAATAAGTACGAATGCGCTTATTGCAATGGCAGCAACTGTCGTAATTGGCGATTCCGTTACGGCATTATGTGTAGGGCGAAATGGCTCGGCGGGAGCATCAGGAAGCAAAAAACTGTGGTTCACTGTAAGAAGCGGATAGCAAAGAAGCAACAGTACCCAGGTCCACTGGAGTAAGACTGAAAAATAGCCAAGTGTCCCTAAAGCATTGGCGATTGTTTTAGGTGTTTGGCGCTTAGTCTTATGCGCGGTGTTCATACTTTTATGGTAACAGATATTAAAAGGAAATGAACAACTCTTATGTTAATTTTTCCTAAATATAAGCAATATGATTGCTGACTTTGCAGCATTTTTCATGTCCATACTTACTATAGCGTATCCATGACTCATCATGAAAAGAAGTACCGTTTATGATACTCCTTTCCATGTGCGATATCGTCTATCTTGTGAAACTATCGTATATTTACTGAGTCGGCCTTTACGTATCCAACGCGATTACCAATTTGAATTTCTAGGTAGTTCGTAGCTCCATGGAAAACCGTGTGGTCGTATGGGAACGAACTATCGCTAGCCCATGCATAAAAGTGATCTGTCGGTACTTCTCCAATAAGCTTATAGCGTTGACCGGCAGCTACAGTGTAGACTAATGGTGTTGGCGTGGGGATATACCACGAAGCAGGAGGGGTGGCAAGCAGATCTGTTGGATATTCTGACCGTTCCGGAATAGCGCGGCCATATACGGCTGCTCCCGAGTCAGATTTTGGGGTTACATATTCACCCGATGCCGGGAATGCTGTCGGCGCTTTCCATGGACTATAGAACCAGCCTGTACGTCCATTGACCCATACTTCGTACCATATGCCATGGTTATCAATCTTCTGATCGGCAACGGCGAATGTTTGACCATAAAACAGCCGCGCGGCATTATTATTTATGTCTGTGCTTCCCTGCCCAATGACCGGGTCGGTGAAAAATGCTGCGTCTTCGTTCGGTTTGGCGCGTAAGTAAATGAAACTGTCAGCATGCGCGCCTGAAGGTACACAGGACTGTGTATTTGTTGTGCAGCCAGTTACTGTCAGCTTGTTAAGTGGCCACACGGGAGCGATCGTTACCATGTTACTTCTGTGCCGCAAGTTACCAGTCGGCACAACCGGTGCACCAATCATTGCCATATAATTCTGCCAATTCCAGTAAGGTCCTGGATCGGTGTGCATACTAGCGATGCCGTCCGTGGTTGTTGCCGGTACGTTATCATGGCCAATAATGTGTTCGCGGTCGCGAGGGATGTCATACTTATCTGTTAAGTATTTCACAAGCTGCGCACTGGCATGATACATTGCTGGCGTGTAATCCGTACTGCCAGTTGCGGCGTGACCGATGTGCTCAATGCCGATACTATGCATGTTGACTGACCAATTACCCGCATGCCACGCGATATTTTTGTCCTGTACCATCTGATAGATCGTACCATCCGTGTCTACAACATAGTGAACCGAAGCATAAAATGTCGGATCTTGGAACGCACTAAGGACGCTCTGCAAATCGCCTTCGGTGTCGTGAATGACCACAGAGTTTATTGCCATATCTTTCGGACGATTTGTAATATCGTAATTGCCATAGTCCTCGACGTTACCATTATTTGCCATATATGCTGCCGGGATAACGACGCAGTGAACCGTAGGTGGACACTCTGCTTTAAAAGAGTTGTCTGCGGCTGGTTGTTTTTTATTGAAGGTATGCATCGTTTGGTCGAGTGCCTTGCTGAAGAGCGGCTCGCCATCGCGGCCAAGTTTACCACTCGGGTTTGATCCTAAGAATCCTGCTCTTGCCAATGGCTCACTTACTTGCTCGGCATTGGCCGGCAGCGCTATGAGGCCTAGAGTAGCGACCCCAATCGCTCCTGTTGCAACAATGGCAACTCGTAATTTTATTAGAAACTGCTTCATGAACCCTCCCTGGTTAGCTTAATGCTTCCTAGTATAGATCGAAAAAGTCGCATACGAAACCTTCTTGCTCTATATTGCTAAAGCATATTCAGTTGTGGCTCATCAGTACGAAGATATGTTGTTGTTTATATATCTATGGTGGATATTTGCGGTGTATCCAAGATAAAATAGCATGCGCGAATTGCATGCTATTTCACAATAAACTCCGTGATCGGAGTCATCGCGGCACTTTCATCCTCGTCCAAAACTAGTATGACACCTCTTGGAGAGAAACCTTGTTTGGTCGGACGGTCTTCCGGGCGGAACGTCAGAGAGTATCTCCGTGTGACTGCTTGCCTCTAAGGGAACCATCTCGCTATTTGAACAACTGAGCCGCGGCGAATCGCAAGCCTCCTGCGCGACACTGGCTCCGACTCTATCTGAGCACCGGTAGTTCAAACACGGCGACTACACTCTCGCTGTCGTCCTGGCAAAATGTCTGCCCTTCGCTTTCGCCCTTTCGAGCTCATCAGCATGAACACACATTCATGAAGCAAAGGATGACAAGCCGATTATTTTATGGAGTTAGTTACTAAAAAAAAGGGGGGGGCATCAGGGCGCGACTGGCTGCAAGGATGCAGTAGTCGCGCCCACGTCCGACGTCGTATTTCGGTGACGCCTATTGGCTTCCCGGAATCAGGCGGTCATGACGCCTGTTCCCAGTACTGTATGGGGTCACCCTCAGTGTACTCATGCCAACAGTCAACGAGGTAGTGCTCGCGGAGCCATGTCATGGCTTCCGCTTTCGCCTGCTGGACCGCTGCATTGAAGGATTGCATTGATTGCCACACGGTATCGGGATCGTATCCCGAGTATCCCGCCTGGTAATTGTAGGGGATGCTTCTGTAGACCACCTGATTGCGATCGACCACTGTACATTCGACCCAGAATGAGCACTGCCACGCTATGGAGCGAATGAGCATCTCAAAGCGCGAAAGAACCATACACCAGGATCGGCGGGTGGCGAGGTCGCCATAGGCTCGGAGATTGCCGGCGCCATCGCACAAAGTAAACGGTAGCACTGCTCCTGGAGTCGGCTCTCCCCTTGTGATCGCCCATCCCTCGGGCAATGTGACGTACGCCAGTCGGCGATCGTACTCCACTGTGTCACCGAAGACGATCCCGTAGAACTCAAGGGCGCTGCGATGTACCCACTCCATATTGGTGGGTAGCACACAATGGGAACAACGATTGGTTGTACACATGGACTGAGTACCGGATCCTTCTCCTGCAACCTTGTGCAACCGATGCTGTCGAACCTAGTGGTCGACGCGTGTCTTCTATAAACACTCACAAGGCGAGGGGCAAATTCACTACAACAAGACGCATAGTAATAAATTTGCTCCACGCCTCATGGACATAAAATAATCTAGCTTGTCAAAGAACCTTGGAGGTTAACGCCTCGACAAAGTTGAAATCTGGGAGCTAACTCGGCCAGATAACCATATTAAATCATATAACATAATAACAAGCAATAGTTGCGGTGGGTAACTATACCTTAATAACAAGTAGATTACAGTTTGTAATTATTACATATCAAAAAAGACTGGAGCTACCAGTCTTTTTGCCGTTACCGCGAAAGGAAATGTACAAGCACGTCATGATGTCGTGCCGCAAGCAGTGCTTGTACTTCTATTGTACATACCTATATGTTATATAGCAAGATATCTAAGTTTAGTTACGGTGTTAGATACGGCTCGTGCTATAATATCCTTGTCTAGATTCATAAATTATACGGAGATCTTTCTCTTTCATTTGCTAAATATGGGCAGCCATTGTTAAGTAAATGAAGTTTATCTCCGTTTATGGGTCTAGACAGCCGCAATGGCTGTCCATTTTTATTTAAGGAGGAAGTATGAAGTTCAAAGAGAACGCTACAACAGAGGCAGTATATAAGCTTGTGGGATTGCTCGGTAATGTAGGGGTGACAATGGGTGTATTAACTATTATCTTCGCTCTTGTTCTTATAGGGCCAGCTACCACCTCACAGAATAGTGGTCTCGTGGCTCAGATAATCGGGTTTATTATTCTTGGTATATTTGAGTGGAGTATAGGAAGCTCTCTCAAGGCTATCCAAAATAAGATGGTATCCAGGGACTAGCTGGTATAATATCCCTATGAGCAAGAAACTATTCCTATCACTAATTAAGAAAGCTGCGACGCCCGTTCCAAAAGAATTGGATACACAGCTTCACCCCGGTGAGAATAGCGGAAGGCAAATTCGTCAACATAAAGCTGTAGATGTTTCTGAGAAACAGAGTGGTATGTCCCGTGGATTGAACGCTTCAGTTGGCCCCAAAAGCCCTCGATAGTGTTTGTTGTTATGTGTCCTCGGGCATACTCACCTAAGGAATGATTCACCGTTTGGTGGGTCATTTCTTTATTTGTCCATATGTAGATACGCGCTTCGTCAGTGTGGAGTTCGCTTTGAGGAGCCACAGAACTCTTAATGAAGGTCTTTGAGCTACGAATGCCAGCAGCATCCACAACGATAGCTCGTACTTCGCCACCACGTTCTACAACACCCATAACAGGTATCTTACCGCGAGGTCCCTTACCATTCCGTCGTACGCCACCCATGTACGTCTCATCAGCCTCAATAATGGAACCAGGGCCACCAATAGAGCCATCTTGGCTCATAAGGAGGCGGATCTGTCGTGCCATACGGTGCGCCGTCTTGTACGTAACTCCAAGGTGGCGTTCAAGTTCCTTAGCCGAAACACCATTCTTAGAGACTGAGAACAGGTAGATAGCATAGAACCAATCTACGAGCGATGTAGAAGACTTGTGGAATATAGTACCAGCTAAAGGATGGAGTTGGTAGCCACACCACTGGCAGGCGTAACACTTACGACCAGTAACCCGGTGGAACCTCGTACCAATAACCCCACATGACGGACAGGTATCAACCCCACCATAGCGGTCAGCAAACATCTTATCTAGGCAAGCGTCATTGCTTGGGAAGTCTAGATCGAATTGCTTTTTGGTGTATCTCATTACCCTTAGTATAGCAAAGAATATACTTGTTGTAAAGTATTAAATAACAGATTGGGGTGTGTACTTTATGTATCTACTTTGTCGTAGATTGCTGAATGCCATTATTGATCTTTAGTTCATTCGTTAAAGCATCAATTTTATCGTTCTGGCTTCTGAGCTCGTTCCTATAATCTTGGTACGAACTAGAGTCGTCTTTTTGGTATGTGATAACTATACCCTGGACTGTTATCACCATGGACACTACGGCAACGACCAGTACGATAACGACGGCAACAAGGATGTAGTTTATATCCTTGATCTTTTTCTCCATATCATCACGAAGGCTACCGACTGTGGCTCTACCGGTATTGTATGCCACTAGATCACTGCCTCATACGTATATATCTTTATCTCTCCAGTTTTAGTATTCATAAACGCCTTAACTGGTATACCTTTTCCGGGGTTGAAATCAGCGGATCTTTGGCCGTTCACATCCTTTACATCTGCATTAGTAAGAGCCACCAATCCATCAATCGGTGCCCAGTCATCTGACTTAGTCTCACTCTTTATGGCCTTGAGGAGCTTTTCTATGCGTTTAGTATCTTCCATAACATCAGTATATCGTTTGTGGAGGAAAGGCCAAAACATGTACTATTCTCCCTTACTTGGTGAGAGGGGATAGTTACCTTGCGGTGGGCAGCTCTCCACGTACGGCAAGTATCCGGCGTAAGATCTGTCGAGGTTTACTTGTCATAAGGCTATAACCACCTTGCGGCGCTTCGGTACGGACCACGCTGGGAGTAACGTTCTTGGCTACCTGGGGAAATGAAGAGATGATGAAGATGCTGGGCGGGGCAAAGAGTGAACAGAATAACACCGATCGAGAACAAAAGTTCCCGGTCGGTGGGAAATGGAACTATCTGATCGACCGAGTACTCCATAGATTCTTCACAAACTTTACCGTTAAACAATGGGGCAGGGTATCTATATACGCTAAAGGAGCCCTGGTTAGGGCTCCTTGAAACAGCTGAAAACAGCAAAACTTCTCTGTGGTCGGGGTGAAAGGACTCAAACCTTCGACCTCACGGTCCCAAACCGCGCGCGCTATCAACTGCGCCACACCCCGAAAGAACTTTTTCATTATACTGTAGTTTACAGAATAAATCTAGAGTATTGTTGCATCTGCTATGATATAAATATGATTTCGCAAATTACGAGTAAACTCTTTGGCAACAAGAGTAGCGACCGCACATTCTGGATTACATTTGCCACATCAATTATTATCGCCGGCGCTAGCGGGCTGATCATTGGCTTGCAGCAGAGCCTTTGGTTCGATGACGACTACTCTGTACTCCTTGCAATGCGACCGGTAGGCGATCTTATCCATCTCACAAGTATTGATGTGCATCCACCGCTATACTATCTACTACTAAAGGGCTGGGGGATGATGTTTGGCTGGACTGACCTAGCAATGCGCAGTCTAAGCGTATTATTCACGGTTGGCGCATTGGCGGTAGGCGGCCTGTTGGTGCGCAAAATGTTTGGTAATCGTGTGGCAATTGGCTCAATGCTACTTGTAGCGATTGCGCCGCTCCTTATGCGCTATGGTTTCGAGGTACGCATGTATGCTATGGCGTCATTTATTGGCATCTGTGCCACATATACGCTATATTCAGCCTGGAAATCAAAAGGAAAAACACAGATTCGCTGGCTGATTGCCTACGCTGCACTCCTAATATTAGGACTCTACACCGTCTACAGTTTGGCGCTCCTATGGATTGCACACGCCGCCTGGGTGGTTTATATAATGGTGCGCCAACGCCGAAAAGCAAAAGATTTGATACCGTATATTAGCGCATTTGTCGCTGCGGCAGTTATCTATATCCCATGGCTTCCTACATTTGTGAGTCAGCTTTCAAATGGTGCACTTGGGCCTATTATGGAGCCGCTCAAGCTCGATCAGCTTGTTGGCATTTTTAGCTTCAATACAGTATATTTGCCGACAGATAAGGTAAATGTTGTCCAGACGGCTGCACTCGTAGCTGTAATCGGCGTGTATATCTGGGCTATTCCAAAAGCTCACAAAAAACTCAAAGCAAAGAGTGGAGAATTGGCACTTCTATCTATGTATATGGCAGTACCAATTATCGTGATGATGGTTGTGTCACTTTCAAAGGCAATGTACGTCGAGCGATACCTTTCACATGTTGCGATTGGCATGGTCTTGCTCGGCGGCGTCGTGCTCGTGACGGCTGCGGATTCAGTAGAGAAAAGGTGGCAGAGCTATGCAGCGTACCTAGTTGTATTTGGTACATTTCTCATCGGCGTTTACAACTTGGTGTCAATTGGCAACTTCAGCAACCAGCATCAGTATAAGCCAACGTCACGTGAAGTCGCCACAAGCATCGGTATATGTCCTAAGGATGCTAAAGTTCTCGCAGATGGTCCGTATGTTGCGTCTGAGATCTGGTTCTATATGCAGAACTGTAGCATCTACTTTACGAGTCAATCAGATACATTAGGTGGCGGGTTTGCTCCACTATCCGGTAGTAGGTTCCAAGTAAAGGATACAAGCAAACTGACCGACCGGCGCATTATCTATGTATCATACGGTGAGCCGACACACCCACTCCCGGACACGTATGCAAAACAACAAACACGAACATTTGGGTCGATGAACGCAACGACCTACGAGCGAATCGGAGTATCAAAATAATGCAATTGCCGTGGATGCGTCGTACGATTTCAGAGGATAGGTTATTCATGATCGTCCTCGTGTTTTGTGTGATATTTGCTTCGGGCGCCAGTCTGTTTATTGGCCTTCACCAGAGTGTTTGGTTCGACGAAGCATATTCAATTCTACTGGCAAAGCAATCGGTGGCGCAACTTATCCATCTTACAAGCCTCGATACACATCCGCCACTCTACTACTTACTACTAAAAGGCTGGGCATTGCTATTTGGCTGGAGTGAGTTGGCGCTACGTACCCTAAGTGTGGCATCGATGGCCGGGGCGCTTACTGTCGGAGGTTTATTGGTCCGTAGGATGTTTGGTAATAAAATGGCAACAAGCACAGTTATTCTGCTGGCTTTTTCACCATTACTTTTACGCTATGGCTTCGAAATTCGTATGTACTCGTTGGCATCATTCATTGGTGTGGGCGCGACATACTGCCTGTACACTGCATATAAATCAAAAGAAAATCGTTACAAATGGCTTACCGGATATGGTTTGCTTGTTGCACTCGGTACGTTTACCGTATACTACCTCGTGCTACTTTGGATTGCGCACGCAGTATGGCTTGTTGTAATTGCAGTGCGTCATAAGTGGCGCGTATCATCACTATTGCCATACATCTATACATATCTCGGTGCAATCGCTCTGTTTTTGCCGTGGCTCCCTTCATTTGTGGGTCAGCTTTCTAATAATGCACTCGCGCCCATAGGTCAGCCGATGAACTACGAGCAGCTAAGCGGTGTTCTATCGTTTAATACGCTTTACCAGCCGACATATGGGTTAACGGTATCACTCACGGTGGTGCTCATAGCATTTATTGCCGCAATTATTTGGTCTATTAAAAAAGGTGGGAATGTCTTACGCAAGCACCCTGACGAGCTATCGCTGCTCGGTACGTACATTGGTGTACCAATTGTGATGTTAATGGGCATCTCGCTTGTAAAATCTATGTACACCGAGCGCTATCTGTCACATGTTGCGATTAGCCTCGTTATGTTAATCGGTATTGCAGCGTCAGCGGCACTCGTGCAACATCTTAAGCGCTCGCAGCGGATTACGGTGATTGTTATCGTTTACGGCACGATGCTTATCGGCTTTTGCAATATTGCCACAACGGGTAACTTCAATTTTCAGCGTAATGAACATCCATCGGTCAAACAAGCATCTGCAAGTGTTCATGACTGCAGCCCAGGCTCCCAAGTGGTAGCGGCTGATCCATATGTAATGACCGAGCTGAGCTACTATGTAACAGGTTGCCAAACCTATTTTGTTAGTCAGTGGCCAACACTCGCCGGCGGGTATGCACCATGGTCGGGTAGTAAATACCAAATCAAACACATGAGTGATATTACGAGCTCGCGTGTTACTTATGTGTACTACGGGACGCCAGACCAAGCAATGCCAGCAATCTACAAAGAAGTCGCAACCCATGCGTATGGCTCATTAAACGTCACCACCTATGAGCGTTAGTGTGGTTGAAATGAGACATTATAGGCCCATTGCAACATACGATCCGTACGTGACAGCTTGGTGTTTTAGGAGTACGCTAAAGGTATGACGATGCACTCAGTTCCCTATATGGCACCAGATTTTACACTTCAAGACGAGTCTGGCAGAACTCATTCCCTTGCCGACTACAAAGGCAAATGGTTAGTATTGTATTTCTATCCTAAGGATGAGACACCGGGCTGCACGACCGAGGCCTGCAGCTTGCGTGACGCGGCAACCGATATGAGTGAACTTGATGCTGAAATTGTTGGCGTGAGTGCCGATAATGCCGTGAGCCATGGTAAATTTATCGCAAAACACCACCTTAATTTCACGCTATTATCAGATCAAAAGAAGACCACAATTGAGGCATACGGTGCATGGGGCAAAAAGATGTTCGGTAAGGAGGGCATCTTGCGTAAGACCTTTATTATTAACCCTCATGGTGAAGTCGTGAAGGTGTATGGCCGAGTGACGCCGCTTGGTCATGGCGAGCAGGTGACAGCTGAGCTCAAGCGTCTCAAAGAGCATCTGTAACGAGGTGTTTCTAGAATAAACTAGCGCGGTCGCCGGCCGGCGATATCGCGCGCTTGCTCGGCAAAGCGGTCATCAATAAGCGTCGATGAGAAGTCACCGTATTTACGCATGACGGCCTTTTCAATAAGCCAGTCTGCAATTAGTGGGTTCTTTGGCAGTAACGAGCCATGCAGGTAGGTGCCAATGACATTTTTGTAACGTGCGCCCTCAGTTTCGTCTTGATTGTTATTGCCGGCGCCACGAATAACTTTACCGAGTGGCGTAGCCTTCGGGCCGAGCGTCGTAAGGCCTGAGTGATTCTCATAGCCAATAATCAGTCCGAACTCATCATTCTGCGAGACGATATTACCAATAAGCCTCTCATCACCGCCGATAGTCTCAATATCGAGTAGGCCAATACCCTGGATGATTTCGCCTGTGCGTGTTTTAAAGAAATGACCAAATTGCTGGTAGAGACCACATACCATTAGCATCGGCACATTGTCGTTCGCAAGCGCCTTCAGTTTGTCGCCGATTGCTAGTAAATCTGAGCCAATAACACTCTGGCCGCTATCTTGTCCGCCCCCGCCAATGATTAAGTCAACATGGGTAGGGAATTTATCGCCAGGGTTGTATTCAAGCAGGCTTACTTTGTAGCCATACCACTCCAGCCGCTTCTTGAGAACAAGAGTATTGCCCCAGTCGCCGTAGATATTCATGTCTCTAGGGTAGAGTTGAAGTAGATTAATCGTCTTATTTTCGTTCATCGAATCGTCTCCACGTCGGTATGCTTTGAGAGTTCTCGGCGTAATGCAAGCATTGCAGTGTAAGTGCAGTAGATGCGCTTTGGCTTCTGTTTATTATCATTGATAAATTCCGCGAGTGCCCTAGCGAGATTTGGCTCGATCTTATTTGCAATAACTTCATCGTATTGTAGGCGCAACGCCATATCGAAGGCCCTTACCCCGCTTACTTCGGCAACGCCTTCGTTTTTGAGACTGTCAAAATCAACATCCCATAGCCAGCTTACGTCGCGCCCATCCGCGTAGCTATCATTAATAGCAATCATTGTTGCGTAATCTTTTGACTCAAAGCTCTTGAGACCGAGCCTGAATCCGCTTGGGTTTTTGACTAGCACCAACTCACACGGCAACTGGTTAACAATGACAGTTTCACCACGTCCAAAGGCTGGGGTAACATTTGCAAGGCTCGCAAGCATACGCTTGGTATCAAGCTCGCTACCCATAATCTCGTGTACGAGCGCAATAGCCCCGACAGCATTCTGTAGGTTATAGATCCCCTTAATCTTTAGTGATGTCTCATGGTTTTTATTATCAAATCGTATAGTCGCGCGTTGCCCATCAATGGCTTCAAGAGTAGTAATTGGTGTGATATTTGAGATTTTTGCCTTACCGCCCGTCTTTGCGCCCCGCATGCCATCATCCGACGGAAAGAGACGATGGAGTGTCGGCGCAACATTAAAGCTTGCAACCTTAGCGCTCAAATCGCTCGTGAAGGTGGGGCTGTTGAGGCGAGGATCATCGTGATTCACGACAATCGTTTCAGTAGTATGGGTGGCCACCATGTGTAGCAGTTTCGCAGTTGTATCAATCTCGCCAAAGCGGTCCAACTGATCACGCATAACATTCAAAAACAAGCTGTAGCGTGGTTGAATGCTGCGAACAAAATGAGTTGCATATGCTTCGTCGAGCTCGAGCACGGCAATGTCGGCGCTAAGTTCACCGTGCATATCGACATCACCAAGCAAGGCTGCTACGACACCGCGTGTGAAGTTGCTGCCAGTCCGGTTCGTAAATACACGAAGACCCTGGCCTTCAAGTAGCTCTACAACCATCTTAGTGGTTGTGGTTTTGCCATTCGTCCCACTAATAAGAACTACTCCGCGGGGGATCGGCGATAATGTACGTTGAATAAAGTTCGGGTCAATTTTTTCAACAAATAACCCCGGTAACGCCGATCCTCCGCCCCTGGCGCGGGCGAGCATTCGGACACTTTTACCTAAAATAGTAATAAACGTTTGTTGCACCTTCTCAGTATATCATTTGAAAACAGGCAAAACGTAAGCTTGGGCGCGATTCTGATTTCATAATATCTTGCCACTACGGTACAATAAGATTATGTTTATAGTGGGTCTGCTCTCGTGGTGGTATGGTGCCGGCTGGCTTAGTTGTATGGCTCGTGTGCGCGATAATCTCATGAGTGTTTACGACTACTTTTCGTTTGATCTACTCCTTCGTACGTTATTCTCACCATTTCGCCAGATTTCCGCAGGTAAGGTGCGAGGGCCCCTTGGTGTGCAAATGCGCGCATTCTTGGATAAATTAATATCACGCGCCATTGGTGGTATCATCCGCACTACAGTGATTATCTTTGGGTCAGTAATACTCTCTATTGCAGCAATTATTGGCGCTATTCGCCTGGTGCTTTGGCCAATTATTCCATTATTACCGATCGTTTTTGTATTTCTCGCACTTGCAGGGTGGGTTCCATGGAAGATTTAGCATTTCATTACAAATCTACCCGTGCAGGCGTTGCTCGTTTCGGGGTACTAGTCCATGGAGCGGTAGCAATGCTTCTACCCTGGCTGGCAGCCCTTTTCATTATGTGCGGTGTTGGGATTGTTATTGGGCTCAACATGGCACTCGGCTGGTTATTCATAGCAATCGGTGTTATTCCATATATTTTCTTCGCATTCTATAAATATCACGTAAAGACCTTACCAAGTGGCAAAGAGCGTTCTATAACTGCATTGCTTGCAGGCGACGTACTCGGACACTTACCAGCATCACCGACTCCATCGGATGTAGCTCGTGCGGTGAGTTTAGCACCGAGTGGACAATTTATGGCTGTACGGCTTGGCCTCACCCCATCGCTGCTCGATTCGCTGGCGAGCAAAGACGCGACGATGATGCCAGCATTATGGAAACGAGCCGATGAAATCCGAGTTAAAAACGGACTTTCTCAAATTACCGGTAGCATGCTTGCGGTAGCAATCGTCCGTAGTTTCACTGGGTATCAGTCAGTTATTGCGCAGATGCATTTAGCTGATGAAGATCTCGATGGTGGGGTCGTTTGGCAGCAGCATCTCATGGATCTAGTCCAAAAGCATACAAAGCCTCGTCGTACAGGTGGTATTGCGCGTGACTGGTCATTCGGCTGGATACCATTGCTACAGCGATTCGGGCAGAATATTAGTGAGCAAATGAGCGGTAGTGGAGGGTTACTGACGGTTGATGTGAGCAGTCACATTGAAGCAATCGATCAGCTTATCGAGACGTTCGGTACAGGAGGGCGCCAAAATGCAGTGCTCGTCGGCCAGGCTGGCTCGGGCAAGACCACGATTATTCATGCATTCGCCGAGCGATTGCTCGATGCATCAACGAATCTGCCAAACTCACTTAAATTCAGGCAAGTATTCATCCTGGATTCAGCTGCATTAATTAGCGCTGCACCTGGTCGTGGCGAGCTTGAGAATCTCATAATGCAGGTGCTAAATGAAGCATATACCGCCAAGAACATTATTATCTGTCTTGATAATGCGCAGTTATTCTTTGAGGAAGGTGTCGGAGCAGTTGATCTATCGAATGTGCTGCAGCCAATCTTGGAAGCCGGTAACTTGCGTGTCATCTTATCGATGGATGAGCAAAAATACCTTGAGCTAGGCCGGCGTAATCCTTCGCTTGTAAATGCGCTTAATCGTATAAACATTGAACAGTCAGACGAGGTCGAGACAAAACGAGTAATGCAGGAGCAGCTTATTATTACTGAGGTGCGTCGTAACGTAACGTATATGTATCAAGCAGTGAATGAGGCATACCACCTGAGTGAGCGCTATATGCATGAGATGGTTATGCCGGGCCGCGCAATACGATTGCTGGAAAGTGCGGCAAGCTTTAGCGAGTCAGGTTTGGTCACAATGAACTCAGTCCAGCAGGCGATTGAGAAAACCTTGGATGTAAAGGTGAGTGTCGCCAGTGAAGCAAGTGATCGTGAGCGATTGCTTAATATGGAAGATCTAATCCATAAACGAATGGTGAATCAGGTGCGTGCAGTGAGTGTGGTGAGTGACGCTTTGCGCCGTGCGCGGGCTGGCGTACGCAATCAGAACCGCCCAATTGGTACATTTTTATTCCTTGGCCCAACAGGAGTGGGCAAGACCGAGCTCTCCAAAGCGCTTGCAGATGTATACTTTGGTGGTGAAGGCAAAATGGTGCGCATCGACCTTAACGAGTATGTACGCCCCGAGGACGTTACACGCTTAATTGCAGATGGCGTCGATGACCCGAGCAGTCTTACGGCACGGGTCATGAAGCAGCCGTTCAGCGTAATACTCCTCGACGAGATTGAAAAGGCGGCGCCTGAGGTTCTCTCAACACTGTTGCAGATGCTTGACGAAGGAATCTTGCGCGATGCTCATAACCGCGAGGTAAGTTTCCGTGACGCAATCATTATTGCAACGAGCAATGCCGGAGCTGATCGAATTCGTGAATACATTGAACGCGGCTACGATGTTGCACAGTTTGAGCAACAATTTATTGATGAGCTTATTACAACTAATCAATTCAGGCCAGAGTTCTTGAACCGCTTTGATGAGATTGTCGTATTTAGGCCCTTTAAGAAAGAAGAACTTGTTCAGGTGCTGGACCTCATTCTCGTAGGTGTCAACAAAACGCTTGAACCACAAAAAGTATCAGTTGACGTAGACGATGAAGCGAAGCAGATTCTTGTAGACAAAGGGTATGATCCGCGGCTCGGCGCCCGCCCTATGCGCCGTGTCGTGCAAAAAGCCGTCGAAAATACAGTCGCTAAACAAATGTTATCAGGCGCAGTAAATCCTGGGGACGTAATTCATATTACCGGCAACCAGGTGGCGGCAATATTTGCAACAAGTGAAACAGCACGGGCAATTAGTGACAGTAACGGTGGTCAGTAGGAGAGATATATGGTATACTTGTGCAAGTTAGGAGAATATTATGGCTAAACATCGCAACTGGCACGGCGCGGATATCAAGCGTGCACGCAAGAAGAAGCTCAAAGCTCTCAAGAAAAAGCTACAACTTGCATAAAAAATACTCGCTCTTTAAAGGGCGAGTATTTAAATTAGGCATCTGCTTAGTATATTACAGCCACCTGCGATCTTTATTGATGTCGTGTTTTTTGAAGTAAGCATCTGTAAGATCAATATCAAACTGATTTGCGAGATCCATTAGATAATTAAGAACATCAGCAAATTCTTCGATGAGATTATCTTTTGTATCGGGTTTTTTCTCACCTTTGAATGCCGTTTCTTTCCTTATAGCTTTTGCAAGTTCACCACATTCTTCGCTAAAGAGGAGGTAGATTTCTGGAATAGAATTTTTATCCCATCCTTTTTCTTTACATACATCAGCAATGTGCTTTTGTAAATCCCTCAACGTTACATTGTTGTTCACGATTTAATCTCCTTTTTACTTTCTACTAGTATATAACATACCGGTAGCTTCGAATGACCTCTCGAAACATCTGTAGTGAGTTGTGTAACAGTATGTCCAGCAGCGGCAATTTCTTTGACCCAGTCTACTGGAACCATCAAAATACTACCTTCTGTAGCGACTCGATTAAACTCATTGATACTACCGAGCAGTAGTCCTATTCCACCTGATGCACAATTACGGCCATAAGGGGGATCGGCCACGACATAGTCGAAAGCATTATCTCGAATCGGAAGCTGATTAGCGCTAGCCGTAACGTAGCCCTGGATTGGCGTGAAATCCGGCTTATACCAAGAAGGAAGATTGTCAAAAAGCAGCTGAGAAACCTGATTGTTGAGGGCGGGAAGGTAGGTGTGGCCTTTTTTGTCGACAGGCCTCCCCCCCATTGAACGCGATATCAGATAATACGGCAGATTGCGGGATGTTACGGGCAACAAGCAGGTTGATGAGAGTGCCGGCACCTGCGAACGGATCTAATATTTTCTTATCTTTCAATAATGAGCTCAATATTGGCCACCCTTCAGCAACTTTGTAGAATTCAGGCGTCCAGCTTTTCGAATCCGTATCTACCATTGGCACACCCTTTTCGTCTGCAAAGAAGCGGGGCGCCTCTTTCATCATAAGACCAAACCAGCAATCTGTAATTGATTTCTTGAGTGAAGCACGCACATCAGCAATTCCCGCTGGGTGTGTCATAACACTCAGTCGGTCCATGTTGTACCGTATGCTTTGGAATTGATGCTCAAAATGAGCTACATCATTAGGGTGTACCGAGCCGTCCAACATAATATGAAGTTGTGCAAGCGTGGCAAGAGTCTCTTTTAGAGCCTGGAATTCCCATTCTGGAACCTGTGATTCGAAATCTGCCGTGCCAGTGAAGTATTCAATTATTTCAGTTGTCGATATTTTGCTTGTATCAATTTTATAATGTAGCGAACTATCATCTGCCTCGGTATGCAGGGAGCTACGCATATCCGAATCATGGTTTGCACGTCGCCTAATCATAGCTAGTCGCGCAAGGAGGGCCTCGCCATTGTCTTGCGCAGCAAATATATCCTTGAACTGGTAGCCTTCTCGCTGTAATACGCGTTTAGCGCTAACGAGCGGCTCGGACGTGAGATCGATACGCACAACAGGGCGACTTTGAGAGTCAATGTATTGTAGCCCAACAGTTGTTGCTAGTTTGCCGTCAATAATGCATGGCCTATCGTCAGGCAAATCCCCATAGAATTGCGGATCAAATTGCGCAGGGTCTTTAATTTCTCTCAACTTCTCTTGCAGTTCTACTTCATTGCTCACGCCAAGAGCTTGACGCAGAGCTTCTCCAATTTGAACGACGTGAGGCTCTATTCCATACCCAGTGACCACCCTCTCGGCTATGCCTCTGGTTAAGGTTGTCGAACCGCAGCCAGGCAGGTCAGCAGAAATGAGGTATACGGGATTCTGGGACATAAAGTCTCTAAATTGCTCGGGTGATCTTGAAAACTCTTTTGATGCATTCAGCACTTCGGTCATGACAACTCCTTAAGATGTAACTGTGAGAGATGCGGACGCACAAGATCTGGAAAGGCTGGGGTCTGCTCGGACAAGACCCCAGCCTTTCTTTAGCGCTTCTTGCGCCTTTTACGCCGGCGGATCTTCTTCTGCTCTGGCGGCATCTTCTTGGGGGCTGCCTTGCCTTTTCTTGCGCGCGCATCTTTTGCGCTACTGTTGGCGGCTCGCCTGGCAGAGAATCCCATCATCCTCCTCTTCCGCATCTCTCCCGCACCGACTTTGCCGGAACTTATTAATATTAAAGCAGAACAATGATATTTAAACAAGTTAATGTCAATATATTAAAAGATATCTAATGATATGAGCGCATTAGATTAATCGATAGCGCAACTGAATCGTCGTTAAGATCCTATGCTTGTAGTGGCGAGTATCTATTTTGCATAGAAATGGGTGCACGCCAGCTGTTATACTGGCTATGTATGGATTCACTAAAACTTAGCACATTATTTAAGGGTAGAGTCATTATACCAACCGATGCGGATTACGATGCAGAGCGTCAGGTATTTTATGGCGGCGCTGATAAAAAGCCGGCAGTAATTATTAAAGTAGCAAATGCCGAAGATATCCAGAAGGTAATTGCATTTGCACGGGATCAAAATCTCGAGCTTGTCATAAGAAGTGGTGGACATAGCCCATATAGTGCGACAGATGGTGGCATAGTGATTGATCTCCGTGACTTGCATAATGTAGTGGTCGATGAAGTAGGTAAAACTGTCTGGGCGGGATCGGGACTTACGGCTGGCGAGCTCACAACAGAACTCGATAAATATAATTTAGCAATTGGCTTTGGCGATACAGGTTCAGTCGGCATTGGTGGTATTACGCTTGGCGGTGGCGTCGGATTTTTGGCACGAAAGTTTGGACTTGCAATTGATAATCTACTCGCTGCTGAGATCGTGACGGCAGACGGTAAGATTCTTCAGGTAGACGAAGATAATTACCCTGATTTATTCTGGGCGGTTCGGGGTGGTGGCGGCAATTTTGGGGTTGTAACAAAATTTAAATACGCACTTCATGATCTTAATGGGTGTTATGGCGGCATGCTGCTAATGCCAGCTACACCCGAGGTAATCACAGGTATTGCACAGATTGCTAAAAAAGCACCTGATGAGCTATCGGTGATTGTAAATGTCATGCCCACATTTCCCGCACCGTTCGTAGCGAAGGAGTTTCACGGTAAGATGTCGGTGATGACACTTGTAATGTATGCAGGCGACCCAAAAGAAGGTGAAAAAGTCATTTCGCCAATTCGCGCCTTGGCGAAACCAATTGCCGATATGCTAAAGCCGATGCGCTATAAAGACATCTTTATGCCTGAAGATCCAAATTACCATCCGACTGCGGTGAGTACAAATCTCTTTATGGAGGATATTGATCGAGATACTGCGGTGAGCATTTTGGACTGGCTTGGAAGAATTGACGCGTCGATGAAGGCATGCCAGTTTCGAGTGTTAGGCGGGGCGGTGGCGCGAATATCTGATGACGCGACTGCCTATGCACACCGTCAGAATGCTATCATGGGAAACGTTGCATGTTTTTACGAAACAGATGAGCAAAAGCCATTATGCCAGGCTTGGGTTGATGATTTTGCAACCTCACTTCGTAGGGGTAACACCGAGGCCTATGTTAACTTTGTCGGTGCAAGGGGGCAAGACAAGGCACTGACAGTATATCCTAAGCAAACGCTTGCCAGACTACAGCAGATAAAGGCTATTTACGACCCTATGAATATATTTAGGATAAATTTCAATATTCACCCTATTGAGTAAATCCTGATATACTACAGTCTCCCGGTGAGGAATGTTCGTAGTGTATCAAAATCACGCAGTTTATTGTAAGATTCAATATCTTTTTCGGGCGACAATTCTGCGCGCGTGAGCCCGTCGTATCCTTCAGGCTCGAAGATTTTATCCCAACCATAGCCACCATCACCACGTGGCGACTCAGCAATCACACCGTTTAGTTTACCCGGGATAAGTTTCAACACCTCACCGTCAAAATATCCATAAACCACAGAAGCGTAAGCGGTTCTGTCATCGAACCCATCAAGCATGCGGCATAAATTCTCTAGTCCATTCTCGGCATCAACGAAGAACTTAATAAATGGTCCAGGCAGGCCACTGAACGCATTAAATACGAGCGACACATCTTCAACAAGTACGGGTTTTTGTATCACATCATATGCCTGACGAACTTTGTGCTCAACAATCTCAAGCGAATCCACCGACTGAATCTCATCAAGATCAATCTTCTGATGTTCAAGTTCAATGCCAAGCGTCTTTGCAAGATAATCTGCTTTGTTTTGATTGCCAGTGATAAAAACAGGATATGCCATAATTCTACTGTAGCAGAGTCATTCTATTCAGTCTCTATAAATCCGCCATGACCTCATAGCCAAAGTGGTGGGCGCATCGTGACAGGGCAAATGATGAATCCTTGAGCAGTTAGCTCAAGCAGATCTCAATAAAGCATATAGAAAACTTCATAAAAAAGCCCGTGAAACAGGCATATGGATGATTGCATCAAATAATCAGGGACTGCGAGCATTTTTGCGTCATGCTCGGGACGGGACGATTTTACGTTTATCCAGAACGGTGTCCTTATTAAGGGTGGATGATGTTCCCGATGAGACCGGCCTGGCAGGCTTTCCTCGGCGAGAAGTGCAGGTCTCCTCCTGTTGCAAAGAGTACAGCGAGGAATGGTACGGTGAGGCGACTACCGTTTGCGAGCTCCCTTATGAGGAGACTGTTGACCGTCGGTGTGAGCTTTTTGCTTTCGGATGCGACAAGCTCGTTCAGTCGCGCCCACGCCTCCTGGCGACACTCCCACTGCGCCTCCTTATCGCTGATTCGTGCCAGTGAGGCGGCGTGAATCATGATCGAACTGCCAGAGACGGCAAAACGATCGTTTTGCGGAAACGAGCAGGCAATGAAGGTTGCGGCCGACATGCATCGCTCCACGATGATAAACACAACCCGGCCATTATGCGCTTTGAGCGCATCGATGATGGTCTGGGCGGCGATCACGCTTCCGCCCCCACTCCTGATGAAGACTGCGATCGATTGGTGACGGCGCTTTGCCTGCGTGACCGAGCGCGTGATGCGCTTCGCGTCTTTACTATCGATACGGTCTCCGATGAGGGTGGGGTGCCAGCCTTTTGCACTACCCGTCGCAAGACGGATGAGCCGACGGCGGCCGATGAGGTTAGCTACCCTAGCCCAAGCAATGCATGCGGGGGCAAGGGTAATCAGGAACAGCAGGTTGTTAAATACGCACCAGGCCACCATAAGCATGCCGATGCACGCAGCGACGGGGTTTGCGTATCGCGGTACGTAATAGGAAAACATATTCCGCCTCTCTCTACGACAAAATATATAATACAACCTATCTCACAATAAGTCAATTATTGTGAGATAGAAGCAAGACACCTCACTCTAGGAAGAATAACGCTCTATGGGTCATTTGCTCAAGTTCGTTAATCTTCTATTCTCTCAAAGCGTAGGATTTCTTCGCCGTCAACTTTAACGGTTTCGAAGAACATCTTATATGGGCGCGCCCAAACCTGATACGGTTCGTGGAGTGCCCTGTAAATAACTAAATCTTCTTCGCTTTCGGTATGTTTGGCAATGCCGATTACCTTGTACTCGTTCCCTTTGTAATGACGGTATCTGCCGATGATATTTTCGGATTCTTCCATGACCCTACTATAGCAAATAGAAATACCTGCTTTAGCTTTATAATAGACGTAGGATATCTGCTTAATCAGAGGAAATTATGAAAAAGCAACAAGAAAAGAGACAGCGGTTCTATCAAAAAAGATCATTTCGTATCACAGTAGCCTCACTCGTAGGATGTATCCTCCTAGTGCTTTTTATATTCAGGGTAAGCCCTGCTCCAGGTGCTTGGGTGATCCGATCGGTTTTTAATCGTAATAGCGCAAAAACTTTGGCGGCCCTAGAGAAACACCAACCAAGCGTTGCAATCAATAGTATAGTGAACCAGCAGTATCGAAAAAGTGATACTGACGCAAAACTTGATGTGTACTATCCAGTCTCAACATCGAAAGATATAGCACTACCGACGATTATCTGGACACATGGCGGAGCATGGATCTCAGGCGATAAATCAAACGATACGCCATACTTCAAATTACTTGCGGCCGAAGGCTTTACAGTGGTCGGGCTTAACTATTCACTTGCGCCAGAGCATCAATATCCGACGCCAGTTCATCAGTTGAATGACGCCTACGGGTATCTGCAAAGGAATGCATCTCGTTTTCATATAGACTCGAACAAATTTATTCTCGCAGGTGACTCAGCTGGTGCGCAACTTACAAGTCAAATGGGGGCAATAATTACTAATCCAGAATACGCTCATACGGTTGGCATAACACCTTCCCTTAAGCCATCTCAATTAAAAGGCTTAGTTCTCAACTGTGGTATTTATATGATGGACGGACTGACGCAGCCAGACCCGACGCTTCCAAAGTTGATTGGATGGGGTGATGATATTAGTGTATGGGCGTATAGTGGTACGAAAGATTTCAGCGATCCGGTAATTAAGCAGATGTCAGCATACTACCACGTCACAAAGGATTACCCGCCAGCGTATATCAGCGGCGGTAATGCGGACCCGCTAACCAACGCACAGGCAAAGCCATTCGCTGATTTACTCACATCTCTTGGCGTAAGCGTGACTAAAAATTTCTTTGCAGATAATCATAAGCCCGCATTGCCGCACGAATATCAATTCAACCTCGATAATCAGGACGGCGCCGCCGCATTCCAAAAGACAATTGAGTTCGCAAAGAAGCAAACTGAATAAGACGGCTCGAGGGTTGTGTGGTCACTTTGCTATAATAGTAAAATGAAGGCTCTCACACCAAAATCTGTTTCCGCCGAAGATAGCATAGGTCTTCTGGCTAACTTGTTGATACCATCAGCAACCGTCTTTCGGACAACAAAGCTACAGCCCGAACTCGATAGGTTTGAAAATGATGCAGAGCACGCGTTTCTTCTTGCTACCCTCGGGTGTGCTATAGCGCAGCAGATGGGCTCGCACCTCGACCTAGGCAAGGTAAGTCAGTATGCGCTCGTGCATGATCTTGTTGAAGCGTATGCCGGGGATACAACTATCTGGGCGACGGCTGAAGAACATGCTAGTAAGAATGAGCGCGAAGAAAAGGCACTGACACGTATCGAGGAACGTTTTGGCAAGCGATTCCCATGGATTGACCAGACGATTAAAAAATACGAGCGCTTCGATGAACCAGAAAGTTGTTTCGTATACGCCTTGGATAAAATCATTCCGTATGTCGTCATGGCTGCCGTTAATCATCAACCGTTCCCTCCGCATAGAAGACTTTACGAAGAAAAAATGGCCGTAGCGCGTAAGAAGATTGCACGGTACCCAGAGCTACTTGAGCTATTCGAAGACCTGGACGCAGACTATAAAAGAAGGCCACATTTCTTTAAATCTGACTAAGTAGCTATGATGAGCTTTTCAAGATAATTCTTCAATAGGTCCCTTGGCAGGGCGCAGCCCTCATGGCCGCGCCCTGCCTTTGTGGCGACGTCGATTGATCAGCGGGTCAGCTTGCACTCATTCGGCTTTGGGGCCGCTTGAGTTGCTTGATCGTACTTGCTATCCAGGTTACCTGGTGCCGGCGTCGTCATGACGGCGCGAACACCGGCGTCTGGCACCCATCCCGCTCCACCATTCGGCAGCTGCGGAATGTAGTACCAAACTTCACCACGGATCCCGGCTGGGTTGTCCGTGTAAAGAGGCTCTCCACTATCAAACCACCCGACTACGGTCAGCTTGTTGTTGCCGCTGAGGCCTACATGCTGGCCGGTGGCACCAAGCGCGCTGCGAACCAGGGTGCCATAACCTCCGTCCGCAGCGCTGAACTGGTTTTGGGTCCAGACAGTGAACCCTTCCTTGCAGCCCCCGCTGTAGCCGGGAACAACTTGAGCGATGGCTGGAGTTGTCGAGTCTTTCCCTTCCTCTTTGCTGCTATGATGCACACTTGAGCATCCGGATACGAAACCCGCCGTAAGGAGTACCCCTACGGCTACGAGTCGGCGCATAGTCCTCCCTTCGTCGCCAAGTATACTTTAGTATATCTTGCCGCTCACCACAAATATAGTCCTTTCACTGATCCTCAAACCATCTTTATCATACAGAACTTCTTGCGCTGTTGATGCCCCAAGCATTTTCATCGTTTTCTTAGATCGAAGGCCAGTTTCAGGATCATATTCGTAATACCAAATATCGTCAATAATATGCCATCCGCCGTTCCCATCGGGGGAGTACATGGCATTTTCGATCACTCGACCAAGGTCATCGTAACAAAACTTTTTATAATGAATCTTTTGACAATCTTTATAGACATCAACTCGTTCAACAGTAATATCATTGCTAATGATACAATAGCAGACACCTATAGGCAGCGCATCATCAACTTGATCGATACCCACCGGCCGACCCTCTAAAGAGATGTCTAAATCCTTGTACCATTCTTTTTTATGCGAAGTACTCATATAGTAAGCATATCAATGAAAATCAATGATTTCTACGGTTCAAACGTATTGTGAAACTAGAACAGAGGTGGAACGTGACCGTTAACAATTCGATGCGCATCGTTTTTGAATATGACTGCTTGCGAGTCCTTCAATTCAATGATATTTTCGTTTCGATGCAACTTCTTAAAAGTCGGTACAACCTTTGAGAATTCTGGGTTATCGACATGCGGGAGAACGCTATAGGGGATAATACCCATGCCCGCATTAACGATTTCTTCGGCAAACCCAGGCTCATCGGCTGATTCAATGCCATTTATGGATAATCCAGCAACGAGCGCACCCGCGCTATCGCCACCATAGACGATTCCCTCACTAAGCAAATCTTGGATGATTCCATCAAAGCCGCTCCGTTTCATTTCATAGCGAAGCATAAATGTATTGCCGCCCATTGCCCAGATAAGATCGTATTTTGACAGTTTATTCTTAAGCACTGATCCTTCTGTATAGTTTTTTAAATCTACGGTCTCAATAGCAAACCCGAGATGTTTCATATATTCGGTGCGGCTATTGATCGTAAACTCCCAAGCTCGTTTACTGTGATAGTCTATGGCATTTGGAATAAGCGCAACGGTTGCTTTGTTTAACGGTTTTCCTAAAAGGGCTGCAAGATCCTTAGCGGCTGGAATCCCTATTGAGGAAAGATATAGCTTCATGTGTATATAATATCAAATAAACAGACAACCTAAATGGCCTTCTTTTTGCTGACCGAGTAAAAGATCCATTAACATTTATGATGACGGGTGAATATAGCTAGCGTGTAGTTTATCAGTGTATTGTATAAACCACCTTTATACATGACAGAAATGGTATAGATTATTGTAGAGTGAGCCTGATCTAGTTTATGATTCCTCGACGCTCTAAGTCCTCCTGCGTTTCAAACTCAAGATAATTCTGCGTAAGCTCTTCACCTGGTTGTATATCGCGGGTAGCCACCAGACATGCTTCGTCGTGAGCTTCATCTTGGCTAACAGTCGCATGGTATGAGTGATTAATAAATTTCGAAACATCAAAATCAACATGCCACATTTTGCTCGGCTGATCAAAAAATCCCCACCAAAGAATCTCATCTCTTTCTTTTTCCGCAAGACCATCAAATTGCTCTTGCGTAATATTAAGATCAAGCAAAGGGCTCGCGGTATAGACAAGCTGGCCTTTTTTGACTGGCTCGTTAGCAAAAAGCCCAATTCCATGAAGATCGGAAGTTTTTAGTTTATACGCAATGTGAATCATATGTCTATCATAACAAAATAAAAAAGACCTATGAAAAGGTCCTTTAAACATAAGCGACTTAATACAGTGTAATATCAGAGATTAGAACCGAGCTATGCTAGATTGGCTTCTGATGGTAACGATATGTAGCTTGCTCAATTTCTACGGTAGGTGATTTAAATCCAATGGGATTTCTTACGTAAAACTGACGTTCTATGCCTCTTCTTGCTATTACTTCATAGCTAACTAGTTTAACCTCAACGCTGGATTCGTTAGTTCCAGGTGCATGGATATATGACACTTCATCATAGACAATTCCAATATGCGTTGGGAAAGAGCCTCTTCTTGAAAAGAAGATAAGATCTCCCGGCTGCTTGTATTCATCATGAACCGTTATTCCGTAGTTGTCCCAGAACTCATTTGCATGGCGAATTGGACGATGAACACCGTCTTGCCCAATATATTCTGGAATAGCCAGGCCAACTTTTTTGAGCACGAACCTCACGAAGCCAGAGCAATCAAAGCCACTCTCTGGTGATTGACCCAACTCGGGGTGTCCGCGAGTGTATTTTATGGAAGGTTTATCTACTAGTTCCGATGCAATATCAACGATTGCTTCTCGATATGTTTCTGCAATATAACTCCAATGCTAAATTATCTTGATGTAGTTAATCAAGTATGAGGCTAGTTGAAACCTGACCAGGTAGTAACGTGTTTATTGCATGACATAGTAAAGTCTCACTTTTTTGTAATTATATATCTATAAGGGACTTTTAGGAAATAATTTCTATACACCACAGAAATGGTACAGTGTGTTGTATGAAATTAGAACCAGGATAGTTCGCTTTATCGTCCTTTATTCTCGATTCGCTCGGCCAAGGAATCCATATTTTTACCGAATGTAGATGTTAGATTAATGTTGAACTCGTCAGCAAGGACGATGAGTGAATATAAACAGTCACTCAACTCGTGTTCTAGTTTTTGATCAACATCCTCAACGGTACGGATACCTTTTTCGCGGCTACAAGTTCCGATAACTCTCCTATATCCGATACAAATCCTGCCATATAATCACTAGCAGTCCATATTTCTTTGCCCTTTTCCTTCTGCTTTTGAATATAAAAATTCTTAATGAATAAGGCTTTTTCCTGTAGGGTCTCAAATTCTGTCTTCATATACATTAATCATAACAAAAAAAGACCTATGAAAAAATCTTTTAAGCATAAATGATTTGGTACCCCGAGCTGGGTTCGAACCAGCGACCTTAGGTCTTAGAAGACCGCCCATCTCAACTAATCCAACCTCCTTCACAGAGGTGTGTATGTATGTACAAGTAAGGCATAGACAGCTTATGTTAGGCTCTGTGGCCGTCATTTTTAGCCGTCAAATAATATCAAATTAACCATGATACGTGAGAATAGAAATGAGCTCACGCGCTAGGCCTTTACAGGTCTACTTTACTTTGATAAAGTATATTCATGAAAAGTGAAGATATTTGGAAGCAAGATATGCCAAAGCAGCTTGCAAGAACGCTGACTCGGGTGAGTGTAGTTTCTGATATGCAAAATCTTCTACGTGATCTTATGACAGAAAAAGAAATAGTTGAAATATCAGCGAGGCTTGAGGCTGCGAGAATGCTTAAAAATGGCGAGAAGTACGTTGATATTATAAGCGTGACCAAACTTAGTAGTCGTACCATAGCGCGCATTAGCGAATGGCTCAAGAATGGCGAGGACGGTTACAAAAAAGCGATTGACGCTATTCAAGCACATAACCCACATATATCGCCAGGTCGTGACTGATAGTTGATATACGCATTCCAACGTCAGCACGAGCTGGCGTTTTTAGTTGTTATATCAAACTGGAGGTTAAACTATGAAAAATACGACGATTCTTACTTATGAAGATGTTAAAAAAATAAGAAGTGGCCAGTCTACTGAAAGACTAGTTAGTGTTAGAAGCTATGATGATTCTATTCAGGCTCAATATGAGAAGTACGATATGGTTCCATATACAGGGCTTGAGATTCTTGTGCGAGAAACAGTTGCCAAAGAACTGGCGATCGTAAACAGGAGACTGAAGGCTGAATATAATTTGTCACTTAAGGTTGTATATGGATATAGAGCGTGTGAAGTGCAGACGGACTACTATGAGAAAAGAAAAGCAGAACTGAAAGCATCTAATCCTCAGCTGTCGCAAGAAGAGCTTCGAAGCCTAACACACAACTTCGTAGCGGTTCCAGAAGTTGCTGGGCACGTGACGGGTGGCGCAGTTGATATTACCCTTGTTGGGTTAACCGGTGATGCGTGTGACATGGGGACGCGGGTGGCGGATTATTCAGATGATGAGAGTATCAAGACTCTTGCTACGACAATTAGTGGCAGCCAAAAGAGGCTGCGAAAAATACTCCTAAAGGAGATGGTTTCTGTTGGTTTTGCACCGTTCTTAGGTGAATGGTGGCACTTTTCCTATGGAGATAAAGAGTGGGCTGCATATTATGAAAAGCCAAATGCTCTATACGGTCCTATTGATATGCAAAAGACAGCGGCGACGTTTAAAATCGCTGGAGGAAATAAAACCATTCTACAGGCCGTCAAAGGTAACGCGTCAGAAGAGGTAAATGCACATTCTGGAAAAGCATTGATGGGTATAAGTAAGCTTGTGGAGCAAGCGGGACTTGTAAATATTGAAAGCAAGAGGTTGGAAATGGCAGGTGGTGAGTTTTGCGGAAACGCCAGTGCTGCCGCTGCCGTTTTACTTGCAAACGAATTAGGTAAATCAAGCGTGAATTATAGCGTGTCTGGATTTAACGGAAATGTCACCGCTAAAGTTGTGCGCCTCGACGCAAAAGAATTTCGGGTCCGAACGTCGTTTAACGGCATGAACTATAAAGTCATTAAAAAAGGGCAATTAGATATTGTTGATATGGGAGGGATCGTTCACATTCTCGTAGAGGAGGAATTTCCTGTTGCAAATTATGAATTACTCCAACGCGAGTTGGTTGGGATGCTGGATCTGCGAGACCGTAAAGCGGTAGGAGCCATTTGGTATAAAAAGCAAAGAGGGAAAGTCAGCATTGATCCGGTAGTCTGGGTGAACGAAGTCGATACACTTTACTATGAATCAGCATGTGGGTCGGGCGCAATCGCAGTCGCCTTAGCTACTAATATGCGCGATATCATTCAGCCTACGGGTGAGTGTATTTATGTTGATATTAAGAACGATAAAGTAATCACGGAGTGTGAAGTCGCAATCATTAATGAAGGATAGAACTATCTCCCAAATCAATTAACAGAATGAGTCACCTCCACTAGTGGGATGTGGTGCATGCCTATGTTAGGCGCTATAGTCGTCAAAAATACAGTCATTGAGGGCTCTTTGTTATAATAATCTTGAATGACGCAATTTCTTATAGATATCATCCGATACATACCAATACCTTTGTACTTGTCATATCTCATTCTCTCGACTTGGATAATTCATAAATTTCCATTAGGTGGGCATAGAAGTGTGAGTGATCACATTGGACATAGCGGGAAATACTTCAGAGTTAGCACCGCGGTTTTCTCTATAACAGCCATTGGCCTGTGCCTTAACGTCATGCTCTGGATCATTCCCCAATATGATGGGTTTGCTTACGGCGCATTAGTGCCGTTCTTTCTATTGGCTGGTTTCGGATTATCTTGGTTTCCAGCGGATGTCACTGGGTCAAAAAAACGAGAGCATATTCTACATGTAATATCTGTATTTATATTATATATTTCGATAATAGCCTTTAGTGTCATTAGTATATTTGCAACTTCCAACATCGCTCCCATAGCAAGCGCAGTTGCTCAATCAACATTAGTGATATATGTGTGGTTAATGCTACTTTACTTATTCTACAAACCATCTCACAACCACTTCGTTTTTTACGAAACAATCGGTATTTCAACATTTTTCCTGTTGTTTATAGCACTTGCAGTGAATGCGTAGGTGCGGAAGTTCAGCCTCGCCGGCCTAGAATCAGGCCTTGAAACGATTTTATGTATACAAAAATGCTTCTGCGTGGCATAATGACCGTATGACACATAGTACAGCCCAGACTTGGCGCCAGCAGACACTCACTAGGAGGTTTATTTGGCGATAGCAAAATTAAATAATTAGCATCAATATACCTCCTACGCCGGAGGACTTTTTATTACTAAAGGAGGTAAAGGAATGAATGATCAATTTGAACTATACGATCTTGAAATATCGGTAACGGGCAATCCGGAATCATTTGTGTGCAATCATATTCCAGGGCAGGTATTTAGCGCAGTAGGGGAGAATCTTGTTTTTGAAAAAAACCAGGAGTTTAGCCTTTATGCGCTTGCCGCGCTGCTTCCACTATTGCCCGCCAAGCAGCGCCATACGCATTCGAATGATTGGATGACAACCGATGAATATATAGCATGCCCCGACCCTCATTGTGGAGCACAATTCAAAATAACGCGAACTAAAACAAGGAGTTTTCACCATGCGGACGTTACGAATGTTCCTCTTACGTAAAACAGGTAAATAGCGAGGCTATCATGAAATACTTTAATTTTGCAGATCACCAGGTATCCAATATCTTTAAAGGTAATTGGCAACTTGCTGGCGGGCATGGTGTAGTGAGTAAGACCCAAGCGATGGAAGATCTATTCACTTATGTTGAGCATGGAGTAAACGCATTTGATGTCGGTGATATTTATACAGGTACCGAAGAATTGATGGGAGAGTTTCTTCGTGAATACCGCAAGCGATTCGGTGATGATGCGGCTCATCATATTCGAATACACACAAAATTCGTACCTGATTTGGATGCGCTAGAGACTCTAACGAAAAAAGACATTCGAGCCGTTATCGAACGCTCGTTGCAGCGAATGGGCTTAGAGCGACTTCATCTCGTTCAGTTTCACTGGTGGGATTATGCCAAGGGAGATTTTGTCCAAGCTGGGCTTTATCTTGAAGAACTGCGCAGGGAAGGACTCATCGAAACGATAGGGCTTACTAATTTTGATCGCGCGCATACCCAGTTACTTCTTGATGCTGGTGTGTCAGTCGCGTCAAATCAAATTCAGTTTTCACTACTAGACCCTCGACCACTGAATGGCATGCTCGACTTTGCCAAGACGCACAACATAGCCATTTTTTGTTACGGCGTTATTGCTGGTGGCTTGCTTTCCGATGCTCGCCCTGGCGATGAGCCTGCGAATCGTTCGCATATTAAATACCAGCTTGTTATTAACGAAGCGGGAGATGAGTATTATCAAACGGTGTTACAGCAACTAAGCGTGATGGCTGAAAAGTATCGCACAACGGCCGCAAATATTGCGACAGCCTTTGCTCTCCAAACGCCAGGAGTGTCGAGTGTTATTCTGGGGCCGCGTAACGCTAATCATATACACGAGCTTGATCAGCTTGATACATTTGCACTTGATGAAAGCGACTACATCTCTCTCAGAAAGCTTCTGGATAAGCCACTCGAAAAAAATACTAATGACATCTATTCTTATGAGCGAGGTATCAATAGTAACCACGGGGTTATTATGAAGTACAATTTAAACGGTATGCGAAATAGTCGAAGGTAGACAATCTTGACTGATACGCTCGACAACCCGGGATACTCGTAATGCTAGGCGCTGTAGACATTATTTTTAGCCGTCAAGCGACGTAAATACACAAAATAATATCGAAATTAACACTGGTACCCCGAGCTGGGCTCGAACCAGCGGCCTTAGGCTTAGAAGTCCTCTGCTCTATCCTGCTGAGCTATCGGGGCATTGTCATAATTATAGCAAGGACATCCGAATAAACGAAAAGTAGACGCTAGTAATGCGCCTACAATAAATATCTATTGGTGCGGGTGGGGGGAATCGAACCCCCGTCCCAAGTTTGGAAAACTTGTATACTAACCGTTGTACTACACCCGCAAAGTCTAACGTATTGTAGCATTTTTATTGCACATAGGAAAGCAGGCGGAAATGATAAGCAAAAGAGCCTTTAGCCTTTATTATACATTTTTACTAGTCCGCACTAGGGTATAATAAAAGAATGGGTTTCTTCCGTTCACGATTTAATAATAATTCAGCGCGTCAGCTATTCCATTCTAGTGGTGTAGTCAGTGATGCCGATGGCGAGAAGATTGGCAGTATAAACACCGAATCTTTTGAGCAGCGTCAAAAGGTTGAGGGTAATCGACGTCTTGTTGGTGGCTACCGCAACGCAGGGATAGTACACACCTATCGGCAAGAAGCGCACGATGCACTTTTCAGCCAGCAGGGGAATAGTGACGACAAAGACAAAAAATACCATCGGACCTCGATGGTCACTGATCGTCCGACCTCATATATCCAAAATCCCTCATCGAGCCGAATCGATATTATGAAGCCATCATCACGGATTGCGCGCGATACTGGTATCACAAAACCAGGGATAGGGCCAACAAAACCGACCACAGGCGTAAAGCGCACATTCATGGAGCCAGTAACACGAAAATATAATCCGTATCAATAAAATGCGCCCATAGAAAAAGACTTATCGCAGCGATAAGTCTTTTTCTATGGGGCGAATAATGGGGTTCGAACCCACGGCCTCCGGAGCCACAATCCAGCGCTCTAACCAGCTGAGCTATATCCGCCATAAAAATCTAGTTTTCACTAAACTCCTCTGGATTATACCAGATATAGCGCGATATGTCATCTGTTATTTAGGAATTGTGGGAATCTTATTCCCAGGTAGTTTCAATCTCGGCGCCAAGTGTATTGAGACGATTGGCGATGTCTTCGTAGCCACGGTTGATGCTGTAGACATCACGCAGGATTGATTTACCAGGTGCCGCAAGCATTGCAAGCAAAATTACGACACTTGGGCGGAGTGCTGCCGGTGCCGTAATATCCGCTGGCTTCCACTTTGTTGGGCCAGTGATATACACGCGGTGTGGGTCAACCATTTCAATAGTAGCATTCAGCTTAGTAAGCTCGGTAAAGTAAATAGCGCGGTTCTCGTAACTCCAATCGTGAAGTAGTGTCCGTCCGGTTGCTACGGTTGCGCACAGTCCAAGGAACGGCAGGTTATCCATATTAATACCCGGGAATGGCATGGCGTGAAGCTTATCTTTTGGCGAATGGAGCTCGGATTTCTTGAGTGAAATGTCAACAAGACGGGTCTGACCGTTGCGGGCAGGGTACTCGTCGGTCTGCGTATACTCAAGTCCCATGCCGCCAAGTGTTGCCAGCTCGAGCTCCATAAACTCAATCGGTACGCGCTTTACAGTGATTTCAGAATTAGTCACAACGCCAGCCGCCACAAAACTCATAGCTTCGATTGGGTCTTCGCTAGGATAGTAGGCGACAGTTTTATTAATTGATTTCACACCGTGAATCTTGAGAGTGGTCGTACCAATACCTTCAATCTTTACGCCGAGCTTTTGCAGGAAAAAGCAAACATCCTGCACCATGTAGTTAGGACTTGCGTTACGGATGATTACTTCACCGTCGTAAAGCGCAGCTGCCATAATAATATTCTCGGTCACCGTATCGCCGCGCTCGGTAAGTACAATAGCACGCTCAGGATTGCGAGCCTCCACTGTTGCATGGTAGTAGTCGGTACCCGCGCGGGCTTCAACGCTTAGGCCGAACGGCGCAAGGCCGACCATGTGTGGCTCAACCGTACGCGTACCGAGGTTGCAGCCACCGGCAAATGGGAGTTTAAAATCTTTGTATTGATGGAGTAGCGGACCAAGGAACATGATGATTGAGCGGGTTCGCTTAGCGGCGGCATTGTCAATATCATCAAGTTTGAGCACCTTTGGCGGAGTAATCTCGAGGTCGTTGCCATCAAGCCAACGGCATCTTACGCCGATACTCTCGAGTACCTCGATAATACGATTCACTTCCTCAATGCGTGCAACTCGGTGAAAGGTAGTTTTCCCCTTATTGAGAAGTGCGGCACAGAGGAGCCCAACAGCAGCATTTTTACTAGTTTTTACCTCGATTTCCCCGTGGAGCTCGTTGCCACCACTAATAACAAAGTTCGTTTTACCGGACTTATTAAGCCGAACGATTTCGCTTGAAAGCACCTCACCGATTCGAGCTATCATCTCAAGGCTGATATTTTGTCCGCCCTTCTCAATGCGATTAATCGCCGATTGGCTGGTGCCAAGAGCGGTTGCTAGTTCTGCCTGGGTCATCCCACGGGCTTGGCGCGTTTCCTGCACGAGTGTACCGATATTACGTAAATACTTTGCTGTACTCATACATCTATAATATATCTGATGTGATATATTTGCAATACACTACCTGTGGTATACTAAAGATATGATTTAACGCTACGACGTATCACCACAGCAACAAATAGAATCCAAAAGAGGGGAATTTTATATGAATGATGATATAGTCGCACAACTTATTGCAGGTGAAGCAAACCGCCAGCGCGAAGGTCTTGAGCTAATACCAAGTGAAAATTACGTGAGCAGCGACGTTCTAGCAGCGCTTGGTAGTGTGTTTACTAATAAATATAGCGAAGGCTACCCGGGCAAGCGCTACTATGGTGGCCAAGAGTTTACAGACCAGGTAGAACAACTAGCTATTGATCGTGCAAAGCAGCTATTTGGCGCAGACCATGCGAATGTGCAGCCACACAGCGGCGCACCCGCAAACGAAGCGGTATATAGCGCATGGTGCGAGCCAGGGGATACAATCCTTGCGATGGATTTGAGCCATGGTGGCCACTTAACACATGGCTCACCTGTCACTCGTAGCGCACACCTATATAATTTCGTTCGTTACAAGATGAAAGATCCTGCAACAGGTGAAATAGACTATGATGAATTGCGTAAAGTTGCGCTCGAGCACCGCCCCCGGATTATTTTGGCAGGATTTAGCGCGTACCCACGCGAGCTGGACTATCAGAAGTTTGCAGATATCGCCCACGAAGTAGGCGAGGATTGTTTGCTAATGGCGGACATGGCACATATTGCCGGCCTGATCGCTGGTGGAGCAGCTAAAAACCCACTCGATTATGGCTTCCATGTTATCACCACGACAACTCATAAGACACTTCGTGGCCCACGTGGGGGCATGATTCTTTCTATGGGGAAGATAGGAAATCCGCTAAAGGCACCCGAGAAGAAGCTCGAAAACATCCCGACACTTATTGACCGCGCGGTCTTCCCTGGTATGCAGGGTGGCCCGCACATGCATACGATCGCTGCTAAAGCAGTAGCATTTGGCGAGGCATTAAAACCAGAGTTTCGTGAATACGCTGCACAAATAGTAAAGAATGCCGCAAAGCTGGCCGAAGAGCTCGAAAAGCGCGACTTCCAACTGGTAACGGGTGGAACCAGCAACCATTTGATTCTAGCAGATGTAAACAAGAGCTTCGGTATCGATGGAAAGGTTGCCGAGGTTGCTCTTGATAAGATCGGTCTAACGCTTAATGCAAACTCAGTGGCAGACGACCCGTTGCCAATGTACCGCCCAAGCGGGATTCGCCTCGGTACACCAGCAGCAACGACTCGCGGCCTCAAAGAAGAGCATATGGTGCAGATTGCTGAATGGATGAAACAAGCGATTGATAACCGCGAGGATGAAGCAAAGCTTGCTGGCTTGCGTGCTGAAGTCCATGAATTTATGGACGCATTTCCATTGCCGACAGATAAGTAACTTTCGCGTGTGGTTATAAACTCGTCACAGATAAAAGTGGTGAGTTTCTCCGCATAAGAAATGAGCGCCATATGGCGCTCATTTCTTATGCGGAGGCAAAATCCTTATGATGCCTGATACGCGCAGTCGGCTGTTGTACCAGCAGTACCGCCGATACCAGTCGCACCACCAGTAAAGACGGCTGTCCATGCCTTAGCTGTGTAGTCAAAGTATTCAACTGCTGAACCTGTCGTACAGATAAAGAAGTTAAGAGTACTTGGTGTACTTGGCGCGGTGCTACCTGTAGCCCTTGTAGTGGTGAAAGTCACACCAGTAAGTTGGTAACTTGCGGTAGATGCCGCACCCGTTAGCGCTGCAAATGTCTTAGGATATGTCTGAACACTGGAATCTGCATTATATGCTTCAATTTTCTTGATCGCGTTCTCGGCCGCAGACTTCGCACTCGAAGTGTTTGCTCGCTGCGTAATACCGTTGTATGCAACGATCGTGATCGCAGCAAGAATAGCGATGATTACAATAACGATGAGAAGCTCAACGATTGTGAATCCGCTTGTTTTAATCTGTTTGGTCATTTAAGACGCCCCCTAATTAATATCTTATATACGTATATGGTATCAAAGTGCTTATGCTCGCGCAATAGGTAAATACAGTTGACTACGAATTAGTTACCATCTTGATAGAAGCTGATATTGGCAAACGAAAGATAATTATTTGCTATGGTAGTCCTAATTACTATCTGTCCCGTTGCTAGGACATCGACGCGCACTGGTATTTCTGCGGTACCATTATATCCAGATACAATGAAGATAAGATTAGTAGCGGGGCGCGCTCCAGCAGGGAGCGTGCCAACCGTTGTACCGGCTGAGGCAGTTCCGCTCTTAATAAGGCCGCGTAGAGTGACAATATGATCCGTTGATTCAGTGAATTGCGGTTGCGAATAGCCGCTGCCAGCAGTATTGTAGGGTACCCAGCTACTTGATAGCGGTATAGATGTCCATGTTGCTGACGATCCGCTTGGGTAATACATGGCAGCAAATGTTTTCCAGTTATTGCCAAGATTAGTGCGAAACTGCAGGGCGTTACTAATGATGCCGTATGCCGCATAAACATTAGATGAAGCAAAATCTGGATAGATGTCGTTGGTTGAGACAGAATACGCTGAAGCAAGCGTGGCCATATTTGAGTTGTTTGCTGGGGGATATGGGGATGGTGCGGAGAGGATCCCATAAAGTTGTGCCCGGCCTATGCTATCTTTACCAATCTGTAATCTTCCGTAACTTGTTGAGCCTCCACTAAAGTCTGTCCAGGGGGTAGTACATCCGCTCGGGCAGAGGAGCGTCGGGTTAACCCAGTTTGTCGATGCGTCAAAGTCTGATGACATAAAATTGATACCATCAAGGCTTACCCAGCTGTTGTCGCCACCGCCCTGCCACATGACTGTGCCATCAGGAAATACGTCGACACGTGCTATTGCGTTTGAGCCGCTTGATATGGTGGTAAAGATGATTTGCTTGTTTGGTCGGAACCCTGCCGGCAATGTAGTGATGACTCCACCGGAACCATTTTTGACAAGTCCTCGTAGTTCAACTACACCGGCGGTTGTTCGGGTGAAAGACGGGCTGTACCAGGTAGTTGAATCAAAGGAGACCCAAGAATTTCCTAGATTCATATCCGTAAAGATATCCTGCACAGTACTGTAGGTGGTTGTAGTTGAATTGCCTGAGTCATTCACGGCTGTCACCTTTATATTAATGGTTGCCCCTGGAGGTGCCGACACGCCCATAGTCGTTCCTGATACACTCTGATCCGCAGACCATGAGCCCCCGTTAATTTGCGTAGACACGATATACGTGTAAGCACCATTCGAAGACCACTGGAAGGTGGTAAGAATTGGATTGTTATAGCTATTAATACCAGCGTTGTATATAGAGACAACGGGCGCATCAGGTACTGGCGGAGCTGGTACATCATTACGACGAGTGGCCCGCATAACACTCGTTTGCGTAAGAGTGCTGCCACTGACATTGTGTTGAACAGTGATGGAGACTTGTACGTTTACAGCCTGCGTAGGGTCTGTAACAACGTTGTTCGAGGAATCATAAAAAGTTGGTGTAAAGTCGGTGACGTTATCGAGCATTTTCTGATCAACCGATTGGCATGAGGAGCCTGGGGTATTACTGATAGTACTTCCTTGTGGGCAGCTATCTCGTTGCCATGGTGTGCTACATACGGTATTACCATCGTGTGTACTACTTAAATTCCATGGATTAACGACCGTGCGTCGCCAAAGGGTTTTAGTGCTGGTATCAAGGAAATAAAGGACACGATCTGCGAGCACACGGTTGCCACTCTTATCATTGCTACCACAGGCGGCAGGCTGGTCGGCATAATAGACAAGGTCTCTAGCAGTGTTATACGGACTTGATGTCGTTGCTTGCTGGGTGAGGATAAGATCTTCTTTACTGTTGTAGTTAAATGCACCCGTATTGCCGTCGCGGCCTTGAGGTGAATTGAGATAGCTGAATACACCCATGAAGTTTGTGGCGACGCGCGTATCTTGCTCAATTTGGTTAAGCGTATCTTGAAGACTGAAAGCCGTATTAACGCGGCTGTTTGCGATGAGCGAATCACCAATCATTGCCACCATTGCGCTAACAAGTCCAGCAATCACAATGAGCACAAGTGGAGCAACAACAAGCATCTCCACAAGAGTGAAGCCCGGTTGCCGAAGGCGAAGTTTATGCTGGAGCTGTCGTAAGAACACGGTATACCTTCTGTGTCTGTCCATTACTAGTATAAGTTATGGTTACAGTGAGTTTTGTAAGATTTGGGGAAGCTGGATTATATGGGCATGTAATATCTACATGCGCAGTTGCACCTTGGAGGTGCGCGTATGACGGAACTGCTGGATTGTCTGTATCCGCCCAACAGGGCGTATATGCCCAGTAGGGGTTTTCTTGATATTGGCGTAATAAATCATAGGCCGCATTACTTGCGAGCGATCGGGCGGTAGCATCTTGTGATTGGCGGATCACGTTAAGATACAGTTGATAGGCGGATATAAATAGCAGAGACCCCACAACAATCGCAATTAGGAGCTCGACTGCAGTGAACCCTTGAACTCGCCGGTTCATTGACGATTGCTCCGTAAAATGTGTGTCTGATTGTCGACTTCAGTTTTCCAGTACAAATTAAAGCGTACGCAAGTGGTAGTTTTGCAGATCTTTCCATTTGCATCGATAGGTTCGTAGAAGTATTGGCTAACAGGTGTAGAGCTACCAGTTGAAGATCCGCTTGCCCCAGAATCATTAACACTTGCGCATGAGCCTGCAGTCGTGCAGGTTGCAATGGCAAAGCCAGCATAGGCTCCACCAGAAACTTGCGGTGGGGTGAAGTTAGGCACTGAGGTACCAGGAAGTGCATCATTTGAAAACCCGCCAATGACCTGTGTTGGTGTGAAGGTGCTGACAGTATTGCCAATAATATAAGCCATCTCGTCAACATCAGGGTATGAACCAGGTGCAACGTAGGCGGGTAGTCCACTTCTCGGATTACCTTCTCGATATCGTGTTTCGAGTCCGCGGGCGATAACGGCGATATCTGCGTTGCGTTCGGCGTCACGAGAATTGCCCTGTGATCGGTTAAGGGTAAACCCAGCTAAGGTTAATAGAATTGCCATGATCACCATGACAACGACTAACTCAACAATAGTAAACCCAGTCCAGCGCCGCATACATATAGCATAAGTGGTTTGTGAGTGAAAGACAAGGGAATTAAATCGTCATTTCAAGCGGCTCTTGCTCGATCTGTACGCGAAATTTGTCACGAACTGCACCGATAATCTCATCACGGGCGGCAGCAAGGTCAGCGTAGCCTGTCGCCGACTCGTTAATGAGTACAAGGGCATTTTTGTCATTGACGCGCATGCCATGAAGTAATTGTCCTTTAAATCCTGCCTGTTCGATGAGCCAACCTGTCGGAATTTTAAAACGGCCATCGGGCATCTCATACACGGGTATATCAGGGTATTCCTCTCGTAGCGTGGTGAGTTGCCAATCTTCTACAACAGCATTCTTAAAAAATGAACCGTTATTTGGACGCTCTTTAGGATCGGGGAGTTTATCGGCACGAATGGCTGTTACGGCGTCGCGCAAGACTTGCGCCGTATAGAGTGTAATAGTGTGCGCATCAAGATAATCTTGCACAGCCTTATAAAATGGTGGCTGCGGTGGGGTTTTATAAAGTTTCAGAGTAATATTCGTAATGATATATCGTCCCATTTCATCACCCCTGAAAATACTATATCGATAGGCGAAGCCACAGTCGGCATTTGTAAGGATAATCATCTGGTCGGTTTTACGGTCGTAGGCTTCAAGCTCAACGAGTGTTTCGGCAACTTCCTGGCCATAGGCACCGATATTCTGTACTGGTGCAGCGCCTGCAGTACCAGGAATAGCAGCGAGGCATTCGATGCCACTGAGGTTCATATTAACACTGCGACGCACAACATCATCCCAGTTCTCACCGGCGCCAATCTTAATTGTGGCATCAGATGCTGTTTCGGCAATCACTTCAAATCCTGGAATACGATTACGAAGCACGAGGCCATTAAAGCCTTCATCTCGAACAATAGTATTACTACCACCACCAAGTATATAGATAGGGAGATTCTGCGAGGCGGCCCGTTTAACAAGGGCAGGAATGTCGTCGGCAGAGTGGATATCGGTCATAAATCGTGCATTACCACCAATGCGCATAGTAACGTAATTTTTGAGAGGAATATCAGTGTGGATGTCCATATACTGTAAGTATACACTAGCAATAGTGTACTTTGTGCCTGAATTAGTATAGCGATCAATCTGTTAGATATGGTATACTAATCGCAGTTTGCACCCGTAGTTCAGCGGATTAGAATGCTTGGCTTCGAACCAAGTGGTCGCAGGTTCGAATCCTGCCGGGTGTACCAAGAAAAATAGCCTATCTACCATCTAAAGATAGGCTATTTTTCTTGGTAGGTTTGCTTAGTGAATCCGAGCCATCAAACCTTGGTATACTATACTTTATCTATGCAGCATCTATTGATAGTAGTAGTTATTATGCTTATTACCGGCCTTAGCTACACGGTCGTTAAGTGGCCAGGCGGTTTGCACATGACGTTTAGCCAACACGTGATCGCGACTCGCTGGTCGAAAATCTACTATGCGTCCTTGTTTCTCGTCACACTACCGCTCTTCGTGTGGTTTATTGGTAGCTGGTTTGTCCCGCAAAAGCAACTCCCAGGCACTTTTTTATGGTTCACCTGCGTCGCGGCTCTATTTCAACTTGCATGTACCTGGTTTCCCGAAACAGGTGGCTGGAGGACAGCCGTGCACCGGGTGCTCACTGGAGTATCAGGGGTTGCAATGCTGCCGCTTGTTCATACTAGCTACAACCTCAAGCATTTCAATGTCTGTAAGATTCTCTGCATGGGCCGCATTAGGTCTCATGATCATATTACTAGTAATCGCAGTAAGCAAGCAAAAGGGCTACAAGTGGGCACTGCTATTGCAAGTTGGATACTACGCAACTTTTTTTGCCGTACTACTTCTCGCAACGTACCTGTAGCTACCCCTCAATGAGAGCATCAGAGTGAGTGGTTTTTAGTATAAGTTGCCATGTGTGCCGAGCATGTTAACGACCTGACGCTTGGCAAATAGCTGAGGCCTTTATTGATTTTGTCTGCAATAGCAAAGCGTTGCCCAATACGAAAATGCTTGCATTGTTCTGTAAGCAAGCCGAGGAGTGGGGCGATACACTGCCCAACTCTTTACATTTTCGCCCAAATTAGCTATAATGTCTCAAGTTACGGGCCAGTAGCTCAGCTGGTTAGAGCACCTGCCTCTTAAGCAGGGTGTCGAGAGTTCAAGTCTCTCCTGGCCCTCCAAGTTTCGAAAATAGAATCCAAAGCCTCTTCCTTTACCTGTGAAGAGGTTTTTTGGTTGGTTCTAGCCCAGAGGTAGCGTTTTTCAAGCTCAGAATACTGCTCACCGATAGGAACTAGCCATTCGTTCGGTTCTACCGTAAGTAGCCTATCTCTCAACACCAGCTTGGTGCCAAGGGTCAGCAGAATATCCCGTTTCACCTTCAAATCAGTAGTTTCCCTGAATCTCACTTGTGCGTAAGTAGCAAAATCGAAAGCTTTTTCCGTAAGCTCCATCCATTCATCGGCTCTAACTTCCGTTGTTCGCAGTAGGTCGTCTACATGCTGGCGTTCAAGCTTTAGCCGATTCTTCTGTTCCAGATATTCCTCATCATCAATGAGCTCGCGAGTACGCATGTCTATGAGCTTATCTAGCTGTGTTTGCAGCTCAGCTCGCCGCTTGGACTGCGAAGTATGTATATGGGCACGACTGCGAGTTTCAGTTTTGTTGTTGCGACGTAATACCTTTAGCGCAAGATCGCGAAATTCTGGAAGGATAGTGTATTTGCCGAGTTCAGCTTCAATCTGGTCTTCAAGCTCCTTGAGCGTCGTGTACTTCCGCTGGTTGCAGGGTCTTGCATCACTTTTCCGGGTGCAACGATAGTAAACGTAGGTTGTCAGGCGGCCGGTGCTCTTCACCATCTTGTCTTTGCATTCTCCAACTATTGAACATCCACACTCACCACAGACCATGATACTTGCGTAGGCCAGATCATCACCCCGGCTCCGGGGCTTGCCTTTATCGCCGAGTAGCTTTTGCACATAATCAAACTCTTCTAATGTGACCATCGGTCGATGTCCGCCAGGGTAGACCTCGCCATTATGTGTAATCATTCCTGCATAAAAGACGTTGTTCAATATCTTATACATCATGCTCGAAGTAAGTGGCTTGCCGCCGATCTTGGCCGTCTTGCGGGTCGTAAACTGCCATTCTTTGTTGGCAATAGTGCGGATCTCGGCGACAGTATGCTTACCAGATGCCAGCATAGTCCATATCTTCCTAATCATGTCATAACGTTCAGGATCTATATCGGTCTTAGTAATTACTTTGCCGTCCTTTGGCCTTATTAGAGGACTGCCAGCGGCGTCAATTACTGGTACTTTGCGGTAACCTTGCGGCACCTGCCCAGGCCGCTCCTTCATCAGTGAAACCTTCTGTTCCATACCACGTTTCACATCCCGACCTTGCTTTGACGATTCGTACTGCGACTGGCTCATAACCATCTGTAACATCATTATGCCTTCGGCGGAATTATCAAAATTGAACGAGCAAAACTTCAAATCCTGCATACCACCGGTACGAAGCATATAAGTAACCTCCGCTGCTTCAATCTCATTGCGACTCAAACGATTCGGATGCCAGCCAACAAACCCGTCAGCTTCTCCGGCCTTTATGCGGTCAAGTGCACGTCGAAATAATGGTCTATTATTCGGCTTGAAAGCACTGCGATGCTCTTCAATAAATTCAATAATATTGAGACTAGGAAAATGCTTTTGGATCTCGGCTTTTTGTGCAGATAGTGAGAGCATCTGCCTGTCTTCCCGTTCCTCCGATTTACGAATATAAGCGATGTATTTTAGCGATTTTGTATTGTGACTTATATTCATCATATTCTCCTATAATTATAACCTATTTTCTTGATTGTCTATGCCAGGCCCCTCGGGTTCGGCTTGCCGAAACGAGGGATGAGTTAGATCGTATTCTATGAAAGTCTCTGGTGTAATGTCTTGAGTAGTCTCTGTATTAGTTCGCCGTTTTTCGGTCAACTGGATAATTGCTTTCAGCACATCCGGTTCGGCTGTTTCCTTCCATTTTGTTAGCAGCTCCTCAACTTTCGAAATGTTCACCCAAAAAACTCTTGTAGCAGGTATACCGGCTCGTCTAGTCTCTATAAGCTGGAGTAGCTTGAGCTGCCGAACTGCCTTTTCTTGCTCATGCCGAGTCAAACCTGTTTCGTTCTCGAACTCCCTAACAGACTTGTAAAAATAGCCGTCAAAACGCTTACCCATACCATGCCAATAAACGAGCTGGCTCAACATAAGGCCAGTCTTTGTACTGCCAGTCATGTGGGCATAAGCGGGCATAAAGCGAATGCTCCCGCCAGCAACTTTAGCTAGTTTGTTCTGGTCGCTCCGACTCACAATTATCTCCATGCTCATTTACATATTGCTGGTACTGTTCTTTGGTGATTGGCTGGTAGACAATCTCCACTTGCCTTATCAAGAGTGTTAGCTTCTTGAAAGCTTCGTCCTTATCAAGGACACCCCCAAATTGCTTCTGATAAAGATCTTGAAACTCGGCTATATCCGTGTCGGTTATCATGACTAAACTCCGGCGTGGAGCCTGCCCTTTACGAGCTTGGCATTAGTCAGTACGGTACGTGGATTCAGGCTGAGTCGGTCTTGAAAGAATGCCTCTGCATCTGCTCGTATGTTTGCATCGGCCTCGAATCTGAACTCCGCACGTTGAGGGTGGCTTTTATCAACTAAAATAAGCCGATACCCCAAAGACGAAAGGGTAACGGCCAATTGATAATCTGATGTGTCGAATGTTTGCATTTGCAGCCTCATCTCCGCCGGGGCGGTATAGCGTCACTGCCTGCGAGGTTGCATATAAAAAGCCGACCAAGACAAACAGCAGCAATCGCTACTGGTTGCCAGCAACCATCATGGGCTGCCGCTGTAAACGCAGTGCGTGTACAGCTTTCTTAGTCGGCTTATTCTCGGCTGTAAATTAGTGGAGTCGCCTATGGCTCAAGTCCTGTGGCTTCGTCCTATTACAATCGAGGTTTAGTTTGTTGAAGGTACTGCTCTTAGCTTAGTACAGTTGCTTGCATTATTCAACATAATATTTCTTGATAATTCTCGTAAACTCTTGCGCTCATACTGTAGTGTCTTGTAATTAGAGTTATCGGACGTTCAGCTATTTTAGCGGCTAAATCAGCATGAAAACCGGACGTAAAATCAGCTGGCCAAAGATAAAGCCGGACGAGACTATGCCGTCAGGGGCGGACACGAAAAAAGTGTCGGCATAAAGCCGTTTTTTCCTGTTACTGTGTCTATATATGCTCAGGAAAAGACAGGCAAATACTGTACATTTTTTGCATCTATAGCACGCCGGTGAATATACGGTCATGGACGGGATACTGAGCCTCGTGCTCTAGTTCGTCATTGTATGTTTGAAGCATATTCAGGCTCTTGTGCCTTGTAAATTGCATTACCCGGAATAGATCACCTCGATATGCTTTTATGAGTTTAGTGCAGTAATAGTGACGGAATCCATGAACTGTTCTGTCAATTTCCAGCCGCTCAAAAACCGTAGTGACGATCCGTCGAAGGCTACGGGTGGTCAATGGCTCGCCATACGAACTGTTACTAATGCTGAAAAATAATGGGCCACTTGCAATGCCGTACTCGGAACAATAAGCATATAGCGTTGACACGACGGCCTTGTGTAGGTGGATACGCTGCTTGTCATGCTGTCCTTTGCCCTGAATCATAGCCGTGCCACGGTTGAAGTCAATATCGCCAAATTCGAGTCGACACACTTCAATCTGACGAAGACCATGATAGGCGAGCAGCATTAGTAATGCATAGATACGGACACGCTGTTTTGTAACTGGCCTGCCATCGTGCATCCATTGGCGGATCTTTTTTATATCGGCATCATCGAGACCGTTGGTTTTGTGAAGTCCACTCTGCTTGAAGTTCTTCACCCCAGTTGATATATCTCTGGACAAAACACCGCTCCGGTACATCTCACGCAAGAATAGCCGGGCTACAGTAAGTTTTTTGTTCTTGGTTGCTGCTGATGTTCTTTTGTCTGAATCCAACAGCTTTTTGTATTCGAGTAAGGAGTTCAAATGTATACCTCGGAGTCCAAGGAACATATAGAACTCATGGCAACGTAGTTGATAATCAACTTTGGTTTCGATACTGACATCAAGATTGGTGAAGATTCGCTCATAGGCTTGAGACATCACCTCAGAATCTATGATGCCGGTCTCTATACCCTTATAGTCTGGATTGATTTTCATTACATGCATCATTTTTCCTCGATCGCCAACGGTTGCTGCACCGGTTCGCTAACTTCTCCCAATAAATCTTGGTACTGACACCAGTATACGAAAAATTGCGGGTCGGGATACTCATCCGGGCTTATTCTTCCATCACGATCATACATATATTTAGTTTGCTGCCTACCGTAGTCGTGGCCGGAAAAACGATTATCAATTGTACGGCCTTGTTTCTTTGCGATCGCACCCTTGGCTGTATGTTCATCTAATGCATAGCTTGGAATAGATTTGGGTTTGTTCCTGAGATCTCCAATTGCTTTGCTCCATAGGTAATCAACGCTTGAACCAGTGGCAGTTTCAAACCATTTTGGTGCTCGGCACATTTTTTCTACCAAGAAGAATAGGTGATCTGTCTCACTGACCTTTCCTGCCATCTGATAAACAGCGAATGCGCGCATAACGACACTATCATCGTCGCAAGTTTCGGCGGCAACGATCCAGAGCTGCCTGGCTGCCGTTTTTGCACCGCTATCGCTATGTGTCAGTAATACGTTTAGCCAATAAATCGAGTCCTCAGTCCTGCCGAGCGTAATTTCCTTGCGAAGAGCCGAGATTACTTCATAAAAATCGTATTGTCCTAGTTTTGGTTGTGGGTATGCCATGTGGATTCGCCTCTGTTATGTGTAACTATATCGTTACGATAACAGAGGCGAGCTGCATGTAAAGTAGGAGTTGTACGCTGCTAATCGTTCAAGTGGGCAATAGCGTAATCTGCCTCTGCGACAGTGAACTTTTCACCGTATGCAGATGTCAGCTGGTCGTGAATGGCAGATGGTGACTGGTGCATCTTGTCCTGGTAGTCTTTTGCCTTAGCAAGAGCATTTGCATTCCAATCAGCCTTCACGTTGTCGATTGCATACTGTGCAGCCGGTGCAGAAAACTTACCACCATATTCTGATACTAGCTGGTCATAGACGCCTTGCTTGGACATGTGCATGGTGTTGGCGTAAGAAGTCCCTTGGCTGAGGGCGGATGCGTACTCGGCCGGTACATCAGGCTTCTTAGTCTCGACTGGTGCTGGCTCGGACTTTTTATCTTCAGTCTTAGCAGCCGTTGGACTGTTATTGGTTGTAGTGCTAGGCTTGTCGCCATTTGCTGCACTTGCAATGACACCGATGACAATGATTGCCAATATAACGGTCACTACTTTGTGGCGCATGAACCAGTTCTTATTTTCATTCTTAGCCATATTATTAGTTACTCCTCGTTGTACTAATTACTCTTGTTTGACTTGAAGCTAATTCTAATGTATTTACAGATGAAAATCAATAGTTTTGTGACTTATAGTCCGTAGACCTATATACTACATACAGTCATGTTTGTAATATGGCTAGAACAAATGCACAGCAGAAGCTGGGTAAAAAAATCAGACAGCTACGTTTGGATGCTGAATTGTCGCAAGAACGACTAGGCGAAATGACTGGCTTGGACAGGACATATATTTCTGGTATCGAGCGTGGAGTTCGTAATCCTTCACTCAAAAATATCGAGAAACTAGCGAAAGCATTGAATGTCAAAATTACAGAGCTGATAGATTTTTGAAATAATTACACAGCGGCGAGGAAAAAACATGCAACCGAAAGATATATTCACAAAGCAGCCCCGTAATTTTTGGGCACAAGTAAAGCTAATTTCTATGGGCCTTGGTTATTCAAAAGGCGATGTAATCAAAGTTTATACGGCACAGGAGATCGTTGCCCACTTGCAATCGCTCAAGCTATCAACGGAGCATATTATTGATTCCGCTGGCAAGGTAACTGCAGAAGGGCAACTCTTAGTTGACTACTTCGCATACAGAGCTGAGATGCTGGTCAAAAACTTCCAAGCAAACCTGATGGATCGTGAACAGGCTATGGCCGAGTTCGCCAAGATAGTCGAAGGGTACACGCCAACAGTCAAAGTACCTTTCAACAAACAGAAGGGCGACAAGCGACACCAAGCTTACCTTACCGGTATGGTCAATGTGCTTACTGAAAAGACGCTCGATGGTTTACATTTTGATCCTGACCCTCGCCAGCTGACAGTAGTGACCAAAAATGAGAAGCCGCTACGGACACTGACTCGTCGGTTTGATGGAGCTTATCCGTCAATCGTGAACCCACTTGCGATCTGGGAGATCAAAGAGTATTACGGCACTACTACGTTTGGGAGTAGGGTGGCGGATGGTGTCTATGAAACCATGCTCGACGGTTACGAGCTAGAGGAGTTACGTGCAACCGAAGATATTGACATCAAGCATTACTTAGTGATTGATGATTATTTTACGTGGTGGAAATGTGGCAAGTCATACCTGTGTCGCATATTTGATATGCTGCATGAAGGTCTACTTGATGAGGTTATTGTTGGACGGCAAGTGGTTACACGTTGGCCAGAAATTGTTAGAAGCTGGAACAAAGACTCTACCACGTCATCAGTAGAAAGTCGTGAACGTCTTCTCCAATCATAATCTGATCTTTCTTTTGGAATCTTTTCAACATTGATGAGCCGCCCTCAACAATAAGCTCCCTCTCGAAGAGTCCCTCTATAAGGTTTAGCTCAACTACCCGCTGCTTTGACTTCTTGAATCCGTCGATTGATAACGCAACTTTTACACCTTTCGCCTTACACTCTGCGATTATTTCTAGCAACTCCTGGAACTTGAATGCCTGCGCTCCATATAAGATGGCCTGTGAATCAACGTATGGCGGATCACAATAGATTACATCACCGGCAACTGCTTTTCGCATAGTAACCTGATATGGTTCACTGACGAAATCCGTGTTTTTGACACACGCCCTCCAGGCTAGCATCCTTTTTCGGAATGATTCTGGTGATATGGGTGTATGCGGGCCAATTGGTGTGCTCATACGTCCTTCTTTAGTAAAACGAATCACGCCGCCGTAGCACGAGCGAGTAATAAACAAGAAATCTTCGCCGTTCGGATTATCATTGAATCTGGCGAGAATGGCTTTGTAAACTTCTTTTGGGTTCTGCATGTATTCATGCCAATTCTTCTCGTAGCTTCGATATAGCCGTTCCGGGTCGTCCTTCAAAAGGTTCCAGAGCTCAATAAGTGGTTTGATAACATCACCGGCAACCCCGTGCTTTGGCTTTATTGCACCGAGTACCGCACCAGAGCCAAGAAATGGTTCAATATAAGTGCCGTAGTTTGTTGGGAACACCGACGCAATTTGCTGCGCAAAACGCTGCTTATTGCCAATCCATTTCAGAAGCTGCGGTGGTGGTACCAGGTTATTCATCACGCCAACATCATCCCAGTTCAAAGTATCGGTAGTGTTGTCGCTAAAAATAGTAGTGTTTGTTTGTCCCATATCTACTAATTCTAACAGAGAAAATGGTGTGCGGAGAGAAGCGTCGGCTAAATATTGGCAAAAGAGGTATAAATTATGGCATTAGTGGGATAAAAGCTGCTCCAGTACCTTTATTAGGGCTGGGGGTATAGGATTAGATGCTTATTCGTTTGTCGCCAGCATCTGCCATTACTGCATCTTGCTGGTGCTCAATAATTTTCTTGAAATTTTCAGCATCAAGCGTAAGTTGTCCGTCGTGCATATATCGCTTCAATTCTTTCATAGACTTCAAGTGACATTTCCTTTGTTTGCGTTTCCCTCCGCAAGGACATGGACGTGCGCCACGGACATCACGGGCAAGCACTGCCTTTATTAGGCGCAAGATGATGAGCGGCTCGCTGACTCCAAAAAGCTCAGTATAGTATTCGTAAATCCCTGCGAATCCATGAGCATATTCGCTGACGTAACTACCAGTAATTTCATAGTGTACCTGATTTTGGAAATAGGGCACCACCAACTGATTGATATAGACACTGATGGGCGCGCCTACAGGGAATCGTTTTCTGAACAGATGAGGCATACATAAACAGCATCCCGCATCGTCCCCTGTGTAGTAATGGCGGTCTAGCACCCTCGGCACCCTGCCGCCAGTTTCATATGTGCGGGGCATACTGTAAGGATATGAATCATCCAGGACTATATCGATGTCGAATTGGTCTTCATCACCAAGCCCAATGTCGAGCCTACCTGTAATGTGTATTGCACCGTCTATCTCTTCGGCAACGAGGCCGCTGTGGTCAGCTATTTCTTGTTGTATACGGTCTAGTAATTCGCTCACAGCCACCCATTTCCTATTCGCTCCAAGGCTTCGGGGCGTTGCTGGAAGCCAAACCTGAGCTTATGGCAGCAGCTGTACCGCTTTCGGTATTGAAGTGGTCATATATTCGACCCATCGCTCGTCTGGCAAGACGGGCTTCATCGTCAGCTTCATGGCGCACTGCATCCGCAACTGCGTCCTTGGCTTTTTTCAGAGCATCAATAGCCTCCTGGCGTCTTGGGTTTTCAGGCTTATCCAGATATGAAGAGATGTCCCCGCCGCCAACAGGATCAAGCACTTTTTCGCTTGCGTTAGTAATACGGTAGGCCTCCGTAAAGAACTGATTGAGACCGTCAAGGTAGTCGCTAAACTCACGATCTTCAAACAATTGGGCAGCAAGCATTTCAAGGTGAAAAGACTTGAATACGCCATGATCTGCTTCCAGGGCTACTTCTTGTGCCCAACGCTTTATTAGCTTGATAAGCGGCTTGAGTGCCTTGCCGCGAGCGATATTTACGGTCTTGATGAATTCAATATGCCTGAGCGGGTCGGTAGTAACCGGCTTTAGCTCTTTGCTGTCATGCAGGGTGTAGCAGCCATCATCTGCAGGTACGCCGGGCACAAGGTCGATACTAAAATTATCCTTGTAGCGCAGGCCGATAGAAACGCGTTGTCGCCTATACTCCTCAATATCGTCAATTTCAGCAACGATTTCCTTTGCCACTTCCTCCATGGTATTGAGTAGTTCCTCTAGTTCGTGGTCTTCGTTCAAGACGAACATCACATCAACATCGTATTTGGAGTCTGGCTTGAGACGGCGGGTCATAGTATGCCGTTTATATGACCCCATAACAAAGTCGGTTATTAGCTTATCGCCAAGTTTTTCACCGACCAGATCACGTACCTGCCGGTGGGCACTTTTGGTGCGCTTCCGCTGTAAGTTCGGTTCAATTTTATCAGTCAAAAATGTCTGTAAACTATCGTGCATACTCATATTCATTTACCCTCCGACACTCCTGCCGTTTCGGTTGTCTGCATAATATTATATAGTAAACCTGTGGATAAACTAAAACTCAGTTATGACATTTTGGAGACACAGCGGCGTGAATACACCCGGAACGGTGTGCTGCTCCGTAATATTTTCAGTATTTCGGCACGACACCCCCTTACTAGCACTCTGTTTGTGCTTGTGTTCGGCGTCCTGACCAACGCTTTGTTCGAGCTTGCTAGTCTTTTTATAGCACATTCGGATTACAGTTTGCTTGGGCTAGGTCTGCTGATACTAGGACTCATCGTAGTACTCGTTGGCATATATGGTTGGGTGCGCTGGAAATATCCCGACCGCTTTACGGACTTACCTCTGTACCAACGCAAAGTATTAGTCACATTAGTATCGCCACGTCCTAATGGGGATTACAAAGATACGCCAGCAAGTGCTGTCATAAACGCTATGCTGTACGGGAAAAAAGGCCAGGCCGCACCAAATGCACTGGAAAAAGTAATACTAGTAGCATCAGAATCATCTGACTCAATCGCTACCGCCGAGGCACTCAAGAGACATGTAGAGGAGGGTAATCGTGAAGCTGAGATTTATGGCGTAAGCATTGAAGGAAAGACTATTTCCGAAATTCAGAGGCAGATTTCTGTTCTTTACTCTAATCTGCTAGGTAAATATAGTGCCGCCGATGTCGTAGCTGACTATACGGGCGGCAACAAAGAGATGAGCGTAGCGCTGCTGAAAGCCAGCGAAAAGGAGCTGGTTCTGCCTGTCTACTTGAATGAGGCAAAGCAGCCAAGACGAGCCAAAAAGTCTATACGTTCGACAAAGTAGCGATGTGATAATGGCGGGACGTAGTGAGCTCAGTCCTAATAAGTTCCACTATGGCCCTCCATGAAATTATCTAAAAAACTCCTCTGCTTTGAGGAGTTTTTATTTTCTGATACGATAAAATGCACTGTCGATGGGTTACACTGGAATCTATGGCTATTATCTTCGAAACCTCTAACTTTATTATTACCTCTGCTGAAAAACCACATGTCTATATTGATCGCGATGAAGGTGGACATATTAACTTAAAATTCAAGCGTGAGGTGAGGGCGGTGCATGATCGTACACAATTATCTGCACTCGAAGCGATTGAATATATCAAGCTTTCAATGATCGCTGGTGAGGCTCTTAAGAATGCGATGCACCATAGAGGTGTGAATGTCGGTCTCGTAAATTATCAAGATATGGGAAATTGGAGCGTATTCAAGCCAGAAGGCCCTCAATTACATACGCAGATATACGGCCGAGCAGCTACTGCGACTATTCAAAAATATGGAGATGCTGTCCAATTACCGCATATTGAAACTGGCTTTTATGACTCTTTCCAGCCACTCACTAAAGACGATGTTGAGGAAATTCGATTAGAGATAGAGAAGATTATGCAGAGGGATAAGTACAATACTGATTGGAGTGAATCGCAGTTGCGATAGCACAGGATAGCCCTCCGTACAAAGGACGTCGATATTTATCGGCGTTTTTTTGTTTGCGTTATCAGCCCACCCTTAGCCATACGATGAGTATGCGGCATATCCGGAATTGTGCCTAGGTTAAAATTACTGCATGCGTTGCAATCTTACAGCCTTGACTCAATACCCCTAGGGGGTATACAATGAAACTATGATAACAGACATCAAGAAACGAGCTACTCACCGTTCTAAAATAATTGAAGGACAGTTCAAAGGCTTGCAAAAAATGATTGATAGTGAGGCGTACTGCATGGATATTCTTACGCAGAGTCTCGCGATTCAGAAATCGTTAGCCTCACTAAATAAACTCATCCTCGAGAATCACTTACGGACTCATATTGTGGAGAAGATAGGATCACAGGATCCAAAAGAGCAAGAAAAGGCCATTAAAGAATTGCTAAACCTCTATGAGCTCAACAACATACGAGGAAAGGCATAGCATACAACTGTAAGACACTGAGCAGGAGGAATTATATGAAAAAAGAATCGATTATCACTGGCATTATCGGATTACTTCTGGGTGTAGGCGTCACCTGGACAGTTGCGGCACTTGCTGTAAACAATAACAACGCAGGTATGATGAACGCAATGGGTATGCACGCCAACACTACCGGCCAAGACACTATGGACAACGACGATATGTCGATGAGTCGGATGATGACCAGCTTGCAAGGCAAAACTGGTGATGACTTCGACAAAACATTCCTCAACGAAATGATTATGCACCACCAGGGTGCTATCAACATGGCAAATCTAGCCAAAACCAACGCCAAGCACGACGAAATTAAGAATATGGCCAACAATATCGTCACTGCCCAGTCGCAAGAAATTGACAAAATGCAGACCTGGCAGACCGAATGGGGCTACAAGAACACATCAACCAGCCATGATATGATGGACATGAGCCACTAGGATGAACCACGACACCATGAACCATGAGCATATGCAGCACGACAGCCCAACACATCAGGCGGCCAGGCATGATATGAATCAGATGTCGCACGATACCCACGAAGGCCACGACAAGCACGCCGGTCATAGTCCCGACATGTTCAAGCAAAAGTTCTGGCTGAGCCTCTTGCTGGCAGTTCCGACTTTACTTTTCTCGCACACCGTTCAGGGTTGGTTCGGTTTCCAACTAGCCTTTACCGGCAGCGATTACATTCCGGCTGTTTTCGGAGCTATCATCTTCCTCTATGGTGGCCTTGTCTTTCTAAAAGGCGCCAAAGCCGAGCTTGCTGATCGTTTGCCCGGTATGATGACCTTAATCTCGATGGCAATTATCGTCGCCTTCGGCTACAGCCTGGCCGTCACGCTTAAACTTGTGAATGGCATGGATTTTTGGTGGGAGCTGGCCACACTAGTAACTATTATGTTGCTTGGTCACTGGCTCGAAATGGCATCAGTTATGAACGCGCAAGGGGCGCTCGAAGAGCTGGCCAAACTTTTGCCGGATGAGGCAGAATTAGTCACACACGATGGCACGTCGACAATATCTGTTGCCGAACTAAAACTCGGCGATGTTATACTTGTTCGTCCCGGTGGCCAGATCCCGGTTGACGGTGAAGTGACTAAAGGCGAATCGGATGTTAATGAGTCTATGCTTACTGGTGAGTCAAAACCAGTTAAAAAAACAGTGACGGCAGGGGTAATTGGTGGCACGATCAACGGCAGTGGCTCCCTCACTATCCGCGTGACTCGGGTTGGCGACGACACAGCCTTAGCGGGTATTATGAAACTAGTTGCCGAAGCCCAGCGTAGTAAGTCGAAAACGCAGATTGTGGCTGATAAAGCCGCCTTTTATCTTACATTCGTCGCGCTTGGGGCGGCAATTATTACCTGGATTGCTTGGGCGATTGCCGGGCAGTCAGCGGGGTTCATACTCGAGCGTATTGTTACTGTCCTTGTGATTGCCTGCCCGCACGCTCTCGGACTAGCGGTGCCACTGGTGACGGCCATCTCCACCACGCTTGCGGCTAAGAACGGCTTGCTGATTCGCCAGCGAATGGCACTTGAGGCCGCCCGCAATATAGATGTCGTCTTGTTCGACAAGACCGGTACGCTTACCAAGGGTGAACAAGGAGTGGTTGACATTGTTGCTCTTGGTGACAAAAAGGAGCTACTGCAGTTGGCGGCAGCCGTCGAAGATGAATCAGAGCATCCCATCGCCCGTGCTGTCGTACTGTTTGCAAAAAAACAGGAATTCAGCATACCAAAGGCTAGCGGTTTCGTTGCACTTTCCGGCAGAGGTGCGAAAGCTGAAGTAAATGAAAAGATTGTACATATTGGCGGCCCGCGCATGATTGAAGAACTATCCGCACAAGTGGCTGATAGCTTACGGCAAACAGCGGCCAACGCTTCTGATGAAGGCAAGACTGTCGTCTACGTCATTGCAGACAGGCAGGTTCTCGGAGTAATCATGCTGGCTGACGTTATCCGTGAAGAGTCTAAGGAAGCTGTCGCTACACTACAGGCAATGGGTAAGCGCGTTGCTATGCTCACCGGTGATGCCAAAGGTGTGGCCGCCTGGGTTGCTAGAGAGCTTGGCATTGAAGAATACTTTGCCGAAGTTTTGCCAGAGCATAAAGCTGAAACGGTTAAACGGTTACAGGCCGATGGCAGCAAGGTAGCTATGGTTGGAGATGGCGTAAATGACGCGCCAGCACTTACGCAGGCAGACATCGGCATTGCTATCGGCGCGGGTACTGACGTTGCTATCGAATCGGCGGGTATTGTACTTGCCGGTAGCGACCCACGCGGTGTTGCGAAGATTGTTAAGTTATCCAAAGCTACCTACCGCAAAATGGTGCAGAACCTGTGGTGGGCGACCGGTTACAACGCCCTTGCTATTCCGCTAGCCGCAGGCATAACCTCTGCACTTGGTTTTGTTTTGTCGCCCGCATTTGGTGCAGTATTGATGTCGCTTTCAACCATCATTGTAGCCATTAATGCACAGCTACTACGGCGGCTTAAATTGAATTAAAGGGGATAGACATATATGCACGAACATCATCATGACATAGACAAGGCGGCCATCCCGCTCGAACGCCAAGCCACATGTCCAGTTACTGGCGATATGGTAGACATGCAAGAGGCCAAGACCGCCGAGCGTGTCCGCGAGTATAATAGTAAAACGTATTATTTCTGCTGCAACACCTGCGTACGACTTTTCGATAAAAACCCAGAAAAATACGCAGCACACAAGAGCATCTAAATAACTCTATCGATAGTTTCCACGCTATGGTGATGGTGAGCTGACTGCAATCGCTCGGCGGATAAATGGTATAGGAATCGAATGCTAGTTATTGTACCATTATACGCATTGGGGCAGCCTAGATAGTGTAATTACATCTCTTAAAGGGTATAATAATACGGTATGTCAGAGCTCAATACTGTCGGCAGTCACCTTATGGTAGGACTTTCCAACGCCGTTCACAATGAAGATACCGAAACACGCACCCAGGCGCAGGCCGAGAAGGTGAACATTGTAGGCGCAGGCGAAACGCTTACTGCTGCCTATGAGCAACTTCGTAATGCAGCCGAAAACACCGAAGAACATTTGCTGGTGCAAAATGCCATCAGACGATTCTATAAGCAACTATTTGTTACGCGCGATGAAAGCTTGATTCGTGCGAGCGGTCATGAAATTGCAATTGAGCTTACCTATGCGGGCTATATGCCAAACAACACGCTCACCAAAGACCAGCTAGAGGCTATTTCTGAGCTAGCAGCAAGTCATTACACAGCCTATGAGCATATTCAAAAACGTCGCGGCATCAGTTCTGATTCGTCAATTGGATGGATTCTCGACACTCTCTCGGTTGGTGTTGTCCGCATTATTAATTCATCTGAAAAAGATGCGGCATTTGTATCAGTTGCATACCAATATTTCGAGAAAGTTGCTCACAGTGAATACACTGATACCTCACTTGATGCTGACGAATATGGGGCGGCACTATACGCCGCGGTCCATAAAGCACTCCTGAAATCAAATACTGCAGTTATCCGCGCCTCGCTGCTGAGTCGCTATGAAGTGTCAGTGACTGATGAAGAACGATATATCGCCTACAATCAGCGCATCGATATGTTGCTCCGCTCCCCGGTAACCGATAAGTTTTATCACATGGTCGACCGGCAGGGCGCACCCCTTCGTATTGTGCGGCGAATGATTGAAAATAAGCCCGACTTTCTACAGCTGCTGCAACGTCGCGAAGCGTTCCTCGATGCATTTGAAAAAGAAGTCGAACGCGAATATTCGAACATTATGACACGAGTCAATCGTGCCATCGTTCGTAGCGTAATTTTCTTGATTATCACGAAGTTCTTGATTGGCATTGCCGTTGAGGTTCCATACGACCTCTGGGCGAGCGGCCACATTCTTTGGCAGCCACTACTCATCAACCTTTGTTTCCCGCCGCTTTATATGGTAGCACTGCGCCTCACACTGAACTTGCCAGGGTATGCGAACACAAAGGCACTTGTCGATCGAGTTGATGCGATGCTGTATGGTGATGAAGGTACGATTCTTCTAAAGCGCCGCGGAGCAACGAATGATCGATATGGATCAGTGTTCTCAACACTGTATGTGCTTTTTAGTTTGGTCGTATTTGGCGGTGTCGTTTGGCTACTTCTATCGCTTGGACTCGAACTGGTGCACATCGCTATCTTCTTTGTATTTATTTCGGCCGCAAGCTTTCTTGGTTTCCGCCTTAGCCGACTGATTCGTGAGCTTGAGGTTGTCCGTTCAGCCAGCAACGGCTTCACTTTCATTCGTGATTTCATCTACTTACCATTTGTTGTTGTCGGTCGCTGGATGAGCGAGAAATACGCTCAGGTGAATGTTGTCGCCCTTGCCCTTGATATGATGATTGAACTGCCGCTCAAAACAGTACTTCGCCTAATCCGTCAATGGGGTTCATTTATCGATGATCGAAAGGATCGCATTTAATGGCGAGAGAGCTCAATGGTCTCGAACTCCAGGGGTTTATTAAGGAGCGTCAACTTCGTCAGGTGCGAAATTTACGCCAGCAATTTAGCATTACGCCAAAGCTTCTCATTATTAAAAGTCCATCCGCAAGCGCAGTAATTGAAACATATATTCGCATGAAGCAGCGTTATGCACGCGATATCTTCATTGATGTTGAGGTTGTAGCAATTGATGAGTCTGAGATGTTAACATATATCGAACAAGCGAATGTTGACTCAAATATCCAAGGTATCATTGTGCAATTACCACTAAAAGACGTTAGTCAAACTGACATAATATGCAACAAAATCGACCCTCAAAAAGATGTTGATGGGCTTGGGATGAACGCAGGTTTCCCAAGTGCAACTGCCCAAGCGATTGACTGGCTCTTAGCAGGGTATAACATAGATCTGAATAACAAACAGATCACAATCGTAGGTGCCGGCAAGCTGGTCGGCGCGCCGCTCGCGGCAATGTGGAAAAAGCGCGGCCTTGCCGTTACAAGCCTCGATAAGTCTTCTGCAAATGTGCATGAAACACTGCAATCGAGTGACATAATCGTAACAGCGACAGGCGTCCCACGTTTAATTACCACAGACGATATAAAGCAAAAAGCCGTTGTTGTTGATGCGGGCACAGCGAGCGAAGGCGGGTTTATCGTTGGCGATGTCGATGAAGCGGTTCGAGAGCGCAAGGATGTGACCGTCACGCCTATAAAAGGCGGTGTCGGCCCACTGACTTACACAGTATTATTTGATCATCTCATTGAAGCATGTTTGCGCGAAGCAGGTCAGCTTAACTAAGCAATTCCGAGCGCGTCTTTTACACGGCCAACAACTTGGCTTGGTGTAAGCTCAGCCTTAACGATGTAGCTTTGGATATCAAGATCCTTTAGTTCTTTGGGCGCTTCTTCTTCACCAAGATTCGTGAGGATAATAACGGGGGTTTTTGCGCTGCCCGCAGACTTACGAATCAATGCAAGTGCCTCAGCCCCACCCATATGTGGCATCTGTAAATCAAGCAAAATAATTTCAGGCTTGAACTTTGCAACCATCGCAACGCCGGCTTCGCCATCACTAGCTGTAGCGACGTCAAATCCTGCCGCCTCAAACTTCATGCGGTACATTTGGTTGATGACTGAGTCGTCTTCGATGATTGCAATCTTGGTCATGATTAATATTTATGATACTATACTGAGCTCATAAGGTCCAACTTATGGTAGAATCAAAATGCACTATGTAATAATTTACGGAGAAAAGATGAAAGACCTAGCCCCCGACATTTACCGTCAGCGACTCGTTATCGAGGGGTACCCCGCACGCACAATTACTGATGAAGATATTAAAATATACCTTGCAGAGCTATCGATAAATACAGGGATGGTCCAACTTATTCAACCAGTGACTCACCGCAGCGATTTATATGGCTGGGCTGGTTGGATCCACTGGGAGACCTCAGGGGCACATTTTTACGCATGGGAACAACCTCGCCTTTTCTTTAGCGTAGACATTTATACATGTAAAGCGTTTTCACCCGAGTCCGCAGTCCAATTTACGCGTGATTTTTTTAACGTCACTGATATCGCGGCGAGGGAATTTTAATGTCTATAACCGACCTTGAGCGAAGTGTTTCGAACACAGAGCCAGAGTATGGATATAATCTCCCTGCAGAAGCAGTTCAGCAGTTAACAAGTGAATTGTTAAACGAGCGTCCACCAACAGGGGACGCTCGTTTTGTCTGTTATAAGCTCGGTGGCGATGATATTTACGCAAACATTAGTCGTCAGGTTGAAGGTGCAGTTTTTAATCAGACATTCAATAATGATCCAGAAGAAATGGTTCGGGAGTACGGGCCGTACGAGAATCAGAGTATATTCTTTACTTCCGTTGATAGGGAGAATGAAAAGCCAACAAGTGGCGAGCTGCGTGTTATTAGAAATGGTCCTGCTGGGTTTAAGACAATTAATGATCTCGCCGCTATGCAAGGACGCTCCGTAGAGGAATACAAAAGAGAACTTGCTGAATATCATGGCATCGAGGATTGGGATAAGTGTTGGGATGTGGGCACTGTAGCGGTGCCGCCAGAGTATCGATCCGTAGAAGGTGGTATTAGCATTCAATTATACCGTGCGCTTTATGTAGCGGCGATGGAACAAGGCATTGAACATTTTATCTCGGTTATCGATAGCAAGCCCCTAACTAAATTGACTGACTATCTCGGTATACCTTTTGCGCCATTAGCGAATGCAGGCCCGATGGAATACCTTGGTTCGAAACGGAGCCAAGCTGTATATGGACATACGCCCGACTTTTATCGTAAGATGAATCGCGCAAGGCTTTTCACGGTAAGAGGTTGGCTCGCTCGGAAGGCATTAAAGCTTCTCGTACTCGGTAGTGGGGATGACGCGCTCCAATTTGATAGCACATACAAAAAACGGTAGTATAAAAAACAAACCGCTTACGCTAGAATAAGGGTGTGGATCTTTTTGTCTTAATCACAACGTGCGCGATCAACTTGTTACTTGGTTTAGTGATTTTACTACGTGATGCGCGCCAGAGATACGCGCAGCTTTTCGGACTAATGAGCCTTTGTATCACATTATGGATTGTGACAAACTTTATTACAAATCACTATACGACGAACCTTATCATTACAAATATGGCAAATATGCTAGCATTTGCAAGTGGTTATGGCATTGTCTTCTCCGGCCTACTATTTACGTATCGCTTTCCAGTTGTTCGACATCCTGGCGTAATTGAAAAAAGCCTTATTCTCATACTATCACTTACAGTAGTTGGGCTGTCGTTCACTGATCTCGTATCGGGAGTGGTGACCCTAAAGAGTGACGGTACATTGGCTTTTTCGACTGGTGAGTTTTTGTGGTTCTATATTGTGTGCTTTTTGGCAACCGTTGTACTTATCACTCGAAATCTTTTAGGCGTCTCACGGTCACAGAATCCACTAAAGCGGCACCAAATGTTCTTTGTTTTATTTGCATTTATAACCAGCTCGCTACTAGGTCTCATTCTTAATATCGTCATTCCTCTTATTGCCTCAGATTGGCAAGCAACACGCTTCGGTCCCCTTGCTACTGTAGTGCTTGTCGTTACATTAGCATACACAATTATCAGGCATGGGCTTTTCGATATTCGTTTTGCTGTTGTGCGAACCCTAGCTTATCTCTTTTCACTTCTTACGCTTGCAGGTATTTATTATGGTATTGCATATGTAGCTTCAGGACTACTCTTCAGTGACAGAGGCGACGGATACGTAATAAACCAGGGGCCGCTTAATATTACACTTGCGCTCTTACTTGCCTTTATTTTTCAACCTGTAAAGACTTTCTTTGATAAATTAACAAACAAAATATTCTACCGTAGCAACTTCACGATTGGTGATTTTGTTGTACGACTAAGTAAAAAACTGACGATGTCTAATGACTTACGAACACTACTCCATCATGCTGCACTTGATATCGCCGATGTCCTTAAAATAGACCAAGCTTTCTTTATCGTACGGTATGGAGAGGGTACTTCAATGTCCGCTGGGACGCGTGAGCATAAGCATGTGTCGCAATCAGACGAGCGTACGCTTGATGAATATTTTTATAGCAATCAGGAAGAGATCTTGCTAACGGACACACTTCTCTCAGACGAAGGTAGCATTAAAGACACGTTGAATCAGCATAGTATAGCCGCCGTCCTGCCGCTCTGGTATGCTGGGCACCTTCAAGGGTATCTTTTCTTGGGCGAAAAACATTCAGGTTACTATGTTAATCGTGACCTTAAGGCGTTGAGAACCATTCGAGACGAACTCATTATCGCTATTCAAAATTCCCTGTCCGTTCAAGAAGTGCGCGAGATTAACGCTACGCTACAACAACGCATTAAGGATGCCACAAAGAAGCTTCGTCAGTCCAACAACCAGCTTCAGCGCTTGGATGCAGCCAAAGATGAGTTTGTAAGTATGGCTTCTCATCAGCTTCGTACACCGCTCACAAGTGTAAAAGGATATATATCTATGGTTCTTGAAGGGGATGTTGGAAAAATCACAGATGAGCAACGCCAACTGCTTGAAGAGGCATTTACAAGCAGCGAGCGCATGGTCCATCTAATTGGTGATTTTCTTAATGTTAGTCGTCTGCAAACTGGTAAATTCATCATCGATGCCCATCCTGTCGATCTTGCGAAGGTTGCTAAGCAGGAAGTGGAAAGCATTCGTCAGATCGCCGCGACCCATGGCATGACGGTTACGTATAGCAGTCCATCGCGGTTTCCAGAGCTATATATTGATGAAAATAAGATTCGTCAGGTAATCATGAATTTTATGGATAATGCTATTTACTACTCACCTGATAGCCAGGAAATTAAGGTAATGCTCTCAATCGAAGAGGGCGATGCTGTGCTTCGGGTAATAGATAAAGGCATGGGAGTGCCTGAGGACGCGCAAAAGAAGCTCTTCACGAAATTCTTTAGAGCCGAGAACGCTCGCAGGCAGCGTCCAGATGGAACGGGTATCGGTCTCTACTTGGCCCATAAAGTTATCGATGGACATGGTGGAAGGCTAGTGTTTGAATCAAAGGAAGGCGAGGGAAGCACATTTGGGTTCCGTTTACCTATCAAAAAGCTCTCAACACCGCTGCCGCTGCAGCAGGAGACCGCATAAACGCAAAAGCCACCCATATCACAGGGTGGCTTTTCAGTATTAAGGTGCGAACCCTAAACGCGAGCGGTCAGCTTAGTTTTGCTTATTTAGTAATGCGCCTACTCCCCCAATAAGCTCCTACCATACCAACGAGCGATCCCGCTCCAATCACACTCATCACACCATCACTGATACCAGTGTGGGGAAGTTCTGTGGTGGTTGGTGGAGTTGGGGTTG
>Ga0157369_10000025_pt1 | contig 225515 bp, 210 predicted proteins | sample C25metaG_FD_113461 | JGI IMG/M metagenome (GOLD analysis project Ga0157369, IMG submission 113461) | Corn rhizosphere microbial communities from Kellogg Biological Station, Michigan, USA - C2-5 metaG | ecosystem: Host-associated > Plants > Roots > Rhizosphere > Soil | place: USA: Michigan... | reverse complement strand
CTTCGCCGAAATCTCGTCCTGGATCTTGAAAATGTCATCAAGCTTGCGGTCCCACGTCTCCGACCAGACGTGGTAGCCGTCCGCCGCGCGAATCAACTGCGCCGTGATCCGCACCTGGTCGCCCGACTTGCGGATCGAGCCTTCCAGCACGTTAGCGACGTGCAACACCTTGGCGATGTCGGGAATGGGCGTGTCCTTGCCCTTGAACGAGAACGATGACGTGCGCGCTGCGACGTGCAGCGTCTGGATCTTCGCCAGCAGGTTCAGCAGCTCTTCGCTGATACCGTCCGAGAAATACTCCTGGTCCTTCGCCTGCGACATGTCCACGAACGGCAGCACGGCGATCGATTGCGCGGACACTTCCACGTCAGTCTGTGCATTGACGCCGTGGTGCAGCACGAAGCGGTCGGTCACCAGCAGCACGATCGCCACCGCCATGACGCCGATGATCGCGAAGTCCAGCTTGCGGCCGGTGTGGTGCGTGATCGACTCGTGCGGCTCGACCTCGCTCTCGCGCTTCAAGCCTTCCGGCGTGAATTCGTAGAACCAGGCGAACGCGATCCAGAACGGAAAGCCGACGACCGCGGCAACCAGGAACCAGCGCGTCGTCCAGTCCGGCAAGCCGATCGCCGGACCGAGCTGGGAAATGCCCTGCGCCAGGGCCCAGGTTGCGGCGATGTAGAACGCCCCGGCGCGGAACACGTTGCGCCGCCGCAGTTCGGCAAACAGGCTGCGTTTCATGCGAGAACGCACTCCCCCTGTGCCGGTGGCATTCCGGTCGATGCCGAGTGTCCCGCAACCAGGTCACGCGGCGCAAGCACATGGCAGGGGCGACGCGATCAAGGCAAGCGCCACGACATGAGCATCCGCTTTGCGGCTGTGATTGAGGGGCCTCGGGTGACCGCAGCGGCCCGACAGCGGAGGGTCGCACAACCCCCGCCCATCGAGCGCCGTCTGGCGCAAGTGCGACTTCCCGGCTGATCGAGGGCCGCCCGACCGACGCTGCGCACGACGCTGCGCGATGGGGTCGGCGCGGCCCTCTGCTCGCCGGCCGGCTAGTCGTTGTTGCCGGAGTGAACGGACGTCACCACGAGGTCGTTTGCCACGTCGTCGATCACGGCATAGTTGAACGATCCTTCGAACCCGAGAATCGTCGCGATTCCAAATGCACCGCCTTGCGAGGCGTCGACGTTGGTCTGCCTGACAAAACTGCCCCATCGCGTGAATTCCACGATCTCGCTGGGATGCAGCGGATCGCCGTTGACGGCATCGCCGTTGGCCGTAAGCAGATGGCCGTTCGGTGCGAACACCAGCGCCAGCGGGCCGCGCAGGCGCGAATCGGCGAACACGAGCGTTCCCTTCGTTACGGGGCTCGTGGCCTTGCCCGCGCCGGAAACGGAATAAACCGCGTTGTCGTCGGTCGACGCGACGAACAGCTTGTCGGTGTAGCGGTCGTACGCCAGGCCGGTCGGCCCGAGCACCAGCGCGGCAGGATCGAATCCGGTCGTATATCCGATCGCGACCTGAGTCATCTTCGTGACCGTGACGCCGGCACCACTGACCGTGACGTCGAGGCGCGATACCGTGCCGCTGAGCACGTTCGAAACGAATATCTGCGCCTTGGAGCCGCCGTCATTTATGGTCAGATCCCACGGGCTGTCGAGAAACGTCGCATCATTCAGCGTCGCAACGACGAGTCCGTTCCTGTCAAGAACCTGCAGGGATCCTTGCGAGAGGGTGCTGCTCGTGCCGTCGGTCGTCGGCAGATTGCCGACGACGACATAACCGCCCCTGAGCACGCCCAGGGCCGTCGTCAGTCCTGCCAGGGGGCTGGTGAAGAAGGTCGTGGCGTTGCCGTTCGTGCCCGCGGGCACTCCCGGCGCGAGGTCACCCGTCGGCGTGAACTTGATGATGGTCGTGCCGGTGCCTTGAAGGTTGCCGATGTTGTTGAAGTTCGACACCAGAACATCACCGGCCGCAATCGTTCCGCCCGACGGGAAGCCGAACGGCACAAAAGCCACGCCGTAAGGATTGAGGTCACCGTTGCCGGGAATGGTCGAGGAAGTGATGCTTTTCGGAAGGAACGCGCCGAAGTCGCCATCGGCGCTCGCACCGATGCTGATCAATGAGCCCGTGGCCAGGGCCAACAGAGCCAGGGCACTGCGTGTGAACCTTTGACTATATGTAATCACGGCCTTCTCCTGAGAGGTAAAGGTGAAATCCATTTCTCCCCAGTCCGCCAGCAGTCACTTCGAGAAAAAACCTGCTTCAAAAAGAAGCGGGAAGAACTGCTCCAGATACGTAGGTGCATGGCGGCCCGAGGTTCATCGAGCGGCATGCTCGTTTACGTCGCATTCAGCGAATTTTGTTCGTGCAAATATGGCGGGAGCCTGGTTCGGGGCCGTGCTCGACGGTACTGGCGAGGTGGGCGACGCTCGAAGCGGGGACGGCGATGATATGGGCGAGGCTCGCGACACTCGCCCCGAGGCTGGCAACGGTATGGGCGAGGCGGGCGACGCTCGAAGGGTGATCGGCGACTGTTTTGGCGTGGCGGGCGACGCTCAAACAGTGGCCCACGACTGTTCTAGCGAGGCGGGCCACGCCCGAAGCTTGACCGGCCATGGTATTGGGGAGGTGGTCGACGATGAAAGGGCGGCCGGCGACTGTTTTGACGAGGCGGGCGATGCTCGAAGTGTGGCCGGCGACGTTTTTAGCGAGGCGGGCGACTTTGATGACTGGGATGGCAACGCCGGACGATGCTCGATGCGAACATTCGAAAGGGACAATAAAATGCGGACAAGCTCATTTCCTGGCGTCGAAAACGAACCTGCGTTTTCCACGGCGTCGTTGCCGGTTCGATGGATCGGCCGATCAAGCGATCCCTGCGAACGACGCACGAGCCGACGGTAGAAATGGGACGCAGCCAATAAAATCGTCTCGATCAGCTACGTCCCCTTTTCCCTACTGCACGATCGCGACACCGCGATAAACCGTGCCGTAAGTCGGACCCATGACGGTCGAGAATTTCTCCTGCGCCACGGAATCAGTGAGCGTTGTGGACGCCAGCGTATCGGTGATCCGGACCACCTTGTTGGGATCCGCGCCGTTATCGGTCGCGGCGCTCGACGTCGATGTCGTGGCGTACAACGTGACGGTTCCGGCAACTTGATCGACGACACCGGTGAGGTTGCGCAGGCCCACGGTCGTGACATCCGGATATGGACCATCGGCGCCATCGAGACCGAGGTCGACCACCCCGACGAGACCACGCGTCAAGACGTAGTCGAGCTGCCATGAACCAGCGACAAGGCTCCATTTCTGGAGTCCGGCGTGCGTCGTCGCATCCGTACTCGATCCGGTGCCCTCGTCGGTGACATACATGGTGCTTGGGTCTGCGAAGAAGACCGCAAACGGCGTGTAGTTGCCGTTGGTTGCCCGCGCCGAGTCGGTCGGGAATCCTGGAACGACACTGATAATCGACTGGGCGGCATCGGCTACCGTCGGCAACGAGGAAACGGTGTAGACCGTATCCATGCCGTTGCTGCCGCTGCCTTTCGTGAAATACAGCGCGCCACCGAATTCCGTGATGCCGCGGTAGTTGTTGTCCTTGCCTGGCTTGTCGAGCGCACCGTTCTTGCCAAGCGGATACTGGATCAGCGGATCGACTTCCGCCGAGTTGCCGGCCGGAATCGGAACGTCCCACCCGGTCGCATCGATCGGCGTCACGACCTCGACGCCGGTCGTCTCGGTGACGTCCGGTGACGTGCCGTTGGCGAGTGTCCCGAACTTTGCGGCATTGCCGTTGTTGGCATTGCCTACCGAGTAGTAGAGGCCGTTCGAAGCCAGCAGCGCCGCGCGACCATTGTTGCCGCCGTAGTTGACCGTCGGCGTGTAGGAAAAACTGCCGTGCGTGTCCACCGACACGATGGTGCGCGGGAACGCATAGCTCGAACCAAAAGCGAACGTTACCGGGTTGGTCGGATCCTGCCCGGGCACCGCATCGGAATTCGACGCGTCAATGGCGCCGACGCCGGCCCCGCCGTAGCCGACAAACACCAGGTGGAAGCCGCCCGCATCCTTCGAGACATGGAGTCCGAGCTCGGACTTCGAGGGGAAACTGGTAACGACCTGGTCAACCGGCACGACCAACGTTCCGAACACATGGCCGCTGTGCGGCTCGATGGCGGTCAGACGAATCGGCGAGGTCACACCGAAGCTGGCATCGACGGATTCGTTTTCCCAGACGGTCACATAGTTGCCGTCGGAGACGGCGGTCGTGGTTGATGTCGCCGTATCCGGGAGCATCGTACCGACGGACAGCGAGGCAACGGCACCTTGCGTTCGATCATAGGTGCTGCTGCTGACGACCAACGAATTTGGAACGAGGAACGGCTTCGCGGCGTGGGCGAGGCCGCCACCGAACCCGACCGCGAAAATACCGCAGCCGGCAAGAATACGGCTGCGGCGTTGACGACTTGAGAGCATGTTGTGCGCCTTTTGAAGTGAGGAGGAAAAACTTCGCCATCGCGGCTTGCGGACAGCGAGCTCATTCACAGTAGGCAGACAACGTTGCATCAGGGTGACGGACAGCGTCAGCTTTCTGTCAGCCCATCCAAAATCAGGTTGAGTTACCACCAATGGACGAAAGAGTTGATCGCCGCCCGCTTGTGGCACTCCGCTCGAGGGAGCAGCGACGATCACGTCAACCAGCCTTGGGAGAGCCGGCCACCTGCCGGCCCTCCGCTTGGCATCCCACTATCGCGCGACCCCTTGGCAAGCGACAGCTGCCGGACAACGCCGAAGCGTAGACGGCAAGCACCCGATGCCAGGGCGATGCATCTTCACTGACGGCCCGCTTGCATCGCGGGCAACGGGGCGAGATTCGCCGAAATGCCCGGGGCCGCCAGCACCGATGGAACGTTGGTGACCGCGAACAGATCGCTCATGACACTGACGCCCGCATCACACGCATGGTTCAAGCACGGCAGCCTGAACCCGGCCTCGAGGGTCTTGAGCAGCGAGAAGTGGTTGTACCTTGTTGTGCTCACGACGCCGCGCGCACCGTAGCTCGTGTCGACGATCAGCGGCACCTGATTCGTTTCCGGCGCAGTGCTGTAGTCGTTTTCATCCCAAAGCACGACGATCGCATTGTTGCCGGAGTGCCAGACCGGCGACGCCTTGATCGCGGTGACGAGCTTGCGCACGGTCACGTCGCCGCGAATGATCAGGGCCGGATTGAGGCCAGCCTGGCTGCCGTTGTCGCTCGGGTCGAAGTTGCAGAAGGCACCGGCATTGCCGCGGCCGTGCTGGTCATTGCACTGGTTCGGTGCGATGAACGAAAAGGTCGGAACGTGGCTGCTTGCCAAGTCGGCGTACAAGCCGTCCGCGCCTTCGAAATCGACACTGTTGTCCAGCGTGTTGCCGGGGATGTAGCCTTCCTGCACGCTCTGGAAATACACGAACGGGTTGTGCTTGGCGGCATACAGCGCGACGACGTCGCTGCCCGAGAGTGCCGGCGTCAGCGTCGGCGTGATCGCGGGGAAATTGGTCTTGTCGGTGAAATAGCCGTCGCTGATGTTCACCTCATCGGCGCCGCCCGGCGGCAGGCTTTCCTGATAGCTCTTCCAGCTCAAGCCGGCCTCCGCAAGCTGGTCACCGATCGATTTTCCGATCGTGCCGGCGGCGGCCGCGATCGCTGTCGTGCCGTCGATATTGATGTCGCCCGGCGCGCCCTGCACTTCATTCGTGGTGTCGATCGCCGGGATGGCTGCGTCGGTACCTTCGCCGGCGATCGGGCAGATGGCCGGGCTCGCCGGGTTGTCCGTGTTCGCGGTCTTCGAAGCCAGATTGGTCACGCAGTAGAAGTTGTGCCAATCCGGGTAGTTGTCGCTTTGTATACCGAAGTTCGAGCCGCCGACGACTTCGAGATAGTTGCTCAGGCTCGGGTGCGCGATCGCGTAATAGTTGACGCCGAGGTTCGCGACCAGCGCATAGCTGTTCGTGAACGGCGCGTTCGGATTGTCGATGATCTGACTGTAGCCGTGGTTCTCCATCATGATGACAAACACATGATCGAGCTGGGGGATTCCGCCCGGGACCGGGCCTTCGCCGGCCTGGGCAGCCGAAATACCGCATGCAGCGACCAGCGCTGCAATGATCTTCTTCATGGCAATCTCCGCGGGATGAGTGGGGCGACGCCGTCCCCAACGGCGGCCGCGGTAGGCTAGGCAGCGCGTGTTGCCATCCGGTGAAGGAATTCTTGCAGAACCGAGCCGGCGATGGCGTCGCCGGAAAAGGGCGTCGGAGTACCTTTTCAGGTCACCGGCGCCTCCGCCCTAACGCGCCGCCCCTGGCCGCCAGCCGTCCTTCCCCGAGCGCCACTGGATGAACGCGATCCAGTCGGCTGTCAGCGCGTCGCCCTGCGCGCGCGTCGAGCCGATGCCATGGCCGGCTTCTTCGTCGATGCGCAGCAGCACCGGGTTGGGCGTGCCGGCGGCCTGCAAAGACGCCGCGAACTTGCCCGGGCTCCACGGCGAGACGCGCGGATCGTTGAGGCCGGTCGTGATCAGGATCGCCGGGTAGCGCGTGCCTTTGCGCACGTGCTGGATCGAGTCCATGTCCTGCAGGTTCTTGAAGCCTTCCTGCGTCGTGACGGTGCCGAATTCGGGGATGTTGGCGAGCCCGCTGACCTGGAACTCGGCGCGCAGGATGTTGGCGTCGGGGACCAGCTTGGAGAACGGTGCCAGGTTCACTTATCCGATCGTTCAAGTGAGTTGTCTCCTTGCGCCGGCGCCCTCGAACAACGTAGTCTCGAAGCAATTGACTCGACCGCCACTGCGCTCACCCAGGGGAGTTGTTGCATGCAAGATATCTCCGGTCTTCGAACAATCTGCCGTGGCGCTTCGAATCGATGGCTCGCGCGAACGTTCGCCGCTGGCCTGCTTGCCACGGGCATCTCGGCGAATGCGGGAGTCATCTATGTGACCGATGCAGGCACCCCTTCGAGCACGACCTGCACGTTGGCGCAAGGCATCGCGGCGGCGAATGCAGCGAACAATGCCGGCGTCGTCGGCGCTGCCATCGGTTCGGCGACGGTCGAGCTTGGTACCTGCGTCAACACGCCCTCGGTTCCGACGGCCGGAGAGAACATACTCAGCGTCAGCGTCTCGCCGATTATGCTGACCACGATCGACAACTACTGGTACGGCGCCAACGCGTTGCCGCCGATCGCAAGTTCCATAACCATCGCTCACACAACGCCGATCCTCACGCTGATCGCATCCCACACCGGAGATCCGACGCCGGCGACCGCCAATGCATTTCGCTTCTTCTACATTTCCGGAGGCTTTGCCGGCGAACTTCCCGGCGGCGCGCTGACCCTGCTCAACGCCACCTTGCAGGGTGGCTACGCGAAAGGCGGTGACTCGGGTTTCGGTGCCGGCGGCGCCGGCATGGGCGGAGCGATTTTCAACCAAGGCGCATTGACGTTGACCAATGTCAGCCTGATCGGCAACACCGCGAAGGGCGGATCCATAAACGGCAACGATCTGACCCTGGGTGGAGGCGGCATCGGCCAGGACGCCCCAATCGGCTATCCCTGGAACGGCGGCGGCTTCGGCGGCGGTCTCGGCACGAGCTATGGCGGCAGCGGCGGCGGCGGCAACCCCAATTTCTTGGGCGGCGGCGGCGGCGGCGGATTCATCACGGGCAGTAACGGCGGAACGGTGACCGTTGGCCTCGGCGGTGGCACCGGCGGCGGCTTGGGCGGCTTGGGCGGCAACGGCTATTACTACACTGTTGCCGTGGCGGCGGGCGACGGCGGCAGCGGTGCCGATGCCAACAACGGTAGCGGCGCCGGCGGGAGTTTCGGCAACGGAGGCGGACCGGGCGGGAGCAGCGGAGGAGGAGGAGGAGGAGGAGTTGGCGGCGGCGGCGGTGGCCAGGGCGGCGGCGGCGGTTTCGGCGGCGGTGCCGGCTGGTTTCACGCCGAGGGCGGCTTCGGCGGCGGCGGCGGCTTTACGGCAGGTTTCGGCGGCGGCAACAGCGGCAGCGACGTGGGCGGCGCCGGCGCGGGCATGGGCGGCGCGATATTCAATCACACCGGCACGGTTGCGCTGCTCAACGTCACGGCGAACGGCAATGCGGCGAGGGGCGGCACCGCCGTGTCCTCGTGCACTCAAGCCGCCTGCCAGGGCAGCGGCCTCGGCGCGGTGCTGTTCAACCTCAATGGTACGGTGACGATTGACTTTTCCACGTTGGCCGGCAACGTCGTTGCAGGCACCAACGCGCACGCCGATGCCCTGGGTCCCGAAGATGCTTCGGTGTACTCGCTCGCCTACGGCAACAAGATCCAGGACGGCTCGGCGAGTTCAGCGTCGCTGAAGATCCACGACAGCATCATCCACGGCACCCACGCCGATGCCGGCGCCGGCAACGACATTCTCGTCAACATCGTCGACGGAACGCACGCCAATGCGTCGAGCGTCGTCTACACGGGCAAGAACTTCGTCCAGTTCTCGACCAACCTCGGCACCGTCACGCAGACCGGCAGTTCGCCGACGCAAGCCGATCCTCTGCTCGGCGCCCTGAGCATCTACTACAGCTCCACTTACGCATTGCCGGTCATTCCCATCGGTTCGAACAGTCCGGCCTACAACACCGCGACAAGCTGCCTCGACAACAACAACGCGGCAGTCGGCTTCGACGAGCGCGGCGCGACGCGTCCCTATGCCGCTCTATGCGACGTGGGCGCGTACGAGTTCGATGGGGATTATATTTTTGCGAATGGGAGTGAGGCAGGGATGTGAGGGTGCAGATGCGCGGCTGCAAAAATGGGGACGCAGCCAATTAAATCGCCCTCATGACAGGGTCCGATTGCCTTTTCCAACAACCAGGGCCTCCGTCCTAACGCGCCGCACCCGGCCGCCAGCCGTCCTTCCCCGCGCGCCACTGGATGAACGCGATCCAGTCGGCTGTCAGCGCGTCGCTCTGCGCGCGCGTCGAGCCGATGCCATGGCCGGCTTCTTCGTCGATGCGCAGCAGCACCGGGTTGGGCGTACCGGCGGCCTGCAATGAGGCGGCGAACTTGCCCGGGCTCCACGGCGAGACGCGTGGATCGTTGAGGCCCGTCGTGATCAGGATCGCCGGGTAGCGCGTGCCTTTGCGAACGTGCTGGATCGAGTCCATGTCCTGCAGGTTCTTGAAGCCTTCGTGCGTCGTGACGGTGCCGAATTCTGGGATGTTGGCGGGCCCGCTGACCTGGAACTCGGCGCGCAGCATGTTGGCGTCGGGGACGAGGTCGAGCACGCCGGCGAACAGGTCCGGGCGCTCCGTCATCGCGCGGCCCATCGTGATGCCGCCGGCCGAACCGCCGAGGATGAACAGCTTGTCTTTCGTCGTGATGCCGCGCGCGATCAGGTCTTCGCCGCAGGCAATGATGTCCTGCCATGTGTTGTGCTTGTTCGCATCCTTGCCGCCCAGGCGCCACGCCTCGCCGAGTTCGCCGCCGCCGCGTACGTGGCAGATGCCGTAGCTGATGCCCTCGCGCATGGCCGCCGCGCGACGCAAACTGAAGTCGGCGAGTTCGGAAATGCCGTAGGAGCCGTACGCCTCGACCAGCGTCGTTTGCGCGCCTTGCGCATCCTTCGGCTGCACCAGGGTGAGCGGAACCATGACGCCGTCCTTCGCCTTGGCTTGCAGGTCGCTGACCTTGAATGCGCCGGCATCGAAGTCGCCGCGCGTGCCGAGCTTGATCTCGGTGAACTGCTTCGTCTGCGGATCGTAGTGCGACAGCGCGGGCTGCGTGGTCCAGCTCGACAGGTCGATCGTGACGCCCGGCTCGCGCGGATCGGTGAACATCTCGCCGATGTGGCCGTTGACCGGCAGCACGGCCTCCTCGATCGTCGTGGTGCCGGCGGGAATGCGCAGCAGGCGCGAGTAAGCGCCCTGGCGCGCCTGCACGTACAGCGCGTCGGATGCCGCATGCACGCCCTCGATCACGCGGTCGGACTGGGCCGCCACCAGCGTTTTCGCCGAGTCGAGCGGCGCGCCTGCCTTGACGACGAGCACCTTGAAGGTCGGCGCGTCCTTGTGCGAGAGCAGGAAGATTTCATCGCCGCGCATGTCGAGCGCCGTGACGCCGTCGGCGCGATCGACGAAGGCTTTCCACTCGGCGCCGGGCTTCGCCGCTTCGGCAGCCGGCGCGAGCCAGAATTTCTGTTCGTTCTGCACGCCGTTGACCGAATCGAGCACGGCGAATGGCGCGCCGGGTGCGACCAGCACGACCGGGAACTCGTCTTCGCCGATCTTCGGCCCGTGGCCGGCAGTCGCGCCATAGAGCGTGACCGGCGCGGCCTTGAGGTCCCACGCATCGAGCGTGGAGTTCTTGTAGCGGCCGATGTCCGGTTCGCCAGTTTTGAGTTCCTGCAGGCGGTTGTAGAACAGCGTCGACGAATCGGCGCTCCACGATGTCGCGCCGAACTGCACGCGCTCGAGCGGGCCGGCGACGCGCGCGCCGCTCGCTGCGTCATAGACCGAGAGCGCCGCGTTTTCCGAGCCGCCCTCCGACACGCCGACCGCGACTTTCGCGCCGTCCGGCGAGGGCAGCACGTAGTTGATCGCGAACGGCTTGCCGCCGTTCTTGTCGCGCAGCGCGGCGACATCGACGAGTTTGCGCGTGCCTGCGGCGTCGTGCACGACCAGGTCGAAATTGTCCGAGCCTGGCGCGCGTTCCTGGTAGAAGTCGCGCCCGCCGAACCTCGCGAAGCCCTGGATGAAACCGAAGCTGCCGGAGAATGCCGACACGCGCCTGCCCAGTTCGGCGCGCGGCGCGATCGCGCCGAGCACCGCGCGCGTGTGCGCGCCTTGCGCCTTCATCCAGCCTAGCGTTTCGGCGTCGAGCTTTTCCATGTAGCGATAGTTGTCGGTGATCTTCGTGCCGAACAGCGTTTCGGTCACGGGCTTGACCGGCGCGACCGGCGGCGCGCCCTTGATGCCGAGCGGCGCGAGCGGGTCGGCCGCCGGTGCCGCAGCGCTGGCGAGGATGGAGACGAGGGCAGCGGACAGGGCGAGGGCGGCGCGCATGGTCGTGACTCCGTTGGCGGAAGTGGCGGAATCTAGCGCCGCGCGCCGAGCCGGCGCAAATGCCGAAGGTCAGGCGGCTTGCAATACACAAGAAATGGACATTTCCCACGTCCCGGCTAGCCAACGAGCCTTCCCTTCTTGCGCATGACAGGACGCGGTTTCATTGCTCGACGAGCCACTCGTGCTTTCCATCCCCGGGGTGCCGCGCAGTCGAAACCTGCTACAGTCGGGATCCTCCTGGAGAAGCCACATGAAAATCCGGATTGCGCTTGTTCTCGTGGCCATGCTGATGAATACGAGCGCGCTTGCCAGCGATGAGATGCCTGTGCAAAAGCCGGGCTTGTGGCAGATCACGATGACGAGCGAAAAAGCGCCGGGCGGTTCCAGAAGCTACAGGATGTGCCAGGATGCCGCCTCGGTGGCCGCGGGCAAGGCAAGCGCCGATGCGCACCTGAAGAATGATTGCAGCAAGAACAGTTTGCGCAGGGAAGGCGATACATGGATTGCCGACAACGACTGTACGTTTTCCGGCGCGCACGTCGTCAGCCATAGTGAAATGACTGCGCACAATGACGAGGTGTTCCACACGCAGATCCAGTCGACGTACGGCGCCGGCAAGCCCCAGTCTACGACCGTCGATCACAAGTACCTGGGTGCCTGCGAAGCCGGCCAAAAAGCGGGCGTGCCGATCGCCGGCAGGTGAAGTGCCGTTCCGCCTGCGGACAACGCAGGAGCCGTTCGTCGCGCGGAGCAGGAAGCTCGACGAGCCGCTCGCGCGAATCGCTGTAGAGCAGTTGCGGTACTATCGTGGGCATCGCGGCAGCGGCCGCTTGGCTCAAGTGTCGGGTGTCAGACATGCGCACGGTGCCGGCATTCCTGTTTCTCGCTCTGATGTGTTGTTGTTCATGGGCTGCACCGGCCGAGACGGGGACCGACGAGATCGGGCACCTGCTCGCGCACTTGAAGAATTCTCGCTGCGAGTTCGACCGCAACGGCACCTGGTATTCGGCGACGCGAGCCGAGGAGCACCTGCACAGCAAATATGATGCGCTGCTGAAGAACGGCGCGGCCATAAACACCGCCGAATCATTCATCGACCAGGTCGCATCCCGCAGCAACGTCTCCGGTCACCCGTACCGGGTGCGCTGTGGCAGCGACCCTGCAATGGAAAGCGGTGCGTGGTTCTGGCAGGCATTGCAGCGGCTTCGCGCCGGGTGATACCTGATCACGATGGGACCAGTTGCCGTTCTTGCGGGAAACGATGTGGCAGTGAAACCCGATAGCGGCACGCTGACGCCGGAAGCCGAGCTCCGCTCCTATATCGACAGGTTGGATCCGAAGAATCGGAAGCTCCTGCGGTCGGTCCGGGCTGCGGTACGCAAGCGATTCCCGACGGCCAACGAACTGGCATACGACTATGCCAGTCACGTCGTCATCGCCTATTCGGCAACGGACCGGTCGGTCGATTCATTCCTCGCGATCGACGGTCGTACCGACGGTGTGCGACTTTACTTCATGCACGGACCCCAATTGCCCGACCCGAAGCGGCTGCTGCGGGGCGCCGGAAGCCAGGCCCGCTTCGTACCGGTGGAAGCGGCCAGCCGGTTGGCACATCCAGATGTGGTGGCGTTGATCGCCGCCGCGGTGGACAAGTCGACCTTTCCGCTGCCATCCAAAGGCAAGGGCGGGCTCGTCATCAAGTTGACTGCCGCGAAGAAGCGGTCGCAGCGGAAGCCGACAAGGACGAAGTGATGCGGGAGTAGATTGGTGGGCTCGCGGGGAAAGCCGCGCCTCAACTATCGTTCAAGCGGACTGCTGCGACTGCCTGCGGTAACATCGTCCTGCGGTCAGCAGCGGCCGCTTGACTCAAGCGTTAGGCATTAGCTAGAAATGAATCGCGTTGCAGATGATGATTGGCGGCGGCAGGGCCAGGAAGCTTATCTCGTCGGCCTGGTGTTCAAACGTATGGTTTGGTCATCGAACAATCCCACTTGGGACCATGACCACTGTGAGTTCTGCCAAACCAAGCTTGCGTCACCCACAATTGCACGCTCTTCACGAGGGCTTTGGTACCCCCGACCTTAAACACTGGCTTTGTCCGACCTGCTTCGAGGATTTTCGGGACGAGTTTCGGCTTGCGCTGGCTATGTAGGCTAGTGCCTAACTATTCAAGCGGGCCGCTGCGACCGGTTGCGGTAATATCTGGCCACGGCCAGCAGCGGCCGCTTAACCCATGCGCCAGGCGTTCTTCTGATGGCAGTGCTTGTATGGTTCAACGGTTTGCCGACCCGATGCTTGAGAGCATAAGGAGCCGCTGCGTTGCTGCATGGCGCAAAGACTCTCCATTCCTCCAACGCGGAGCCATAGGGCCACAGGAGCTGAGTGCGGCGGGCGTCGATCTCATCCACCATCTGCTGCAAGAGTGTGAACGCATCGGGCAATCGAATACGCGTAAGTAGATCGTCTAAAGTGATCATGTCTTACGAGGATCCCGTGATTGTGTTCATCTTGTTGTTGTAGCCTGCGAGGTCTCAATGGATGATGCCTTGACCCCGACAAGCCCGGCCCGCGAAATCAAGACCGCGCGGGAAAACGGGCACTTTTATTCGCCGGTTGTCGATCCCGCCGAGCTGGATGTTTCGCGTTTGTGGCCCCAGGTTCCGCAGGTCCTGGGAATCGACTTCAACGACAGCAGCCACGAACACGTTTTGCGAGAGGTCTTTCCGCGCTTCATGCGGGATTACGACTACCCAGAACGCCTTGAAGAAACATCCGAACTGAAGCAGTTCTATACGCGAAATTCGGAATTCGGCTGGCTCGATTCGCGGACACTGTTCGTGCTGCTGCGAGAGTGGAAGCCGCTGCGAATGATCGAAGTGGGATCGGGGTTCTCTACGTTGCTGGCGGCGGATGTGAATTCCCGCTTCCTCGGCGGCACCACTGAGATTACCTGTATCGAGCCGTATCCACGGACCTTTCTGACCCAGGGCATCCCCGGCGTTGCGCGGCTGCTCACGGACAAAGTACAGAACGTGGCACTGAATGAATTTGAAGAATTGCAGGCAGGCGACATCTTGTTCATCGACTCGTCCCACGTTGCAAAGACCGGAAGCGACGTGAATTTTCTTTACTTCGACGTCATGCCGCGCCTGGCCGAGGGTGTTCGCATACATATTCACGATATTTTTCTGCCTTACGAATACCCGCGCCAGTGGGTAATCGATGAGAATCGAAGCTGGAACGAGCAATATCTGCTGCGCGCTTTGCTGATGCACAGCAATGCATTCCGCGTCATCTTCGGCGGCAGTTACGCGAATTGGCGATTCCCGGAACTGGTGCAAGAGGCATTGGCGCACCCGCGGGGCCTTTGCCTTCCCGGCTGCAGCCTGTGGATCGAGCGCATCTAGGTGACGCTGATCAAAGGCGGATAGCTACCTCAGCCCTCGTCTTTCGCAGGGGTAAGCGCGGGCTGGGCCATCTCTTTCATCGTGCCTGCCTGCACCATGAGTCGGGTTCTTGTTACGCTGGCCGCTCGCGGGCATTCAATCGGCTCTCGGCCCGTAATACCACTGCGCAACGGCGCGTTTGGCCTCCTCGAGAGCGGAGAAATCCCCGAGCCTGATCTCGAGGTGCCAGACGCACCAGCCGAGATGAGATCGAAGAATCCTTCCGACATAATACTTGCCGTAGTAGATGTACCAGCAACCCTGTCCGCCGCCTTCCACGGAAGAGAACGAGAGCAGGCGATCGGAAGGGGCGGACATGCACCGATCATCGACGCGCCCGTCTCAGGAGCCGCGACCGCGGGTTGTGCTGTGATCGGTTGCGGTACTATCACGCAGCGGGCAACGCAGCTTCTACTCAAGCGTGATGCCGTCATCCCGCGACGTCGACAAGAATCGTCGGCCAACGGACCTTGAGTATCGGTTGTCTCGCGGGATGCTCGAGAACGGCTCGTCCGCATAAGGTGTCAATCAAGAGGAAAGCATGAAAATGACGCGCGTTCGGGTTGCGGGCTTTACCATTTCGCTTGATGGATACGGAGCGGGTCCGGATCAGGACATCGACAACCCGCTCGGCGTGGGCGGCACGGATCTGCACCGGTGGCTGGTCTCGACACGCACGTTTCAGCGCAAGCTGTTCGGCGCCGACGGCGGTACCACGGGAATCGACGATGACTTCGCTGCGCGCAGCTTCGAGAATGTGGGCGCCTGGATTCTCGGAAGAAACATGTTCGGGCCGGTTCGCGGTGCGTGGCCCGACATGAACTGGAAAGGCTGGTGGGGCGACAATCCGCCGTATCACGTTCCGACGTTCATCCTGACGCATCACGCGCGCCCGCCGATCCCGATGGAAGGCGGAACGACGTTCCACTTCGTCACGGGCGGCATCCACGAGGCGCTCGACCGTGCGCGCGACGCCGCGAACGGAATGGACGTGCGCATCGGCGGCGGACCGAATACCATCCGGCAATACCTTCGTGAGGCCCTGATCGATGAGCTGCACGTCGCCATCTCGCCCGTGCTGCTGGGCCGGGGAGAGCGACTGTTCGAGGAGATCGACATGCGCGCGCTGGGCTACGAATGCGTTGAGTTCGTTGCGTCGGAGAAGGTCACCCATGTCGTGCTCCGGCGCCGGGAGCACAATGACGCCTGACGATCCTGGCCGGGTGCGGAATGCAAACCAAGGAGTCGTGCGGCATGACACTTCCTCCGATCGTTCTTCAGTTCGGCGACTGTCGGGACCTCGACGTCTTTCTTGCCGAGCGGATCTACGAGTTCAATTCCAGGGCGACCGGGCACTTCGACGCGGAGTCATTCGGCGCGACGCAGAGGGACGAGTCGGGAACGATTCTGGCCGGCATTTCCGGGTTCACGTGGGGCGGTTGCTGCTTCGTGTCCTACCTGTGGGTTGCGGAGGAACGTCGCGGCAAGGGCCTGGGCAGTGCCTTGCTGAAGGCGTTCGAGAAGAACGCAATTGACAAGGGCTGCAAGGTTGCCCTGCTTTCGTCACACAGCTTCCAGTCGCCGGGATTCTACAAACACAGGGGCTACGAAGAGCTGGCGCGCATCCAGGATTATCCGGTCGGCTACTCGGATCTTTTCTTTGCCAAGCGCCTGGGGCCAAAGGGCGCCTGAGCGTTCCTCGACGGGACCGCTGCAACGATTCGCGGTACCATCAAGGCCCACGCGGCAGAAAACCGCTTGGCTCACGTACGAATTTGCGGCAGCTGACAACGGCCGCTTGGTGCAAGGTTCCGATCCAGAATATGCCCGAGGCAAAAGCGTCGCTGCGAAATGCATCACTGTGCTGCCTTGCGATCTGGGCAGCCGTCTGGCTTCTGTTTCTGGTGGTGCGCTTCACGCCCTTCGACATCAGGGAGATTCCGGGCATTGGCCCGATCATGCTTGCTGCGCTCGGGGTCGCCCTCCTGGCTCCCGTCGCGGCCATCGGCCTTGCCGGTGCCGCGTTGGTTCGACAGCCGCGGGCATCGCTGAACTGGCTCGCGCTCGGATGTGCGCTCACCGCCATGTTCGGCCAGGGCCTGCTGTTCATCGTCACCCGGTGGTTGTGATGCCCGGCTGTTCGTTCGGGCAGATCGTTGCGACGCGTTGCGGTAACATCTCGCGGCGGCCAGCGCGGCCACATGGCTGCAGTCTTGGCCGCAGGAGTGAGCATCCTTGGCATACTCAATATTGAGAGCACTTCGAATCCTGCTGGCCGTGGGCCCGATTGCGTGCTCGACGCCTGCCGTCGCCGCGGAGAATCCGTGCGCCAATGCCTCGACGCAAGCGGACAACCTGCGCGTTGAAAAGGAACGGAACGCTTCGGCAATCGAGGTGCTCGACAAGTCCGCGCACTGGCGCGTCGTGTTTCGATCACTCGTGGAAATCGATTTGCCGCGGCAGTCACCGGACACCAACTACCTGGCATATGTCTCCAGCGAGCACGAATCGCCCTCGCTCTATGTGCAGCGTCTGTCCACGGGTGCAAGGGAGCCGGTATCGTCACTCGCATCAAGGCCGGTCGATCTGTGCTTTGACTCCAGCGGCTCGGTGATTCATGTCGTTGCTTCATCGGGCGCTGTCACTGACTACGACATAACCTCGCAGCAAAGGCTGCTGCCCGGGCGCTGAGCGTCAACACCAAGCCAGACGATAACGTCGGGACTGACGAATGAAACGCCTCGTTTCCTTCCTCATGCTGGCTCTGCCTGTGACGCTGCATGCGGCGATCCCGTCAGGAGAGCACCTTGCCTATACGGTCGGCTGCATCAACTGCCACCACCAGACGGACAAGCACATCATCAACGCCCCACCCCTGGTCATCGTCAAGGCCTATTCCATTTCCGAGTTCCGCAGGCTCATGAAAACAGGCGTGACGAAAGCCGGGCGCGACATGGCGTCGCAAGGCAGCGTCATGGGCTTCGTCGCAAAGGAACAGTTCTCGCATCTCACCGATGCGGAGGTGGCAGCCCTGTACGACTACTTCACGCGGGAATGGACAGCCGAGAAAGGCGTCGAGGAGGAAAAGAAGATCCCGCTCTACTTCAGGCAATCGGAAGACAAGAACGGGCATCAGCCATGACGACGGCATCGCCCGGCTGAAAAACGAGTGCCGGCTCCTCGAGCGTTGGAGGAGCCAGCTGCGCTCAACCGCTGGTCTCGATCCTCTCGACGCGCTGGAACCCGCGCGGCAGGCTGCCGCCGCGCTGGGCGCGGTTGCCGTTGTACTCGACCAGATCGGCCCACTTCAGGATCAGCTTGCGCGCGCCGGCATAGAGCGTGACTTCGCCTCTGCCTTCGCTGACGACGGCAATGCCGGCCACGCGCTCGCCGGCCGTGAGCTTGGCCTTCGGGATCTCGATCAGCTTGTTGCCCTTGCCGCCGTTTTCCAGTTCCGGCAACTCGGCGACCGAGAACATCAGCACGTGGCCGGCGTTGGTCGCCACGACGATGCGGTCGCGCGCCGAATCGGCGACGTAGGCGGGCGCCAGCACGTGCGCGCCGTCGTCCATGTTGATCAGCTGCTTGCCGGCTTTCTTGTTCGCCAGCAGTGCCTCGAACGGCGTCACGAAGCCGTAGCCGAAGTCGGTCGCCAGCACCAGCCGGGCGGACGGGTCGGCGATCGCAATCGCTTCGAAGCGCGCGCCGCCGGCCGGGGTGAAGCGGCCGGTCAGCGGTTCGCCGTTGCTGCGCGCGGACGGCAGCGTGTGCGCGGGAGTCGAATAGCTGCGGCCGGATGAATCGATGAACGCGACCTGCTGCGTGGTCTTGCCTTTTGCCGCATTGTGGAAACTGTCGCCTTCGCGGTAGCTCAGCGCGGGCGCATCGATGTCGTGCCCCTTGGCCGCGCGCACCCAGCCCTTTTGCGACAGGATCACCGTGATCGGCTCGCTCGCCACCAGCGCTGCCTCGTCGAGCGCCTGCGCGGCGTCGCGCGCGATCAGCGGCGACATGCGCGCGTCACCGTACTTGTTCGCATCGTCGCGCAGCTCGTCCTTGATCAGGGTCTTGAGCTTGGCCGGCGATTTCAGCGTCACGGAAATGCGTGCGCGTTCCTCCTCGAGCTGGTCGCGTTCGGCGTTGAGCTTCATTTCCTCGAGCCGCGCGAGCTGGCGCAGGCGCGTTTCGAGGATGTAGTCGGCCTGTTCCTCGCTCAGCGCGAAGCGCTTCATCAGCACCGGCTTGGGTTCGTCCTCGCTGCGCACGATGCGGATCACCGCGTCGAGGTTGAGGAACACGATGCGCAGGGCTTCCAGCAGGCGCAGGCGCCGCTCGACCTTGTCGAGGCGATGCTGCAGACGCTTGCGCACCGTGTCGGTGCGGAACGTCAGCCACTCGTTGAGGATCTGCTTGAGGTTCTTGACCTGCGGCTTGCCGTCCAGCCCGATCAGGTTGAGGTTGACGCGATAGCTGCGCTCCAGGTCGGTCGTGGCGAACAGGTGCTGCATCATCTCGTCGAGGTCGATGCGCGTGCTGCGCGGGATCAGCACGAGGCGCACGGGGTTTTCATGGTCCGATTCGTCGCGCAGGTCCTCGAGCATCGGCAGCTTCTTGGCCCGCATCTGCTCGGCGATCTGGGCCAGGATCTTCGAAGGCGACACCTGGTACGGCAACGCGGTGACGACGACGTTGCCCTGTTCCTGCGTGTAGATCGCGCGGCAGCGCACCGAACCGTTGCCGGTGGCATACATCGCGTGCAGGTCGCGCTTGGGCGTGATGATCTCGGCCGCGGTCGGGAAATCCGGCCCCTTCACGTGGCGGCACAGCTCGGCGATGCTCGCTTCGGGTTCCTCGAGCAGATGGATGGCCGCGCTGGCGACCTCGCGCACGTTGTGCGGCGGAATGTCGGTCGCCATGCCGACCGCGATGCCGGTCGATCCGTTCAACAGTACGTGCGGCACGCGCGCCGGCAGCCACGACGGCTCCTGCAGCGTGCCGTCGAAGTTCGGCGTCCAGTCGACCGTGCCCTGTCCGAGTTCGTCGAGCAGCAGGCCGGCCACCGCCGTCAGCCGCGACTCGGTGTAGCGCATGGCCGCGAACGATTTCGGATCGTCCGGCGAACCGAAGTTGCCCTGACCGTCGACCAGCGGATAGCGATACGAGAACGGCTGCGCCATCAGCACCATTGCCTCGTAGCAGGCCGAATCGCCGTGCGGGTGGAACTTGCCGATCACGTCGCCGATCGTGCGCGCGGATTTCTTCGGCTTGGCGCCGGCGTCGAGGCCGAGCTCGCTCATCGAGTAGATGATGCGGCGCTGCACCGGCTTGAGACCGTCGCCGATGAAGGGCAGGGCGCGGTCGAGCACCACATACATCGAATAGTCGAGGTAGGCGCGCTCGGCGTAGTCCTTCAACGGGATCTGTTCGTAATTTGCTTGCAGGTTCATTGAGTTAGGGCAATCGGGCGGGTGAAGGCGGGCAGCGTCGCTGCAGCCGTGCATTTTGCCGCAAACCACGGTACGCCGATACGCCCGCAGCGAAGCGGCTTCGCTGGAGCCGAGTGGACGCTCCGGAGCGTGCCGTAGCCTTGGTCATAACCAAATAATCCACGGTTATGGCGCGTCGCCCCGGTTTGCGCAAACATGCGCAAACCGACTGATGAGGGGGTGGGCTCCATGTCGAACAATGCCGCTGCCGGTGCAAACGGCCGTCCGTCGTTGTGGCGCGAGCTGCTGGCGAAAGAGGACTGGTGGGCGGTATGGATCGGCCTCGGACTAGTGATCGTCGCTGCAATCCTGTTCGCCAACGGCGCGAGCCTGAAGTGGATCGCCGTGACGCCGCAGAAGTGGTCGACGTTCGACCAGGTCGGCAAGCAGTTTGGCGACAACGCGGCGCGCTATCTTGCGCTGTTCGTGCTGTGGCTGGTGCTGCTCGGCATCGCGGTGCGCACGCTCGGTTTCCGCCTCGCCGACTTCATGCCGGCGTTCCTGGTCGTGTTCGTCGTGTCGGCGCTGATCTTCACGCTCGGCGCGTGGGACCAGGCCTCGCGCTACAACCTCGAGCCGCCGCTGGTTGCACTGATGCTTGGCCTGCTGATCTCCAATCTCGTGCGGTTGCCGGCATGGCTGCAGAGCGGGTTGCGCGTCGAGTTCTACGTCAAGACCGGCATCGTGCTGCTCGGCGCGGGCTTTCCGTTCGTGATGATCCTGTGGGCCGGGCCGGTCGCGATCGGCCAGGCCGCGATCGTTTCGCTGGTCACCTTCGGCGTCATTTATTTCACCGCGGTCAAGCTCGGGCTCGACCGCCGGCTGGCCGCCGTGCTCGGGACCGGCGGCGCGGTATGCGGCGTATCCGGGTCGATCGCCGTGGCCGGCGCGGTCGGTGCAAAAAAGGAAGACGCGCCGATCGCGATCACGCTGGTCATCTTCTGGGCGATCGTCATGATCTTCCTGTTGCCGTTCGTGTCGAGGGCACTGGGCCTGCCGACCGGCGTTGCGGGTGCCTGGATCGGCACGTCGGAATTTGCCGATGCGGCGGGCCTGGCGGCGGCGCAGACCTACTCCGGATTCGCCGGGCAGGGCGGCATCACCGGTGCGCCGGACGCATCGGTGCAGGCATTCACGCTGATGAAGGTGATCGGACGTGACGTCTGGATCGGCGTGTGGGCGCTGGTGCTGTCGATCATCGCGACGACGCGGTGGGAGGGCAACGGCGTCACGCGCCGTGCCGACGCCGGCGAAATCTGGCGGCGCTTCCCGAAATTCGTCATCGGCTTCGTGATCGCGTCGGTGCTCGTTTCGCTGGCGGCGGAGGGATCCACTTACGACGCGTACAAGAAAACCATCGCGCCGGAACTGGTCGCGCCGCTGCAGGGCCTGCGCAACTGGGCTTTCATATTCTGCTTCCTGAGCATCGGCCTGACCACGCGGCTGCGCGACCTGGCGACGGCGGGTGCGAAGCCGTTCTATGCGTTCACGGCCGGTGTCGTGGTCAACGTGATCCTCGGCTACATCCTGTCGACGATCGTGTTCGTCGATTTCTGGCAGAAGCTCGGACAAGCGGCGCCGTGATTGCGCAGGCTGCAGCGCGGGTGCCTGCACGGGTTGCGCAAACCTGCGCGAACTGCAGGCATTTCCGATCCGATCCGCGCGAACTCGAAGCGCGCATTCCGGGCCTGCTCACTTTCGGGTCGGCGCACGCATCGGTACGCGCGGACGACGGCCTGTGCGTCGTGCACGATCGTTACCTTTCTGCAGCATCGTCGTGCGCGAATTTCGCAGCGCGCTTGCTGTCGCAAGCTCAGCGCAACGCGGTGTAACCGTCGGCGACGCCGTTCGGACTCAGCACGATCTGCCACAGCTGGTTGCGCCGCGCGCGGAACGTCGCGGCCGAGGCGCACAGGTAGAACTCCCACATGCGGCGGAAACGCTCGCCGTATTTTTTCTCCAGCCGCGGCCACGCCGCCTCGAAATTGTGGCGCCAGGCGAGCAGCGTCTTGGCATAGTCGGCGCCGAAGTTGTGCCAGTCCTCCACGACGAACAGGCCTTCGCTGGCGTGTGCGACCTGCGCCGCCGACGGCAGCATCGAGTTGGGGAAAATGTACTTCTCGATCCACGGGTCGGTATGGTTGGTCGATGCCTCGCCGCCGATCGTATGCAGCAGTGACAGGCCGTCCTCGACCAGGCAACGCCGCACGACCTCGAAATAACTGCGGTAGTTCTTCACGCCGACATGCTCGAACATGCCGATCGACCAGCTGCGGTCGAATCGTTCGGCAATCTCGCGATAGTCCTGCACGCGGATCTCCACCGGCAACCCATGGCAGAGCCCGCGCGCATAGTCGGCCTGTTCCTGCGAGACCGTCACGCCGACGCCGCTGACGCCGTAGTGCTCCGCGGCGAATTTCAGCGCCTCGCCCCAGCCGCAGCCGATGTCGAGCACGCGCATGCCCGGCCGCAGGCCGAGCTTGCGGCAGACCAGGTCGAGCTTGGCTTCCTGCGCTGCGTCGAGTGACGCGGCATTTTTCCAGTAACCGCAGCTGTAGACGAGGCGGCGGCCGAGCATCGCTTCGAACAGGTCGTTGCCCAGATCGTAGTGGCGTTCGCCGACGACGTAGGCGCGCCGGCCGCGCTGCAGGTTCAGCAGCTTCGCCTTGATCCAGAGCCACGCGTCGTCGAGGCCGCGCGCGGTTTCGTCGACGTGCGCGGCCAGCAGTCGGAACAGGAAGCCGTACAGATCGCGCGTATCCCACGCCTTGTCCATGTAGGTTTCGCCCAGGCCGAGCGATCCGTGCGTGACGACGCGCTGGTAGAACTGCGGATCGTGAATCTGCGGCTCGTACGGCGCCGAGCCGTTGAGGCGGATGCCTGCCTGCGCCAGAAGTTGTGCGATGCGCCGTTCAAGAATGGGCTGCGACATCGACCCTCCGATCTGTCTCCAGTCGTGACGAGGCAATTATCCCGCATTCTTCATGACCATGAACCAAACAGGGCCTGCGTAGCCTGCATGCGTTGCGCCTCAGGCGCCGCGAGTGTCCGCCGGCGACCCAGGCTGCTCGTTTTTGCCGCGCCGGCGGCCGGTTCGTCGGCGTCGCCGCGTGGCAGCAGGTGGTGCGGTCCGCGATCAGGGCCGGTATGGCGACGCCGCGCTGCCTCGGGCTGCTACGCCGGGTTGGTCACGTCGAACTCGGTTGCCACGCGCGCGTAGAACAGGTGAATTTTCTCGCGCTGCAGTTCGGCGATCAGGGCGTCGGCCTCGGCTTCGCCGAGAATGAACTCGACCAGCACCGGCACGTCGCCCGCCAGTTCGAAGAAATGCTGCTCGTGGAATTTGCCGTGGCGGCCGAACCCGGCGATCGCGCGGAAGGCCGAGCCGCCGTGGACGCCGAGTTGCCTGGCCCGTTCGAGCAGCCATTCGTACAGCAGTTCGCTGCCGTGCCTGCGATTTTCGTAGGTGTAGAGGCGCAGATGCGTACCTTTCATGGGACGTGTCTCCGTTCACGCGCGGAAAAACAGGCGCACGACGCCGATGCCGGCCAGCGTCATCAGCAGCGAACCGACCACGTGCGCCGCCACGATCGCCGCGCTCCAGCCGAACTGCTGGCGCAGCAGCAGTGTCACGGTCTCGGCGGAAAATGTGGAAAACGTCGTCAGGCCGCCGCAGAAGCCGGTCGTGACGAACAGGCGGATCTCCGGCGGCAGGCTCTGGAACTGGTTGAACACGCCCAGTGCCGCGCCGATGATGAAGCCGCCGACGAGGTTTGCCGCGAGCGTGCCGAGTGGCAGCACCGGCAGCAGCGGATTGAGTGCGATGCCGAAGCCCCAACGCAGCAGCGCGCCGGCGAAGGCGCCGAATCCGACCGCGAAGAAAGAGGAAATTCCCATACGCCTCCGGGTTGCAGGATCAGGTCCGGAAACGTTGCGGTATGCACGGGAAGCGCCGCGAATCTGGCTCGTGGCGATGCCTGCACGCCGCCCGTTCCGGGTGGCTAACAGGCATCATCAGCCTTGCGGCGGTTAGAGGAGGAATGCCATCTCCCTGTTGCGCCTCATGGTAACCCAGGCGGCGGCATGCGCGGAAGCCCGGCCAAAGCCGCCCCGGGCGCGGCCGCCGGCAAACCGGTCAGGGACAGATTTTCGCCAGCAACGCCTGCTGCGCCGAATGCGGCGTCTGGTTGCCGGGCAGCAGGCGCTCGTAGTGACCGTCGGCCATCAGCTGCCAGGCATGCGTGTTGTCGGCCAGATAATTCGCCAGCGCCTCGTCGTAGACGCGCCGCGCCAGCTCGCTGTCGAGAATCGGGAAGCACACCTCGATCCGGCGCAACAGGTTGCGCTCCATCCAGTCGGCGCTCGAGCAGAAGATCTCGGCCTCGCCGCCATTGGCAAACCAGTAGACGCGGCTGTGCTCGAGGAAGCGGCCGACGATCGAGCGCACGCGGATGTTGTCGGAAATGCCCGGAACGCCCGGGCGCAGCGTGCAGGCGCCACGCACGATCAGGTCGATCTGCACGCCGGCCATCGACGCCCGGTACAGCACCTCGACGACGCTGACCTCGTTCAGCGCATTCATCTTGGCGATGATGCGCGCGGGCTTGCCGGCGCGGGCGTGCTCGATCTCGCGTTCGATCTTGCTCATCAATCCGCGGTGCAGCGTGAACGGCGACTGCAGCAGGCGCTTGAGCTTGATCTGCGGCCCGAGTCCCGAGAGCTGCTGGAACAGCTTGTGCACGTCCTCGCCGATGTCCTTGTTCGCCGTCATCAGGCCGAAGTCGGTATAGATGCGCGAGGTGACCTGGTGGTAGTTGCCGGTCGACAGGTGCACGTAGCGGCGCAGCTTGGCCTGCTCGCGGCGCACGATCAGCAGCACCTTGGCGTGGGTCTTGTAGCCGACCACGCCGTAGACCACCTGCACGCCGGCTTCCTGCAGGCGGTTGGCCAGCTGGATGTTGGCTTCCTCGTCGAAGCGTGCGCGCAACTCGATCACGACGGTAACGTCCTTGCCGGCACGCGCCGCGTCGATCAGCAGGTTGACCAGCGGCGAATCGTTGCCGGTGCGGTACAGCGTCTGCTTGATCGCGAGCACGCCCGGATCGTCGCTGGCCTGCTTAATCAGCTCGATCACGGCGCCGAACGATTCGAACGGGTGGTGCAACAGGATGTCGCGTTCGGCGATCGCCTCGAACAGGCTGCGCTCGGCGATGACCGCGGCGTTCAGGCGCGGCACGAACTTCGGAAACTTCAGGTCCGGGCGGTCGACCTGGTCGTAGATGTTCTGGATGCGATGCACGTTGACCGGCCCGGCGCAGCGGTAGACCTCGCTCTCGGTCAGTTCGAAGTTCTGCATCAGGTAGTCGGCCACCGGCTTCGGGCAGCTTTCGGCTATCTCGAGCCGCGCCGCGCGCGCAAAGCCGCGGCCGCGCAACTCGTCGCGCAGCGCGAGCGCGAGGTTTTCGACGTCTTCTTCGTCCACGAACAGCTCGCTGTTGCGCGTGACGCGGAACTGGTACGCGCCGGTCACGCGCATGCCCGGAAACAGCTCGTCGACGAACTGGTGCAGGATGCTCGAGAAGAACACGAAGTCGTACGGTTTTTCCGCCACTTCCTCGGGCAGGCGCACGATGCGCGGCAGCGAGCGCGGCGCGCGCACCAGCGCCATGTGTCCTTCACGGCCGAACGCGTCCTTGCCTTCGAGCGAGACGGCGAAGTTCAGGCTCTTGTTGAGGATGCGCGGAAACGGATGCGCCGGGTCCAGGCCGAGCGGCGACAGCACCGGCAGCACCTCGTTCTGGAAATAGCCCTGCAGCCAGCGCTGCTGCTTCAGCGTCCACTTGTCGCGCGCGATGAAGCGGATGCCCTCGCGCTCGAGCTCGGGCAGCAGGGTGTCGTTGAAGAACGCATACTGCCCGCGCACCAGTTCGATCACGCGCGCGCGGATGCGCGTCAGCAGCTCGGCCGGCGACATGCCGTCGGGACCTGCCTTCGCGTCGGCGAGGGCGACGTGGTGGCGCAGGATCGCGACCTGGACTTCGAAGAATTCATCGAGGTTGGAGTTCGAGATGCACAGGTAACGCATGCGCTCGAGCAGCGGCATCGAGGCATCCTGGGCCTGCGCCAGCACGCGGAAGTTGAACTCGAGCTGCGCCAGTTCGCGATTGAGGTACAACGCCTGGTCGCACAGGTCGACCGCGCTCGCCTTCGGGGTGATGATTTTTGCTACGTTCATGCGTGCAACTTTCAATCAGGAAGGATCAGGAGACCGAGCCGCGACGAACACGAAGAAAAGCAGGAAGTCCGGATTTTCCGGGGTCACAGCAAGTCTCCGCTGCGCGTGGCCCGCGAAATCCGGACCGGTATTTCTTCAGGTTCTTCGTGGTTCAATCTTTCGCCTCGTGCTGTCCGGGCCTGGCCGTTTCCGCAGCAGAGGTTGCCATGGTTTCGAAGGCTAGCACGCGTTCGGGTCCGAATACGCAGGCGAACGTGCTGCCGACGCCGAGTTCGCTCTCGATCGTCAGCTCGCCATGGTGCAGCTGCAGCACGTGCTTGACGATCGACAGGCCCAGGCCCGTGCCGCCGGTTTCGCGCGAACGGCTGGTCGATACCCGGTAGAAACGCTCGGTGATGCGCGGCAGGTGCTCGGCCGGAATGCCGTTGCCGGTGTCGGCGACGGCGAAGCGCGCGCCTCCGTCCGGCGTGGCCTGCCACGAAATCTCGATGCGGCCATGCTCCGGCGTGTAGCGCACCGCGTTCGAGACGAGGTTGGAAAACGCGCTGTGCAGGTAATCGGTCGAGCCGCGCAGGTCCATCTCCGAAGTGCGCATCAGCGTGATCGTGTGGCGTCCCTGCGACAGGCCCTCGGCCTCGCGCTTGAGCGTCGAGAGCAGGGCACGCATCGACACGCGCTCGTCCGGGACCTGCTGCTGCGCCTCGAGCCGCGACAGCGTCAGCAGGTCCTCGACGATCTGCGTCATGCGGCGCGATTGTCCGCGCAGGTCGCTCAACACCGGCGCCAGCTGCGGCATGACTTCCGGTTCGAGCATCTCCAGGTAGCCGTGCAGCACGGTCAGTGGCGTACGCAGCTCGTGCGATACGTTGGCAACGAAATCGCGGCGCACCTGTTCCAGCCGCGCCAGGGGCGTCACATCCCGGACCACCAGCAGGCTGTGCTCGCGGGAGTACGGGATCAGGCGAAACGACAGGCGCAGTGCGCTGTCCCGCTTCGACGGCACCTCCCGCAGCGGCTCGACCGCCGGCGCGTCGGCGATCCATTCGCGCGCCGGCTCCGGCAGGAACGCGTCGATGTGCTCGCCGCGGTCGCGCGGCGCGACCAGGCCGAGCAGGCGGCCGGCCGCCTCGTTGAACCAGACCACCGAGCGCCCGCCGGTCAGCACGACGACACCGTCCGGCAGCGCCGCCGCGCCCTCGCGAAATGCGCGCAACAGGCCGACCAGGCGGCGTTTGCGCGAACGTTCGGTATGCAGCTTTTTATACATGTGCGCAGAGATATCCGACCAGACACCGCGATCCTCGGGCGGCGGCCTGCGCCGCCGCGAGCTCAGCCAGGACTGGATCTGGTAGAGGCTGACCAGCGACCAGATCGAGTAGCCGAACAGCGCTGCAAGCACCGCGTAAAGCGGCTCGTGCAGCAGCAGGCCGGCGAGGAAGGCGACGACGAGCAGGACGACGAACCGTCCCAGCGACACCTGCCACGCATGGCTTTGCAGGAATTCCAGGCGCATGAAGACATCCGATCCGTAGGTCGAAACTTCCGCACCGGTTGCAATCCGGCTCCGGAATCGGCGAATTTAGCGGAATCCGGCGCGGTTTACTCGGCCGGGGTCAGCGAAAAGCGGTAGCCCGCGCCGCGGACGGTCTGCACCAGGTCCTGGCAGTTGTACGGTTCGAGTGTCTTGCGCAGGCGGCGGATGTGCACATCCACCGTGCGCTCCTCGACGTAGACGCTGCCGCCCCAGACGTAATCGAGCAGCTGGCTGCGCGAGTAGACGCGCTCGGCGTGGGTCATGAAAAAATGCAGCAGCCGGTATTCGGTCGGGCCGATCGGCACGATCGCATCCCTGGCGTAGACGCGATGCGAGCTGCTGTCGATGCGCAGGTCGCCGACGGTGACCACGCCGTCGCCGTCGACGCCATGGGTGCGGCGCATGACGGCGTTGATGCGCGCGATCAGCTCGCGCGGCGAGAACGGCTTGACCACGTAGTCGTCGACGCCGGCCTCGAGTCCGCCGACGCGGTCGGTTTCCTCGCCGCGCGCGGTCAGCATGATGATCGGCACGTCGCGCGTCAGGTCTTCCTTGCGCAGGCGGCGCGCCAGGTCCAGGCCGCTCATGCCGGGCAGCATCCAGTCGAGCAGGATCAGGTCCGGCACGCGCTCGGCGATCATGCCCTGCGCGGCGCGCGCGTCGGCGGCATGCGCCGGCTCCATGCCGGCCTTGCGCAGCGCAAACGCAACCATGTCGCGGATCGCGGGTTCGTCTTCGACGATCAATATGTGTTTTTGCACGGTGCCCTATCGGGTCATGCGCCGTGGGCGGCGCTTTGTGACATGGCCGTCATTTGACCGGTCAATTGTTACGTCCCGATGACGGCATGTCGCAAGCGGCTGACACGCACAGTGAAATCCCCTGCCGACGGTGGTCGTCGACCAGCTTGCCCTGATCCTCCGGCTTGATCCTGCGCCGTCGCAGGTCGAGCACGATCGGCGTCATCTGTTCGATCAGCGCCTCGACGCGCGTGCGCTGGTAGTAGTCCAGGTCGCTGCGCTTGGAAATGTCCTTGAGCTGGTTGTAGGCGTCTTCGGCGCGGCCGTTGAGATAGGACGCCATCGCATACGACTCGCCGGCGCGGACCTTGTCCCCGGCCACGTCGCAGGCACGCCCGAACGCCGTGTGGATCTGCGGATCTTCGTCGTCGCGCGCGAGCAGCGGCCGCAGGATTTCCTGTGCCTGGCGTGCCGCGGTCTTGTCCGGCACATGCAGCAGGGCCTGCGTGTAGGCCAGCGCCAGCGCGCGGTTTGCCGGCAGGGTCTTTTCGAGCCGTGCGTAACGCTGCAGGGCAAGGTCGCGCTGGCCGGCGTAGAGCTCGGCGTTGCCCAGTTCGAGCTGGTAGGCAAGATTGTCCGGGTCGGAATCCACGAGCTTCTTCAGCGGCTCGAGCGCTTCCGCGGCGCGCCCGCCGAGCGTCAACGCCAGCGCCAGGCCGTAGCGGTTCGCCGGCGTGTCGAAGCCGGTCGTGTTGCGCATGTTGCTGGTGTAGTAGGCGATGCTTTCGCTGGCGTGATCGTTGCCGAGCACGCGCACGCGTTCGCGCATCAGCGCGTAATAGGCCTCCGCGCGCTCGCGCTGCCGCAGCCGGTCCTGCGGCGTTTCGACCAGCTTGAGCAGCGCGGCGCTGTCCTTCGTGCCGGGCAGCAGTGCGACGGTCTTCGTGGTCGGCACCGTGCCCGGAACGGCCGCCGGCGTGGTGGTGCTTTTTGCGTCGGCCGATGCTGCAGCGCCGGAATTGCCGGTGCCGGTCTCCTTTACGTCGCCGACCACGACGCTGGGCCGATACTGCTTCTTGATCACATCGGCGCGGGCGTGCGCTTCGCTGATGCGCTCGACCGTTACCGGATGGTCCATCAGCATCGCCGGCACGTCGCTTTCGTCGAAGCCCGGTCGCAGTGCGCGCTGCATGTTCTCGAACACTTCGGCCATGGCGTCCGGGTCGTAGCCGGCCTTGGCCAGCGTCTGGATGCCGACGCGGTCGGCCTCCGACTCGTCGGCGCGCGTGAAGTTGATCTGCATCTGCGCAGCCAGTCCCTGCGCGACCGCGATTGCGCCGACGTCGGAGTTGCTCGTGCTGTACGGGCTCTGGTGCGCCGACGCGGCGATCGCTCCGATCATCGCCAGCACCATCAGCGGCGCCATCTTCTGCTCGGCTTCGACGGCGCGGACCAGGTGATTCTGCGTGATATGGGAAACTTCGTGGGCGATCACGGCGGCCAGTTCGTTCTCGGTGCGCGTCATCGTGATCAGGCCGATGTTGACGCCGACGAAGCCGCCGGGCAGCGCGAATGCGTTGATCTCGCGGTCGCGCACGACGAAGAAGGTGAAGGGCTGGTCGGTTTTCGGGCTGTACGAGACGAGGCGATAGCCGAGCGTGTTCAGGTAATCGGCCACGAGCTCGTCATCGAGCACCAGCTGCTGGTTGCGCAGTTCGTGCAGCATGTAGAAGCCGTATTGACGCTGCTCCTCGGGCGAGGCGACGGTACCGGCCGAGCTGCCGATATCGGGCAAGGGCGTGTCGTAGGCGTGCGTGACGCCGGTCAGTACGGTGATGCCGGCGAACGCCAGCGCCGCGAAGGAGGATCGGGAAATCATGGCGGCTTGGCCGATGGAATGCTGCGTGTGACCACCATAGCGCAGGCGGGGTTCCGCATCCAGCACCAGTCATGGCAAGGTGCGCCGGCGCTCAGGCGCCGTTAACGCCGGCCGGGCGCGTCGGGACAGCGATCTTGTCAACGCGCTGCCGCACCCTCATATTTGCCGGCAGATCAGCACCGGCCGGATTCGATCATGGCAAATGCCGAGATTTACACCAATGGCAGCTGCGCCTATTGCGTTGCCGCCAAGACCTTGCTCAAGCAGCGCGGCTTCGACTACGAAGAAAAGCGGGTCGACACCAGTCCGGCCAATTTCGCCGAGATGCTGACGCGGGCGAACCAGCGCAGCGTGCCGCAGGTGTTCGTCAATGGCGAGCACATCGGCGGGTTCGAGGAACTGGTCGCGGCTGATCGCGCCGGCAAGCTCGCGCAGCCGGCCGGAGATTCGGCATGAGTGCCGGCCCCCTGCTGCCCGACGATCCGTCCCGGCCCAGCGAGCCACCGGCGCCGACCGACCGGGTCGCCGAATTCACCGCATTCCGGCAGCGCATGAACGAGCGCATCCTGGCGCAGGACAACCAGGTCGTGCGCCGCTTCTTCGCGCTGGACACGCAAACCTACAAGGAAGGCGCGCTCGACGTGAAGACCAAGGAGATGCTCGGGCTGGTGGCTTCGCTCGTGCTGCGCTGTGACGACTGCATCAGCTATCACGTCGCCCAGTGCAGGCAGAGCGGTGTCGATCGCGACGAGTTCTTCGAGGTATTCAGCGTCGGCCTGGTGGTCGGCGGCTCGATCGTGATCCCGCATTTGCGGCGAGCGGTGGACTTTCTCGACAAGCTGGAGGAGAAACAGGGCTGAGGACCGAGGCTGAGGGCAGCAAGAGCGGCCCGCTGTCGTCACGCGTGCTACGCCGCCTTCGTTCTCTCCTGGGGTTGCCTGCTTCCTGCCGGCCGCTGCGGATTACCAGCGCCGCGGCCATGAATGCGCGAATCTTTTCGGCCCTCGGCCCTGTGCCCTCAGCATATAATGCGCCCCCGAAATTCCTGAGCTGACCAATTCCCATGAGCAAGACCATTGCCGTGATCCGTGGCGACGGCATCGGCCCGGAGATCATGCACGCCAGTCTGCGCGTGCTCGATGCGCTGAACGCCGGGCTTGGTTATGAATTCGTCGAGGCCGGCCTGGCTGCGCAGTCGCAGTTCGGCGAACTGCTGCCGCAGGCCACGCTCGATGCGATTGCCCGGCACCGGATCGCGCTGAAGAGCCCGTTGACCACGCCGGTCGGCGGTGGCTTCGCCTCGCTCAACGTCGAACTGCGCAGGCGCTTCGACCTGTACGCCAACGTGCGCCCGGCAATTTCATTCCCCGGCACGCGCTCGCGCTATGAAAATGTCGACATCATCACCGTGCGCGAGAACACCGAAGGCGCCTACATCGGCGAAGGCCAGCAGCTGTCGGCCGACGGCGAGACCGCGACGTTGACGCAGCGCGTGACGCGGCGCAGCTCCGAGCGCATCGTGCGCTATGCCTTCGATCTGGCGCGCCGCGTCGGCCGCAGGCAGGTCACGGTCGTGCACAAGGCGAACATCCTGAAATCCACCTCGGGCCTGTTCCTGAAAGTCGCGCGCGAAGTCGCGGCGCAATACCCGGACATCGCGTGCAACGAGATGATCGTCGACAACTGCTGCATGCAGCTGGTGATGAATCCGTACCAGTTCGACGTGATCGTCACGACCAACCTGTTCGGCGACATCCTGTCGGACCTGTGTGCCGGACTGGTCGGCGGCCTTGGCCTTGCGCCGGGCGCGAACATCGGCACCGAGGCGGCGATCTTCGAGGCGGTGCACGGCTCGGCACCGGACATCGCCGGAAAGGGCATCGCCAATCCGTGCGCCCTGCTGCTGGCCGCGTGCCAGATGCTCGACCACATGAGCCTGACCGATGCGGCGCGCCGCCTGCGCAGCGCGATCCGCGAAACCGTGACGGCAAAGGATCGCGTGACGCCGGACCTGGGCGGCAGCGGCACCACCGAGGCGTTTGCCGATGCGCTGATCGAGCGCCTCGGCAAGGTCGCCGCTGTTGCCTAGTCTCACCGGAACGCGAAGCAAGAATCCTGGACGCGGATCAACGCGGACAAGAGCCGATCAATGCGGATACAGCAATGCCTCGGGATTGCGGGCAATGAAGTGCCCACGGGTTGGAGGACGAGACACCGACTGGATGTTTTTTCAGCGGAGGCAATCCAGCGCTTGATCCTGAATCGAGAATCCGCGTTGATCCGCGTCCGGTTCTTTTTTACTGGCCCGGCGGCAGCGACAACATCGTGATCGGATCGTTGGTGCGACTGAAACTGCCTCCGCCGGCGTAATTGATCGTGTAGGTCGCCGTTCCGGTCGGCGTGACGCCGGCCGTGACGGGGTTGAACTTGAGCGTCATGCTGCCGATGGCACTGGTCTGCGACGTCGGCGGTGGTGCGCAGGTGCGGCAGTAGCCGTTGGTGCGTTCGAGCAGCTGCAGATTGGCGGTGAAATTGCTGATCGTGCCGCTGGCCACGGCCCAGGTCGGCAGGCCGTTCTTGTCCGGGTAGTAGACCAGGACGAAGATCGACGATGAGCCCGCGTCGCCGTTGAAATCCAGGACTTCCATGCCCCAGCCGCCGTCGGTTGCAGAAAACCAGTGGCCGGTGAAGTCCGGTGCTGCGTGCTGGTTCGGCAGAACCAGCGGCTCGATGCACCAGTCGCCCGTGGTGGCGCTCTGCGCACTCGACCCGATGGCCCAGCTCATGATGCCGAGCAATGGCGTGCCGGTGCGGTCGACATCGCGGCAGGCCGGCGAATTGGCGGCCTGGTTGAAGTCGACGATGACGGAGCCGTAGACGCTCGCCTGCGGCGTCGGGTTCAGCTGGCCCGGGCCGGTGTTTGCGCCGTAGGTCGAGTAGAGCAAGGTGTTGCCGTCGTTGTCGAGCGAGCCGACGAACACGCCGTCGACGATATTGCCGGTGGCCAGGTACCACTCCGGCTCGCCGCTGTCGCTGTAAGTATAGAAAACCAGGATGTATACATCGCCGTAGACCGGGTCGCGGCGCGCGAGCTGGAAGTCGATGCCGTGGCCGCCGTGCGAGCGGTCGAACCAGTTGCTCGGAAACGGCTGGCCGTAGTTCGGCGCCGCGACGGCGGCCGATCCCCAGCCCAGCGGCGCCAGCATCGGCACGCTCAATCCCATCGTGCGTGCCGCGTTGTAGTTGGCATTCATCAGGTCGCCGGCCTGCACCGTGTGCGAAAGCGTCGAACCGTTCGAGATCGGATTGGGCGCGTACAGCAGCGGAAAGCTTGCCGGTGCGTTCAGCCCATGCAGCTGGTTGACCGACGCGGCCACCGCGGTCTGTTCCGACCAGCGCAGGCCGTTGACGGAAATCAGCGCGCCGGCACGCGCCGCATCGCCGGAGCCGTTGACCTCGTAGCCCATGAAAGGCTTGTACGTGTTGTCCGCGGTATTGACGATCGCGGCCTGCACGTCGAAAACGTCGTCGTACGGCCCGGAGTCCAGATTCTGGTAGGCAATCGAGCCGCTGCCGATGCCGGCCTTGGCGCCGATCGGCCCGAGTGTGGCGTCGGTATTGGCCAGGCCGATGAAGCCCATGCCATGGGTCAGCTCATGCATCGCCACGCTGACGAAATCGATCGCCGACGGATCCGAGCCGGTGCTGTAGCCGAAGTAGAAGGCGCGTCCGCCGATGACGGTCGAGGAGCCGATATCGGTGTTGAATACCGCTTCGATCTCCTCGTTGTCGCAGCCGTTGTTGGGGCCGCCGCCGATCAGGCTGCACTGGCCGGTGCCGCCCTGGCGCACCGCCTCGGTGATCGAATACCAGGTGTAGCGCAACGGCAGCACGTAACCGCCGAAATCCGGCTCGTCGATCAGGAACGTGACCGGCGTGGCGTGGGCGATCACCGCCGAGGTGGCGCTGCCGCCGAGGCTGTCCCAGCAGGCGCGAATCGTGATCGGTACCGGCGGCTGCAGCTGCTGCGTGATCTGCTGCACCGCGTATTTCAGCGCGTTCTGGCGCTGCGCGCCGAGCGTGGTGCCGGGATTGCCGCCGACCGGTGACACGGCGGTGGCGTCGGTCCACGGCGCAACGTTGCACACGTCATTCGCGCCGGTGCCGGGATTGTTGAAATCGATGTTGATGCTGGCGACCTGCGTTGCCGCAAGCTCCGTTGCCGTCAGCGTCGTCGACGGCGATGCCAGTGCACTCGAGGAATTGATGACCGCGATGTACCAGCGGCCGGCTGCCAGCGGCACGCGACTGGACGGCAGCACGCTGATCGATTCGCTCGCGTTGCTGCTGACCGCGTGGTAGTGCGACCAGCGGTTCAGCGTGTCTTCGCCGACCACTTGCGGCGACGTCGGAAAGCTGGCGCTGCCGGCGACCGGGAACGGCGTGCCGTAGCGCACGAACAGGTCGACATCGGCACCGCTGCTGCTGGAAACGCTGATGTTGAGCTGCTTGGTTCCCGCGGCGACGTCGATGTAGTAGTTCGAGGTGTAGGTCTGTGCCGGCAGGCTGAACTGCAGGGGGACGCCGTTCTGCAGGGCGGACTGTGCAAGCAACGGCCTGGCGGCTCCCAGGACCAGGAACGCGCACAGGGCAAGCAATGCGGGACGCAGGCTGCGCCGGATCATTGCTGCGGCTCCGGCGCGGGCCGCCTGAACGGCAACGGCACCGGATGCGGGTTGGGCATCTGTATGCACTTGAGCGTCAATGTACCGTCCGGCGCGAGTACGGCGCTGGTCTCCATCACGACCGGCGAGGCGACGACGGCAGCCAGCGACTGTGAACGGGCTTTCGCCGCGGCGATCGCTCCACCGGCGGCAAGCGGTTGCGGCTGCGGCGCATCTTCTGCGGCGGCGCTTGCGCTGCAGACAGCGCCGAGGGACAAGGCAAGCAACTTTCCACGCATGGTTGATCCTTGGAAGGCAATATCCGGAAACGGCATGATCCGGAAAATATCATGGCCGCCGGTAAACGAATGCTAAGACTCGTTAGCAATGCGTGGAGTCGCCTTGCCGAGTGCATGCCGGTTGCTGCGGCCGGGACGATAGGCACCGCGCAGGCCATCCTGGAGGTATTTCTCGCCACAGCGGACGGCCGCTTCCAGTTCGAGGCCGCGTGCCAGCGCGGCGGCTATCGCTGCCGAAAGGGCGCAACCGGTGCCGCGCACGGAAACCGGCATGCGCGGATGCGTGAATTTCCAGGTCGTGCGCGCATCGACCAGTACATCGCAAACCGGACTGCCGCGCAGGTGCCCGCCCTTCAGCAGCACCGCGCGTGCGCCGATTTCGAGCAGGTCGCGCGCCGCCTGCGGCAGTTCGTCGGCGCGGCGGATGCGCCGGCCGAGCAGTGCCTCGCCTTCCGGGACGTTCGGCGTCAGCAAGGTGGCGAGCGGCAGCAGTTCGGCCCGCAGGCGGGCCAGCGCGCGACGCGGGTAAAGCGCCGCTCCGCTGGTCGAGAGCAACAGCGGATCGATGACGATATTGCGTATGGCCCGGGCGCGGAGAAAGTCGGCGACCACGCGCATCGTCGTGGCGCTGCCGAGCATGCCGATCTTGATCGCACCGATGCGGAAGTCGGAGAACACCGCCTCGAGTTGCCGGGCGACTTCGCGGGCGGGGACGCGATGGATCGAGGCGACCTGCGTCGTATTCTGCGCCGTCACCGCGGTGATCACGCTCAGGCCGTGCAGACCCTGTGCGCTGAACGCGCGCAGGTCGGCCTGGATGCCGGCGCACCCGCCGGAGTCTGCCCCGGCTATCGTCAGCACGTTCGGGATCGGTTTTTCGGAGTTTGCAGGCATCGCGGGTCCGTCGCTCAAGCGTGTAACTTTTTCGCCACAAGTACTTCCAGCGAGTCCACCGGCGGATGCGGCAGACCGCCGGGATTCATCGGAATTTCCATGGATTCGAACACTTTGTTGCGTGATGGATTTCTCTTGACGCGGTGTTGCATTTTTGCCAATATCCTTGCAACATCTTGCACGTCCGTGCCGTTGCGCATTTGGGGCCATGCGTCAGCAAAAAGCAATCGTGAAACACCTCACTGCATCGATCGGCCTGGCCCTGGCGATGCCGCTGTGTGCGCTTGCCGCGCCTGCTGCGTCCGACAAGGCGGTGGCGAGCTATGCGGCGCTGTCGGATCTTGCCGCATCGGCAACGCTGCTCGACGCTTGGCGCGACTACGCGTTGGCCAGCCTGCGCCCCGACTTCTCATGGGCAAGCGACGGCGACGAGCCGGTGCGCGCGCCGTCGTTGTTCGAGCGTGGCCGCGGCCGCCTGTTGCCGCCGGCATCCCACTTCAACGGCAGCATGATCGAGTCGACGCCGTTCCATCTCTCCGTCGCATCGTCGCGCGTTTCCGATACGCCGCTTTATGCGCCGGCCAGCGGCGAGAATCTGTTGCCGAACCATGCTCCGGGCCTGCAGCGCTATATCGTGGCGCCGTCGATTTCGCAGCCGCTGGGCAACGTGGGCGCCGTCAGCGTTTCAGCGATCTTCGCCTATCAGCATTTCGCCGATATCGGCTGGGCCCAGCCGACACCCGGCACCTCCGGCTTCGTGCAGACTTCGCCGCTGGCCCTGCGTTCGAGCGATACCTCCTCCGGTACCGGCCTGCGTGTCGACTACACCAGTAACCTGGGCGAAAACATCAACTGGCAGTTCGGTGTCCAGTCGCGCATCAACATGGACCCGATGAGCAATTATCGCGGCCTGTATGCCGAGCCGGGCACCTTCGACATCCCGGCCAGCGCCAACGTCGGGCTCGGCTTCACGCTGGTGCCGCAGCTGCGCATCGATGCCGGCGTCGAGCGCGTGATGTACAGCCAGGTCGCGCCATTCACCAGTGCCGCGCTGCCATCGCGTTTCCTGGCGCTGCTCAGCAGCAGCATCAGCCCCGAATTCGCCTGGCAGGACCTGAACGTCTATTCGGTCGGCGCTTCGTGGCTCGATCCGGTCGCCGGCGCATGGGCGATACGCTGCAGCACGCGCGAGCAGCCGGTGCCGACTTCGCCGCTGTTGCAGCAGGCGCTGCCGACGCCGTCTTCGCACAATTACGAACTGGACTACGCGCGCGGCATCGGCGACCGGTCCAGGCTGCGCATTTCGGCTTCCTACGCTCCGACCGATTTCATTCTCGGCGTGCCGCTGAGCTACAGCGTCAGCCACGGCGGCAACCAGATGCAATGGGAAGCACTCTGGATCACCACTTTCTAGACACTCGCGGCTATCAGGGCTAGCGCATGTTTGACGGGAGCGAAAGCTCCCGTTTTTTTTTGAGTCGCGAAAGCCAAGCGCGAGATTGAACCACGGAGAACAGGGGGAACAGGGAGAAAGCAAGGAAGAGTCCGGGTGCGCCAACGATGGCCATCCTGGTGGGCTCTATTGGAAGGATCTTCCGCGCGCCGCGTCAATCGTCTTATCCGCCTTCCTCCATGTTCTCCATGTTCTCCGTGTTCTTCGTGTTCTTCGTGTTCTTCGTGTTCTGCGTGGTTCAGTGTTTCGCTTTCGCGCCACTCGTAGGTGTCAGAGCATCTCGGAGGCGTAGTCGGCCAGGCGCGAGCGCTCGCCGCGGCGCAGCGTCACATGTGCCGAATGCTGCCATGCGGCGAATCGATCGACGGCGTAGGTAAGGCCAGATGTGGTCTCGGTCAGATAGGGCGTGTCGATCTGTTCGACGTTGCCCAGGCACACCATCTTGCTGCCGGGACCGGCGCGTGTCAGCAGCGTCTTCATCTGCTTCGGCGTCAGGTTCTGTGCCTCGTCGACGATGACGTAGCGGCTCAGGAACGTGCGGCCGCGCATGAAGTTGAGCGAGCGGATCTTGATGCGCGATGCAAGCAGGTCGTTGGTAGCGGCGCGGCCCCAGGCGCCGCCTTCCTGGGGCGTCGCCAGCACTTCGAGGTTGTCGGTCAGCGCGCCCATCCAGGGCGTCATCTTTTCCTCCTCGGTGCCGGGCAGGAAGCCGATGTCCTCGCCGACTGAGACCGTCGCGCGCGTCATGATGATTTCCCGGTAGCGCTGCTGGTCCATCGTCTGCGCCAGGCCGGCGGCCAGCGCCAGCAGCGTCTTGCCGGTGCCGGCCGTGCCGAGCAGCGTGACGAAGTCGACGTCGGGATCCATCAATGCGTTGAGGGCGAAGTTCTGCTCGCGGTTGCGCGCGGTGATGCCCCAGACGCTGTGTGAGCCGCTGCGGTAGTCGTCGATGATCTGCAGCGTGGCGACGCCGTCGCGGATGCGCAGCACCTTCAGCTCGATTTCGTTGTCGCCGGGCAGGTACACGAATTCGTGCGGATGCCAGTCCTCGTCCTTGCGCAGCTTGACTTCGTAGAACGTGTGGCCGCGTTCGGACCACGAACGCACCTCCGGATGCTTATCCCAGAAGTCGGCCGGAAGTTCGATGTGGCCGCTGTAGAGCAGGCTGAAGTCGTCGAGGGCGCGATCGTTTTCGTAGTCTTCTGCCGCGATGCCGAAGATCGACGCCTTGATGCGCAGGTTGATGTCCTTGGACACCAGCACGACCGGCACGTCCGGATGGCGCTCGCGCAGCGCGACGACCGAGGCCAGGATCAGGTTGTCCGGCAGCGCCTTCTTTTTCTGCGCTGCCGGCGCCTCGATCGCCTGGGTCTGGAAATGCAGCCGGCCGACCTGGACGCCGCGTTCCAGCTGCAGCCCCTGCGGCAGTATCAGATCGAGGCCGTCCTCGATCTTGCGGCCGTTGCCGTGCTCGATCAGCTCGTTGATGAAACGGCTGACCTGGCGCGCATTGCGTGCGACTTCGGAGGTACCTTTTTTCGCGGCGTCGAGTTCCTCGAGCACCGTCATCGGCAGGAAGACATCGTGTTCCTCGAAACGGAACAGCGCGGTCGGGTCGTGCATAAGCACGTTCGTATCGAGCACGTAGATGCGTTTGCCTCGGGTCATGATAGAGATGGGGTGATTAGAGAGGGGACATCGGGGAGGGGCAGGTGGCAGGCCGGCGAATGGACAGGGACCAGCAGGGCGTTGAACCCCGATCCCTGATCTCCGATCGCCGCTCGCCGATCCGCCTCACTTGCCGTGTTCGTCGATTGCCGCGAGCACGGCCGCGACGTGACCCGGCACCTTGACGTTGCGCCATTCGCGCAGCAGGCGGCCGTCGGCGCCGATCAGGAAGGTGCTGCGCACGACGCCGATGTATTTTCTTCCATACAGGGACTTTTCCTGGATCACGTCGAACGCCTTGCACCAGGTTTCGTCGGTGTCGGCGACCAGGTCGAACGGCAGCTCGTGTTTCGCGATGAAGCCGTCGTGCGATTTCACCGAATCGCGGGACACCCCGATCACCACGGCACCGCGTTTGCGCAGCTGCGCGGCAGCGTCGCGGAAATCCTGCGCCTCGCGCGTGCAGCCGGTCGTGTTGTCCTTCGGATAAAAGTATACAACGGTAAATTTCGCCGAACCGTCGGCGAGCTTGATGGTCTTGCCGCCGTTCGTCGTCCCGCCGAGCTTTGGAACCTTGCCACCGATCTTCATCGAATTCCCTGGTCCTCTGAAAAAGCACAAGACGAACCACGAAGGCACGAAGGACACGAAGACTCACGAAGAGAAGCAAATTGCATAGTGCTCTTCTTCGTGATCTTCGTGCCTTCGTGGTTCATCTTCTGATCTTGATGGATCATTCTGGTCAATACTTCATGGGGTCCATGATGGCATCGAGATTCAGGCCGTCACAGAACTCCAGGAAATCGTCGCGCAGCGCCGCGATGTGCGTGCTGGCGGGGATGCCGACCGTGATCTGCGCCGAGAACATGTCGGCGCCGGTCTGCATCGCGCGGTAGCGCGTCGACTGCAGCTGCTCGATCGTGATGTTGTGGTGCAGGAAGAATTCGGCGAGCTGGTAGAGGATGCCGGCCTTGTCGGCCGCTATCACCTCGACCACATACGGCAGCAGGTTCGTCTGCGCCGGCTTGGCTCCGGTCCGGTAGTGAACGAGGCGGATCTGCTCCTCGCGCTCCAGCCGTGCCAGCGCCGATTCGAGTTTTGCGATCGCATCCCACGGACCCTGCGCCAGGGCCAGCACGCACACGTCGCGACCAAGCGTTGCGACGCGCGTTTCGGTCAGGCTGCACCCGCAGTCGGAGATCCGTTTGGTGATGGCGACGAGCGGAGAATGGGTCTGCGCCGCGAACGCGTTGATGAGCAGAAAATTCTCGTTGGCTGCTGGGCGGGGCGGGGTATCGCTCAAATGCGGCCATCCTCGTGTCGGGCACCTGCGAGAATACTGGCGGCATCGCTGGCCCGCAAGCACGGGCCGCGGCGATCAAACGGTCCCGGCAAACCACCCGCCTGCCGCTTGCCGATGGACTTGGCACGCGCATACCCGTACCATTTCGCGCTCTCTCCCCCTGCGAAGCTTCGCGTTGAAAAGACTCGGCGGCAGCATCACCGCACTGGCCACGCCGTTTCGGGCAGACGGGCTCGATCTGGATGCGTTTGCGCGCCTGATCGACCAGCAACTTGATGCCGGCACCCAGGGCGTCGTCGTGGCCGGGTCGACCGGCGAAGCGCATGCGCTGGAGACCGCGGAATTCGAGACGCTGCTGACTTTTGCCGTCGAGCGGGTCGCACGCCGCGTGCCGGTGCTGGCCGGCACCGGCGCAGCCACGACGAACAAGACGATTGCGACGACGCGGCGCGCGCGGGCCTGCGGCGTCGACGCGGCGCTCGTGGTGACGCCGTACTATGTGCGGCCGACGCAGGAAGGCCTGCTGCGCCACTTCAGCGAAGTCGCCGAGCAGGGCGGCCTCCCGCTCGTGCTGTACAACGTGCCGGCGCGCACCGGGTGCGACCTGCAGCCGGAAACCGCGCGGAAACTGGCCCAGCACGGCGCCATCGCCGGGCTCAAGGAAGCACGCGGCGACGCTGAGCGCATCGCCGCGGTGGTGGCGTTGAAAAGTACACAATTCAGCATATTGAGCGGCGACGATCCGACCTGCATGCGTGCAATGCTGGCCGGAGCCGACGGCGTGATTTCGGTGGCATCGAATGCGGCGCCGGGGCCGCTGCGCGCGCTGTGCGACGCGGCGCTGGCCGGCAACGTCGAAGCGGCCAGCCGGATCGACCAGGAACTGGCCGCGCTGTACGAGCTGATCGGCGTGGAGCCCAATCCCATTCCGGTCAAGTGGTGCCTGCATCTGCTCGGCCTTGGCGAACCCGCGCCGCGCCTGCCGCTGCTGACTCTTTCGGCGCAGCACCATGAACGTGCGGCGCGAGTGATGGCCAGGTTCCCGGGCTCCGTTCAGGTGCGGCACAGCGACGCTGCGTAAGCTCGCTCGACCGCGTTTCTTGTTCTTCCGTTTCTTGTCTTTCAGGATGTCATCCGTGAAGCGTTTTCCCAATTTCCACAATGTGGCTTTGCTGGCTGCGGCGGCCTGTCTCAGCGCCTGCAGCATGTTTTCGTCGCGCTCCGACTACTACACCAAGGCAGCCGAAAGCCGGCCGCTGGAAGTGCCGCCGGACCTGGATACGCCCGCCAGCGCAAACGAACTGGTCGTGCCGAACGCGGGAGCCGGGGCGGCGAATGCCGCTGCGGCGGTTCCGAGCGCACCGGTTCCCGCGCGGGCCGAGTTGCACGTCGACGGCGGCGTGCTGGAAACGTGGAAGAGTGTCGGCTCGGCGCTGCAGCGTTCCAAGCTCGGCACGGTGACCGGCCGCGATGAGGCGACGCATTCCTACGCGTTCGATTTCGACGCCGAAGCCGAATCGCAGTCCTCAGACGGTCATTGGTTCTCGGCTGTCCTGCATCATCTGGGCTTCGGCGAGGGCGAACACATCAAGCATCCGATCACCGTGAGCGTCAGCGAAGACGCTGGCGGGTCGCGCATCAGCGTCGACGGCAACGGCACCGACCGGTCGGCGACGTACGCAGCGCAGCGCACCGGCAGGGAACTGGCCGGTTCGGTTTCGGGCGCGACGGCGCTTGCGCCGGTCGCGGCCGCGCCTGCCGCGGCCCCGGTGCCGGCCAGCGCACCGCCGAGCGCCGCCATGCCGGCGCCCGCACCGGCGCCGATGGCGCCGGCCGCCGCTGCATCGGTGTCGTCCGCGCCGCCCGCGATCGGCGGCGTCAGTGTCGCGGGCAACGACCTGCACGTCGCCGATACGGTTGCAAACACCTGGCAGCGCGTCGGCCTGGCCATCGAGCGCGCCCAGATCGGTACGCTCAGCGCGCGCGACGAGGCATCGCACACCTATACCCTGGCCTTCGACAGCACGGTCGAGGCACCCGCTGCCGAATCCGAGCACCACTGGTACACACGCATCCTGCATCCGTTCGGTGGCGGCAAGGGCAACGCCGGGAAAGTCGCGCGGACCCTGACGGTTCGCGTCAGCGACGATGCCGGCGGCGCGCGCGTCAGCGTCGAAGGCGACATGTCGGACAAGGCGTCGGCGGAAGCCGCGCAGCGCGTGGTGCAGGTGTTGCGCGACCGCTTGTCCTGAAGCGGGTCGCGGGCGGCAGTTGCAGGCAAGCGGAAGGCTATCGTTCGAGCAGCTTCAGCTTGTCCGGCTTGCCGTCCCAGTCCTTGGCGTCGGCCGGGGCTTCCTTGCGCACCGTCAGTACCGGCCAGCCTTTTGACAGGTCGGCGTTCAGGGCAATGAAATGCTCCTGCCCGGCGGGCACGTCGTCCTCGGGAAAGATCGCGTTCGCCGGGCACTCCGGTTCGCACAACGTGCAGTCGATGCATTCTTCCGGGTCGATCACGAGGAAGTTCGGCCCCTCGTGAAAGCAATCGACCGGACACACCTCGACGCAGTCGGTGTATTTGCACTTGATGCAATTTTCAGTAACGACAAACGGCATGGCGTCATAACCTGGCGTGCGAAAGCGCGAGCTTCGTTCAAAGCGTAGCGAGCGCAGGGATTTTGCGCGTGGACGGCGCGCAGGATGCGGAGTGTACTCGAATGTACATGAGCAATCCGAGCACCGGCTGCGCGCAAAATACCAAGCACAGTAGCTTGCTTGTTGAAAAGTCCGGCCACGGATGGCTGGTCTTGACCTTCGCGATCATGGACGATCGCAATAGAATATTTGGCGCTCCCTAGGGGACTCGAACCCCTGTTCCAGCCTTGAGAGGGCCGTGTCCTGGGCCACTAGACGAAGGGAGCGCGGGCCGTGAAAGCCGCTTGCCGCTAGTATACCGGTTTCCCGGCATGGGACAATTGTTGCCGAGGGCATCCATGCGCTCGACCAGAAGACGAAATGAATAGCGAATCCGAGCCCCGAATTGCCACCGCCACGGCGGCAGCACACTTGCGCGTGATCGCGCGCGATCAGCACAACGTATCCCGCAAGAACATCTCCAACGGCGCACTGCGCGTGCTGTACCGCTTGAACGAGGCGGGCTTCCGCGCCTGCCTGGTCGGCGGCGCGGTGCGCGACCTGCTGCTTGGCGGGCATCCCAAGGATTTCGATATCGCGACCAGCGCCACGCCGGAAGAGGTCAAGAAGCTGTTCCGCAACTGTCGCCTGATCGGCCGGCGCTTCCGCCTGGCGCACGTCGTTTTCGGCGCCGAAATCGTCGAGGTGGCGACCTTCCGCGGCAGCGAGGACGACGGCAGCGGCGGGCGTCATGTGGTCGATGGGCGCATTCTGCGCGACAACGTCTACGGCAGCATCGAGGAAGATGCGTTGCGCCGCGACTTCACGGTCAACGCCCTGTATTACGACATCGCCGATTTCAGCGTGCTCGACTACGTCGGCGGCTACGAAGACCTGCTGCGCCGCGAACTGCGCCTGATCGGCGATCCGGCGCAGCGCTACCGCGAGGATCCGGTGCGCATGCTGCGCGCCGTGCGCCTCGCCGCAAAACTCGATTTCACGATCGTGCCGGAAGCGCGCGCGCCGTTCGACGAACTCGGCGAATTGCTGCTGCACGCGCCGCCGGCGCGCCTGTTCGACGAGACGCTGAAACTGTTTTTCGCCGGCAGCGGCCTGAAGAGTTTTCGCGCGATCGAGGAGTCCGGGCTGCTGGCCGACGTGTTTCCGCTGACCGCGCGCGCCCTCAGGTTCCGCGGTGGCAACAGCTTTCGCGCGATGCTCGAGAGCGGGCTGGCTGGCACCGACGCGCGCATCGCGGAAGGCAAGCCGGTCACGCCGGCATTCCTGTTCGCCACATTGCTGTGGGGCGCCGTGCGCGCCCAGGTCGAACGCGAGATCGCGCGCGGCAGCGACGCCGCATCCGCCTGGCTGCGCGTGAGTCATCACGTCATCGACGAGCAGGCCAAGCACGTGGCGATACCGCGGCGTTTCGGCGCGGTGATGGAAGAGATCTGGATCCTGCAGCCGCGATTCGAGCAGCGCACGAAGAAGCGCGTGCACCGGCTGCTGGCGCATCCGCGCTTTCGCGCGGCCTACGATTTCCTGCTGCTGCGCGCCGCGGAAAGTCCCGAAATCGCCGAACTCGGCGTCTGGTGGACGCAGGTACAGGGCATGTCCGCCGATCAGCTCGGCGCACATCTGCCGCCGCCCGACAGCGCGTCCGCCGGCGACGCCGATCCGGCAGCGCCCGAGCCGGATGCAAAGCCGCCGCGCAACCGGCGCCGCCGGCGCAGCAAGCCGAAACAGACCGCGACGGAATGACGGCGCCGCCGCGTCGCAGCGCCTGGATCGGACTTGGCAGCAACCTTGCCGGGCCACGCGAGCAGGTCGAACTGGGCCTGGCTGCGCTGGCGCGCCTGCCGCGAACGCGGCTGCAGCAACGTTCGCATCTCTATCGAAGCGCGCCTTGGGGCGTGCGCGATCAGCCCGACTTCGTCAATGCGGTGGCGGCAATCCAGAGCGGATTGACGCCGCGCGAACTGATGTCGGCGCTGCTCGACATCGAACGCAGCTTTGGCCGCGAGCGCAACGCAGACCGCTGGGGTCCGCGCATCCTGGATCTGGACCTGCTGCTCTACGACGACTGCACCATCGACGAACCCGGCCTGCACGTGCCGCACCCGCACCTGCACGAGCGCGCCTTCGTCCTGCTGCCGCTGGCGGAAATCGCTCCGCACTTGCAGATTCCCGGTTGCGGCTCGATATCCGACCTGGTCGCCCGGGTCGACGCGTCGGATTGCCAGCGACTGGAATAGCTTGAGGCCGGCCCGATCGCACCCGGATAATGCGTGGCGACCGGATAATGCGCAGCCAGCCAGCGGGGCGTCGATGTATACCCATTTCAAGTCACCACAACCGGGCACGCCGATCACCGTGCCGCGCCTTTGCGAGATGAAGGCGAAGGGCGAAAAGATCGTCATGCTCACGGCCTACGACGCGAGCTTTGCCGCGCAGTGCGATCTCGGCGGCGTCGACGTCGTGCTGGTGGGTGATTCGCTCGGCATGGTGGTGCAGGGAAGGGTCAGCACGCTGCCGGTGACGCTCGACGAGATGGTTTACCACACGGCCGCGGTCGCGCGCGGCCTGGGCACTGCGCTGCTCGCCGCGGACCTGCCGTTCATGACCTATCGCGACGCGGATACCGCGTTGCGATCCTCGGCGCGCCTGATTGCCGAAGGCGGTGCGGCGATGGTCAAGCTCGAAGGGGCAGGCCATGTGCTCGAAGCGATCCGCGCACTCGACCGTCACGACATCCCGGTCTGCGCGCACCTGGGCCTGACGCCGCAGTCGGTGCACAAGTTCGGCGGCTACCGCGTGCAGGGCAAGACCCGGTCGGCGGCCGAACGGCTGCTGGCCGAAGCGCGTGCCGTCGAGGAGGCCGGAGCCGATCTGCTGGTGCTCGAATGCGTGCCGGCGGAACTGGCCGCACAGATAACGAGCGAGTTGCAGATTCCGACCATCGGCATCGGCGCCGGCGCCGCCTGCGACGGCCAGGTACTGGTGATCTACGACATGCTCGGCATCACGCCGGGCCGGCGCCCGCGCTTCAGCAAGGACTTCCTCGCCGGACACGACTCGATAGGCGCCGCGATCAAGGCCTATGCACGCGCCGTGCGGCACGGCGATTTCCCCGGTCCCGAGCATTCGTTCCAGTGATGCAGACCGTCACGACGGCAGCGCAGCTGCGCGCGTGCGTTGCGGGGTGGCGCCGCGGCGGCGCACGCATCGGTTTGGTGCCGACCATGGGCAACCTGCACGAGGGGCACTATTCGCTGCTCGCCGCGGCGCGCGAAAAAGCCGATCGCGTCGTCGCCAGCATCTTCGTCAATCCGACCCAGTTCGGCCCGCGCGAGGACTTTGCCAGTTACCCGCGCACGCTCGCCGAAGACAGCGCCGGGCTCAAGGCGCGCGGATGCGATCTGCTGTTTGCGCCCGGCGTCGAAGAGGTCTACCCGTTCGGCGTCGACAAGAGCGTGCGCGTCGAGGTTCCGGCCATCGGCGAGATCCTCGAAGGTGAGCTGCGGCCCGGGCATTTCAGCGGAGTCGCGACCGTCGTGACGAAGCTGTTCAACCTGGTGCAGCCCGATGTGGCGGTGTTCGGCCAGAAGGACTACCAGCAGTTGCTGCTGATACGACGCTTGGTCGCGGACCTCGTGCTGCCGATAGCGATCGAAGGCGCACCCACGGTGCGCGAAGCCAGCGGCCTGGCAATGAGCTCGCGCAACCAGTACCTCACCGCGCAGGAACGCGAGCGCGCCAGCGTGATCCAGCGCACGCTGTTGCGCATGGCGGATGGCGTGCATGCAGGCATCGGCTTGATGACGATCGAGACCGAGGCGCGCAAGGCACTCGAGGCAGAAGGGCTCGCAGTCGACTACGTGGTGTTGCGGCGTGCCGAGGATCTGGGTGAGCCGGCACCGCAGCAACGCAGCGGATTGATCGCCCTGGCGGCGGCAAAACTGGGCCGCGCGCGGCTCATCGACAATAGACTCGTCGACCTGTAGCAAAAACAATGCAGCTGTGGTATTCTCGCTACCGCCATCGGGATTTACGCAACGCGAGTTGGTTGTTCCCGGTGACCGCAGGGCGCAATCTTGGTAATCGTCTCTCTGACTACAATACCCTCAGTGTCATGCGCTGAGGGTTTTTTTTGTCCAGAAATCGGACGATTAGTACTTAAAATTCAAAAGGATACAAAATCGCGTCCGGACCCAACCGAGGCTTGAGCCACGCGTGATGCGCTGGCGACTTTTTCTGCGTCCAGCAGCGGGTTGCGAAAATACAACAACACGTGATCCGTCGCCGCCGTCACGCCGCCGTGCGTGATTGCTGTTCGAGCGCCCAGTCGATGTGTCCCCGCACCATTGCCGAAACCGCTTCGCGCCTGCCGCGCAGGGCGGCGCGGACGCTTTCGTCAGGAGGAGCGTTGCCGAGGGCCACCGCGATATTGCGCAACCAGCAGTCGTAGCCGATGCGGCGGATCGCCGATCCTTCGGTGCGCTGTTCGAACTCGATCAGGCTCCAGCCAAACAGTTCGACCAGCGATGCCGCATCCAGGCCGTTGCGCACGGTGAAGTCCGCCTCGCGGCTCTTGACCGCGAACTTGTTCCACGGGCAGACCAGCTGGCAGTCGTCGCAGCCGTAGATGCGGTTGCCGATCAGCGGGCGCAGTTCGAGCGGGATCTCGCCGCGCAGCTCGATGGTCAGGTACGAAATGCAGCGACGCGCGTCGAGCTGGTTCGGGCCGACGATCGCGCGCGTCGGGCAAATTTCTATACAACGCACACAAGTGCCACAATGTTCACTTGCCGGCGCGTCCACCGGAAGCGGCAGGTCGGTATACAGTTCACCCAGGAAGAACCAGGAGCCGGCGCTGCTGTTGATGAGGTTGGTGTGCTTGCCGATCCAGCCCAGGCCGGCGTTGCGCGCGAGTGCCTTCTCCAGTACCGGAGCCGAATCGACGAAGGCGCGGTAGCCGAACGGGCCGGCCTGCGCGGCAATGCGATCGGCCAGTTTCTGCAGTCGACCGCGCAGCACCTTGTGGTAGTCGCGGCCCAGCGCATAGCGCGAGACATAGCCCAGTGCGGGATCGTCGAGCACTTCCCAGGCGTCGCGTGCCGCGGGCGGGTCGTAGTCCATGCGCGCCGAAATCACCCGTACCGTTCCGGGCTTCAGTTGCCCGGGGCGGCTGCGCGCGGTGCCGTGCCGGGCCATGTAGTCCATCGATCCATGCCGGCCGGCCGCGAGCCAGTTCAACAGGTGTGTTTCGTCTTCGCCCAGCTCGACGCCGCTGATGCCGACCTGCTGGAAGCCGCACTCCACGCCCCAGCGCTTGATGGCGGCCGCCAATGCGGAATAGTCGATGGAGGAAACGGCGCTGGCGGACACGGTCGGTCGGGGAGTTGTGTTCAGGCCAGTATAATCGCCGCATGAAAGACCGGTCGCTGTATACCGTCGCGCAGGTGCGCGCATTCGATCGAGCCGCCATTGAACGATACGGCATCGACGGATATGTGTTGATGCAGCGTGCTGCCGCGGCAGCGTTTGCACGCCTGCGGGCGCGCTGGCCGCACGCGCGCAGCGTGACGGTGGCATGCGGCGGCGGCAACAATGGCGGCGATGGCTATGTGCTCGCACGCCTGGCGCGTGCTGCGCAATTCCAGGTGCACCTGGTTTCGCTCGACGCGCCGCGCAGCGGCAGCGACGCGGCGCGCGCCTGCGCCGACTGGATCGCTGCCGGCGGCGCCGTGCTGGGCGTCGACGCGCCGCTGCCGGATGCCGACGTCCTTGTCGATGCGATCTTCGGCACCGGCCTGACCCGGGCACCCGAAGGTGCCGCGCGGCACTGGATCGAAACACTCAACGCCGCGGCGCGGCCGCTGCTGGCGCTCGACGTGCCGTCCGGCCTCGATGCCGATACCGGTGCGGTTTCCGGCGCGGCCGTGTGCGCCGCCGAGACCGTGAGCTTTGTTGCGCACAAGCGCGGCCTGTTCACCGGCGCGGCAGCCGACCATTGCGGGGTCGTGACGCTCGACGACCTGGGCATACCCGCCGCGGCTTTCGCCGGAACGAAGGCGGATGCAATGCTGCTCGACGCCGATGCGTTGCGTGCCTGGCTTCCGGTGCGATACAACAATGTGCACAAAGGTACATTTGGCCACGTCCTTGCGATCGGCGGCGACAGCGGCATGGCCGGAGCGATCCGCCTGGCGGGCGAAGCCGCGCTTCGGGTCGGCGCGGGCCTGGTCAGCGTGGCGACGCGCGGCGCGCATGTGACGGCACTGAATGCCGCGCGACCGGAGCTGATGGCACGCGCGGTCGACGGTCCGCAGGAACTCGACACGATGCTCGACCGCGCCACGGTCATCGCGGTTGGGCCGGGCCTGGGCCAGCGCGCCTGGGGCCACGCCCTCTGGTATTCGGCGTTGGCGTCTGGCAAGCCCACGGTGCTCGACGCCGATGCGCTGAACCTCCTCGCCCGCGACGCTGTGGCGTTGCCGGCACAATGCGTGCTGACGCCGCATCCGGGCGAGGCGGCACGGCTGCTGGGCTGCGATGCGCAGACCGTTGCGGCGGACCGTTTTGCCGCGGTTCGCGCCCTGTCACGCCGCTTCAGTGCGGTCGCCGTGCTGAAGGGTTCGGGAACCCTCATCGCGGCGCCCGACGGCGACGTGGCGATTTGTCCGTGGGGCAATCCGGGCATGGCCAGCGGAGGCATGGGCGATGTGTTGACCGGCGTGATCGCCGGCTTGCTGGCGCAGGGGCTCGACGCGTGGCATGCCGCGCGAGCCGGTGTTGCGCTGCACGGGCTGGCCGGCGACGCCGCTGCGCGCAACGGACAGGCCGGTTCGCTGGCCGGTGACTTGTTCGAGCCGCTTCGTCGATTGCGCAATGGATTGCCGGTCACATGAGCGGCGCGCGCGCGCGGGCATTTCGCGCTGTGGACGAGCCGGCTCTTGCGGCGCTCGCTGCCGATCTGGCACCTGCCGTCCGCCGCGGCGGTGTTCTGCATCTGGATGGTGAACTGGGTGCCGGCAAGACGACGTTTGCGCGAGCGCTGCTCAAGACGCTTGGCGTCGACGCGCGCATCAAGAGTCCGACCTACAGCCTGATCGAATCGTATCCGGCCGGCGAGCTGGCGGTGCATCATCTGGATCTCTACCGCATCGCCGATCCGGGCGAACTCGAATGGCTCGGCCTGGCCGACCTGACGATCGGACCGCACCTGATCGTGGTCGAGTGGCCGGAACGGGCCGGAAGCGCGCTGCCGACGCCCGACATGGTCCTGCAGTTGTCGCATGCGGGCGCTGTCCGCGACGCGGTTTTCAGCGCGCAGACGCCACGCGGGGAAGGCTGGCTGCGGTTCCTGCAGCCCGCCATGAGTTCCACCGGAAATGCATCGGTTTAGCAGACACTCGTAAGGCGAACCTAACGATATTCAGCTAGCTCAAGGATTTTAAAAAGAAAAGTACTTGAAATTTTGCTCGCGTTGCGCTTGAATCCGCCGCTATGAGGGGAATTGCACGCCACGGTTTTCTGAAAGTGCTCGTCGGCAGCGCACTGTTCGTGCTGGCCGGGACGCTGGATGCCGCCGAAATCCGTGGCCTGCAGCTGTCTACGGCCGGCGATGCGACGCGGGCGGTATTCGATATCTCGGCACCGCTCGACTACAAGCTGTTCGAGATCGCCAACCCGGACCGAATCGTTCTGGATCTGCACGGCGCCAGCTTCGCCGAGGGGTTCGTTGCCCCCTCGGGCAAGGGGCTGCTCAAATCCGTACGCACTGGCAAGCAGGGCAAGGGTGACGTGCGCGTCGTATTCGACCTGGCCGCGGGCGTGCGGCCGAAGAGTTTCCTGCAACCGGCCGGCGCAAAAGCGCCCGTCCGACTCGTGGTGGAACTTTCGCCGCGCCAGAAATCCAAATCGGAAGTCGTCAAGAGCGCGCAGGTTGCCGCTGAGAAAACGCGCGACGTCGTCATCGCCATCGATGCCGGCCATGGCGGCGCGGACCCCGGCGCGTCGGGGTCGGGCGGCACGCACGAGAAGGAAATCACCCTGGCAGTCGCGCGCGAACTCAAGCGCCTGGTCGACAGGCAGCCCGGCATGAAGGCGGTGCTCACGCGCGACGGCGATTACTTCATCCCGCTCAAGGAGCGCTATCAGAAGGCGCGCGAGGCCAAGGCCGACCTGTTCGTGTCGGTGCACGCCGATGCCTACGCCAGCGGCGATGCGCGCGGGTCTTCGGTATGGATGCTGTCGCCCCGCGGTGCGACCAGCGAGGCGGCGCGCTGGCTCGCCGATCGCGAGAACCGTGCCGATCTGGTCGGCGGCGTTTCGCTCGACAACAAGGACAACACGCTGGCCGCGGTACTGCTCGACCTGTCGCAGGGAGCCACGCTCGAGGCCAGCGGTGTCGTCGCCAACCAGGTGCTGCGCTCCCTTTCACGCCTCGGGCCGACCCATCGCGGCTACGTCGAGAAGGCCAACTTCGTGGTGCTGCGCTCCCCGGATGTCCCATCGATCCTGGTCGAGACGGCGTTCATCACGAATCCGGCCGAGGAGAAGCGGCTGAAGAGTCCCGAGCAGCGCGAGAAACTCGCCAGCGCGATCCTCGATGGCGTGAAGAATTATTTCGTCGCTGCGCCGCCGCCCGGCACGCTCTTCGCCGCCACGGCGCGGCGCGAGAAAGGACAGTTCGCGTCGCGCAAGGCGACCAGCGTCGCCGTGATCGCCGAAGACGATCCGGATCGCGAGATCTTGCTGCGCTCGCCGAGGTCGTAGCGAGCGGACGAAAGCCGGAAATCTCAAATCGAAAGCCGGCAATCAATCCCGTAGCCGGTAGCAGAAGTGCATCGCCGGGGACACTCTCCAGCCGCGCGCCATTTCGCATCGACCAGCCAAGCGCAACGTGGCCGTCGCGGGCAAGACGCACAGTGACGCCATCGCGCGCGACGCTCCCGACTTGCACGAGTTGCTCCCGGTTTGCGGCTGCCGCGCTATCATGCGCAACGCAGCGCGAACCCGTATGGCACGTATTCACCAACTCCCGCAGGACCTCGTCAACCAGATCGCCGCGGGCGAGGTGATCGAGCGTCCCGCCTCCGTGGTCAAGGAACTCGTCGAGAACAGTCTCGACGCGGGCGCCACGCGGGTGGAAATCGATATCGAGGAAGGGGGCGCGCGCCTGATCCGCGTGCGCGACGACGGTGAAGGCATCGGCATCGACGACCTGCCGCTGGCCGTGTTGGCGCACGCCACCAGCAAGATCGCGACGCTCGACGATCTCGAGCGCGTGCGCACCCTCGGCTTTCGCGGCGAGGCGTTGCCGTCGATCGCATCGGTGTCGCGTTTCACGCTGACCTCGCGCACGGCCGGACAGGATCAGGCATGGCGCATCGAAATTGCCGGCGGCCGCGCTTCGGCGCCGAAGCCGGCCGCGCACGCGCGCGGCACGACCGTCGAGATACGCGACCTCTTCCACAACGTGCCGGCGCGGCGCAAGTTCCTGCGCGCCGAGCGCACGGAATTCGGCCACATCGACGAACTGGTCAAGGCACTGGCGCTGGCGCGGCCGCGCACCGAAGTGCGGCTGAGCCACAACGGCAAGCCGCTGCGCCTGCTGCGGCCGGCTGCCGACGATGCAGCCCTGATCGCACGGGTCGGCGAGATTCTCGGCACGGAATTCCCGCCACAAAGCCTGCGCATCGATCATGGCGGCGCCGGTTTGCGTCTATGGGGCTGGATCGGCCTGCCGACCGCGTCGCGCAGCCAGGCTGACCAGCAGTACTTCCACGTCAATGGCCGGCTCGTGCGCGACCGCATCGTCGCGCATGCGGTGCGCCAGGCCTATGCAGACGTGCTGTTTCATGGCCGCCATCCGGCATTCGTGCTGTTTCTCGAGCTCGATCCGCAAGGTGTCGACGTGAATGTGCACCCGGCGAAATCGGAAGTGCGTTTTCGCGAAGGCCGGCTGGTCCACGACTTCCTTTACCGCACGCTCGACGAAGCGCTTGCGCAGACGCGCGCCGGCAGCGTGGATGCCGCGCAGCATTCGGCCCCGAACTCCGGACCGTCGCGTTTTGAGTCGCCCGGAAACGCGCCGAACGCTTCGCAGTGGCGCCAGGGCGGATTCGGACTCGGCGTACGCGAGCCGCTCGCCGACTACGCTGCCCTCTTCGGCTCGGAACGGGCAATCGGCGCGCCCGCTGCGCCGGATGGAATCGCGCCCGGCGTCGATGATGGCGAAGTGCCGCCACTGGGCTTCGCGCTGGCGCAGCTCGGCGGCATCTATGTGCTGGCGGAAAATCGCCAGGGCCTGATTCTGGTCGACATGCACGCGGCACACGAGCGCATTACCTACGAGAAACTCAAGCGCGCACGCGTCGGCGACGGCATTCTTCCGCATGCGCTGCTGGTGCCGCTGCCGCTGGCGGTGAGCGAGCGCGAGGCGGCGAGCGCCGAGGAGCACGCGGCGCGCCTGGGCGAGATCGGTTTCGAGATCGCGCGCAGCGGCCCGCAGAGCGTGATCGTCAAGGGTTATCCGGGCCTGCTCGATGGCGCCGACGTGGCACGGCTGACGCGCGACGTGCTCGGCGACATGGTCGTCCATGGTGACACGCGGCGCATCGAGGAAAATGCAAACGACGTTCTGGCAACCATGGCCTGCCATGGCTCGGTACGCGCGAACCGGCGCTTGACTTTGCCGGAAATGAACGCACTTCTGCGCGAGATGGAAGCGACCGAGCGTTCCGGCCAGTGCAATCATGGCCGGCCGACCTGGATCCAGGTGTCGATCGCCGAGCTGGATCGAATGTTCCTGCGCGGACGCTGATCCGTCCGCGGTACTTCGTTGGTCACATGTACAGGAGTATGCAATGTTTCATACTGCCGTCGCCGTCGCCGCATTGCTGCTGGCAGCCGACACGGGCACGCCGCCGCCGGCGGACGCCGCGTCTGCCTATCGCCAGCAGATCGAAAGCTGGCGCCAGCATCGTGTCGAGCGTTTGACCGCGCCGGCCGGCTGGCTCAGCCTGATCGGCCTGGACTGGCTCAAGGACGGCAAGAACGCGCTCGGTTCCGCCGCCGACAATTCGATCGTGCTGGCGCGCTGGCCCGCGCACCTGGGCACGATAACGCTCGACCACGGCCATGCGTCGATCGTGCTGGCGCCCGAAAGCGGTGCGACGATCGACGGGCAGAAGAAGACCGAGGGTCCGCTGCTGGACGATACCAATCCGAAGGCGACCGTCGTTGCTGCCGGCACGGTGATGTTCTATGTGGTCAAGCGCGGCGAGCGCTGGGCGCTGCGCATCAAGGACAGCGAATCACCGACGCGCAAGCAGTTCGTCGGCATCGACTATTTCGACATCGATCCGGCCTGGCGCATCGAGGCAAAGTGGGAGGCGTACGACCCGCCGCGCGAAATCGAGGAGCCGAACATCCTCGGCGAAATCGACAAGGTCATCGTGCCCGGCGCCGCCGTGTTCGAGCATGGCGGGAAGACCTATCGCGTCGAACCGGTGATCGAGACGCCGGGCGACACCGAGCTGTTCCTGGTGTTCGCCGACCGCACCAGCGGCAAGGAAACCTACGGCGCGGCGCGCTTTGTCTACACCGAGCCGCCCAAGGACGGCAAGGTGGTCCTCGACTTCAACAAGGCCTACAACCCGCCGTGTGCGTTCACGCCGTATGCGACCTGTCCGTTGCCGACCCAGCAGAACCGGCTCGACACGCGCGTTACGGCCGGCGAGAAGAAATATCGCGGCAGCTACGAATGATGCAGGGCGGTCGGCTCCGGCGCCGCTGTCTCAGGCGCCCTTGAAGACCGGCTTGCGCCGCTCGAGAAAAGCCTGCATGCCTTCGCGCATGTCGGCGGTGGAGAAACACAGCGCAAAGACCTGCGTCTCGTAATCGAGCCCAGCATCGATGCTGCCGTCGCCGCCGGTCAGGATCGCGTCGAGGATGCCGGCCAGCGCGTGCGGCGCACTGGTTGCGAGCTGGGTGGCGAGCGCATCGATTTCTTCGTCGAGTTTGTCCGCTGCCACAACCCGGTTCACGACGCCGAGCTCCAGCGCGCGCGCCGCACCGAACTGGGCGCCGGTCAGGCACAGCTCGAGCGCCGCGCTGCGTCCGGCCAGGCGCAACAGCCGTTGCGTCCCGCCGAAACCCGGAATTACGCCAAGATTGATTTCCGGCTGGCCGAACCTGGCTCTTTCGCTGGCGATACGCAGGTGGCAGGCCATGGCCAGTTCCATGCCGCCGCCGAGCGCAAAACCCTGCAACCGCGCGATGACCGGCTTGCCGAGCCGCTCGATCTACGTCATCAGTGCCTGCCCCTGGCGCGAGAACTCCCGCGCCTGAAGCGGTGTCAGAGAGGCCAGTTCCGCGATGTCTGCGCCGGCAATGAAGGCCTTGTCGCCGCCGCCGGCCATGACGACGGCGCGGATCGCGTCGTCGTTTCGCGCCAGGTCGAACGCGGCGTGCAACTCGCCAAGGGTTTCCCGATCGAGTGCATTGAGTTTTTCCGGGCGATGGAGCGTGATACGACGTACGGCGGTACGGTCTTCGATCAGCAGGTTGCGAAAGGTCATTGGGAATCCGGTGACTGGGATCTGGTGAGAGGGCGGTCTTGGAAAAAATGCGGGTCGACGTCGGAAGGACGGGTTCGAAAAGGTGGTCGATGCGACCTTACAGACGGTCCCGCGGCCGGCACGGATCGGATCGGCAGCCGACGGCCGGCGATGATATCAGCCAGTTCGCCGGCGTTCAGCTTCGAGGCCCGTGCCGGTGGCTGTAGCAGGCTGGCTCGGGTAATATGGCGCGCTTTCGCGTCGCCGCCGACGCCTGCCGCGTTTCACATCCGACGGCATACCACTTTGGCGGTAATCACTTTTTGGAGGTTTGCATGACTTTGCGTTGGTCTATTGCTGCGTTCGCGCTGCTCGCAGCTGGCTCCGTGTTCGCCCAGAACACTTCGGCCCCGGCGGCCCAGTCCGCTGCACCCGCGGCTTCGCAGCAGCAGGCTTCACCGGCGCCGATTACGCCGGCGGACAAGCCGAACCTCTCTTACGCAATCGGTTTCCAGATGGGCGACGGCCTCGTCGAACGCAAGATCGATGTCGATGTCAACGCGGTCATCCGCGGCCTGCAGGACGGCTTCGCCAAGCGCAAGCCGACCGTGGCCGAGGAGACCATGCACGACGTGCTCGGCCGCATGCAGGCGCAGATGTACACCGCCGCCAAGGCCGAGTTCGAAAAGCTCGCCGGTGAAAACAAGGCCAAGAGCCAGAAATTCCTGGCCGAGAACAAGGGCAAGAAGGGCGTGGTCACGCTGCCTTCCGGTTTGCAGTACGTCGTCATCGAAGAAGGCACCGGCGCCAAGCATCCGACGCCGACCAGCGATGTCAGCGTCCATTACCGCGGCTCGCTGATCAATGGCCTGGAATTCGACAGCTCGTTCGCGCGCGGCACGCCGGCCAACTTCAAGGTCAACGAAGTCATCAAGGGCTGGTCGGACATCCTGCCGCTGATGCGCGTGGGCGACTACTGGCGCGTCTACGTGCCGGCCGACATGGCCTACGGCGAACGCGGCCAGCCGCCGCGCATCGGCCCGAACGAAGCGCTCGTGTTCGAATTGAAACTCATGGACGTAAAGTAAGTTCAGGACGAACTTATCCCGTGCAGGGCGAATCGGGATTTGGCGCGAGATGCGTTGAAGCGCATCTCGCGCCGATGAGCGGCCGAACAGGGATGTTCGGACAGGAAGGCGCACCAAGGATGGTTTCTTAGCCCAGTCATCGATGGCCGATGACACGGGATCCAGCTCCAGTCTCATCCCGGCCGGTGCGTGGCTGTGCCGCGAGCCTGGGAGCACGCACACGAACTTGTCTCGTGCAGGCCATGGATTGCCGATGACACGGGATCCAGTTTAGGAATGGCTCGCCGGCCCAGCGGCCTCGACCCAACCGTCCGTGGCGCAGCTTCCGATCGATTTCCCTGTCTCACGTTCACGTGGCGCACGCGATGCCATTGCTTGCGCCGTGTCTGGAACTCGCCCTTCGGCCGGCTGCGTCGTTTGCGCGCTGGTTCCCGGCGTGCGCCGTCGACGCATCGCGCAAGCGCGCCATGTTCGTCCGCCCGCCATTCGCGGCGTTATTTGATCTCGGCGTTGAGCCCGAAGGCGCGCAGGTCCTCGAGCGCGCGCTCCATGTCGACCTTGATGCGATTGATCAGGCGCATTGCCGGCTCGCTGCCGTTGTCGACCTGCGAGGAGCCGTGGTCGCCGGACGGGCGTCCAAGCACGGCGGCGTCGGCGTCGGGAACGAACTGGGCGAGATAGACATAGCCGCGAGCAAGGCTTTCCTTGAGAGCGGTATGCTCAGGCTCCAGATTTTCCAGCAGCATCGCGATTGCGTTGCGGATCTGGTCCTTGGAATGCGGCAGCAGCGATTCGGGCAAGCCGTGCACGCCGGGTATCACCTCGGCGAGGACCTTGCCGTAATCGCGGACGACGCGGGTCGCAAGAGCTAGCATTGGCTCTAGACTTTGCTTTACAAGTACGAGCTAATCTATCAGAAATAAAAGTAAAAATCCTCCGATGGCAATTTTTCAACCTCCGTCCAGGCCCCTCCTGAGTCCATGCACCGGCATTTGCCGCCTGGGTGCCGGCGGGCTGTGCGAAGGCTGCCATCGCACGGTCGACGAGATCGCCCGCTGGACCTCGTACACGGATGCCGAGCGCCTTCATCTCATGAACGATGTCCTGCCGCACCGCGCGGAAGCCCGTCTGCCGTGATCGACTCGCTGCTGCGACGCCTGCCGCGCGCGGTGCGGCCGCTGGATGATCCGCCGGCGGCGGCCGGCGATCACGATGCGTCCGACCTGGATGATCTGTTGCCGCCGACTCGAGCCGCCGCGGCGGTGCTGGTCCCGCTCGTCAATCGCTCCGGCAGTTTGTCGGTCCTGCTGACGCGGCGCACCGACCACCTGGCAAGGCACGCAGGGCAGGTCAGTTTCCCCGGCGGAAGATGCGAACCGGCCGACTGCGATGCCGTCGCGACGGCCCTGCGTGAAACGCTCGAGGAGGTCGGCATCGAGTCGGCCCTGATCGAGCCGTTCGGCTATCTGGATATCCTGGAAACGGTCAGCGGCTATTGCGTGACGCCGGTCGTTGCCTGGCTCGATGCCGCCTACAAGGCGCATCCGGATCCGCATGAGGTCGCGGAGATTTTCGAAGTCCCGCTCGAGTTCTTCCTCGCCCCGGAAAATCTCAGGCGCCTGCGGGTGGAGTATCGCGGGCGCCCACGCGAGATACTCGAGTTCGCGCACGTCGGCCCGCGCATCTGGGGTGCGACTGCGACAATGCTGTTCAACCTGGTGCGGCGGCTGGAGGCGACGACATGAGGCTGGCGACACTGATCGATGCGGCATCCTTGAACGGCCTGCTCGGCCGTGCCGACATCCTGATCGTCGATTGCCGCGCGGATATCGCCGAGCCGCAACGCGCCGCACGCGACTACGCCGAGGGCCATGTGCCCGGCGCCGTGCATGCCGACCTCGAGCGCGAGTTGTCGGATCTGTCGAAGCGGGGGTTCGGCCGTCATCCGCTGCCGGACGCGGAACCCTTCTCGATGTTGCTGGCGCGCTGGGGCTGGACGCCGCAAACGACCGTGGTCGCCTATGACAACGCCAATGGCGCGCTGGCGGCCGCGCGCCTGTGGTGGATGATGCGGCTGATCGGACATCGTGCCACGGCGGTGCTCGATGGCGGGCTGGGCGCCTGGATTCGCGCAGGATATTCACTGACGCCCGCAACGCCGTCGCGTCCCGCGACCCGGGTGCACGCCGGGTTCGACGCCGCGCAAATCGTCGATACCGATGAACTGCGTTCGTCCGCTGCCCGGGTACTGCTGATCGACGCGCGCGCCGCGCCGCGATTTCGCGGCGAAGTCGAACCGATCGATCCGGTCGCCGGCCATGTGCCGGGCGCCGTGAACCGGCCGTTTTCCGACAACCTGGAAAGCGACGGCCGCTTCAAGGCCGCTGCCATCCTGCACGAAGAGTTCGCTGCGTTGCTCGGCACGCACGCGCCTGCAGACGTCGTGCACATGTGCGGTTCCGGCGTGACCGCCTGCCACAACCTGCTGGCGATGGAACACGCGGGCTTGCCCGGCTCGCGCGTGTATGCGCCGTCGTGGAGCGGATGGATCGCCGATCCGTCGCGCCCGGTCGCACGCGGCGCGATCTGAATTGCGAGCCCGCGGCCGGATCGACCGCGTCAGGCTTTTTTCAGGCGTGCCACGAGGTTTTTCAACACGCCTTGGGTCTCGTCGGCGAACCACGCCGCCGCAAACTCGTCGAGCAGCCACTTGCGCGGATCGGCAAAGGTTTCGGTCAAGTCGCGACGTGCAAGCCGGCGCGTCGTCGACATTGCCTGCGGGGGCAGCCTGAGCAGATCCTGCAGCCAGGTCAGCGCACGCGGAACGACCTGGTCGATATCGGCGAGTTCATCGACCAAGCCGATCTGCAGCGCCTGTTCGGCCTCGAGCATCGCACCGGCAACCATGAGGCGCTCGGCGCGATAGGCACCGATCAGGCGCTGCAGGCCGAATTGGATCAGCGCCGGCACCGACAGGCCGACCTGCACTTCATTCAGGCCGATGCGGAATGGTTTGGCCGGGTCGACGCTGCGGGCCATCACGCGGTAGTCGCAGAAAATCGACAGCACCGCGCCGCCGGCGGGACTGTGCCCGGTGATCGCTGCGACGACCGGAATCGGTGAGCACGCGATGGCCCCGCACAACTCGAAGAAATCGCGCAGGAAGTGTTTCAACGTCGCCTGATCGAGCTGCAGCAATGCCGGCACGTCGAGGCCGGCGCAATACATGCCCGGCCGCCCCGACAGCACGATCGCGCGCGCTCCGCTGGCCGGCGCCGCGTGGATCGCGCCGCGCAACGCGGCTACCAGCTGCGGATCCAGTGCATTGACCGGCGGCCGCGCCAGGCGCAGTTCTACGATGGCGTCGTGGCGGATGGTATCGAGCATGCTTGGAGTCCGTGGGAAGGGAAGATGTGGAACCGGAGACATGAAGACGGCAACGCGCAATTTGCATCTGCCGTCAATTCCCGCGCGAGGGAACTGGATCCCGGCTCAAGCTACCTCCCTGTACTGGCCGGAAATGACGGCGGTCCGTCGCTACTTGAACGATTCACTCCACTGGTATTGCACGGTATACGTCACCTGCGCGCTGCCGGCCGCGGGCACCTCGGTGCTGAATTCGATCGTGTCGGCGCTGCGCTTTTCGTATTTCACGGAGGACTGCGGAATGGTCCACTGCGTCCAGCGATAGGGATGTTCGCGAATGACGACCGTCTGCGCAGTGCCGCCGCCGTTACCTATTTTGATCGCAAACGATTCGCTCAGCGTGCGGTGATCCTTGTCGAACTGGAAATCGGTCTGCCGGCGTTCGCCGCGCAGATCGAACGCCTTGCCCAGCTCGAGCGAGATGGGCTGGCCGCGCGGCGTGTGCCCAAGGTTGTCTTCACCGATAAACTCCGGCGCGCCGTCCCCGGCGGCCTGCAGGATGCGCAATGTGCCGGCTGGCAGCGCACGTTCGGTCTTGAAGGTGAGCGTGGAACGTACGGGTGACGGCTGATCGGTGCCGTAGCCGCGATCGGTGATCGGCGCCATGCCGGGGTTGGCGCGCAGGCCGGATCCCTCGAACAGGTACTGGCGCTGGCAGGGCAGAGACTGCTCGGCGAACAGCGCGGCACGCAGCAAGGTTCCGCTGGCCAGGTCAACGGTCTGGTCGAGCGTGTACTCATGGTAATCGCCGACCTGGCCGCTATCGACAGCCTGCATCGGCGCGGCAGCCGTCCGCGCCATCATCACGCGCGGCACCGGTGCCGCGGCCGCGCGGTGCGGTTCGCCGGCGATCAGCTTGATCCGGGCGCCGGAAAAATCCGAGCCCGTGCGGTTGGCGATCTGCGCCCAGCCCGACAGGCCCAGCCGGCAGTCGCCAGTGGCGAGCCAGCCGCTGTACGCCGCACGCCAGGCCAGTCCCTGGGTCGGGTAGACGATTTCGAACGCATGCATGCCGGCTTTCTTCGCCGCGATGTCCCAGCGCAGTGACGGCGTTGCGGCCAGTCCCCGGGGAAGATCGGGAAAAACGACGCGCGTGAACTCCGTGATCGTCGTGACGCGCCCGTCGGCAGTCTGCACGGTCACCCCGCCGACGTTGGACAACAGCGTTCCGACCACCGGTCCCGCGGACGTCGCGCCATTGCCGACGTAGACCTCGACGCTGTGGCCGAGATGCTTCTGCGCGAGCGCATCGAGCGACAGGGGTTCGTCCTCGAAGCGCTGGCTCAGGATTTCCGTGCCGTCGCTCTCGCCCGGTGCGCGCGCACTGAGCGCCTCGGGGTCGAGGTAGCGCGAAACGTCGCGCACCTCGACGACGTTGGCGCCGGCCTTCAGCTCGAACTGCCGCCGATCGCGCACGATCGCATAGCCGCCCGGCGCGCCGTTGTCCGGCGCAGCGGGCGCGAACAGGCTGTCGCCGCCGTCGGCCGCGGCACTGTAGATGCTGAGCGAATAACGTGCGCCCGATTCATCGGCGGCCTGGGCCGAAAGCGCCGAGGCGGCAGCGACAAGACCAACACCGACGAGTTGACGCATGATTGCGATCCGTGCACGAAGACCGATACCGTATGATAAGGGCAAAACCGGATCATCACATGCACCCGCTTTGTGCCAGGTACGCATCCGCGTTGCTCGTCGGCGCGCTGTATTGCAATGCCGCGCAGGCGGCGGCCCGCCTCGAGATCGATCAGGCCTGGATCCGCAGCGCGCCGCCCGGCGCGATGATGCTGGCGGGCTATGCGATCCTGCGCAATTCCGGCGACGCGCCGCTGACCGTGACCGGCGCGCAGAGTGCCGATTTCGGCAGCGTATCGCTGCACCAGAGTGTCGAGGAGAACGGCGTGGAGCGCATGCGCCCGCTCGGCCGGTTTTCGATAGCGCCGGGTGCGAGCGTGACGTTTGCGCCGGGCGGCAGGCATCTGATGCTGATGCAGCCCGTGCGTGCACTGAAATCCGGCGATGTCGTCAGCATTCACATCGCCGTCGAGCCGGGTGACGGCACGAGTACCGGCTTCACCGTGCGCGATTCGGCACCATAGCCGAGGTCGCAGCAACTTCACCGTTCCGAACGGGGCGGCGTCCTGGTTGCGCGGGTCTGGCGCGAATGGGGATCTCGGATCGCCGCGTCAGCTCGAACACGCGCGCCGGATCGCATCGGGGAGCGCGACCGATCTGCCGGTCACGCTGTCGATCCAGACCATCACCGTATTTCCATCCGCATGGACGACAGCGCGATCGGCGGCGTCGGCGATGCGGTAGGAAATCGTCAGCGACGTGTTGCCGAGGCGCTCGCAGTACAACTCGACGACAAGTTGCGCCGGCCAGGTCAGCTGGCGGCGATAGTTCGCGTGGACAGCGGCCACGACCGGCGCCGCCGCCGCGCTGGACCAGGGCCCGTCGATCCGCGCAAGCCAGTGCAGCCGGGCTTCCTCGAGGTAGGTGAGGTAGCTTGCGTTGTTGACGTGGTTGAACGCGTCGAGATCGCGCCATCGCACCGCGAGCGTCAACGACGCCAGCAGCGGCAGCGCAGCCGGACCGGGGTTTCCGGCAGCGGTATTCACGCAGCCTGTTTCTTGCGGCCGTTGCCGAGCACGCGTGCGAGGAAACGCCCGGTGTGCGAACCCTTGTCGCGCGCGATCTGCTCCGGCGTGCCGATCGCAATGATCTCGCCGCCGCGATGGCCGCCCTCCGGACCCAGGTCGACGACCCAGTCGGCGGTCTTGATCACGTCGAGGTTGTGCTCGATCACGACCACAGTGTTGCCGTCGTCGCGCAGCCGGTGCAGCACCTTGAGCAATTGTTCGATGTCGTGGAAGTGCAGGCCGGTGGTCGGCTCGTCGAGGATGTACAGCGTGCGGCCGGTGTCGCGCTTGGACAGTTCGCGCGACAGCTTGACGCGCTGCGCCTCGCCGCCGGACAGCGTGGTCGCGCTCTGGCCAAGCTTGATGTAGGAAAGCCCGACGTCCATCAGCGTATCGAGCTTGCGCGCCAGAGCCGGCACCGGGCCGAACAGCTTCAGTGCGTCCTCGACGGTCATCTCGAGCACGTCGGAAATCGTGTGGCCCTTGTACAGGATCTCGAGCGTCTCGCGGTTGTAACGTTTTCCGTGGCAGACATCGCACGGCACGTAGACGTCCGGCAGGAAGTGCATCTCGACCTTGATCATGCCGTCGCCTTCGCAGGCTTCGCAGCGACCGCCCTTGACGTTGAACGAGAAGCGGCCGGGCTGGTAGCCGCGTGCCCGCGCTTCGGGAACCTGCGCATACAGTTCGCGCAATGGCGTGAACAGGCCGGTGTAGGTGGCGGGGTTGCTGCGCGGCGTGCGGCCGATCGGCGACTGGTCGATGTCGACGACCTTGTCGAACAGCTCGATGCCCTCGATCCTGCGGAACGGCGCCGGCTTTTCGTTCGCGCCGTTCAGTTCGGCCGCGGCGTAGCGATACAGCGTGTCGTTGATCAGCGTCGACTTGCCGGAACCCGACACGCCGGTCACGCAGACGAACAGGCCGGCCGGAATTTCCAGGTCGACCTCCTTGAGGTTGTTGCCGGATGCGCCGAGCACGCGCAGCATCAATTGCGGGTCCGGCTCGCGCCGCTGCTTCGGCACGGCGATGCCGCGCTTGCCGGAAATATATTCGCCGGTCAGCGAGCGCTTCGCCGCGAGAATGTCCTTGAGCTTGCCCTGCGCGACGATTTCGCCGCCGTGCACGCCGGCACCGGGACCGATGTCGAGGATGTGGTCGGCGGCGCGGATCGCGTCTTCGTCGTGTTCGACGACGATGACCGTGTTGCCCAGGTCGCGCAGCCGCGTCAGCGTGCCAAGCAGGCGTTCGTTGTCGCGCTGGTGCAGGCCGATCGACGGTTCGTCGAGCACGTACATCACGCCGACCAGGCCGGCGCCGATCTGCGAAGCCAGGCGGATGCGCTGCGCCTCGCCGCCGGACAACGAGTCGGCCTGGCGATCGAGCGTCAGGTAATCGAGGCCCACATCGACCAGGAAGCGCAGGCGCTCGCGGATTTCCTTGACGATCTTCGCCGCGATCTCGCCGCGCCAGCCTGCCAGGGTCAACTTGTGGAAAAAGTCGAGCGACTGGTCGATCGGCAGCGAGGTCAGCGTCGGCAGGTTGCGATCCCCGACGAATACGTTGCGCGCCGAGCGGTTCAGGCGCTGGCCATGGCATTCGGTGCAGGGGCGCTCGCTGATGAACTTGGCCAGTTCCTCGCGCACCATCGGCGACTCGGTTTCACGGTAGCGGCGCTCGAGGTTCGGCACGATGCCTTCGAAGCGGTGCTTGCGAGTGACACTGCCGCCGGTTTCGGTCAGGTAGCGGAACTGGATCTGCTCGTCGCCGGAGCCGTGCAGCACGGCATGCTGTATGCCTTCGGGCAGCTGTTCCCACGGCGTGTCGATGTCGAACTTGTAATGGCGCGCTAGCGACAGGATCAACTGGAAGTAGTACATGTTGCGCCGATCCCAGCCGCGCACGGCGCCGGCGGCCAGGCTCAGGTTCGGATGCACCACGACGCGCGCCGGATCGAACACCTGCGTGACGCCAAGTCCGTCGCAGGTGCCGCAGGCGCCGACCGGCGAGTTGAACGAAAACAGGCGCGGCTCGAGTTCCGGCAGCGAGTAGTCGCAGATCGGGCAGGAGAAGCGCGACGAGAACACGGTCTGCTGCGGCTTGCCGTCGGCTGTTGCGGCAGCTGTTGCGTCATGGTCCATGTCGACCACGAGCGCGATGCCGTCGCCGAGGCGCAGCGCGGTCTCGAACGATTCGGCCAGGCGCTGCTTGATGTCCGGCGCCGGGCGAAAGCGGTCGATCACGGCCTCGATCGTGTGCTTGATGCGCAGGCCCAGCGCCGGCACGGCATCGAGTTCGTACAGCGTGCCGTCGACGCGCGCGCGCACGAAGCCCTGCGCGCGCAACTGTTCGAACACCTGCAGGTGCTCGCCCTTGCGCTCGCGAATCACCGGCGCCAGCAGCATGTAGCGATGCTCGGGATCCATGGCCAGCGTCGCGTCGACCATCTGGCTGACCGTCTGCGCCTCGAGCGCGATGCCGTGATCCGGACAGCGCGGCGTGCCGACGCGGGCGAACAGCAGGCGCAGATAATCGTAGACCTCGGTGATCGTGCCGACCGTCGAACGCGGGTTGTGCGAGGTCGATTTCTGCTCGATCGAGATCGCCGGCGACAGGCCCTCGATGTGATCGACGTCGGGCTTTTCCATGACCGACAGGAACTGGCGCGCATAGGCCGACAATGACTCGACGTAGCGGCGCTGGCCTTCGGCGTAAATCGTGTCGAACGCAAGCGACGACTTGCCTGAACCGGACAGGCCGGTGATGACGATCAGGCTGTCGCGCGGCAGATCGACATCGATGTTCTTGAGGTTGTGCGTGCGTGCGCCGCGGATGCGGATGAAGTCCATGGGCATAGGATTTTGGCTCAACGAAGTACTATAGCGCAGCGTCGGAGTTCTGGCACGGCGCATTCAGCAACAAGTTACAGCGTGCCTTTGCTTCCTTCTCCCGCTGGCGCGAGAAGGTGGCCCGAAGGGCCGGATGTGAGTGGTCCATCGGAAGCGTGATTCGCTCCCAGGCGCTGCCCTCATCCGCCAGCGGAAGAGACGAAGCACGCCGCGTGCGAGGGCATCATTCGCATCGGGCCATGTCAGCGTTTGAGACTCGCGATATCGATCACGAACCGGTAACGCACGTCGTTGCGGATCATGCGCTCGTAGGCTTCGTTGATCCTGTCGATCGGAATCAGCTCGATGTCCGACGCGACATCATGCGCGGCGCAGAAATCGAGCATCTCCTGCGTTTCACGAATGCCGCCGATGAGAGAACCGGCCAGGCGCCGGCGTCCCATGACGAGTGGGCCGGCCGACAGTGGCGCGGGATCGGGCATGCCGACCAGTACCATCGTCCCGTCGCGCTTGAGCAGATTCAGGTAGGCGTTGTAGTCGTGCTGCGCCGATACCGTGTCGAGGATGAAGTCGAAGCGCTTGGCATTCTGCTGGAAGATCGATGCGTCCTTCGTCGCGAGGAAATCGTCGGTACCGAGCTTCAGCGCATCTTCGCGCTTGCCCGGCGAGTGGCTGAGCACGGTGACGTGGGCGCCCATCGCATGCGCGATCTTCACGCCCATGTGGCCGAGCCCGCCGAGTCCGACGACGGCAACCTTGTCGCCGGCCTTCACGCCGAAGTGGTGCAGCGGCGAGTAAGTCGTGATGCCCGCGCACAGCAGCGGCGCGGCGCGGTCGAGCGGCATGCCGGCGGGAATCCGCAAAACGTAGTTCTCGTCGACCGTGATCCGCGTCGAGTAGCCGCCGTAGGTCGGCCGCTGCCGGTCGAGCTTGACGCCGTTGCGTTCGTAGCCGTTGTACGTGGCGCTCATGCCGTTCGCGCAGAACTGTTCTTCGCCCTCGCGGCAAGCCTCGCATTCGCGGCACGAGTCGACGAAACAGCCGACGCCGACGGCATCGCCGATCTTCCATTTCGCGACCTTGGCGCCGACCTTGCCCACGTGGCCGACGATTTCATGGCCGGGAACCATCGGGAAGATCGAGCCGCCCCATTCGTCGCGCACCTGGTGGATGTCCGAATGACACACGCCGCAGAAGGCGATGTCGATCAATACCTCGTGCGGGCCCGGTTCGCGTCGCTCTATGGAGTAAGGTGCGAGTGGGGATGTGGCGGTAGCAGCGGCATAAGCGGGAGTGGCGGGCACGGCTATATCTCCGGGGAACCTGGGCGCGAGCGAAAGTTTTCTTGGGATGCCCAGGACTTGATGCCGGAAGCCTGCCGATTCAAGGTCCGACCGCTTCCGTTGCCGCCGGAATTTCCAATGTGAATCAAGGTATTGACCCACGCAGGCTGGAGCGGATAGAATACGCGGCTCGTTTGAGCAGGCAGTTGTCAGAATAACTACAGAGGAATGCCCAATGTACGCAGTCATCAAGACCGGCGGTAAGCAATACCGCGTCATGCAGGGTGAGACCCTGCGTGTGGAAAAACTCCCGGGCGATGTCGGAGCGGCGATCAATTTCGACCAGGTACTCATGGTCGGCGCCGGTGAAGACATCACGCTCGGCGCACCGCTTGTCGCCGGCGCCGTGGTCGCCGCAACGATCAAGTCACACGGCCGCGCCGACAAGATCCGCATCATCAAATTCCGCCGCCGCAAGCACCATCAGAAGCAGATGGGGCACCGCCAGTACTACACCGAAGTCGAGATCGGCCAGATCAATCACGATACGGGCGACGCTTCGGGCGACAAGAAACCGGCCAAGGCGAAGGCCGATTCAACCAAGGAATAACAGTCATGGCACACAAGAAGGCAGGCGGCAGTACCCGTAACGGCCGCGACTCGAATCCGAAGTACCTCGGCGTGAAGATCTACGGCGGGCAGGCCGTGGAAGCCGGCAACATCATCGTGCGCCAGCGCGGCACCCAGTTCCATCCGGGCGCCGGCGTCGGCCTCGGCCGCGATCACACGCTGTTCGCGCTGGTCGATGGCACGGTCCGGTTCGCCGTCAAGGGTGCGAAGAACCGCCGGACGGTCAGCGTAGCCAAGAACTGAAGTTGCGCGTCATGGAATGGACAGAGCCCCGCCCTGTGCGGGGCTTTGTTTTTGCGCAGGCTGCCAAGGTCGAACGCGCGTACCATTTGCTCGCCATTCCGGCGGAAGCCGGACTGCGAAGGCAGGATGCAGGAACGAACATTCACACGGCGAACGGCCCGTAGGGCACGCAACAGGTGTCGCGTTTGATCGCGTCTTACGAGGATTGTGCAAGGGCGCTGGAGCCCGGCTTTCTCCGGGATGACGGACCTCTTATGCTCTTTCCCGATTCCCGATTCCCGATTCCCGATTCCCGATTCCCGAGCCCAGGCCTCCAATGAAATTCGTCGACGAAGCTGCCATCACCGTTCACGCCGGCAACGGCGGCAACGGCTGCGTCAGTTTCCGGCGCGAGAAATTCATTCCGCTCGGCGGACCGGACGGGGGCAACGGCGGCGATGGCGGCAGCGTCTGGCTGGTCGCCGACGAGGGGCTGAATACCCTGATCGACTTTCGCCACCAGCGCATCTTTCGCGCCCAGCGCGGCGAGAACGGCATGGGCCGGCAAATGGCCGGCAAGAAGGGCGACGACACGGTCATCCGCATCCCGGTTGGTACGACCGTGATCAACGTCGCGACCGAGGAAGTCATCGGTGACCTGATCGAACACGGTCAACGCCTGCAGGTTGCCGTCGGCGGGCACGGCGGGGTCGGCAACACGGTCTTCAAGAGCTCGACCAACCGTTCGCCGCGCAAGTCGACCCCGGGAACGGCGGGCGAAGTGCGCGAGCTGCGTTTCGAACTGAAAGTGCTGGCCGACGTCGGCCTGCTCGGCTTTCCGAACGCCGGCAAATCGACCTTCATCCGCGCCGTTTCGGCGGCCACGCCGCGCGTGGCGGACTATCCATTCACGACGCTGCAGCCGCATCTGGGTGTCGTGCGCATCGGCACGGACCAGAGCTTCGTGATCGCCGACATTCCCGGGCTGATCGAAGGCGCGGCCGATGGCGCCGGCCTCGGCATCCAGTTCCTCAAGCACGTCGCGCGCACGCGCCTGCTGCTGCACGTGGTCGACATCGCGCCGCAGGTCGAGGATGTTGACCCGGTCGAGCAGGTGCGCGCGATCGAGGCCGAGTTGTCGAAATTCGATGCTGACCTGCTCGATCGTCCGCGCTGGCTCGTGTTCAACAAGATCGACCTGCTGCCCCAGGACCTGCGCGAGAAAACCGCCAAGGCGATCGTGCGCAAGCTCAGATGGAAACAGCCGTGGTTCGCCGTTTCGGCGATCGCGCGCGAAGGCACCTGGCCGGTGTGCCTGAAGATCCAGGACTTCTTCGATCGGATCAAGGCCGAAGCCGCGGAGACTGCGCGGAGCGAAGACGCTTGAGGCCCTCGCGGCGAATCGCCCGGTTCTGCCTGCCGGCGTCTTCCGCGGTCGGGGAGGGAGGAGTTCCTTCGATCGCGGCACGGTTCGATTCGGCCGGTACAACGGCTTCTCGGATCACTTTCCCGCTTTCAACCGGCAGAGGCGGTGCCCAGTTGGTCCTGGCCCCCGCTCACCGGATGTCGCCGCGCGTCGCAGGCGGTCCTGTGCTGGCTGCTTCGCGCGGAGAAATGTGGCCGAAGGCCGCGAGGGGACGAATCCTGGAGTGCCGCTGCGGACCATGCGATAGGCGCGTCATGAAAAAAGCCGGCGTGGGCCGGCTTTTCTACGGAGTTCGGAACAATGCGATCAGGCCAGCGCCTTGATGTGCGCGGACAGGCGGCTCTTGTGGCGCGAGGCCTTGTTCTTGTGGATCAGACCACGGCTCGCATAGCGGTCCATGACCGGCTCGGCGGCCTTGTAGGCGGCTTCGGCGCCGGCTTTGTCCTTCGCGGCGATCGCGTTGACGACCTTCTTGATCGAGGTGCGCAGCATCGAGCGCGCGCTCGAATTGCGCGCGTTGCGCTTGACCGCCTGGCGGGCGCGCTTTTTGGCGGATTTGATGTTGGCCAAGATGGAACTCCGGAAATGGGGGGAGGAAAAAAGGGTCGAAAAGGACCGGTAATTGTAAGTGGCTCGCGGAGTTGCGTCAATGCTCGGGCAATAGGGGAGGGGGGAGAAGGGAAAGGGGGAAACAGCAAAGCCCATGACCCTGCACAGAGGAGTGCTCACCTCCGCCGTCCGGCTCGCTACCAGCGCCTACGGATCAGATCGAGGAGTTGGCAGCGGTTGAGCAACGATGCCGATGTCTTGCGCGGCCCAGGTGCGCCGCGGCGGATCGAGCGCATCCGTCGCCGCGCCGTCCTTTCCCCTCTCTCCTCTTGCTTTTCCCCTCTGCCCCAATGAAGGCCCCGAGCCTGCTGCGCTCGATGCTGTCGTTCAGCGCGATGACGTTCATTTCGCGCCTGCTTGGCCTCGTGCGCGAGATGGCGATTGCATCGGTGTTCGGCGCAAATGCGATGACCGATGCGTTCTGGGTCGCCTTTCGCATTCCCAATTTCATGCGCCGCCTGTTCGCGGAAGGCTCGTTCTCGACGGCGTTCGTGCCGGTGTTCACCGAGGTCAAGGAAACCCGCACGCACGACGAGCTGAAGAATCTGGTCGCGCGTGTCGCCGGCGTGCTCGGCGGCGTGCTGCTCGTCGTGACCGCGATCGGCGTGCTCGGCTCGGACTGGCTGACCGCGGCATTCTCGCCCGGCGCACTGGACGAGCCGGAAAAATTCCGCCTGACCTCGCAGCTTCTGCGCGTGACATTTCCGTTCCTGCTGTTCGTTTCGCTGACTGCGCTGGCGGGCGGCGTATTGAACAGCTTTCACCGGTTTGCGCTGCCGGCGATCACGCCGGTGATTTTGAACCTGTGCATGATCGCCGGCGCGCTATGGTTTGCGCCGCATTTCGATGTGCCGATCATGGCGCTGGGCTGGTCGATCCTGGTCGCCGGCGTGCTGCAGCTGCTGCTGCAGTTTCCGGCACTGGCCAGGCTCGACCTGCTGGCGTGGCCGCAATGGGCGTGGCATCACCCCGACGTGCAGCGCGTGCTCAAGCTGATGCTTCCGACCCTGTTCGGCTCGTCCGTCGCGCAGATCAACCTGTTGCTCGACACGCTGATCGCGTCGTTCCTGATTTCCGGCTCGCAGACCTGGCTGGCGCAGTCGGACCGCCTGCTCGAGTTTCCGCTCGGCGTCTTCGGCGTGGCACTGGGCACCGTGATCCTGCCGAGCCTGTCGCGACACCATGTGGCGACCGATCGCGAGGGATTTTCCAGGGCGCTGGACTGGGGCCTGCGTACCGCACTGCTGATTGCCGTGCCGGCGATGCTGGCGCTCGTGATCCTGGCCCGGCCGATGCTGGCAACCTTGTTCCAGCACGGCCGCTTCACACCGCACGACGTCGACATGGCGGCGCTGTCGCTGGCTGCATTGAGCCTCGGCCTGCCGGCGTTTGCCCTGGTCAAGGTCGTGGCGCCGGCGTTCTACGCGCGCCAGGACACCAGGACCCCCGTGCGCGCCGCGGTCGTGGCGATGATCGCCAACATGGTCATGAACGTGTTGTTCGTCGGGCTGTTGTTCGCCGCGTGGCGCAAGCCCGAAGACGCGTCGGACGGGCTGCTCGATGCCATCGCCCGCGTTCCCGGCCTGCACATGGGCCTGGCGCTGGCGAGCACGCTGGCCAGTTACCTGAACCTGTGGCAGCTCTGGCGCGCGCTGGGGCGCGAAGGCATCCATGTGCGGCGACCCGGCTGGGGCGTGCATCTGCTGCGGCTCGGTCTCGCGTGCAGCGCGCTCGTTGCCGTGCTGATTGCCGGCATGGCCGCATGGCCGGGCTGGAGCGAGGTGCCGACCGCGACACGCATCTGGCGTCTTGCGGCATTGATCGCGGCTGGCGCAGGCGCCTACGCAGCCGTCCTGTTCGCCGCCGGGTTTCGCATGCGCGACCTGCGTGGCCGGTAATCGCACGGGATCGCTCAGGAAATGCGCGCGGGCCGTTGAATCGGTTCCGGTTTCGGGGCGTCAAGCGTTGTGCCAGACGGCCCAAACGCTATACTGCATTGAATGAATACGGTGTATCGGGACGTCGCCGGGCCCTGCCTCGCGCCGCAAGGCAGCGTGGTCTGTATCGGCGCATTCGACGGCGTGCATCGAGGTCACCGTGCGGTGCTCGAGCGTGTGCGCGAGCGCGCGCAGAACCTGCATGCGGTACCGGTAGCGGTCAGTTTTGCGCCGATTCCGCGTACTTATTTCGCCGAAGTGCCGCAGCTGTCGTCGCCGCGCGAGAAGATCAAGGCGCTGATCGACGCCGGCATGGAACGCGTGCTGCTGCTGCGCTTCAATGCCGCCCTGGCGGCGATGACGGCGGAGGAGTTCATCGCGCGGGTGCTGGTGGAACGGCTCGCCTCGCGCGAAGTCTGGATCGGTGAAGGATTCCAGTTCGGGCACCAGCGCAAGGGCGACCTGACGCTGCTGCAGCAAGTCGGCGTCGAAGACTGGTTCACCGCCGGCGTGGTGCCGCCCCTGGTGGCCGACGGCGAACGCATTTCGAGTTCGCGCATCCGGGCGTTTCTGGCGGCGGGAGAATTCGAGCTGGCTGCGGATTTGCTCGGCCGCGGCTTCGCGATTGGCGGGCACGTGGTGCGGGGCCAGCAGCTGGGCCGCAAGCTTGGCTATCCGACCGCCAACATCCGGCTCGGCTCGCGCGTGGCGCCGATTGGCGGCGTATTCGCCGTGCGCGTGCACGGCATCGGCCCCGAGGCGCGGCCCGGCGTCGCCAGCCTCGGCGTACGGCCGACGATAACGACGGCGTCGGCGAAGGAGCCGGTGCTCGAGGCACACCTGTTCGATTTCGACGGCGACCTGTACGGTAAAAGGATAGAAGTGGAATTTGTCAGAAAATTGCGGAACGAGGAGAAATATCCGGATCTTGGCGCGATGGTGCAGCAGATCGACCGCGATGCGAGCGCGGCAAGGAAGATCCTCGGCGTTGCTGCGCGCGCCAGAACCGGAGTGCCGGCGTGACGATCGACTACAAGGACACGATAAACCTGCCGCAAACCGATTTCGTCATGAAGGCCGACCTGGCCAGACGCGAACCGGCAATGCTGGCGGAGTGGGAAAAGTCCGCGCGCTACGAGCAAATCCAGGAGCGCACGGCGCAGCGGCCGCACTTGTTCGTGCTGCACGACGGTCCCCCGTATGCGAACGGCGCGATCCATCTCGGCCATGCGGTCAACAAGATCCTCAAGGATGTCGTCGTCAAGTCCAAGTTGATGGCGGGGTTCCGTTCGCCGTACGTGCCGGGCTGGGATTGCCACGGCTTGCCGATCGAAGTCGCGGTCGAGAAGAAGGTCGGCAAGGTCGGCGTCAAGGTCGATGCGGCAGAATTCCGCCGCCTGTGCCGCGAGTACGCGGAGAAGCAGATCGACCTGCAGCGCACGGACTTCAAGCGCCTCGGCGTGCTGGGCGAGTGGGAAAATCCCTACCGCACGATGGATTTCAAGTACGAGGCCGACATCATCCGGGCGCTCGCGAAGATCCACGAACGCGGCCATGTCGTGCGCGGTTTCAAGCCGGTGCACTGGTGCTTCGATTGCGGCTCGGCGCTGGCCGAGGCGGAGATCGAATACAGCGACAAGACGTCGCCGGCGATCGATGTGGCCTACGACGCGATCGAGCCGCACGCGCTCGCGGCAAAGTTCGGCGTGAAGGTCGCGGCCGGCGATATCGTGGCCGTACCGATCTGGACGACGACGCCGTGGACGTTGCCGGCGAGCCTTGCGGTCACGGTCGGCGCCGACCTCGACTACGTGCTGGTCGAGGGACCGCGGCGCGGCGACAGCCGCGTGCTGCTCGTGCTCGCGCGGGCGCTGACCGACAAGGCCTCGAAGCGCTACGGCGTCGAGGAGGCAAGGATCCTGGGCCATGCGAAAGGCGCGGCGCTCGAATTGCTCAAGCTGCGCCATCCGTTCTACCACCGCGAAGTGCCGGTGATCCTCGGCGACCATGTCTCGGCCGAAGACGGCACCGGCGCCGTGCACACCGCGCCGGCGCACGGCGTCGAGGACTTTGCGGTCGGCCAGAAGTACGGCCTCGAGGTATTCAACCCGGTGGGCGGCAATGGCGTCTATCTGCCGGATACCGAAATCTTCGGCGGCCAGTACATCTGGAAGGCGAACGACGCGATCGTCGAGCTCCTGCGCGAACGCGGCGTGCTGCTGGCGAGCGAGAAGATCACGCACAGCTACCCGCATTGCTGGCGCCATCGCACGCCGGTGATCTTCCGCGCCACGCCGCAGTGGTTCATCAGCATGGACGAAAAGAACCTGCGCCGCGACGCGCTCAGGGCGATCCATCACGACGTCGACTGGTATCCGGCGTGGGGCGAAGAGCGCATCGCCGGCATGATCGAAGGCCGTCCGGACTGGTGCATCTCGCGCCAGCGCACCTGGGGCGTGCCGATAGCGCTGTTTGCGCACAAGTCCACGAGTGAACCGCATCCGCGCAGCGTCGAATTGATGGAACTTGTGGCACAGCGCGTCGAGAAGGAGGGCGCCGACGCCTGGTACCGCCTCGATCCGCAGGAACTGATCGGCGCCGATGCGGAAAATTATGCCAAGGTCACCGACATCCTCGATGTGTGGTTCGACTCGGGCGTGACGCACTTCTGCGTGCTCGACCAGCGGCCGAACCTCAGGCGCGGACCGGGCGACAAGGTCATCTACCTGGAAGGCTCGGACCAGCACCGCGGCTGGTTCCACTCCTCGCTGCTGACCTCGGTCGCGATGCACGGCAACGCGCCGTACGACGAAGTGCTGACGCACGGCTTCACGGTCGATGCGCAGGGCCGCAAGATGTCCAAGTCGCTCGGCAACGGCATCGAGCCACAGGACGTGATGAAGACCTACGGCGCCGACATCCTGCGCCTGTGGATCGCCTCGGCCGACTACCGCAACGAGATGGCGCTGTCCGACGAGATCCTCAAGCGCGTCGCCGACAGCTACCGGCGCATCCGCAACACCGCGCGCTTCCTGCTCGGCAACCTGCACGGCTTCGATCCGCTGCAGCAGCTGCTGCCGGTCGCCGACAGCCTGCTGCTCGACCAGTGGGCCGTGCAGCAGGCGCATGACACGCAAACAGCCGTGATCGCCGCGTATCAGCGCTACGATTTCCCCGAGATCGTGCAGCGCATCCAGAACTTCTGCACCAACGAAATGGGCGCGCTGTACCTCGACATCACGAAGGACCGCCTGTACACGATGCAGCCGGACAGCCACGGCCGGCGCAGCGCACAGAGCGCGATGTACCGCATCCTCGAGGCGCTGGTGCGCTGGCTCGCGCCGATCCTGTCGTTCACGGCGGAGGAAATCTGGAAGCTCATGCCGCCGGCGACGCCGGGCGGCGCACGTGGCGAATCGGTGATGTTCGAGACGTGGTACGAAGGTCTCGAGGCACTGCAGGGGTCCGCGGAGCAGCGCACCTACTGGTCTGATCTGCTCAAGATTCGCAGGGACGTCGCCGCGTATCTTGAAAGCATGCGCGGCAAGAAAGAAATCGGCGCATCGCTGGATGCGGAAATCGAGCTTCCCTTGTCCGAGGAAATGCTCGCCCGCTACAAAGAGGTAGGCGGCGAACTTCGATTTTTCTTCATCACGTCCCAATGCACGCTAGTGCCGATCAGCGGGGCGGATGCCCTCGCGCGAGCGAACACCGGGCGCAACGCGGCGATCGCGTCCAGTTCCTCGCTGAATGCGGAAAGCACGCCGGTGATTCCAGTCGTTAGTGGACAACCCAAGTGCATCCGCTGCTGGCACCATCGCCCCGATGTCGGCTCGGTGCCGGAGCATCCCGAAATCTGCGGCCGCTGCGTCAGCAATCTCCCGGGTGGCTCTGGCGAGAACAGGAAATATTTCTAGCCAAGTCGTCATTCCCGCGTACGCGGGAATCCATTGATCATCAGCGCTTCACAGGAACACGCAAAGCTGGATTCCTGCGTTGCCTGATGACGAGCACGTAGGACGAGTGAGCAATTGATGTCCCAACGCAATGCATTGCCCTGGCTGTGGCTGTCGCTCACCGTGGTCGCGCTCGACCAACTCACCAAGGCCATCGTCATCCAGTTGCTGGAACCGCAGGTGCCGCACGCCGTGATTCCGGGGCTGCTGAACTGGACACTCGCCTACAACACCGGTGCGGCGTTCAGTTTCCTGGCGGACCAGGAGGGCTGGCAGCGCTGGCTGTTCACGATCCTGGCGATCACGATCAGCGCGGTACTGGTGCGCTGGCTGGCGCGTACGCCCCGCGCCGACTGGCGTTCGGCGCTGCCACTGGCGCTGGTGATCGGCGGCGCGACAGGCAACCTGATCGACCGGCTGCGCATCGGTCACGTTACCGATTTTATACAAGTGTACTACCAGCAGTGGGCCTTTCCGTCGTTCAACATCGCCGATTCGGCGATCAGCGTCGGCGCGGTGCTGCTGCTGTTGTTCGGCTTGTTCGGACGTCAACCGGGTACGCGCTAAGGAAGGTCTGAACACGCTCGTCATTCCGGCGAAAGCCGGAATCCATCTTGATCTTTCGCCATAAAATCACGATCAAAATGGACCCCGGCTTTCGCAGGGGTGACGGGCCAGAGGCTTGTTCAGAGGTTCCCGTAAGGCAGAGGCCGTAGTTTCGCGCTTCGGCCACATACGCCAAGCGCTATAATGGCGCCATGCAGATCATGCTCGCCAATCCACGCGGTTTCTGCGCCGGGGTCGACCGCGCGATCGAGATCGTCGAACGTGCGCTGGAGTCGTTTGGTGCGCCGATCTACGTGCGCCACGAAGTCGTCCACAACCGCTTCGTCGTCGACGGCCTGCGCGACCGCGGCGCCATTTTCGTCGACGAACTCGATGAAGTGCCGGACGGTGCGACCGTCATCTTCAGCGCGCATGGCGTCTCGCAGGCGGTGCGCGCGCAGGCACGTGCGCGCGATCTGCGCGTGTTCGACGCGACCTGTCCGCTGGTCACGAAAGTGCACATCGAAGTCGCGCGGCACGCCAAGGCGGGCAGGGACGTCGTCCTGATCGGCCACGCCGGCCACCCGGAAGTCGAAGGCACCCTCGGCCAGTGGGATCGGGAAGGCGCAACGGGGGCGATCTATCTCGTCGAAACGCCCGAGGATGTCCGCCGGCTGGAGCCAAGGCATCCCGACAACATCGCCTATTCGACGCAGACGACGCTGTCGATCGACGACACGAAGGCCGTGATCGAGGCGCTGCGCGCGAAGTTTCCCGCCATCCTCGGTCCGCGCCACGACGACATCTGCTACGCCACGCAAAACCGCCAGGACGCCGTGCGCCGGCTCGGCCAGCAATGCGACCTGGTACTCGTCGTCGGTTCGCCGAACAGTTCCAACTCGAACCGCCTGCGCGAACTGGCCGAAAAGCAGGGCGTGCCGGCGCACCTGATCGACGGCGCCGACGACATCGATCGCGCCTGGCTGGCCGGCAAGTCGCGGATCGGCGTCACCGCCGGCGCATCAGCGCCGGAAAGCCTGGTTCAGGGCGTGGTTTCGAGGCTGCGCGAGTGGGGGGCGACCGGCGCCCGCGAACTGGACGGCGACGTCGAGAATGTCACGTTTGCGTTGCCGAAGGAGTTGCGGGTTGTCGTTGTCGACTGAACTTGCTTTTGCAAGCGCCGGCTATTTCGACCAACAGGCGGTTGGGGTCTGCGACAGTGTTCCCGGGGTCGTGTAGTAATCGTAAGTGAGGGTGGCGCAGGAAGTGCCGCTTGCAGAATCCTTGCTCTGGCCGCCAGTCGACTTGGCGGTGATTACGATCTTGTAACCGCTGCCATTGGCTGTGACAGTGGGCGTATTGTAGTAGACGTTTGTGTAGAGGCTCGTCCATGCGGGAAACGTGATCGACGTACCCGTGCACGTATCGCCGAAATTCGCGTAGGTTGTGCAGTCGGCGCGATAGCGTTCCTCGAGCAGTGCTACCTGCTGAATAGCTCCTTCGACTTCGCTGCGCCGCGCCTTGCGGGTCTGCGAAAGGTAGCTCGGTAGGGCAATCACGGCCAACGCGGCGATAACCGCCACCACGATCATCAGCTCGATCAGGGTGAATCCGTTGGGTTTTCTCACTTGACCCTCCCTTCCAAGCCCGGTGGAGTCCGATACTACTGGCCGTTCTGCCGTCTAGTCCAGCCGGATAACCGGAAATTCAGGCCGTCAGTCGGTTGGAGACCGCGCTGCGCCGCCAATGTCGCTAGTATCCCCGCTCGACACAGATCCGCCGGGGAACCCATGCTACAAAGAAAACCCTTGGGGTTTACGGTCATCGAATTGATGATCACGGTGGCCGTGCTCGTTATTTTGATCGGCTTGGCTGTGCCCAGTTTCCGCGACTTGATGGACAAGTCACGGCTGCGCGGAGCGACCGACGGCGTTGTAAACCTGCTGAATTTCTCTCGTATCAACGCGGTGAAACTTGGCAAGCAGGTCAATGTTTCGGTCAATGCCAGCAATTGGTGCGCCGGTGCAGTCGATGCCGACAGCGCCGGAGCGAACACACCAGGTAACCCGATACCGGTCGTGTCCGCGTGCGATTGCACGGCAACTACGGTGGCCTGCACGGTCGGTGGCCAGAACGCGCTGGTCTTGTCGTCGTCATACTCCGGCGTAACGGTAACCAGCGGAGCAACAAACATTCTGCTCAACGGAAAGGGCGGGATCACGTTCAATCCGAAGTTCGGCTCGCTTGATCTGAATACGGTTGCAAATCTGTCGGCGCTGACGCTCAAGTCCCCGACGCAGAAGTACTCCACCCAAATCACGGTTTCGCCGCTGGGTCAGGTCTCCGCTTGTTCGCTTGGCGGCAAGTTCATCTCCGGGTATCCGTCATGTTGACAATGCGCCATCCCGTTCGTGCATCGATGCGCGGCTTTTCGTTGATCGAAATGATGGTTTCGATCTTCATCGGCATGCTTGTCGCGTTGGGGGCGGTCAGCCTGATCGTTTCGATCGATAGCGCGAATTCGGAAACAATTCAGTCTTCGCGGATCGATCAGGAGATGCGCGCACTTGCTTCGGTGATCGCCGACGAAATCAAGCGTGCGCGCCGCTTGCATGATCCGATCACGTATGTCGGTCAGGGCGGGACGAACTCCGGAACATTCGACACCGTCGATACCTCCACCGCGGGTTGTATCCTGTATGGCTATCAGGACGCGACGCTCGATAGCGCTGCCGCGACTCAGGATTTCGTCAATAACTACGAAGCGATCTACCTTTCGACCACGGGCGGATTCGGCTCGGTGATTTTCGCGAAGGGTACCAGTGCCTTGTCCTGCACCACAGCCGGCAAGACGTTGAATTCCGCGCAGTTGAATGTCACGGGCCTGACGTTTGCCTGCGTGGTCACCAATGGGACCAACGTTGTCTCGGAAAGCACAGCGACGACATCGACGCTCCCGGAAACATGCAACGAGATCGACGTGACATTGAGCGCAACACTCGTGAATCCGGCGGGTGACACCTTCAGCAAGGCGGTCAAGTCAGTCACCCACACCTACGTCCAGCAGGTTTTCATTCGTTCCGGCGCTGCCAAGACCAGCTGACCGGAGCACTCGCGTTGAGGAATTGATCATGAACCGAATCGATTGCAACAGGACAGCCGGAATCGGCCGGCAGACCGGTACGACGCTGATTCTTGCGCTCGTGCTGCTGCTGCTGGCTACATTGCTGACGCTGTTTGCGATGAACGTCGGTATTTTTGCACAACGCAGTTCTGCTGCCGACCTGCGCGCGCGCATCATCCACCAGACGCTTGAAGCGGCGCTGTCGCAGGGCGTCGAGTACATCAAGAACAACCGGACCAGCCTCATTGCCACGATGCTGAGCACCCCGTGTGACGCCAGCGCCGACCCGCCGACATTTCCGTGCGGCACGGTGCCGAAATGTGCGTCCGGCGCCGTCAGCGGCTCCGGCTGCACCGATCCCAACCTGGCGCGGCGCGGCAACAGTTACTACTACTTCAACAGCGCCGGCCCCGGCTACGACGTGAACAACAACGGCTCGGTCGACGCGCTCGACAAGGCCTCGCTGCCGATCGGCGCGTCGCGGATGACCAGCGCCAGCAATGGATTCACGGTCGACTACGGCGTCGGCGCGGTCATGTGCATGATCAAGAAGCCTACGTCGGCCTCGGACCCGACCGAATGTACGACGAACTCGAACAATGCACAGGGAACCTATATTTTCACGGTAACTGCGGTCGGTGCTGTCGAGGGCGAGTCGGCAGGTTCGACCCTAAGCATGACGTTCGGCACCAGCCCTGTCGCGCCCGGCGCCGGCAGTGCGCCAACCATCACGGCCTCTGGTACTGTCTCCCTCAACGGCAACGGTACGTTCGTGACCAACCCCAACGCTGCCGGCACGGGAGTGCCAGTCACGGTGTGGAGTCCTCAGTGCGTCAATACGCAAGGCTCCGGTACCGTCAACACGTGTTACCTCGAAGATTGGCTGCGCTCCTCGGCCGGAACTTACACGTTCGCGGCGAATTCAGATGGTACGACGTCGAACGTGCCGGTCTGCTCCGGGAACGGCAACAACACCTGCGCCTGCAGCCCCACGTCGGGGCTCTCGTCCGGTCCCGGAAGCCTGACCGAGGGCATCGACATCCTCACCAACGACAACCGCGGCAGCTGCACCGGTGCTGCACCGAACGTGGCGGGTACGGGGGCTGACTGCACGAAGGTCAATTGCAGGGCGAATTACAACGTCGACGAGAGCGAATTCCCCTGCGACCTGTTCCAGTACATCTTCGGGATCCCCTCCTGGGAAGATGATGCGATACAAAGTCCGGGCGTGGCGGACACGACGGGTCTTTGCAAGCAGGGCACGGGGCCATATGACTGCTTCTGCGAGAAGCACAAGTCGACGACTTATACCGTCGCCGACGGCAGTTCGCAGACCATGGGTCCCGACGAAGCCTACCTGTATTCAAAAGCGGCGTATATCTATTCAACCGCGCACCCGGCGTGGGTGACGTCGGCGCAGAAGGCGACGAGTTGCTCTGATCTGATCACCAAGGGTTCGGCGACCGGCGGCCTTCTATGGGATCAGACCGGCGGCTGCCTGAAGTCGGCATCGCAGATTGGCTATCCGGACAAGCCGGTGATCCTCGTGGCCGATGGATCGGCGGACCTGCAGGGTGCCACCGTGTTCGGAATTGTATTCATCCGCGATACGACGGCCGCGGGGTCATCGACTTCCTACGGCGGCACGGCGAATTTCGTTGGGCATTCGACCGGCACGATCTACGGTGCGATGGTGGTGCAGGGGACCGCCAGCAAGATCAACGGAACGTCAGCTATCGTCTACAACGGACAGATCCTGACGGCCTTGGCGGGGCTGAATACGCTGAATCCCGCGGGACCGCTTCCGGGCTCGTGGACCGACCGCTATGCGTACTGATGCAGGTGGCGCAATGACTATCAGACAAATTGACGTTACGTCGATTCGCGGTCGCGGCTTTTCGATGATCGACGTGCTCGTGGCGATCGTCGTGCTCGCCACCGGATTGCTGGCACTGGCGGCCCTGCAGGGCGCCTTGACGCGGAATGGCGCCGACGCGCGCGCTCGCTCGCAGATTGCGGCGTACACGGAGAGCGTACTCGATCGTATGCGGTTCGCGGGCTACGATGCCGTGGCACCGGGAACGATCACCACCGGACAGACGATCACCCCAGGCTCCACATGTGCCAGCGGCGCGACCGCGTTGAGTTTGGTGAACCGTCTGAAGAGCGACGCGAAGTGCGCGCAGGACGCAGCGGGCGCATCGAACCTGCAGACCGTCGTTACCGGCACCCAATATTGGGGATCCGGCGGCACGTTTTCGACAACGGTTCCGACCAACACGGCCGGTGTTCCGAACTACAAGCAGGTCAATGTCACGACGACCTGGACCGATGCGAGCGGGCAGTCGCGCACGCTCAGTTTCGATACGACCGTGAGCGGAGTGACGGTTAATCCGACCGACAACTCGCTGGATACCAAACAGTTTTCGCTGTCGTACGGCAACGCGCCGATCGTGCGTGAAGTGAGCCCCGCCGCGACCGCCGGCGTCATTCCGATTGCCGTGAGTACCGCCCAGAACGCCGCAGCCACGAACCCGCAGCCGCTTATCACCAACCTGGGTACGACGTTCAGCACGATCACCTACAACAGCACCGCGTCTGCCCTTGGCGGAAACCAAATCACGCAGCGCATCGATACGAAGGTGATGCGATGCACTTGCAAGTTCATCGCGTCCGGCGGCGTTGTCAGCACCGACAGCAACCTGACTACGGTTCTGACCCAGCCGTATGGCCCGACTTATTGGGACGGCACGCAGTACGTCACGCCAACTAAGCTGAGTGCTACGAGTTCGACGACGGGCGTCGATTCGACGGTAAGCCAAGACTCGGACTGTGACATCTGCTGCCGCGACCGCAACGACGTGTCGGGAAACGCGGTCCTGTTCGACAACTATTCGAACGGCAGCTTCAGCAAGTACCGGTACGTCAGCAATGTCCTTACTGCCGAGACATCCGGAAACTTCGTGCAGACCTGTCGCATGATTCGTGTTGGCGGCGTCTATTCGGCGGCCACCGACGTGCGCAATTATTTCTATGGCATGCTCGACACCCAGTCGTGTGTTTCGGCTGGAAGCACGAACTCGCCGACCGATCCGGTGACGCTGGCGAAATGTACTTCGTCCAAGGCCGAATCCAGCGCGCTGCCTACATCGACGGCACAAACCAACTACCAGAGTTTCGTTACGGACTACATGTTCAACAACCTGTCCGGTTTGAAGGGCAGCACAGGTGTGCCGACGTATAGTCCCAGCGATCCACAGGCAACCGACGCTCCGGCGCAGCTGTACAACACAACCTATAGCCTGAATACGCCAACCAGCATTACGATCGCCCAGTCGAGCGATACACGCTTCCAGCACGCACGGGGTCTGTACATAGATCACCTGGAGAGCAAGGCGCAAACGGCGTTGAGCAACGCGATCAGCAATTGCTCCTTCGGCAGCGACGAAGCTTCGCTGCTCAAGTGTGGCGTTTATGCGGTCATTCCGTTCACGACGGTCAACATGACTGAGCTAGGGTTCTGGAGCGCCAGTGCGCCGAGCATCATTACGACGCCGGTCAACGCGTCAGTCGGCGGCGTCGGCAGCAATCCGGCGCGAGGCTACGTTTACTCGGCGTCAGCGACGACGAACGGTACCGTCAACAACGTCACGACCGTCAACCAGCTCAATTCAGGCCTGACGGGGATCACGAGCCAGGCGGCGACGACGATCTTCGACAGCCAGAATAATCTACTCGACCAACGGCAATATGTCGTAGGCAACGGTGGCAGTAGCGGTGGCGGCGGCGGGTCCAGCGTTTACTTCGACGTCGTTTTGAGTGGCCTCAGCTGGATGGCCACCCAAAACAATGTGTCGCTCGATCCGTCGGTCGCCTGGAGCGCGACGGCGGCGCAGATGGGCACGGCGGTGGCGAATACGAACGCGGTCAGCTTCCAGACCGGAACTAGCGGCAGCTACGTGGTGACTTATGCCGGCACCAGTCAGACCACCCAGACAGGCTGCAACAAGCAGGGAAACAACTGCACGAATACGACGACCTATTACCCGAACGTCGCGACACCGACGTCGCCGGTAGTTCCGCCGGTCGGCTTCACCGTGACGGTGCAGAAGTTCAACACGTTCGACAACGCCGGATCCGCAAGCGGCACGTGCACGGCCCAAGCTGGCGGCAGCTCCGGAACCTTCACGACCACGGCCGCAACGCGGTGCTTCAACTACGCGGTCAATACCGCTGGCATCACGGTCGGTTCGACGGCGGTTGCCGGCGCGACAGCCTCGCTGTTGAGCGGTACCACCGACGGTGGTCTTCTCGAGGGAGCGGTGGTAACAATACCGAACACCCCGGGCATTTCCAGTACGACTAATACGATTGCCGGCGCCGATCTGATCACAATTCCATTTACGCTGACGTCGACGACCACGTTGCCGGGAACCTGCGTCTGCACTAGTAGTACCTGCAAGAGCACCAAGCAAATTTACACGGCCGGCACATGTCCGAACTAATATAGCTTTCCATCGGGGGCACAAAAGCCCGCATTCGTGCGGGCTTTCTTTTTTGTGAACCATTTGTGGGCGCCTACAATGCCGCGCACGCCGTCGCGACATAAGAGGCATCGACCGCGGTCGAATGTAGCGCCCCACTGTTCGCCATCGCATAAGCTTTCGCCGACTTCGCCCCGCGCCCGTCGCAAAACGTAAACGTCACATTGCTTCCGGCATTGCCTCCGCTCGGCTGGAAGCGCACGCGCGTGCGGCCGGCGCTGGTGATGAGGTGAACCTTCGGCGGCAGCGCCTGCTGGCGCAGCAGGATCGGTTCGTCGGCCGTGCGGTCGCTGCCCGCATGGGTGGCGGCGAAAGCAATCCAGCCGGCTTCCCAGTGATATCCGGAAGAGCATGCAACGCCATCGCTGCTGGGACATAGCACGACATCGACCCCGGCCGTCGCGGCAGCGCTGCGCGCGCGCGTGAGCGCGGCGAACAGGCTCGAGACGCTGTTGCTGGTGCGCGAAGCGTTGATCGCCGCGGAGGCCGCACTGCTGGCGAAAAGGGCGACCGTTCCGACGATGGCGATGACGATGACGAGTTCGATCAGCGTGAATCCGTTCCGTTGGTACTGCGAGATGACGCTCATGACGCCTCCTGGATCCGTGGAGGGTTCAGGTTATGGAGTGCCCCTTCCCCTGGGCATCGGCGAGCCGCGTACCTTCGTGTAGGAGTTTTCGGAAGGCGATGTCGGCGAACTGGCCCTGTGCGCGGCGGATCGTGCCAAACGGTGCTTCCGGGCCGAATCGCCTTGAGATCGAGGCCCGCAGCGGCTAAACTGCGCGCCCGCGCCGGGGTAGCTCAGCTGGTAGAGCAACGCATTCGTAATGCGTGGGTCGGGGGTTCGATTCCCTTCTCCGGCACCATTTTCAGGGCGATTAGCTCAGCGGTAGAGCACTGCTTTCACACGGCAGGGGTCAGTGGTTCGATCCCACTATCGCCCACCATTTTCTCTATCCCGAAGCCCGGCGATCAGGCCCGTGGCAGCGCAGCGCCGATCATGGGCCGTGGCCGCCGAGCGGCGAATAACCCAGCGCGGCGGCGCGTGCGGATTCCAGCGCCCACACGTCGTTTCGTTGCGGGACAAATTCGTGCGGGCCGGCGTCCAGTTCGCGCGGCGCCGTATAGGGTTTGCCGTCGAGCGTCCCTGCGACGTTGCCGGAATCCGAAACGATCGCGTAGCGGTTCGGCACCGCCAGGTCGAAGTCGATCGCAGCACCTGTGTCTGCCGCGCCGAGCAGTTTGCCGGTGACCTCGACATGCGGCGCGATGGCGACGTAGTTGCGCCGCACGAAATCCAGGTCGGTGCCGCGCTCGCGCTCGAATACCCCTACGCCGACGCGATCGTTGACCAGCCGCGCCGGAATGTCGTCGGCTATCGATCCTTCGTTCAGGCGGTACAGCGTGACGTTTTCGAGCAGCCAGTACGAAGGGCGCTGACGGAAAATCGATTCGGCCTTGTCATCCATGACGTAGTCGCCCGGCGCGCTCAGTTGCAGCAGCGTATGCAGTTCGCTTTCGTATTGGCGCGCCTCGGCACGCCACGGGCGTGCATTGTGCAGGGTCAGGGCCAGTTCGGCCAGCAGGACAACCGCCACTGCGGTTCGCGTGCGCTGCCGCCCGGTCAGGTGCGCCAGCAGCATCGCGGCAAACGGTGCCAGCATCGGTATCAGCGGCAGCACATCCTGCTTGTCGAGCAGCGGCTGATAGCTGACGCGCAGCGCCGCGTAGATCAGCGCGACGCCCAGGACCCAGGCGCGCAGCGCGATCTTGTATGCATCACTGCGGACACGCAGCATCCACCACATGACCGCTGCCAGTAGCGGCAGCAGCAACGGAAACGCCGCGAGCCTGAAGCCGGCATGCGCCCATCGGCCGAGCCCGGGTGCAACATTGTGGACAAATAAACAATAACGGATCGCCTCCCACGCACCGGCGGCAGCGAATGCAAGGGCGATCGTCGCCGGCAGCACCGCGCCGCCGACCGCCGTCATCGCGGCAACGCGCAGCGTGATCCATGCTCCCGGCGGCCGTCGCTGCCAGATCAGCAGGGCAAGGATCAGTGCTGCCGCCAGCAGGGCCGAGGTGATCAGCACGGCGGATTTGATCGAGAATGCCAGCGCCAGCCCGGCCAGGAGGCCGCACTGGAGCGCGCGTCGCAGCGTCGGCGGCCCGCTGACCGCCACGAGAAGCGTCGCGATCCAGGCCGTGGCCCAGGCGTCGTCCGGGCGGAACTCGACGGAGCGGACGAAGAACGTCGGGTGCAAGGCCGTGACCGCAACGGCGATCCAGGCGATGTGCCGGTCGAACAGCCGCGCGGCCAGGCGATAGGTCAGCCAGAGGGTCAACGCGTACCAGGGAAGCACCGCCAGGCGCATCAGCGGCACGATGTCCGCGCGCTCGCCGAGTGCCGCCAGCAATGGAGCGTAGAGGATGTGGAACAGCGGCGCGTGATTGTCGAACAGATCGCGGTACGGCAGGATGCCCTGCGTCCAGCTCCAGACGACATGCAGGTGCTGTGTCTCGTCCGAATTGACGCGCAGCGTCAGTGCCAGCCAGACGCGCAGCGCCAGCAGCCCGACGAGTGCGGCCGCGACGACGGCGTGCCGGGTCTGCAGCCGCACCGGGCCGGCGGGTATCGCGTCTGCCACAGTCGCCATCGCCTGCATTGCTCCGAATCGGGACCCGGGCAATTTTCTGCGGACGATGTAAGCAACAGCTGCAAACGGTGTTAGGTGCGCCTGTATTTGCGTCTGGCGGCAGGCTTGGCGGGGGCTTCGGCTCGGCGCAAGGTCAAGCGTTTCAGTGCGTGGCCGATCTGGCCAAGCGCCGACCTGGTGGCTTCGACAGTCCACTCGAGCACGCGCCGCTCATCCAGCCCGCTGAACGCGCGCAGTGCGTCAGGCAGGGCGGTGATTGGCTCGCCGTGCAGCTTGGCAACGGCCTGGGCGCGCTTGCCGACCGCGTAGGTGACCATGGCGTTGCTGAATGCCGAAGATGCGATCGAAACCAGCGGCAGCACACGCAGCGCGACCACACCGCCGATGCGCCCGATGCTCTGCCGCAGCACCTGCCGCACGACCGTGTCGCTGGCGACGCTGGCGCTGGTTCCGAGCAGCTGCACCTTGCCGACCAGCGCGTCGAGCACCGGTTTGGGCAGGTCGACGTCGTACAGGACCAGGGTCTCCTCGATCAGCTCACGCTGGATGCGTGCAAGAAAGCTGGCATCGAGCAGCTCGCCGAACACGAAACCGAGCACGCGCGAGAGGCCCGGGATCGCTTCGCCGGCGGCAGTCAGGGCGCCGACGCTGGCGGCGCGCAGGCACTTGCGCCGCAGCAGGGCCATGAATTCGGCATCGCGGGACCTGCCGGCGACGATCTGCGTGCTGGCTGTTCTGGGTGCCCTGGGTTTGCGCCGGATCGTCGCCATGATGCGCCGATGCTAGCAAATCGGGCGGGCGCCGGAGGCGGCGTGCCGGAACGTGTATCCTGAGTTATCCTGCGCGGCTCTTCGCAGCATCCACCGTCAATGCCTGACTTCGATCGCCACGACACCATTCGCGCCGTCGCGTACGCCGACGGCGTGCTGCGCCTGCTCGATCAACGCCGGCTGCCATTCGAGGAAGTCTATCTGGAGTGTCGCGATGCAGACGCCGTTGCCGACGCGATCCGCGACCTCGTGGTGCGGGGCGCGCCGGCGATCGGCATTGCGGCAGCCTGGGGCGTCGTGCTCGAGGCCAGGCGCCTGTCCGCTGCGGCCGCCGAAGTCTCGGCGCGAGCGCTCGATCCGGCCCTGCAGCGCCTGAACGCGGCGCGGCCGACCGCGGTGAACCTCGCCTGGGCCTTGCAACGCATGCGCGTCGTCGCCTCAGGCGCGACCGGCGATATCGCGGTCGCATTGGCACGGGAAGCGCGCAAGATCCAGGATGAAGACCTGGCAGCGAACCGGCACATGGGGCAGTTGGGAGCCGGTCTCATCGCTGCGGGATCGGGTGTACTCACGCACTGCAATACCGGTTCTCTGGCAACAGCAGGCTTCGGTACGGCACTGGGTGTGATCCGCGCCGGCTACGCCAGCGGCCGGATCGCGCGCGTGTTCGCGGGCGAGACGCGTCCGTGGCAGCAGGGTGCGCGCCTGACCATGTGGGAACTGGCACGCGACCACATTCCGTCCAAGCTGATCGCCGACTCCGCGGCCGCGCATCTGATGAAATCCGGTACCGTGCAGTGGGTGATCGTCGGTGCCGACCGCGTCGCCGCGAACGGCGACGCAGCGAACAAGATCGGCACCTACCAGCTGGCGATTTCCGCGCGCCATCACGGCGTCCGGTTCATGGTCGTCGCGCCGTCGTCGACGGTCGACATGCATACGGCCGAGGGAGCGGGCATAGAAATCGAATTGCGTGATCCGGCCGAATTGTTCGGCCTCGGCGGCAGGCGCAACGTGGTCGAAGGCGCCGACGCGTGGAACCCGGTGTTCGACGTCACGCCGGCGCAGCTCATAGACGCGTTCGTCTCGGAGCGGGGCGTCATCGAAAAGCCGAATGCAGCAAGCATGCGCGCGATGTTCGGCGCGCCGGCATGACGGTCCCGTCCGGCGTCCCTTGCGCCCGCCACGAGCGGCGTTCCAAGTGAAGGTCGCGCGCCAGCTCGTCCTGTTCGGCATTGGCGGGACGATCGGTTTCATCGTCGACGCCGGCGTACTGCAGCTGCTGGTCTCGGGACTGGCCTGGGACCGCTTCAGCGGCCGCCTGATTTCGTTCGTCTGCGCGGCGACGGCGACCTGGTTCTTCAATCGCCACTACACGTTTCGCGGCATCCGCCGGCATTCGCTGCTCGGAGAATGGGCGCGTTACATCTTCGCCATGAGCGGCGGTTTTGCCTGCAATTTCGCCACCTATTCGACCCTGGTGCTGTGGTTCAACCTCGACCGGCAGTACCTGATCCTCGGCGTTGCCGCCGGTTCGATCGCCGGGCTCGGCGTGAATTTCCTGGCCTCGCGCTACTGGGTCTACCGGCGCACGCATTGATTGCCGGCTCGGTATATAAATATACAAAAGCCAGGGTTCCGCCTGTTTGCCGTCGTTCAAAACCGCCCTTCTGCAGCGGCCCGCGGCAGGGCCGGAAAGCGCCGCGAAAAATCCTGCTAAGTCAATAGAAAACATTGATTTTTCAGGGGTGCCGGGACCGCCCGATGTGGTACAATTTGCGCTTGTCCGGCCGACGCCGCCGGACCTCCATCCGCATCACATGAATCGGAAGAAAAAACACGATGGCTGAGCTGGCCAAAGAAGTCATTCGCGTCAATATCGAAGACGAAATGCGCAAGAGCTACCTCGATTACGCGATGAGCGTGATCGTGGGCCGCGCGCTCCCGGACGTCCGCGACGGGTTGAAGCCTGTGCACCGCCGCGTGCTGTACGGCATGCACGAGATGAACAACGTCTGGAACCGCGCCTACATGAAATGCGCGCGCGTCGTCGGCGAAGTCATGGGCAAATACCACCCGCACGGCGATGCGTCGATCTACGACACGCTGGTGCGCATGGCGCAGGATTTTTCGCTGCGCTACACGCTGGTCGACGGCCAGGGCAACTTCGGGTCGATCGACGGCGATGCCGCCGCGGCGATGCGCTACACCGAGTGCCGGCTCGAGCGGCTGACCGCGAGCATGCTCGCCGACATCGACAAGGAAACCGTCGATTTCGTGCCGAACTACGACGAGAAGGAATTCGAGCCGAGCGTGCTGCCGGCGCGCATCCCGAACCTGCTGGTGAACGGTTCGGCCGGCATCGCGGTCGGCATGGCGACCAACGTGCCGCCACACAACCTGCGCGAGGTCATCGACGCGGTCGTTGCGCTGATCGACGATCCGGCGCTCGGCATCGACGTGCTGATGCAGCACATACCGGGTCCGGATTTTCCCACGGCGGGCATCATCAACGGCGCCGCCGGCATCGTCGAGGCGTACCGCACCGGCCGCGGGCGCATCCTGGTTCGCGCCAAGGCCGACATCGAGACCGACGACAACGGCCGCGAGGCGATCATCGTCACCGAGCTGCCGTATCAGGTGAACAAGGCACGGCTGATCGAGAAGATCGCCGAGCTGGTCAAGGAAAAGCACATCGAGGGCATCACCGAGCTGCGCGACGAGTCCGACAAGGACGGCATGCGCGTGGTCATCGAGGTGCGCCGCGACACGATGGGCGACGTGCTGCTGAACAACCTGTTCCAGCAGACGCAGATGCAGGTCACGTTCGGCATCAACATGGTCGCGCTGGTCGACGGCCAGCCGAAGCTGCTCAACCTGAAGGATATTCTCGAGGCGTTCATTCGCCATCGGCGTGAAGTCGTCACGCGTCGCACGATCTTCGAACTGCGCAAGGCGCGCGCACGCGCGCACATCCTCGAAGGCCTGACTGTCGCGCTCGCCAACATCGACGCGATGATCGAGCTGATCCGCACGTCGGAGAACCCGCAAGTCGCCAAGGAGCGCATGCTCGCGCGGCGCTGGGAACCGGGCCCGGTGCGTGCGCTGCTCGCCGCTTCCGGCGCTGACATTTCCCGCCCCGAAGGATTGCCGGACGAGACCGGCCTGGGCGAAGCCGGCTATCAGTTGTCCGAGGCGCAGGCCAAGGAAATCCTCGAGATGCGCCTGAACCGCCTGACCGGGCTGGAACAGGAAAAGCTGACCGACGAATACAAGCAGCTGCTGGTCGAGATCGTCGGGCTGATCGAGATCCTCGAGGACCCGGACAAGCTGCTGCGTGTCATCCGCGAGGAACTGGCGGCGCTGAAGGAGGAGTTCGGCGACGCGCGCCGCACCGTGATCCTGCGCAGCCAGGAAGACCTCGACGTGCTCGACCTGATCGAGCCGGAAGATGTCGTCGTCACGCTGTCGCACACCGGTTACGCCAAGCGCCAGCCGGTGAGCATCTATCGCGCGCAGAAGCGCGGCGGCAAGGGCCGCTCGGCGACGGCGGTCAAGGAAGAGGATTTCGTCTCGCAGGTGTGGGTCGTCAACACGCACGACACATTGCTGACGTTCACCAGTGCCGGCCGCGTCTACTGGCTCAAGGTGCACCGCATTCCCGATGCCGGGCCGAACTCGCGCGGCAAGCCGATCGTCAACCTCCTGCCGCTCGAACCGGAGGAGCGCGTGCAGGCCGTGCTGCCGGTGCGCGAGTACAGCGCGGACCGCAGCGTGTTCTTCGCCACGCGCAACGGCACGGTCAAGAAGACGCCGCTGACCGAATTTGCGTTCCAGCTGCAGAAAGGCAAGATCGCGATCGGCCTCGACGAGGGCGACGCGTTGGTCGATGTGAAACTGACCGACGGCCAGCGCGACGTCATGCTGTTCGCCTCGAACGGCAAGGCCGTGCGTTTCGACGAAAGCGAAGTCCGTTCGATGGGCCGTACCGCAACCGGCGTGCGCGGCATCCGCCTGGCACCGACCGAGCAGGTGGTCAGCCTGATCATCGCCGAGGGCGACGGCGACGTGCTAACCGCGACGGCGCGCGGCTACGGCAAGCGCACGCCGCTGGCCGAATATCCGAAGAAGGGCCGCGGCACGCAGGGCGTCATCGCGATCCAGTGTTCGGATCGCAACGGCGCGCTGGTCGCCGCACTGCAGATCGACGCGGCGCACGAACTGATGCTGATCTCGAACCAGGGCACGCTGGTGCGCACGCGCGCTTCCGAAGTCGCCCGTGTCGGCCGCAATACCCAGGGCGTCACGCTGATACGCCTGCCGCCCGAGGAGTCCCTGATCGGTGTCGTCGGCATCCAGAGCCTCGGTGGTGAAGACAACGGCGACGAGGCAAACGGTGCCGAAGACGGTACCAAGCCTGCAGACGCACCGGCCTAGGCGGGCGTCGGCCTTCGGGGCGGCGGCCCAACGGACCGCCGTCCTTCGACCATCCGGGCCGATTCGTTGCGGTCTTCGTCGTCAAGATCACAGCGTGTCGTTGGGGCGGCACGAGCCTGTCAGCGCCGTTGTTCGAAGGACATGGGCGCGCATGCTCGCCGGAAAATCGAACCTCGGCTTCACGCCGCCGCACCTGTACACGGTGCCGGCCAGTCTCTATCACGACGTGACGTCCGGCAGCAGCGGCGGATTCTCGGCGAGCACGGGTTGGGATTACACGACCGGCTCCGGCAGCCTGATCATCGGATCGGCGTACGCCGCGTCGTAACTGGCGCGGGCGCACCGGAAACGAAAAGGGCCGGATCTTCCGGCCCTTTCCTTTTGCATGGCGACGAAGATCAGCCGATCGCGGCGAGCATCGACGCGGCATCGGATACCTTGAATTCGCCCGGTGCTTCGAGGTTCAACTGCTTGACGACGCCGTCGTCGGCGTACAGCGCAAAGCGCTTGCCGCGCATGCCGAGGCCGAATGCCGTTCCGTCCATTTCCAGCCCGAGCGCCTTGGAGAAAGTGCCATTGCCGTCGGCCAGCATCAGCAGGCCGTCCGGCACATGCTGGTCCTTTGCCCAGGCCGCCATCACGAACGCGTCGTTGACGGCGAGGCAGGCGACATCGACGCCCTTGGCTTTGAACTGGGCGAATCTTTCCACATATCCCGGCAGGTGCTTGGCCGAGCAGGTCGGCGTGAACGCGCCCGGTACCGAGAACAGCACGACCTTCTTGCCCTTGAAAATTTCATCCGTGCTGATCGCCTGTACGCCGTCCTTGAGATAGTTGAGCGTGGCGTTTGGAATGCGGTCTCCGACTTTGATGGTCATGGCTGGTCCTGGTGGGTGGATGGGCATCCGCGATACATGCGGCCTGGAGCATTTTAATACCGGGCATCTGAATCCGCCCAGATCGCCGGTAGCCGCGCCGCTGATCTGCCGCCCCCGGCTTGGCAACCGGTGGCTGTCAGGGATGGGACGATCCATCCAAATCCGGCAGACCTCTTGAAACCGCCATCGGCTGCAACCAGATTCCGGCAATGCGGGCCGAGGGGCCCGCGCACTATTCGGGAGAGACCGACATGACCATTACCCGCTACAACCAGTGGACCCAGCCGAACCGTTTCCAGGACGAGATCAGGCAGGTTTTCGACCGCTTTTTCGGCGAGGACGCGGCTGACCAGTCCAACGTCGTGACCAGCCAGTGGACGCCGCGCGTCGACGTCAAGGAAGAGGACAAGCGCTTCATCATCCAGGCCGACATCCCGGGCGTCGACCCCAAGGACATCGAGGTCAGCATGGACAAGGGCATCCTCACGATTCGCGGTGAGCGCAAGTCCGAGAGCAAGGAGCAGACCGGCAAGCTGACCCGCATCGAGCGCTCGTACGGCGCGTTTTACCGCCGTTTCGCGCTGCCCGACAGCGCCGATGCCGAAGGCGTCAGCGCCAGCGGCAAGCATGGCGTGCTCGAAATCTCGATCCCGAAGAAGGCCGAGACCACGCCGCGCAAGATCAGCGTCGCCCACTGAACCAGGCCGTTTTGTTTGGGACTGCGCCTGCGGTCGGCTATGCTGGCCGCGGGTGCTTTTCTATGGGGCGGCGGATGTCTCGCTGTAGAGTAACCATCGCAACGATCCAAGCGTCGCGACCTATCTCTCCAACGCAACAAGACCTGACGAGTCATGCAGTTCAAAGACTACTACGACACTCTGGGCGTCAAGCCGGAGGCCAGCGAGGCGGAAATAAAGTCCGCCTATCGCAAGCTCGCGCGCAAGTTCCATCCGGATGTCAGCAAGGAAGGCGGCGCGGAGGAGAAGTTCAAGGCGGTGAACGAGGCGTACGAGGCATTGAAAGACCCGGCCAAGCGCCGCGCCTACGATGACCTGCGCGCGCGCGGCTATCGTCCCGGCCAGGAATTCCATCCGCCGCCGGACTACGGCGACGGCGCCGGGTTCGATTTTTCCAATGTCGACGAGGGCGGCTTCAGTGATTTCTTCGAATCGCTGTTCGGGCGCGGCGCGCAGGGTGGCCCGCGCAGCCGCGGACCACGGCGCGGCCGCGACGTGCAGGCACGCATCGCCATTCCGCTGGCAACGGCCTACAGCGGCGGTCGTGAACGTATTTCGCTGCGCGATGCCGATGGCTCGGAGCGCACGCTCGAAGTGAAGATTCCGGCGGGCATCCTCGCGGGGCAGCAGATCCGCCTCGCGGGGCAGGGCTCACCGGGGTCCCAGGGCGCACCGGCAGGCGACCTGCTGCTCGAGATCGCTGTCGACGGTGATGCGCGCTTCCAGTTGCAGGGCCGCGACTTGCTGATGACCTTGCCGATCACGCCATGGGAGGCAGGGCTGGGAGCGACGGTTACGGTGCCGACGCTGGGCGGCGAGGTCGAACTGAAGATTCCAGCCGGCTCGAACAGCGGCAAGCGCATGCGCCTGCGCGGCCGCGGCATGCCGGGACACACGCCCGGCGATCAACTGGTGACACTCGAAATCCACGCGCCGAAGGCGCAGACCGAAGCCCAGCGCAGGCTGTACGAGCAGATGGCCGAAGCGTTCGACTACGATCCCAGGGCTACCGCCGCTCCGGTCAAGTAGATTCGCCTGCAGGCGCGACTGGTGCTTCCCCCGAGAAAGAAGGCGGCGTCTTGTGCGGTGCTTTCCCCAACCCGACCCTCCGCGACGCCCGTGCGGCGAGAGGGCCATTCGGTCGACGGGATTTCGTCACGTGCCCCGATGGGACTCAACTGCCTGGCAGCAGTTTCTTGATCGCGTCGCGCAATTCGTCGTCGTTGATCGGTTTTGTGACGTAGGCCTTGGCGCCCTGGCGCATACCCCAGACCTTGTCGGTCTCCTGGTTCTTCGTCGTCACCATGATCACGGGGATATGACTGGTCTTGGAATCCTTCGCGATCGTGCGCGTCGCCTGGAAACCGTTGAGGTTCGGCATCACCACATCCATGAGGATCAGGTCCGGCACCTCGCGCTTGGCGGCCTCGACGCCGGCGGCTCCGTCCTCGGCAGTGATCGCCTGATGGCCGAGCTTTTCGACAATGCGTTTGAGCCCGACCAGTTGCGAGGGAGAGTCGTCGACAATCAGGATGCGCGCCATAGCCTTACCGTTTCCCCTGTGGTGGTCTCATTCTAAAGACACCCGCGTGAGAAGACCACAAGGCCGTAACGTATTGTGCGGCGCCCGTTAAACGCTACGATGCAGTTCGTAAACGATTCGGAGAAATATCACTCCAATCGGACTATTAGCTCGATAATCTCATGCGGAATCGACGATGGAAACTCCGCGTTTCAAAGTTTGACCACCGTGCGGCCGAACGAGCCGCCGGCGAGTGCCGACTCGAAAACGGCGGGCAATTGCTCGAGGCCGACTTCGCGCGTGGTGATCCTGTCCAGATGCGCCGGCCGCCAGTCGCTGGCCAGGTGCTGCCAGATTGCATCGCGGATGTGGCGTGCCGTGCCGGCCGAAGCGATGCCGAGCAGGCTCACGCCGCGAATGATCAGCGGCATGACCGTCGTGGCCAGTTCGAGACTGGCAGCGTTGCCGCAGCAGGCGATGTTGCCGTACGGGTGGATCACGCGGGTCAGGCCGGCCAGCATGTCGCCACCGACATTGTCGATCGCGCCGGCCCAGCGGCTCGTTTCCAGTGGCCGCTGGCCCCAATACAGGTCCTTGCGCGAAATGCACTGCTTGGCGCCGAGCGCGATCAGGTCGTCGAAGTGTTCGAGCTTGCCGCTGATCGCATGCGCTTCGAAACCGGCCCGGCTCAGGATATCGATGGCCAGCGTGCCGACGCCGCCGGTCGCGCCGGTGATGACGATCGGCCCCATGGCGGGAGTCTGGTCGTTTTGCATCATGCGGTACAGCGACAACGCTGCGGTGAAGCCCGCCGTGCCCAGGATCATCGACTCGCGCAGCGTCAGCCCGGCCGGAAGCGGAATCGTCCACTGCGCCGGCAGCCGGGCGTACTCGGCGTAGCCGCCATCACGCGTCTCGGACAAGCCGCATCCCGTGCACAGCACCTGGTCGCCTTCCCTGATCGCGGCGTCGGTCGAGGCGACAACGTAGCCGGCGACATCGATGCCGCCGTTGAGCGGCGACTCGCGCAGGATCCTGCCCTTGCCGGTACCGGCCAACGCGTCCTTGTAGTTGACCGACGAGTACGCGGTCTTGATCAGCACCTCGCCTGCCGACAGATCGTCGCTGTGCATCAGCTCGATGCCCGCGCGGTAGTTGTCGCGGTCGGCGTGGATGCGGAAGGCGCGGAAGGAGTTTGAGGCGGCCTCGCTCACTGCAAATTTTCCCTTTCTTGGCTCGTCATTCCGGCGGAAGCCGGAATCCATTTTGATCTCTGATCAACGCCAAGGGCAAGATGGATTCCGGCCTGCGCCGGAATGACAAGCTAAATCGACAGCCAGCCGGTCAGGAGTTGATCCGGAGCCAAGGTACGTCCGCTGTACGTCGCGGAATGAGTTCATCGGGAGGGAGGTCGTCGTGAACTCAGTTGACCTTGTGGATCGAGCGCTTGTCGACCGACAGCGCGGCTTCATGCACCGCCTCGCTCAGCGTCGGATGGGCGTGGACGATCCGCGCGAGATCCTCGGCGGAGCCGTGGAATTCCATCGCAACGACGGCTTCGGCGATCAGTTCCGATACGCCCGGCCCGACCATGTGCACGCCGATGATGCGGTCGGTTTGGGCGTGCGCAATGACCTTGACCTGTCCGGCGGTTTCGTTCATTGCGACGGCGCGGCCGACAGCGACGAACGGGAAGCTGCCGGTCTTGTAGGCAATGCCGGCCGCCTTGAGTTCCTCCTCCGTCTTGCCGGCCCATGCGATTTCCGGCTCGGTATAGATAACCCACGGAATCGTGTCGTAGTTGACGTGGCCGGCCTTGCCGGCGATCAGCTCGGCGACGGCCATGCCTTCCTCGAAGCCCTTGTGCGCGAGCATCGCGCCGCGGACGCAGTCGCCGACCGCCCAGACGCCTTCGACGCCGGTCCAGCAATGTTCGTCGACCGCGATGCGGCCGCGTTCGTCGAGCTTGACGCCGGTGCCTTCGCCGAGCAGGTCTTTCGTGTAGGCGCGCCGGCCGACCGCGACCAGAAGTTTGTCGACGACGATCTTCTGCTCGCCCTTGGCATCGGTGTAGGTCACCTCGACCGCGTCGCCCTTGCTCTCGGCCTTGCTGACTTTCGCGCCGAGCCTGATGTCGAGCCCCTGCTTGGCAAACTCGCGCGCGGCAACCTTGGCGACGTCGCGGTCGGCCGTGCCGAGGAAGTCCGGCAGCGCTTCGAGCACCGCCACCTCGGCGCCGAGCCGGCGCCACACGCTGCCGAGCTCCAGCCCGATCACGCCGGCGCCGATCACGCCGAGGCGCCTGGGCACCGCATCGAATTCCAGAGCGCCGGCATTGTCGACGATCAGCTTGTTGTCGAACTTCGCGAACGGCAATTCGATCGGCACGGAGCCGCTCGCGAGAACCACGTTGGTCGCCGCAATCGTCTGCTTCGATCCGTCGGCCGCAGTGATCTCGACCTGGCGGTTGTTGCGGGCCTGATCAGGGCCGAGCAATTTGCCGCTGCCGAAGTACGACGTGATCTTGTTCGCCTTGAACAGCAGCGCGACGCCGCCGGTGAACTGCTTGACGATCTTTTCCTTGCGGCCGACCATGGTCTTGACGTCGATCGCCGCATTCGTCGCGCTGATGCCGTGGTCCTTGAACGAATGGGTCAGGTTGTGGAACTGTTTCGATGAATCGAGCAACGCCTTCGACGGGATGCAGCCGACGTTGAGGCAGGTACCACCGAGCGCGGGCTTGCCGTCGCGGCCGGCCCATGCGTCGACGCATGCGGTCTTCAGTCCGAGCTGGGCCGCACGGATCGCGGCGTGATAGCCGGCGGGGCCGCCGCCGATCACGATGACGTCGTAGTTGTCGCTCACTTGCGTCGCTCCTGTCTTTTCCTTCCCATCGGGAGAAGGTGGCGCGCAGCGCCGGATGAGGGTTCGGTAGCGGATGAACGTCCGTCGTAACCCGGACCCTCACCGCAACCCCTCTCCCGCGGGGAGAGGGGCCAATGCGTCACATTCCCAGCAACATCCGCTGCGGATTTTCCAGCTGGTTCTTGATGTCGACCAGGAACAGCACCGCGTCCTTGCCGTCGATGATGCGGTGGTCGTAGCTGATCGCGACGTACATCATCGGTGCGGCCACGACGGCGCCGTTCTCGACGATCGCGCGCTCCTTGATCGTGTGCATGCCGAGGATCGCGCTCTGCGGCGGATTGACGATCGGGGTCGAGAACAGCGAGCCGAACGTTCCGCCGTTCGTGATCGTGAACGTGCCGCCCTGCAGGTCTTCGAGCTTCAAGCCGCCCTCGCGTGCGGCCTTGGCGTACGCGGCGATCGCCTTTTCGATGTCGGCAAAGCCCATCGATTGCGCGTTGCGCAGCACCGGCGTGACCAGGCCCTTGTCGGTCGACACCGCGACCGAGATGTCCTGATAGCCGTGATAGATCACGTCGTTGCCGTCGACCGACGCGTTGACGATCGGATGGCGCTTGAGCGCCTCGCATGCCGCCTTGACGAAAAAGCTCATGTAGCCGAGCTTGATGCCGTTGGCTTTCTCGAACTGTTCGCCGAGTTCCTTGCGCATCAGCGCAACCTTGGCCAGGTTGATCTCGTTGAACGAGGTCAGCATCGCGATCGAGTTCTTCGACTGCATCAGGCGCTCGGCGATTTTCGCGCGCATGCGCGTCATCGTGACGCGCTCTTCCGGACGCGGGCCGGAAAGTGCAGGGCCGAAGGCCGCGGGCTGGGGGCCGGGACCTGGCGCGGCCTTCGCGGGCGCGGCAGCGCCGGTGCGCATGAAGTTGACGAGGTCTTCCTTCGTGACCTGTCCGCCGCGGCCGGTGCCACTGACCTGCGCAGGATCGATCTTGTTCTCGGTGGCGACGCGCTGGCCGGCCGGCGAGAGCTGCTGGGCAGCAGGGCCCGGGGTCGAGGGCTGAGCACTCGCCGCAGGCGCCGCGGGCTGCGATGCCGGCGCGGCGGGCCTTGCAGCTTCGGTTTTTGGCGCGCTGGCTGTCGTCGGAACAGCAGCAACTGCGCCTTCCTCGATCACCGCGAGGATTTCCTGGCTGGTCACCGTCGCACCGGTTTCCCTGCGGATTTCCTTCAGTACGCCGTCGGCCGGGGCCGGCACTTCGAGCACGACCTTGTCGGTCTCAAGGTCGACCAGGTTCTCGTCGCGCCTGACCGTGTCGCCCGGCTTCTTGTGCCAGCTGGCGATCGTCGCGTCGGAGACGGATTCCGGCAGAACCGGGACTTTGACTTCGAGGGCCATGTTCTGTTCCTTTATTGTGTGCGGCTACTCGGCGGCATGGTTGAAGCCGGGCGAACCGGCCAACGCCTGTTCGACCAGCGCAGCCTGCTCGGCGATGTGCGTGTTCAGGTGACCGGCCGCGGGCGCCGGCGAACGCACGCGCCCGGCATAGTGTAGCGAATGCTGGTCGCCGATCACGGCCAGCAGATGATGCTGGATCTGGTACCAGGCACCCTGGTTCTGCGGTTCTTCCTGGCACCAGACGACTTCGTTCGTTGCCGGATACTTCGCGATTTCGGCGGCGACTTCGATGCGCGGGAACGGATACAGCTGCTCGACGCGGATGATTGCGACATCGTTGATGGCGCGCTTTGCGGCGTCTTCGACCAGGTCGTAGTAGACCTTGCCCGAGCACAGCACGATACGACGCGTCTTCTGGCCCGGTTTCGCGGTGGTATCGGCAATGACAAGGCGAAACGCACCATTGGCCAGTTCGTCGAGCGACGACACGGCCAGCTTGTGGCGCAGCAGCGACTTCGGCGTCATGACGACGAGCGGCTTGCGCACGTCGCGCACCATCTGCCGGCGCAGCAGGTGGAACATCTGCGCCGGCGTCGTCGGCACGCACACCTGCATGTTCTCGAGCGCGCACAGCTGCAGATAACGTTCCAGCCGCGCGGACGAATGCTCCGGGCCCTGGCCTTCGTAGCCGTGCGGAAGCAGCAGCACGAGGCCCGACGAGCGACCCCACTTGGCTTCGCCGGACGAAATGAACTGATCGATCACGACTTGCGCGCCGTTGGCGAAGTCGCCGAACTGCCCTTCCCAAAGCACGAGCGTGTTCGGTTCGGCCGTCGAGTAGCCATACTCGAATGCCATGACGGCTTCTTCACTGAGCAACGAATCGATGATCGCGACCGTCGCACCGTCGCGCACGCGCACGAGCGGCGCAAAATCGCGCCCGCTGTTCTGGTCGTGCAGCACCGCGTGACGATGGAAAAACGTGCCGCGGCCGGAATCCTGGCCGACCAGGCGCAGGTCGTGACCGTCGTCGATGACGGTCGCATAAGCCAGGTTTTCGGCGAAACCCCAGTCCATCGGCTGCTGCCCGGCGGCCATCTTCGCGCGGTCGTCGTAGATCTTGGCGACGCGCGGATGCAACGTGAAGTCGGGCGGCACGGCGAGAATCCGCGCATTGAGCGCGGCGAGCTTCTCCCTGGACACGCCGGTGCTGATCGCCTGGTTGAGCCTGGCGCCGAGATGGCGCGTCCAGTCGACGGCAAAGGCGTCCCTGAAGTCCGGATCGAGCGGTGCGATCGGCTGGCCGGCTTCGAGCTTGGCACGATAGGCGTCCACCAGCGCCTGCGCTTCGCCGTCGCCGATCGTCCCCTGCGCGACGAGTTTCCTTGCATACAACTCGCGCAGCGTCGGCCGCGCGCGGATCACCTGGTACATCAGCGGCTGCGTCGCAGCGGGCTCGTCGGCCTCGTTGTGGCCGTGACGGCGGTAGCAGACGAGGTCGATCACGACATCGCGCTTGAACTTGCGCCGATAGTCGAACGCCAGGCGCGAGATGAACAACACCGCTTCGGGATCATCGCCATTGACGTGGAATACCGGCGCGCCGACCATCTTGGCGACGTCGGTGCAGTACAGCGTCGAGCGCGAGTCGTGCGGATTGGAGATCGTGAAGCCGACCTGATTGTTCACGACCACGTGGATCGTGCCGCCGACGGCGAAGCCGCGCGCCTGCGACATGTTGAACAGCTCCATGTTCACGCCCTGGCCGGCGAGCGCCGCGTCGCCGTGGATCAGCACCGGCAGCACCTGCTCCAGCTCGGTATCGTTGCGATGCGTCTGGCGCGCGCGCACCGAGCCGGCGACGACCGGGTTGACGATTTCCAGGTGCGACGGATTGAATGCCAGCACGACGTGCACGGTGTGTCCCGCCGTCTTGACGTCGGCCGAGAAGCCCATGTGGTACTTCACGTCGCCGGAATGGGCCGGATCATCCGGGTGTTCGAACTTGCCCTCGAACTCGGCGAACAGTTTCTGCGGCGCCTTGCCGAGGATGTTGACCAGCACGTTAAGCCGGCCGCGGTGCGCCATGCCGATGACGAAGTCGCGCAATCCGTCGGCGCCGCCGCGGTTGAGCAACTCGTTGACCAGCGGAATCATGCTGTCGCCGCCCTCGAGCGAAAAGCGTTTCTGGCCGACATACTTCGTGTGCAGGTAACGTTCGAGGCCATCGGCCTGGACGAGTTTTTCCAGCAACTGCTTCTTTTCGTCCGCACTCAGCGCGTATTCGCCGCCGGCGCCTTCGATGTGCTCGTGTACCCAGCGCCGTTGCGCAGCGTCGGCGATGTGCATGAACTCGGCGCCGATGCTCGACGCATAGGTTGCCTGCAGGCGTGCGATCAGGTCCTTGAGCTTGAGCCGTTGCGGGCCGGCAAGGAAACTCGTGTTGAACTCGGTTTCCATGTCTGCGGCGCCGAGGCCATGGAACGCCGGATCCAGATCCGGCGCGCCCGGCCGCGGCAGCAGTCCCAGCGCCTCGAGGTCGACCGGCGGAAAGGTCTGCTCGAGGGCCAGCGGGTCGAGCTTCGCCGCCAGGTGGCCGCGCGAGCGATAGGCGGTGACGAGCTTGAGCACGCCGGCCTGCTTCTGCGCATGCACATCGCCGACCGGCGGCGCCGCCAGCGCTGCGACGGCGTGCCCGTTGATCTTCTGCGCCTGCTCGATGCGCGCTATCGCGTCGGAATGCGGCGTGTCGCCGGCTTCGCGGCCCTTGAACGACTCGAAATAGGTGCGCCACTCCGGTGCCACCGATCCGGCATCACGCAGAAATGCTTCGTAGAGGTCTTCGACGAACGCGGCATTGCCGCCCGACAACTGGGAAGAGGCTGCAAATTGCTGGAGTAGGCTGGCGCTCACTCTGGATACCGGATAGGGGATCGAAATCCGCCCGGCGCGACCGTGTGAAACGGCTGATTTCGGCGCCGGAACGCGGGCCGGCAATTATACCCGCAACATGTTGCGCTGCGACACTTGCACGAGCCTCTACCGGACTTGTGGGCGCCGGCCGCCGATCCAAGTGCCGTGGCGACTACAACTCGAGCTGGCGCAATTCCTCGCTGCTTTCCGAGCGCTCCCATACCTGCCTGAAGAACTCGAGCAGCTGGGCATGACGGCCGGGCGCGTAGTTGACCGCTTCACCCTCGAAACGGTTGCCGAGCGTGCGGAAATAGAAACCGGCGCTGTCGTTGAGCAGGAACGCCGAAGGGTACTGCAGGTCGCTATCCTGCACTGGCGTGCGCAGCGCGAAGGCGCTGCTCAGGCGTCGCGCAAGGGCGATCAGGCGATGCCCGCGCCGCAGAGGCTGTTGCGGCTCCTGCACCAGGATGCGGATGCCGGCACGCGTGCCGATCGCCAGGCGCCGCAGTGCGTCCAAGACCGCCTCGGTGTCGAGCAGCAGCGGGTCCAGGTCGCGCGTGTAGATGTACACGTCGCGCCGCGCCGCGCCGATCAGCGCGAGCGTTTCGGCCAGCGCCTGTTCGCGCGATTCGACCGCCACGACCCGCAATTCGGGGCGCGGCGGCGGGGTCGCGCGCGGCGGCGCCGCCAGCGGTGCAAGTTCAAGGCGCATGTGGACATGACTGATTCCACATTCGAGAAACTCGTCGCCCTGTGCGGCAAAGCCGAATTGCCGGTAGAACGCCGCAGCCTGGGTCTGTGCGTGCATCTCGATTGCCGGATAGGCCAGTGCGCGCGCCTGCTCGATCAGCGTATCGAGCATGATCGCGCCGACCTGCTTGCCGCGCCAGCCGGACACCACGGCCATGCGTCCGATCATCGCGTTTGCCGTTAAGCGGCCGGTGCCGATCGGATTGCCCTGCGCATCGCGCGCGAGCACGTGGCGGGCGCGCTCGTCGAACTCGTCCCACTCGTCCTCGCGCGGAACCTGCTGTTCGACGATGAACACCTGTTCGCGCACGGTCTTGCATGCGTCACGGTCCGCATCGATCGACCAGTCCGCGACGGTCACGGTGAAGTCGTTGGGGATCATCGAGGTCAGCTCCCGGGTTTCGGCCTGGCGCCGGTCAATGCGTCGATCGACCCAGCCGCTGCGATTGTACAAGCGCACTGACAGTGGCGAAATCGCCCCGACCTGCGGGCGGCCGGATCGACATTTTCGCGATGACGGCAACTGCCGCGGCTTATCGACGCCTGCGCGCGAGGGCGAAATGCCCGGCATCGATCAGGCCTGCCAGGACTTCAAGATCCGACGCCTTCGCCCGACGCGCAAATTCGGCGCCATCGAATTCGCGCCGGCCGGCCAGCAGCTGCGCGATCGCGCGCGAGCAGACGAAGCGCTCGCCGGCAACGAACAGTTCGGCGCGAAGGCCCAGCGGGCTCCATGCCGTGCGACTCCAGGGGTTGCGGACCACGCGCGCATTCGGCAGCCGTGCCGCCAGTTTTTTCGACGACAGTGAGCGCGCCGCCGGCGCCGCCTCGTGCGTGCTGCGATAGCGCGTGATGAAGCGCCCGAACCAGGTACGCAGTGCGGTATCGTCCAGCCCGCGCAGGGCCGACAAGGTGGCCGCGACCCGGCGTATCGCGGCCGTGTCGATTTCGTGCGCGTTGCGAACCGGCGACAGGTCTGCATCGGTGTAGCGCTGTCGCTCGTCGAGTGGTTCGGCGACGCTTTCGGCAAGGTCGATGACCAACTCGGCCGCCGACGGGGCACGCATGCCGACCGAGTACGTGATGCAGTCGCCGACTGCCGTTCCTTCGTGCGGCACGCCCGGCGGCAGATAGAGCACGTCGCCGGGTTCGAGGGTCCAGTCGTGCGTCGGTGCGAATGTTTCGAGCAGCTTCAGGTCCGCGTCGTCGCGCAATCCACGCGGCGCGTTCGCATCGGTGCTGATGCGCCAGCGGCGCCGGCCGCGCCCCTGCACCAGGAAGACGTCGTAGTTGTCGATGTGCGGTCCGACGCCGCCGCCGTCGGTCGCATAGCTGACCATGATGTCGTCGACACGCCAGGCCGGCAGGAACGCGAACTCGTCGAGCAGCGCGGCAACGTCGGCGTCCCATTTGTCGACGTCCTGCACCAGCAGTGTCCAACGCGTCTTCGGCAGTCTGGCGAAATCGGCTTCCCTGAACGGGCCGTTGCGCAAGGTCCAGCGTTCGCGCCTTGCATCGCGCAACACGATACGCGCGAGCGCGCTTTCCTCGCATGCGAGGCCCGCAAGATCCTCGGGCGTAATCGCCTTGTGGAAGTGCGGAAAAGCGCCGCGGATCAGCAGCGGATGCTTCTGCCAGTGGTCACGCAGAAATGCCGCAGGCGTCAAGCCGAGCGGCCGACCGCGCTTCGCGCGCACTTCGATCGCCGTTTGCGCCATGCCTGGCGGACGACGTTCGGCCACCTTCATTGCCCGACCTTGACCTCTACGGGAACATCACCCAAGGCAAGCAGTTGCGCGAAACGCGGGTCGTTGCGCAACGGATCCCAGTTCGGATCAAGCTTGAGCAGCGCGGGGGACAGGAACTGCCCGCTGAACTGTTGCATTGCCGAGCGCAGCACCTCCAAAGCGGAATTGTTGTCGCCCACGCGCACATGGATCTGTGCGAGGTAAACCTGCATGGCGGCCCCGCTCAACACGTCGCGGCTGACCGGCAGCAGTTCCGCGCCGCGCTTGCCTTCGCTTACGGCTTCTTCCTTGAGGTTCAGGCCGGCGTCGGCGAACGCCAGAGCCAGATGCAATTCCGGCACGTCGGGCTGTTGCTGCAGCGCCGCGCTCGCGTTTTTTTGTACGAGCAAATAGGCTTCCGTGGCTTTCGCTGCATCGCCGGAAGCCTGTCTGGCCCAGGCGACATACAGCATCCGGGGCAGCGAGATGTTGGCCTGGTCGGCCCAATCGTTGTCGGTACTGGTGTTCCCCGCGCTCAATGCGGCGGCGTAGTCCCGCGACCACCAGTTGAGCAGGAAAAGACTGGCCAGGTTGCCGGTGTAGGCGTCGCTGCCGGGCTCGAGGGCCGCCAATGCGGCGCGCAGGGGCGCGAGATCGCCTTTCCACGCGACCGTGTTGAGCGCCTGCGTTACTTGCTCATCCTTGGGGTCGCGCGTGACGGCTACGGCCTGCGCGAACGCACGATCCGCCTCCGGGTAGCGGCGCAGGGCGGCGTAGGTGAAGGCGAGCTGGTCGAGCGCGAATGCGCTGCGCGGGTCGACCAGAGTGGCCTGCTGAAAACCGGCGATTGCCTCGGCACCATGCCCCTGCCGGCGAGCGATGGCTGCGAGCAGGATCACTACATCGCCGCTGTTCGGCAGCGTCTGGCGGGCGAGCTGCAATTGTTCTACCGCCGCGGCATAGTCGCGATGGCCCCAGTAGTAGTACAGCGCGAGCGCGTGGTGCGCTTCGCCGAGTCCCGGATTCAAGGCGAGCGCGCGATCCGCCGCCGCCTTCGCTTGCGTGAGCCGCGCCTCGGTGCGGTCGGGCGCGTTGAAGAACATGGTTATATGTGCCCGCGCCAGCGCCGCTGCTGCCAGCGCGAACTGCGGGTCGGCGCCGAGCGCCTGCTGATACAGCGTGATCGCAGGAGGCAGTTCGGACGGGACGAGCACATCCTGGTCGTAGGCACGGTTGGCGTGCGAGTTTGCGCGCAGGTACAACTCATAGGCGACGGGATTCTGTGTCGACACGGCGGCGACGCGCGCCGCTTCGGTCGGAACCAGTTGCGCCTTCAGCGCGTCCGCGACATTCTGAGCGACTTCCGCCTCGACTGCGAAGATGTCCTTGAGGTCGCGGTTGTAGCTCTGCGCCCACAGGTGGCTGTCGTTGCGTGCGTCGATCAACTGCAGGTTGATGTGCACCTGTTCGCCGGCCTTCTGCACGCTGCCTTCGAGCACGGTCGCAACGCCGAGTTGCTCGGCGACGACCTTGAGGTTCGGCGGCTGGCTCGCATACTGCGCCGTCGACGTGCGCGAGATGACCTTGAGGTCGCGAATGCCGGCCAGGCGCGTCAGGATCTCGTCCTGCATGCCGGTGGCGAAGTAGGCGTTGTTTTCGTCCTTGCTGAGATTCTCGAATGGCAGGACCGCGATGGATTTCGCCGGCGCGGGACCCGAGCCGGTCGGCGCGGCGTCCGACAAAGCCGGGTTGCCATCGGTATCGGCGGTCGGCTTGCGCTGCACGAACACGTTCACGACCAGCATCAGCGCGATGAATCCGAGCAGCACGATGATCCAGCGGTCGAGCCTGCGCGCGGTCAGATGGACGATCGATTCATCGGGTTCGACGTCCTTCTGGCGCTTCAGACCTTCCGGCGTGAACTCGTAGAACCAGGCGAACGCGATGAACGGCGCCAGGCCGGCGACGGCGGCCACGACGATCCAGCGCACGATCCACTCGGGTGCGTGGAAGAATGGAAAGACCTGGGTGGCGACCTGCACCAGCAGCCAGGCGGCCGCGGCGTACACGGCTGCGGCGCGAAAGACATTGCGACGCCTGAGTTCGCCGAGCAACGATGTTGCGACCAAGGTCACGCCCCCTGAAGCATGTGCGGTTGCCAATCCGTGCCGGCGAGTTTCAGGCTCTGCGCCGACAAGCGCAAGCGTCAGATCGATCCGGCCAGCTGCGCCGCGAGCCCGGTGTACGTCGCCGGCGTCAGTTCAAGCAGCCGTTGGCGCACGTCGGCGGGCAGAGCGAGCGATTCGATGAAGGTGCGCATCGACTCGCGCGTGATGCCCTGGCCGCGCGTCAATGCCTTCAATTGTTCGTACGGTTCAGGCAGTCCGTAGCGCCGCATCACCGTCTGCACGGCTTCGGCAAGCACTTCCCAGCTTGCGTCGAGGTCTGCCGCGAGGCGACCCGGATCCGCGTTCAACTTCGACAGGCCGCGCGAGAGCGCATCCAGCGCGATCTGCGTGTGACCGAACGCGGTACCGAGCGCACGCAGCACGGTCGAGTCGGTCAGGTCGCGCTGCCAGCGCGAGATCGGCAGCTTTTCCGAAAAATGCGAGAACAGCGCGTTGGCGAGGCCGAAGTTGCCTTCGGCGTTCTCGAAGTCGATCGGGTTGACCTTGTGCGGCATCGTCGACGAGCCGACTTCGCCGGCCTTGAGTTCCTGGCGGAAATAGCCGAGCGAGATGTAGCCCCAGACGTCGCGGCAGAAATCGATCAGGATCGTGTTGGCGCGACGGATCGCGTCGCCCAGTTCGGCAATGCCGTCGTGCGGCTCGATCTGCGTCGTGTACGCATTCCATTCCAGTCCGAGCGACTCGACGAAGCGGCGGCTGAGTGCCGGCCAGTCGACAGCCGGGTAGGCGACGACATGGGCATTGTAGTTGCCGACCGCGCCATTGATCTTGCCGCTGATCGAAACGGCGGCGATCTGCGCGCGCTGACGCTGCAGCCGGGCGGCGACATTGGCGATCTCCTTGCCCAGGGTCGTGGGCGATGCGGTCTGGCCGTGCGTGCGCGCCAGCATCGGCTGTGCCGCGAACGCGTGCGCCATCTGCCGCAGCGTGGCAGTCAGCTTGTCGAGCGCGGGCAGCAGCACGGTTTCGCGCGCGTCGCGCAACATCAACGCGTAGGCGAGGTTGTTGATGTCTTCCGACGTGCAGGCGAAATGGACGAACTCGCTTGTCTTCGCCAGTTCGGCGTGATCGCCGATACGTTCCTTGATGAAATATTCCACGGCCTTGACGTCGTGGTTCGTCGTGCGCTCGATCGCCTTGATGCGTTCGGCGTCCTGCAGCGAAAACGCGTCGGCCAGCGTCGTCAGGCGTCGCCGCGAAGCGGCGTCGGGTGCGCAGAGTTCCCCGATCGCCGGCTCGTCGGCAAGCATGAGCAGCCAGCGCACCTCGACCCGCACGCGGCGGTGCATGAGCCCGAATTCGCTGAAGATCGGCCGCAACGGTTCGACCTTGCCGGAATAGCGGCCGTCGAGGGGTGACAGGGCGGTGAGCGGAGTCAGTGTCATTGCTGGCGTCCTGGCGGGATGGGAATGATAGCAAGCGCAGCTTTGGAGTCGGACAGCCGAATCGGAAAACCGGCAACCGATCATTAACGGCCGCGAGCGGCTATCCCGCGGCGGGGCCGCGGCTGGCTGCCATCGGCTGACGGCACCCGTGCCGGCAACGGATGCGGCCACCCGCTATAATTTCGGGTCCGACCTTTCGTGGAGCGACGACAAATGGCCGACTACCGCATCGAGCGCGACAGCATGGGCGAACTGAAGGTCCCTGCCGACGCCCTCTATGGCGCGCAGACGCAGCGCGCGGTCGACAACTTTCCGATTTCCGGCCTGACGATGCCGCGCCAGTTCATTCGTGCGCTCGGATTGATCAAGGCGGCGGCGGCTAGGGCCAACAGCGACCTGGGCCATCTGTCCAGAGCCAAGGCGCGCACGATCAGCCGCTCGGCCGAACGCGTCGCTGCGGGCGAGTTCGATCGCCATTTTCCGATCGATGTCTTCCAGACCGGTTCCGGCACGTCGTCGAACATGAATGCGAACGAGGTGATCGCGCACCTGGCCTCGGCGATCGGCTCGAAAGTCCATCCGAACGACGACGTCAACATGGGGCAGTCCTCCAACGACGTCATCCCGACCGCAATCCAGGTCAGCGCGGCCCTGTCGGTGTCCGAGCAACTGCTGCCGGCGCTGGCGCATCTGAAGGCGACGCTCGACCGGCGCGCGCGGGAACTCAAGCGCGTGCCCAAGACCGGCCGCACCCACCTGATGGATGCGATGCCGGTGACGTTCGGCCAGGAAATCGGTGGCTGGTCGGCGCAGGTCCGCTCGGCCATCGAGCGGCTGCAGGATGCGCTCAAACGCGTCCGCAAGCTGCCGCAGGGCGGCACCGCGGTCGGCACCGGCATCAACGCCGACGCCCGGCTCGGGCCGAAGATCTGCCTGCAGCTGCGCAAGGCGACCGGCGTGAAGTTCGAGCAGGCCGACAACCTGTTCGAAGGCATGTCGTCACAGGATGCCGCGGTCGAACTGTCCGGGCAGCTCAAGACGCTGGCCTGTTCGCTGATGAAGATCGCCAACGACTTGCGCTGGATGAACTCGGGTCCGCTCGCAGGCATCGGCGAGATCGAACTGCCGGCGCTGCAGCCCGGCTCGTCGATCATGCCCGGCAAGGTCAATCCGGTGATTCCCGAAGCGCTGACGATGGTCTGTGCACAGGTCATCGGCAACGATGCGACGATCACGATTGCCGGCCAGTCAGGCAACTTCCAGCTGAACGTGATGCTGCCGGTGATCGCGCTGAATCTGCTGCAAAGTATAGAAATTCTTGCCAATGCCGCGCGCGCGCTGGCCGATCGTTCGATCGCCGGATTCAAGGTACGCCAGGATCGCATCCGGCAGGCGCTCGACAAGAATCCGATCCTCGTCACGGCACTCAATCCCGTGATCGGGTATGAAAAGGGCGCGGCGACGGCGAAGCAGGCGTACAAGCAGGGCCGGCCGATCCTCGATGTGGCCATCGAGACCACGGGACTGCCGAAAGCCCGGCTCAGGGCGTTGCTCGATCCGATGGCGCTGACCAAGGGCGGCGTGCACGGCGGCTCGGCCGGGGGATGACAAGCGTGACGCGCGTCGCAATTCGGGTCTTGTAAAGAGATCTTTGCGAATTCAGGTGGCTTTAGGCACATGCTTTGCACTCAGTCGGGGTCAGACTGGCGTGCTGGTATGCAAATGTTTTCAACAGGGGTGGTTCGGAGATGGTGATGTCGTTGAGAGGTTTGTTGTTCACGGGTGCGCTGCTTGCTGCCGGCGCCGTATGCGCTCAGGAAGTGGCGATCAGTGGCAAGGATTTCCTGGCCGGAGCAGGTGACGCGAAGATCGCGGAACTGGCGCGCCAGGCGGCGGCCTCGGGCAAGACCCTGGTAGTCACGGCGCCGCCTTACTGGCAGGACAAGGCAGCGGCAAAAGTGCGGGCCGGCGCGGCGAACGCCACGGTGCGCATGAGCGATGCGTTCTTCGAAAATGTCATGGTGCGCGTCGAGGACTCGAAAGTCGCGGCCAAGCCGGTCGAGGCACCCGTGGCGAAGGCACCGAAGCCCGAACCCAGGCCTGAACCGAAAGTCGTCGAAGCCAGGCCTGCTGCGCCGGCGCCGAAGCCGGCGCCGGTGGAAGCGCCCGTTGCGGCCAAGCCAACTCCGGCCGCGCCGCCACCGGCAAGGGTAGAGGTTGCACCGCCGCCGGCTCCTGCTCCGGCTGCGGCACCCCCGCCGGCGCCCGTCGCCGCCGCGCCGCCGCCTGCAACGCCGCCGCCTGCAACGCCGGCGTCGGCCGCGAAGCCGGCGACGGATCCGGCTGCCGAAAGCAAGCAACGTCTCGTGCAGCACCTCAACGGCGGACAGCCTGCGGAAGGAAGCCTGCAGCCTGCGCAGTTGCAGAAGGACGATCTCGTGTTCGTCGATGGACCGGTGCGCGCCGTGGTGCGTCGTTTCGGGCCGCGCAACCAGTTGTACTGGCTGCAGGGAGACCTGAACCTGGATCGCGTCGAACTGACTCCGACCGGCAACGATCGCTATCGCGTCAGTGAACCGCTGCGTACGAATGTCGCGCTGCGTCCCGCCAGCAAGGCCGGCGCGTTGAAGTTCACCTACAACGTGCCGGCGCCGAAAAGTCCGGCGCGCGTGACGATCGAGCGCCAGTACAACGACGGCCACGACATCGACACCAGCCTGCAACCGATCGATTTGCGCCAGGGCGACCTGGTCTATACCAGCGAGGGCAGTGCGGTTGTCGTTCGCCGCACCTCGACCGGAATCGAACGCTACTGGCTGGTCGGTGAACTGGATCTGCACCAAGGCGGCTTGCAGACCCAAGGCAATGCCATTCGCGTGCTGACCGACACGGTCAAGTAGGACGCTGCGCAGGCACAAGCAAATCGGCCGCCCTTGGGCGGCCTTTTCTTTTCAACACGGCGGTCGCGGCGGCGGCTGACGGCGCAGCCAGGTCACTTCACCGCGTGGTGGTCGAAGCTCAGGACGCGAGTCAGCTTCCAGGTGTGGTTGCCCTTGTCGTACTGCCAAAGCTGGATGAACCTGCCCTCGCCAACGGGTTCGGCCGGCGCTGCCGGATGATGGAAGCGGTGCACCCCGATTTCGATGGCGCCATAGTTGTCCATCGGATAGACCTCGAGCGATCCCGGCACGAGTTCACGCGTCGTTTGTCCGCAGATGTTCTTGCGGATGCTTTCGGTCAGCGCCTTGCTGCCGCGCGTGACGCCGCCATGATCGTGATAGAACTCGATGTCATCGTCGAGCAGGCTTGCAAACTTTTCCAGGTCGCAGCGGTTGTAGGCGTCGAACAGCGCGGCGTCCTGCAGGGCAACCGCGCGGAACAGGTCGTCCGGCGTGGTCGCCGGCCGGGTCGGCGGGATGACCGGCGGCGCAGCCGGAGCCGGCTGCCGGTCGTCCGCGGCCAGCGCCGTGGCTGACAGCAGCGTCACTAGGAAAGTCGCGGCGGCGCTTCGTGCGGGTTTTTCCATGCCGTTTCCGCTCACGCGTAGGATTCGGTGCGCTTGCGCCGGAAGTAGATCGCTGCGGCGATCATCGCCGCACCGGCGGCAACACCGATCAGGAAGTTTGGCGACGACAGCAGGTGCCCGAGCGTGTCGACCGACAGCAGACTGTTCAGCGCTTCGGGCAGGCGGTCTTCGTGATCGAAGCTGCGCAGGTCCGCGGCGTCGACCCAGGTTCCCGGGATGATGCTGAAGAGCAGGCGGCCGACGACATTGCGCCAGAACCAGCCGCTCGGCAGCGACAGCGAATTCATCAGGTGGACCATCGAGATCAACACGCCGGTCACGACCGGCAGCGCCACCGCCCACAGGAATGGCTTGGAGCGCGCGAAGCTCGAGCACAGCAGCAGCCAGCCGATCGATGGCATCGCCCACAGGGCATTGATCGGGATCAGCAGGATCAGTTTCGCCCACAACGCCAGCAGGTTGCCCGGCGCCCACAACAACATCGGGTTGATGCCATGGGCAAGTACCCAGAGGCTCGTCAGCACCAGGAAACCCAGATGCAGCGCAATCATCGCCGCGACGGCCAGCGCAGGTGCGATCACGGCCATGGCGACGACCTTGGCCAGCACGGTCTCGGTATCGGAAATCGGCAGCGACTTCCAGAACAGCACGCTGCGGTCGGCGCGGTCGTTGTACAACGCGCCGATGCCATAGATGAACAGCACGAAGAACAGCGCGACGCCGATCGGGAAGCCCAGGCTGAGCATGCCGATGGTCAGGCCGGCGTGCAGCTTGGCCGCGTTGCCCTCGTTCAGATGCGCCGAGATCTCGTTGAAATTGATGCCGTTGAGGTTGACGCCGGCGCGGCTGGCCGTGTGCTCGGCGACGACCAGGCCGAACACGACCAGCGCGAGCATGACCATGCCGGTGATCACCGGCGTCCACAGGAACGCACCGCGATATTCCCAGAACTCGCGCTTCAGCAGCCAGGCAAACTTGTTGGTGGGCATAACGGGGCTCATGCGTAGGTTCCTTTCATCGTGGCGACGAACAGATCGGCCACACTGGGCTTGTGCAGGTCGCCCAGTGCCGCGAGGCGCGCGTGATCGATGCCGTCGAACAGGAAAATGGACTTGCCGAAGACCTGGCGCTCGCTGAGCGGCTTGAGCGCCCGCGCGGCGTCGGTCTTGTCCGGTGCGACCATCACCTCGGCATAGCGCTCGCCGACCGCATCCATGCTCGCATCGAGCACGATCCTGCCATCGCGGATGAAGATCAGGTCGGTCAGGATGCGTTCGATTTCCTCGACCTGATGCGTCGTGACGAGGATCGTCTTTTCATGGTCGAAATAGTCGTTGAGCAGCGTCTCGTAGAATTCCTTGCGATACAGGATATCCAGGCCGAGCGTCGGCTCGTCCAGCACGAGCAGCTTGGCGTCGATCACCATGACCAGTGCCAGGTGCAGCTGCACGATCATGCCCTTGGACAGCTCGCGCACGCGCTGGGTCGGCTGGACCTTGGTGCGGGCGAGCAATCCCATGCACTTCTCGCGCGAAAAACGCGGATGCACGCCGGCCACGAAATCGACCGCTTCGCCGACCCGCAGCCAGCGCGGCAGCACGGCGACGTCGGCGATGAAGCAGACCTGCTGCATCAACTCGGTGCGGTGCGTGCGCGGATCCAGGCCGAGCACGGACAACTCGCCGTCGAATTCGGTCAGGCCGAGGATCGCCTTGAGCGCGGTGGTCTTGCCGGCGCCATTCGGGCCGATCAGCCCGACGATGCGGCCGGGCGCAATCTGCAGGTCGACGTGATCCAGCGCCATCGTCGTGCCATAGCGCTTGCTCAGTCCCCTGGCACGCACGATCGGCGCGGTATTGCCGGTTGCGGCATTGTCGACGGTCATGACGACGCTCCGTTCTTCGGCTGCGCCAGCAGCGTTTTCAGATCCAGCCCGAGCCTTTCCAGGCGATCGCGCAGTATCGGCCATTCTTCGCGCAGGAAACGCTCGCGTTCCGAGTGCAACAGCGCATTGCGCGCGCCTTCAGCGACATACATACCGAGTCCCCGTCTTTTTTCCACCAGTTGATCGTCGACCAGTTCCTGATAGGCCTTGGACACGGTGATCGGATTGAGCTGGAAATCCGCCGCGACCTGGCGCACCGAAGGAAGCGCGTCGCCCTGTTTGAGTATGCCGTCCAGGATCATCGCCACGACGCGGTCGCGCAGCTGGCGGTAGATCGGGGCGTTGTCGTTCCAGGTTATGCTCATCGAATCATTCCTTGCCCACTCGCGGCAACACCTTGCCGAACGAGTAGTACGGCATGTCGAGCCGCAGGGTGGGGGCCGTCACGGCATGCGGGGCGGTGGCGGTGTCGTCCAGCCTCTCGGCGGCGACGCCTTTGGAAACCACCGGCGCTTTCGCTCCCGCGGCGCGGGCCGCCAGCGGGCGGACTTCGACCGTCGGCAGCGTGACGATGGGCAGCTGGGCGGTAGTGGCCGCCGGTCGCGACGCGGCGGCGATCGGGGCGGCCTGCACGTTCGACTGGCGGAACGCGGCGGTCAGCAGGATGCCGACGCTCACGATTCCTACGTAGACGATGCGGTAGGTAACGGCTCGCATGTACATGGGTTGTCTCCGGAACTAGGTGCGCTGTAGTTATAGTGTTGTATGTAAGTATAACACCTAGTCGAGACTTGTCAATACCTTTGCGGCAAGCGCTCCGAGTGTCTGCGCCTGCTGCCTAAAAAGTACTTTTTATTCCGATGGTTACAACAAAAATCGCCGTGGCGGTCGTGACCAGGCCACGGCGGTCGATGGGTGCGGTTCCGGGGACCCGCGCCGGTGCCGGACCGCCCGCGCGTCAGTTGTGCGGTCGAATCAGGCCGAGCGACTCGAGTTTCAGCACGATGCGCTGCACCGCCTCGTCCGGGCTGATGTCGCTGGTGTCGATGCGCAGTTCGGCATCCTCCGGCACTTCGTACGGATCGCTGACACCGGTGAACTCCTTGAGCTTGCCGGCACGCGCGAGCGCGTACAGGCCCTTGCGGTCACGCGTTTCGCAGACGGCGATCGGTGTGGAAATGTATACCTCGACGAACATGCCGTACTGCTCGATCATCTCGCGCACTTCGCGCCGCGCATGGTGATACGGCGCGATCGGCGCACAGATCGCCACGCCGCCGTTCTTGGTGATCTCGCTGGCGACGAAGCCGATGCGCTGCACGTTGAGGTTGCGATGCTCCTTCGAGAAGCCGAGTTCGCTCGACAGGTGCTTGCGCACGACATCGCCGTCGAGCAGCGTGACCGGCCGCGTGCCCAGTTCGAGCAGGCGCACCAGCAGCGCGTTGGCGAGCGTCGACTTGCCCGAGCCCGACAAACCGGTGAAGAACACCGTGCAGCCCTGCTTGTGGCGCGGCGGATGCGTGCGGCGCAATTCCTCGATCACCTCGGGATAGGTGAACCAGTCGGGGATGTCGAGGCCTTCGTGCAGGCGCCGGCGCAGTTCCGTGCCGGAGATGTTGAGCACGGTTTCCCCGGGCTTCACCTCGTCGGTCGGCACGTATTGCGCGCGCTCCTGGACGAACACCATTTCCTGGAACGGCACCATCGTGATGCCGAGTTCCTGCTGGTGCGTGCGCACGAGTTCCTGCGCATCGTACGGCCCGTAGAACGGCTTGCCGTCGGCGCCCTTGCCAGGACCGGCATGGTCGCGGCCGACGATGAAATGCGTGCAGCCGTGGTTCTTGCGGATGATCGCGTGCCACAGCGCCTCGCGCGGGCCGCCCATGCGCATCGCCAGCGGTAGCAGGCTCAGCATCGTGGTCTGCTCGGGATAGTGGTTGATCAGCTTCTCGTAGCAGCGCACGCGCGTGTAATGGTCGATGTCGCCGGGCTTGGTCATGCCCACGCTCGGGTGGATCAGCAGGTTCGCCTCGGCGATCTGGGCGGCACGGAACGTCAGCTCCAGATGCGCGCGATGCATCGGGTTGCGCGTCTGGAACGCCACGATGCGCTGCCAGCCGAGCTTCTCGAATTGCGCGCGCGTCTCGCGCGGGCTCAGTCGCAGGTGGCGGAAATCGTAATGGCGCGGCGGTTCGAGGCCGCGCAGCTTGCCGCCGAGGTAGACCGGGTTGGACTTGGTCAGCAGGTAACTGGCGCCGGCGTGCAGCGTGTCGTCCGTACCGAACACGTGGCGCGCTTCGAGTCCGCGGTCCGGCTCCCAGGCTTCGGCGACGTCGAGGACAGCCAGAATCACGCCTTCCGGGTCGCGCAGCGCCACGCGCTTGTCCTCGCCCAGTTTCGCGGCGAATTCGCGGGTCACGTCGAGCGTGATCGGCACGGGCCACAGCACGCCGGAGGCCAGTCGCATGTCTTTGCAGACGCCTTCATAATCGGCGCGCGTCATGAAGCCGTCGAGCGGCGAGAACGCGCCGCTCAGCAGCATTTCCAGGTCGCACAGCTGGCGTGGCGAAAGATCCCATGCCGGCAACTGGGCGCCTTCGCGCTTGAGCGCCACGCGTTCGGCGGCCTGGGTGGGGATGAGGTTGACGAGATGGCCGCCGTGCGGCGCGATCAGTTGCGACATCAGGATTTCCGAAAGAGAGTAAAGAGGGCAGGGGTAAAAGCGGAATTATACGACAGCGAAGATTTCCGGGCTGCCCCGATGGCATGACCGCCCGGGATAAGCGTATTCACGCCGGCGCTGCCTGCTCCAGTTCGGCCTGGGCCTGCAGCCACTCCTCCTCGAGCGACAACCGTTCGGCCTTGAGCGTGCCGGCCTTGCGCGTGAGGTCGTTGACGCGCGCGGCGTGGCTGCCATCGTAGAGGTCAGGGTCGGTCAGGGCCGCTTCGGTCGTGCCGATCACGTCATCGAGCCTGGCCAGTCGCTGCTCGATCGCCTGGACGCTCTTGCGCAGTGCCGCGGTGCGCGCGCGTTGTTCGGCGCGATCGCGGCGCCCTTCCTTCCGGTTTTGTGTCCCTGTCGCCGGTGCCGGCGTCTTTTCGCCGCCGCCCGCGCGCTGGACAGTGCGTGCATAGTCGTCGAGGTCGCCCGAGTATTCGTCGAAGCGGCCGCCGCCAACCAGCAGCAGCGTTTCGCAGCACGTGCGGATCAGGGCGCGATCGTGCGAAACCAGCACCAGCGCGCCGGAGAAGTCGTTCAGCGCTTCGGTCAGGCCCTCGCGCATGTCGAGGTCCAGGTGGTTGGTGGGCTCATCCAGCAACAGCAGGTTCGGCCGCTGGTACACCGTCAGCGCCAGGCACAGGCGCGCCTTTTCGCCACCGGAAAACGGCGCAACGACGCTCAGTGCGCGATCGCCGTCGAAGCCGAAGCCGCCGAGGAAATCGCGCGCGGCCTGTTCGCCGAGTTTCCTGTCGAGGCGTTTGAGGTGCTCGACCGGCGAGGCCTGCGCGTCGAGTTGTTCGAGCTGGTGCTGGGCGAAGTAGCCGATTGCCAGGTCACGCGCCGCGATGCGCTCGCCGCCGAGGGCCGGAATCGCGCCGGCGAGCAGCTTGATCAGGGTCGACTTGCCGGCGCCGTTGGCGCCGAGCAACCCGATGCGGTCGCCCGGCGACAGGCTCAACTTGATGCTGTCGAGGATGCGGTGCTCGCCGTAGCCGGCGCCGACTTCGTCCAGACGCAGCAGCGGCACCGGCAGCGCGGCCGGCTCGCGAAACTCGAAGCGGATCGGCGAGGCGGCGCGGATCGGCGCGATATCGACCATGCGCTCGAGCGCCTTGATGCGGCTTTGCGCCTGGCGCGCCTTGCTCGCCTTGGCGCGGAAGCGATCGACGAAATGCTGCAGGTGGGCGCGCTCGCGGCGCTGCTTTTCGATCTGCGACTGCTGCTGCAGCAGGCGTTCGCTGCGCTTGCGCTCGAACGAGCTCAGGTTGCCGGAAAACAGTTCGATGCGCTGGTCGGCAATGCTCAATACATGCGTGACCACGGCGTCGAGGAATTCGCGGTCGTGCGAGATCAGCAGCAGCGTTCCCGGGTAGCGGCGCAGCCAGTCTTCGAGCCAGATGACCGCATCCAGATCCAGGTGATTGGTCGGCTCGTCGAGCAGCAGCAGGTCGGAGCGGCACATCAGCGCCTGGGCGAGGTTCAGGCGCATGCGCCAGCCGCCGGAGAACTCGCGCACCGCACGGGCCTCGTCGGATGACTTGAAGCCGAGGCCATGCAGCAATTCACCGGCGCGGGCGCGGGCCGAGTAGCCGCCGATCGCATGCAGCCGGTCGTGCAGCGCGGCGATCCGCGCGGCATCGTGGGCATCTTCCGCGATTGCCAGGGCGCGCTCGATCTGGCGCAGTTCCGGGTCGCCGTCGAGCACATACTCGACCGCGGCGATGTCCAGCGCCGCGACTTCCTGGCGAACGAAAGCCATGGCCCAGTCGCGTGGTCGCTCGAAGTGACCGGCATCGGGCGCCAGTTCGCCGGCGACCAGGCCGAGCAGGCTCGACTTTCCGGCGCCGTTGCGGCCGCTCACGCCGATGCGCCAGCCCGCGTGCAGGGCCAGGTCGACGTGTTCGAACAACAGCAGGGGGCCGCGCCGCAGCGCGAGATCTTCAAAACGCAGCATGGCGACAGTTTACTTTGACACGGCCGGCCGATGTGCAACGGATCGTCGACGGGTCATCCGCGGGCGACGTTCCGGATTCAGCTTTCGAGCGGCTCGCCTGTGTGCCGCCTGCGCTGAACACCGCATTCAGCTGGCAGGGAACCTGAGGCCTTCGACGCAGTCCAAGCCGTCAGTTTGCCTTCGACCCGTGCTGCCGCCACAATACGCAGCCCCAATTCGCCCCGGTCTTCGCGCCCCGTGCGGAAGTCTGCAGGCCGGCCGGCATTCACCGCAGATTATTTCAGCCCCCAGGAGCACACATGAATCAGTTTTTGCGCAAAACCCTGACCGCCGCGGCGATCTCCATTGCGCTTGCGTCGACCGGAACTGCGTTTGGCCAGGACAAGCCCGCCACCGGATCTGCGACTCCGCCTCCCAGGATGCATGCCGGGGCGCCGAACGCGCAGGCGACCTCGCCGGCGATGGCCGCCAAGCCCGCGGTCGACACCAAGGCGCTCGACGCGAAGTTCAAGAACGAGAAGGAAAAGTACAGCTACATGGTCGGCATGGATGTGGCGCGCAGCCTTGGCCAGATCAAGGACGAGATCGACGTGGCCACGGTCGTGCAGGCACTGCAGGCGACGCTGAAGGGCGAGAAGACCACGCTGACCGAACCCGAAGCGATGGCCGTGCGCCAGGAGTTCATGCAGAAGCTGCAGGGCAAGGCCGCCGCCAAGCAGAAGGAAGAAGCCGAGAAGAACGAAAAGGAAGGCGAGGCCTTTCTCGCGAAGAACAAGGACAAGCCGGGCGTGAAGGTTACCGCCTCCGGCCTGCAGTACGAAGTCATCAAGCAGGGCACCGGTCCGAAGCCGAAGGCGACCGACGTGGTCAAGGTCGACTACACCGGCACCAAGATCGACGGCACGAAGTTCGACAGTTCGATCGATCGCGGGCAGCCGGCGACGTTCCCGTTGAACCAGGTCGTGCCGGGCTGGACCGAGGGCCTGCAGCTGATGCCCGTCGGCTCGGAATACAAGTTCTATGTGCCGTCCAAGCTCGCCTACGGTGAGCGCGGTCCGGGCCCGATCGGCGCGAATGCCACGCTGATCTTCAGCGTCAAGCTGATCGACATCGAGCCGCCTGCGACCGAAGCCAAGCCGGGCGACGCCAAGCCGGCACCGAAGATCATGCCGACCACCAAGCCGGCCGAGAAGCCCGCCGAAAAGAACTGACGGCGCGGTTCACGGGTGACGAAAAGGCGCGGAATTCCGCGCCTTTCTTTTTTTTCCGCCGTAATTTCTTGGGCAAGCGTGGCCATGCTCCGGCATGCCCACTACAATAGCCAAGTCGCCTAACAACGACGAAGTACTCGGTCAGGAGCTCTGAATGCCTCCCGCCATTCCCGCCAAAAGCGGGACTGCGAAGGCAGGAAGCCGGAGCGAACGGCGGAGCCGGCCCGGAGGGCACGCGGCAGGAGCCGCGTGTAATCCATTTTGCTTCCGAATCAGTTGAACAAGGTCAAGATGGATCGCCGCTTGCGCGGGGATGACGCCTTGTTCGGGACGACAGAACGGGTTTCGCATGCGCATCACGATTTTCGGCACCGGCTATGTCGGCCTGGTGACCGGTGCCTGTCTCGCCGAAGTCGGCAACGATGTGGTTTGCGTCGACGTCGACGCTGCCAAGATCGCGCGCCTGGAGGCGGGCGAGATTCCGATCTTCGAGCCGGGGCTCGAGGAAATCGTCGCCGGAAACCGCGCCAACGGCCGCTTGCGCTTTACCACCGACCCGGTCGCGGCGATCGCCCATGCGCCGCTGATCTTCATCGCCGTCGGCACGCCGCCGGACGAGGATGGCAGCGCGGACCTGTCGCACGTGCTGGATGTCGCGCGGGAAATCGGCCGCAACATCGGCGCCTACGCCGTCGTCGTCAACAAGTCGACCGTCCCGGTCGGAACGGCCGCGATGGTCCACGCAACGATCGCCGGCGAGCTCGCCGCGCGCAAGTCCGATGTCGCGTTCGACGTCGTGTCGAATCCCGAATTCCTCAAGGAGGGCGACGCGGTCAAGGACTGCATGCGCCCCGATCGCATCGTCGTCGGCGCGAGTAGCGCGCGCGCGATCGAGCAGCTCAAGGCGCTGTACGCGCCGTTCAACCGCAACCACGAACGCCTGGTCCTGATGGACGTGCGCAGCGCGGAACTGACCAAGTACGCGGCCAATGCGATGCTTGCCACCAAGATCAGTTTCATGAACGAAATGGCGAACATTGCCGAGCGCGTCGGCGCCGACATCGAACTGGTGCGCCATGGCATCGGCTCGGATCCGCGCATCGGCTATTCCTTCATCTATCCGGGTGCCGGCTACGGCGGCTCGTGCTTTCCGAAGGACGTGCGCGCGCTCGAATACACCGCGCGCCAGCACGGCTACAAGGCCCGCCTGCTGGCCGCGGTCGAGGCGGTCAACGACGAACAGAAGTCCAAATTGTTCGAGTTGATCCAGCGTCACTTCGAGGGCGACCTCAGGGGCAAGACGTTCGCGGTCTGGGGCCTGGCCTTCAAGCCCAATACCGACGACATGCGCGAGGCCTCGAGCCGGCGCGTGCTGGAACAGTTGTGGGGCGCCGGTGCCGCGGTGCGCGCGTACGACCCGGAGGCCCAAGCCGAGGCACGACGCATCTACGGCGAGCGTGCCGACCTGACGCTGTGCGGTGATCCGCAAGCGGCCCTGCAGGGTGCCGATGCGCTGGTCGTGGTCACCGAGTGGAAGGCATTCTGGAGTGCCGACCTGGCACGGATTCGCGCCACCCTGCGCACCCCGGTGATCTTCGACGGGCGCAACATCTACGAACCGGCTGCGGTCGAGGCCGCGGGCATCGCCTACTACGGCATCGGCCGAGGCCGCAGCGTGCTGCGCGAACGCCCATGAATGGCCTATCGTCTTCGAGCGACTCCAACTTCGAATTGGACATCGACCACGCGCGCGTCGCCGTGGTCGGGCTCGGCTATGTCGGCCTGCCGCTGGCTGTGGCGCTGGGGCGCGAATTCCCGACGATCGGTTTCGACATCGATGCTGCCCGTGTCGCGCAGCTGGAGGCGGGCAGTGATGTCACCGGCGAAGTCGACGCGGCGGAACTCAGCGCCGCCACGAAGCTGGGCTACAGTGCCGACGCGGCGCGACTGCGCGACGCCAACGTGTACATCATCGCCGTGCCGACGCCGGTCACGCCGCACAAGTGGCCGGACCTCGGGCCGCTGATCCGCGCCAGTGAAACGGTCGGGCAGGCCATGACGCGCGGTGCAATGGTCATCTACGAATCGACCGTGTATCCCGGCGCCACCGAGGAAAGCTGCGTGCCGGCGCTCGAACGCGCTTCCGGATTGCGCCTGAACCACGATTTCTTCTGCGGCTACAGCCCCGAGCGCGTGAATCCGGGCGATCGCGGGCATCGCGTGGCCGATATCGTGAAGGTGACCTCGGGCTCGACGCCGCAGGCGGCCGATTTCGTCGATGCGCTGTATCGGCGCATCATCCGGGCCGGCACGTATCGCGCCCCGAGCATTCGCGTCGCCGAGGCGGCCAAGGCCGTGGAAAACACGCAGCGCGACGTGAACATTGCGCTGGTCAATGAGCTTGCATTGATCTTCGCGCGCATGGGTATCGATACGGAAGAAGTGCTCAAGGCCGCCGGGACGAAGTGGAACTTCCTCAATTTCCGGCCCGGCTTGGTCGGCGGCCATTGCATCGGCGTCGATCCGTATTATCTGATCCACAAGGCCAGCGAGGTGCGTCACCATCCCGAGCTGATCAGCGCCGCGCGGCGCATCAACGAAGGCATGAGCGCACACGTCACGGCGCAGGTGCTGCGCCTGATGGCGCTCAAGCAGATCAATGTCGTCGGCAGCCGCGTGCTGGTGCTCGGCGCGACGTTCAAGGAGGACTGCCCGGACTTGCGCAACACGCGCGTGCGCGAGATCGTCGACGAACTGCGCGCGTGCCATGCCAACGTCGACGTGCATGATCCGCATGCCGATCCGGCCGAGTGCGAGCGCGAGATTGGTTTCCGGCCGCTGGCGTCGCCGCCTGCCGCAGCGTACGACGCGATCGTGATCAGCGTGGGACATCGCCAGTACCGCGACTGGGGTGTCGCCGGCATCCGTGCGTTCGCCAAGCCGAACGCCGTGATCTACGACGTGAAGTACGTGCTGCCGGCGGACGCGGTAGACGGACGCCTGTAGGGCTGGTCGTCGCATGGGCACTGACATGGATGCACGGATGACGGAAATCGAAATGCGCCTGGCATTCATGGAAAACACCATGCAGACGCTCGATCTTACCGTCGCGACGCAGGATCGCCTGATCCATGAATTGCGTCGTGAAGTGGAGCGATTGCGCGAGGAACTCGGCGGGATCAAACTGGCCCTGCCGGGCGATGCACACGACGAACCGCCGCCGCATTACTGAGCGGCAGCACCGCGGCGGAGGCGGGAGGGGTGCATGCCGAGCGCGCCTTCATCGGTGCGGTCATGCGCCAGGCCGCTTTGTATACTTCAAGAGACAACCTGCAAACCTTCCATGTCCGATTCATTGCGCGACCAGTTGCTGAAAAGCGGACTTGTGCAGAAGCTCAAGCCGGAACCCGCGCCCAGACCGGGGCCGTCGGTGGATCGGCGCCAGTCGCGGCAACCGCCGCCGCCGAAAAAGCCAATGCCCGCGGCCGTTCGCCCCGGCCCGCACGAGCACGATCTGGCACGCGCCTATGCCCTGCGTGCAAAACAGGAGAAAGACGAGCGCGATCGCACCCAGCGCGAAGCCGAACGCGCGGCGCGCGAGAAGAAGGAACGCAAGCAGAAGCTCAATGCCTTGCTCGACGGCAAGGCGCTCAACGCCGCCGATGCCGAAGTGCCGCGGCATTTCCCGCACGGCAACAAGATACGCCGCATCTACTGCACGCCGGCCCAACTCGTGCGCTTGAACCAGGGCGAACTGGCGGTCGTCCAGGTTGCCGGCCGCTACCTGCTGGTCGAAAGGGACGTCGGGCTGCAGGCGCAGACGATACAGGCCGAGTCACTGGTGTTGCTGTGCGACCCGAATGCTCCGCCCGAGGACGACGTACCGGCCGATCTGGTCTGGTAGGCCGCCTGCCTTTTGCCACCCCGATCACACCGCGTTCGCACGGCGCCGGCTACCATCGGGCGCGTTTCCACGGGAAGGAGAAGGCCGATGACGGGTCGCTTCGTCGCGCTGCCGCTGACGGTCGTCGGCGCGCTGGCCTGCGCCGCTGCGGCCGCAGCGCCGCTGCCGCATTTCACGCAGCCCAGCGCGGTCTGGAACCGCGACGTCAGCAACGCGCCGCTGCGATCGAACTCCGCCGCGATGATGGCCCACCTCGAGGACCTGGCAACGGCGATCCGCGGCAGCGATTGTTTTTTGCCCGGGAGCGGATCCGGATGCTGGGGCGATACCCGCATCTTCGATTTTCAGCTCGACATTTCGTTCTACGTCATGCACGCGACACAGGCAACGACGACCCGGCCGATTGTCGAGAATACCGGCTACTACTCGCCGGACTGCGAGAGCGCCGGATTCCAGTTCCCGATACCGGTCAGTGGCGGCATCGAGGGAACCGGTCCGCCGCCGTCCTATACCTGCAATACGAAGAACAATGATTGTCATCTGCTCGTCGTCAACGACGATACCGGCATGCTGTACGAGGCCTACAACGTCAGCAAAGCCGATGCGACCGGCTTGCACACGATCTGTGGCCTGAGCTGGAATCTCAATCGAGTGTATCCCCGCTACGGGCGCGGTGAACACTGCACGAGCGCGGATGCGGCAGGATTTCCCATGGCGCCGCTGCTTTTGAACGCGGATGAAGTCTGGACGGCGGCACAGGCGAACGGCGACATCGGCCATGCGATCCGCTTCATTCTCGGCAACAATCGCATGGCAGCCTCTGCCTACGTGCATCCGGCCTCGCACGGCACGAAAGCCACGACCGACACCGACCCGAATGCCGTGCCGTACGGATCGCAGCTGCGCCTGAAGTCCTCGTTCGACGTCGACGGCTTCAGCAGCAATCCTGCCGTGCGCGCGATTCTGCGTTCACTGCAGCGATACGGCATGTTTCTGTCGGACGGCGGCGGCGTTCCCGTAAGTGCGGAGTCCGACTACCTGACGACGCACAAGTGGTCTGATGCCGATGTCGGCGTCGATTCGCATGCGCTGTTCGGCATCCGGCCGACCGATTTCGAAGTGATCGAAGCCGGCGATCCGATGACCGTGACCTATGACTGCGTGCGCACGCCGGATGACTTCCTCTTCATAGACGGCTTCCAGTACTGAGCGACAAAAAAGCCCGCGATGAGCGGGCTTTTCTTAGAAGAGCGGTTTGACGTCCGGATCAGCTATCCATGAAGAAACTGCGAATGGCGTCAAATATGGGGGGATTTTGAGTTGATTTTTCTAAGAAAAATGCCCATTTTTCTAAGGAAAATGAGCAATGGCGCCAGATGGCGGATTGATGGTCATTAGCGAAATATAAGGTAGCTGGAAAGGTAGCTGCAATTTCGTTTATTATGTTTTCGTCATGTCGAGGCGACACACAAAACCGCTTACTGATCCCCAACTGAAAGGCTGGGTCAGATCAGGTAAGCAAACTGCCAAGAGCGACGGGGATGGACTTACGTTCACTGTCTCCGAAACCGGCTACGCATCTTGGATTTTGCGTTACGGTTTCAATGGAGCGCGGCGCGAGCTTTCTCTCGGGAGATACCCGGAACTCTCACTCCTCGATGCCCGCAGACGGGCGCGTGAAGAGCGTGCCCGTATAGATCAGGGGAAAGACGTCGCGGCAGAAAAAAGACGCGCCAAGCACGCAAGCCTTGTAGCTTCAACCGTGGCGCAGGTTGCTAACGACTACGACAAGACTACGTTGGCACACATGGCCGCCACAACCCGAAAGATCCATGGTGGATACATCGCGAAATGGCTAGTGCCGGAGTTAGGAAGCATGGTCGCAAAGGATGTGCGATCCGCTGATATTGTGGCGATGCTGAAAAAAGTGAGCAAGCGCGGAGCTGGTGCTGTCAAAGCATTGCTCGCCGCTACTCGCAATGTATTCGAGCATGCAGTCGGGCAGGCGATTCTCGAAGACAATCCTGCAATTGGAATTCGAAGAAAGTCCATTGTGAAGGTGCCTGATGCGCGGGAAGGTATCGCGCTTGATGATGCACAGCTTGGCAAATTCCTCCGAGTTCTTGGCGATGACATTGTCGGGTGGACGTTCAGACTTCATCTGATGACCGGCGTGCGTCCTACCGAACTCTTGGATGCATCATGGAAAGAATTTGACGTGGGGACCGCGGTGTGGAGCATCCCCAAAGAACGCACAAAAACGAGGCGTGGTTACGAAGTTGCCATCGCCGTTCAAGGCGCCATTCTCTTGCAGAAGATCAGAAAGGCATCGAAGAAAAAGTCGGCGTTCCTGTTTCCCGCTGCATACGGTAAGGTTGATAGACCAATCCCTTACCAGACATATCGCGGTCGGTTGCGACGATTGCTTGAGCTATTGGGCCCAGATTTCCCGCAGATCAAAGCGCATGACCTGCGCCGCACCATGCGTAGTGGTCTGACCAGACTCGGCATTCGGTATGAGGTCTCGGAACGAGCCATCAACCACAAGCTACCCGCGATGGCAGAAATCTACGACCGCAACGAGTTCCGCGTCGAAAGGCGCCAAGCTTTGGCAGTCTGGGCCAACCACATGGATCAACTAGAGAAAGAGGCGACGGGTAGTTGACGGCAAGTACCATCTTCATTCGTAAAAAATAAATTTTTGTTTGACCTTTCTCAGATCCACCCTACGCCGTCAAAATTCAGGGCCGCCAGCCATACCCAGCCGACCCGCCCTCAACGTGTGGGGGCCTGAAAGCGGCAGAGACTTCGCCAGCGCCCCAGATCGCGCCAGTCTCCCCAGATTTCTTGAGCTTCACCAGAGAAAGTTTACGGAAATCGGGCTCTCTACCCGCTCTCACCCCTCCGTCAGACCTCCGAGCGCCTTGTAGGCCCTCCTGCGGGGTCGGCAGGCATCCCGGCTGACCTTCCCGCGTGTAATTTTCAGGGGAACGGGTTTTTTGGTTCAAATCTTCTCCTCCGACATAAATAGTTCCATGGGTCCCTTAATAAGGAGCCCATTGATCCCTTGCAGCAAGCCTCGGGGAGATATCGCTCGCGCAGTCTCGAAAGGGAATGAGAGAACTATGGTCAAGACAAAGGAGAAACCACCATGGAAAACCATACAAAAGGAGGACAGACAGTCTTCTACAAAGAGGGTCAGGCACCCATCAAATCCCTGCCTGAAAGGGCTAAGCCAAGGGTAAGGCCAGAGGCACCCGAAGGGACGGCCGAGGGTAGCCGACAGGTACTGCTTGAGGGTAAGGCAGACAACCCTTTGGTAAGTGATCCAGCCCTAGAGAATGCTTCGCACAAGCTCTGGGAGAAGGTGCTCAGCAAGGGCAATTACACGATCTTCATGACGGTGGCCTTTGCCCATCGATACGCTGACAAGACCTCCCTTGATGGTGTGAATTTCCTCCTCAAGGTGCTCAATAGAGGAATCTGGGGGAATCGCTATGGCAGAGAGCCGACCGTCGGCCTGAAAGGCATCGTCGTGGCTGAACCACATGGCCGCATCAGCCGCGATTTCGGGGACCGCCTCCACTTCCACATCATGCTTGAAGAGCAGCCCGAGATAGCTGACCTTGCGAAATTCCGAGCCCTCGTTGTGCGCGAATTGAAGCATGTGAAGTGCAACGGAAGGTGCATGCTCGACAAGAGATGCGTTGATGTCCAAGCCATCTACGACGTCAAGGGGCTGGCTGATTACCTGACCAAGTGCATGCGCAGGAGGGAATGGAAGGACGGAGACAACATCTGCTTCCTTCGTCCCGGTGGAATCGATGGGGTCTGCATCCCGCACAACAGACCGATCTTGAACTCATGAAGGAGAGAGCAATGGATAACATGGAGCAGTATACAAATGGCAACACGAAACACCTTGTCATGGAAGATGCCTTCGAGGGCGAGCCAGAAGCGTATGACGAGGACAGTGATGAAGCGATCGACCTCTATTCCCCTGTCGATTTCGATGACGTTGGGGAGGTATTGAAGCGGATATTCGCTGTAGTCGAACGCTACCCCACGGGCGGCGGTACAGCATGGTGGACCTTCTTGACGGATTGGGATCGCCGCTTCGTGCTGAACATCTACGATGTCTTTGTCACCACGGGGAAAGCCCCGCTATCCCCGAAGCAAATCCAGAAGGCAAAGATCATCCTCAGGAAGATGATGACGCCGGCATCGGGCGGGACAGGGCATTTCTGACGAGGGTGAATATCTGTAGCCCTCATCTGAAGGACTGCTTTCCCAAATTAGGCGTTCGCCCCGTCCTGTAGCCCATCAAGAAAATCGGCCGGGTACCCCAGCGGTCGATGTGTCTGTCCCGGAAATCCCTCCGCAGTATTTCTGTAAGGGCCCCCAGCGGGGCCGTAGGACGTTCGGAGCCATTCCCTTGGCCTACCCCAGCCCTCAGGGCTCGGATTTTCTGTAGGAGCTTCCTGTGAGGTTGGCATTCCTGCAACACGAATATTGCTGCCAATGGATTGACAAACATCAAGTATACCTGTATACTTTATGCCATCTTTTGGAGAGCAGGAGATGAGACGGAATGACAAAGATGGAGGCGAAATAGCCGAACGTTACAGCACAATCCGAAAGGCTAAGGTCAGCAAAAAGGCGGACGAATTCAGGGCCGACCCTTCCCCACTCATTGATGCCATCGAGGTGTGCAGGCCCTACGATGTGGCGATCACGATTGCCCTGATGCCCAGCCCTCCGGTAGAAGAGGTTGTCACGGCGATGGGCAATTTCGCCAGAGCACTTTGTAGAGCTAACAAGCTTCGGGAAGGCCGCTGGCTGACCCCATTGAGCATTTCAGGCTACTGGATTGCCCAAGACCTCGTGCAAGTAACCAGCGATGATCACATTGGCAAGCCGTTGATCCGATGCATCCTGCTGGGCTGCCTGAACCCCGCGGCTGGATATGACAAGGCCGAACTGGTTGCTTCCATGGCATTGCCCGACTTCTTCGCCGATAGTAGCGGAAACCTCATCTTCCCCCGCGGTACGGCGATCGAACTGGATATTGTTCGAGACCCTGCCGATATTGCCGGCCGATTCACCTCGGAGATTCGATTTATGTGCGAGCCCGCCGTTGCCATCGCTTGTTTCGACCAGAACGGAAACCTCGGCCGATGGATAGCGCCACAATTATAGTGTACATGTAGATAATTATAATTTGCCGTGTAGGATGGTTCTCCTCATACAGGAGAACACGACATGAGAGATTCACCAGAAGAACTACTTACACCGGAAGAAGATGGACATTACAACGATGAGGCTTCGCCGGTATCGCCCCATGACGTCGACGACGACTACAGCATCGAGTTGCCCGATGACTTCGAACGCAGAATTTTCGGCGTTGGGGTTGACAGTTACAATCGAATGGACTGGGTCCGCGGGCTGTTCAGACGTTACAAGCGTCGAAGAATTGATTGCTTCAAGGCGCTGGGTGCGGCATGGACCTGTTGCGACAACATAGCGACTCACCGTGATGCACTGCGAGAAATCCTTGCGAATGCTTCGCAAGACGAGCTAGATGCAATGATGTGCGAGCGAGAAAGGGAGGCGCTGGCAGACCTGCCGGCTGAAATTACGATCTACCGCGGCTGCTACATGCGCGCACGAGATGGCTTGTCGTGGACGTTGAACGAACAAGTGGCACGGAAGCATCCCTTCCTGAATCGGTACGTTAGACCCGGAAGACCCGCGCTGCTTTTGAAGGCCCGTGTGACGAAAGAGCGTTGTGTGCTGAAGCTCGATCGCGGCGAGGATGAAATCATTTGCTACAAGAGACCGGAGTGCCGCTGGAATGAGCTATTGCCGCAGCCCGACGCGAACCATGCTCGGTGAAACGCCGAGCTGAACGACGCTCTTTCACAACTTGACATGGTTACGCTGCACCAAGGAAGGAGCAGCAACGCGGATAGCGTCGGGCCGAGGGTTCTCTACCCCCTCTGGTCCCGACGCGAAGCCGCACTGGCACATGGACTGTCTTTCAGTCTATCCACGAAACGCCACCGGCTTGCGCGTTCTCAACAAGCGATGTCAACTCAAGCTCTTCGCCCACTTTCATCGTTTCAATTTGCTTCTCAATCAACGGCAGACTTTCGCTGACAACGAGCTTGCGCAGTTGTTCGCATAAGGCACTGAAAACCATCATGGCGGATGGCGTCATAGCGCCGCCAGAAGTCTTGATCTGCCAGCGATCAGGCCTACCGACTTCCTCATGGTTCTTGCTGAGTGTGACGCGTCGTTCCCTCAAATCCGTGTGCGCAACAATCCCGTGCCGAATCGCCATCGCCTTTGCGTGAATTTCGCCGAGCGGCCCATCGAAAATATACCGATCAGGTAAGCGCGTCTTTCTCTTGCCGTCTGGAAGGCGGCAACCCATGAAACAGCGCGCGTATCTCACGACTGCGGCGTCGTTGAAGTCCTGATAGTGACCGAATGGATCGCGGCCGTCGTCGCCCACCCGGCTCATCGCTATTGCCTTCGCACAGACCGACCGCACTGCGCGCATGTCTGTGAAGAATAGACAATAGAACCACAGCCGGTAAACATCACTGAGGTCGTCAAATGGAATCCAAGGTATAGCCTTGCGCGACATCCTTACGACAGCCAGCGGAAATGGGGTGGTTGACTGTAGCTCAGCCAACAGCGCAGTGTCATCGGCGGAAAGCACGCGGGAAGACCTCTGTAACGGCGACGGCCCCGATTTGCGTCTTACGTCTTCTTGCCCTGCTTCCCGGCGCGAGGATTGTGCAGCAAGGTCTGGCTCTTGTCGGAATCCCGCACGATACGCGTGAATTCAAATTTCTCGGAAGCTCGTGTGGCGGAAATCAAAGACGAGGTCTCGCTCCCGTAGCTGCCGAAGCTGCCCCACGACGACCCAGCAAAGCGTTTGGTCTGAACCTTGAACATGGACTTGCCTCCTGTTGGTTGGGAATTGAAGGAATGCCGCAAAAAATCGCGGCAGCAGGAACGATGGCTGGGAGCCGTCCCGAATTCTGCGACCGAACCCTTTCGGCTGGGTGCCGGAATGCCTCTACGACGCATCCAGAGGCTGCAGGACGCGATAAATCGTGGCCACCCCGACGTTGAACCGCTTGGCGAGCTGCGCGGCGCTGAAGCTCTCCTGATTTCTCAGGGTCAGTACCCGTTCGCGTTGCTCTTCAGTGAGGGCAGGCTTTCTGCCGAATTGAACGCCCTTGGCCTTGGCCTTGGCGATGCCATCAGCCTGCCGCTCAGCCCGAATATCATTCTCGAACTCTGCGAAGGTCGAAAGAATGCCGAACATCATTCGGCCCTCCGGCTTCGAGGTGTCAATCTGTTGATCCAGAACCTTCAGCGCCACTTTCTTGCGCTTGAGCATGTCGGCGATCTTGGCCAAGTCCAGAACTGACCTTGCCATGCGGTCCAGCTTGGTGACCATGAGGACGTCGCCTTCCCGAACAAAGGACAGGCAAGCTTGAAGCTGGGGGCGGTTGGCCGTTTGGGTTCCCGACTTCTTTTCGACGAATATTCGGGCGCAGCCAGCGGCGCGGAGCTTGTCCTCTTGCACCTCATAGGACTGTCCTACGCTGGAGACCCTTGCATAGCCCACCAAGGTTTCGCTCATGTTTCTATCATAACATTTAAGACGTTATGATACAAGCATTCCGGGAGGACTTTTGATAGGCCTTTCGGCGAATATCGGAAGGTATACAAATTGAGAGGGCTAGCTGTAACGTTCTCGCACTAACTGCTGTCTAACCCCTTGCAAGCAAGAGAGCTTGCATGCATAGACTGGCACGGTACCCCGTCGATGCCAGTCAAATCTCTGTTTCGGCAAGGGAAACTTGCTTGACGGTCACTGCGCCGAGCATGAACATACGGTGCAACACCCCGCTTTCGGGGGTTTATTTGTAGAGGGCGCACAAGTGACATTCGCCGCATCCCTCGCTGACCTCAATGAGTGGCACTTCTTCAAGGAGTTCGTGTACTCCAAGAACACGTTTCGCCCGACTCCCCAACGAGAACTGGAATTGGCAGATAACGTCCTATGGCTGGGCAAGCTTCTCGTTGCGTTCCAATTAAAGGAGCGCGTGGCAGACGCAAGCACTGATGCAGACGCCGAGAGGAAATGGTTTCAGAAAAAGGTTCTCGATCAAGCGACTCGTCAAATCCGAGACACACTTCGCTACCTCGGAGGGCACCCCTCGATTGGCCTTACCAACCATCGGGGGCATGAACGCCAGCTCAAGTTCGACTCAATCACCCAGTTTCACAAAGTCGTTGTGTACTTGCCCGGCAATAACTTGCCAGCAGACTGCCTCAATATCCGATTCCACGTCAGTCGAACGGCGGGCCTCATTCATATCATCCCAGCGCACGACTACCTTGGAATCGTCAGAACGCTGTTGACGCCGGCCGAGACGGCCGACTACTTGGACTTCCGCGCCGAATTGATTGAGCGATGGCATGATCGCGTCAATGGGATTCCGGAACCTGCGCTAGTCGGCCAGTACCTGCATGGCGATGCCACGGTTCCCCCTGCTATTGACCATCTCGTCCACCTGAAGACTCTTGATCAGAGAGCTAACGAATGGGATTTGTCAGGTGTCATATCGCAATTCCCGGATCGGGTTACAACTGAGAACGGCCCCACGGACTACTACCCGATAGTTATGGAACTCGCGTCGCTTAAGCGCAATGAACTGCGAGAGTTCAAGACCCGTTTTCAACTCGCTGTCGAAAAGTCACGTGCGGAAGATATCACTCGTCCGTACCGAATTGCGATCCCGCGGACCGGATGCGGCTTCGTCTTTATCCCTTTGCCCAAGGGCATGTTTCAGCACAGACGAACGGCGCTGCTGAACTTTACCCAAGCGTTGAAGTACGAGCAGCGCCTCGAAAAGTGCATTGGCGTTGCAGTTGGCAATCATCAGCCAGATGGGTGGTTTCATGCCGAGTGGTGCTACGCACAAGGCGAGTGGACGCAAGATGACGACATGGACAGACGGCTGGAGGAGAACAACCCATTCCGTCTGGCAAAAACAGCCGAGCTACACAGGTATAACCACAAGCCATGACGGATGTCGTGACAGTGCGGCCTAACGTGGAAGTGGGCGGCCTGCGCGGCTTTTCGCGCAGGTCCGCTCGACTGCCGGGTTAGGGCGCACAAATCGCAAGGAGGTATCATGCAAAGTGACCCCGACAAAGACACCACGAATAGCAAGCAGCCGAAACCCAGCGTAAGCCCATTCATTGGCAGACTTCTCGGCGCGGTAGTTTTGCTTGCCCTCGCATGGCTGATGTTAGGTGGTCGAGTGTCTTACGCGATCGACCGGTGCTCCAAAGGTACTACTCGTCAGTGCGTAACTGGAATTGGAGTAGCCCTCGGACTTGTCGATGTATATGACAAGAATGGTCAATGCACTGGGGTAGGCTGCAACTTCTGACAAAGCGTAGGCCACATGCGCCCGAGACGGGAAGCCGAAAGCAAGCGCCGGCACCGGGGCAACGTTCTCCAGCCATGGTGCGGTACTCTGCCTATTTGGGCGCCGTGGCTATATCCTATGCTCCCGGTCTAAGGCGTCTCGAAATCTCCCATGCCCAAGTCGAAAAAGCCCGAAGATGCGAGTGCCACCCGAGCAGAGACCCAGACCGACGATGCGCCAGAATACAGCTCTCACGCGCAACAGTTCAGAGATAGTCTCCCATCGGCGGAGCGCCTTGAACTGCTCGAAAAGAGCTTGCTGGAAGCCTACCGGGGGGTAATCGAATACCAAACAGTGCCGTTCATTCGTTTCGGCGATTTGAACGCGTTAGAACTGGCCGCCGCATTTGTCGCGCACCCTTTGATCGTCAAACCGACGCTGTGCTGCGTCAACGTAGCTCAGCGGGCAATTATTCGTGACTTAGGCGTGAGCATTGACACGTATTCACACTTGATCTCCGAAGTACATGCGATTGCTTTGGCTTCCTACATAAAGCCACTCTTGCCCCCAGCGATGGCTGTACACGCACTGTTGGAACTTGATCGATACTTTTGGACCGACAAGGAAATGCGTGCTCGAAAGGGAAGCTGGGAAGTCACGATCACGCGCGCGATCAGTTCTGCGTCCAAGATGTCATTCAAGAAGCGCAAGTTTTTGCATGGCGAGGATAGATTCGAAATCGATGCCGCATATCCAGACGCAGGCGACACAATTGAAATCGCCATTGACGTTAAGCGCATCGAGGCGCAACGCGATATTCACAAGAGATCGGACGAGATTGTCAACAAAGCAGCAAAGTTCAAATCAATCTTTCCGAACGGTCTCTTTTTTGCGGTTGTATACTTCCCGTTCGTAAATCAGCAAATCAACCTCAAGACAAGACTGTCTAGCGAATATATCGATGGGTTGTTCTTCGCCGGTGAATCCCAGTCATCAATTGATATTGCCGCCGACCTGCTAGCTGGCAGCATCAAAGCGAAGACGCGGTAAATACTGCTGTCTAGCGGACGTCCCAATTTGCGGAACACCAATTAGGTCAGAATCGCGACAAGCTGCTCTTCAAGCAAATCTACGAACCCCACCGCAATTGCCGTAAGCGAGTCAGCGTACGACATAACATCTGATTGCGTTGGAGGTGAGCTTGGACGCCCAGAGTGAGCACATTCGTTGCGAACAGCGATAAATGAATCCAAAAAAGTTCGAAGGTCTCCATGCCCGACTGGGACTCTGCTCCTCATCTTCGCCCACAAGTCGTCGACGCCGACCTTGTTGGCTAGCTCTTTCAGGGTATTCCCATTGGGGTTTGCGTGGGTTTCCGTGAATGCTTCCCAAACAACTTCGAACGGCTGCGCACTCACGGACGCCAAGCGTCTAGCGAGGTCGTGCAGAGGAGCCATATCCCCAGTGTCCTTGGCTTTCGAAACGCCCTCTTGCACCCTCTTACTTCCACCTCGAAAATGGGAAAGCCGGACGTTTTCAGGAAGGTCAACGAACGCTATCGCCGAAGAATTGACTCGACTGACAAACGCCTTCATGCACTCCTTCACAAAGGTTTCGAGGTAGCCGCTCATCAACACGGTGAATCCCGAATATATAGACGCAGCGATCTGAAGGCTCGCGGGGTCGACAGGTAGGGTACTTCCGACCCAGTCAACAGAATTGCGTATCAACGCAAGGTCAGCGTGAAATTGTTGAAGTGCCGCCTGCACGACTGCTAGCCGAAAGCCTGTGCAACCACCTGCCTAGCCAGTGTGATACGCGTCGTAATCGCTCCCTTTCCATTTGTGCCGGCCAAGATCGAACGCTGAAAATCTTCCTGCTCTAGCAGCGCGATGAAGCCTCGCCTCACGCGCTCATCGTGTTCAGCAGTAAAGTGCTCTGGTTGTCGGTCTGATAACGACACCATGACTGCATCGGAAAGCGGAACAGATTTCGATTGCGAAGTTGGCTTTACAAACGCGCTGTCCCCAAAGATGCGCGAGCAATTACGGATCGCGTAAAAAAAACGGCGTTCGTCTACGAGACGCGATGCAAGGTTGGTTGCGTATGCTGCGTTCCGAGCCGCTAGGAATTCGGTCAGATATGCAGCAAACGCCCCGCCCATGTTCTCGTATTCACAGAGGGCCAGAGAGCGCAGCACCAATTCGAGATCGATCATTTCACGGTAGAGACGGTTTTTCTCAGCCTCAAGTATTTCCAGCGGAATGCGCCACAATTGGCAAAATTCCGGCATGCGAGACCATACGTGTAGGGTCGTAGTAAAGCCTCCCGGATACACCGCATTCCGAATTTCCATGGCGTTTGCGGTAACGCCGCCAGTATTGAGGCGATCAAAGACATCGTACTTAACGACTGGAGACGACTCTTTGAGAATAACTGTTGCGGGAACAAAACGGCGTGTCAGATACTTATCGAGGCCTTGACGAACCATGTCCTGAAAAGATTTCCCATTAAGCTCCTGCCACACTTGTAGCCCTGATAGTCGCAGGTCATTTTGTAGAAACCTATGAATTGCAGTTAGGCGCTGCCGTCCGTCTAGGACTACGTAATGACCATACTCATCCTCTCCGAGGAACACAGGCGGGATCGGCACGTTCATCACGAGAGATTCGATCAACCGTGATTGGCGGTTCTGGTCCCACCGATCTCGACGTTGAAATTCAGGGTTAAGTTGAATCTGTTCCCTGAGCAGACTCGGCAGAGTCGATATCGGCAAGTCCAACTTCTGAGTCACTATTTGACGCATTTCGTTGCGATACTTTGCCTCCAACTCCGGCACCGCATCGTCGCCCGGAGAAAGGGTTGCTTCTTCTATCGGCACTGCTTCCGCAAGTTCATGCGCTGGCGTATTCATGAGAAATACCTTCGTCCTAAGTCCCTTCCACTTGCAGCGCCGCAGCGGATACAAGTCCGCCAACTTCGGAATCGAACCGGGCTGCCGCGAGCTTGAGGTACGCCGGGTCGATTTCTGTACCTATGCTGCTACGTCCCGTTAGCGCCGCGGCAATAGCAGTGGTGCCAGAGCCGAGGAAAGGGTCCAGCACCGTGTCTCCCACAAACGAGAACATTCGGACAAGCCGCTTAGCCAACTCAATGGGATACGGCGCTGGATGTGATCGAGTGGAGGCTCCCTTCACGTCAGTCCAAATCTGCTGGAACCAGACTTTGTGGTTTCTTTCTCCGATTACGGAGAAGAGCTTTTCTGTGAGAGTTGGACTCCGATAACCACCGGGCTTGCGCAGCATCAAGATGAATTCGATATCGTTCTTGATCACGGCATTCGGCTCGTAGGGTTTACCCAAGAAGGACGAATTGCGCGACGCCTCGAACTTCGCATTCGCAATCTTGTGCCAAATTATCGGCGCGAGATTGTCGTAGCCGATCTTGCGACATTGTTCCTGAATTGAAGCGTGGAGAGGCACGACAGTGTGTCTGCCCTTGTTTTGGCGTCGGGAGAGGCATACATCGCCGACGACGCAAACGAGTCGGCCACCCGGAACAAGCGCGTTGAAGCAGTGTTCCCAAACCTGACGGAGCTGACCAAGAAATTCGTCGTAATCCTCGACGTGGCCTAGCTGGCGAGAATGGTCGTTGTATTCCTTCAACGTCCAATACGGCGGCGACGTCACAACGAGGTGCACTGACTTCGGAGGAAGAAAGCTTAGTTGAGTGGCATCGTGCAACCGGAGTTTATGCCTAGTCGGTACGAGTGTCAGAGCTTGCTCAATAGAGGCCAACGCTTCCTCGTCCCTCGCCAGCTTGGGGATCGCCGTTTGAGCAGCACCATAGCGCCGCGCGGCCGCCGGTAAGAATGCCTCAAGGTTTGCCGCCTTGCTTTCTTTCACGTCCGATGTCCCATCCATCAAGCACCGTCCTCTTCTGATAGACGATAGTGTAATCCCATCAGGCGCAAAGTTCAGGGATTGAGCGATGGAACGCTGTCACTGCTCCTACGAACGGTTCCGAAATTTCCTACAGAACATCGCGACGAATCCTCATATCGGCAGTCTTCTGCAATTCGGATATTGGGCCTGCCCCGGATGCCTAGGCCACATGCGCCCGGAGACGGGAAGCCGAAAGCAAGCGCCGGCACCGGGGCACTCTTATTTCGACCCTAGAGCAGCCTCAATCCTGCCCAGCAGTGTCTTGGCGCTGATGCCCATGGCTTGCGCAATGGCGACGAACTCGGGAACGTCCAAACGCCTTTCGCGGCGCTCGTACTTCGATACGTAGGACTGGGGCTTCCCGAGCCTCTTGGCTAGCTCCTGCTGCGTCATCCCGGCGCGACTTCGCGCTGCGACAAGAACCGCTATGTACTTCCCGTACTGAGGGGTGTGCAGGGAGCGCAAATCCGATCCAGCCTCGAAAAGGTGGATCGGATTCTTTATCCCATAGTAGGATTATCCCAGTACGGGTTTGAAATCGGTTTGTTGAACTCAGCAAGGACGGGCGACGCCGCTCGAGAGCCGACTTTGTTTCGTGAAGGGTAGAGCTAGAAGATTTCCGGAGGGGTCTGCTATGAACATCAAAGACATTACTGTCCTCTACGCCATTTGGGGTAAGGGCCCGTTCGCTCAAAGTCTTCGCGACGGCTTCTTTGCGCTCGTTGGTCAGGGCGTCCTCTATGCTATCGGGGTCGGCTGGATCGTCATGGTCGCGTGCTGGCCGATCCTTTTTGTTCCAAGCATATTGCTCTGTGGTTTCTGGATTTGGTACTCGATGCGAGCCGTGGAACTTAAGGCGAGTGCGGAGTTAGCTGCTCGTGCGGAAGAGTGGGAAGAAACTCAGAGGAGACTTCAGGCAGAGTACGAGGATAGGGAAAGGCGGGCGGCCCTTTACGATCAGTAATCGACCGACAAGCTAAGTTCGAGGGCCCACCCGATGCGCAAAGACTCTACTGCCGCGTACCGGGAAGCGAATTGCGGGGGGCGGGCAGCGTTGAGGCGGCAAACCTCAGGAATGAGCAATTCGGGAAAGGTAGCTAGGATGGTAGCTGGCTATAATTATCAGTAATCTATGGAAAATAAAACGTAAGTGTAGCAGTAGCTTACAATAATCGTATCAGTTATCCATGAAGTAGCCGCCGTTCACCGGGATGTTGGCGCCGGTGATGAAGCCGGATTCGTCGGCGGCGAGGAAGTCGACGACACGGGCGATTTCCGACGGTTCGCCCAGACGTCCGACCGGGATGCCGGCAATGATCTGGTTGCGCACCGGTTCGGCGATCGCTTCGACCATGGCCGTGCGGCAGTAGCCCGGCGACACGCTGTTGACGGTAACGCCCTTGCGCGCAACTTCACGCGCCAGCGCCATCGTGAAACCGTGCATGCCGGCCTTCGCAGCGGAGTAGTTGGTCTGGCCGAACTGGCCGGTCTGGCCATTGACCGACGAGATGTTGACGATGCGGCCGAAGCCGCGTTCGCTCATGCCCTCGACCACCTGGCGGCACATGTTGAACACGCCGTCGAGGTTGATGCGCAGCACGTCGACCCATTGCTGCGGGCTCATCTTGCGCAGCGTGGTATCACGCGTGATGCCGGCCGCGTTGACCAGGATGTCGACCGGACCGTATTTGGCCTCGACCGCCTTGATCGCCGCCGCGCACGCTTCGAAGTCGCCGACGTTGATCGGCTCGAAGAAGATCCTGTCGGCGAATTCGGCCGTTTCGCTGCGGAATTCGGCGACGCGTTCTGCGCGGCTGGCCAGGTCGCAGGCCACGACCGTGCGGCCGGACCGTGCCAAATGCTTGCAGATTTCGGTTCCAAGGCCGCCGATGCCCCCGGTAACCAGCGCGATGCGCTTGTTCATCTTGCCCGTCTCCTCAAGCGGAAAATCGTGCGCTGCGCCTTATGCGGCAGTGCAACAATCGCGCGATGGTAGAGGCGGTGGCGGCCGCTGTCAAACGGCTGCAACGTCGGTCAGGACTTCGGATTCTTGGGCCCCTGGGCGGCCTTGGCGGACCCTGCGGCGGCGTTGAGGAACCCCTCCTGCACCGACTTCCACAGGTCCATGTTGCGCTCGGTCATGTCGTTCAGCATGGACCACGGGGTTTGGCCGAGTATGTTGTTGAGCTGGCTGCGAAATTTCTGCTGTTGGTCGAGGAAGATCTGCAGGCTCTTTTCCAGGTAGCTGCCCATGAACCCCTGCATCGAGTCACCGTAAAAACGGATGACTTGCGACAACAGCTGGGTCGTGAACATCGGCTGCCCGGTTTCCTCGTGCTCGGAAATGATCTGCAGCAGAACCGAGCGCGTCAGGTCGTCACCAGTCTTGGCGTCACGGACTTCGAAGTCCTCGCTGTCGAGCACGAGCTGGCGCACCTCTTCCAGCGTGATATAGCTCGAAATCTCGGTATCGTAGAGCCGGCGGTTCGGGTATTTCTTGATGATTCGGGCTTGTGCCATGCGACAAAGTTAGCAGATTGTGACGCGTCGCACCAGCACAATTGCTGCGCAGCAACCAAAGCCGCGCGGGCCTGTTCGGCTACTGCGAGGAAGCCGGAAGTAGCTATGGAAGCCTGTGGGAAAACAAGCGGATGGCATGGCTTGTCAAAGTCGGGACGCAACGTTCGAAGCATCGCCGCTCGGCATCGTGTGCTGCAACAAATCCGTCAGAGCTGCAACTGGCCGAGCAGGCAACCCACTAGCCTGGTGCGGGATCCGTTTGGCGGCATCGCCTCACCTGGCAAATTCCGCACGCGATGCCTTCTTGGCATCGCGCAAGCGCGAGGGTGCAGGCTGGAAACCGTCCCTGGTGGGGGATCCCGTTCGCCATCCATGGCTCACCTGATAGGCAGCGTGCGAGATGCGCTTCAACGCCGCTACACGAAGCACTCACGGCAAGTAACCATCCTTGGTGCGGGACCCCGTTCGGCATCCATGCCTCACCTGGTAAATTCCACGCGCGATGCCTTCTTGGCATCGCGCAAGCGCGGAATTTACCAACCCATGTACTGGCCGCCGTTGATCGACAGGTTGGCACCGGTGATCCAGCGCGCTTCCTCGTTGGCGAAGAACGCCACGGCATAGGCGATTTCGTCCGGGTCGCCGAGGCGGCCGACCGGAATCTGCGCGGCGATCTTGTTGCGTACCTCCTCGGGCACGGCCATCACCATTTCGGTGGCGACGTAGCCGGGCGACACGGTGTTGACCGTAATGCCGAACTTGGCGTTTTCCTGCGCCAGCGAAATCGTGAAGCCGTGCATGCCGGCTTTCGATGCGGCGTAATTGGCCTGGCCGTACTGGCCCTTCTGGCCGTTGATCGAACTGATCTGGACGATGCGGCCCCACTTGCGGTTGCGCATGCCGTCGATGACCGGACGGGTCATGTTGAAGCAGGAATTGAGGTTGGTATTGATCACTTCCTGCCATTGCAGCGCCGACATCTTGTGGAACGTCGTATCGCGCGTGATGCCGGCGTTGTTGATCAGGATATCGATCGGCCCGAGCTGCTGCTCCACGGCCTTGACCATGGCTTCTGCCGATGCGACGTCGCCGACGTCACCGGGCACCACGGTCGCGCTTACGCCTTGCGCCTTGAGCTGCGCAACCCATGCGTCGGCCTTGCCCTTGTCGCGATAGTTCGTCGCCACCTTGTGTCCAAGCATCGCGAGGCGCTTGACGATCGCTGTGCCGATGCCGCCAGTGCCGCCGGTTACCAACGCTACGCGTGATGTCATGATTTGTCTCCGTCGTGGATTCGTTCTGTTGCGGCGCTTTGCTCGTTTGCGCCGCGCTGCGAACGGCTGAGGATACTATACCGACGCTGCCGCGCCGCCTTGCGCTGCGGCATTTGCCTGCGCTGCGGCGAGGTGCGCGATGTCGAACTCGCGGACCGCGACATCCAGCAGTCCGCCCGGACTCGATCCGCGCATATCGGGCAATCCGAGGAATGCGAGCGCAGCACGCAGCGCCGGCATCGGATGGGTGGAGTCGACCGGTCGCGCCCGGTCCTGCTTGGACAGCTTGCGGCCGTCGTCGCCGAGCACGACGGGCAGGTGCAGGTAGTCCGGTGTGGGCAGCCCGAGCAGATGCTGCAGGTGGATTTGCCGCGGCGTCGAATCGAGCAGATCGGCGCCTCGCACGACTTCGGTGATCGCCTGTTCCGCGTCGTCGACCACGACGGCGAGCTGATACGCGTACCAGCCCTCGACGCGGCGCACGACGAAGTCGCCGGCGCTTTGACCGAGGCTCTGCCGTTGCCTGCCGAATAGGGCGTCGCTGAAGCCGACGTCGATGTCGGGCGTGCGCAACCTCCACGCCGGTGCGCGGTCCGGATCCGGCGCGGCGACGCAGGCGCCGCGATGCAGGCGTTGCTCGCCCTCGAGTACATTGCGGCTGCACCAGCACGGGAAAACAAGGCCGCGCGCCTGCAGCGTCGTGAACGCGGCCCGGTAGGCCGGCTCGCGACGGCTCTGGCAGACGACGGGTTCGTCGGACACCATGCCGAATGCCGCAAGCGTCGCCAGGATGTCTGCGGCAGATCCGGGAACCTCGCGTGGCGGATCGATGTCTTCCATCCGGACCAGCCACGTTCCGCCGCGGGAGCGCGCGCGCAGCCAGCTGCCGACAGCAGCAACCAGCGAGCCGAAATGGAGGGCGCCGGTCGGCGAGGGTGCGAAGCGGCCCCGGTAGGTCATGCGCTCAAGACCGATTGTGGAAAGACAGCCACGAAGGCACGAAGATCCCGACCAGAACCACGAAGGAGGTCGTCAAAAAACGGCCCGGCGTGCAGATGATATTTGAAATTGCATTGTGCGCGTCTCTTCCTGATCTTCGTGTTCTGGCGCTGTCCCTGCCGCTCTTGAAACGCGGCAGATTTCCCCAACGTTCGGGCCATGTCCGCAACCCGAAAGGGGTCCCATGCTGCGCGTAATCCTGTTCCTCGGTACCAACCTTGCGATCATGCTGGTGCTCAGCGTCGTCGTGTCGCTGTTCGGCATCGACCGCTGGGCCTACAGCCACACCGGCATGAACCTGCAGGGCATGCTCGTGCTGTGCGCGGTGTTTGGCATGGGCGGCGCTTTCATATCGTTGGCCATGTCGAAATGGCTTGCGAAGATGTCGGTCGGCGCGCAGGTGATCGAGCAGCCGCGCAGTGCGGACGAACAGTGGCTGTTCGCGACGGTGCGCCATCACGCCGAGGGCGCCGGCATCGGCATGCCCGAGATCGCGATCTACGATGCGCCCGAGATGAACGCGTTCGCGACCGGCATGAGCAAGAACCACGCGCTCGTGGCGGTCAGCACCGGTCTGCTGCGCAGCATGAATCGCGACGAGGTGTCGGCGGTCCTCGGCCACGAAGTCACGCACGTGGCAAATGGCGACATGGTCACTCTGGCTCTCATTCAGGGCGTGCTGAACACCTTCGTCATGTTCCTTGCCCGCATCATCGGCGGCGTCATCGACGGCGCGATGTCGGGCAACCGCGACGGCGAATCGCGCGGCGGCGGCATCGGCTATTTCCTGATCGTGATGCTGCTGCAGACCGTCCTCGGCGTGCTCGCCACGATCATCGTCATGTGGTTCTCGCGCTGGCGCGAGTTCCGCGCCGACGCCGGCGGCGCGCGCCTGGGCAGTCGCGGGGCGATGATCTCGGCTCTGCAGACGCTTTCCGGAAACCAGGGCGAAGCGCAGCTGCCGAAAGCGTTCCAGGCGTTCGGCATCTCCGGCGACAGCGGCATCAGCCGTCTGTTCATGAGCCATCCGCCGATCGAAGAACGCATCGCAGCACTGCGCAACGCGGCGTGAGCTGGGCCAACTTCGAAAGGAAAGGGTAAAGGAGCACCACGAAGACACGAAGGACACGAAAAAAAAGCCACGAAGAAAAGCAGGTTTCGGACAAGAGCGAGTCTGGATTTCGTCGCGTGCCGTCTCTGGATTTGGCTTTGGTGCACTGCCCCCAGAGCAGGCTAAAGGCCCGTCACCGGCTCAGGTACCAAATTCGTAGGCCATCACCTTCTCGGGTTCCTGCAGGAAGTTGCCCTGCACGAAGTTGACGCCGCATGAGAACAGGATCGACATGCTGGCGGCGTCCTCGACGAACTCGGCGACGGTCAGCTTGTTCGAGCGTTGCGCCAGCTCGCAGATCTCGCGCACCCGTTCCTGGTTCTCCTTGTTCTTCGGCAGGTCGACCATGAAGTTGCGGTCGATCTTCAGGTAGTTCGCGTCGACGTGCTTGAGCAGCTGGAACGAATTCAGGCCGGAACCGAACTGTTCGAGGGCGAAGCCGCAGTGGATCTGCTTCAGCGCGCTGACGAAGGCGCGGGCCGGCTTGAGATTGGTGACGACCTTCGGCTCGGGCACCTCGAACACGAGGGCGTCGCCGCGCACGCGCGTCGTCTTCAGCTGCTGGGCAATCCAGGGTACCAGCGTCTGGTCCTCGAGCGACTGCGGCGCGAGCTTCAGGAAGAACGTCGTGCGATGGCCGGCGCGTTCGCGCTCGCCGAGCGCCTTGATCGAATCGCGGATCACGCAGCGGTCGATCGCCGCGAGCAGCCCGTGCTGTTCGGCGACCGGCATGAAGAAATTCGGACTGATGTCGCCCTTCGGCCCGCGCATGCGCAGCAGGATTTCGTAGTACTCGCCCTCGTCGCCGTGCAGGCTGATGATCGGCTGATAGAACAGCGTGAACTTGCCGTTGTCGATGGCATCGCGCACCAGCGACAGCCAATGCCGGTTCTCCTCGTCCTTGGCCTTGTCCTGGGCGGCCGGGTCGACGATGCTGATGCGGTTGCCGCCTTCTCCCTGCGCGGCGCGCAACGCCTGGGTCGCCTGCGTCAGCACGGTCTGGACGATGGCGTTCTTCTCGCCGATCACGACGCCGCCGACGCTGACGTTCGCGCTGATCGACTGCGCGCCGACGTCGAAGATGCGATCCTCGAACGACTTGCGCATCGATTCGGCCAGCTGGCGCAGGCTTTCGATGCTGCGCCCGCTGGTCACGATCGCGAACGTATGCTCGCTCAGGCGCATCGGCACATCGACCTCCGTCAGGTGCTGGCGTATCACGCCGGCCATGTCGCCGAGCAGGATGTCGGCGTTGCCGAGCCCGACCGTATCGAGCAGGCGCCTGAAGTTGTCGGGTTCCACGATCAACAGCGCGCGATCAAGGTCGCCGGCGGCGGCGCTGCTGACGGCCTGGCCGAGCTCGTTGAGCCCGTGCTGGCGCGTGAACAGTTCGGTGACCAGATCCCTGGAGCGCAGCGCATCGAGTTCGCGCGCCAGCGCGACGTTCTCGCCCTGCACGCGGAAGCTGATCTGCTGGCACGGTTCGCCCTCGAAGTTGGCCTCGGCGAACTCCATCACGGCGTCGAACGTCGTGCCGTCGCCGCGTTGTGCCTTGAGATTGAGCCGCTGCGGCGGCTTGTCGCCCTTCGACAGCTTCTTGAGCAAGGTCTTGAAGTCGTCGGCGTCGTCGGCGGCGATCATGTCGAGGATCGACATGCTTTCGATATCGGCGAATTCGTCGTAGCCGAACATCTCCAGGTAAGCCCGGTTGGCGCGCACGTGCATGCCCTCATGCACATAGGCAATCGGATCGCGCGAGGAGTCCAGCAGCGAATCGCAGCGGCGTTCGGTTTCGCGCAGCGCCGATTCGAGCCGGCGCACGCTGCGGCGCATGTTCAGGCTTTCGAACTCGCGCTTGACGATCGACTGTATGTGCTCGGCGCGGTTGCGCAGCGCCAGCGCGCGCGCGCCGTCGTTGAATGCGGCGACGATGCCGGCCTCGTTCGGCTGCCTGACCACGGCGATCACGGCGATGTCGCGGCCGCCCAGGCCGGCCTGCGCCGACACTTCGGCCAGCGTCAGCGACTTGGCTTCCGTATTCACCAGGATGATGTCGGGAGCTTGCGCCTCGAGCTGCGCGGCGAGCGAATCGGCGCTGTCGGCACGCGTCGGCCGCACGGCGATGCCGCCGTTGCGCAGCACGCTGATCAGTTGCTCGGCTTCTTCGAGCGAATCCTCGATCAGCAGCAGTTTGACGACGTGGTTTTGCTTGGCCATTGGCTACGAATTCAGGTGCTGGAACAGCTTTTACTCGATTCCCACCGGCATTTCCAGACTGACGAACGGTACAGAACCGGTCGTCAGCGGCAGTTTCCGGCGACTCAAAGCGGGGTCTTGGACTTCTCTCCGGCCACCTCGCGCACCAGCCGCGGCACCAGGTAGCCCGGCAGACGCTGCCGCAAGTTCCCGACCAGGGCGCGCGCGCTCGCATCGTCGACTTCAAAGTGAGCCGTCCCGGCAGCCCGGTCCAGCTGGTGCAGGTAATACGGCGTCACTGCGCAATCGAACAATCGTTCGGACAGCGCGGCGAGTACGTCCGCACGGTCGTTGATGCCGCGCAGCAGCACCGACTGGTTCAGCAGTATCGCACCTGTGGCGCGCAGCCGCGTGAGGGCGTCGGCCACGTCGTCGTCCAGTTCGTTCGGGTGGTTCGCATGCAGCACGATGGCGGTCGGCCACGGCAGCCCGGCGAGCCAGCGGGCCAGTTCGTCGTCGACCCGCTCGGGCAACACGATCGGCAGGCGCGTATGGATGCGCAGGCGGCGCAGATGCGGGATCGTCGCCAGGGTACCGGTCAGTTCAGCGAGCTTTTCCGTCGACACCGACCACGGGTCGCCGCCGGAAAGTATCACCTCGCGGATGCCGGTGTCGTGGCGCAGGTGGTCGATCGCCTCGCGCCAGCGGCCGGATGCGGCGATTTCGTCGGCATACGGAAAGCTGCGCCGAAAGCAGTAGCGGCAGTTCACGGCACACGAACCGGTTGCTATCAGCAGCGCCCGCCCCGGGTATTTGTGCAGGACGCCACGCGCCGCGCGCGCGCCCAGATCGCCCACGGCATCCGGCGTGAAGCCCGGCGCATCGAGCAATTCGGCCGCCCGCGGCAGGACCTGCAGCAACAATGGATCGGCCGGATCACCGTGGCGCATGCGCGCGATGAATCCGCGCGGCACGCGCAGCGGAAAGCCGGTATCGGAGCGGGCCAGCAATGTCCCTTCCAGCGCGAGCAATCCGAGCAGGGAAAGCAGCTCGCGCGGATCGGTGACTGCCTCGCGCCACAGCTGTTGCCAGCGCGGCCGGCGTGGCTCGGCGGGGTCTTCACGGTTGGTGTACTGCGCGCGACGCGCGCTTGCGGTTATCATTGCGCTTCTTGATGGCCGGTTGCGTCCGGCCTCCCGTGAAAAACCCCATTTTAGCCACTTTCGCAGCGGCGCTTTCGTGTTACGGAGCAAGTATGGCCAGCTATGGCATGAACGACGTCAAGAACGGCATGAAGATCATCGTCGACGGGTATCCGTGCACGATCGTCGACACCGAGTATGTAAAGCCGGGCAAGGGCCAGGCGTTCACGCGCGTGAAGTATCGCAACCTGCGCACCGGGCGCGTCGTCGAACTGACCATGAAATCGACCGACTCGCTCGAGCCGGCCGACGTGATGGACACCGACATGGAATATCTCTACAGCGACGGCGAGTTCTGGCACTTCATGCATCCGGACACGCACGAGCAGATCGCCGCCGACAAGAACGCGATGGCCGATGCCGCAAAGTGGCTCAAGGGCAACGAGACCTGCATCGTCACGCTGTGGAACGGCGCACCGCTGGTGGTGGCGCCGCCGACATTCGTCGAGCTGCTGATCACCGAGACCGATCCGGGCGTCAAGGGCGACACGGCTGGCAGCGGCGGCAAGCCGGCGACGCTGGAAACCGGCGCGGTCGTGCGCGTGCCGCTGTTCGTGCCGCAGGGCGAGAAGATCAAGGTCGATACGCGCTCGGGCGAATATGTCGGTCGCGTGAAATGACCGGTTCGCAGAAAAATTCGCTTCGCGAATCTTCGTCGCGAATCAGTCAACCCGGGGAAAGACGGGGTCCAGCATCTTGCTTTCGGCCGAATCCCATGAACGGTACGGGTTGCCGCCGTTCGCAGGGGCGATGAGGTCGAGTACGTGACCGCCACCGATACGCACCGGTCCATCGTCGACACCATCCTCGAAGCTCGCTGGGTCATCCCGGTCGAACCGCACGGGGCCGTGCTCGAGCAGCACGCCGTGGCGCTCGCCGGCGATGCAATCGCCGAAATCCTGCCGATCGATGCGGCGCGCTCGAAGTATCCGGACGCGCAGCGCGTGGAACTGTCGAGCCATGCGCTGATCCCGGGGCTCATCAATGCACATACGCACAACCCGATGACGCTCATGCGCGGGCTGGCCGACGACCTGCCGCTGATGGCCTGGCTGCAGCAGCACGTCTGGCCGGCCGAAGGCAAGGTCATGGGACCGGAATTCGTGCGCGACGGCGTCGAACTGGCGATTGCCGAGATGCTGCGCGGCGGCACCACCTGCTGCAGCGAGAACTATTTCTTCCCCGACGTGCAGGCGGCAACGTACCTGCGTCACGGCTTCCGCGCCGTGGTCGGCCTGCCGTTCATCGAGTTCCCGAGCGCCTGGGCCAGGACGCGCGACGAGTACTTCGACAAGAACCTTGCCGTCCACGACGAGTTCAAGGGCGAAGCCTTGATCTCGACCACGCTGGCGCCGCATGCGCCGTACACGGTCGCCGACGAGACCTTCGCGCGCATCCGCGTGTTGTCCGACCACCTCGACCTGCCGGTGCACCTGCACCTGCACGAGACCGCGCAGGAAGTCGACGACGCCAGGAAGCAGCATGGCGTGCGGCCGTTCGCGCGCATGCAGTCGCTCGGTCTGGTCAACGATCACCTGATCGCCGTGCACATGACCCAGCTCACCGATGCCGAGATTGCCGCATGCGCGGAGTTCGGCGTGTCGGTGGTGCACTGCGCCGAATCGAATCTCAAGCTGGCCAGCGGATTCTGCCCGGCGGAGAAGCTGCGCCGCGCCGGTGCCAACCTCGCCATCGGCACGGACGGCTGCGCCAGCAACAACGACCTGGACATGTTCGGCGAGATGCGCACCGCGGCGCTGTTGGCCAAGGGCGTCGCGAACGATGCCAGTGCGTTCGATGCGGCCTTCGCGCTGCAGGCGGCAACACTCAACGGTGCGCGTGCGATTGGCCTGGGCGAACGCGTCGGCTCGATCGTGGCAGGCAAGCAGGCCGACCTCGTGGCGGTCGATCTCGGCGCCATCGAGACCCAGCCGCTGTACCATGCGGTTTCGCAGCTGGTCTACGCGACCGGGCGCCAGCAGGTCAGCGACGTGTGGATTGCCGGCCGGCGCAAACTCGACAATCGCCGCTTGTGCGGCATCGATTCGGACGAACTGCTGGCGAAGGCGCAAGGCTGGCACGCACGGATTCGTGAGGCGACCTGAGAACGATGATGGCAACGGTCGAACCTGCGGACGCCCCGAAGAATGCCGGTTCCGAGGAGTTGTCGAAGTTCGACCGCCTTGCGGTACGCGGGTGGGCGAGCCGCGATTTGACGCGCGATGCGTTGAAGCGCATCGCGCGCCGGCGCGCGACTCGGCAAGTATGCCGAGGCCGGCGCCACGCGCCAGGGACGGTTGACGCACGCCCTGCCATGCCATGAAAAATGCCGAAGCCAATGCCAGCTCCGAAGAACTGTCGAAATTCGACCGGCTTGCGGCACGCTGGTGGGATCCGGATGGCGAGTCCCGGCCGCTGCACGATCTCAATCCGGTACGCCTGGACTACATCGCCGGGCGCGTGGATCTGAAGTCGGCGCGCGTGCTCGATGTCGGCTGCGGCGGCGGCATCCTGAGCGAAGCGCTGGCACGCGCCGGCGCGAACGTCGTCGGCATCGACCTTGCGCCGCGCGTGCTCGACGTCGCGCGGCTGCACCTGCACGAATCGGGGCAGCACGTCGACTACCGCGAGATCAGCGCCGAAGCGCTGGCGGCCGAAATGCCCGCTGTCTTCGATGCCGTCACCTGCATGGAAATGCTCGAGCACGTGCCGGATCCCGGCAGCGTGATTGAAGCCTGCGCAATGCTGCTGCGGCCCGGCGGCCGCCTGTTTCTGTCGACCCTCAACCGCACGCCGCTCGCGTTCGCTGCGGCGATTGCCGGTGCGGAATATGCGTTGAACCTGCTGCCGCGCGGCACGCATCACTATGGGCAGTTCATCCGCCCGTCGGAGTTGGCGGCCGCGCTGCGCGGCGCCGGTTTCGAACTCGAAGACCTCAGCGGACTTTCCTACAACCCGCTTTCGCGCCGCGCCCGCGTCGTGAAGAACACGCAGGTGAACTACCTCGCCTGCGCCCTGAAGCCGGCATGACACGCGGCAATGATATCGCCGCGGTCTTCTTCGACCTCGACGGCACGCTGATCGATTCGGCACCCGATCTGGTGGTCGCCATGGACCGGCTGCGCAGCGAGCAGGGCGAGGCCCGGGTCGACGTCGCTCACATCGGCCACGTCGTCTCCAAGGGCGGCCGCGCGATGTTGCGACGCGGCTTTCCCGGTGCGGACGAGGCGCGCATCGAACTGCTGCTGCCGCGTTTCCTCGATCTGTACGCCGAAGCGATCGCCACGCATACGCGCACCTATCCCGGCATCGATGATGCGTTGACCGCCTTCGAGGCGCGCGGGATACGGTGGGGCGTGGTCACGAACAAGCCGGGCCGGCTCGCGCGCGCCGTGATGGCCGCGCTCGCCCTCGACCGGCGCTGTGCCGCGCTCGTCGCGGGCGACTGCCTGCCGCAGCGCAAGCCGGATCCGGCGCCGCTGCTGCACGCCTGCATGCTGGCGGGGGTCGCCGCCTCGCGCAGCATCTACGTCGGCGACGACGCGCGCGACATCGAAGCCGGCCGACGCGCCGGCATGATCACGGTGGCCGCAGCCTGGGGTTACCTCGATGGCGAGGACGCCGCAAGCTGGAGTGCCGATCACATTGCCGCGACGCCGGCAGACCTGGTCCCGCTACTCGGTCTCGACTGAGGCCCACGTGGCGGCAGACTCCGCGTTTTCGAGTTTCGAACAGGAGTGGCTCGACGCGCATCCTGAGTACGCGATCGCCTCGGTGTTCCTGCCGCCCGCCGCGCGCCAGGCGGCGAACGCCTTCGGCTGCCTCGTCGAGGCACTCGATGCGGCCGCGCAACTGCGCGATCCACAGGTCGCGGCAGCGAAGGTGACGTGGTGGCAAGGCGAACTGGCGGCCGCCTCGCGCGGCCGCGCCAGTCATCCGGTCACGCGGGCGTTGTTCGCGCAGGAGCTGGCCGAAGCCGGCGAGCCGGATCTGTGGCTGGCACTTGCCGACGCCACGCCGCAGCAGGCCGCGGCCCGCGCGGGCTCGACGCTGGCGGACGCGCTCGCGTGGCACGCCCGATTCCATCGCGCCGCCGCCCGCATCGACGCGGCACTGCAACGACGCAGCGATGCCGACATCGACTGTGATGCAACATTGTGGACAATTTCATTTCTGCTCGGGCAGCTCGTGCGCCTCGGCGGCGAGGACGAACACCTGCCGTTGCCGCTCGACCTGCTCGCGCGCCACGGCCTGACCCGCGCACAGCTTTCGTCCGCATCGGACCGGCGCAGCGCGCTGCGCGACTACCTGGATGCGCTGGCCGGTGCGATGCAGCGCGCGCTTGCCGGGCCGCGCGCCGGCGGCCTGTACCGGCGCGTCCGCACACGCCTCGACGTTGCGCTCATCGCGGCGGCGCGTACGGCGCCCGATCCGCTCGCGCGGATCCGCGACCGGCCGGCGCCCGGTCGCTGGACCAGCCTGTGGGCAGCATGGCGGGAAGCGCGGGCTATGACACGCGACACGCGCTGAGGACAGCGCCGGCCTTGATGCGGGCGGCGATCGCCCCAATTTCCGGCAGGCGGCTCCGTCGGCAGCGGCATGCGCTGCTTGCGACACCAACGAGGAAGGACATCATGCACAACGAACGCAGCGCGCTGCGCGCCATGCCGGATATAGCCCGCGAAGCCGGCGTTGCGGTTGCCGGCACGCTCGACTGGGTCGGCATGGACCGCATCGATGTGCCGCTGCGCCTTGCGGGCGAAGACGGCGCGGGCCGCACGGCAGCGCGCGTGGCGGCATACGTGAATCTAAGGCGGCCCGACGTGCGCGGTATCCACATGTCGCGACTGTACCTGCACGTCGAGAAATCGCTGGCGGCCGAACCGGTCACGCCGTGCTCCATCCGCCGGCTGCTGCGGGAATTCCTGGAATCGCACGCGCAACTCTCCGATCGCGCCATGCTGCGCATCGAGTTCGAACACCTGCTTCGTCGGGCCGCGCTGAAAAGCGACAACGCAGGCTGGAAGGCGTATCCGGTCACGATCACCGGCACGCTCGACAACGGGCACTTCAGCCTCGAACTCGGCGTGCAGGTGTTGTATTCGAGCACGTGCCCGTGCTCGGCCGCGCTGGCGCGGCAACTGATCCAGGAACGTTTCGCCGAGGACTTCGCTCGCGGCAAGCCGCTCGAGTTCGACGCGGTCGTGCGTTGGCTCGGCAGCGAGCAGGGCATCTGCGCGACGCCACACAGCCAGCGCAGCGTGGCCGAGGTTCGGGTCCGGCTCGCGCCGGGATTCGACTTGCCGATCGCCGCACTGGTCGACCGCATCGAAGACGCGCTGCAGACTCCGGTGCAGACGGCGGTCAAGCGCGAGGACGAGCAGGCCTTCGCGTTGTTGAACGGCGCCAACCTGATGTTCTGCGAAGACGCGGCGCGGCGCATCCAGGCAGCGCTCGATGTCGACGAGCACGTCGCCGATTTCTGGATTCGCGCAACGCACCAGGAAAGCCTGCATGCGCACGACGCCGTCGCTGTCGCGACAAAGGGCGTTGCCGGGGGTTACGCGCCCGGGATGCAGTGAACCGGTTCGGACCCTGCACGAGCTTCGACGGTCAGGGGCGCGGGTTTCGCGCGCTCAGCCCGAGTTGACGCTCGAGGCGGTACGCTACAGAAACCGGTGCATCACGAACACGTCGACCAATCCGTCGCGCGAATGCCGGAACGCTTTCGGCACGCGGCCGACGATCGCGAAGCCGTGCTTCTGCCACAGGCGCACCGCGACCCCGTTCGTGCTGACGACGCAGTTGAACTGCATCGCGCCGAATCCGGCCGCGCGGGCCTGCGTCAGCGAATGCTCGCACAGCAAGCCGGCGATTCCGCGGCCGCGAAACCGTGCTGCGACCATGTAGCCGGCGTGTGCGACGTGATTGCCGAGGCCGGGCTGGTTGGCGTGCAGCATGTAGCCGCCGACGCAGTCATTTTCGATCGTGCCGATGAAGCAGCGCGTGCCGGCGCCGGTCCACAGGCGCCGGGCCTCGTCGAAACCGATATCGGGTGGATAGCTGTAGGTGTCACCGGCGGCAACCACCTCGTGAAAGACCGGCCAGAGCAGGTGGAATTCCTGCGCGTCGATCTCGCGCACGACGAGGTTTTCAATTCCGGTCATCGGCATTCTCCGCGGTTCCGGTGCGCAGCATGCTTCAGCCGGAAGGCTTCGGCAGCAAAGCCGGGTCGAGGCGCACGTCGAACCAGTTGAAGCCCCAGTGCACGTGCGGGCCCGACGCGCGGCCGGTCATGCCGGCTGCGCCGATCACCTTGCCGCGCTCCACGCGATCACCCACCTTCACGTCGAGCCGGCTCATGTGCAGGAACGAACTGCTCAGGCCGTAACCGTGATCGATCAGCACCGTGCCTCCGGTCAGGACCAGATCGGGTTCGGCGAACGTGACGATGCCGGCGGCCGGCGCATGCACCGGCGTGCCGACCGGCACGGCCATGTCCAGGCCCATGTGCGGCGCCTTCGGCGTGCCGTTGTCGATGCGCTGGCTGCCGTAGACGCCGCTGATGCGCGCATCCTGCACCGGCAACACGAAGCCATGCAGGAAATCCTCGCGCGCATCGTCGCGCTTGCGCGCCTGCGCCACCGCGGCCTGCTCGCGCTCGATGCGTGCGGCGGTCTGTGGATCCGGCGTCACGGTCTTTTGCGGCAATCCCTCGACGCGTTCGATGCGATAGTCGCGCCTGGCGACCTGCAGTTTCCGCGTCGCCTGCACGCCGTCGGCGTAGCGCACTTCCAGCAGCGCGGCAGCCGGTGCATCGCGCTCGAGGCCGAGCACGAACGCGCCGTCCGGTCCGACGCGCACCGGGCGCCCGCCGAATTCGATCACCGTGCCGGGCGGCGCACGACCGATCACGAGCTGGCCTTGCTGCAGGTGATCAGGAAGACGAAGCGTGTGCTCGGCAGCCGAGGCTGTGAAACCGGTGCAAAACAGGATCGTCACGGCAGCGAAAGCCGGATTGCGCAGGCAGGACGCCGCTGCGAACATTCGCGCGGTCAACGAGCCGAAGGGTGCGCGACAGGAGTCGCGCGTAATCCGGTTCGCCCTGCCTTTCGGGGAAACCGGACGGGCAAGTCGAAATTGCTGCGGGCAGGAAGCGGATTCCAGCCTGCGCTGGAATGACGCACCCTTCATCGGTCGAACTCTACGCGCCGACCGAGTTGCGAATCGTCGAGTCGGCCCTCGTTCCAGGCGAGGTGCCCGTTGATCCAGGTTGCCGCGACGCTGGAACGGAACGTCGTCCCTTCGAACGGCGACCAGCCGCACTTGGAGATGACCGATTCGCGCGTCACGGTTTGCGGCCGGGTGGCGTCGATCAGCGTCAGGTCGGCCCAGCAGCCTTCGCGGATGAATCCGCGTTCGCGCACGTCGAACAGTTTCGCCGGCGCGTGCGCGGTCTTCTCGACGATCAGCTCGAGCGGCAGCTGCCCGTCGAACCAGCGCTCGAGCGCGCCTTGCAGCACGAACTGCACGAGCGGCAATCCGGACGGCGCCTTTTCGTACGGCTGGTTTTTTTCCTCGAGCGTATGCGGAGCGTGGTCGGTCGCCAGCACGTCGATGCGCCCGCTCTTGAGCGCCTCGATCAGCGCGTCGCGGTCGCTCGCGGCCTTGATGGCCGGATTGCACTTGATCAGGTTGCCCTTGGTCGCGTAATCGACCTGGCTGAAATGCAGGAAGTGCACGCAGGTTTCGGCCGTGATGCGCTTGCCCTCGACCGGCCCCGGCGTGAACAGCGCCAGTTCGTCGGCAGTCGAGATGTGCAGCACATGCAGGCGCGTGCCATAGCGGTTGGCCAGTTCGATCGCCAGGCGCGTCGATTTGATGCAGGCTTCGCGCGATCGGATGTACGGGTGGCGTTCGACCGGAATTGCCGCGCCGTAGCGCGCGCGCTCGATGGCCAGATTGGCCTCGATCGTCGGCGTGTCTTCGCAATGCGTTACGACCGGCACCGGCGCATCACGAAAGATCCCCGCCAGCGTGTCGGGGTTGTCGACCAGCATGTTGCCGGTCGATGCACCCATGAAGATCTTGATGCCGCAGGCGCTGGTCGCGTCGAGCTGGCGGATCGCCTCGAGGTTGTCGTTGGTCGCGCCGAAGTAGAACGCGTGGTTGGCCAGCGATTTCTGCGCCGCGCGCGCGTACTTGTCGGCCAGCGCGGCGTAGTCCGTCGTCGTCGGTTTCGAGTTCGGCATCTCGAAGAAGCTGGTCACGCCGCCAGCCGCGGCAGCGCGCGATTCGGTGAAGAAATCGCCCTTGTGCTCGAGCCCGGGTTCGCGAAAGTGGACCTGGTCGTCGATCATGCCCGGCAGCAGCAGGCGGCCGCCGGCGTCGAATTCGCGTTCGCCGGCGCGTGCGGACAGGGTGCCGCCGATCGCGTCGATGCGTCCGCCGCGTATGCGCACGTCGCCTTCGAAGCGGCGGCCCTCGTTGACGATGTCGGCGTTGCGGATCAACCAGTCGTTCATGTGTGAGGTTCCGATCGGGCAGGGCGCGCGCGGCGCAGCGTAAAGGTGTCCGGCACGGCGTCGAAACCGCCGCGGCACAGCGGCTGGCAGCGCGCCAGCCGCCAGAGCGCGAGCACGCCGCCGCGCGGCGCGCCGAAGCGCGCCACCGCGACGCGCGCGTAGTCGGCACAACTCGGCTCGAAACGGCAGCGCTCGCCGAGCAGCGGGCTCAGGGTGCGCTTGTAGATGGCGAGCAGGGCAAGAATCAGGCGGGCCACGGGCGAGCAACCGGTCGTCGTTCATGATGCGCGGCGCGCAACAAATCCTGCGGCCGCATGGCGTTGCGCGACAGTGTACACGGATGCCGCATGTCATCGGACCGACAGCCCGCCCATACTGGGGCAAATCCGCACGTTTCAAGTGGTTGCCGCTGGGGGTGACTTGAGCTATAACACGCGACCGCCGAGCAACTAAGGTGAACAAAATGGCGAATTCGAAACGCAAACCAGCGCCTGCCGCGAAGAAGAAGCCGGCAGCAGCCAAGGCCAAGCCCGCGAAGAAGCACGCGGCGGCGGGCGCGCGCAAGCCGCAAAAGGCGGCGAAGCCTGTGCGCAAGCCGGCCCCTGCGCCGAAAAAGGCCGCGAAGAAGCCCAGTCCCGCAAAACCGGCTGCGAAGCCGAAGAAGGCCGCACCGGCAAAACCGGCACCGAAGAAAGCCGCCGCAGCGGTGCCCGCCAAACCGGTGAAGGCGACTACACCTGTTCCAGCCAGCAAGACAGCAACCGCATCGAAAAAGGCAACAATGTCCCCAGCATCGAACACCGCGGAAACAATTTCGAGGGACGACGGCCGTTACGCTTTGCCGAACACGGTCGTCATCAACCTGCCGGCGGGTTATCACCCGACGATGAAAGAGGAATACATGGGTCCGCGCCATCTCGCCTACTTCCGCGCCAAGCTGCAGAAGTGGCGCGAGGACCTGGTCGAGGAATCCAAGCAGACCATCGACAACCTGCGCGACGAAGTGCGTGATGTCGGCGACGAAGCCGAGCGCGCCACGCGCGAAACCGAGAACTCGCTCGAGCTGCGCACGCGCGACCGCTATCGCAAGCTGATCGCCAAGATCGACAAGGCGCTCAAGCGCATCGAGGAGGGCCGCTACGGTTTCTGCGAGGAGACCGATGAGGAAATCGGCCTCGATCGCCTCGAAGCGCGTCCGATCGCGACGCTGTGTCTCGACGCGCAGGAGCGCTGGGAGCATCGCCAGAAGCAGATGGGCGACTAGCCCGCACGCGCTGCGGGGTGCTCTGCGCGTGGCGCCCGTTCAGCGCGCCCAGGCCAGATCGCGCATGAACTGCGCGATCTGGCCAGCCACGTCCGTCTTCGCCGGGTAGGTGAAGCGGTAGGCCAGCATCCAGTCTTCCATCGCGAAACAGAACAGGTAGAAGTCCGACGACACGTTCTGCGCAGACGCGCCGAACTGCTCATACGAATTGAAGGCGATGTGATAGCCGCTGCGGCTCGTACCGGTTTGGGTCAGCGTGGCCGGCTTGACTGGCGACAGCGTGGAGTCGGGATGGAACCGGTGCAGTTCGTCCTTGCGCTTGTCGAGTTCCTGCGAGCACAGCATGTTGCGCTCCAGCGCGTCTGCCGGTGCGACGCCGCCCGGCGGCGGATAGATGTATACCGTCGCGAGGATCGACCGCGCCGCATCGTTGAAGGCATAGCTGGCGCCGGCATCGCTGCCGGATTCGTCGAAGCGCAGCAGCTTCTTGCGCACGAAGCCCGCGACCTGCTCCGGCAGCGCCATGCCGGATGGATGGCGCGGCACGTTGTCGGCGGTTTCGATGACCAGCGGATCGGCCGCGGCGACCGCGAGCGGCAGCAGGGCGAGCAGGGGCAGCCGGTTCGCGATCCGCATGCTTTTTTTCCCGGACTTGCGTTGCGCTACAGAAAAGACCGCGCTTTCGCCTTGATGACGCCGAGCATTGCCGCGAGCCCGTTGCTGCGCGTCGGCGACAGGTGCTTGGCAAGGCCGATGGCTTCGACGAAACGCGGCTGGGTATCGAGGATTTCCTGCGCCGGGCGTCCGGAGTAGACGCGCAACAGCAGCGCGATCAAGCCCGAGACGATGGCCGAGTCGCTGATCGCGCGAAACTGCAGCCGTGCACGATCGCCCTCGGCGACCAGCCATACCTGCGACTGGCAACCCTGCACCTTGTGCGCCTCGGCCTTCTGTTCTTCCGGAAACGGCGGCAGCTTGCGGCCGAGGTCGATCAGGTACTGGTAGCGTTCGGTCCAGTCGCTGAAGAAGGAAAACTCCTCGGCGATTGCCGCCTGTTCGGCGTCTGCGCTGGTCGCCGCCGACTCGGGCGCAGCGACCGGGGATTCAGACGGCGCATTCATCGGGCTTTGCCTCCGGCTTCGGCACCAGCTTCCAGCGCGTGCCCTGCGCGCCGTCCTCGATCATGACGCCCGCTTCGGCGAGGCGATCGCGAATACGGTCGCTTTCCGCGTAGTCCTTGCGCTTGCGCGCATCGGCGCGCTGCGCGAGGAGGCATTCGACCCACGCGGCGTCGACGCTCGCTGCGCCGGGTTCATGCTTGAACCAGGCTTCGGGATCCTGCTGGAGCAGGCCGAGGAATGCGCCGGCGCCGAGCAGTGCGGCCTTGGCCGATTTGCGCTCGGCCGGACCGGCGGCCTTGCGGGCGTTCTCGGCGAGGCCGGCGATGAGCGCCATCGCCTCGGGCGTGTTCAGGTCGTCGGCGAGCGTGGTCAGCAGTGCGGCCGGCAATAGCGGCTCGCCGGCATCGACATCGGCAAGGTCGCGCAAGGTGCCGTACAAGCCGTCGAGCGTGCGCTGCGCCTGCTCCAGCGTCGCATCGGACCAGTCCAGCGGCTGGCGGTAATGCGCCTTGAGCAGCATGAAACGCAGCAACTCGGCCGGGTGCCGCTCGAGCAGTTCGTGCAGCACCAGCGTGTTGCCGAGCGACTTCGACATTTTCTTGCCGCCGAAGGTCAGCATGCCGTTGTGCAGCCACCAGCGCGCGAACACCTTGCCGCCATGCGCGCAGGTCGATTGCGCGACTTCGTTTTCGTGGTGCGGAAACATCAGGTCGTTGCCGCCGGCGTGGATGTCGAGCGTTTCGCCCAGATGCGCCTCGCTCATCGCCGAGCACTCGATATGCCAGCCCGGGCGGCCGCGGCCCCACGGGCTGTCCCAGCCGGGCAGATCCGGCGTGGAGGGTTTCCACAGCACGAAGTCGGCCGGGTTCTTCTTGTATGGTGCGACTTCGACGCGTGCGCCGGCGATCATTTCGTCGGTCGAACGCCCGGACAGCTTGCCGTAGTCGCCGTACGAGGCGACGTCGAACAGCACGTGGCCTTCGGCGGCGTAGGCATGGCCGAGCGCGATCAGGCGTTCGCACATCGCGATGATCTGCGGGATATGCGCGGTCGCATACGGAATGACGTCCGGCACGTCGGCGCCGAGCCGGGCCATGTCCTGGGTATAGGCTGCGGCATAGCGCTGCGTGATCACGTCGATCGGCACGCCGGCATCGGCCGCGGCGGCATTGATCTTGTCGTCGACGTCGGTGACATTGCGCGCGTAGACGACGTGTCCGGCGCCGTAGACATGCTTGAGCAGCCGCACCAGCAGCCCGAACACGACCGGCCCGCGCGCATTGCCGATATGCACGTAGTTGTAGACCGTGGGGCCGCACAGGTAGACCGTCACCCGCTGCGGATCGAGCGGGGAAAAAGCCTCCACGCGGCGCGTTCGCGTGTTGTGCAGGCGCAGATTCATGGCGTTGTCAGTCATCGTCGCCTATTGTATCAGCCGACCCTGCGGGCCGCGGTTGGACGGCCGTCGGGAAGGGGCGGCCTAAGGCGCCATTCAGCGTGTCGATGGTCTAATTTGCGCCTGCCGAACGCATCGGGCCTGTCCGTGGGAACCGGCTGCCCGTCATGCATTCGGTGGCGCGAGTCCCTGAAGCTCGCGTCGCGGAGGTGAAATGAAAAAAATCGGCGTCCTGATCGCCGTCACGACATTGCTGTTTTGCGGCCTTTTTGCACAGGCTCAGGAACCCCATCCGGCACCCGCGGCGGCAGCGCCCGAAATGGTGCATTACGGCTGGGCCGATGTCTTGCGTGTCGATCCCGTCTATGACGACGCCGGTTCCGTGCCGGCCGCCGCGCAGCCGCGCGAGGAATGCTACGAGGAGGAGATCGAGCAGGCGCCTGTGGCCGACAATCGCGCCGGAAGTACCGTGCTCGGCGCGATCATCGGCGGTCTGGTCGGGCATACCATCGGCAAGGGCAACGGCCGCACGGCCACGACCGTGGTCGGGGCGGCGGCCGGTGCTGCGGTTGGAAACGGCGTCGCCGCGCCGGCGGCCGCGCCGACTCGCAGCGAGCGGCATTGCCGCGTCGTCGACGGCACGACCGGCCCGCGCCAAATCGTCGCCTACGAGGTCGAATACCGCTATCGCGGCGAACTGTATACGGCGCGCATGAACTACGATCCGGGCGACCGGATTCGCGTGCGCATCAGCGTGACGCCGGCCGAGTAATCCCGCGGCAGCCGTTTCATCCTCTTGTTGCAATGCGCAAAACATCCGTGTCATCATTCAGCCTTCCAGACAGCCAATTGACGTCTCGCCGTCCGATGATCCTGCGCATCGCCCATCTTTTCATCCTCACCAGCGCCCGCATGGCCGCGGGGATGACGTCGCGCGCGCGCCGACCGGCAAGCCTACTTCCGGCCGGGTAGCTGTCGCGCGTTCTTGATTGCGTTTTCCAGACCCGGCCGAGCGCCGGGTTTTTGTTTTTCCGGCGTCTGCGCGGATTCATCGCGCAGCAAAGCGGGAAGAATCACACGGGTTTGTCGGACCACGAGAGCAAAAATGCCCAACCGCCACTTCTTGAGTACCCAGGACTGGAGCCGCGCCGACCTCGACGCGCTGCTCGTGCGCGCGACGGAGTTCAAGCGCAGCAAGGCCGGCAACGACCTGGCCGGGAAGTCGATCGCGCTGCTGTTCTTCAATCCATCGATGCGCACGCGCACGAGCTTCGAGCTCGGCGCCTTCCAGCTCGGCGGCCATGCGGTCGTGTTGCAGCCGGGCAAGGACGCATGGCCGATCGAATTCGAGGTCGGCACGGTCATGGACGGCGAGGCCGAGGAACACATCGCCGAAGTGGCGCGCGTGCTGTCGCGCTATGTCGACCTGATCGGCGTGCGCGCGTTTCCGAAATTCAGGGACTGGGCCGTCGATCGCGAGGACCGCGTGATCCACGCCTTCGCCAGATACGCGACGGTGCCGGTGATCAACATGGAGACGATCACGCATCCGTGCCAGGAACTGGCGCACGTCATGGCGCTGCAGCGGCACTTCGGCGCGACCGACAGCAGATCGAGCCCGGGGCAGGTCCTGCGCGGCAAGAAGTACGTGCTGACCTGGACCTATCATCCGAAGCCGCTCAACACCGCGGTCGCAAATTCCGCGCTGCAGATCGCGACGCGCTACGGCATGGAGGTGACTTTGCTGTGTCCCACGCCCGACTACGTGCTCGACGACCGCTACATGGAGTTCGGCCGCCGCAACGTCGCCGAAAACGGCGGTTCGCTGACCGTCAGCCATGACATCGAGTCGGCCTATCGCGGCGCCGACGTCGTCTATGCCAAGAGCTGGGGCGCGCTGCCGTACTTCGGCCGCTGGGACGAGGAAAAACCGATTCGCGAGAAGTACAGGCACTTCATCGTCGACGAAGCCAAGATGGCGTGGACCGACCGCGCTGTCTTCAGTCACTGCCTGCCATTGCGCCGCAACGTCAAGGCAACCGATGGCGTCATGGACTCGCCCGCGTGCATCGCGATCGACGAGGCCGAAAACCGGCTGCATGTGCAGAAGGCGATCATGGCGGAATTGGTGAAATGTGAAAGGTGAGACGAGAGACGAGAGACGAGAGACGAGAGACGAGAGACGAGAGACGAGAGACGGGACGAATACCTGGCTCGTCATTGCGGCGCAAGCCGGAATCCAACTCCCTGCACTTTCAAGCGTTTGAAGGCTTTCGTCCCGAACTGAAGAGTAATGAGCCTGCATTCAGCAAGCACCCTATCCGGAGTCTGAACCGATGACAGCACCAGCACAGCCGACGTCTCACGTTTCGCGTGTCACGCCTCCCGGCCGCCCCATCGTGCTCGCCTTCTCCGGCGGCCTCGACACGAGCTTCTGCATCCCGTACCTGCAGGAACGCGGCTGGGCGGTCCACACGGTGTTTGCCGACACCGGCGGCGTGGATGCCGACGAACGGGCATACATCGAGGCACGCGCCGCCGAACTCGGTGCTGCCAGCCATGTCACGGTCGATGGCGGCCCGTCGATCTGGAACGGCTTTGTCAAGCCATTCGTCTGGGCTGGCGAGGGCTACCAGGCGCAGTATCCGCTGCTCGTCTCCGACCGCTACCTGATCGTCGACGCGGCGATAGAACGAGCCAGGGCGTTGAACACGCGGTCCATCGCGCATGGCTGCACCGGCATGGGCAATGACCAGGTGCGCTTCGACCTTGCGGTCAAGGCACTGGGCGATTACGAGATCGTCGCTCCGATCCGCGAAGTGCAGAAGGAACACAGCCAGGTGCGCGCCTACGAGCAGCGCTACCTCGAGGCCCGTGGCTTCGACGTGCGCGCGAAGCAGAAGAGCTACACGATCAACGAAAACCTGCTCGGACTGACGATGTCCGGCGGCGAAATCGATCGCTGGGAGGCGCCCGGCGCCGGTGCTCGCGGCTGGTGCGCCGCGCGCGCGGACTGGCCGGTGCAGCCGTTCGAGGCGACCATCACGTTCCACAACGGCGAAGCGGTGGCACTGGACGGCAACGCCGCGCCGGGCCACGAACTGCTGGCGCAACTGAATCGTGACTTCGCGAAGTACGGCGTCGGCCGCGGCTTGTATACCGGCGATACGACGATCGGGCTCAAGGGGCGTATCGTGTACGAGGCGCCGGGGCTGATCGCGCTGCTGACGGCGCACCGCGCGCTCGAGGAGGCCGTGCTGACCAAGCAGCAGAATCGCTTCAAGCCCGACGTTGCGCGCAAATGGGTCGAGCTGGTCTACGAGGGCTTCTACCACGATCCGCTCAAGACCGACCTGGAGGCGTTTCTTGCCTCGTCGCAGGCAATGGTCAGCGGCGACGTGACGCTGCGCACGAGCGGCGGCAGTGTCGAAGCGGTGGCGGTCAGGTCGCCGCATCTGCTGACGGCGAAGGGCGCGACCTACGCGCAGTCCGCCGATTGGGGCGTCGCCGAAGCCGAGGGTTTCATCCGCCTGTATGGCATGAGCTCCACGCTCTGGGCACAGGTGAACCGAAAAAGCTGAACATCAAGACGCAACCACGGAGAGCACGGAGAACACGGAGAACCAAAACGTAATTGCTATTTCGACTCAACGCGATAGGCGTCTGGTGCCCAATGGCCTGGACAAGAATCCGCTCGAAGTACTCTCAATGATTGCTTTCTCCGTGTTCTTCGTGTTCTCCGTGGTTCAATCTCACGCTTTTCTTGTGAAAGTGAAATGACCGAACTGCTTGCCAAGACTCTCGACCACCTGCGCGCACTCGTTGCGTTCGATACGCAGAACCCGCCGCGCGAGATCGGCGCCGACGGCATTTTCGAGTACGCGCGGTCGCAACTCGAAGGCTTCCAGTGGGTGACGACCAACCATGGCGGTGGCTCGGTCAGCTTCTTCGCCGTGCGCGGCAATCCGCGCATCCTGTTCAACGTGCACCTGGACACCGTGCCGGCTGCACCGGCCTGGACGCGCGATCCATTCGCTCTGGCAATTGCGTCCGACCGCGCGATTGGCCTCGGTGCGTGCGACATCAAGGGAGCGGCGGCGGCGCTGCTGACCGCAGTCGCCCACACGACCGGCGACGTCGCGCTGCTGTTCACCAGCGACGAGGAGGCCAACGACGCGCGCTGCGTCGCGGCATTCCTCGCGCAGAAGCGGCCGTTCGACGCCGTCGTCGTGGCCGAGCCGACACGCTGCGAAGCGGTGCTCGCGCATCGCGGTATCAGTTCGGCGCGCGTCGCCTTTGCCGGCCGTGCCGGCCATGCCTCGGCGGCCAATGCGCTGAGCGGCAACGCATTGCACCAGGCGATGCGCTGGGGCGCACGCGCGCTCGAGCACGTCGAGTCGCTGAACCACGAACGCTTCGGCGGGCTGACCGGCTTGCGCTTCAACATCGGCCGCGTCGAAGGCGGCATCAAGGCGAATGTCATAGCGCCGTCGGCTGACGTGCGCTTCGGTTTCCGGCCGCTGCCGTCGATGGATACCGATGCTCTGCTGGCGACGTTCCGCGCCTGCGCCGACGCGCCACCGGCCGAATTCGTCGAGACGTTCCGCGGACCACCGCTGCCGGCAGGCAACGTCGCCGATGCCGAATCGCGGCGGCTGGCCGCGCGCGATTTCGCCGACCGGTTCGGGCTGCCGATCGGCAACGCGGTGGATTTCTGGACCGAAGCGTCGCTGTTCTCGCAGGCCGGATATAGCGCGATCGTATTCGGCCCGGGCGACATCGCCCAGGCGCACGGCGCCGACGAATTCGTCGAGCTGGCGCAATTGCAGCGCATTACGCAGATCTATGTCGCCATGATCGAACAGGGAAGCCGCTGATGGTCCAGGCCCACAAGCAACTGCGCTCGACGATCGTGCGCCTGCTCTCGAACATGGGCAGCGCCAAGGAGATCCAGCAGTACCTGCGCCGCTTCTCGCAGCTCGACGCGGCACGCTTCGCCGTGGTCAAGGTCGGCGGTGCGGTATTGCGCGACGACCTGGACAACCTGGTTTCGTCGCTGGCGTTCCTGCAGCAGGTCGGCCTGACGCCGATCGTGATTCACGGCGCCGGCCCCCAGCTCGACGCGGAACTGTCCGCCGCGGGCGTCGAAAAGCGCGTGGTCGACGGCCTGCGGGTGACTTCTGCGCAGACCCTGGCAACGGTGCGCCGCGTGACCCAGGCCGAGAACCTGAATCTGGTCGAGGCGCTGCAGAACATCGATGCGCGCGCCACCTCGATCATCGGCGGGGTGTTCGAAGCGCAATTCCTGGACCGGGACAAATACGGCCTCGTCGGCAAGGTGGGCAAGGTCAATCTGGCGCCGATCGAAGCGAGCCTGAAGTCGAGCTCCATTCCGGTCATTGCCAGTCTCGGCGAGACCGTCGGCGGCCAGATCCTCAACATCAATGCCGATTTCGCCGCGAACGACCTGGTGCGCGAACTGCAGCCGTACAAGATCATCTTCCTCACCGGTACCGGCGGCCTGCTCGACGGCGACGGCAAGCTGATCGACTCGATCAACCTGTCGACCGAGTACGACCACCTGATGGCGCAGCCGTGGATCAACGGCGGCATGCGTTTGAAGATCGAGCAGATCAAGGATCTGCTCGACAAGCTGCCGCTGACGTCGTCGGTCTCGATCACGCGGCCGACCGAGCTTGCGAACGAGCTGTTCACGCACCGCGGTTCCGGCACGCTGATCCGCCGTGGCGAGCGGGTGCTGCGTTTCGATTCGTGGGCGCAGCTCGACCTGGCGCGGTTGCGTACGCTGATCGAGTCGAGCTTCGGACGGCGCCTGGCCGCCGACTATTTCGCGCGTACGCCGTTGCTGCGCGCGTATGTCAGCGAAAACTACCGCGCCGCCGTGATCCTGCTCGACGACGACGGCTATACCTACCTCGACAAGTTCGCCGTGCTCGACGATGCGCAGGGCGAAGGCCTCGGCCGCGCCGTCTGGCAGGTGATGCGTGACGAACACCCGCGCGTGTTCTGGCGTTCGCGCCACCACAACGTCATCAATATCTTCTACTACGCCGAGTCCGACGGCTGTTACAAGGAGCCGGACTGGAAAGTGTTCTGGTACGGCATGCACGACCTGCGCGATGTCGAGCGGTGCATCACGCGCAGCCGCGCACGACCGGCGACACTGGTCGACGCGCCCCTTGCCTCAAGCCAGGGAGGTCTTTCAGCGACGGGGACGGAACCGGCCGCGAGCCCGCTCGCCCATGCTTCCCCGGTGGAGACGGCACGGTGAGGGGGCCGGCGATGAAACGCAGCGTTGGCATTGTCGGCGCGCGCGGCTACACCGGGACCGAGTTGATCAAGCTGGTCGCCGGGCATGGCGCACTCGAGCTGGCTTTCGTTTCGTCGCGCGAACTTGCCGGGCAGCGCGTGGCCGACCACGTCGCCGAATTCGCGGGTGAACTGCGTTACGAGAATCTCGATGCCGCCGCGGTCGCCGCGCGGCACGCCGACGCGATCGTGCTGGCGTTGCCGAACGGGAAGGCGCAACCGTATGTCGCCGCGATCGACGCGGCACGTCCGGACACCGCGATCGTCGATCTTTCCGCCGACCATCGCTTCGACGACGGCTGGTATTACGGCCTGCCGGAACTGTACCGCGGCCGCTACCACGGCCAGCGCCGCATCAGCAATCCGGGCTGCTACGCCACGGCGATGCAGCTGGCGATCGCGCCGCTCAAGGACCTCTTGGTGGCGCCGCCGGCGTGCTTTGGCGTCTCGGGGTATTCGGGTGCCGGGACCACGCCGTCCGATCGCAACGATCCGGAAAAGCTGCGCGACAACCTGATTCCCTACGCGCTGGTCGACCATGTCCACGAACGCGAAGTCACGCGCCAGCTCGGCGTGCCGGTGGAATTCATGCCGCACGTGGCCGCGCATTTCCGCGGCATCACCATGACGGTCAACCTGTGGCTGCGCGAACCGATGACGGCGGCAGCGATCAAGGCCCGCTACCAGGATCGCTACGCCGGCGAGCCGCTGATCCGGATCGTCGACGAAGCGCCGTGGGTCAGCCGCATCGCGGACCGGCACGGCGTCGAAATCGGCGGATTTGCCGTGGCGCCGGGCGGCAAGCGCGTCGTCGTCGTCGCGACGCTCGACAACCTGCTCAAGGGCGCGGCAACCCAGGCGCTGCAGAATCTGAATCTGGCGCTGGGATTTGCAGAATTCGCGGGAATTGCCGATGAATTTGCGCAGGAAATATGACGGCAGAAAAAGAGGGAAGCCGATGAGTGACCTGTTGTGGCAGAAGCCCGGTGTCGAGGTCGACGCGCAGATCATGCGTTTCCTCGCCGGTGACGACATCGTGCTCGACCGCGAATTCTTCCTGCACGACCTCGCGGCAAGCAAGGCGCATGTCGAAGGCCTCCAGCGCATCGGCATCCTGACGGCCGCGGAAGGCGCGCAGCTGGGGCACGAACTCGACGCGCTCGGCACCGATTTCACGGCGGGCGCTTTCGTGCTCGACCAACGTTTCGAGGACGGCCATTCGGCGATCGAGGCGCGCCTGACCGAACGCCTCGGCGACACCGGCCGCAAGGTTCACACCGGGCGCAGCCGCAACGACCAGGTGCTCGTTGCAACGCGCCTGTGGCTGAAGGACAAGCTGGTCGAGCTGGCCGGTCTTTGCCGTTTGACCGCCCGCGTCTGTCTCGACCGTGCCGCCGGGGAAGACCTGGCGCTGCCGGGCTATACGCATCTGCAACGTGCCGTCGTGTCGTCGACGGCGATGTGGTTCGCCGGTTTTGCCGAAGCGTTCGTCGACAACACCGCACGCGCGCTCGATACGCTGCGCTGGATCGATGCCAATCCGCTCGGCACGGCCGCCGGCTACGGCGTCAACCTGAAGCTCGATCGCGACCATGTGACCGCGGCGCTTGGATTCTCGCGCCTGCAGGTCTCGCCGGTCTATGCGCAACTGTCGCGCGGCAAGTTCGAGATCGCCGCGCTCGATGCGCTCGGCTCGGCCACACTCGACCTGCGACGCCTGGCCTGGGACCTGAGCCTGTTCACCACGGCCGAATTCAATTTCGTGCTTTTGCCGGCACAGTACACGACCGGTTCGTCGATCATGCCGAACAAGCGCAATCCCGACGTCATCGAGCTGCTGCGCGCGACGCACGCCAGCGTCTCCGCCGCACGCAGCGAGATCGAGCAGCTGCTTTCGCTGCCGTCCGGCTATCAGCGCGACCTGCAGTTGTCGAAAGGCGGCCTCGTGCATGGCTTTGGACGCGGCCTGGGCGCGCTCGCGTTGTTGCCGGACCTGCTCGCGCGCCTGCAATGGAACGCGCCCGCGATGCGCGCGGCGATCGAGCCGGCGATGTACGCGACCGATGCCGCAATCGAGGCGGCCGCCGCCGGCATGCCGTTCCGCGACGCGTACCGGCAGGCGGCGGAGGGTGGCGCCGGCGGCAGCCGGACTCCGGCAGCCAGCCTCGCCGCGCGGGTATCGCCCGGTGGCGCCGCCGACCTGCGCCTCGACGAACTGCGCGCGCGCCTCGGGGCGTTTCAGGAAGGGCGGAACGAATGAATCACGAAGGACACGAAGGACACGAAGGACACGAAGGGCAGGAAGGAACACGAAGAAGCATGTAGAAGCATGAAGAAGTACGAAGAAACACGAAGCGGCACGAAGCATCGCGGGAAACACGAAGGGGAGACCCTGATTGTTCGTCTTCGTGTCCTTCGTGTAATCGCTGTTGATCGGCTTGACGGGATAACCGGGACGTGAGCGACATCGCATCGAGCGGGTTCCACGAGCGGCCGCTGCCGCCGTGGAAGCGCGCGGTGCTCAAGGTAGGCAGCAGCCTGCTGACCGACGCGGCCGGAGAGCCGAGCGACCGCCACGCGAAGGCGCTGGCAATGTTCATCGGCGCGGCACGCGATGCGGGCCGCGAAGTCGTATTGGTCTCGTCGGGCGCCGTCGCGGCAGGACGCACGCGCGTGCCCGAAGGCGCGCGCAAGGGCGGGCTGGTACGACGCCAGGCGCTTGCGGCGCTCGGGCAGACGCGAATGATCGCGCTGTGGCAGGGTCTGATGGCCGCGCCGGTGGCGCAGGTGCTGCTGGCGCACGACGACCTGCGCAATCGCCGCCGTTACCTGAACGCGCGCAACACGCTGGTCGAACTGCTGCGCCTGGGCAGCGTGCCGGTGATCAACGAGAATGACACGGTCGCGGTCGAGGAACTCAAGCTCGGCGACAACGACAATCTGGCCGCAACCGTCGCCGCGCTGATCGACGCCGACCTGCTGCTGATCGCGAGCGACGTCGACGGACTGTTCAGCGCGCATCCGCTGCACGACGCCGGCGCGGCTCCGGTCGAGTCGGTTGCCCTGATCACGCCCGCCGTGCTGGCGATGGCGGGCGAGGCGGGCAGTGCACACGGCACCGGCGGCATGCGCACCAAGCTCGAAGCGGCGCAGAAGGCGGCCAGCGCGGGCATCGCCACGGTGCTGTTCGACGGCAGCGACACGCATGCGGTGGCGTTGCTTGCAGCGGGGTCGTACCGCGGTACGCATTTCGCCGCGCCGCTGACGCGGCTTGCGGCGCGCAAGTACTGGTTGCGCCATGCGCCGGGTGCCGCCGCGACGATTCGTGTCGACAGCGGCGCGGCCCAGGCGCTGCGCGGCGGCAAGTCGTTGCTGCCCGGCGGCATCGTCGGCGTCGATGGCGAGTTTGCGCGCGGCGACATCGTCGATATCGCCTGCGGCGATACGGCCGCGGCGAAGGCGGTTGCGCGCGGCCTGGCCCAGTACAACGCCGGCGAGGTAAGGCGCCTGGCCGGTCGCCACACGAAGGACATCGAGAGCCTGCTCGGCTTCAGCTATGGCGATACGATCGTGCACCGCGACGATCTGGTCTGGATGGAGACGATTGCATGAACGCAGGCGCGACGCCGTTCGTCCCGATCCACGACCTTGCCGCCGCCTGCCGCGATGCCGGCATCGTGATTGCCGGTTTGCCGACGGCGGTAAAGGCCGATGTGCTCGCCGCGATGGCCGGACGGATCGAACAGCGCTCGCAGGAAATTCTCGCGGCCAACGCGCTCGACGTCGAAGCTGCGCGCTCCAGCGGACAGGCTGCGGCGCTGATCGATCGCCTGCGCCTTGATTCGTCGCGTCTGGCCGGCGTCGCAGCCGGCATTCGTGCCATCGCGTCGCAACCCGATCCGGTCGGTCGGGTCACGCAGCGCGAAACGCGTCCGAACGGCATCCGGATCGAGCGCGTGCGCATTCCGCTCGGCCTGATCGCGATGATCTACGAAGCACGGCCGAACGTGACCGCCGACGCGGCCGCGTTGTGCTTCCATGCCGGCAACTCGGTCCTGTTGCGTGGCGGTTCCGAGGCGCTGCAGAGCAACCGCGCGATCGCGCTGGCGCTGCGCGAGGCGCTGCAGGTGCACGGGTTGCCGGTTGCCGCGATCACTTTGGTCGAAGACCTCGGCCGCGAGACGATGATGCAGCTGCTGCAGCTGCACGACCTGGTCGACCTGGCGATTCCGCGCGGCGGCGAGGGCCTGATCCGTTTTGTCGCCGAGCACGCGCGCGTGCCCGTGATCAAGCACTATCGTGGCGTTTGTCATCTGTACGTCGATCGCGCGGCCGATCCCGACGTCGCGCTGCACCTGCTGATCGACGGCAAGACCACGCGACCGGCGGTATGCAACGCGCTCGAAACGCTGCTGGTGCATGCCGATGTCGCCGCGCAGTTCCTGCCGCGTGCCGCGGCGGCGCTGCGCGTGCGCGGCGTCGAACTGCGCGGTTGCGCGCGCAGCAGGGCGATCGTCGCCGACATGATTGCCGCCGGCGACGACGACTACGCCGCCGAGTTCCTCGACCTGATCATCGCCGTGCGCGTGGTCGACGACATCGATGCGGCCATCGCGCACATCCGCCGTTTCGGGTCGGACCACACCGAGGTGATCGCCACGCGCGACGAAGCAGCCGCCGCACGCTTCATCGGCGCGCTGCGTTCGGCGGTCGTCATGGTCAACGCATCGTCGCGGTTTTCCGATGGCGGCGAGCTCGGGCTCGGAGCCGAGATCGGCATTTCGACGACGCGCCTGCACGCCTACGGCCCGATGGGTGCCGACGCGCTCACGATCGAGCGCTACGTGATCCGTGGCAGCGGCCAGGTCCGCCACCCGCAGTCCGCCGCTTGAGTTGCCGATCCACCGCACATCGACGGGCGATTTTGTGTACGCTGGGGGCATGAATCCCGAATCCGCCGGCGCGCCGCGCCGCAGACGCGCTTGAGCGAGCTGCAACGCTTTACGCCGCAGGACCGCGTGCTGGTGATCGCGCCGCACCCGGATGACGAGGCGATCGCCACCGGCGGCGTGCTGCAGGTCGCGCACGCGGCCGGTGCGGCATGCCGCGTCTTGGTCATGACTGACGGCGACAACAACCCCTGGCCGCAACGCTGGATCGAGAAGCGCTGGCGCATCGGAGCGAGCGAGCGCGCGCGCTGGGGCGAGACCCGGCGTGCCGAAGCGATCGCCGCTTTGCGCGTGCTGGGGCTGGAGGCGCAGGACGTGCGTTGCTTCGGTTTTCCCGATCTGCGGTTGACCGATTTGCTGATGCGCGCCGATGGCGCCCTCGAAGCTGCGCTGGCCGGGCAACTCGACGAGTTTCGTCCGACGCGCCTGTTCCTGCCGGCGCTGGCTGACCGGCACCCCGATCACAGCGCGCTGCATGTATTGCTGCGGCTCGCGCTGCACGGCCGGCCGGGCCCGGTACCGCAGCTGTACACCTTCGGTGTGCACGGCGAGGCGTCGGCGGCCGATCGCGTCGTGTTGAAGCTCAGCGAAAGCCAGCGCGAGACCAAGCGCGACGCGATCATGAGCCATGCAACACAGATGCGCCTCAGCCGGCGCCGCTTTGTGGCCTACGCGCAGGCGATCGAGCCATTCCGGTCGGTCGCCACGCGCGGCGCGTCCGACCCGCAGCATCCGCTGCAGGCGACGGTTCGCGCGGATGGCACGATGCAGGTGCGCATCGATCACGCGCGCTGGGGACGAGGTCTGCGTGGGCTGGCGCTTTTCGGTGTTGTCCAGTATGCGCACGGCGAAACCCGGCGTTGGCGGCTCATGCCGACCGTCGGCGGTCGCGCCGACATGGTCGATACCGTCGCTCAAGGCAGCGCAGGACCGCCGCTGGTGGTTCGGTCCGCCGGCGAAGCTGACATCATCCTGACAATCGGTAGCGCCGCGGCATGCTGGATCAAGCTGGCGCGCCCGCAACCGGGCCTTTTCGTGCTCGATCGATACGGCTGGCAAACCGCAGCCATCAGCGGCGGCTGACATGTCGACACACTAGCTGAACGGATGCCTTTCGGACGCTGTTCGATGCATTGACAGGTGTTGGCGCTCTGTCATGCTTTGCATAGCGTGGCGAATGCGTCGCGCGCATGATCGATTACCGACAAACCCATCCTGGAGGCGGCAATGAAAGCGTTGTTCGTAGCGGTTGCATTCGGTGTCGGCGCCCTGTTCGGCGCAAGCGCTTACGCGGAGGCGCCGGCAGGCGCGATCGCGCAATGCAAAGACGGAACCTACTTTACCGGCACCTCGCACAAAGGGGCATGCAAGGGTCATCAGGGTGTGAAGGAATGGCTCGACAAGACTGCCAGCAGCACGAGCGGCGCAGCTGCGGCGAGCGATTCGACCAAGAGCAAGAAATCGAAAAAGGCCAAGGCTGCCGACACGGCGGCCGCAGCGGCTCCGGCGGCAACGCCGGCTGCGGCACCTGCGCCGGCTCCAATGCCTGCGCCGACCAAGAAGCCGCCGACCGCCGCCAGCACACCGACTCCGGCATCGCAGATTCCGCAGAAAGCGGGTGGCGGCGCCGGTCAGGTCTGGGTCAATTCGAGTTCCAAGGTCTATCACTGCCAGGGCGACGAGTGGTATGGCAAGACCAAGGAAGGCTCGTACATGACCGAAGCTGCGGCCAAGGCGGCCGGCAACCATGCAGCGCATGGCAAGGAATGCGGCGGCTGACACGTCGCGACCGTGCACCAGAAAACGCCCGGCTTGCCGGGCGTTTTTTTTGGTCCGTGCCGGAAGTAACGCACGATCTTCCGGCTGCAACTGTTTTCCACCTTTGTGCATCGTATACATCCGACTTTCTGCACATGCGTGACGCGGAAAGGTCGTGCCAGGATGTCGACAGCATGCTGCTTTCAACTTGGTTCTCGCCGGCGGGCGTCTTTCCAGACAACCGCTGCAGAGGTTCCCATTTCGAATCGGAGGCTGTATGCAGAATTTTGACAATCGCGTTAGGTCTGTTTCACTTGCCCTGTTTGTCGTCGTCGCCAGCGCCGCAGCCGCATCGGCTGGAGCAGAGGCCGCCGCGGAACTGAGCGGCCAATGGGTAGGCAACTCGGGCATCGAGGGCGGCAAGGGTGGAGAAAAGACCACGCTTTCGCTCGGTGCACCGGATGCGGCCAATTCGAGCCTGCGCATCGAGGGACGCACGGTGTGCAGCCTGCGCGACGGCAGCTACAGCGCCGAGGCGGACGGTGCCGTCACGCTGTCCTTCAAGGGTGCCAACGGCAGTGAAGCTTGCGAGCGCCTGGCGAAGGGCAAGTTCACGTTGCGCCACGCTGCTGCGCGCAAGCTGAGCTTCCAGGCTTCCTATCCCGGTGCGGACGGCGCGCCGAACCTGCGCTCCGGCGTGTTGAACCGTTATCCGTAGACGTCGATCGATACGACGCGCCGCCGGCCGCACGTGCCGGCCGCGCGGCGCGGGCGCCCGGCTGCCTTGCATTTTGCAGGTCTGCCGCCGCCCGGAATCGGCGATTTGCAAGGTCCGACGCCGCCCCATCGCGGCCTGATGCGACTGCGGCCTGAATCGCCGTGGCATGTTCGTTGCCATTCATTCCGGCAATCGATGGCGGAGAGCGTACGTGGCAACGGTTCTCGATTCGAATCCGGCAGGCCGCACGTCCCTTGCGGCCACGCTTCAGGCGGCCCGCAACAGCACACCGTTCACGATCAGCACGCGCGAGCCGGCGGCGATCGGGTATTGGTGCAGGCACTTCAACGTGTCGTCCGAGCGCCTGCTCGCGGCGGTCAGGAAGGTCGGCAGCAATCCCGACATCGTGCGCCTGGAACTGCGTGCGTTCTGAAACGCCGACGCAAGAACGAAAAAACCGGCGCGAGGCCGGTTTCCGTGACCAGAACATGGTCGGGGTGAGAGGATTCGAACCTCCGACTTCTACCTCCCGAAAGTAGCGCTCTACCAGGCTGAGCTACACCCCGATCCGGCCAAACTGCTGGCTGCGCAACAACTTGCAAGCGCAGCGCCGAAAGCAGTCGGGCGAGCCGCGTATGATAAAGGGCGCGGGCCAGCGACGCAACCCGTTGAGGTAAATGCCGGCAAACGCCTCCAGCCAGCCTTGTACCTGCCCCGAGCCGCGTGCGACGATCAACATCGTTCTTCCCTGACGGTGACAAGGAGGTCCAATGCACAGGCACGCCACGCCCCTGATGCTGGCCGCAATGCTGCTTTCGTGCACGCTTCCGGCGTGGGCCGCCGCGAATAGCGCCGCGACCCTGGAAATGAACGCGGACGGCGAAATCCAGGTCGCCATCGATGGTTCTGTCAGCGACTATCGCCTGCACAGCCAGTTGCCGTCGACGATTGCGCAGCTGGTGGACAGGGACGTGCGCGGCTGGCGCTTCGAGCCGGTGCTCGTCGATGGAACGCCTGTAGTCGCAAAGACCGCGATGCACCTTGCGCTGAAGGCCGAGCCGGCCGACGGCAGGGACAACTACCGGATCAGGATCGTCAACGTCATATTCGGAGCGCCCCGCCAGCACGACCACACGCGGCATCCACATTACCCTGAGCTGGCGGTGCGGGCCCATCTGGGCGCCAAGGTCCTGCTGGCGATACGGCTCGACGAAAATGGCAAGGTGACGGACGTACAGCCATATCAGACCAGTCTCGACGCCCGGGCGAACTCGCAGAACGAGGCCGACCATTGGCGCAAGCTGTTCGAGGAAGCCAGCGTTACGGCGGCGCGTTCGTGGACCTACGATTTGTCGGAGACGTTCAACGGCCGGAGGATCGAGACGAACGTCATTGTTCCGGTCGTGTTCTCCCTGAGCAACGTGTCGGGCTCTGCACCGCAGGCGGGTCAGTGGAAAGCGTACGTGCCAGGGCCGTTGCACCCGGCTCCGTGGATGACTGACCGCACGTTTGCCGACCACGACCTGTCGGCGTTCCCGGACCACCAGTCGATTCCGCTCAATTCGCGCTTCCACCTGAAAAACAACGTCGTCGGCACGACGTTGTAGGCGCCCGGTTGCGCGCCGGAGAATCCGGTTCACGGGTGACGCGCCCCAGTCGCGTGGTAATGTAGCGGGCCTTGCGGCCCGTCGGCCGGCCGCGATGTTCCGAGGAATCCATGGCGTTGACCCAAGCCCGCACCATGCCTGGCGTGATGGAGCTGCTGCCGCTCGACCAGATCGCGTTCCAGCAGATGCTCGACACGATCCGCAGCAATTTCGAGCGCTTCGGCTTCCTGCCGATCGAGACGCCGGTGATGGAATTTTCCGACGTGCTGCTGACCAAGCAGGGCGGGGAAACCGAGCGTCAGGTATACTTCGTTCAGTCGACCGGCGCGCTTGCCGCGGCCGACAAGGGCGCCGGCGACAAGCCCGAGCTGGCCCTGCGCTTCGACCTCACCGTGCCGCTCGCGCGCTACGTGGCCGAGCATGAAAACCAGCTGACGTTTCCGTTTCGCCGCTACCAGATCCAGCGCGTCTACCGCGGCGAGCGCGCGCAGCGCGGGCGCTTCCGCGAGTTCTATCAGTGCGACATCGACGTGATCGGCAAGGATTCGCTGTCGATCCGCTACGACGCCGAGATGCCAGCCGTGATCTACAGCGTGTTCCGTGACCTCGACATCGGGCCGTTCACGATTTGGTTGAACAATCGCAAGCTGCTTCGCGGATTCCTTGAGAGCGTCGGCATTACCGAAGAGGAAGCGCACGAGCTTATCCAAGCCCCGGACCCATTGGTGCCGCCTTGGGATTCAGTGAAGAGCGAGGCGGCAAAGTCCGTCGCGCCACCGCCAGGCCCACCGCCCATCCAGACTCCGCAGGTTACGCAAACTATGGTCCTGCGCGAGGTCGACAAGCTCGACAAGGTCGGTGTCGAAGCCGTGCGAAATGCGCTCTTGGGCGAGAAGTATCAGCTTGATGGCGATGTCGTCGGCCGGATACTCAGTTTCATGGAGACACGGTCATACGGTCATGCCGACGCGATCGCAAAGCTCGATGGGCTCGGAGGCGGCAATCCGACATTTGAAGAAGGAGTCGCCGAGTTGCGGGAGGTACTGGGGCTGATCAAGGCCTTCGGCGTGCCCGAAACGCACTATGCGATCAACCTGTCGATTGCGCGCGGCCTGGACTACTACACGGGCATGGTCTACGAGACGACCCTGAACACACACCCGCAGATCGGCTCGATCTGCTCCGGCGGCCGCTATGACAATCTTGCGACAAATTATACAAAGTCGCATCTGCCCGGCGTTGGCATTTCGATCGGCGCGACGCGCCTGTTCTGGCAATTGCGCGAGGCCAAGCTGCTCGGCGCCTCGGACAGCACGGTCAAGGTGCTGGTCACGCAGATGGACGAAGCGCAGTTGCCGGCCTATCTCGAACTTGCCGCGCTGTTGCGCACCGCCGGCATCGCCACTGAAGTCGTGCTGGAAGGCGGCAAGCTCGGCAAGCAGTTCAAGTATGCCGACCGCGCCGGCATCCGTTTCGTGCTCGTGCTGGGCACCGACGAACTGGCCAAGGGCGTCGTGACGGTCAAGGACATGCGCAAGCAGGACCAGTTCGAAGTGCCGCGCGCCGAGCTGGTAAAGGCCTTGCGCGTCGAACTGGAGCAGGCCGAGGCGATGAAGTAGCTAGGCAGGTAATTATGCACAGCAAGACGTCATTCCCGCGAAAGCGGGAATCCAAATTGATCTTTGCGCAAGGATGCGAAGAGTGTCAGTCAAGCAACCAGCTGTTTATGTCCTGGCGAGCGCGGAGCGAGGGACTCTGTACATTGGAGTCACTGGCTGGCTGAAATATCGAGTTTGGGAGCATCGCGAAGGATTGATTGATGGATTCACCAAGACGCATGATGTGAAGCGGCTCGTCTGGTACGAATTGTTCGCGGATTTTCCCTCTGCCATTGTTCGCGAGAAGCAGTTGAAGAAGTGGAACCGAGCGTGGAAACTGGAATTGATCGAGAAAACCAACCCAGCCTGGGACGATCCATGGCAGCAGTTGCTCGACTGAAGAGCAAAATGGATTCCCGCTTGCGCGGGAATGACGAATCCTTCTTAGGCCGCTCGCAATGAGCCCGATCACCCTCGACGGCAACAGCCTGATCCGCGAGCACGTTGCGGCGATCGCGAACGGCGCAAATGTGGCGCTCGATGCGGCGCAGCTGGGCAAGGTGCAGCGCACGGCGGACTTTCTCGCGGACCAGGTCAAGCGCGGCGAGCCGATCTACGGCGTGACGACCGGTTTCGGCAGCAACGCGGACAAGCTGCTCGGCGCGCATCGCGCGCGCGACGAGCTGCCCGGAGCCGATCTCGTCAAACGTGATCCCGAGGTGCGCGACGGTACGCTGCTGGAAGAACTCCAGCGCAACCTCGTCATCACGCATGCGGTCTGCGTCGGCAAGCCGCTGGCGGTCGATGTCGTCCGCGCGATGCTGGCGATCCGCGTCAATACGCTGATGCGCGGGCATTCCGGCATTCGTGCCGCGACCCTGCAGGCGCTGGCCGAGTTGCTCAATCACGACGTCATCCCGGTGATTCCGGAGAAGGGCTCGGTTGGCGCGAGCGGCGACCTTGCACCGCTCTCGCACCTGGCCAACGTGCTGCTGGGCGAGGGTGAGGCGTTTTACGGCGGCGAGCGGCTGCCCGGCGGCGAGGCCTTGAAGCGCGCAGGCCTGGCGCCGGTGCGACTGTCGTTCAAGGAAGGGCTGGCGCTGAACAACGGCACGACGCAGATGCTGGCGACCGCGGCACTGGCGCTCGACCGGCTCGAGAAGCTGCTCGCCACCGCGGATCTTGCCGCGGCGATGACGCTCGATGCGTTCGCCGGGCGCACCTCGGCATTCAAGCCGGAGGTGCACGCGCTGCGCCCGCATCCGGGCCAGCTCGAGACCGCGGCGAACTTGCGCGCGCTGCTCGCAGGCTCGACGCTGGCCGACATTCCGTACCATCTCGTGCCGCGCTTCAAGACCTGGCTCGCCGAATCGTGGAGCGATCCAGCCGACCGGCAGCATCGTTTCGACATCGGCTGGGACTACGTGCCGCCTTCGCAGCGGCACGGCAAGGAAGCTTTCTATGCGCGCTTCCTGCCGTTCAAGGGCGGCAAGAAACACCAGCCGCAGGATGCCTACTGCCTGCGCTGCATCCCGCAGGTGCACGGCGCAGTGCGCGACGCGCTGGCGCAGGCACAGCGCGTCATCGACATCGAGTTGAACGCGGTCACCGACAATCCGCTCGTGTTTCCCGATGCCGCTGGCGCCAAGGTCATCGAAGACCAGGTCATCTCGGCGGGTCATTTCCACGGCATGCCGCTGGCGCTCGTGATGAGCTACGTCAAGGCGGCGATTCCGGTGCTCGCTTCGATTTCCGAGCGGCGCCTGAACAAGCTGGTCGATCCGGCCACCAATGATGGCCTGCCGGCGTTCCTGATCGGCAACGAGGATGCGACCGACTCGGGTTTCATGATCGTGCAATACACGGCCGCCGCGCTGGTGAACGACCTCGCCACGCGTGCGCATCCGGCAAGCGTGTATTCGATTCCGACCAGTGCGAACGCCGAAGATCACGTCTCGATGGGCGCCAACGAAGCGCGCCACGTGCTCGAGATGACGGAGGATCTGTCGCATGTGCTGGCGCTCGAGCTGTATACCGCCGCGCAGGCACTGGAATACCGGCAGGACATGCTCAACGCTGCGCGCACGCTCGCCGCGCGTGGCGACTGGCAGGCGCTGGCCGGCAAGATCAACGGCGCGCCGAAGCCGGGCCATGCGTCGCACGTCCAGTTCGAACGCGAAGCGCACGCCCTGATGCAGGCGCTGGCGGCGACCGGCGAATTCCACGCCGGCACGAAGGTGCGCGACGCCTTCGCCCTGGTGCGCGAACGAATCGGTTTCATGCAGCGCGATCGCGCGATGGACGCGGATATCCAGAGCATCTGCGCGCTGGTGGCGAGCGGGCAGCTTGCGGCCAGGGCCGGCTGATCCACGCCCCCATGTCGCGACGCCCGAGAGGGACGCGTCGACGACGTATTCGCAGACACGAACCAGACGAGCCGGCGCTCACCCGCAGGCCATGACAGCGGCCGCCGCCTCGCGCGGCGGAACGGCTCATCGAAGGTCAGGCCAGCAGGTCGGCGTATTCCGGATGCCGCTCGAGAAACGTCTTTGCGTACGAGCAGGCGGTAATGACACGCCAGCCATTGGCACGCGCGGTCTCGAGCGCGGCGCGCATCAAGTCCGAGGCAATGCCGTGGCCGGCGAGGTCCGCCGGAACCTCGGTATGCACGATCTTCATGACACCGTCCCTGAAGCGGTATTGCAGCAGGGACAATTGCCCCTCGACCGTGCTGGTGAACAGGCCGGCTTCGGCGTCGTGCTTGATCGGATAGCCCATGCTGCGGTCGTTGCGTTTGCGGGATTCTTAACGCCAGCATAGCAAATGCGCCGCTGTCGCTTGCGCGATGGCCCCCGCCGCGCTACCCTTGTCGCATGTAATAGCGCATTAGTACATCAAACTCACGTTTCTCGTCGCAGGCGATCGACTCCGATGCCTGCGGCCGGACAGGGCAGTGCCATGAAGCGACGCCATCTCGAACCGGAAACCAGCGCGGACCGCGCCGAACGCAGCCTGTGCGAGGCGTTGCTTGCCTGCCGCACGCTCGACGAAATGCGTGCGTTCCTGCGCGACCTGTGCACGCCGGCCGAACTCGAGGCGCTGATCGACCGCTGGCGCGTCGTGCCGTACCTGCTGCGCGGCATGGCCTACCGCGAAATCCACGAGCGCACGTCGGTCAGCGTGACGACGATCGGCCGCGTGGCGCGTTTCCTGAGCCAGGGCAACGGCGGTTACCAGGCGGCGGTTGCGCATCACGCGCTGCCGGCCGTGCGCCGGCGCGGGCGGCCGGCAGCAGCCGCAGGCACCACGGCGCTGCCGCCCAAGCCAAGGGCCGGCCGATGAGTCCGGCAACGGCAACCAAGGCGCGCGAGCGCCTGCGCATCGCGATGCAGAAGTCCGGCCGGCTCGCCGATGTCTCGCAGGACCTGCTCGCGCGCTGTGGCCTGAAGTTCCGCCAAAGCAGGGACAAGCTGTTCTGCTTCGGCGAAAGCATGCCGATCGATCTGCTGCTGGTGCGCGATGACGATATTCCCGGCCTGATCGCACAAGGCGTGTGCGACCTGGGCATCGTCGGCCGCAACGTATTGCGCGAACAATCGTTCGCCGCCGTCGCGCGCGCGGAACCCGAGCCCGCGCGCGAGTTGTGCCCGCTCGGCTTCGGCCGCTGCCGCCTGTCGATCGCGCTGCCGCAGGATGCCGCGTACGGCGGTCCGGCGCAGCTCGCCGGCCTGCGCATTGCGACGACCTATCCGGCGCTGCTCGCTGCCTGGCTGCAGGAAAACGGCGTCGACGCCGGTATCGTCGTGCTGTCCGGCTCGGTCGAAATCGCGCCGCGACTGGGTACGGCCGATGCGATCTGCGACCTGGTATCGAGCGGCGCCACGCTGGCGGCCAACCAGTTGCGCGAAGTTGCAACGATACTGGAGAGCGAAGCCGTCCTGGCCGGTGCGGTGAGCGAACCGGCCGATGCGCGCGGCGAACTTGCCGAACAGCTGCTGCGGCGGATCGAGGGCGTCACGCGCGTGCGCGAGTCCAAGCTGATCATGCTGCACGCGCCGCGCAGTTCGGTCGCGACCATCACGCAGCTGCTGCCCGGGGGCCAGAACGCCACCGTCACGTCGATCGAAGGCAGCGCGGATCACGTCGCGCTGCAGGCGGTCTGCCACGGTGCCATCACCTGGCAGCATCTGGAAGACATGAAGCGCGCCGGCGCCTGCCAGCTGCTCGTGCTGCCGGTCGAGAAGATGCTGGCATGAAGACCGCTCCCGCCAACGGCTTTTCCGGCAACGTCCTGGAGTGGCGCGCTCTCGACGAGCGTGAGCGCGCTGCAGTGCTGTGCCGCCCGCCGCTCGCGCGCAGCGAGGAATTGCGCGGCACGGTCGCGCGCATCATCGCGCAGGTGCGCGCGGACGGCGACTCGGCACTGCACGCGCTGACGCGCCGCTTCGACGGCTGCGAGCTCGCGCGGTTCGAAGTTGCCGCGGACGAATTCGCGGCCGCGGCGGAGCGCCTCGATCCGGCAACGCGGCGCGCGATCGACGAAGCGCACGCACGAATCGACGCGTTTCACCGCGCCACGGCGCCGCAACCGGTGCGCATGGAAACGGCGCCCGGCGTCGTCTGCGAACGCATCGTGCGGCCGATCGAACGTGTCGGCCTGTACGTTCCAGCAGGCGGCGCACCGCTGCCTTCGACGGCACTGATGCTCGGCGTCCCAGCCCGGATCGCGCGGTGTCCGCAGGTCGTCGTCTGCACGCCCTCCGGTCCGAACGGACGCATCGATCCAGCCGTGCTGCATGCCGCGGCGCGCTGCGGAATTTCGCGCGTGTTCAAGCTCGGCGGCGCGCAGGCAATCGCGGCCATGGCATGGGGTACCGAATCAGTGCCGAAGTGCGACAAGCTGTTCGGCCCCGGCAACGCCTGGGTGACCGAGGCCAAGCGCCAGGTCGCCGCCGAGTTCGATGGAGCCGCGATCGACCTGCCGGCCGGGCCATCCGAAGTGCTCGTCATCGCCGATGCGCAGGCCAATCCCGATGCGGTCGCCGCCGACCTGCTTGCGCAAGCCGAACACGGACCCGATTCGCAGGTCATCGTGATTGCCGACGACCGCGCGGTACTCGTCGCGACGATCCAGGCGGTGCGGCGCCAGCTGGCGGAACTGCCGCGCGCCGTGATCGCCTCGGCGGCGCTGGCGCATGCACGAGTGATCCTGGCCGGTTCGCTCGGCGAAGCGGTCGCCATCAGCAACGCGTATGCGCCGGAGCACCTGATCCTCAACGTCGCTGCGCCGCGCCGCTGGCTCGAGGAAGTCGCCAATGCCGGCTCGATTTTTCTCGGTCGCTGGTCGCCCGAGTCGGTCGGCGATTATTGCAGCGGTACCAACCACGTGCTGCCGACCTACGGTCATGCGCGCGCCGCGAGCGGCGTGTCGGTTGCCAGCTTCCTCAAGCAGATCACCGTGCAGGAGTTGACCGCCGATGGCCTGCGCGGCATCGGTCCGTGCGCCGTCACGCTGGCGCGCGCCGAAGGCCTCGGTGCGCACGAACGCGCCGTGACGCTGCGCCTCGACCTGCTGGGAGAGCCGGCGTGAGCGTGCTCGATCTCGCGCGTCCGGAAATCCGCGCGCTCCAGCCGTATTCGTCGGCGCGCATGGAGGCAAGCGGCGGCTCGGTGCTGCTCAATGCGAACGAGTCGCCGTGGCCGGCGGTGATGGCCGGCGGCATCGCGCTCAATCGCTATCCGGATCCGCAGCCGCGCGAGCTGATCGACGCATTGGCCGTCCTGTACGGCGTCGCGCCGGCGCAGGTGCTGGCCGGCCGCGGCAGCGACGAGGCCATCGACCTGCTGGTGCGCGCGTTCTGTCGTGCCGGCCAGGATGCCGTCGCGATCTGCCCGCCGACCTTCGGCATGTATTCGGTCAGCGCAGCGATCCAGGGCGCCGCAGTCCTGGAAGTGCCGCTGGCCGCCGACTTTTCGCTCGATGCCGACGCATTGCTCGCGCGTATCGAACCGAACGTCAAGCTCGTGTTCCTGTGCTCGCCGAACAATCCGACCGGCAATCTGGTGCCGCTGGCGACAATCTCGCGCATTGCGGCGGAACTGGCCGAGCGGGCCATGGTCATCGTCGACGAGGCCTACATCGAGTTCGCCGGAACGCCGAGCGCTGCAACGCTACTCGGTCGCCACGACAATCTGGCCGTGCTGCGCACGCTCTCGAAGGCGCACGCGCTGGCCGCGGCGCGCATCGGCGTCGTACTGGCCCACGCACAGGTGATCGGCCTGCTGCGCCGGATCCTGCCGGCCTATCCGCTGCCGGCGCCGTGCGTCGAGGCTGCGCTGAATGCACTCACGCCGCCAGCCAAGGCCGCGACGCGGGTACGCGTGGCAGGCCTGGTCGCGGCGCGCGATCAGCTGGCCGCCGCGCTGAAAAGCGTGCCTGGGATGCATGATGTGTTGCCGTCCGCGGCAAATTTCATCGTCGTGCGCTGCGTCGACGCCGATGCGCTTTATCGCCGCCTGCTGTCGGTCGGCGTCGTGGTGCGCAACGTATCGCACTATCCGTCGATGGGCGGCTGCCTGCGCATCAGCGTCGGCAGCCCGTCGGATCATGCGCGGCTCCTCGCCGCGCTCGGCGCGCGTGTGGAGGCGGCATGAACGGACTGCCGGTCATGCAGCAGGGCTGCAGCCATGCTCTGCACGTGGATGAACGCGGATTTGCCCGGACAAGGGACGATCTTTCCCGCAGGTGCTTCCTGCCTTGTCCGCGTTCATCGGCGTTCATCCGCGTCAAAGATCGTTTTTCTCCGACGCGTCCCATTGCGCCGGTGTGCTGACGATGGCCAGCCTGCGCAAATTGTTGTTCGTCGATCGCGATGGCACGTTGATCGTCGAGCCGCCGGACCAGCAGATCGACAGCTACGCCAAGCTCGCCCTGGTCGACGGCGTGATTCCGGCGCTGCGTCGCTGCGTCGCCGCGGGCTATGAGCTGGTCATGGTGACCAACCAGGACGGCCTGGGCACTTCGAGCTTTCCGCAGGCGGATTTCGACGGGCCGCAGAATCTGCTGCTGCAGATACTTGGTTCGCAAGGCGTCGCTTTCCGCGACATCCTGATCGACCGCAGCTTTGCGCACGAGAACCGCGATACGCGCAAGCCGGGCGTCGGCCTTGCGCGCGCCTATCTTGCCGCCGATGACTGGAGCCGTGTCGCATCGGCCGTGATCGGCGATCGCGATACGGACCTGCAGTTCGCGGCAAACCTCGGTGTACGCGGTTTCCGGCTTGGCAGCCAATGGACCTGGGACACGATTGCGCACGCCTTGTGCGATGCGCCGCGGAGCGCTGCGGTCGAGCGCGGCACGAAGGAGACACGCATCCGCGTCAGCGTCGATCTGGATCGCGCCGCGGATGCAACCGTGGCGACCGGCATCGGCTTTTTCGATCACATGCTCGAGCAGATCGGCAAGCACGGCGGATTTGCCTTGACGCTGACATGCGCCGGCGACGGCCAAGTCGACGAGCACCATATCGTCGAGGATTGCGCACTCGCCCTGGGCGAGGCGCTGCGCCGCGCCCTCGGCGACAAACGTGGCATACATCGCTATGGCCGCTCCGAGCAGCTGGAAGAATCCGGCGTCGCACCATCGCTGGTCGGTGGCGCCGGTCTCGACATCCCGGTCGAATCGCTTGCCGGCGCGAGTGGCGCTGACTCGCGCGATCCATCGCGCCCGCCCTCCGGGCCGGCTCCACCAGCGGTCCCGCCGGCGCAGTCAACGCGGCTCGCGTCAAATCCCGGCTCGCCCCTCGGCCCTCAGCTCTCGCATCTTGGTCCCCAGCCTTCGCTGATCGATATCCTGCTGCCCATGGACGAAGCGCTCGCACGCGCAGCGCTCGATCTTTCCGGCCGTCCGTACTTCGTGTTCGACGGAAGGTTTCCGCGCGAACGTGTCGGCGAATTGCCGACCGAGCTCGTGCCGCATTTCTTCCGTTCGCTGTGCGAGACACTCGGCGCGAACCTGCACCTGGCCGTGCGCGGCGAGAACGCGCACCACATGGTCGAGGCCTGCTTCAAGGCGACTGCGCGTGCATTGCGCCAGGCATTGCGGCGAGAAGGCGATGCGCTGCCGAGCACCAAGGGCGTGCTGTGACGCCGGACGTCGTGCTGGTCGACGGCGGCGGCACCAACATTGGTTCCGTGCGCTGCGCCCTGCAGCGGCTCGGTGTCGATGCCGAACTGTCGGCCGACGCCGCGCGTATCGGCCGTGCCACGCATGTGATTCTGCCCGGTGTCGGCGCAGCCGGGCCGGGCATGGCCAGATTGCGCGCGGCCGGTCTCGTCGAGCCGCTGCGTGCGCTGCGCCAGCCCTTGCTTGGCGTGTGCCTGGGCATGCAGCTGCTGTTCGAGCGCTCCGAGGAGGCAGACGTCGAATGCCTGGGACTGATGCCGGGCACGGTTCGCCGCTTTGCAGCGAGCGACGGGTTGCGCGTGCCGCACATGGGCTGGAACAGGCTGCTGATCGAACGCGACGACGCCTTGACCGGCGATATCGGCGCCGAGCCCTACACCTATTTTGTGCACAGTTACGCCGCGCCGCGTGGCGACGAGACGGTCGCCAGCTGCGACTACGGCGGGGCATTCAGCGCGATCGTCCGGCGCGGCAACGTCTGCGGCATGCAGTTCCATCCCGAGCGCTCGGCCGCGGTCGGCGCGCGGCTCCTGCGAAATTTCCTCGCGCTGTGACCATGCAGATCATTCCGGCCATCGACCTGCGCGCCGGTGGTGTCGTGCGTCTGGCGCAGGGCGACTATGCGCGCGAAACGCGTTATCCGGTCGAGCCGCTGGCGCTGGCGCGCGACTATGCCGCGGCTGGCGCACGCTGGTTGCATGTCGTGGATCTGGACGGTGCGCGCGCCGGCGCGTTCGAAAATCTGCATACGATCCGGGCACTGGCCGGTACCGCGTTGCGGATCCAGGCGGGCGGGGGCGTGCGCGACGAACGCGATGTGTTGCGCCTGTTCGACGCCGGGGTGACCCGCGTCGTCGTCGGCAGCCTCGCCGTGCGCGAACCGGAAACCGTCGAAGGATGGATTGCCCGGCATGGTGCCGAGCGCATCTGCGTCGCACTGGATACGCGAGCCGATGCCCAGGGGCGCTGGACGTTGCCGGTCAAGGGCTGGACCGAGGCGTCCGGCGCCACGCTCGACGGGCTGGCGCTGCGCTTCGCCGATGCCGGAGCGCGCCATCTGCTGTGCACGGACATCTCGCGCGACGGCATGCTCTCGGGCCCGAATCTCGACTTGTACGCGCACCTGCTTGCGATCGTGCCGTCGCTGGCCGTGCAGGCATCGGGCGGCGTGCGCGGCGTCGATGACCTGGGCGCGTTGCGCGCAGCGGGCGTGGCAGGCGCCATCCTCGGGCGCAGCCTCCTGGAAGGCCGCCTTTCGGTCGCGCAGGCGCTGCAATGCTGACGCGGCGCATAATTCCGTGCCTCGACGTGAAGGATGGCCAGGTCGTCAAGGGCGTACGCTTCCGCGACCATGTCGTCATGGGCGGCATCGAGGAACTTGCCGTGCGTTATCGCGATGCCGGCGCCGATGAACTCGTGTTCTACGACATCACGGCCAGCCCGCAGGGTCGGGCAGTGGACCGCGGCTGGGTTGAACGTGTCGCGCGGATCATCGACATTCCGTTTTGCGTCGCCGGCGGCATCCGCAGTGCGGACGAAGCGCGTGCGGTGCTATATGCGGGCGCCGACAAGATCTCGGTCAATTCGCCCGCGCTCGAGCGGCCGGAGCTGATCGACGAACTCGCGGCCGCGTTTGGCGTGCAGTGCGTGGTCGTCGGCATCGACAGCCTGCGCGATGCCGACGGCCAGTGGCGCGTGCGGCAGTACAGCGGCGACCCGGAGCGGACGCGTGCGCTGCCGCGGCTCACGCTCGACTGGATTGCCGAGACGCAGCGGCGTGGCGCGGGCGAGATCGTGCTGAACTGCATGGGCTCGGACGGCGTGCGCGCCGGCTACGATATCGCACAGCTGGCCGCGGCAAGGACGCTGTGCCGCGTGCCGCTGATTGCATCAGGCGGTGCCGGCACCGTGCGGCATTTCGCCGAGGTGTTCGAACAAGCCGACGTCGATGGGGCGCTCGCCGCCAGCGTGTTTCATTCCGGCACGATCGGCGTCGCCGATCTGAAGCGATACCTGCACGGCCGCGGAATCGCGATTCGGCCATGAATATTTCCTGCGGATGCACGAGGCGACCCGCACCGACCGCACTACGGAGGGAAGCATGACAAGCGTTGCCGTGGAACCCGAACGTCTCGACTGGAGCAAGGGCGACGGCTTGCTGCCGGCGATCGTGCAGCACTGGCGCAGCGGTGCGGTGCTGATGCTCGGCTACATGACGCGCGAGGCGCTGCGGCTGACGCAGCAAAGTGGAAAAGTGACCTTCTGGAGCCGCAGCAAGCGGCGCCTCTGGACCAAGGGCGAAACGTCCGGCAACGTCCTGCTGCTGAAGTCGCTGCATGCCGATTGCGACGGCGATACGCTGCTGCTCGAAGCCGAGCCGCACGGGCCGACCTGCCACCTGGGCAGCGCCAGCTGCTTCGGCGATGCCGCATTGCCTACGCTGGCATTCCTGGCCGACCTCGATGCCTTGATCGCCCGGCGCGCCGCGCAGCGCCCGGCCGGCAGCTACACGACGAAACTGTTCGAGGCCGGGCTGGGGCGCATGGCGCAGAAGGTCGGCGAGGAAGGCGTCGAGACGGCGCTCGCCGGCGTCGGCGAGAGCGACGAGTCGCTGCTCGGCGAATCAGCCGACCTGCTGTTCCACCTGCTGGTGCTGCTGCGCGCGCGCGGCAAGTCGCTCGATGACGTGGCGCTCACGCTCGCGGCGCGCCACGGCGGCGCCAAGCCGGCGTAGCGGAACCGGCGTCCTACCTTGCCGGCGCGGGTTCGGTCGAGGCGTGGTCGACGACGTAGACCCAATGTCCGTCGCGCTTCTCCTGGACATCCGTATAGCGCCCCGCCATCGGCACACTCTTGCCGTCGGACTTCTGCTTCAGCGTCAGCGAGAAGTTGCCCCAGTTCGTGCGATGGTGCGCGTCGCCGAAGTGATGGCTGTTGCTCAGCGCCGCGTCGACGACGGTGAACGTCTCGAACAACGCCTTGTACGACGCGCGGATTGCCGCAGCGCCACTGTGTTGAACCTCATCCGGAAACCATGCGACCGCATCGGTGGCGTAGAGCCTGACGACGGCATCCAGATCGTTGGCCTTGACCGCCTTTACCCAGGCTGCGCCGACGCTGTCGGGAAAATCCGTGGTCGAGTCGGCGGCGGCCAGCGGCATCGCGGCCGCGGCGAATATCAGTGCCCCCAGCATTCTGGCAAGATTGCGCCTCTCCCATACGGAACTCATCGGATCCTCCCCATGTGGATGACGGATTGTTGCGCGTGCAAGTCTAGCGATGCGTCCAGACAGGCGCAATTCTGCAGCTGCGCGAGGCGGCCGGTGCGCGGGACCATTCGATGCCGCGCTGGCGGACGCTGAGCGGGACAGCGCCGAGCATCATCGGCCATCGCGGTGCGAGCGGCTACCGGCCCGAGCATACGCTCGACGCCTACGTGCTTGCGGCACGGCAGGGTGCGGAGGCGATCGAGCCCGATGTCGTGGCGAGCCGCGACGGCGTGCTGTACGCGCGCCATGATCTCGGCCTCGCGCGCAGCACCGATGTGGCGTCGCGCGCGGAATTCGCGTGGCGTGCGCGCGAGATCGCCGGGCAGCGTGACTGGTGGATCGGTGATTTCGACGCCGGCGAAATCGACACGCTGCGCGCGACCCAGCCGTTTCCTGGACGCAGCACCGATCTTGACGGACGCTTCGTCGTGCCGCGCATTGGCCACGTGCTCGGACTTGCGCGCGAGTTGGGTGAGCAGCGCGGAACGCCGCTGATCGTCGACCTGGAGATCAAGCAACCGGACTACTTCGACGCGCTGGGCATCGACATGTTCGAGGCCGTTTGCCGCGAACTCGACCGGCACGGCGTCACCGGCGCCCAGGCGCCGGTCTGGCTGGAATGCTTCGACCATGCGTTCTTGCGCAGCGCCTTCGAGCGCCTGGGCAATCCGTGCTTTGCGCTGGTCGAGAACCTGCCGCCGGAGAGCGGCGCCCGCGACGCGTCGCTGCGCGCGCTGGCGGCCTGGGCGCGCGGCGTGGCTCCGGCCAAGCACCTGCTGTGGGATCGTGCCGGAAATGACAACGGACTGGTCGACGCGGCGCATGCGCGCGGCCTGCAGGTGCACGCCTGGACGTTTCGCGACGATCGGTCGCCGGCACCGTTCACCGGCATTCGCGCCGAGTTGTCTGCGGCATTTGCGCTCGGCGTCGACGCGTTGTTCTGCGATTTCCCGGACACCGCGGTTGCGGTCCGTGCGGAGTTTGCGGCGGCGATCGAGCGCTGAACGCCCGCGAGCGGGGCCCTCAGCGTGCGGCCGTCAGCGCGCTGGTGTCCTTGGACGGGCGACGCGGCCGGGCCGTGTTGAACGGCACCGGCGGACCGGGATGGATGGCCTCGCGCCAGGCCTTCAGCCGGCTCTCGATCAGCGGGGTGGATGCGATCTGCGGTTCCGAATGTTCTTCTCCGGCGCGCGTTTCCCATTGGTCGACGAGCTTGCGCGCTTCGGCGAACGCCGCCGGAAAGTTGTCGTTGTCGTTGAGCCCATTGGCCAGGAGGGCGCGACCGAAGTCGGTGATCGCCGATTGCGTGCCGCAGCCGAACGAGGTGCGATCGGCGCGCGCTGCCGTGATGACCATCGTCGCCGGTCCTTTCAGGGCGTCGATGAAGCCGCCCGAATAGCAGGCCGAAATCACGACGACCTTGTTGCTGATTTTCGTGTCGAGAAAAAGGTCGGCCAGGTCGTCCGGACCGATCTGGTCGAGTGGCAGGGGATCGAGTGAAACAAACAGTTCGTGATCGCGCGAGCCGTGGCTGGTCAGGAACAGCAGCAGGATATCCTGCTCGCCGTCCATCCGCTCGGACACGGCGTCGACTGCGGTCTGCAGGTTGCTGAGCGTCGCGATCGGATATTGCAGCAGGGTCGACGGATTGTTGATCAGCAGCAGCGTGTGGCCGACCGCGTCGAAGCGTTCGCTGAAAAGCTTTTCGGCATACTCGGCCTCGTTGCGGAACACATTCTCCTCGCCATCGCCGGCGAACGCGATCAGGTACAGGTTCGGGCGGCCCGGTGTACGTGCTGCGAGCCGCGCGACCGCCGTGTCCATCATCTGCGACTGTGTGTACAGCAGCTGCTCGGGCGAGCCGGCATCGGCAGGCCAGTCGGCATCGCTCGAGGCATCGACGTCGGCTTCGGGCGGTGCGGGATCGTTCTTCGCCGCGGAATCGCTGTCTGCCTGGCTCGGGTCCGCGGCCGCCTTCGCGTTGTCCGGCTCGGCAGCGATCTGCGCCTGCTGCGCGGGCCGCTGCAGCAGAAAAACGGTCGTCAGCACGCCGAGCGAGAATGCCAGCGCGAACGTCAGCAGCAGTCGCCGTGCGTTCATGCGCTGCGAGCGCCCGAGTGGCGGAACGGACTCGGCACCAGCGCCGGCACCTCGGCACGATAGCGCGCGTAGGCGTCGCCGAACTGTTCGATCATCAAGCCCTCTTCGACCTGCAGCTTGCGCCAGAACGCCAGCCAGGCAAGCGCCACAGCGAGCAGCGCGCGCCACTCGTCGCGCGCCAGTGCCGAACCCAGAAGGGCGAGCAGCAAGCCGGTGTAGATCGGGTGGCGGACAAAGCGGTATGGACCGCTGCGGACCAGCTCGTGATCCTGCTTGAGCGTGACGATGCCGCTCCAGTTGCGGCCGAGGCAGACGCGCGCCCAGACCGCGAACGCAAGGCCTGCTGCCACCAGAAGGACGGCGACGGCGTCGGTCGCCGCGCCCGGCGAAACGATCTGGCCGGCGAGGAATCCGCCGGGCGCGCTGCGCGTCCCCAGCAACCATCCGGCGATCATGAGCGGCACGATGTGGCTGGCTCGTGACGCTGCCGATTCGACCCGCTGCGTCGTCTTCGCATCGCGTGCAGCGATCGCCCAATAGACAAGCCACGCGAGCCAAAGTACAGGAATCAGACTCGGATAGAGGGCGTTCATCGCTCAGGCGCGCTTTCAGTCGACGGTGATCGCATTGAAATCCGGCACGCACGGATGGTCGGCGTCGGCCGGGCATGTCGCCGGCGGACGCGCGAGCAGCGTGGTGCGCATGCCGGCTGCGTGTGCGGCATCGAGCTCGGCCGCGACGTCGGAAAGGAAAAGCACCTCGGCGCCGGGGCAGCCGATCACGGCCAGGATGCGGCGATACGACTCGACCTCGCGCTTGGCGCCGATCTCGGTGTCGAAGTAGCCGGTGAACAGCGGCGTCAGGTCGCCGGCCTCGCTGTGGCGGAACAGCAGCTTCTGCGCCGGCACCGAGCCCGACGAAAACACGTAAAGGTCGATCTGTTTCGCCTTCCAGTCGCGCAGCCGCTGCGCGACTTCCGGGTAGACGTGCGCGCGATACGCGCCCTCACGATAGCCGTCTTCCCAGATCATGCCCTGCAGCGCCTTCAACGGCGTTGCCTTGCGGTCTTCGTCGATCCAGCGCTGCAGCAGCTCGACGATTTCGGCCTGCGACGCGGAAACGAGCCCGGCTTCGCGCGCGGCCTCGTGCAGCCAGTGCTGGACCACCGGTTTGTCGCTATGCGTTGCGACGAATGCCGGCAGGCGTTCGCGCGCGTACGGAAACAGGACATCCTTGACGAAGCTGATCGAGCTGGTCGTGCCTTCGATGTCGGTCAGGATCGCGCGGATCACTTCGGTTGCCCGCCGGCGGGACGCTCGACATTGGCCGAATAGGCGGTTTCGATCGCGCGCTTTACCGCAACCGGATCGGCGACGCGGCTGAGCAGCATGCTGCTTTCGCCGCGACCGGTGATGCGCACGTCGCCGAAGCCGAGGATGCGACCCCAGCTGCTCTGGCGCAGGTCGACCGTTTCGATGGCCGAGAGGCGAATCTCGTCGGTCGTGCGACTGACGATGCCGGTCTTGCGCACCACGCGGTGCGTGGTCACGCCCAGCTCGATCGCACGCAGGCGCAGCCATTCGTAGATCGCGATCGGGATGCCGACGATCAGCGGAATCAGCACGATGCCCAAGATCAGCCGGCCCTTGGCCGTCCAGTGCAATGCAAAGCGCGCGACGATCGTTTCGCCGGGCGCAAGCGACTCGTCCAGGTAACTCATGCGGCAACCGCTTCGTCGGCAAGACGCGGAAACTGTCCGGCGATGTCGCTGCCGGTGAAGTTCGCCACCCAACCCTCCTTGTTGGTGAACAGGCGGATCGCGATGAAATAGGGTTTGTCGCTCATGTCGAACCAGTGGCGCGTGCCGTCCGGCACGCCGATCAGGTCGCCCTGCATGCACAGCACCTCATACACCTTGTCGCCGATATGCAGCGTGAACATGCCGCGGCCGGCGACGAAGAAGCGCACTTCGTCCTCCGAATGCGTGTGCTCGTTGAGGAACTTCTGGCGCAGCGCGGCACGGTCCGGATGGTCCGGCGTCAGGCTGATCACGTCGACGGCCTGATAACCCTTTTCGTTCTTCAGCCGTTCGATATCCTCGCGGTAGGCGGCGATGACCTCGTCCTGGCTCGCGCCAGGCACGACCGGCTTGGAGGCTTCCCAGCGCTCGAAGCGCACGCCGACTGCGCCGAGTTCGCGCGTGATCTCGGCATGGTTGCTGACGGTCTTGAGCGGCGCGCTGCCGTTGCTGTCGGAAAAAATGCGCAGTTGACTCATGCTTTCAGCCTCCTCAAGTCCAGTTCGCAACCGATCAGGAATTCGAGCGCCTCGATATGGCGCTCGGTCTCGGCCATGTCGCGGCCCCAGGTGTAGATGCCGTGTCCCTCGATCAGATAGCCATATAGGGGCTTATCCGCCCGTATCCAGTCGTCGACGCGCGCGACCAGTTCCGGCATGTGCTGGGTATTGGGAAACACCGGCAGCTCGATCCGCGTCTCGTGCGTGGTCTGACCGGCGAAAACCTTCAACAGTTCATAGCCGTCGAGCGGCATGACGCCGGCCGGCGCGAACAGGCGCGAGGCGACGGTCTGGGTCCTGGAGTGCGTGTGCAGCACGGCATTGGCATCGGCAAAGCGCCGGTAGAGATGGGTGTGCAGCAGCGTCTCGGCGGAAGGCCGGGCGGTCGTGTCGACCGGCTGGCCATCCATGTCGACGACCATGATGTCGGCCGGTGTCAGCGCGCCCTTGTCGCGGCCCGAAACGGTGACGGCGACGTGGCTTGCGTCCAGCCGCATCGAAAAATTGCTGCTGGTCGCGGGCGTCAGGCCTTGCGCGCCGAGTTTGCGGCCGGCTGCAACGATGGCCTGCGCGCAGTCGGCGAGACGGGTTGGGTCGTAGCTCAAACTGCCGGTTTCCTGCTGTGGCTTCGCTCGTGGCGGTCATGATAACCGAAGCCGGCTCGGACCTGCCGCAGACGTGGCGCGGAGCGCCGGGTTCGCCTCGCGCAACGCCGATTGCCACGGCCGGCGCTCGTGCGCGTCTCGCCAACTGCGACCGCGAACTGCACAATGCACCGCATCTGCAATATTCCCAGGTGATGCATGCCGGCCAATCTGAACGAATTTCTGCCAACGGCGGCCTGGGCCATGGCGGCCTTTGTCGCTGGCGCGGTGGTCGCCTGGCTGCTGCTGCGCGGCCGTGCGCGCGAGGCCCGTGCCCTCGGCCGCGAAAGCCGCGAGGCGGAGGTCGCGCAACTGTCGGCCGAGCGTGACGCTGCGCGTGAAGCGTTGCAGCGCCTGCAGCGCGATCACGACGCGGCCCAGCGCGAGCTCGCCGAGCATCGCGCCCGCGTCGTTGTGTTGTCGCGCGACGGAGCCACGCTTGCGGGCCGGCTCGAGCGCCTGACCCAGGTCGAGGCGGATCTTGCTGCGGCGCGCGCCGACGGCAAGCACTGGAACGAAGCCTGCCAGCGTGCCGAGCAACGCCTGACCGAGACGGCGACGCGCCTGCAGGCGCAGGTTCAGGCGGCCGAGGAACGCCAGGCCATGCTCGAGCGCGTGCGCGAGGAATTCGCCGATCGCTTCAAGGCGCTGGCCGGCGAACTGCTCGAGGAAAAGGGCCGCAAGTTCGGCGAGCAAAGCGCGGCCAATCTCGGCACGCTGCTCAATCCGCTGCGCGAGCAGATCGGTGATTTCCGCAAGACCGTCGCCGACGTCTACGACAAGGAGAGTCGCGAGCGCCAGCTGCTCAAGCACGAAATCGAATCGCTCCGGCAGATCAACCAGCGCATCGGCGAGGATGCCCTGAACCTGACGCGCGCGCTGAAAGGCGAGGCGCGCACGCAGGGCGTGTGGGGCGAACTCGTGCTCGAGCGCCTGCTCGAGGCCTCGGGCCTGCAAAAGGGCCGTGAATATGAAACCCAGGTCTCGCTGAAGGACGACGAAGGCGGGCGGCCGCGGCCCGATGTGATCGTGCACCTGCCCGAAGGCCGCGACCTCATCATCGACTCCAAGGTGTCGCTGACCGCGTACGAGCGCTACTGCAGTGCCGCCGACGATCACGTGCGCGGCGCCCAGCTGAGCGCGCACCTGGCGTCGATGCGCACGCACGTAAGGCAGCTGGCCGAACGCCGCTACAGCGACTTGCCCGGCATCAACAGCCTCGAATTCGTGCTGATGTTCGTGCCGGTCGAGGCCGCCTTCATCGAGGCCGTGCACCACGACGACGAGCTGCATGCGTTCGCGCTCGAGCGCCAGGTCGTCATCGTCACGACCTCGACCTTGCTGGCGACCCTGCGCACCGTTGCCAGCCTGTGGCGTTTCGACGACCGCAACCGCAACGCGTTCGAGATTGCCGAGCGTGCCGGCCGCCTGTACGACAAGTTCGTCGGCTTCGTCGAGGATATCGAGGAGGCGCGCAGGCGTCTGGACTCGGCGCGCGACGCCCTGGCGAGCGCCGGCAGCAAGTTGAAGACCGGACGCGGCAACCTGGTCGGGCAGGTCGAGAAGCTGCGCGAGCTCGGCGCCCGCGCCGGCAAGCAGCTGCCGGGCGAGGTCGTCGAGGAAGCGCAGACCGAGGAAGTACAGTTGCGGCTGGGCGAGTCCGACGGCGACACGTGACGCCGAGGCCTTCTGCGTTCGGACTGGTGCTGCAGGCCGCTTCCCGTTGCTGCCGCGACAGCGCGCTGGCTATGCCTGAGGCACGCGGCGCATCTTGCTGTGCTTGAAGCTGTAGCCAAAGTAGATCACGAAACCGACGATGGTCCAGATGCCCATCATCGTCCAGTTGTACCAGTTCTCGCCGAAGATCAGCAGGAACAGGCAGCTCAGCACGCCGAGCGTGCAGATGACCGGCGCGAACGGCACGCGGAACGTGCGCGGCGCATCCGGTTGCGTGCGGCGCAGGATCAGCACGCCGATGCAGACCGCGCAGAACGCGATCAGCGTGCCCATCGAAACGAGGTCACCGAGCACGTCGAGCGGAAACACGGCGGCCAGCGCGGCGATGCCGACGCCGGTGATGACGGTGTTGATGTACGGGGTGCAGTACTTCGGGTGGATCTTCGCGAATACCGGCGGCAGCATGCCGTCGCGGCCCATGATCATGAAGATGCGCGGCTGCGCGATGACCATGACCAGGATCACCGACGACAGTCCGATCAGCGCGCCGATCTCGACGCACCAGCGCAGCCAGCCGAGCTCCGGATGCGCCTTGACCGCGGTGACGACCGGCTCGCTCGTGCCGAGCTGGTCGAACGGCAGCAGGCCGGTCAGAACCACGGCCATGCCGATGTATAAAATGGTACAGATGGCGAGCGAGGCGATCGTGCCGATCGGCAGGTCGCGCTGCGGATTCTTCGCCTCCTGCGCGGCCGTCGACGTCGCCTCGAAGCCGATATAAGCGAAGAACACGAGCGCTGCGCCGCGAATGATGCCGGCCCAGCCGTACTTGTCGCCGCCCTGGTTTTCCGGAATGAACGGGTGCCACAGCTTCGGGTCGACGTAGTTCCAGCCGGCGACGATGACGATGATGATCAGCGCGACCTTCAGCGCGACCATCGCCGAGTTGACGCCGCTCGACTCGCGGATGCCGACATAGCACAGCCAGGTCAGCGCCAGCACGATCATCACCGCCGGAAGGTTGAACAGCGCGCCGGTCGTGACGAGGTGGTTGTCCATGAATGCCAGGGGCGCGTTGGTCAGCACCTCGGGAATATGCAGGCCGACGTGGTCGAGCAGGCTGGTGAAGTAGCCGGTCCAGCTGACGGCGACGGCGGACGCCGATACGCCGTACTCGAGCACCATGTTCCAGCCGATGAACCAGGCAACGATCTCGCCGAGCGTCGCGTACGCATACGAGTACGAGCTGCCGGCCATCGGAATCAGGGTCGCGAATTCGGCGTAGCACAGCGCGGTGAAGCTGCAGCAGACTGCCGCCATGATGAACGCCAGCACGATCGCCGGTCCCGCGTGCTCCGCGGCGGCCTGCCCGGTGATGACGAAAATGCCGCCGCCGATCACCGCGCCGATGCCGAGCGCAGTCAATCCCCACGGACCGAGCGTGCGCTTCAGGCAGGGGCCTTCGCTGGCGTCGGCCTCGGAGAAATCGGTTTTCTTGACAAGCAGTTGATCGAGATTCATGGATGCGTTTCTTGTTGGAAGTCCGGCGTCCGTTGCCGGTGTCCCGATCGCCAGCGGCGACGCGGGTCGGAAAAACAACGGCCGGCGATTGCGCGCCGGCCGGTTTGAATCTACAGCGCCAGCATCTGGCCTAGTTCGGACTTTCGGTGCCGTTCGCCAGATGGCTGCGCTTGTAGCCGTACAGCGAATAGATGACGAGTCCGAATGCCGCCCAGCCGACGAAGAACAGTTTCGCGAACATCGACAGGTTGACGAACAACAGCAGGCATCCGGCTACGGCGAGCGGGCAGACGATCCAGGCCATCGGCGTGCGGAACGGCCGGTGGCGGTTCGGCTGCTTCTTGCGCAGGATCAGCACGCCGATCGCGACCATGGCGAACGCGAGCAGAGTGCCTGAGTTCGAGGTGTCGGCCAGCTTTCCAACCGGCAGCAGCGCGGCGCTGATCGCGACGATGATCCCGGTGATCACGGTGATCACGTGCGGCGTGAAGAAGCGGGGATGCACCTTGGACAGCGGATCCGGCAGCAGCCCGTCGCGCGACATCGTGAAGAAGATGCGCGTCTGACCGAACATCATCATCAGGATGACCGATGGCAGCGCAAGGATTGCCGCGATGCCGATCCAGTTGCCGACCGTCGTGTGGCCGAGCAGGCGCATGACGTGCGCGAGCGGTTCCTTGCTGCACACCAGCGCCTGCGAATTGGCGCAGGCGGCGGCCATTTCCGGACTGCCCGGATCGAGCACGGAACCGTCCGCGCCCAGGATCGGCTGCGCGCCGACCGAACCGGCGGCGCTGTAGCCGACCAGCAGGTAGTACACCGTGCAGATGCCGAGCGATGCGATCAGGCCGATCGGGATGTTGCGCTGCGGATTCTTGGTTTCTTCCGCTGCGGTGGACACCGCATCGAAGCCGACGTAGGCGAAGAAGATCGACGCCGCGGCGCCGAGCACGCCGACACCACCGGTCGGACTGCCCCAGCCGCCCGGCAGCAGCGGATGGAAGTTCGCGCTGTTGACGGCCGGGAAGGCGAGAAAGATGAAAAACGTCAAGGCGACGATCTTGATCGCCACCAGCACCGAGTTCACGCGCGCACTCTTCGACGTGCCGATGTAGAGCAGGATCGTTACCGCCAGGCCGATCAGGAACGCCAGCAGATTGAAAGTCCCCCCGGACATGGGTCCGGATCGCAACGCGTCGGGCAGGCCATAGCCGTTTGCAACAAGCAATCCGTTCATGTAGCCCGACCAGCCGACACACACGGTTGCGGCACCGATGCCGTATTCCAGACCCAGTGCCCAGCCGACGATCCAGGCGACGAACTCGCCGAGCACGCCGTACGTATAGGTATAGGCAGACCCCGACACCGGCACCATCGCAGCGAGCTCGGAGTAGGCGAGAGCCGCCAGCCCGCAGACGATTGCAGCGATCACGAAAGCGATCATCATGCCAGGCCCGGCCTTCTGGCCGGCTTCGGCGGTCAGCACGAAGATGCCGGTGCCGATGACGGCGCCGATGCCTAGCAGGGTCAGTTGCACCGGCCCGAGCTGCCGTTTCAGGCCTTTCTTCTCGGCTGTTTCAAGAATCTTCTCGAGTGGCTTGACTCGCCAGAAAATCATCAGGTCGCTCCCCGTTCGTGAATTGGCGGTCGAATGGCGGCTGGATCCGGATTGCCGCCAGTTCGTAAAGGCACCGGCACCGCAAGAAGCCGGCTTCAGCCGCGGTAAAATACGCGAGCGCCCGGCAGTGAGCAACCGCCGTCTGCTTCGCGGCGCCGTCTGACGGATTGCTGCAATGCCCCTTGCTTTGTCCGCCGCCGACCCGCGCCGCCCGCTGCTGCGCCTGCTCGACCGATTCGGCGAGCAGTGCCCGGGCCAGGCGCAGGCGACCCGGCAATTTCGTGCGTTCGCGCTGGAACACGCCGATTGCTTCGAACGAACCTGCATCCCGGGCCATTTCACCGGCTCGGCCTGGCTCGTCGATGGCCGCGGGCGGCGCGTGCTTCTGACACACCATCGCAAGCTCGAGCGCTGGCTGCAGCTCGGCGGTCACGCCGATGGCGATGGCGACCTGGCGCGCGTGGCGCTGCGTGAAGCCGGCGAGGAATCCGGACTGGCGGACCTGGTCGTCGAGCCCGAAATTTTCGATCTGGACCGGCATGTCATTCCGGCGCGCGGCGGCGAACCGGAGCACTGGCATTACGACGTCCGCTTCGTCGTGCGTGCGACCGGCGAAGAAGCCTTTGTCGTTGGCGACGAGTCGCATGCGCTGGCGTGGCGCGACATCACCGGCATCGCCGCGGACGCCATGGCAGACGAGTCCTTGCGTCGCATGGCGCGCAAATGGCTGCAGTACCGCCAGGATGATTTTTACTCGGCATTCCGGCGAAAGCCGGAATCCAGCCCTGCGCGCTGAGTGCAGGAAAGCGGGATGACACGCGGCTTCGGCCGCGCGCCGTTCGGGCTGACTCCGTCGTTCGCTGCGGCATCCTGCCGGCGCAGTCCGGCTTTCGCCGGGCCGGCGGCCGAACGGTCAGGCCCGGCCGGAGAATTCACCGGTCACGGTGCTGACGAGGACCTTCTCGCCGGTCCTGATGTATTCGGGCACCTGGATTTCGATCCCGGTGCTCAGCTTCGCCGGTTTCGGCCGTTTGGTTGCGGTCGCGCCCTTCAGTTCGGGTGCGGTATCGATGACTTCCAGGGTGACGCTCGGCGGCAACTGCAGCGCAACCGGCTGGCCTTCGATCAGCTGGATATAACAGCCCTCGAGGCCGTCGCTGATGAATCCGGCGGCATCGCCGACGCTGTCGCGACCGAGCTGATACTGCGTGTAATCCTCGACGTCCATGAACACGAAGTTGTCGCCGTCCATGTAGGAATAGTTGACCGCGCGGCGCGTGACCTCGGTCTCTTTCAGGTCATCCTCGGAACGCAGCGAGATGTCGAGCTTCTGCGCGCCGGGTACCGAGTACATGATGAAGCGGAACGTGACGTTGCCGCCGCGGCCCTGCGGCGAGCTGCGTTCGATGTCGCGTATCTGCCAGACCCTGCCGTTGTATTCGACGACGTTGCCGCGCTTGATTTCGGAGGCTTTCATAGGACGTGGAGAGCGTAAAGGGGGAGAAGGGAGAAGGGAGAGGAGAGAGGGAAAAAAAGCGAGAGCCGCCCGCCCTTTGCGCCTCCCGTCTCCCCTCTGCCTTACTTTGGGGCCAGACGTATCGCTCCATCCACGCGGATCACGCTGCCGTTGAGGTAGCGGTTCTCGAGAATGAAGGCGACGGTGCCGGCGAATTCCTCCGGCGTGCCGAGGCGCGACGGGTAGGGGACTTGCGCACAAAGGGAATCGTATACATTTTGCGGCATGCCGTCGACCATCGGCGTATGGAACACGCCTGGCGCGATGGTCATCACGCGTACGCCGATGCGGGCGAATTCCCGCGCCATCGGCAGCGTCATGCCGATCACGCCGCCCTTGGATGCCGAATAGGCGGCCTGGCCGATCTGGCCTTCGTAGGCGGCGATCGAGGCGGTGTTGACGATCACGCCGCGCTCGCCGTCGGCGCCCGGCGCATTGCCCTGCATCAGGTTCGCCGCAGCCTTGGCGACATTGAAGCTGCCGATCAGGTTGACCATGACGGTGGTGTGGAACGTCTTCAGCGGCATCGGGCCTTCCTTGCCGAGCACGCGACCGGCGCCGAGGATGCCGGCGCAGCTGATCGCCGCGTTGATTCCCCCCATCCGCTCGGCCGCCTGCTGCAGCGTCGCAGCGACGCCTTCCTCGCTCGTCACATCGGTTCGGTGATAGCTGGCCTTTGCGCCGAGGTCGGATGCCGCGGCCGCGCCTTTTTCATCGTTGATGTCGAGCAGCGCAACGCTGGCGCCGCGATCGACGAGCATTTTCGCGACCGCAAGGCCGAGCCCCGACACGCCGCCGGTAACGACGGCCTTCACCTGGTCGATTTGCATTGGATTCATCCGGGAAGCGCGGCTGCTGATCGCCGCATGTGGTCCGCGCGATCTGGACGACCGCGCGCGGGCTATTGTACCGAAGGAGGGCCTGCGCTGACGAGGGCGCCTCTTGCCGGCGCGCACGCAGCGGTGCGCGCCGGACTGACATGCGCGGCTAGCGCACCGGGGCCATCAGGTGCTGGTACGGCGTTCCGGCCCACATCACGTAGGGCTGCGTGGTGTCGGGATCGGGACTCTTCGGATAGGAGTCGTAGAAACTCGCATCGGCTCCCACGATCATGACGTGCGGGCCGGTCTTGACCCAGTGATTGCTGGCGGTCGGCGCGGTGGCGTAGGGATCGGTGTTGCTGGCATCGGTGCCGCCTTCGAGCATGTACATGAAGCCGACCTTTCCCTGCGGCGGCTCCTTGTGCCCCATCCACGCGCCGGCCCAGGCGAAGGCATTGGCGTCCATGCACATCGGGTCAGGACCTGGCGTGGTCGGGTTGTCCGGCATGCAGGTGAAACCGTTGCTTCCCTTGCGCAGCGTGCGCATGTTGCCTGCGGTGTCCATCGCGATGATCGTGGCGTCTTTGGAAACCTTGGCCGGCGCGGCACGCATGGCGCTGGCGATCAGTTGCTTGTCGCTGGGCGCCTTCGCGGCTTTCGTCGCGGGCTTGGCGGTTTCGGCCGACAGGGCCGCGCTGGCGCAGGCGAGAGCAAGGGCGATGAGGATGCTGGTTTTCATCAAACGTGGTGCGAGCATGGCTGTCTCCTCCCGTTCGAATGATCGACGCGGTCGCGTCGCGCGCAATGTCCTCCTGTGGGTCTGCTCAGTCAAGAAGCGAAAAAGATTGAACCACGGAGAACACGGAGCACACGGAGGAAGGTGTCGTAAAGGTCTTGGTAAACAATCGACGCGATGACAAATGTCATGTCTTTTCGAACATCCTAGCCGTCGACCTTGCTTTTCCTCAGTGTTCTCCGTGTTCTCCGTGTTCTCTGTGGTTCAGGCTCTGGCTCCGCTATCCATTTACCCCAGAAAGCCAAGGTCGGCCGTCGGAAACGCGCCGACGTACGGAAAGATCGTGCCGATGTCGCAGCTGTCCACGCCGAGCCACTTGGCCAGGGTGGCCGAATACTGGTCGCATGACAGGCTCGGGATCATCTGGCCGCGTGCCAGGCAGTCCGGTCCGTCGAGCGTCTGGTCGGGGAAATAATTGTTGCCGCTGACCATCGGCGCGCTGTACAGCTTTTTGCCGATCACCGACCCGCCGATCGCAAGCTGGATGCCGCCCCAGGCATGGTCGGTGCCATCGCCGTTCGAATTCAGCGTGCGCGCGAACTCCGAAAACGTGAAGCTCGTGACGGCGTTCTGCACGCCGAGCGCGACGGTCGCGTTGTAGAAGCTGCCGAGCGCCTGCGAAATCGTCCCGAACAGGTTCGGCTGGCCGCTGTTCGGATCGAGCTGGCCATCGTGCGTATCGAAACTGCCGTAGGAAACGAAAAATATCTGCCGTTTCGCGCCGAGCGAAGTGCGCACCGAAATGATCTTCGCAATCTCCTGCATCGCATCGGCGATCGTGTTGACGCCCTTGGCCGGGAAATACGCCGAGACGTCGGTCGCGCCCTTCAGCGCGGCGTTCAGGGTCTGGAACCAGTCGATCGAATTGTGCAGCGTCGCCTGGTAGTTGCGCGACAGTGGATCGGGATACGACGCGTTGAGCAGGTCGGTCAGTGCATTCATCTTGGTCGCGCCGATCGAGCCGTTGTAGCCGGACAGTCCGACCGGGCCGGAGCTCGTGACGGAGTACGGCTGCACGACCTGCCCGGCCTGGATGCGGTTCTGGCCGTTGAGCGAGATCGACATCGGAATCGTCATGCCCGGATTGAGCACGCTCAGGCGATCGGCCGCGAGCCCGGCCCAGCCGACGGTGCCGTTCTGCTTCGGCTGGCCGTATTGCCATTGTCCCTGCTGGTCGGCATGCGAGAACAACTGCGGCGGCAACGGCGTGCCCGGCGTCTGGTACAGGGTCTTGGTGGTCGGCTGCAGCAGGGTGCCGGCGTTGACGACGAAGGCGAGATTTCCGCTTTCGAACAGGCTGGCCAGCTCGGTGCATTTCGGATGCATGCCGTAGGTATCGCCGGCACGGTCGAGCGTCATCGGATGCACCGGGAGCAGCGTCGCCTGGTCGATCGCCATGCCGGTCGGCGCGGCACCGCTGCGCGACGTGAAGTACGTGCCATAGCGCCCGCTGGTCGTGGTGCCGTCGGATGGGATCAGCAGGTTGAACGAATCGTTGCCGCCGACCAGGAACAGGCACACGAGCGCCTTGTAGTCGCTGACCGGTGGATAGCTGGGACACGTCAGCGTCGAGGCGAGCAGCGAATTCATCAGGCTCAGCTGACCGAACAACGCGCCACCGCTCGCGCAGGCGACACTCGAGCAGGCGGCGCGGCGCAGGAAATCGCGGCGTGAATGGAAGACCGGGTTCATGGCGCCCTCACTTTTCAATCGCAAATTCGGGTGATGCAAGCACGACCTGCAGCAGGCCGACAACACGCGCCTGCGGCGCCGAAACGGTGTACGGGATGTCGCCGACCATCGTCACGAGGCGGGCCTGCATCGTGCCGCTCATGCTGCCGTACATCAGGTCGTGGTTGACCTGCGCGACCAGGCTCGCCGGATCGTTCGCCAGGGCGAACAGCGCGGACAGGTCCACCGTGATCGTGCTGCCGGTGTTGGCCGGATTGCCGAGGTACGCGCTGGCGCGTCCGACCAGATCGTTTGCCGTCGCGACCACTGCGCTTTCGCTTTCGATCTGGAACTCCGGCCCGTACATGCCCGCATCGGCCAGCTCGCCCGGCGGTTCGTAGTCCGGCAGGTAGAAGTTGAACACGCTGGTCGCGTCGAGCGGCGCCTGACCGTAGGCCGGCGTCGTCGACGACAACGCGTAGACGCCGCCCGGCGCCGCGCTGTTGTAGTAGCGCCAGAACGCGGTCAGTTTCAGCAGCGGCTCGCGCGCCTTGCCGAACGTATTCGGCTGCGGCGGGGAAACGGCGCCGTATCGGGCTTCCGGGTCGGTAAGGATCGCCTTGACGACGGCGCCGAGATCGCCATAGACGCCGTGGCCGTTGTCGACGAAGACGTTGGCGATCCGTTCGATGTAGGCGGGAGTCGGATTGCTCGTCGTGAACCGTTCGATCAGCTGGCGCGAAATGAACGGTGCAACGTTGGGATGGTCCGAGAGGATCGTCAGCAGCTGCGCGATGTCCATGCCGCAATTCGGCGCCGGGTTGTCGATGACGTTGCCGTCGATCACGCTCTTGGACGCTTCGTCATGGTGCGATTCGTAGCAGAACATCGGCAGGTAATCGGCGATCGTCCAGCCGGGGCCGTTGGTCGGATAGTTGAAGAAGCTGTCGGAATAGTTCGGGTCGTAGCTCAAGCCGGTGAACACGCGCGCGTTGGCCGTGATGATGGCCGGCGTGTAGGTCGGAATCGGATTGTTGCCGGTGTCGAGCTTCGGCGAGAAATCCATGTTGCGCTCGATCAGGCCGATCGAGAACAGCTGCATGATCTCGCGCGCGTAGTTCTCGTCGGGCGAAAGGTTCAGCGCCGGATTGGCCTTGCTGTTCTGCACATACGTCAGCATCTTTGCCATCGCCGGGCTGTACGTGACATCGGCGAGCAGGGTCGGATAGACACCGGCGTGATACGCGCTGGCGCTGTCGAACCAGCCGAACGCGTCGCGCGCCAGCGTGTCGTAGTACTCGGCCAGCGCGACCGGATCCTGGTTGAGCTTGTTGCCCTGGTCGCTTGCGACGAGGATCTGCGACAGCGCCCAGGCGGCGCGCTGGCGCAGCTGGTCGGGCGCGGTGATCGCCGTCAGGAACCATTGCGCGCGGCGGTGCGACTGGCCGGGATTCTGCACGCCGGCGTCCAGTGCCTGCACGGCAGGGCGCTCGAGCGTCGCCGGCATCGCCAACTGCTGATCGATCCACTGGTCATAGCCGATGCTGCGCAGATGCGCGATCTCCGCGGCGGTCGGCCCGAACGTTGCCATGGTCAGGAAACGCGCCGCCTCCGCGTCGCTGGCCGGCGTATCGGCGACGGGCTGAAAGCCGTTGCGATAGATCAGGTCGTAGGAAAATGCCGGTGTCGCGATCGCGATGGCACAAGCGGCAAGCCAGCCACAACCAAGCCGGCGACAACTTCGGCGGGTGCAGAACCCAAGCATGCAAACCTCCCTGATCCTCGGCAAGTCCGCTACAAGGCCATGCCTCGAAGCGACCCGCCACACTCCGGTTTCCCCCGATTCCGTTGCCGCAGGATCAGAACGCGTCAACGTCGCGTCGGTTGACAACGGGTTCGCCGGTCACGAGGAAGGAAAGACGAGTTTCAAGGGTCTCTACAACGCGCGCAGGTAAAAGCGGTTGCAGCCGAAATGCCCGGTATTGCCGAGCGCGGACGCGATGCGCTCGAACCCGTGCATCTCGTACAGCTTCTGTGCCGCATCCATTCCGGTCAGTGTTTCGAGATAGCAGCGGGTGTAGCCGAGGTTGCGCGCTCGGCCCAGGCAGAGCCGGATCAGCTCGCTGCCGGCACCCAGCCCGCGCAGTTCGGGCAGGAAGTACATCTTGCGCAACTCGCAGATGCCGGTCGAATCGCCAAGCAGCGGCGCAATCCCGCCGCCGCCGCAGACGCGGCCGTCGCGTTCAACGACGAAATACGCGCAACCGGGCATGGCGTAGGCGCCGGCCATGTCGTCGACTTCCGGATCGTGGATGGCGAAGCCCGGACCGCTGGCGCCGAATTCGGGCATGACGGTACGGATGACGCCGGCCATCGCGGCGTTGTCGGTGGCCGCGATGGGGCGGATCGAGTAGGCGAGGGCAGTATTATCGGAAGACATCGTGGGGCTTGAGGATACACATTGGGTTGGATGCTGATGGCCACGCCGTGAGCGGATAGCGATTTCGCAGAAATCAGTGTGAAATGCAATCCGCCTGTCGCCTGCCGCTCACCTTGTCACCGCGTTACAGCGGCCTGCGGAAATCCAGGTCATAGCGCGAGCCGTGCACCAGCACGTGCATGCGCAGGTTGGTAATGCTGATCGGGCCGCTCGGGTCGGCGTCGGCGACATTCGAGTGGCCGACATCGGTCGGATCGATCACGGTGATGCCGCCCTGGCCGACCACGTCCATGACGTTGTCGACGCCGATGAACGCCGCGGTGTCGGGATCGATGCCGATGCCCAGCGCGAACGGATTCAGGGCGAGCGCGCCGAGCAGCCGGCCGAGCCGGTCGGCGCTGGCGCCGCCCTGGTCGATCACGAGGCGATTGGTCAGGCCAAGTCCCGGCGCGAGCGTGACGCTGCCCATGCGCGGTGTCGGGCCTTGCGCACCGCCAGCCAGCATGTGCTCGGAGAGGATTGCGGCGCCGGCGCCGACGCCGCCGATCGCGACGCCCTCGGCGTTGCGCTTGCGCAGCAGGCGCGCCAGCGTCGTGCCGCCGAGCAGCGTCGACAGGCGCAGGGGCTGGTCGGCGCAAAGCAACACGAGGTCGGCACTTTCGACCATCGCCAGCGTTGTGCGTTGTTCGGCATCGGTGCGGCTTGCCAGCGTCGCACGCCGGACCTGTCCGGCGCCGTGGGCGATCAGTTGGCTGTCGAAATCTTCGGGCGCCGCGTCGTCTGTGGTGGTGCTGGTAACCAGGGCGACGCTCGGGCGCCTGCCGATCAGCGCGAGCAGGCGCTTGTAGATGCCGGCCGCGCCGTCCGGACGAATGCTTTGCCCGACCGCAATGAGATAGCCGCGTGACTGGTTCGGTGCGATTCTTGCGGGCATGGCTTGCCGCGGCGCTGTGGAAGTCGGCCGCGATTATAGCCGTCTGCCGCGGTCAGGCGGGGAACCACGGAGAACACGGAGTACACGGAGAAAAACTAAGGGCAAAGAATTCTGGGATTGAGAGGGCGAGGCTCCATGCACCGACTTACTCGCGTATTGGACCATTCGACTCGCACCCGCCAGAAATAGTCCACACCGGAGTTCGGATGAGGATGCACATAGCTTCGGTTTCGCTTCTCTCCGTGTTCTCCGTGGTTCAAGCTCCTGCACTTCGACCAGGTCAAGCAACGGCCTTGCCGACCTTGCTGCCGTTGTCGCGGCCGAGCTGCGCGCTAAGCCAGCGGCCGGTATCGACGAGGCGTTCGAGATCGACACCGGTCGCGATGCCCATGCCGTGCAGCATGTAGACGACGTCCTCGCTGGCCACGTTGCCGCTCGCGCCGCGCGCATACGGACAGCCGCCGGTTCCCGACACCGATGCATCGACGACCGCGACGCCGAGTTCCAGGCACGCGAGTATGTTGGCCAGCGCCTGCCCGCGCGTATCGTGGAAATGCACGGCCAGTGCGGGCATCGGCACTTCGGCCGCCACGGCGGCCAGCATCGCGCGTGCCCTGGCCGGCGTGCCGATGCCGATCGTGTCGCCGAGCGAGATCTCGTAGCAGCCCAGCTCGTGCAGGCGCCGCGCGACGCGCACGACGTCGATCACCGGCACGTCACCCTGGTACGGGCAACCGAGTACGGTCGACACATAGCCGCGCACCGCCACACCGTCGGCACGTGCGCGTTCCATCACCGGCACGAAGCGCTCGATCGATTCGTCGATCGACGCGTTGATGTTCTTGCGATTGAACGCCTCGCTCGCCGCGGTGAACACGGCGATCTCGGTCGCGCCGACGCTGCGCGCCCGCTCGTAGCCCTGCAGGTTCGGCACCAGCACCGGATAGCGCACGCCGGGTCTCCGGCGGATGGCGGAGTACACCTCGACCGCGTCGGCCAGCTGCGGCACCCATTTCGGGCTGACGAAGCTGGTTGCCTCGATGGTCTGCAGGCCGGTGTCGGACAGCCGGTCGATCAGTTCGATCTTGACCGGTGTCGGCACGATCGCCTTTTCGTTCTGCAGCCCGTCCCGCGCTCCGACTTCGACGATGCGCACATGTTCAGGAAGCATTTGCGCTATCCAGATCAGGAGATTGAACCACGGAGAACACGGAGAACACGAAGAACACGGAGAGAAGCTCTTCGAGAAAAAAGCTTCCATCTTGCTTTTCTCCGTGTACTCCGTGGTTCGAGCTTTCGCTGCTGCAGTTCATTTCGATTTCCGCTGCGCGTCCAACACCGCCCGCTCGAACTCGTCGACCGATTGCCTGCGCCGCGCAAGCACGGTCGGCTTCTTCGTCTCGAAGATGGGTTGCGTGCGCACGATCTCAAGCATCTGCGCGCGATTGCCGCGCACGAATACGTGCAGGTCATTGCCGGCCTTGTCGACCGTGCCTTCGAGCTTGCCGTCGATGACGAGCTTGGCCACACGCTCGCTGTCGACCTGGTTCAGTTCGATGCGGTCGCCGCGGATGCTGTAGCGCGCGAAGAAGAACGCCTTTTCCGGCACCGGATCGATGCCGTGCGGCGGCTTGAGTTCGACCATCCCCTTGAGCGACGTATCGGCGACGACGAGATAGTCCCTGCCATCGGCATGCACGAAGTTGACCGGGATGCGCAGTCGTTTCAGGGGGCCACCGCGCTCGGGCTGGTCGAGCACGACAAAATGGCATTCATCGTCGACATGGATCGCGCTGGCCTCGGTCTTCGAATCGGGATCGCCCCACAAGCCTTTCCACCTGGCATCGCAGGTTTCGATGTTGTCGCCGAGCGGCGATTCGAAGCGTGTTTCGACACAACCCGCGAGCAGCGCCAGCAATGCCGGCACCGCAAGGTTCCGCATCAACGAATTCACTTTTTCTCCCCAAAACGAACCAGCACGGTATCGGCCTCGACGAATTCGCCGGCCGTTGCATGCAGCGACGCGATGGTCGCGTCCTGCGGCGCCTTGAGGCTCAGTTCCATCTTCATCGCCTCGATCACCATCAATTCCTGGCCGGCCGTCACCGTCGCGCCGGCTTGCGTCTTGACGACGACGATGCGGCCGGGCATCGGGGCGCGCAGGTTGTCGACGTCGGAGTCCGCCGACTTTTCGAACGCAAACGCCGGTGCGTGCTCGAATGCCCTGCGCCGCGTGCCGTCGTGGAGCACGATGCGCTCGACATCGAAGGCGACCTTGAATCGACGCGCGATGGCGTCGAAGCGGCCGCTCAGCGTGTCGCCATCGAGTCGCGCGCCGGCGACGCGGCAGCCCGGCTCGCCGCTTGCCAGGCGATAGTCGCCGGCCGCGCCGAACGCCTCGACCGTCACGTGATCGAGCACGACGATGCGCTTGCCGGCGTGTCCCAGGCGCCAGCCGTCGGTGCGCGCCCACGGCGAACCCGGATCGCCGGACTTCGCCGCAACGCGCATCGAGTCGAGTTCCTCGTGCAGCAGCCAGGCGGTCGCGGCGGCGAACAGCGCAACGGGGTCGGTATCGTCGCCGTCGCCGAGGAATTCCTCGAGGTGGCGGTCGAGGTAGCCGGTGTCGATGCGGCCCTCGATCACCGCCGGGTGGCGCACGAGGCGCTCGAGAAAATCGACGTTCGACTTGGGGCCGACCACGTCGCACTGCGCGAGCGCCTCGCGCATGCGCTGCAGCGCTTCGGCGCGCGTGCGGTCCCAGACGATCAGCTTGGCGATCATCGGGTCGTAGAAGATCGTCACCGAGTCGCCTTCGATCACGCCGGCATCGACGCGCACATGTTCATCCGGCGCCGGCAGGCGCAACCTCTCGAGCTTGCCGGACCCCGGCAGGAAGCCCTGCTGCGGATCTTCGGCATACAGGCGCAGTTCGATCGCATGGCCGTCGGCGGGCACCGACTTGTTGCGCATCAGCGATCCGGGCAGGGCTTCGCCGGCGGCGACGCGCAGTTGCAGCTCGACCAGATCCTGATGCAGCACCATCTCGGTGACCGGATGCTCGACCTGCAGGCGCGTGTTGATTTCCATGAAGTAGAAATCGCTGCCGCTCTGCTGCGCGTCCGCGCCGACGATGAACTCGACCGTGCCCGCGTTGACATATCCGAGCGCGCGGCCGGCGGCGATCGCCGCGTCGCCCATGCGCGTGCGCAGCTGCGTCGTCAGGAACGGCGACGGGGTTTCCTCGAGCACCTTCTGGTAGCGGCGCTGCGCCGAACATTCGCGCTCGTTCAGGTGGATCACGTTGCCGTGCCTGTCGCCGAAGATCTGGAACTCGATGTGGCGCGGCGTCTGGATGTAGCGTTCGAGCAGCACGCGATCGCGGCCGAACGCGTTCTTCGCCTCGCGCTGGCACGATTCGAGGTTGGCGGAGAACTCGCCGGCGTTGCGCACGATGCGCATGCCCTTGCCGCCGCCGCCGTGCGCGGCCTTGATCATCAGCGGAAAGCCGATGCGCTGCGCCTCGCGCGCGAGCAGGGCCGGATCCTGGTCGGCGCCGGTGTATCCCGGCACGACCGGCACGCCGTGACCGGCCATCAGTTCCTTGGCGCCGGCCTTCGAACCCATCTTGCGCATCGACTCGGCCGACGGTCCGATGAAGACGATTCCGGCCGTTTCGCAGGCTTCGGCAAAATCGGCGTTCTCGGACAGGAAGCCGTAGCCCGGATGGATCGCCTGCGCGCCCGATTTCCTCGCCGCGTCGATGATCGCATCGCCGCGCAGGTACGAGTCCTGCGGCCGCGGTCCGCCGATCGGCCACGCGGCGTCGGCCTGGCGCACGTGTTGCGCGCCGGCATCGGCTTCGGAAAAAACGGCAATGGTCCGGATGCCGAGACGGCGGCAGGTGCGGATGATGCGGCAGGCGATTTCACCGCGGTTGGCAATCAGCACACGTTCGAACATCATTCGCCGTCCCAGTAGTCGACGGCCGACGCGCTGCGGCCGATGTGGCGGAAGCCTCCGATCGTACCGTCTGCGTTGCGCGGCAGTTCGGCGACGAGGAATTTTCCGGAATCGGGATAGTCGCAGATTTCGGGATACTGCATCGTGCTGACGGCGAGGTACTTCAGCTCGGTCGTGCCGGTGTTGATGATCTGGTGTGCCGTATCCGGGCCGCCCGCCGGGCAGGCGACAAAGTCGCCCTTGCGCAGCGCATGGCGTTCGCAGCCGATGCGCACTTCCCCCTCACCTTCCAGGATGAAGAACATCTCCTCGTTGACGCGGTGGTTGTGAAACGGAAACGCGCGCCGGCCGGGCGGCACGGCCGTGATGTTGTAGCCGAGTTTCTGCGCGCCGATGCGCGTGCCGACCGAGCCGTTGCGCCCGTCGAAACGCCGGGCTGCACCGCCGGGCGCGGCATAGGCTGCCGGCCGCGGCGGCAATTCGATATCGGCGATGTTGATGATCCGTTGCACCATGTCTCAGATCTCCTGCAAAGGGCCGCTCGAGCGATCATTTTTTCGCAGAGAGCGTGCGCGCCCATGACCTTTTTCAGTCAGCTCGGCCTCGATCAGTCTGCCGTATCCGCGTTCATCCGCGTTGATCGCGTCGGAGAAATTCATTCAGGCGTATGGCACACCGCCTCGACGTTGTTGCCGTCCGGATCGAGCACGAACGCGCCGTAGTAGTTGGCGTGGTAGTGCGGGCGCAGCCCCGGCGCGCCGTTGTCGCGGCCGCCGGCGGCGATGGCGGCCTGGTAGAACGCATCGACCGCGGCGCGGTTTGCGGCGGTGAAGGCGACGTGCGTGCGGCCGCCGGGAACTTCGCCGTTGCCGATCCAGAACTGCGGGCGACCGGGCGGCCCGAAGCCGGTGCCTTCGTAGCCGCCGGTCTGCTCCTTCGTGATGTCCATCACCGCGACGAAGCCGAGCGGCGCCAGTGCGGCAGCGTAGAACGCGCGGCTGCGCGCAACGTTCGAGACCGCAAATCCGACGTGGTCGAACATCTGCCGGTTCCTTCCTCAGACCCAGCCGGGCGAGCGTTTGTCGAGGAAGGCGGCGAGGCCCTCCTGGCCTTCGGCCGATACGCGCAGTCGCGCGATCAGCGCCGCGTTTTCGACATCGATGCGCTCCGCCGACTGGCGTGTCATGCCGGCCATGCGCAGCGCGAGCACCTTGGCCTCGCGCTGTGCGATGGCGCCGCCCTTGGCCAGCGTTTCGAGGCTGCGCTCCACGGTTGCATCGAGATCGGCTGCCGCCACGCTCCGATGCACGAGGCCGATCCGCGCGGCCTCGGCCGCGTCGAACAACTCGCCGCTGACGAACAGCCGGCGCGCCTGGCGGCCACCGATCGCCGCGGCGACGTAGGGGGAAATCACGGCCGGCACCAGTCCGAGCCTGACCTCGGTCAACCCGAACTTCGCCGTGTCCGCGGCTATCGCGATATCGCAGCACGCGACCAGGCCGACACCGCCGCCGTAGGCAGCGCCGTTGACGCGCGCAACGGTCGGCTTCGACAGGAAGTTCAGGGTGCGCATCAACAGCGCCAGTCGTTCCGAATCGGCGCGGTTCTGCTCCTCGCTGGCCGCGGCCATGCCGCGCATCCAGTTCAGGTTGGCGCCGGCCGAGAATGAAGCGCCGTTGCCGGTCAGCACGACGGCGCGAATCGCCGGATCGGCGTCCGCGCGTTCGAGCGCCGCGGTCAGTTCGGCAATCATCACGTCGTCGAAGGCGTTGTGGATGTCCGGCCGGTCCAGCGCGATGCGCGCGACGCGGTTCGCCTCGACGATCTGCAAGGTCGACGTCATGGATGCCCGAAACGCTGCCAGGGGAGGCGCGATGATAACCGGCGCCTGAAGCGGCTGCAGGCGATTGCTATTGCATTTCTAAATGCGAACCATTATCGTTTAATCATGAAAGCCCGTCTTGCCGGAATCCTGCTGCGTTGTGCCGCCGCGAGTGCGATGTTTCTCGTGACGTTTGCCGCGTATGCGGATGATTTTGAAGCGCGTTTGGTCATCCGCGGGCACAAGTTCGAACCTTCGGAGCTGACCGTGCCGGCCGGCCAGAAGATCAAGCTGCTGGTCGAAAACCAGGACGCCACGCCGGAGGAGTTCGAAAGCAACGAACTCAACCGCGAAAAGATCGTGGTAGGCAAGGGCACGATCACGGTTTTCCTCGGCCCGCTCGACGCCGGGCGCTATCCGTTCTTCGGCGATTTCCACCAGGAAACCGCGCAGGGCGTACTGGTCGTGAAATAGGACGACGGACATGCTCGGTACCGGACTGCTGGTCTTTCGCGAAGTGCTCGAAGCGGCGCTGATCGTCAGCATCGTCTTCGCCGCCACGCGCGGCGTGTCGCAGCGCGGACGCTGGGTCGGCGGCGGCATCGCCGCCGGTGTGATCGGCGCGATCATCGTGGCGCTGTTCGCCAGTTCGATCGCCGCGGCGGTCAGCGGCATCGGCCAGGAACTGTTCAACGCCAGCATCCTGCTCGCCGCGGTGGCGATGATCGGCTGGCACGCGATCTGGATGTCCAGCCACGGTCGCGAACTGGCAACGCAGATGAAAAGCGTCGGCAGCGCGGTGCAGTCCGGATCGCGGCCGTTGTCGGCGCTGCTGATCGTGGTCGCGATCGCCGTGTTGCGCGAAGGCTCGGAGGTCGTGTTGTTCCTCTACGGCCAGGCGGCGGGCGGCGCGAGCGTGGTCGAGATTGCCGGCGGCATCGCGATCGGCGTGATCGGCGGCGTCGCGGTCGGCTTCCTGCTGTATTTCGGCCTGCTCGGCATTCCGATGCGCTACTTCTTCTCGGCGACCAACTGGCTGATGTTGTTGCTTGCCGCCGGCCTTGCCTCGCAGGCCGCACGTTTCCTGATCCAGGCCGACATCCTGCCGGCGCTCGGCAACCGCATCTGGGACAGTTCGGCACTGCTGTCGGATCGCTCCTGGATCGGCCAGGCGCTGCATACTCTCGTCGGCTACGACGCGCGGCCGGCCGGCATGCAGTTGCTGTTCTATGTCGTCACGGCGATCGCGATCGCGATCGGCATGCGCCTGTGGGGACACGTTGCGCGCCCCGGGCCGCGTCCGGGAATTCCCGCCTAGGTTCGCGGCAGCCGTCGCCGTCCGGCGTATCAGACCGCGCTGATTTTCGGGCGCGCAATCGCCTTCAGTCGAAGCTGGCCCGAAATATCAGGTCGTGGACCACGCTGATCATTCCGTTCATCGAGATGTGGTTGCCGCACGCGTAGTAGAGCGTGTCCGGCGCGTCGGCCGGAAGATTCATCTTGATCGTCGTGTCGCTCGTGACGCCGTTGTCGGAGATGCCGCCGCTCCTGGGGTAGCTGTTTGCCTGGCTGCCGATCCCGGGAACCTCGTCGATCCAGAATGGATGGAACGTCACGTTGGTCAGGTGAAACGCGTAGTCCTGCCCGGTAAGCAGCACCAGCGTCGGGTTGTTGGTCGGGAAGCCGCCGTCGACGCTGACGCTCCACTTGTACGTCGAAATCATGCCGCTGCTCGTGTTCGGCGTGATCGCAAACGTATTGGCAGCCGCTGGCGCCGGCGACGCCAGCGCGACGAACGCCAGCGCACTCAGCGCAAGACAAAACCTTTCCATCGGCGGCTCGGCGGCTCCGTGGCAGCGACGCGGTCTGAGTCCCGCATCGGAGCAGCGGGGTTCACGCCTGACCGTGCGCCCCGGACCTGTTGTGGCGGCTCGGGCGCACGGCGGCTGCTCTGCCGTCATGTGTCGCAGACGATTCAGTTGAACCCGTTTCGAAACAGCAGGTCGTGGTTGACGACGATCATACCGGCCATCGACGAATGCTCGCTGCAAGAATAGTAGAGTACGTCAGGGGCATCGGCAGGCAGGTTCATCGTGATCAGGCCGGTTCCTCCCTCCACACCATTGGTGCTGAGCCCGGCGTAATAAGGATCCAGTCCGCCAAGACCGGGCGAATTGTCGATCCAGAATGTATGCGTCTGCTCCGGGTGCATTGAGTCGACGTAGATTTCGAAATAATAGGTGTCACCGGTATTTACGAGCAGCGTCGGATTGTATCCAGTCGGACCGTCCTCCTGGGTGAACATCCATTGCCATGCCGACGGATCGTCGCCCGGCGTGTAAGGCGTCACTCCGAAAAACGCACCGGCGTGCGCCGACGCGTTCAATGTCAGCAGCAGAAAGCAGGCGGTACCGCGCAGTACGGCCTTGATTGGATTGGGTCTCGTGGATTTCATAACGCACCGATGTCATGCAGAGCCTCCGGGGTTGGAGGTCCTGCCAAGGCGTTACGGGAGACATGAGCGGGGATTACACATTTCGCACGAATCGCGCAGGTCGGTACGGCGTTTCCGTCGCCGTCACCGGACTACCAGTGCCTTCGTCACATCCTGAACACGCCGAAACGTTGCGGTTCGATCGGCGCATTGAGGCTGGCCGAGATCGCCAGCCCGAGCACGCGACGCGTATCGGCCGGATCGATGATGCCGTCGTCCCAGAGCCGGGCCGTTGCATAGTACGGATGGCCCTGGCGCTCGTACTGGTCGCGGATCGGCGCCTTGAACGCCTCCTCTTCGTCCTTGCTCCAGGACTTTCCCGAGGCTTCGAGGCCGTCGCGGCGTACCGTCGCCAGCACGCTGGCGGCCTGCTCGCCGCCCATGACCGAGATGCGCGAGTTGGGCCACATCCACAGGAAGCGTGGCTGGTAGCCGCGCCCGCACATCGCGTAGTTGCCGGCGCCGAAACTGCCGCCGATGATCACGGTGAATTTCGGCACGTGCGAGCAGGCCACCGCGGTCACCATCTTGGCTCCATCCTTGGCGATGCCGGCCTGCTCGTACTTCTTGCCGACCATGAAGCCGGTGATGTTCTGCAGGAACACCAGCGGGATGCCGCGCTGGTTGCACAGTTCGATGAAATGCGCGCCCTTGAGCGCCGATTCGGAGAAGAGAATGCTGTTGTTGGCGACGATCCCGACCGGGTAGCCGTAAATATGGCTGAAGCCGCAGATCAGCGTCTTGCCGTAACGCGCCTTGAATTCCTGGAATTCCGAGCCGTCGACGATGCGCGCGATGACCTCGCGGATGTCGAACGGCCGGCGTGCGTCGGCCGGCACGATGCCGTAGATGTCGCCGGCCGGATAGCGCGGCTCGCTCGGGTCGCGCACGGCCAGCGGCAACGCCTTGCGCCGGTTGAGGCTGGCGACGATGTCGCGCGCGATCGCCAGCGCATGCGCGTCGTTCTCGGCGAAATGATCGGCCACGCCGGAAATCGACGTGTGCACGTCGGCGCCGCCGAGCGACTCGGCGTCGACGACCTCGCCGGTCGCGGCCTTCACCAGCGGCGGACCGCCGAGGAAGATCGTGCCCTGTTCCCTGACGATGATCGTCTCGTCGCTCATCGCCGGCACGTACGCGCCGCCGGCCGTGCACGAGCCCATGACGACGGCGATCTGCGGGATGTTCTTCGCGCTCATCCGCGCCTGGTTGTAGAAGATGCGCCCGAAATGATCGCGGTCCGGAAAGACCTCGTCCTGCAGCGGCAGGAAGGCGCCGCCCGAGTCGACCAGGTAGACGCAGGGCAGGTGGTTCTCGAGCGCGATTTCCTGCGCGCGCAGATGCTTCTTCACGGTGACCGGAAAATACGTGCCGCCCTTGACGGTCGCGTCGTTCGCGACGACGACGACCTCGATGCCGTTGACGCGGCCGATGCCGGTGATGATTCCGGCCGCCGGGGCCGCGCCGTCGTACATGCCGTGCGCGGCGAGCGCCGAAAACTCGAGGAATGGCGAACCCGGATCCAGCAGCGCACGCACGCGCTCGCGCGGCAGCAGCTTGCCGCGCTCGGTGTGCTTCGCGCGAGCCTTGTCGCCGCCGCCGAGCGCCGTCTGCGTCAACTGCGCGTTCAGGTCCTCGACCAGGCCGCGCAACTGACCGGCGTTGGCCTGGAATTCGGGCGAGCGCGAATCGATGCGGGATTCGATGACGGGCATGGGTTCTGAACCGATCAGGCCGGTGCTTCCGGCGACGTGTCGAGTTTAGCAGTCGCCGGCGCGGCCATCGTCGCGGTCGGACGCGCGGCGGCGGTTACCAAAAAAACCGGCCGCTTGCGGCGGCCGGTGGTTTTCGAGCGAGCGTTCGCGTCGTATCAGTGCCCGCCGGAATCCTTCTTCGCGGCATCGGCTGCCTTCTCGGCGGCTTCCTTGACGTCGGCTGCGCCTTCCTTGGCGGTATCGGCGGTCTGCTGCGCCGACGTCGAGGCGGCTTGTCCGGTTTGCGCGGCCTGCTGCGCCGTCGCTGCGGCGCCGCTCATGTCGCCGGACTTGGCCTGCTCGGCGGCCTGCTTGGCTTGCGCCGCGGCGTCCTGAGCCTGCTGAGCGGTCTGCTTTGCGGCAGCCTGGGTTGCTTCCGCGGCGGCCTTGGCCTTTGCAGCGGCGTCGGCAGCGGCCTGCTGCGCGTTGTCACTGCAGGCGGCCAGTGTGGCGACCAGCGTCATGGCGATGATGGCTTGCTTTATCTGCATAAATCCTCCCTCGATGAACGCCGATTGGCGTCCCGCCAGCTTAGCGCAACGGCAGCTTGCGCGTAGCGTCGCGGCCAGCGTCGCCGCCGGCGTCGGCGGGGCGGGGTGCAGGCCCGACGCCGTCGTGCAGGGTGATTTATCAATTGATTACAAACAATTACGGCGCTCTCGTAGACGTAACGCGCGGTACTGCGTCTGAATCACGGTCGAAGAAAAACAGCAGGGATTTCGGATGCGGGGACATGTTCGGACTTCGTGCGCGCGCAAGATGCGCGTGCCGGCGCGCGCGTTCATGCGCTGCGGGCCACCCTGCTTGGCGCGATGGCCCTGGTTGTCGATACGGCGCGGGCGAGCGACTGGCTGCAGTTCGGTTTCGACGCGGCGCACAGCGGCGCCAATCCCGACGAGATGCATCTGGCCGATCGCATCGGAGCGCTCGCGCAGGTCTATGCGGCGCCGCTACCGGGGGACGTCGACGGCGCGCCGGTTTTCCTCGCCGCGGTCAATACCGTGCAGGGTACGCGCGACCTGCTGTTCATGACCACGGTCTACGGCGCGACACTGGCGATCGACGCGGCGAACGGCGTGCCGGTCTGGACGCAACAGACGTCCGGGCCGGCACCGGTCATCAGCTCGGCACCGGCGATCGATCCGGGCCGGCTGTATGTCTACGGCGCCGGCCTTGATGGAAAAGTCCACAAATATAATGTTGCCGACGGCAGCGAGCTCGTCGATGCGGCGTGGCCGGAAACGGTCACGCTAAAGCCGGCCGAGGAAAAGCTGGCGTCCGCGCTGGTGTTCGCACGCGCGGCCAGCGGCCACGCCTATCTGTACGCGACCACCAGCAACTTCGGCTACGACCTGGGCGACTACCAGGGCCATGTCACCGCGATCGATCTGCTCGACGGATCGCAAGCGGTGTTCAACGCGCTGTGCAGCGATGTCGCGGCGCACCTGGCATCCGCACCGGCGACGCCGTCCTGCGCGCAGGCGCAGGCCGGCGTCTGGGGCCGTCCCGGCGTGGTTTACGACGCGAGCACCGACCGAATCTACGCGAGCACCGGCAACGGCCCGTTCACGGCGGCGGCGGGCGGACACGACTGGGGCGAAAGCGTGCTGGCACTTTCTCCCGACCTGCGCGCCAGCGCCGGCGCGCCGCAGTCGATGCCGCTGGACAGCTACACGCCGGCGGAGTACGCGCAACTCAATGCCGATGACGACGATCTGGGCGTCGAATCGCCGGCGCTGCTGCCGGCGCCGGCCAACAGCCTGGTCGGCCATCTGGGCGTGCAGATCGGCAAGGACGGCATCGTGCGCCTGCTCGACCTGGACGACCTGAGCGGGCAGGGCGGCCCGGCGCACATCGGCGGCGAACTCGGCCTGACCACGAGCCTGGACTATCGCGGCAGTCTCAACACGCAACCAGCCGTCTGGACCGAACCGTCGACCGGCGTGTCGTGGCTGATCGCCGTGTACAAGTCGTCGGTGCACGGGTTCTTCGCCAAGGCCAACGCGCGCGGCGCGCCACTGCTGGTCGAGGCATGGACGATCGCCGACTATGGCGGCACGTCGCCGGTCGTCGCCGATGGCGTCGTGTTCTTCGTCGCCGGCACGAACGAACTCGTCGCGCTCGATGCGCGCAGTGGCGTGAAGCTGTGGTCGGCGCCGGTGAACGGCGTGCACTGGGCGAGCCCGATCGTCGTCAACGATACGGTTTACCTGACCGACAACGACGCAATCCTGCGCGCCTACGCGCTTCCCGCATTTGCCTCGGCCGACGATTCGCAGCCACAGCCGCAAGCGGCGCTGCAGGGCAAGCTGCCGCCGCGCGCCACGCCGAACTATTCACCGGACTTCGGTTCGGACTCGCCCGCTGCGGCAGGCGAGTAATGGGTGTGGCGACGGCGCAGTTGTGGAGCGGTATCGTTCGGTACCGTCATGAAAAAGTCTTGCTGGTTCGGCAGTAGCGCGTTTCGCGCAGCGCGGCCCCCTTCCGGCTGCCGCCACCTTTCCCCGCAAGCGGTGGAAGGGGTCCATCGTGCATGTTCTGGCCGTTCCTTCCGCTGCTTAGCAGTGGAAGGTTCCGCCCTGTATGTCTTGGCCCTTGCTATCGCTTCTGCCTTTACATGCAGCTAGACGATTTCGACGGCGATCGCCGTCGCTTCGCCGCCGCCGATACACAGCGAGGCGATGCCGCGCTTGCCGCCGCGCTTCTTCAGCGCGTGGATCAGCGTCACGACCAGGCGCGCGCCCGAGGCGCCGATCGGATGGCCGAGCGCCGTGGCGCCGCCGTTGACGTTGACCTTGGCGTGCGGAATGCCGAGCACCTTGATCGGCGTCATCGCGACGACGGCGAACGCCTCGTTGATCTCGAACAGGTCGACGTCCTCGACCTTCCAGTTGACCTTCTTCAGCAACTGCTCGATCGCGCCGACCGGGGCGGTGGTGAACCACTCGGGTTCCTGCGCCTGCGTGGCATGACCGACGATGCGCGCGAGCGGCTTGATGCCGCGCTTGTTCGCCTCGTCCTCGCTCAGCAGGATCGTTGCGGCGGCGCCGTCGGAAATGCTCGACGAACTCGCTGCCGTCACCGTGCCGTCCTTGCGGAACGCGGGCTTCAGCGTCGGCACTTTGGCCGGATCGGACTTGCCGGGCTGCTCGTCGGTCGCATATTCGACATCGCCCTTCTTGCCCGCCACCTTGACCGCGACGATCTCGTCGGCGAACGCGCCCGACGCGATCGCGGCCTGCGCGCGCTTGACCGACTCGATCGAGAATGCGTCCTGCGCCTCGCGCGTGAAACCGTGCTTCTCGGCGGTCGCTTCGGCGAACACGCCCATCGACTGGCCGTCGTACGGATTGGTCAGGCCGTCCCACGCCATGTGGTCGACGAGCTTCGCGTCGCCGTAGCGCAGCCCGGTGCGCGCGGCAACCATGTGCGGCGCGTTGGTCATCGACTCCATGCCGCCGGCGACAACCACGCTCGCCGAGCCGGCCTTGATCAGGTCATGCCCGAGCATGATCGCCTTCATGCCGGAGCCGCACACCTTGTTGATCGTCGTGCACGGTACGGACTTCGGGATGCCGGCGCCGAGCGATGCCTGGCGCGCCGGCGCCTGGCCGAGGTTGGCCGGCAGCACGCAGCCCATGATGACTTCGCTGACGTCGCCGCCGGAAACGCCGGACTGTTCCAGCGCTGCCTTGATCGCCGTGGCGCCGAGGGTTGGCGTCGGCACGCCGGTGAACTGGCCGAGCATGGAACCGATCGCGGTGCGCTTGGCGCCGGCGATGACGACTGGACTGGACATGAGGTTCTCCACGAAATGGAAGTAGATACGTTTCGGCAAAATCGCCGCTCCCACTGGCGGGAGAAGGCGCGACGCGCGGCCGCTCTGGCCATCATGGCCTTCGAGGCACCTGGGCTACCTGCCCATCGCAGCACGGCGGGTGAGGGTGGCGGTTGGAAGAGCCTCGGCACCCCGCGGCACCACCTTCATCCGGCGCTTCGCGCCACCTTCTCCCGCCAGCGGGAAAAGGGAACCAGCACATTATCACGCCGATAGTGCGACGCAGCAAACGGCATTTCCGCCAGAATTGACCTGAATCAGGTGGGGGCAGCCGATGGCCATCTCCAGTCCGGATGATGGTCGCCGTGCGACCCGGCATTTTCGCGGCAGGTTGGGCGTACGCCATGCCCGCGCGTTGCGGGCCGCAGTTCTCACTCGACCGGGTAGGGACCGTCCGCAAACACCTCGTCGTGATAACCCTTCGAGCCGATCGACCGCGCGAGCGGGCTGCGGAAGTCGTCGCGGGACTTCAGGGTTTCGACCACGCTCGCAAAATCGTGGCGTGGCTGCCAGTCAAGTTCCTCGCGCGCCTTGGCATTGTCGTACACGCGCTCGATGCCGGCCGGTATCGACCAGCCGCGGCGCGCATATTCGTCGGCGTAGGCCGGAACATAACGTCGCGTGAGCGCCGGTGCATCGTGGCGCAGCTTCGCGCAGTCCGAGCGCAGGAACGGTGTCGTCGCGCTGACGATGTAGCGGCCGAAGGCGATTTCGCCCGCCTTGGCGATCGCGCACAAGTGCGCGCTGACGATGTCCTCGATGTCGGCGCGCCGATAGAGAAATTCGTTCGCCTTGATGTTGGCGTCGGCGTGGCGCGCGCGCCTGTCGGCGTCGTCGTCTTCTTCCGGAAAGAAGCGCGACGTGCGCAGCACGATGCACGGCAGCCTGAACTTGTGGTGGAACAGCTCGCACAGGCTCTCGGCGGCGAGCTTGGTCACGCCGTAGATGTTCTTCGGCTGCGGCACGAGATCCTCGGTGACCCAGACGGCCGGCGCACCGGCCGGCGGATTCATCGCGCGGCCGTACACGCTGGTCGTGCTCGTGAAAATGAAACTCGATACTCCCGCCGCGACGGCCTCCTCGAGCAGGTTCAGCGTGCCGGTTATGTTCGTGTCGACGAACTGCTGGCGCGTGTGCGTGGCGACGTGCGGCTTGTGCAGCGTCGCCGCGTGCAGCACGACAGTGCAGCCCGCGATCGCGCGCCTGACGACATCGCGATCGACGATCGAGCCGACGATGTCGGTGAACGGCGAGGGCGTAACGTCGAGGCCGACGGCGGCGTGACCGGCCGCATGCAGCGTGCGCATCAGCGCTTCGCCGAGATGGCCGGAACTGCCGGTAACGAGGATCGACGGATTCATCGAGTCACTTTACCCGAAGCGCCCGGGATCGAATATCCGCACGCTATACTGGTTTTCGATCCACAAGGAATACCGCCCGTGCGCAAGCTGTTGTTCGCGATAGCCGCCAATCTTGCCTGCCTGTCCGCCGTGGCCGCAGAGCGCGCTCCGACGCCGGCACCGCCGGCCGCGACGGAAACAATGACTGCCGACATGCCGCGCACGACCGCGGCCGGAACTCAGTTCGTCGCGCCGTCCGGCTGGACTCTGGAGATGCGCGGCGCCGCGACGATCCTGTCGCCGCCGGAGCCCGGCTCGCATCTCGTGTTGTTCGACATCAAGGCCAAGGATGCCGACGCGGCGGTCGCCGCCGCCTGGCAGGCCTACGATGCGAAGGCGAAGTGGCCGCTCAAGGTCGCCAGCGACCGGCCGGCGCGCGACGGCTGGGAGGAGATCCACGCCTACAATTACGAAACCTCGGCCAACGACAAGCGCGGCGTCGGCGCAGATGCGTTGCGCGCCGGCGACAACTGGACGGTCGCGATCTACGACTTCGCCGATGCCGTCGGCGAAAAACGCAGCGCGCAGGTCGGCACCGTCTTCGACCAGCTGCTGCCGAAGGGCTATTCGCGCGAAACGTTCAAGGGCAAGACCGCGCACGCGCTCGATCCCGCGCGCGTCGAGCAGCTCAGGCAGTTCGTCGATTCGGCGCGCACGCAACTCGACGTTCCCGGCATCGGTCTCGGCCTGATCGATCACGGCAAGGTCGTCTTCGCCGGCGGCCTGGGCATGCGCGCGCTCGGCAAGCCCGAGCCGGTCGATGCGCACACGCTGTTCATGATCGCCTCGAACTCGAAGGCGCTGACGACGCTGATGCTCGCGCGCCTGGTCGACCAGAAGAAGTTCGACTGGGATACGCCGGTCACGCAACTGCTGCCGACGTTCAAGCTTGGCGACGCCGCTACGACGCGCCAGGTCCTGGTCAGGCACCTGATCTGCGCCTGCACCGGCCTGCCGCGGCAGGACCTCGAATGGCTGTTCAACGGCGCCAGCGCGACGCCCGAGTCGATGGTCGCCACGCTCGGCACGATGCAGCCGACGAGCAAGTTCGGTGAGCTCTTCCAGTATTCGAACCTGATGGCCGCGGCGGCCGGGTTCGTCGGCGGGCACGTCGTGTATCCGTCGCTCGAGTTCGGCGCGGCGTACGACAAGACGATGCAGCGCGAAGTGTTCGGCCCGCTCGGCATGCGCGAGACGACGTTCGACAACAAGGTCGCGCTGAAAGGCAATCATGCCGAACCGCACGGCTTCGACGTCGACGGCAAGACCGCGCTGGCGAGCATGGACATCAATCGCACCGTCGCGCCGGCGCGGCCGGCCGGCGGTGCGTGGAGCGACGTCGACGACATGCTGCGCTATGTGCAGATGGAACTCGCGAAGGGCGTATTGCCGGACGGCAAGCGCTACATCTCCGAAGTCGCGCTGCTGAAGCGGCGCGAGCCGAACGTCGCGCTGGGCAACAACGCGACCTACGGCATGGGCCTGATCACGGACCACACCTGGGGCGTCGACGTCCTCTCGCACGGCGGCGACCTGATCGGGTTCCATTCCGACATGATGTGGCTGCCGGACTACGGCGTCGGCGCCGTGATCCTGACCAATTCCGATCGTGGCCCGCCGATTCGCGGCGCGCTGCAGCGCCGTCTGCTCGAAGTGCTGTTCGACGGCAACGCGCTGGCCGAGAAGGATCTGGCCGCGCTGCCGAAGCGCTTCAGCGAGAACATCGCGGCCGAACGCAAGCGCCTGACCGTTCCGGCCGACGCCGACGCGGCGGGCAAGCTCGCGGCGCACTACCACAACGACGCGCTCGGCAACGTCTGGGTCAAGCATGACGGCGCGAAGACGATCTTCGATGTCGGCGGCTGGCGCAGCGAAGTCGCCTCACGCAAGAATGACGACGGCACGCTGTCGTACGTGACGATCGATCCGGGCGAGGGCGGTTCGGAATTCGTCGTCGCGGACAAGGATGGTGCGAAAGTGCTGATCGTGCGCGACGCGCAGCACGAATACCGTTACGCGGAAGCGCCGTAGCAGCGGTGGCGACCCAACGGCGCTGACCAGACCTCATGCGCGCGCTCCGCTTCCTCGCGTTGCCGGTACTCGGTCTGCTCGCGTTCGGAGGTTCGTTGTTTCTCGCCGCGAAGGCACTCGGCGTCGACTCGCCGGTATTTGCTTTCGCGGTAGTCGGCGCAACGCTTGGATTCGTCGTCGTGACGATGCCGGTAATTCGATGGCCGCTTCCGGGCGCCGTGATGGGCATACGTGCCTGGGAGCAATCGGACGCGGTTTATCGGCAGCTCGGAACCGCACAGTTCGGCGCGTTGCTGCGGCGCTCGCCATTCCGCCATTTCAATTCGACCGTCTACGTTCGTGGCCGCCCCGGCGCCGTTGTCGCGACACGGCAGAACATGATCGCGGCAGAAGCTGCGCATATCTGGGCCGCACTGCTCACGCTTCCGATCGTCGCGGGGCTAGCGATGCGCGGATCCTGGATCGCAGTCGCGTGGATCACGGCATTCAGTGTCGTGGTCAACCTGTATCCGGTGCTGCATCTGCGCATGATGCGGGCGAAAGTCGAGGCGGTGATCCGGCGTCGAGCGCGACGCGATTCGGTACTGGCACCGGCTGCATCCCGGCAGGCGTCCGCGCCAGCATGATCATCGCGCTGCGCTTGACGCCTCGCGCGCGCCAGTGCTCAGCATTTGCGCCAAGTGGCTAGCGTCGGATCAGCGCGCGGCGGAACTCGCGCCGATACTTACAGGCGCAGGTCGTGATATTCGATGGGCTGCCTCGAAGGCTCGGGCAGTCCGAATGTTTCAATCAGCAGAATGGCCTGCAGTTGTTCGGCCGCACCGTGAGCCGGCGTCAGCGGCGGCTTCAAAGCTGGAACCGGATCGCGATCCGGCGGAGAGGCAAGCGCCTCATCCATGATTTTCTGAAACCAGTCGGAATGTGTCACAGACATCGTTCTGGTCGAGACGTCTACAGCTCACCACTTGCCGTGGAACAGCTCGCGTCCGATCAGCATGCGCCGGATTTCGTTGGTGCCGGCGCCGATCTCGTAGAGCTTGGCGTCGCGCAGGATGCGGCCGGTCGGGTATTCGTTGATGTAGCCGTTGCCGCCGAGGCACTGGATCGCCTCGAGCGCGACCTGCACCGCGTTGGTCGATGCGTTGAGCAGGCACGAGGCCGGGTCGATGCGCGACTTGTAACCGCGGTCGTAGTCCTGCGCGACGATGTAGGCATACGCGCGCGAACTCTGCAGCGCGGTATACATGTCGGCGATCTTGGCCTGCATGATGCCGAACGTGCCGATCGGCGCATTGAACTGCTTGCGCTCGCGCACGTAGGGCAGGGCGGCGTCGAGCGCGGCCTGCATCAGGCCGATCGGCCCGCCGGTCAGCACCAGCCGCTCGGTGTCGAGGCCGCCCATCAGCACGCGCACGCCTTCGTTGACTTCGCCGATGCGGTTTTCGTCCGGAATCTCGCAGTTGTCGAACACCAGTTCGCAGGTGTTCGAGCCGCGCATGCCGAGCTTGTCGAGCTTCTGCGCGGTCGTGAAACCCTTCATGCCTTTTTCGACCAGGAACGCGGTCATGCAGCGCGAGCCGGCCGGGCGGTGCGCGGTGCGCATGTAGACCAGCAGCACGTCGGCATCCGGGCCGTTCGTGATCCACATCTTGCTGCCGTTGGCGACCCAGTGGTCGCCCTTGCGCTCGGCGCGGCAGGTCATCGAGCCGACCACGTCGGAGCCGGCGCCGGGCTCGCTCATCGCGAGCGCGCCGACAAACTCGCCGCTGCACAGCTTCGGCAGGAATTTCTTCTTCTGCGCCTCGGACGCGTTGTGGTTGATGTTCTGCACGCACAGGTTCGAGTGCGCGCCGTACGACAGACCGACCGAGCCGGACGCGCGCGAGATTTCCTCCATCGCCACGACATGCGCGAGGAAGCCGAGGCCGGAGCCGCCAAAGTCCGGCGATACGGTCACGCCGAGCAGGCCCATCTCGCCGAGCTTGCGCCACAGGTCTGTCGGAAACGCGTTGTCGCGATCGATCGCATCGGCGCGCGGCGCGATTTCCTTGTCCGCGAACGCGCGCACGGTCTCGCGCAGCAGGTCGACGTCTTCTCCGAGCGGAAAGGGGCGCATGGGGCGGGATGGCCAGGACGGGCCAAAAGTTTAACAGAGAGCCGGCAAGCCATCGATGGGCATATCCCGCAACGAGCGGTGGTTCGCCGGGCATCCCGAGCATGAGTTCAAGCGCCTGCTTCCTGGTGCGGACGCTTCGACCGCGGTCGTTTCAGTGCCGTCGTTCCAGACGAATCGCTGTGTGCTTGCCTGCAATCGGCCTGCGCACAGCGCGACCTTGCGCCTCATATTGGGTTGCGGGACACTCCATCCGACCGGATTCGTCTCCGGCACAGGGGAGTGCGTTCGCGCATGAAACGCAGCCTGTTCGCCGAACTGCGGCGGCGCAATGTGTTCCGCGCCGGGGCGTTCTACATCGCCGCGACCTGGGCGCTGGCGCAAGGGATTTCCCAGCTCGGACCGGCGATCGGCCTGCCGGACTGGACGACGCGCTGGTTCCTAGTTGCCGCCGTCGTCGGCTTTCCGTTCTGGATCGCGTTCGCGTGGTTCTTCGAGTTCACGCCGGAAGGGTTGAAGCGCGAAAGCGAAGTCGAGCCGCACGAGTCGATCACGCACCAGACCGGGCGCAAGCTCGACTTTGCGATCATCGCGATCATGGCGGTTGCGATCGTGTTGCTGGTCACCGACCGCTTCGTGCTGCACCACGGCGTCAATGCACAGGCCGACGTGGAGGTGTCCGCGCAGTCGATCGCGGTGCTGCCATTCGTCGACATGTCGCAGGCGAAGGACCAGGAGTATTTCTCCGACGGCATCAGCGAAGAACTGCTGAACCTGCTGGCGAAGATCCAGCCGCTGCACGTCGCCGCGCGCACGTCGTCGTTCTCGTTCAAGGGCCAGAACATCGAGATTCCCGAGATCGCGCGCAGGCTGCACGTTGCCAACGTGCTCGAAGGCTCGATCCGCAAGGCTGGCGACCAGGTGCGGATCACGGCGCAGTTGATTCGCGCGGCGGACGGCTACCACGTCTGGTCGGAGACGTGGGACCGCAAGCTTGATGACATTTTCAAGATCCAGGACGAGATTTCGGCGAAG